>PVMJ01000007.1_pt1 | contig 476571 bp, 439 predicted proteins | sample 1853361 | NCBI WGS metagenome assembly PVMJ01 (sample SAMN08533506, study PRJNA380276) | Synthetic metagenome, whole genome shotgun sequencing project. | isolation source: mock microbial community containing genomic DNA from 20 ATCC strains | collected 2017 | reverse complement strand
TCAATTGATTTCTTTTCCTAAGGGTACTGAGATGTTTCACTTCCCCTCGTTCGCCTTGCAACACTATGTATTCATGTTGCAATACCTACCTTAAAGTAGGTGGGTTCCCCCATTCAGACATCTCCGGATCAAAGGATATTTGCCGCCTCCCCGGAGCTTTTCGCAGGCTATCACGTCTTTCATCGCCTCTGACTGCCAAGGCATCCACCACATGCACTTAATTACTTGACTATACAACCCCAAACAGTCGATGTTACCTACAAGTTAGCAACTTCAACATTTCAGTTTAGAGCACTGTGCACTTAAGCACCGTACAGCTTCAATCTAAATTCACATACCAAAACGCTTGATTCAGTTAATTTGCTAGTTCTCAATTCATCTAGATTAATTGCTTAACCTAAACTCTTGAGTGAACAATTTATTTCAGACTCAATTTTGCCAATCTGTTAATGAGTTAATGTGTCTTCGTCAGATCACACTAATTACCGTGATAATGAAATCACAGAAGTTAATAAACCAAGATCTCAATCTTTATTTACTAATTTCTGTAATCCGAACTTATCTTAAGTTCTGGTGGAGACTAGGAGAGTCGAACTCCTGACCTCCTGCGTGCAAAGCAGGCGCTCTACCAACTAAGCTAAGTCCCCAGCTTACATCATCAATCATGTATCTTTTATCTATAACTTCAACCAGTCAAAGTCATGGTGGGTCTGACAAGACTTGAACTTGTGACCCCACGCTTATCAAGCGTGTGCTCTAACCAACTGAGCTACAGACCCTCAGATACATCTATGAAGAACAACTTGTTGTGGATTCTTACCAATCGTCAATCTTTCGTTAAGGAGGTGATCCAGCCGCAGGTTCCCCTACGGCTACCTTGTTACGACTTCACCCCAGTCATCGGCCACACCGTGGTAACCGCCCTCTTTGCAGTTAGGCTAGCTACTTCTGGTGCAACAAACTCCCATGGTGTGACGGGCGGTGTGTACAAGGCCCGGGAACGTATTCACCGCGGCATTCTGATCCGCGATTACTAGCGATTCCGACTTCATGGAGTCGAGTTGCAGACTCCAATCCGGACTACGATCGGCTTTTTGAGATTAGCATCACATCGCTGTGTAGCAACCCTTTGTACCGACCATTGTAGCACGTGTGTAGCCCTGGCCGTAAGGGCCATGATGACTTGACGTCGTCCCCGCCTTCCTCCAGTTTGTCACTGGCAGTATCCTTAAAGTTCCCATCCGAAATGCTGGCAAGTAAGGAAAAGGGTTGCGCTCGTTGCGGGACTTAACCCAACATCTCACGACACGAGCTGACGACAGCCATGCAGCACCTGTATCTAGATTCCCGAAGGCACCAATCCATCTCTGGAAAGTTTCTAGTATGTCAAGGCCAGGTAAGGTTCTTCGCGTTGCATCGAATTAAACCACATGCTCCACCGCTTGTGCGGGCCCCCGTCAATTCATTTGAGTTTTAGTCTTGCGACCGTACTCCCCAGGCGGTCTACTTATCGCGTTAGCTGCGCCACTAAAGCCTCAAAGGCCCCAACGGCTAGTAGACATCGTTTACGGCATGGACTACCAGGGTATCTAATCCTGTTTGCTCCCCATGCTTTCGTACCTCAGCGTCAGTATTAGGCCAGATGGCTGCCTTCGCCATCGGTATTCCTCCAGATCTCTACGCATTTCACCGCTACACCTGGAATTCTACCATCCTCTCCCATACTCTAGCTCACCAGTATCGAATGCAATTCCCAAGTTAAGCTCGGGGATTTCACATCCGACTTAATAAGCCGCCTACGCACGCTTTACGCCCAGTAAATCCGATTAACGCTCGCACCCTCTGTATTACCGCGGCTGCTGGCACAGAGTTAGCCGGTGCTTATTCTGCGAGTAACGTCCACTATCTCTAGGTATTAACTAAAGTAGCCTCCTCCTCGCTTAAAGTGCTTTACAACCATAAGGCCTTCTTCACACACGCGGCATGGCTGGATCAGGGTTCCCCCCATTGTCCAATATTCCCCACTGCTGCCTCCCGTAGGAGTCTGGGCCGTGTCTCAGTCCCAGTGTGGCGGATCATCCTCTCAGACCCGCTACAGATCGTCGCCTTGGTAGGCCTTTACCCCACCAACTAGCTAATCCGACTTAGGCTCATCTATTAGCGCAAGGTCCGAAGATCCCCTGCTTTCTCCCGTAGGACGTATGCGGTATTAGCATCCCTTTCGAGATGTTGTCCCCCACTAATAGGCAGATTCCTAAGCATTACTCACCCGTCCGCCGCTAGGTCCAGTAGCAAGCTACCTTCCCCCGCTCGACTTGCATGTGTTAAGCCTGCCGCCAGCGTTCAATCTGAGCCATGATCAAACTCTTCAGTTAAAATCATTTTGCACCTTATTTATAGACAAGGTGCCAATTCTGGCTCATCAATTACTGACTTAAATTTCGCTCAAATAAACTTCGAGTAATTTAAACCAATCAATCAATGAAAATTATTTCGATTAATCAATCAGTAAAAATCCACACAAGTTGTTCTTCAATTCTCTTAATGATCTTCTTACTGGTTCGTCACCAGCAAGCTAGGTCGGCTATATTACTCTTAATCTCTTAAAAGTCAACAGGTAATTTCGATATTTTTAAAACTTAGTCTCTAAACCATCTCATCATCAAATTCATCACTTAAAGCAACCAATCTAATCACAAGTAACTGTTTTTCAACAAGTTTCTATCTGCATCACCGCCGATGGATGTGCATTATAGACCATCTCATCCCCTTTGCAACCCCTTTTTCTAGCAATTCATATCAAGCGGTCGTTTTTTACCCAAAAATTATAAAAATATTCATTTTTTATATAAACACGGCTGTAAAAGCAGCAATTTATCGAGCATTTTTTCGTTTTGATTCTTTTCTTGCCATCTTAAAGGTCGACAATCAATGTATTCACAATATCCACCTTCTCCTTGAAGACATTGATCATTCCAACTTAATTGATAACGAAAACTTCCTATGTATCCAGCAGCTAACCCAAATTTGTAATCACCACGACTTTCACCATAGAGTTCAAAAATAACTTTTCCATTTTTTTTACATTGCCAAGAAAACTCTCGTGGTAAATACATTTCTCGCCCATGCGGTGTTTCAACTTTTGGATAAACCCGGTGGATGTGGAAATTAACATCTTCGGTAAACGTGACGGGCGGCTTTCCTAGTTCTTGAATATCTAAACGTGAAAATAGAATGATATTCCACTGATTTCTTATTTGAGAAAGTGTAACTTGAGTTGTTTCATTCAAATTAATAATTTGGCAGGTATAAAAACATAAAGATAAAAAAGGTAAATGTAAGGCCCGAGCATGTTTAAATCGGCCTAATCCATTGACCTCATATTTCTGTCCTTTATATAAAATCTCACCTTCACAGTGGCACAAAATAGACCAGTAGTCAGATATTCCCCACTGCAATGCTGATGAATTCGAAATATCGGAAGGAGTTTGGACGATTAAATCACAACTCATTTCAGAATCGATTCGTCTAAGCTGAACTCTTGGGATTTGCCACTCAATAAGATCAGTTTTATCGAATTGATACCGACTAGGATTAAGCTGACATTGGCGTCGAATGGAATAAGTTTTTAAGTGCCCTACACTATGTAAGCTATTGCTAACCAGTACAGTTGCTGTATCAACTGCAGAAGTCACAATACCATTTGCGTTATAGCAAAGAGGGATTCTAGGCTGTCCGATCAGACTAATGTAATTAAAGTAACGAAGTGGTGCAGGCAGGTTAGGAAGAATTAAACCTTGATAGACAACTTTAAAAAAACCTCTGGCGGGCTGATAGACAACTCCCCCATTTGAGTTGAGGCTCAGTTGCTGTAATTGATTTTTTTCACTTATCAACTTAGGCATACCGAACCTCATCTAATTTTATGTTTTGATGGTCTCGTTATTTTTTTTAGCTAAAAGTGTGGTAACAAAACCTGATAGAGCATAGATGATTGATACAATCAAAATACCCATTGGAATATTATAAGTGATTGCTGCAAAAATCAGTACTACTGGCAACATAACTACAAAAGGAACACGCTTACGATCCATTTGCTTAAATGAATAATATTTAATATTAGAAATCATAAGTAGTCCTACAACCACCATGATGACCGCGTTAATGGTTTGAATAGCAATATCGCGTAAATCAAAAATGAACGGATAATCACGAGCTACCCATACGAGTGAAATAATGATAATCGCGGCGAGTGGACTAGCAATACCAATAAAATAGCGCTTATCAACCACTCCAATCTGAACATTAAATCGTGCTAAACGGAACGCGGCACAAGCGGTATAAACAAAACAGCATGCCAAACCGATACGGCCTAAGTCATGTAGACTCCAGCTATACATTAGCATTGCTGGCGCTACACCAAATGCCAACAAATCTGATAAAGAGTCATATTGCTCACCAAAAGCACTTTGGGCACCAATAGCTCTGGCAACGCGTCCATCTAACCCATCAAATAATGCTGCAAGAAAAATGGCATAAATCGCTTGAGCAAATTCGCCATTCATACTTGCAATAATGGAATAGAAACCAGACAACAAAGCGGCTGTCGTGATTAAGTTAGGCCAAAGGTAAATACCTCTGCGCTTCACTTTTTGTCCTTCCGGATTATCTTCTTCTTCAACCACTTCGAACGTAATCCCATCAAAAGAATGTTCATTATGAGTTAAATCTTGCTCTGGTTTAGGCGCATTTGTCATTATTTTCTATTCCAAACATGTGCATTGATTTAGATTAATTGTTACTCACCCACTAACCAGCGTACAGCGGCATGACCACCTGTTTCTTGCATACGTAAGTGAGGGAATAACCATTGTAGGGCTTGATCTGCTTGTTCGGAGAACTGCCAAGGTGGATTAATTACTAATAATCCACAACCATTCAAACCTACAGGTGTGTCATCTGGCCAAACACAAATTTCACAGATTAATTGACGGCGAATTCCAGTTTTAAACATTTTCTTTTCAAAACGTTCAATCATTGCGCGATCTTTAATTGGATACCAAACCGCGAAGACACCTGTTGGCCATTTTTTATAAGCGCTTTGTAAAAGTTCAACCAATTGCGGGAAATCCTTACGCTCTAATTCGTAAGGCGGATCAATCATCACTAAACCGCGCTTTTCCTTTGGTGGAATTACGGCAAGCAAGCCTTCATATGCATCACGCTCATGCAAGCCCGCACGTTTATCATGAATGTTATGGCGTAATTGCTGAAATACATCACGCTGCATTTCAAATATTGTAGCCTTATCAATTTCACGCATACCTTGCAAAGCAAACCACGGAGAGCCCGGATAACTTCCCTTACCTTCTTGAGCACGTAATTCTTCTACAAGTTTTAGGTATTGCTGGATGGCTTCAGGAGCTTGGCGCTTTTCCATGTCAGAAAGCTGTACAAGACGATGAATACCTGTTAGGAATTCTCCTGACTTTTGTGCAGGTGCCTGAGATAGATCATATTTTCCTGCACCTCCATGCGTATCGATATAACGATAAGGTTTATCTTTAGCATTTAAACGGTTGAGAAGCTGTAGCAAAAGCACATGCTTCATAACATCTGCAAAGTTGCCCGCATGGAAATGGTGACGGTAATTCATGTTGACTTTAATTCCTCAATTCAACGATTAGTTTAACATGAAAAAAATATTCTTTCGTAAGGTTGTGATCATCTAAAATAAGGCTGCTTGATTTTCTTACGATCGATATGAGGTTATATGCACTCTCAACCGCTTCCTGACTGCTGGAATCTGGACCAGATTTTAGATGACTTAAATGCTCATGGTTTCGCAATTGTGAACCAAGCTTATTCTGCTGAATATCATACTCAAGTTGCCAAAGAGTGTAGCCACCACTTTGATGAGTTTCGAGAAGCGGGGATTCAAAATGGTGTGGTGAGTACGATCCGAAGCGATCATATTTTATGGATTAACGAATCTCTTCCTGTTGCTGAGCAGCATGTAGAAACATTATCTTCATTTTGCCAGCATCTAAATCAAGCTTTCTTTTTAGGGATTAAAGAAGTAGAAGCACATTTTGCCTGTTATAACCCGGGTGAATTCTACGCATTACATCGAGATAACCCTCAGCAAAAAAATGATCGTATTATGTCTACCGTTTATTATTTACACCCTGAATGGCAAGATGACTGGGGTGGCCAATTACGCTTACAAGATAAAAACAATATTTGGCACATTATTACACCAGAGCCTAATCGCTTAGTTATATTTCAGAGCAATTTGCTTCATGAGGTTTTAGTTTCTAAACAGCAACGCCTCTCTATTACTGCTTGGCTTCGTAGTGGAAACTCAATTTGGGTTTAAAAGAAAGCTCTTTAAATTTCTTAAATGGACCCGATATAAAAGATATTGATTAAAAAGGCGAAGGCGTATGTGTATTGAAACAAAAGCGATTGTGTCCAGAATTGGTGAAACAGACCAACTCTATTTAACTGAGAATACGCCCGAGCTTGCTTTGGAGCGTGCAGAGTTACGTATGCAGCTCGTTACGTTAAGCCGTGTTCGCCAAGAACAAATACACTTCTTGCAAGAAGCCATTGTTTTGCTGGAACAAGCTCGTATGGAATATGAAGAGATGCCAATGAGTTTGTATTTAAACCTATCGATGCATTTAGCTAAAGCTTATATGCTTTATTTTGAGTTAAATAAGGAAAAACGTTTTGCGCTGATTGCTCAGCAAATTTTGAAACCTCTAGCTCATCATCAACATGGCGATATATATTTTTTCTTGGCTTATGCGTCAGCAGCACAGCAAGAGTCTGCACTAACTCGTCATTGGCTCACAAAATATTTATCAACTGCTCAATGTGATCTTGAGTTGCTTCATGAACATCCTATATTTAATCCGGTACGTCATGAACCATGGTATAAAAATTTAATTAAGTTAAGAACTCACTAACTTATTAATGAAAAAGGCCTGTTAACTATAACAGGCCTTTTTCATTTGTTATTTTTTCACACTATCTTCATGTAATTGCTCATTCAGCTCATCAATAACTACAATCCACTCATCATCTTTTTCCCAATGACTTTTTAAAAAATCACTTTGACCTTGGGACCAGAAAGAGGCCTCATGTAACTTCTGTTCAGCCGGCAATTGATGCGTTCTGATAAAATTTTCAATACTTGCATCATCAGAATCTAAACCCAATTGCTCAAATAAAAGTTGTAATGTCGGTTGTTGTTCAAACATTGTTATTCTCCCATGGCTTCTTTTCAATAATCTAACAACAATAGATGTGAGTTGCATATCTATGCCTATATTTTCTTGTTGTTTTTTGTGTGTTCTTATTAAATTTCACATATAAAAAAGCACCCTACAAGAGAGTGCTTTCCAACTCATCAAACTGATGAATTATTTTACCATGTCAGCAATTGCTGCACGTTCTTCTTCAAGCTCGTTTAGAGTGAAGTTGATACGCTCACGGCTGAATTCATCGATTTCTAAACCTTGAACGATTTTGTATTCACCGTTTTCAGTTGTTACAGGGAAACCGAACATAACGCCTTCAGGAATACCATAAGAACCGTCAGAAGGAACACCCATAGTTACCCACTTGCCGTTTGTACCAAGTGCCCAATCACGCATATGGTCGATTGCAGCGTTAGCAGCAGAAGCAGCAGAAGACAAACCACGCGCTTCGATAATCGCAGCACCACGTTTACCAACAGTTGGAAGGAATACGTCTTTGTTCCAAGCTGGATCGTTGATCTTGTCTTTTAAGCTTTCACCATTTGCAGTTGCAAAACGGTAGTCAGCATACATAGTTGGAGAGTGGTTACCCCAAACTGTTAATTTTTCGATGTCAGCTACAGCAACACCAGCTTTTTGAGCAACTTGAGTCAACGCACGGTTGTGGTCAAGACGCAACATTGCTGTGAAGTTTTTCGCTGGAAGATCTGGAGCAGATTTCATCGCAATGTAAGCATTCGTGTTTGCAGGATTACCTACAACTAATACTTTAACGTCACGGCTAGCAACTTCGTTTAATGCTTGACCTTGGCCAATGAAGATTTCGCCGTTAACTTTTAACAAGTCAGCACGTTCCATACCAGGACCACGTGGACGAGAACCTACCAATAACGCATAGTCAGCATCTTTAAATGCAACTTTAGGATCATCAGTCCCGATCATGCCAGCCAATAAAGGGAAAGCACAGTCATCAAGTTCCATCATTACGCCTTTAAGCGCTTGTTGTGCTTTTTCAACTGGAACTTCAAGCAATTGTAAAATAACAGGTTGATCTTTACCTAGCATTTCACCGCTTGCGATACGGAATAATAAGCTGTAACCAATTTGACCTGCAGCGCCAGTCACGGCAACACGAACGGGTTGCTTCATGTAATTGTCTCCAATGAGTGTCCTTAATCGGGTTAAGTAGCGATTCTACTTAACCAAATCATCATAAACGGCAAAGATTGTACTCTAAAGAAGTGGCAGATGCATGTAAAAGCGACTCATTTTCACCAAAAGTCTGATAGAAAATACAAATTAACCTTTACAAATAGATTCAATGTATGGTCAGCATTTTTTTATGAAATGGTTATTGCTCTTAATAACTGCCTTTAATGGTAATTTCGCTTGGGCAATTAGAGACAACGTGATTTGAGCATTGCTTATATTGACCATTTACCGTGTAACAAACTTTAACTTCTGTTAGTACGACATCAGAGCGTGATAGCTGACAAGTGAAGCGAATACCATTTTGAGGTAAGCTCGGATTAAGCTTGGTAAATTGTTGACGTAATGTAGATTGTTGCATTTCCACATTAGTAGAGCTGGTTAGATTAGCAGGTATTTTTAAACGTTCAGCGAAGTTAATAATCGTACGGAAATATTGACTTGCATTCATAGGCACACAGCCACCCACACTTCTCCAGAGTTGCACACGAGCATTATTGTCTGGCATCACCCGAGCGACCACCTTAGCTTGCAGTGGTGAGAGTGTAGCTGAGCTTTGTGTTGAACAGTCAGTTCTGGTGGTTTCAGGCATTAAACCAGTAATCGTAAGCGAATATCCTTCAAGACATTTACGCTGCTTTTGTTTAGAAGGGTCTAGCGCACAAACAGCAGGCGTCATCTGTACATGCATAACATAACCTTGCACGTTAACAGGTTCCGCATGTAAAACAGAACTCAACAAACCAACGCTTGCACAGATGATCCACCATGCAAGTTGCGATATTGATTGAAGTCCTAGGTCTCTATATTTCATTTAATTAAAACTTGGTTATGCCAATTAAAAGAATGTTCCATCATTCATCATCTAAAACTAAGGTGATGATCGCGTTGGAATGACTTTCATACGTTGTATTAATGATTGAGCACCTTGACCTAATATCACTCCATAATGCGTCGCATTCGTCATGACATGCTTGACATAATCTCTGGTCTCAAGCAATGGAATGGTTTCTGTATATTGATCAGCCTCAATCGGTTGATAATCAGGTTGCCAACGTCTTGCCCGATTCGGCCCAGCATTATAACCCGCCGTTGCTAAAACAGGGTTATTACTTAATTGCCCTTGAATCATCGATAAATAAAATGTCCCATAACGAATATTGGTGTTCATTTCACTTAACGCTGCCGGATTATATGTTTCTCCCATCTGGCGAGCAATCAACTTTGCCGTATCCGGCATAATTTGCATAAGTCCACCAGCACCTACATGAGAGCGTGCCGAGGTAACAAACCGGCTTTCTTGACGCATTAAACCATAAGCCCAAGCAGGATCAATTCCAGCATTGTAACTATGGCTTACGACATTGGTCTTATGCGGGGTCACATAACGATACGTATCATTATGTTTATTCGTTGTACGATCTGCCGCATAAATCGCGCGGTCATACCATCCCATATCATGAGCACGTTTTGCCGCCGCTAATAGTAATCCATCATCATGCTGAAGATATGCTTGACGAACAGCCCAGTTCCACTCTCGGTTGGTATAGGTTGGATTGGCATTAATTCGTCTTAAAGTAAATGCACGATTAAAGTGAATATTTTGATCTAAACGGCGTAAATCACTTGCAGTTGGCTCATCATTATACGGCTGATGATTATATCGTACGCCTAAACGGTCTTTTGCAAGAAGGTTGTGATAATCATCCCCACTTTCAGCTAATTTTTTATAAATACGTTGTGCCGTGTTTTTAGAATTACTATCGCCACGTTGCTCTGTCGCACGCGCTAACCAATATTGCCAGCGATCTTCTTGTTTTTGTGAAACTGACATACTATCAATTGCACGAATTAAGCTTTCCCATGCACTAAAACGAATAGCTTGTCGTGCATAAATTTCAGCTTCTTCAGGACTTAACGGATAGCCATAACTTGCGTCAAAATATTGAAGGACTTCACGGTTAAAGTTGTTTTTCATTACCGTAGTTCCACCAATATAGGCTACGGTTCGATAGAGATACTTTTGCACGCTCTCTGGAGTGCCTTGCGCTACTCGCTGTACATTTGCAAAAGCATTTCCTAAATCATTATTTGCTAAACGGCCTAGTGCAAAAATCAAATAGGCGTAATCTACATCATTGGTTTTTGGTGCTGACCACAAGTAATTCAGTGGATTCGCCTGAATCTGATTGAGCTGAGCCAAAGACAAATTCAAACCCAAAGTCTGTGCTGTAGCAAGCGCCTGTCCAGATAAACCTGCACGTAACTGTACCCACAGGCGCTGCTGCTTGTCTTGTGTACTCATTAATGGACTAGACAGCATCATACGGCCGAGTCCAATACATGATTCTGGTTGCGATTCAGTGGCTAACCATACATCTTTATATTCAGCAAAAACTAACGCATCACCACTTTTAGCTCTCACCTGCGCTAAAGCACAATTCTCGGCCTGATCAGGATTCGAAACATAAGGCAAGATTGGTTGTGCAGACGCAAAGTCAGCTTGTTTAACTTTTTCTTCGACATAATCCGCGGCCAGCTTTTCTGCCATAGCAGACTGTGGATAGCGCTGTGCGAAGCTTACAATTGATGTCGGAGATTGAAAGCCTAAATTCGTGTTTAATTTCCAATATTCAGGATAGTAGCCCAACACATCATTTTGCATTGCAAGCTGATATTGATCTAACAATGCAGTATTACCACTATTGGCGGCATTTAGTGCATCGTTAAATTGTTCTTCTGCGGCATAAGATAATGAACAACCAAGTAAACACACAGCTCCTAACCAGCTACGATGTGCATATTTATTTTTCATCACACGACTCTTGTTTGATGAGCTCTTTTTACCTGGTCTCATAAATGCGTTAAATCCTGACTATCCACCTTTAGGCATAGTTTAATTATTCTTCATGCTTTCTTTTGTTGTGTTATGTAACTATCTGATTCAACATCATTAAAATTCATGTCATTTGTCTCCATAAATCATGTGTAGCTTATGGGAGTTTATTGTTATCTGTTCTGCTCAAAATACTGCTATAATGATTGGTTTGACCCGTTTTTGGTCATTTTATTATTTAACTAGATCGATCTGTTAGGAGCCTGCATGACGGTTCAAACCTTCATTCCCAATGGTGCCAAAGCTGCCTCAGAAAACACTGTTACCCAGCCAACGCACACCACTGATGTTTCAATAAAGAAACTATATATTGAAACTCAAGGGTGTCAGATGAATGAGTATGACAGTCACCGTATGGCAGACCTTTTGGGGGATTCTCATGGTTATGTGTTAACGAATAACCCTAATGAAGCAGACATTCTGCTCATGAATACTTGCTCTATTCGTGAAAAAGCACAAGAGAAAGTATTTAGTGAATTAGGTCGTTGGCGCAAATTAAAAGAACAAAATCCTGATCTTGTTATTGGTGTGGGTGGATGTGTTGCTTCTCAAGAAGGTGACAATATTCAAAAACGTGCACCTTATGTCGACATGATTTTTGGTCCACAAACCTTACACCGTTTACCGCAAATGCTTGATCAACATCATGCACAAGTGGAAAAACCTAAGAAAGAAAAGATTAAGCTCGTAGATATTTCATTCCCTGATATTGAAAAATTCGACTTCTTACCTGAACCACGCGTAGAAGGTTTTAAAGCATTCGTTTCTATTATGGAAGGTTGCTCTAAATACTGTTCTTTCTGTGTTGTTCCATACACTCGTGGTGAAGAAGTTTCACGTCCACTTGATGACGTTCTTGCAGAAATCGCAGGTCTTGCTGAAAAAGGTGTCCGTGAAATCAGCTTACTTGGTCAAAATGTGAATGGATATCGTGGTGAGACATTCGAAGGTGGCATTTGTACCTTCCCTGAATTGTTACGACTCGTTGCAGAAATTCCAGGTATTGGCCGTTTACGTTATACAACTTCGCATCCGCTTGAGTTCTCTGATGAACTTATTCAGTGTTATGAAGATTTACCTCAAATGGTTTCACACTTACATTTGCCAGTACAAAGTGGATCTAATGATGTACTCAAAGCAATGAAGCGAAATCACACGATTGATGTATACATCGATAAGATTGCCAAGTTACGCAAAATACGCCCTGATATGCATTTATCGAGCGATTTTATCATTGGTTTCCCTGGCGAAACGGATGAAAATTTTGCAAAAACATTGCAATTTATCAAAGACTTAGACTTTGATCATTCTTATAGCTTTGTTTACTCAAAACGCCCGGGTACACCAGCATCTGACTTACCAGATACAACCCCTGAACACGTTAAAAAAGAACGTTTAGCACAAGTTCAACAAGTCATTAAGCAATCTAGTATTGAAAAAACTGACGCAATGCTTGGCAAAATTGAACGTGTACTTATTGAAAAAGTATCTGATCAAGACCCTAATATTTTAGTAGGTACAGCAGACAATACACGTTTAGTGACTTTTGTAGGCGATGCATCGTGGGTTGGTCGTTTTGCAGAGATTGAGATTACTGAAATTAAAACTTTAAATTTAGTTTACGGTGAACTCTTGAATCTTGAGCCTGACGTGGCGTAATGTAGAGGTATTCTAAAGTCTACTGAAAGGTTTTCTCTTGACTGCAGCGATTCGACGTACCGTAACATTTCCTGAAATTTCAATGGAACGTTTAAAGAGCATCTTGGGTGCCTATAATGGGCACCTTAAGCAAATTGAACAGCGTTTAGATGTCAAAATTACTCATCGTGGAGATGTTTTTTACATAGATGGTGAGATAGATGCTGTTGGGAGAGCCGAAGCGTTATTGCAACGACTCTACGAAGAAACAGAGGCGTCCCAACAAATCAGTGCTGACCTGTTACACCTCTTGATTCAATCTTCGCAAACTGAACGAAACTTCGAACTAGTTGGTGAAGAAATGGATGAGCATGATGCACCCATGGATGTCTATTTCCAGACTCGAAAAGGTCGCATTAATCCACGTGGTGCCAATCAAAAACGCTATGTACAACGTATTTTACAAAGCGATATTTCTTTTGGTGTAGGCCCTGCTGGTACAGGTAAAACTTATTTAGCAGTTGCTGCCGCAGTGGACATGTTAGAACGTAATGAAATCCAGCGCATTTTACTTGTCCGCCCTGCGGTAGAAGCAGGAGAAAAGCTCGGTTTCTTACCTGGTGATTTAACCCAGAAAATCGACCCATATCTACGTCCTCTTTACGATGCCCTCTACGAAATGCTGGGCTTCGAAAAAGTTGCCAAGTTAATCGAACGTCAAGTGATTGAAGTTGCACCACTTGCTTATATGCGTGGTCGTACTCTTAACCATTCATTTGTGATTTTGGATGAAGCTCAAAACACTACACCAGAACAAATGAAAATGTTCTTGACCCGTTTAGGTTTTGGCTCTCGTGCAGTGATTACAGGTGACATTACCCAAGTAGATTTACCTCGAGGCCAACAATCTGGTTTGGCACACGCCCTTCGCGTACTTGAGAACATTAAAGAAATTCATATTACCCGTTTCCATTCCCGCGATGTAGTACGCCATCAACTTGTTCAAAAAATTGTTGAAGCTTATGAGGGTTGGGATGGTGAACAACAGCGTCTTAATGCTGAAGCACGTGCTGAACGTAAAGCACGCCAAGAAGCATTAATTGCTGAAAACGATACAGCAGCAGACTTGCAACATCAAGATGCTTAAGGATTCATTTTGAAAATCAGTTTAAGTTTACAACAAGACTTTCAATCCCCTGAGTTAGAGCTCAAACGAGCTCAACTCAAAAAAATTATTGAGACAACTTTACGCCACGTTGGCTATAAAGAAGATTGCGAAATTGGTATCGCATGTGTTGATTTGGAAGAAAGCCATCAACTTAACTTGCAATATCGAGAGAAAGATAAGCCAACTAACGTTCTATCTTTTCCAAGTGATATTCCTGAAGAAGTTTTACCAATGCTCGACGCATTACCGTTGGGTGATTTAGTAATTTGTATTCCAGTGGTATTACAAGAGGCTCTGGAACAAAAGAAAACCGCACAAAATCATTTTGCGCATCTTTTAGTCCATGGGGTTCTACATTTACTTGGTTATGACCATGAAACAAGTGATGAAGATGCTGAAGAAATGGAGGGTTTAGAGATCGAAATCTTAGCTAAACTCAATATTGCCAACCCATATCAGGAATAATCAAATTCTCTCACACGATTAAGAACACAGTCAGCTTCTTAATACATTTTAAAAATGTGGATATCCTAAAAGTTATCCACATTTTTTCATTAATGAACTTCAAATTCAGCTTCAGCTGGATCAAAACGCCATGTACGAATAATACGAAGCTCTGAAATATCTTTCATATTTACATCAAAACGGCCAAATGGCGCTCCACGCCGTACCGATGCCTTTGCTGCTTCATCTAGAACTGGATGACCTGAGCTTTCAAGCAAACGAATTGCACGAATTCCCCCTTGAGCATTCAAAATTACCATAAGGCGAACTTCACCTTTTAACTGTTGCTGTTTCGCTTCTTCTGGATAATAACGGTTGCCATAAAGCTCTACTTTTTCACGAAATTTATCTAGATAAGCTGCCGACGCATCTTTTTTGGCTTGAATACCATCTACTGTTTTTATTTTTTGTTGGCGACTAAAATCTTGCTGACGTTGTAAATACTGAGCTTCAAGGCTCGCTACCATGGCAGCTTTTGCCTGAAACTGACTTTGTAATTGTTCAAGTGCTTTTTTTCTTTGGCTCTCCTCTGCTTGTTTCTGCCAACTCAATACAGTCATGAGTACTTTTTCTTCAAATTTAAGTTCTCTTTGTTGCTGCACTTTTTCTAAAGTTTCTAGCTGAGCTTCTCCTGTTGAAGCATCACTTGGCATAGGCGCTGGAGAGTTACTCGACATCCGATGAGCTGCCCGAAAAGCTCCTGAACCTTGTTGATCGGCTTGAGCTAAAAAGTCTGCATGCTTGATTACATCTTCAGTAGGATGAATCGATATTGCAATTTCTTTAGTCGATTGTTCTGACGGCGCAGGCATCGCAAAATGGATGAGCAACACAAAAATATGCAGTAAGATTGCTAATATTATTGCAGCGATAAAGACTCGGTCTTGCCACCAATAATAAAAAGGCTCTATGGATAGACTTCTTTTTTTCAACATAATCTTAAAAGCATATAGATGCCTTTTCCCCACGGTATTACCGAATAAAACATAAACTGATATTCAAATATGGATAAAAGTGTGATTCACTTCAAATATTGATATTTATCCATTTTCATTTTGTCAAAATGTATCAATTAAATTTGTTACACTGCAATATCAAAACCTGTTTTTTATCATAATAAAGATTGTGTGGATTCTTTAGTAAATCATCTTCTGGAAGTTCTTTTATGCAAACGCTATTTTCCTCATTAGTCAAACGTCTTCATAAAGTCTACCGAAAAGCTGAAGCCTTCATTGAGGAAGAAAGAGATTTTACATTATCGCAAACTTTTCTAAATGCGACCTTAGAACGCTACGTGACTAATAATGTCGAGTTTTTAGATGATCTACATGCAGATCTTTATCATGACTGGTTAAGACTCTATGCCACAATGCATGTTAAAGGTTTAGAGACCACTTTGTCGGTCGACTTAAAACTTATCCAGATGGAATTTAATAAAGAACAACAACTTATTGTTTTTGAGCAAATTAGTAACACGCAAATTGTAGAAGCTAAATATAAAAATTTCTGGCAAAAAATTGCTGTAAAAGCGGCTATTTTTTACTATCACAAAATTCTAAAAAAAGATCCATTAGGCATGATTCTGGAGCGATTTGATGTAGCCCAAGAAAAAGATGACCTGATCTTCTTAGACCTTAACCGTTGGTTTGCTAAAAAGGCCAGTATTATTGAAACTTTAGGCAAGGTTCATATCAACTATGCACGAGTACGTGAAGCAGAATTAGTTGTCTTTGGTAATGTTAATCTCGCTGCTTTACTTTTCCGTGATCAAGATGATGATTTTGAAGATGAACTTGGAGACACTGAAATTACGCCAATACAGCAAAAAGATGTATAACAACGGTATGAACTAAAGAAATACACTGTTAAAAAACACAAAGAGATTACATATTTAGCATAAATCCTGATTTTTTCTCCATGATCAACAGGCATAATATGCAAAAGTCATAGATGCATCAGCACTGACCTATCAGTCTGTACAAGGATATTTACTTATGGCAACAAAATTTCTGAAATCATTCAGCATCGCAACTGGTATTTCGACAACTTTGCTTATCGCAGGTTTCTCTAGCCATGCACTTGCCATGAGCCCATTTCAGGCAAATTATCAGTTTACCTACAATAATAAAGGTATGGGTTCAGCGACACGTGCATTGAGTCAACAAGGCAATAATTGGACTTATCAATTCACAGCAAAAGCAGGTGGAATCGCTTCTGCAAGTGAAACAAGTAAATTTAGTTTTGCAAACGGTAAAATTGGTTCACAAAGCTTTAGTCGTACCAGTAAAATTTTGATCCATAACAACACAATGAGTATTAATTTTAATCCTGGCAATAAGACTATTAGCACGAAAAAAGACGATAAAGCGCGCTCATTCGCTTGGCAAGCAGGTGTACTTGATGAGCTGAATGCAGAATTACAGATTCGTGAAGATTTAAAAAATGGTTCACTTAAATCGTCTTACCCTCTAGCCGATGCAAAAGAAGTTGAAAATCGTCGTTTTGTTAAACAAGGCAACGAGAAAATTAAAACCTCTTATGGCACATTTGATACCGTGAAAGTTGTTTTACAACATAAGAAACCTGAGCGCAGCACAATTTTCTGGCTAGCTCCGAAATTAGACTACCTTCCAGTCAAGGTAAGTCATATTGATGGCAAAACATCTTATGGTTTGTTATTAACAAGTTATACAGGTAAAACGAATTAAAGCTTGCATTTTTTCGGATGCTTTTTAAAATACGCATTTGCTTTAAAAAGCATCCGTCTAGAGGATTCTCCCGTGCACGCACTAGAACAGAAAATCTTAACAGAAGGTATCGTTCTATCTGATCAAGTGTTGAAAGTCGACGCTTTCTTAAATCACCAAATTGACCCTGTACTCATGCAGCAGATTGGTAAAGAATTTGCCGCTCGCTTTAAAGATGCAGGGATTACCAAGATTATTACCATTGAAGCTTCAGGTATTGCGCCAGCAATCATGGCAGGTTTAGAACTTGGTGTACCTGTGATTTTTGCTCGCAAATATCAATCGCTTACTTTAAAAGACGATTTATACCGCGCTAAAGTGTTTAGTTTCACTAAACAGACAGAAAGTACCATTGCCATTTCAAATAAGCACATCAACTCAAGCGACAAAGCCTTAGTGATTGATGACTTCTTAGCAAATGGTCAAGCTGCGCTTGGTTTGATTGACTTAATTCATCAAGCAAATGCAGAAGTTGTAGGTGTGGGTATTGTGATTGAAAAATCATTCCAACCAGGCCGTGATTTATTACTTGAAAAAGGTTACCGCGTTGAGTCATTAGCGCGCGTTCAATCACTTGCTGATGGCACAGTAACTTTTGTAAAAGAATAAAATAGTTTAAATAAAAAAGAGCGGAAACCCGCTCTTTTTTATTGCCATAAATTTAAGAATGAAGTTTTTTTACGATTTCGCCTAAACGCTTCCCTTGAGCTTCACATAAAATTTTTTCATCTTGGCTTAAACTTTGATCATGTCTTGGACCACTCACGTGGCTTGCGCCATAGGGAGTCCCACCTGTTTTAGTATTCGACAAAGCCGGAATAGAGTTTGGTAATCCTAAAATCATCATACCGTGATGAAATAATGGAGGTAACATTGTTAATAACGTACTTTCTTGCCCACCATGCATTGAACCAGAAGAAGTAAAAACGCATGCTGGCTTATTATGTAAAGCACCATTTAACCAAAGGCTTGTGGTCTGATCCCAAAAATATTTCATTTCGCTTGCCATATTACCAAAGCGAGTTGGAGACCCTAGCGCTAAGCCTGCACAATTGGCCAGTTCCTCTAAAGTACAATAAATATCACCTTCTTCAGGAATGCTTGGCTCAGCTTCTGTTACCACTGTTGCAATATTAGGTACTGTGCGAATTTTTACATTCATACCTGCCGATTCAACACCATTCGCAATAAGGTGCGCCATTTCTTTAGTTGAACCATATTTACTGTAATAAAGCACAAGAATGTAAGGTTGCATCGGTTTCACGAATTTTGTTAAAAAGAACACTATACGGTATTTTTTGTTTTTTTGGCGTAGCCAATTTTATGAAATTCTAGAGGTGATTGATTTTTAAGGGCACAGTAACAAATATCGGTAAAAGCTTTTTACTACCTTTTGTTACGATGATACATACAGAACTTTCAGAATACTTTTTTATTCTTTAGGTTAAAGTTTACCCACATCAACGATAGTGTTCTCAACCGAATACACTGGTGAATCTCAATCACCCACATCATGATTAAAAAAATCGGGATAGATGACGCATGTTAGAACGTTTTTTGAAGAAGCTTCCTTTTTATAACAAGACCTGGTTTCAATTTATTTTATTCGTAATTAAGCGTTTTGAAGCGGATCGTTGTCGTGAACAAGCCGGCTCCCTCACCTATACCACTCTTTTTGCCGTTGTACCTATGTTAACGGTATTTTTAGTTATTATTTCTTCAATTAAGGCATTGGAACCTGCCAGACAACAGTTACAGCACTTAATCTACAGTAATTTTTTACCTAAAAGTACGATTGCTTTTGATAAAGCTCTTAACGCTTTTACCGAAAAGTCCAGTAATTTAACTGTAATTGGTGTGCTATTCCTCTTTGTCACAACTGTTTTAATGCTTACTTCAATTGAAACCGTTTTTAACCGAATATGGCGAGTAAAAGAAACCCGTAGTGGTATTGTAGGCTTTATGCGTTACTGGACCATTATTTCGCTTGGTCCAATTATTTTAGGCAGTGCATTTGTTATTTCATCAACTGTTGCTTCCATGAATTTATTGAGCAATAACTTCACAGGTTATCAACTTGATGGCGCCTTTTTACTCTGGCTTATTTCTTTTGTTCTCACAATTTTAGGTTTTTTTATTTTATATTGGACTATTCCCAACCGCACAGTTCCCCTATATGCAGCAGCAATTGCTGCATGCTTAAGTGCTGCATTATTTGAGACACTCAAAAATTTATTTAGCTTTGTTATGTCAAATTTCACCAGTTATGAAATCATATATGGTGCATTTGCGGCAGTGCCTATTTTCCTATTATGGGTCTTCTTATCTTGGAATATTGTATTACTTGGGGTCGAGGTAAGTTTTGCTCTTACCGCTTTTCATTCAGGCAAAGAGCAAAAAAGACATCCGGTTTTAATGCTACTCGACATCTTGGAATTGTTCTATAAAAAGCAAAAACTTGGTGAAAGCGTAAGTGATAAAGAAGCATTAGAAATTTTAGGTCGTGGTGAAGTTGGTCGTTGGCCTGCTTATGTTCTCTTACTAGAAGAACAAAATCTGGTTAAACGTACCGATAAAGATGAATATGTTTTGGTCCGCAATTTATCTCAAGTCGACTTTTGGAGCTTCTTCACTGCACTGCCTTATCCATTACCTTTACGTCAGGATGTATCAAATGTGCATGATGATGACGAATGGATGGAAAAAATTGGCCCAGCTTTAGTAGAGTCTAATGATTATTTAGCTGCAAAGCTCTCTATTCCACTTTCAACAATTTTTGAAGAGAAATAATACTCAACTAAAGTCAGGGCTTAGCTGCTGTTAGCTTTGCCCTGCTTTAGACTCATAATGACAATTCCTGACAACACTAAAATACTTCCAAAAATAAATTTAATTTCTAGTTTTTCCTCTAATAACAAAATACTAAATAACACACCAAATAATGGGGTTAAAAAAGAAAATATCCCTAATCGTGATGCAAGATAATTTCTTAATAACCAGAACCATAATAGTAAACTTGCAAAAGATACGATTAAAGTTTGAAAGCTTAAGCTTAAGATCGCTAAAGTGGTGAAATGAATTGTTGTTTGATTTGTTAAAAAAGCGATTAGTAAGAGTAGAACAAAACAGCCAAATAGTTGATAAAACAATGTTTGAGTTGCCGGCGCTTGAGCTAAAGGAGATAAACGAACAATAATTGTACTGAGTGCCCATGCAAGCCCAGCCATAAGTGCATATAAATCGCCTAACAAAACTTGTGCTAGAGCTGGCGCATTTGTAGCTGTGGTTGTTGGGTAAAATGTAAGAATGATCCCCATAAAAGCCAGAGTAATGCCACCCCATTGCGCTCGATTCAGACGTTCAGTAGGAAATTTCCAATGAAGCCCTAATGCAACAAAAATTGGAGCGGTATACAGTAAAACTACTGTATGAGAGGTAGAGGTAAACTTTAAGGCTTGGGTGACGAAATAAAATTCTAATGAAAAAAATAAAGCAACAAGAGCGCCAGCTTTGCATTGTCTATAAGAAAATAGATGAATCGAATGATCTCGCCACAATAAAGGTAAAACTAGAACAGCAGATAAGCCGGAACGTAAAGCGATTTGCATAATCGGCGAAATATCTGGTGCTGCTATTTTCAGAACCACCTGTTGCAGCCCTAAGACCATACATAAAAGCACCATTAAAGCCGAAGCTCTGGTATCCAGATTTTTGCGCTCTTCCATTTAGTACCTTTATTTATAGCGAAAAATCTGACTATAGAACTGTCTTATTTAGATGATATAGTGAAAAACAGACAATACATAAGCAATTTCAGGCAATTTTCAAAGATGAAAAAATCAGCTCAACGTGTGCAGGATTTTCAGGAAATTCCAGCTCATAACACAATTCCTGATTTGCTTTGGTTCCGTGTTCGTAATGCACCCGCAGAAACGGTTTATCCTCAACATGCGCATGCATGGGGTGAGTTTATTTATGCGTTTAGTGGTGTACTCGAAGTTAATATTGATCAAATTAATTATTTAACCCCGCCACCTTATGGTATTTGGCTTCCTCCTTATACCAAACACAGTGGTATTAACCGCAACGAAGTGACTCATGCAACTTTATATGTTCATGAAAGTCTGTGCCAAAAGTTACCGCAGAAAGCTGGTATCTTATTAACGTCCCCACTTGTACCTGCTTTACTCGATCACTTGAGGCAAAACCCACAAGATGAAACCCAAGTCGAATATATACGCCTACTCCAAGTTTTATTAGATCAACTGATGCAGGCTGAATTAGTGGGTAGTTATTTGCCTACAACAAATCATCCAGCTTTAGCAAAAATTCTAAATGATTTACACCAATGCCCTGCCGATAACAGCACCTTGCAAGAATTAGCTGAACGAATAAATATGACTGAAAGAACGTTGGCACGTTACAGTCAAAAAGAGTTGGGAATGTCTTTACATGAATGGAGGCAACGATTAAAAGTAATGAAAGCAATGACCATGCTTAATCAAGGAAAAACCATAGAAAGTATCGCTTTTGATTTGGGCTATGCCAGCGCATCGGCATTTATTTATATGTTTAAACGTTGGATGGGTTTTACCCCAGACCAGTTCCGAAAGCTCTATCAATAAATTAATTTTGAGTATAATAAAAAAACCCTATTATCCGGTTAATAATAGGGTTTAAAGTTTAATAACTTAAATAAAATTATTCTTTAACAAATGTTTCCCAAACAAAATCTTGAGTAGCACCTTTCAAAGTCATTTTTAACTGATCGCCAGCATTTAATGGCCCTACACCTGCGGGTGTACCCGTCATAATGACATCGCCTGGCTCAAGTGAGAACACCTGATTAATATCTACTAAAAGATAAGCAATATTAAACATGAGCAAAGCAGTATTACCATCTTGACGTAATTCATCATTAATATGGAAAGTAAATCTAGTCTCTTCCCAGTCCGTGATTTCACTCACATCTACCCAGTCTGCAAGTACACACGAACCATCAAAAGCCTTTGCTCTTTCCCAAGGTTGGCCTTTATCTTTTAACTCATTTTGTAAGTCACGTAATGTTAAATCCAATCCTAAAGTCACTGCACCAATGGCCTGCAATACTTTTTGCGGATCAGTTTCTCCTTTTAGTGGCTGATCAATGCGTAAAACAAATTCGCATTCGAAATGACAACTACCCCATGCAGGATTCCATGAAATGCCTTCATCTAAACCAATCAAACTACTTGGTGGTTTGATAAATAACACCGGACGTCCTGGCATTGCATTGTTCAGTTCTTTTACATGATCAGCATAACTTCTGCCCACACAAACGATTTTTGAAGGACGTGTTTTCATGAAGCTTCCTTTATTGTTGCGGCTAATAATTCCAATAACTTATTTCTTAAATGTATTTTCAAATATAGTTTGATCTGAAGCCTGAGCAAATGCACGTTTCGGTACAATGATGACCGTTTTATTTTTAAGCTCAAGCATATAAGTCAGCTTGCCTTTAGCAAAAGTCTGCACTTCACTATACTGTACAGCTTGTTTACGCCCAGCAGCATAGAGCTCAAAATAATCTTGATATAAATCGATTCCTTGCTCGCTCTTACCAAATTGATAACGTACAAATTGACGTTTAAACATCATAGGTAAAAGCCAGTAGCGCATTAGACCTTGCATAACCAAGAAGAAAACACCTAAAGCAACATAGTAGCGGCCAACACCTGAAAAGCCTAAATATAAGCCCCAAATAATAATTGCAATACTAATAACAGGTGTCAAAAACCGTGTGAATTGCTTCTTTCCGAATGTCACCAAGCCAAATCCGTCTTGAGACTCTTCTAAATTTAAATAATAACGTAAAGATAAAGCGCTTTTTTGCTCGGTCATCACAATGTATCAATATTGAATAAATCGAAACTATTAGAGCATATTCATCTACGCTTTAAAATGAATCAAAAGTGATTTTTTATTTTTGCTTTAACTGTAAAGCTTTTATTAGTACAAGCTACTTATGCGTTTCATATATAGAACGTAGATTCATATTTATAAGGCTTATTTCATATTTTTAAATTTATAGAATGCTTCTATTGTCTCTTTTCGTGGAATTCGTCATGTCTTTCTTTGCAAAACTATTTGGCTTCAAACAAAAAACAACAGCTCAAGAAGATGTGGCTTTGAAAGCTGCTCAAGAGCTAGAACCCTCAAATGAAACCTCTTTTATAGAACTCATTAAAAACCGCCGCTCTATTTATGCAATTGACAATAATTTAAGCCAATCAAATGATGAGATTGAAAAGTTAATTCAAGAAGCAATAAGACACAGCCCTTCAGCTTTTAACTCTCAATCATCTCGCGCTGTGATCTTATTTGGACAATCACATCATAAATTCTGGAATACAGTTCTAGAAGTTTTAAAAACCATTATCCCAGCTGAAGCGGTATCTGGAACAGAACAAAAAATTCAAAGCTTTGCAGCAGGCGCAGGTACAGTTCTGTTTTATGAAGACCAGAGCGTTATTAAAAGCTTACAAGAGCAATTTGAACTTTATGCCGATAATTTTCCGATCTGGTCAGAACATTCAACAGCAATTGCTCAATTTGCAGTTTGGAATGTATTAGCTGAACAAAATATTGGTGCTTCATTGCAACACTACAATCCAATTATTGATGAGAAAATTAATACCTCATTTAATATCCCAGCAGAATGGAAACTAAGAGCTCAGCTAGTTTTTGGTTCTATTGAAGGCGCAGCAGGCGAAAAAGCTTTTATTGATGATGAAAGCCGCTTCAAAACATTCGGCTAATAAATAGCTTCGAATTTAGATTTTTTAAAGCTAGTTATCACAAGTACTAGCTTTCTTTATTAAAAAATTATAAAAAACAGGCACAAAAAAACCGCTATATATAGCGGTTAATTCTTCAAGTGGTGCGCTCAGAGAGATTCGAACTCCCGACCCCTTAGTTCGTAGCCAAGTGCTCTATCCAGCTGAGCTATGAGCGCGTACTTGATGGAGGGCATTATACGCAGTTTTTTCATTTTAGAAAGACATTTTTCATCTTTTTGTCATCAAGCGTCTAGTTCTTAGCCATAATGAATTATTTAAGGAGATTAGCTTCAAAAAAGTCGAGATGATTGCCTATAAAATGTATTTGAAATATTTTTTTTCAATTAAAGTTCTCTATTTCTCGTATCTAATTTGGGCATTTTGGCCAAATTGGCAGAAACAAAAGTCTAGTTTTTTAGTCAGGATTATATAAATAAAATATTTCTACTTATGCAAAAGTCTTTTTATAAATAAAATTAGTTAGCTTTAATATTCATAAAAAATAATAAAAAAATAAAGAAAAAATGTATTCATCTATAAAGAATATATTATAAAAAAAATTATTATTTTTATGTCTAAATCTAAAGAATAACTAATTGTCAAAATATTATAAGTATCAATTTATTTGAGTAGAAATATGCATTGACACTTTTTGAGATCTACACAATACTAATTTTTAATTATTGCGATACATATCTCAATAATTGCGTAACGCAATATATAAATACTTACTTAAAAATACATAAATACACAGGAAATAGACCACCATGTTCTTACTGAAAAATCTCGTCTCTTCAATATCAAAAGTTACTCAGGACCTGGGTAATATTGTATCGATAACCCCTGTAGTAAACACAGGTTCCTCTGTTAATGTAAATGTTTCTGATATCAACATTGCTAATGTTTCAACAACAGGCTTACTTTCTAATGTGATTTCAACTGTAACCGATACAGTTTCACATACAACCACAGACTTAGTTTCTAATGTAGTTGGTACCGTAACAGGTACTGTAGGGTCTACAAACCCAATTGATACTGTAACCAATATTATTGGCGGCGTAACGGGTGGCGTTGTCGGCGGAACTTCTCCAATCTCTCCAGTAATCGATGTTGTTCAAGGCGGCATTGATATTCTTCAAGGCGTTGAAAGCCTAAAAACTGAAATTATTAACACGGGTATTGATACAGTAGCCGACACTATTATTGGTGTATTACCTCAAGCTGAGCATCCAGTTTCTGAAATTGCAGACCTTGGCACGTTAACTTTTGAAACTTCTCGTGACACAGTCAATGGTGCTCTTGAAGTTGTTTCTGATTTAGTCGGTGGTGATATTCAAGGTGCGACTGAATCAGCGACCGGTATTCTCGATACGCTTATTACAAATGGCACAACTGCTACAGGTATTGTCACTGGTGTGGTTGGAAGTGTTACTGATATTATTGGTGGCGTAACTGGTGGTGTTGATGGCAACCCACTTGAAGTGATTACAGATATTATCGGTGGTGTAACTGGCGGTGTTGATGGCAACCCACTTGAAGTGATTACAGATATTATTGGCGGTGTAGCTGGCGGTGTTGGTGGTGATAACCCTCTTGGCGTAGTAACTGATATTATCGGCGGCGTAACCGGTGGCATTATTGGTGGCGGTACATCTCCTATTTCTCCAGTTATTGATGTTGTTCAAGGCGGCATTGATATTCTTCAAGGCGTTGAAAGCCTAAAAACTGAAATTATTAACACGGGTATTGATACAGTAGCCGACACTATTATTGGTGTATTACCTCAAGCTGAGCATCCAGTTTCTGAAATTGCAGACCTTGGCACATTAACTTTCGAAACGTCTCGTGACACGGTCAATGGTGCTCTTGAAGTTGTTTCTGATTTAGTCGGTGGCGATATTCAAGGTGCTACTGAAAATGCAACCGGTATTCTAGGAACACTTATTCAGAATGGTTCAACAGCGACTGGTATTGTGACTGATATTCTTGGTGGCGTAACAGGTACTATCGGCGGCGTAACTGGTGGTATCGGTGGTGACAATCCGCTTGGTGTAGTAACTGACATCATCGGTGGTATTACTGGCGGTATCGGCGGTGATAACCCTCTTGGCGTAGTAACTGACATTATCGGCGGCGTTACTGGTGGTATTGGCGGTGACAATCCTCTTGGCGTAGTAACTGACATCATCGGTGGTGTTACTGGCGGTATCGGCGGTGATAATCCGCTTGGTGTAGTGACTGACATTATCGGTGGTGTTACTGGCGGTATTGGCGGTGACAATCCTCTTGGTGTAGTAACTGACATTATCGGTGGTGTTACGGGTGGCATTATTGGTGGCGGAACATCTCCTATTTCTCCAGTAATCGATGTTGTTCAAGGCGGCATCGATATTCTTCAAGGCGTTGAAAGCCTAAAAACTGAAATTATTAACACTGGTATTGATACAGTAGCCGACACTATTATCGGTGTATTACCTCAAGCTGAGCATCCAGTTTCTGAAATTGCAGACCTTGGCACATTAACTTTCGAAACGTCTCGTGACACAGTCAACGGCGCTCTTGAAGTTGTTTCTGATTTAGTCGGCGGTGATATTCAAGGCGCTACTGAATCGGCTACCGGTATTCTCGATACGCTTATTACAAATGGTACAACTGCAACTGGTTTAGTAACTGAAATCATTGGCGGAGTAACAGGAACTATTGGTGGCGTAACTGGCGGAGATAGCCCACTAGGATTAGTAACTGATTTACTTGGTGGTTTAACTGGTAGCGTAGGCGGCGACAGTCCGCTTGGTGTAGTCACTGACCTTCTCGGCGGTTTAACTGGTAGCGTAGGTGGCGATAGTCCGCTTGGCGTAGTCACTGATCTGCTCGGCGGTTTAACTGGTGGTGTTACTGGCGGTACAGACAACCCTATCGGTATCGTAACGGATATCGTTGGAAGCTTAACGGGTGGTGTTACTGGTGAAGGCAGTTTAGATGTTATTTCTAATTTGCTAGGCGGATTAACTGGTGGTAGCTTACTCGGTGGTGTAACTTCTACAGTATCTAGCGTAACAAATACAACGCATACGATCGTACCGACATCATTACTTACTGATAACTTCCTAGAAAACTCATTCAATACTGTTTAATAATTACAAAGAAAGCCACTTTATATAAGTGGCTTTCTTTTTTAATATATTTTTAAATATTAATTAATCTCTTGCCATTTATAATATTTTCTATGAGCTAACTCCAACATTGCATAATCATTAGGTGTATCACCATAAGCATAGATTATAGAATATTGAGTTAAGTCATATTTATTTTTTATTCTATTTACTTTTTCTAAATAACCACAATCACCATCAATAAAACAACCTGTCAAAATACCATTATCTATTTCAAGTTGATTACAGATAACATCCAGATCTAAAGATTTACACCAACTTTCCAAGTAAACACTTAATGAAGCAGATACAACAACAACCTGATCTCCCTGTTGTTTATGCCAGAGAATGCGTTCTAAAGCATTTTCACGAATACAGGAAGGAATTACTTTTTTAGCAAACTCTTGTCCTTTGTATATCAAAGAAGCTGCATCATAGCCGACATATCCCACTTGGCAGAGCTTAGTACGGATCGTTTTATCCGTTACCCACCCAAGCTTATAACCCGCTATATAAGGTGCAAGACGGATGCCACCTAATATTTGAGTTTTTTTACTCAAAGAAAATTTAAGGAATAAACTGAAGGTATCATTATAGATGATCGTGCCATCAAAATCGAATAAAGCCAGATTCATTTATCGTTATCTCTAATATAATTAAAAAGTTATAAAATTTAGATTTTTAAAAATTAATAAACAGCAGATACAAAAAAACCGCTATAAAAGCGGTTAATTCTTCAAGTTGGTGCGCTCAGAGAGATTCGAACTCCCGACCCCTTAGTTCGTAGCCAAGTGCTCTATCCAGCTGAGCTATGAGCGCGTAACTTGTGTGCTTTTCAGCGATTCGTTCGATTTTACTTGGTGCGCTCAGAGAGATTCGAACTCCCGACCCCTTAGTTCGTAGCCAAGTGCTCTATCCAGCTGAGCTATGAGCGCATTAAGTAAATGGCGGTGAGAGAGGGATTCGAACCCTCGATACCAGTAATAGGTATGCTTCCTTAGCAGGGAAGTGATTTCAGCCACTCATCCACCTCACCGGAACGAGCCGCCATAATACAAACTAAAACTACATTGTTCAAGTCATGATACTGAAATTTTCTTGTTTTTTCGTTCAATTAAATATTTTTTAAACAATTTTCGTATTCTTTTCGCCTTTTTCAATCAAACGCTTGTTAAGATAGATATTATTTTTTTATTTCAACACAGTAATGCATAACACATTATTGCAAACCTGAACGTGCAGTTCTGGTCTGCATGTCTTATGCTAAACCTATCTGCCAAGCATGAAACCAAACGACATGACAAAAAACTGGGTTGACCCCGAAGCAAAAGCCGAAGCTGAACGTTATGACAATCCTATTCCAAGCCGTACTCTTATTTTAGATACGTTGGAACAATTGCAAACACCGCAATCTCATGCAGAACTTGTTGACCATTTTCATATTCAAGATCAGAAAAGTATTGAAGCCTTAAGTCATCGCTTAAGTGCTATGGTTCGTGATGGCCAACTTATGAAGGATGGTTTTAAGTTTCAGTTGGTGGCAGACCAACCTACCTATGAAGCAACTGTCTATATTAATAGTAAAGGTTTGGGTACAGCACATATTGATGGTCAAGATGATTTGTTATTACCTGAGCGTGAGTTACGTTTAGTCTTTAATGGTGATCGGGTCCGTGTTCGGCAGACATCGGTAGATCGCAAAGGTAAACCGTGGGGTTTCATTACCGAAGTTATACAGCATCGTGTAAAACAGTTAATTGGTAAATTGTCGGTACATGACGGCGAATATTTTATTCAGCCCAACAATCCAAATCAGCATCAACCTATCCCACTAGAAAAAGAATTGGTTGAACATGCTAAAGCAAATGTCGGCGATATGCTTCGTGTTGCTATAGACACTTACCCAACCCGGGAAGAATTTGCAACGGCACATATTATTCAGTCTATGGCAGATAAAGCCGATACTGAAATTATTATCCCGCAGACCATTTTAGAGTTTGGTTTGCCTTACGAATTTCCAGATGAAGTTATAAAAGAAGCTGAAAGTTTCAAAGAACCTGCTGAAAAAGATCGCGAAGGTCGAGTTGATTTAAGAGACTTGGCACTTGTCACAATCGATGGTGAAGATGCGCGAGATTTCGATGATGCAGTATATGCGGAAAAACGTCCTGGTGGTGGTTACCGAGTTGTCGTTGCAATTGCCGATGTGAGCCATTATGTACGGTTAGATTCGGCATTAAATGAAGAAGCTGAAGAGCGCGGCACTTCGGTTTATTTCCCACATTTTGTTTTACCAATGCTACCAGAAGCATTATCAAATGGATTGTGTTCACTTAACCCACACGTAGATCGTTTATGCATGGTCTGTGACCTAAAACTTTCTCGTACGGGTCGTGTTACAGGTTATGAATTTTATCCGGCAGTCATGCATTCAAAAGCACGTTTGACCTATACACAAGTAGGACAATATTTTGAAGGTGCAACTGATGCAATTCCAAAAGATCGTGATATTCATAAATCGCTAAATACACTTTTCCAGCTTTACCAGATTTTGAAAAACTTACGTGTTGATCGTCATGCAATGGAGTTTGAAACCATTGAAACTTATATGACCTTTGACGAGTTAGGTGGAATTAAAGAAATTTTACCTCGTACACGTAATGATGCTCATAAGCTTATTGAAGAGTGTATGTTGCTTGCCAATGTAGCAGCAGCAGAATATGCCTTAGAACATGATATTCCGATGTTGTATCGTGTACATGAGGCACCTGAATTCTCACGTATTCAAAAAGTAAAAGATTTTGTAAAACTATTGGGTTTACCTTTCCCTGACCAACCAACTCAGGCAGATTATCAAAAAGTTATTGAGGCAACTAAAGACCGTATTGATGCGCCAAGCATTCACGCCGTGTTATTACGCTCAATGATGCAAGCTTACTATGGTGCCAAAAATGCAGGTCACTATGGTCTAGCTTATGAAGCTTATACACATTTCACTTCACCAATTCGCCGCTACCCGGACTTATTGTTACATCGTGCAATTAAAGCTCATCTAAAACAAAAGCCTTACCCACTTTCCGGTGCAGCTTTAGATGATGCAGGTGAACATTTCTCTCAAACAGAACGCCGTGCCGATGAAGCATCCCGCAGCGTAACGACTTGGTTGAAATGTCACTATATGCAACAACATTTAGGTGATGAGTTTATTGGTATTGTGAGTGCGGTAACTGAATTTGGCCTATTTGTTACTCTTAAAGATCTTTATGTTGATGGCATGATTCACATTAGCCAACTTGGCGATGATTTCTTTATTTACGATCAAGCAAGTCAAAACCTCATTGGACAAAATCGTGGTCAAGTCTTCGGTTTAGGCGACGAAGTTAAGATTCAAGTTGCTGGTGTAAATCTAGAAGAGCGTAAAATCGATTTCCAACTCATTAAACAAGTTACTCATGCTGGACGTGTAGTTCGTAGTCGTGCTCCACGCACAACCAAAACAAGCACCCAAGCAACAGAAGAAGTTTTTGGTAAACCGTCTGTATCAACTGATGGTGAAAAACCTGTCCGTAAAAAGAAGGAAAAAGGTAAACCAAGCTCATATAGTAAAAAGTCTGGTAAGAAAACCTCTACAAAAGCAGAGGCCAAACCAGAAAAAGTAAAGAAAAAAGCGAAACCTAAAAAGAAAAAGTCAAACGCCAAGTCTAAGGCTGACTAATTCATAGGTATTTGCATTAATTATGATTAAGCTCCCAAAATGGGGGCTTAATGTTTTTAAAACGTTTATTTTTTAAATTAAACTTGATTTCCTGCCTAACAATACCTACATCTAATACTATGTTTAAAAAATAATGTGGCTATTAGCAATGACTTTACAGCAAGCGACTCTACCTACTCCCCGCTTTGATCAAATTACATTAGATAATTTAAAACAAGATATTCAACAGGCGATCCAAGCAGGACAAGAGTTTTTAAACACCCTTACGGCTGCACCATCCGAGACAGATCAGCAACTTGCCGTGCTTGAACAAATTGATGCACTTGAAAATAACCTCAGTGAATCGTGGGGAGTGTTGTCACATTTAAATGCTGTGATGAACAATGCTGAAACTAGGGAAGTCTATCAATCACTATTACCCGCTTTAAGTGAATATTACACTCAGCTTGGCCAACACACGGCGTTATATCAGACCTATCAACTCATTCATGATGGTCAGAGCTATTCAACGCTAAGCCCTGCGCAACAAAGTGCCATCCGTCTCGCTTTACGTGATTTTAAACTTTCTGGTGTTGCTTTAGAGGGTGAAGAGAAAAAACGTTACGCTGAAATTTCTGCACGTCTTTCACAGCTTTCTTCTGACTTCTCAAACCATGTACTTGATGCGACACAGGCTTATTTTAAACCACTGACAGAAGATCAATTAAAAGGTCTTCCGGAAAGTAATGTTGAGTTATTAAAACAGTACGGCAAACAGCGTGAGCTTGACCAAGCGGTAGCAACTTTAGATTTCCCAGCTTACTTTGCCATCATGACCTATGCTGATGATCGTGCCTTGCGAGAAGAGCTTTATAAAGCTTATGTCACACGTGCATCAGATCAGTCTGAGCAAACAGAATTTGACAACAGCAAAATTATGGAAGAAATCCTGAGTCTTCGCCAAGAAATGGCAAAACTACTCGGTTTTAATAACTATGCTGAATATTCTCTTGCCAGCAAAATGGCTCCTGATGTCAAAACAGTTCATGACTTTTTGGTCGACCTAGCTGAGCATGCACGTACCCCTGCACTTCAAGAAGTTGCCGAACTCCAAGCTATTGCCAAACAAGATGGTATTGATGAGCTTAAACCTTGGGATACCACTTACTATTCTGAAAAGCTTAAACAACAACAATTCAACTTATCACAAGAAGCTTTAAAACCTTACTTCCCTGCACCAAAAGTGATTCAGGGATTATTCCAGATCGTACAGCGTCTATATGGTATTAACATCGTTGAACGTGAAGCTCCGGTTTGGCATCCAGATGCACGTTATTTTGAGTTAGAAGACCAAGGTGAAGTCATTGGCGGCTTCTTCTTTGATTTATATGCGCGCACAGGGAAACGTGGTGGAGCATGGATGAGTGGTTTCCGCTCACGTATGCAAACTGTTCATGGTTTACAAAAACCAATTTGCTATATGGTGTGTAACTTCACTCCACCTGTAGGCAACCAGCCAGCCTTACTCACCCATGATGAAGACATCACCTTATTCCACGAATTTGGTCACGGCTTACACCATATGCTTACTGAAGTAGATAATATCTCAGTTGCAGGTACTCACGGCGTTGCTTGGGATGCAGTCGAGTTACCAAGTCAGTTTATGGAATTCTGGTCATGGGATAAAGAAAGTCTTGATGTTTTAAGTGAGCATATTGAGAGCAAGCAGACTTTACCTCAGGAGTTACTTGATGCTTTATTAAATGCACGTTTCTTCCAGTCTGGTATGCAAACTTTACGTCAGCTTGAATTTGCCTTATTTGACTTAACTATTCACACCAAAACTCCTGCGTTGAATAGTGAGCAAATTCAGCAGACCTTAAATGATATTCGCAAACAATATGCAGTAGTTCCAACCGTCGACTACAACCGTTTCCAGCATAGCTTTAGTCATATTTTTGCAGGCGGCTACGCAGCAGGTTACTACTCTTACAAATGGGCAGAAGTTTTAGCAAGTGATGCTTTTGACCGTTTTGAAAATGAAGGTATTTTCAATACTCAAACAGGTAAAGAATTCCGTCAGGCAATTTTAGCGGTGGGCGGGAAAGATACTGCTCTTGAAGCATTTGTGAATTTCCGCGGTCGTGAGCCAAAAATTGATGCATTGTTACGTCATCAAGGTTGGACGAACGATAACAAAACCGCTTAAACTATGGGCCTAAATTGATCGTGTGGTTAGGGTGATAAAGATGAAGAAACGTTTCATTGCTGGGGCTAAATGTCCAAAATGTGAAGCCATAGATCGGATTGTCATGCTAACCACCGCTGAAGACGAATGGATTGAATGTATCGAATGCGGTTATAGCGAAAATCGTCCGACTCATATTGATGAGCCTGAAACGCCCGCTATACCTGATGAAATTGGGGTAATACAGTTCAAGCCTCGTCGTTCTGACTAAAGGTCTTAGACATGCCACTACAAAGAAAACAAAACTCAAAACTATTGTGGATTTTAATTGGGGGCTTAAGCATTCTCGTCGTGCTTTTTTTCGCAGCACAATGGTTTTTCAAAAAAACTGAAATATCAGCGCCAATGGTTGATCCACAACCAGCCTCGGTACCAGCTCCTGAAAAAACTACAAATCCATCTGAAAGCTCGGAACCCGTAGTTCAAACACAAACCGCTAACTCACAGCAACTTGTGAATGAAGATGTGCTCAAACAACCAATTCCTGCTCAAGAATCTTTAGCTAAAGAGGAAGTGTCTAAACTCAATGACATTCATCGTCAATTGCAAGATCAGGAAGCGACACTAAAAGCTCAACATGCTGATGCAGATCAACTTATTAAGCTAAAAGAAGAGCAAGTGAAGCTTCTTGAGGCCCAAGTTAAACAACAATAGTATTTGTTTAACTCTAGATATGATGCAAAAAGCTAGTTCACTCTGAGCTAGCTTTTTTATTTACTAAAATTTATATGTTCAAAATAACTACCACATAAAAAAACACCCTCTTAAAGAGAGTGTTTTTGCTCTGCGTATATAATTTAAATTATTTGTACCAACCAAATAGTTTCAGTATTAGTGGTGCATAAGTTACCAATACCAATGATGAGAACAAGACAATAATTGGTAATAACCAACGTTCATATCGGTAGTAGAAACTTGTGTACTTCTCTTTCGCTTCTGCATCGGCAGCATTCACCTCATCATCACCAACGGATAACCGCGTTAATAGATGGTTCAAGGCAACTGGCGGCGTTACATAACCAAATTCGAATGCGACCAATACAATCATCCAGAAGTGAATTGGATGAATACCATTTTCGTAAGCTACAGGAGCAATTGTTGCTGCCACTAAAATTACGGCACCAAATGGATCTGTACACATACCAATAATTGCAAGTAACAGTGCAATACATGCCAGTGATATATAGATACTGCCTAAATGAGTTGGTAATAATTCGACCACTTCAGAGCGTTCAATTAAACCACCTACACTTGCAGACAATGCCATCAAAATAATTAAGGCACCGATATGTCCCACTGTTTCTGATGTCGCAAAACGTAATGCACCACCAAAACCAAGACGGAACTGTGAACTATGCGGATCATGAGTCTGTAAGAACGGTGATTTCTTTTCATGCTCACGAACAATCGCCTCATGAATATTTAAAGCTGGTGCATCTTTAGGCATAACCATTTTATCGTACAGAATCATCGCAATAAGCACGAGTGGCAGAATCACTGGTGCAGTAAATTCATTCATTCCTGTATCTAATGCATATTTATAAAATGCAAGGACAACTACAGTAATTAGGATATATGGAATAACCGGTACAAAAGCTCGTGCCATACCTGGTAGTGCCACTTTTGGCGAGTTCACACGGAACTTTTCTTCGGCCAATAAAAGAGATACACCCAAGAAAATAAATGCTGTTAGCCAGAAGACATAAATACCATGTCCGAATAATTCGTCAGATGTAACATGACGACTATCCAACATCGCAATTAGAACGACCAATAGACATGGACGTACAACCACCCCTAGGGAGCCGGACATTGCAGATACAGCTAATGCATATTGACGGCGAGCGCCTGCGTTCCAAACTTCCTTATAAATAATCGCACCAGCCGCGATAACGAAAATCCCCGAAGCACCGGTATAAGCAGTCGGTACAGCAGCAGCAATCAGAATTAACCAAGTTAAGGTTTCTGGCGCCAAGTTCCATGGACGAAGTACATTTAAGAACAAGTCCATAACACGGGTTTGCGTGAGTAACATACCCGCCCAAATAAATAAGGCAAGATTTAAGAAGATACCCGAGAACTCAACCAATAAACCAAGGTAAATCCCTTGCCCCATTGGATAATCCATAAAGAACGTAAATACAATACCTGTAATTAGTGCCATATAGGCATATAAAGGTACAGAAAGTAAGGCTAAACCTATATTACCGCCTTCACGTTTTGGTGGAGGTGAAACAAATAGTTGATACAGACTAATTAAGGTCAGAACAACAAACAGAATCATCCATATCCAGTAAATCGTTACTGTTTCATAAGTAGGTGTTACTCCGGAATTAATGACTGAACGATACTGACTAATGACCGAGAAGCTCAGTAGCGCATTACCAATCAACATAAACAGCGAATACACTTTGTAATCTATTTTTGTTGCTGGATTACGCAAGCCAATATGGTGATATTTCAATGATGCAGTAATCGCTGAAATCAGTACCATAAAGACCAGTAAAATGGCACGGTTCTCTGTACCGAATTTAAAAATACCAAAGAAACCTGTTTCGATCGCACGATAAGTACGTACTCCCGGGTTTGCTTCGATATATTTAATAGTTTTGTCATAAGCCTGATATTTTTCTTCACATTGCTGCTGTGCTGCCAGTAAGGATGCACGGACATCACTTTCCGATGCAGCACCAAAGAAGCTCGCAAAATCATCAGATGCATTTGCTTTCATCTGCTCTTTTACTTGAGCATCAATATTCGGATGTCGATCACAAGTCGGCTTTTCAGGCTCAGCACGCAAGAATGAATATTGCATGCCTGTAGCAGGGTCACCATAAAGACGTTCCCCGATACGTAATAATTGACCGTGGATCATTTCCCCGGTACCAATTATGAGCGTCATCAATAGTAAAATGAGGATAATGAATGTTGAGATCCATTCATTCCAGATATAACCCAGCAGACCTAATCCAGATCTTTTTTCTTGATATTCTTGCATAAATATTCCAATTTTGTTCTCTCAAATCCCTCATAACAAAGGCTTTGAGTCATGCAATTTTCTTGGTCAGGGGTATCGTCCATCCCCCTTCTACCAATCCCTTTATTCAACGATCAAATTTGCATCAAACTTTATCAATAAAGAATGACTAAAATCACTTTTTTAACAGTTTGTATTGTCAATCTTTCTATTTGAATCTTTGTATGAGCCAATAGCATCCTCCAAAGATTGCACCACCAATCGCCCCATATAGATGAGCTTCAGTTAAAACTGGACTACCAATGAGCTGGGCTGTTCCTGTTTGCCCAAATGTATTTTCCCAAATCAACTTTGCAACAATTAAACCTAAGACCAGAAATGCAAAATTCCTTTCTTTACGGTATTGCAAGTAAACCAAAGCAACTGCGGTATATAACCCATGGAGTACCCCAGAAAGGCCGGCATATGCATCGATATTGGGCAAATAAAAATAGAACACCAAGCTAATAAAAGGTGGTAAAAGAAAAAGAAGACTTAAAATGTGCCACACTTTGGTATGTGGAAATATGAAAGGCAAACACGCAAATGCCATCATATTTAAAAAAAAGTGAATCCATCCGACATGTACCCAGTGTGCTGTCCATAAACGCCAGAACTCGCCGAGTAAGCTTTCACGCCAATAGATAAAATAATCCGGAAACACCTGTAAACATGCAGAAACAGAAATGCACCCTGCGACCAAAAGCACTTTTTTATTGAGTACATGATCTTTCATAGCACACTCCTTTTAAACCAGACTCCTTACGATTACTAGAGTTAGTAACCCTAAGGAGTGAGTTCCTTCAGATCTATTTTACTGTGCTGGTGCAGTTTTCGTGTCAGCTGGGGCTTCCGATGCAGCTCCACCATCAAACAACTCATCCAATTCAGCTGAGCCTTCGTTTTTCTCATCCCAGAAATGAGACATACCGTCATCACCGGTACGAACACCAGTATGCTCAGTCCAGTAACGGTCAGAAATACCGCGCACAATTAAACCAGCCATACTATCGATTAATTTAAAGTTCGGATTAACTGGTTTGTCATCTGCTTGAGATGCAGCATAAGTTTTTAATGCATCACGGATTTTGGCATCGTCACCACTCGCTTGAGCAGCTACGGCATATAACGCATGAGATAAACGAACACCTTTTTGTTCACCAATTTGCACGGACTGTTTTAAAGTCTCATATGGATCAGGCTTCCCTTCATTAGCGCCTGGTAATAAAGTCCAGATCACTGCGCGCGTTGCATTTGGTGCGCCCCAGAATTTTTGGTTATCAAGGCAGACCATACCGCGCTCTACAATAGCAGCAATATCTTTCGGAACATTGACAGAACCGCCAGAGTTAATATCGTTGGTCACAGCTTGAAGACCACTAATCATCCCAAGTAAATATACAGTTTGGTCAATATCACTACGCATTGTTGGACAAGAATCACCTAAATGATATTTATATTTAGATTCCCAACGATCAGCAAAGAGCTTATAGCCTGCGTATTGTCGCTCAGCAGCAATTGCAGCCCAACGCTTCTGTGCAATACGTGCATCTTGAGCTTCTGTTACCTGCCCTGCTTTTGAAGCGCGCAAATAACGTAACTCCTGTTCTAATGCTTGGTTTTCCGCGCATACACCTGAAGCAGCATACATTAAGACAGCAACACGAGTAGGATCTGCCCCCATACCTTTAGTCGACATGATTGCAGGAGTTAAGGCACTACCAGTATTACAGACCATTTCAGCATCTTGCATTGCCAAAATAGGTGGAACGACGTGCTTTTCAGTAAAACCTAAAGCAACATTTGCTCCACTCTTCACGACGTATGAACAACCTGATAAAACTGAAGCTGCAAGAAAACTTACCGCCAAACCTTGGCATATTTTTTGGACTTTAGACATCTTCCTGTCCTCGATGTAATTTGTTTTTTCCTTTTCAGATGTACATTAGCAGATGCATATCTTGAATAAAAGAGTAATTACTCTAATTGTAGCGCTTATACTTTGACACACTTCACAGCAGATAAAATTGACAGTTTTTCAGGGAAACAAAAATTTTAGGCAAAAAAAAGTAGCATTGCGACGGTTCAGCACATGCTACTTATTAACTGGGATAAGCTTTTAACGGCTTATATTATTGTTGTTCTAGATAATCCTTAAGTAAAGTTCCTGCTCTTCCTACTACTACAGCCATAATTACTGCAATCAACAGAAACATCCACATTGAAATCTCCATGAGAGACCTCCTTACTACGTTCGCACCCAGTTAAAAACTGGACACTTGATGAAATTAATCGATTAACCAATTAGATTATTGACTGATCGATGACCTTTGCATCCTCTGTCTCTTAACTTTGCTAAGATTAACTCGGTTAAGATGTTCCCTGAGTAAAGTTCCTGCTCTTCCTATCACCACCGCCATAATTATGGCAATGACCAAGAACGACCATGTTGGCATCTCCATTTGAGACCTCCGACACACTTTACGTTGGTGTTTGTACTTTAACCGATAGCATAGTAACCATAATGAGAAATTGTCCGACAATTAACTTTCTTGCTGTTTTTTCTGTATTTTAACTAGACAATTTCAATTTCCCAAAAAGAAATAAAATATAAGTTATTGATTAATAATAATTTTAAATAAATATACAAATGTAAAATTGTCTAACAATTAATAGAGTTTTTCTAAAGTTTTAAGCTTTTTCCACTCTGTTAATGACATTTGATCAAACCAAATGATAGAAGTTAGTTTTTTATGACCTTCAAAATAGATCACTATGAAAATCTGATAATCAATTATTTTTAAAATTTTGACGCGAGAAATGGTGTTCTGTGAATGATAAGCAAGCGACCATAGTTTTTTATCTAAATAAGCAATTTGTGCAAGCTGCGGACGCTTTAAAAAGAAAATAAAGTTGATAAATAGTAAGCTGATTACAACTAACCACCATAGTAACGGCATTAATTGATAAAATAGAACTGCTAAGCTTAAGCCAATAAAAAACTGAAATATAATCGAAAAACGACTATATTTCAGCTTAAAATTCAAATGGTTGATCAAAATAAATTAACCATGAACATAGTGTTTTAATTTATAGATAAAGTCACGTAATTCGGTACGTGGTGGTTCTGATACTTCCATAAACCAATCTAGTAAATCAGGGTCTTCCTGTTCTACCAACTCAGCAAACAACGCTTTTTCTGCCGGGTCTGCCTTTAAATAATAATTTTTCACATAAGGGTCAAAATAGACATCAATTTCCTTTAAACCACGACGTGCGCGATAGATTACTTTACGTTCTTCCAAGGTCATTTCTTCAGACATTTATTTCCCCATCTGCGTTGATAGTGCGCTTAGTTTACCTGATCACATGAGAAAGTTCGCTAAAAATATCAAATTGACCAAACTTATCACTTCACCGCCATAAATGAGCATTCATCACATTGTTAGACCTAGTCGCTTCCCTTATGTTTAGCTCATAACATCAAGCCCAAACCAAGGAAGAAATACAATGCAATCTGGTGCTATTCGTCCCATTCCAAATATGTTACCTCGCCATTTATTTAATGAAGAACATGAAGCTTTTCGGGAAACGGTACGTAAATTCTATGAGAAAGAAGTTGTACCTAATATTGAAAAATATGAAAAACAACAACATGTTGACCGAGATCTTTGGAATAAAGCTGGTGCATTAGGTTTACTCTGTACCACCATGCCAGAACAATATGGTGGTTCAGGTGTCGATCGCCTATACAGCATGATTCTTATTGAAGAACAAGCCTATGCGATGGACTCAAGTACAGGTTTCTCACTGCATTCCGACATTGTAGCCAACTATATCAATAACTTCGGTAATGAAGAGCAAAAACAGAAATGGCTCCCTAAAATGGCTACTGGTGAGACGGTTACCGCAATTGCCATGACCGAGCCGGGAACAGGTTCAGACTTGCAAGCGGTTCGTACAACAGCCGTTCTTGATGGCGATGAATATGTCATTAATGGTTCAAAAATATTTATTACCAATGGCTATTTATGCGATATGGCGATTGTCGTTTGTAAAACGGGGAATAGCGATAAAGGATCAGCCAATTTATCACTCATTATTGTCGAAGCTGACCGTACTGGTTTTACTAAAGGCAAACCACTTAACAAAATTGGTATGAAAGGCCAAGATACCTGTGAACTCTTCTTTGATAACGTTCGTGTCCCTAAAGAAAATCTTTTAGGTATGGAAGGTATGGGCTTTATCATGCTCATGAAAGAATTAGCGTGGGAGCGTATGCTAGTTGCTATTATCTGCCAAGCCGGGGCAGAAGCGGCATTTGCACATACTGTTCAATATACAAAAGATCGTAAAGCATTCGGCAAACCAATTGGAGCATTCCAAAATACTCGTTTTAAACTTGCTGAACTTAGAACAGAGATAGATTTCTGCCGTACCTATTTAGATCGTTGTATGGAATTACAACTCGATGAAAAATTGAGTGTTGAAGCTGCAGCGGCTGCAAAATATAAAATTTCAGATATGTTTTCAAAAGTTGTAGATGAATGTCTTCAATTACATGGTGGTTATGGCTATATGATGGAATATCCAATTGCACGCGCTTATATCGACCACCGAGCAAACCGTATTTATGCAGGCACCAATGAAATTATGAAAGAATTAATCTCTAGAACTCTTTAATCTTTACTATAAAAAAGGAGGCTTATAGCCTCCTTTTTATTTTCGAATATCAAGACACTAATTTTGGTTTACGTGTGGTAACTTCTGAATGCTTATGAAAACGTAGAACACCATCATCAAATTTTGCATTTTTTAATGATTTTCGGTCTTCAAGATAATTATTGGTTACCTGCCATGGTGCTTGTTTACCTTGTTTAGGAATCACGTCGGCAGCACGACTAATATAACCAGATGATAAGCTACCCATGACTGTGTCCTCTTCCATCACACTCTTATCACCAGATGGAATGACTTCATCATAATTATTCTTATCCATGTAGTTTAATAAACGGCAGATATAATCTGCTGCAATATCAACTTTTAATGTCCATGAAGCATTTACATAGCCAATAATCATCGCCATGTTTGGTACATCGCTGAGCATCACGCCGTTATAAAGCATGTGTTCAGATGATTTAACTGGCTCCCCGTCAATAGTTGCCTGCACACCGCCCATGATTTGAACCTGCAAACCTGTTGCAGATACGATAATATCGGCATCAAGGTGCTTGCCTGATTTTAATTGAATACCAGTCTCAGTAAATTTTTCAATTTGATCAGTTTCAACACTCGCCTTACCTTCACGAAGAATTTTGAATAAATCACCATCAGGAACTACGCAAAGACGCTGATCCCAAGGGTTATATGAAGGTGTAAAATGTTTCATATCAACTTTACCCTTAAGTTGCATTTCAATTGCTTTTAAGAGTAAACGACGAACTGTTTTAGGATGCTTTTGAGACAATGCATAAATTGCTCGTTGCATACCAATATTACGAGCACGCGTAAATTTATAGGCTGCTTCTTCAGACATAAATCTACGAGTTTTTTCATAGATGAAATCAATAGACGGAACAGAAGCAATATAAGTTGGTGAACGTTGCAACATCGTTACATGACCTGCTCCACCTTTTGACATTGCAGGCACCAGTGTAATTGCTGTAGCTCCGCTACCAATAATTACTACTTTTTTACCCTTATAATCCAAGTTTTCCGGCCAATGTTGTGGATGAATGAGTTGACCTTTAAAAGCCTCTTGATTTGGGAAAGTTGGCGCGTAACCTTGGTCATAATTATAATAACCAGTACAACCTACAACGAAGTTAGCAACCCAAGTCTGCTGTTTTTTCTTATTGTCCTCAACAATAACATGCCACTTTTTCGAAGCAGAATCATAATTCGCAGAAAGGACACGATGGCCGAAATGAATTTTTTCTTTTAACTTAAACTCATCAATCACTTCCCCTAGATATCCTTTAATAGAGGCACCATCAGCGAGAACATTGGCTTTGCGCCATGGTTTAAAGTTAAAACCAAAAGTAGACATATCTGAATCAGAACGGATACCAGGATAGCGGAAAAGATCCCAAGTTCCACCAAACGATTCACGACGCTCCAAAATTTCAAACTGACGTTGTGGAGAGTTTTTAGATAAATGGGCAGCAACTCCTATTCCTGATATGCCTGCACCAATGATTAATACATCAACTTGCTTTTCCATTTTATTTTTATACCCATTGTTGAGAATATAACTTTATTAAATCACAATTTTGACAATACACAATGTCAAGTTTGACCGTTTATCCGTTTTTTTATGTCACTTGGGGACAAATTTTTAATTTTATGTTTTTTGGAAAATAAAAAAGACCGGCATAAAGCCGGTCTTTTTTGAATAATATCAATTATTCAGCTGAAGTGTTCACTTCACGATCTACAAGCTCAACGTAAGCCATCGGTGCTGCATCACCAGCACGGAAGCCCGCTTTAAGAACACGTAGATAACCGCCGTTACGTTCTTTGTAACGAGGGCCGAGTACGGTAAATAATTTACCAACAGTTGCAGCATTACGAGTACGAGCAAATGCTAAACGACGATTTGCTACAGTATCGTTTTTTGCTAGAGTGATTAAAGGCTCAGCAACACGACGTAATTCTTTAGCTTTAGGCAAAGTTGTTTTGATCAACTCATGTTCAAATAAAGAATTAGCCAAGTTTTGGAACATCGCTTTACGATGGCTGCTTGTACGGCCTAATTTCACACCACTATTACGATGACGCATGGTGATAGTCCTACTTAATTAACGGCTACGATAGGCAAAACGGTCGTCCATACGAAGACTAGCTGGTGGCCAGTTCTCAAGACGCATACCGAGTTGTAAACCTTTCGATGCCAAAACATCTTTGATCTCTGTTAACGATTTTTTACCAAGGTTAGGAGTTTTTAACAACTCAACTTCAGTACGTTGAACAAGATCACCAATGTAGTAAATATTTTCTGCTTTCAAACAGTTAGCAGAACGAACAGTAAGCTCTAGATCATCTACTGGGCGAAGCAAGATTGGGTCAACTTCTTCACGAGGTTCTTGAGCAACAGGAGTTTGGTCTTTCTGAAGATCAACAAAAATTGCAATTTGTTGTTGCAAGATTGTTGCCGCTTTGCGGATTGCTTCTTCAGGATCAACCGTACCGTTGGTCTCAAGATCGATTACCAGTTTATCTAAATCGGTACGTTGTTCTACACGCGCATTTTCTACGGTGTAAGAAACACGCTTAATTGGGCTATAAGAAGCATCTAACTGTAAACGACCTACAGGACGTGTTTCGCCTTCAGGGAAACGAGAGTCAGATGTTTCATAACCACGACCTTGAGAAACTTTCAAGCGCATTTTTAATGAGCCTGTAGCACTCAAAGTACCAATTAAATGTTCTGGGTTAACCACTTCAACATTATGAGGTAAACGAAGGTCGGCAGCAGTAATGTCACCAGGACCTTGTTTTTCTAATGTTAAATAAGCTTCATTTTGATCGAACAGCTTAATAGACAATCCTTTTAGGTTCAGCAAGAGCTCGACGATGTCCTGCTGCAAGCCTTCTAAAGTACTGTACTCGTGCTCGACACCTTCTATCTCTACTTCAACCACAGCAGCGCCTGGCAAAGAAGACAATAGAATGCGACGTAAAGCATTACCTAGAGTATGGCCAAAACCACGCTCTAAAGGTTCCAGAATCACTTTTGCCGAGGTCCCGCTTACCGCTTCGACCTTGATCGCTTGCGGAGTTAGAAACTCGTTTGCAGTACGCGTCATTATTGCTACCTCAAGGATTATTTAGAATACAATTCTACAATCAAGCTTTCGTTGATTTCAGCAGGTAAATCAGAACGATCTGGTGCAGCTTTAAACGTACCTTCAAGCTTAGAGTGATCAACTTCGATCCAAGCTGGAATACCACGTTGAGCAGCCAATTCAATCGCGTTTTTAATACGCAATTGTTGTTTAGCACCTTCGTGAACCGCAATTACATCACCAGCTTTAACTTGAATAGATGCGATGTTTACACGACGACCATTCAAAGTAATGCTACGGTGACTTACTAACTGACGAGCTTCTGCACGTGTAGAACCAAAACCCATGCGATAAACAACGTTATCAAGACGGCTTTCAAGCAATTTCAACAAGTTCTCACCAGTTGCGCCTTTAACACGAGCTGCTTCTTTATAGTAGTTACTAAATTGACGCTCTAACACACCGTAAATACGACGGACTTTTTGTTTTTCACGTAATTGTAGTGAATACTCAGATTGCTTACCACCGCGAGCCTGACCATGCTGACCAGGTGCTTTGTTAGCTTTTTTAGTTTTGACGTCAAATGGTTTAACGCCAGATTTAAGTTGCAGGTCTGTCCCTTCGCGGCGAGAGAGTTTGCATTTTGGACCAATATAACGAGCCATGAATGTTTCTCCTTACACGCGACGTTTTTTAGGTGGACGGCAACCGTTGTGAGGAATTGGAGTCACATCGGTAATGCTGTTAATCTTATAACCCACTGCGCCTAATGCACGAACCGCAGACTCACGACCTGGACCAGGACCTTTTACAAGGACGTCAAGGTTTTTCAAACCGTAATCTAAAGCTGCTTTACCAGCAACTTCAGCAGCTACCTGAGCAGCAAACGGAGTTGATTTACGTGAACCACGGAAGCCTTGTCCACCTGAGGTGGCCCAAGCCAATGCATTACCTTGACGATCGGTAATCGTAACAATGGTGTTATTAAAAGACGCGTGAATGTGTGCAACACCTTCAGAGACGGTACGAGTGACCTTCTTGCGTGTGCGAGTATCTTTAGCCATCTTTTAGCTTCCAGAAATCTTACTTTTTAATCGGTTTGCGCGGACCTTTACGGGTACGTGCGTTAGTTTTGGTGCGTTGACCACGGACAGGCAAGCTGCGACGATGACGAAGGCCACGATAGCAACCTAAATCCATTAAACGTTTAATGTTCATGGAAATTTCGCGACGTAAGTCACCTTCGGTAGGAACCTTAGCAACTTCTGCACGAATCGCATCAAGCTGTGCATCGTCCAACTCACGGATCTTAGTAGTCTCAGTAATACCAACTGCAGCTAAGATGTTCTTAGCAGTGTGGCGACCGATACCAAAGATGTAAGTGAGGGAGATAACAGCATGCTTGTTATCCGGAATGTTTACACCGGCAATACGAGCCATTCACTTTTCTCCAAAAAGGCAGTAGAGATAATCAACCGCCCCACAAAAATCTTGAGGGGCGGATATTAACCCAATTCGCCTACTGAAATCAACAGGTCTTGATTAGATTAACCTTGACGCTGCTTATGACGAGGTTCTGCGCTACAAATCACGCGAATAACCCCATTACGACGGATAACTTTACAGCTACCACAAATTTTCTTTACAGAAGCTTGTACTTTCATGATGAAACCTCTAAGTGCGCTTATCCCTTAGGATGAGCAGTCGTTTTTCTCATTAATGTTTGATTGTCATATTGATGAGAAGTTAAATGCGCTTGTAGCTGAGCCATAAAGTCCATAACAACAACGACTACAATGAGTAATGAGGTACCACCCAAATAGAATGGAATACCAAAAGAACTTTGTAGAATCATTGGCATCAAACAAATGACTGTAATATAAATCGCACCAATAAACGTCAAACGATTAAGAATATGATCTAAGTAACGAGCAGTTTGCTCACCTGGGCGAATACCAGGCACATAAGCTCCGCTGCGTTTTAGATTTTCTGATACTTCCTTAGGGCTAAATACTAAAGCCGTATAAAAGTAACAGAAAAAGATAATTAACGCACCAAAGAGCACCAAATACAAAGGCTGTCCAGGCGACAATACTAAAGCTAAATCTTGTAAACTACGTTTAATTAAACCAGCATTCGGATCTGCACTTCCTACCCATTGACCCAAACTAGCTGGGAACAAGAGTAAAGAGCTCGCAAAAATCGCAGGAATCACACCAGCCATATTAATTTTCAACGGTAGATGTGTTTGCTGAGCTGTAAATATACGACGCCCTTGCTGCTTCTGTGCATAGTTTACTGGAATACGACGCTGTGCTTTTTCAATAAACACAATCGCTGCCAATACACCAAGAGACAAAAGACCAAAGATAACAAGACCAATTAAACTCGTTTGACCATTATCGACAGATGATACTGATTGCATAATTAATTTAGGCAAACCAGCAACAATACCTGCAAAAATAATCATTGAGATACCATTACCGATACCTCTTTCAGTGATCTGTTCACCTAGCCACATTAAGAACATAGTTCCTGCGACAAGTGATGTAACTGCAGGTATATAAAAAGCAAGACCACTAGATAGAGTAATACCCTGTCCAATAAGACCTGCACACATACCTACTGCCTGAACCACTGCAAGTAATAATGTACCCTGACGCGTATATTGATTAATTTTACGTTTACCTTGCTCCCCTTCCTTTTTCAAGGCTTCGAGAGAAGGAATCACTGTAGACATTAACTGCACAATAATTGATGCAGAAATATAAGGCATGATTCCCAAAGCAAGAATCGACATTCGCTCTAAAGCACCGCCAGAAAACATATTGAATAGCCCAAGAATAGTTCCTTGGTTTGCATGAAATAAATTTTCTAACGCAGCATTATTAATGCCTGGTACTGGAATATGCGCTCCTAGTCGAAAGACCAGCAATGCACCGATTAGAAAACTCATCCGGCGAATAATTTCACGATATTTCACGTGAAATGGCTGACCTTTCATCATGTTGACATGACCTGAAGAACTAGGAGACATAGACACTCGAGATTACTCCTCGACTTTGCCGCCAGCTGCTTCAATTGCAGCTTTAGCGCCTTTAGTCAATGCAACACCTTGAACAGTGAATGCACGAGTGATTTCACCAGAAAGCACGATACGAGCGCGAATTTGATCGCGACGAACAACATTCGCAGCTTTTAAAGTTTCAAGGCTAACGATGTCGCCTTCCACTTTACTTAACTCAGACAAACGTACTTCAGCAGTTTTTAAAGCGATTTGGCTAGTGAAACCGAATTTAGGTAAACGACGATAAATCGCTGTTTGACCGCCTTCGAAACCTGGACGAACGCCACCACTTTTACGTGATTTTTGACCTTTGATACCACGACCACCAGTCTTACCAACGCCAGAACCGATACCACGGCCTAAACGACGGTGTTCACGTTTTGCACCTTCTGCAGGTGCAAGCTCATTTAAACGCAGAGTCATGGCTTATTCCTCTACACTAACCATATAGTAGACTTTGTTGATCATACCACGGTTAGAAGGCGTATCTTGCACTTCTACAGTATGACCAATACGACGCAGACCTAAACCTTGTAAGCAAAGCTTGTGATTTTTCAAGCGATGTGAAGAAGATTTAGTCTGGGTAACTTTAATCGTTTTCATGATTGATTACCCTTGAATTTCTTCTACTGATTTACCACGTTTCGCAGCGACTTTCTCAGGAGAAGTCATATCACGCAAACCTTTAAAAGTTGCGTTTACTACGTTAGCAGCGTTAGTAGAACCATAACATTTAGCAAGTACGTTATGTACACCTGCAGCTTCAAGAACGGCACGCATTGCACCACCAGCGATTACGCCAGTACCTTCTGAAGCAGGTTGCATGTATACACGGCTTGCACCATGACGAGCATTCACAGGGTGTTGTAAAGTAGTACCAGCAAGGTCTACAGTGATCATGTTACGACGTGCAGCTTCAAGTGCTTTAGAAATAGCAGCTGGAACTTCACGAGCTTTACCACGACCAAAACCTACGCGACCATTACCATCGCCCACAACAGTTAATGCTGTGAAAGAGAAGATACGACCACCCTTAACAACCTTGGCTACACGATCAACGGCAACCAGCTTTTCAACGAGACCTTCGTTTTGTTCAACTTTTGCCATGATTAGAACTCCAAGCCGCCTTCACGAGCAGCATCAGCCAAGGCTTTGATACGACCATGATATTTAAAACCAGAACGGTCAAATGCAACTTTAGTAACGCCAGCTGCTTTAGCACGTTCTGCGATTAAAGCACCAACTTTCGTCGCAGCTTCAATATTACCAGTAGTACCACTACGTAAAGATGCATCTAAAGTTGAAGCTTGCGCTAAAACTTTGCCACCATCTGCTGAAATAACTTGAGCATAGATGTGACGCGGAGTGCGGTTTACACACAAACGAGTCGCACCCAATGCACGGATGTGCAAGCGTGTGCTTTTCGCACGACGCAAACGGGATTGTTTCTTTTCGTTCATAAGAACCTCGCGCCTTATTTCTTCTTAGCTTCTTTACGAAGAATGACTTCATCCGAATAACGAACACCTTTACCTTTATATGGTTCAGGAGAACGGTATGCACGGATTTCTGCCGCTACTTGACCTAACAACTGCTTGTTTGCTGATTTCAAAATGATTTCAGTAGCAGTTGGAGTTTCCGCTGTTACACCTTCAGGTAAAGCGTAGTCAATTGGGTGTGAGTAACCAAGGTTAAGGTTTACAACTGTACCTTTAACCGCAGCTTTATAACCAACACCAACTAGCTGCAACTTACGTTCGAAGCCTTCGCTAACACCTTTAACAAGGTTGTTCAATACAGCGCGAGCAGTACCAGCTTGCATCCAAGCATCTTTCGATTCTTTAGCTGGAGCAAGTTGAAGTTTACCTTCTTCCTGTTTTAGCTCGACCAGCGCATGCAGGTTGAAAGACAATGTACCTTTGCTGCCTTTCACTTCGACCTGCCGGCCGTTCTGAGTAACTGTTACACCATTTGGTACAGTTACTGGGGCTTTAGCCACACGAGACATGAGGAATCACCTATTAAGAAACAAAAGCAATAACTTCACCACCGATGCCCGCAGCACGTGCAGCGCGATCAGTCATGATGCCTTTGCTTGTAGAAACAATTGCAATACCTAAACCTTGCTTAACGCTTGGAAGTTTATCTTTACCACGGTATTGGCGAAGGCCTGGACGGCTTACGCGCTTAACCATTTCGATAACTGGCTTGCCTTCGAAATATTTTAAAGTAATAGTCAAAGTAGATTTTGTCTCTTCTTGAGCAACTTCTACGTTTGAAATATAACCTTCTTGTTGAAGTACGTTTGCAATAGCAACTTTCAACTTAGAAGACGGCATAGAAACAGTTTGTTTCTTAGCCATTTGTGCGTTACGAACACGTGTTAGCATGTCGGCAACGGTATCTTGCATACTCATTTAGTCGCTCCTTACCAGCTTGCCTTAACAACGCCTGGTACATCACCTTGCATTACTGTGTCACGTAATTTGTTACGGCTTAAACCGAACTTACGGAAGTAACCATGAGGACGACCAGTTAAACCACAACGGTTACGAAGACGTACCGGAGATGCATTACGTGGCAATGCTTGTAACTTTAACATCGCTTCGAAACGTTCTTCGTCGCTCGCATTTACATTTGCAATAGTAGCTTTTAATTCAGCACGTTTTGCAGCGTATTTAGCAACAGTTTTTTCGCGTTTCAATTCGCGATTAATCATACCTTTCTTAGCCATATCGACCTCTTATTTGAACGGGAAGCCGAATGCACGCATAAGCGCACGGCCTTCGTCATCGGTGCGAGCAGTCGTAGTAATAGTAATATCCATACCACGAATACGATCAATCTTGTCGAAATCGATTTCAGGGAAAACGATTTGCTCTTTCAAACCCATTGAGTAGTTACCACGACCGTCGAAAGATTTCGCTGAGAAACCACGGAAGTCACGGATACGAGGGATTGCGATAGAGATCAAACGGTCCAAGAATTCGTACATTTGGTCGCCACGTAAAGTAACTTTACAACCAATTGGCCAACCATCACGGATTTTGAAACCAGCGATAGATTTACGTGCAAGAGTAACTACTGGTTTTTGACCAGCAATTAATTGCATGTCAGCTACAGCGCCGTCTAATAATTTCTTATCAGTAGCTGCTGCGCCTACACCCATGTTAAGAGTGATTTTTGTGATGCGAGGAATTTCCATCACATTCTTAATGCTAAGTTCTTCTTGTAACTTCGCTTTAAGTTCGTCGTTGTAACGTGCTTTAAGTCTGGCCATTGCCTTTTCAACCTATTACTTCGCTACCGCCACTGATTCACCAGTTGATTTGTAAACGCGAGTTTTCACGCCATCAATCACTTGGTAACCAACACGGTCAGCCTTCTGGGTTGTAGCATTTAAAATTGCCACGTTTGAGATATGAAGCGAAGCTTCTTGAGTAACGATACCGCCTTCAGCGCCAGTTACACGATTCGGCTTTTGATGCTTCTTCACTAAGTTAAGGCCTTCAACCTTAACGCGGTCTTCAGAAACAGACAAAACAGTACCCTGTTTGCCTTTTTCTTTACCTGCGATCACGATAACCTGATCGCCTTTTTTAATCTTAGCCATGATTGCCTCTTATAGAACTTCAGGAGCCAATGAAATGATTTTCATGAACTGTTCAGTACGAAGTTCACGAGTCACTGGTCCGAAGATACGAGTCGCAATCGGAGCTTTGTTGTTGTTCAAAATAACTGCAGCGTTATCATCAAAACGGATCACAGAACCATCTGGACGACGAATGCCGAACTTAGTACGAACTACAACTGCATTCATCACGTCACCTTTTTTAACACGTGCGCGTGGAATAGCTTCTTTTACAGTAACTTTAATAATGTCGCCAACAGAAGCATAACGACGATGTGAACCACCAAGTACTTTAATACATTGTACGCGGCGAGCACCACTGTTGTCTGCTACGTCGAGCATAGTTTCGGTTTGAATCATTGCCCTACTCCAAAACCGAGCATCACCGGTCACAATTTCGAAAGGCTCAAAGAGTACTCGAAATTGACCGATGATGCAACAAGAACGTCGAATTACTCAGCAGCTGCTTCAACTACTTCCACTAAAGTCCAAGCTTTAGTTTTAGAAATTGGGCGGCTTTCTTTAATGGTTACAACATCGCCAATTTTAGCAACGTTGTTCTCATCATGAGCGTGTAACTTAGTTGAACGGCGAATTGATTTGCCATACAACGGGTGTTGAACGCGGCGTTCGATAAGGACAACAATAGATTTGTCCATTTTGTCGCTTACTACTTTGCCGGTTAACGTGCGGACTGTTTTTTCACTCATTGTCCGTTCCCCTGTTTTTCGGTAAGGAGTGTCTTAATACGAGCAATTGTCTTACGAGCAACTTGCACTTCGTGCGATTTACCCAACTGACCAGTTGCTTTCGCCATACGAAGACGGAATTGGTTAAGCTGTTGCTCATCAAGCAAAGCTTTCAACTCTTCTACCGATTTTTCACGTAGATCTTTAGTTTTCATTACATTACCGTCCGAGTCACGATAGTGGTTTTAAACGGAAGTTTAGCAGCAGCTAAAGCAAAAGCTTCACGTGCCAAGTCTTCGTTCACACCTTCAATTTCGTACAGGATCTTACCTGGTTTGATCTCACAAACCCAATATTCCACGTTACCTTTACCGTTACCCATACGAACTTCTAATGGTTTTTCGGTAATTGGTTTGTCCGGGAATACGCGAATGAAGATTTTACCACCACGTTTAATACGACGGCTAATGGTACGACGTGCAGCTTCAATCTGACGTGCAGTCATACGACCACGCTCAGTTGCTTTAATTGCAATCGAACCAAATGATACTGTACTACCACGATGTGCTAGACCAGTGTTACGGCCTTTGTGCACTTTACGGAATTTGGTACGTTTAGGTTGCAACATGGATTATTCTCCCTTGTCAGCAGCACGGTCACCGCGACGACCACGACGCTCTTGACCTTCACCACGACCACGACCGCGTTTAGCTGGACGTTCTTCAGCAGGAGCAGGGTTCATGACTTGTTTCATGCCACCTAAAATCTCACCACGGAAAATCCAAACTTTAACACCAATCGTACCGTAAGTAGTTTCAGCACGCATAGTTGCATAGTCGATGTCCGCACGAAGAGTGTGCAAAGGTACACGACCTTCACGATACCATTCTGTACGAGCGATCTCTGCACCACCTAAACGGCCAGAAACTTCAACTTTGATACCTTTAGCACCAGCACGCATAGTGTTTTGAACCGCACGCTTCATAGCACGACGGAACATTACACGTTTTTCTAATTGAGAAGCGATTGCTTCAGCAACTAAACGCGCGTCCAAGTCTGGGCGATCAATTTCGTTGATGCTTACTTGCGCTGGAACACCCATGATGTTGGTAAGTTCGCGCTGTAATTTTTCAATGTCTTCGCCTTTTTTACCGATTACGATACCAGGACGAGCTGTGCTAATTGTTACTTTAGCAGCACCTGATGGACGTTCGATAAGAATATTGCTAACCATCGCATTCTTAAGTTTTTTAGTTAAAAACTCACGAACTTGAAGATCTTTAAGCAAGTATTCAGCGTATTGTTTCGGATTCGCATACCAGTTAGCGTTATGACGTTTCACAACACCTAGGCGGATACCGATTGGATGAACCTTCTGACCCATATCAAACCCCTACCTTAACGGTGATGTGACAAGTACGCTTAGTAATACGATCTGCACGGCCTTTAGCACGTGGCATAATACGTTTAAGGCTCATGCCTTCGTCAACGTAAATCGTAGAAACTTTAAGGTCGTCAACATCTAAACTGTTATTGTGTTCAGCGTTTGCAATTGCAGATTCCAATGCTTTTTTAACTAAAACTGCAGCTTTTTTGTTGCTGAAGTTCAAGATGTTTAAAGCATGTGCAACAGACTTGCCACGGATTAAGTCCGCAACCAAACGTGCTTTTTGTGCCGAGATAGCGGCACCGCGTAATTTAGCAGTTACTTCCATCATGACACCTATTAACGTTTAGACTTCTTGTCAACACCGTGACCACGATAGGTACGAGTTGGCGCGAATTCACCGAGTTTATGACCAACCATATGCTCAGTAACAATTACTGGAACGTGGTTACGGCCATTGTGAACAGAAATTGTTAAACCAACAAAGTCTGGAAGGATCATCGAACGACGAGACCAAGTTTTGATCGGCTTGCGAGAGTTACTAGCAACAGCCGCTTCAACCTTAGCGAACAAGTGCGCATCGACGAATGGGCCTTTTTTCAGAGAACGAGGCATTAGTCAGATTCCTTTACTTGACGCGACGGTCGCGAATAATCATCTTAGTCGTACGCTTGTTGGTACGTGTCTTGTACCCTTTAGCTTTTTGACCCCATGGGCTTACAGGTTGAATACCTTTGTTACGCCCTTCACCACCACCGTGTGGGTGATCAATCGGGTTCATCGCCATACCACGTACGGTAGGACGAACACCACGCCAGCGTGCAGCACCAGCTTTACCTAATGAGCGAAGGTTGTTTTCTTGGTTAGAAACTTCACCAATTACAGCGCGGCATTCAACGTGTACTTTACGCATTTCGCCTGAACGAAGACGAATGATTGCGTAAGAACCATCACGACCCAACAATTGAACAGAAGCACCAGCAGAACGTGCTAATTGAGCACCTTTACCGATTTTAAGTTCAACGTTATGAAGTGTAGAACCGATTGGCATGTTACGAAGTGGTAAACAGTTACCTGGACGAATTGGAGCATCGTTACCAGATTGTACTTTATCACCAGCACGCAAGCCTTTAGGCGCAATGATATAACGACGCTCACCGTCAGCATATTTCAATAATGCAATATGCGCTGTACGGTTTGGATCGTATTCAATACGTTCTACAACAGCAGGTACGCCATCTTTGTTACGTTTGAAGTCAACGATACGGTAATGTTGCTTATGACCACCACCAACGTGACGAGTAGTAATGTGACCGTTGTTATTACGACCACCAGTACGTTTTTTTGCTTCTACCAACGGTGCATAAGGCGCGCCTTTGTGAAGATGGTCATGAACCACTTTCTCTACAAAGCGACGTCCTGGAGACGTTGGCTTACATTTTTGAATCGGCATAATTTTCGTCCTTATTCCGCTGCGCTTTCAGCGGTATCGCCCAAGTCAGCCATTTCAACATCTTGGCCGGCTTTCAGGGTGACGTATGCTTTTTTAACATCAGAACGACGTCCTAATGTACGACCAAAGCGCTTAGTCTTACCTTTAGTAATAGTTGTGTTAACTTTAACAACTTCTACACCAAAAAGTTTTTCAACTGCTTTTTTGATTTCAAGTTTAGTAGCATTGATATCTACTTTAAATACTTGAACACCAGCAGTATCACCTAAAACTTGTGCCTTTTCTGAGAAGACTGGTCCTTTTAGGACTTGATAGATACGTTCGTTGTTCATCCGAGTTCTACCTCAATTTTCTTAGCAGCAGCTACAGACATCACAACTTTATCAAACGCGATCAAGCTTACAGGATCGATTGCAGTTGCATCTACCACATCAACGTGTGGAAGGTTGCGCGCTGCAAGATATAAGTTCTCATCTACAGCATCTGTAACGATCAAAGCACGAGCTGCATTTAAATCGTTAAGTTTTGCAAGCAATTCTTTAGTTTTTGGAGCAGCAACAGCGAACTCTTCAACTAAAACAAGGCGATCTTGGCGAACAAGTTCAGCTAAGATACATTGCATTGCACCGCGATACATTTTACGGTTTACTTTTTGAGACCAATCTTGTGGACGAGCAGCAAAAGTTTTACCACCACCAACCCAGATTGGGCTACGAATAGAACCCGCACGAGCGCGACCAGTACCTTTTTGACGGAATGGTTTTTTACCACCGCCAGAAACGTCTGCACGTGATTTGTGAGCACGAGTACCTTGACGACCACCTGCTAAGTAAGCAGTAACAACTTGGTGTACAAGAGCTTCGTTAAATTCACGTCCGAAAGCTACTTCAGACAATTCAACAGCAGAGCCGGAAACAGTTTTTAAATTCACGGTATTTCCCCTCAGGCCTTGATGGTAGGACGTACGATAACGTCACCGCCAGTTGCACCAGGAATTGCACCCTTAACAACCAAAACTGAACGTTCAGTGTCAACAGATACGATTTCAAGACCTTGTACTGTTACGCGTTCATCACCTAAGTGACCAGCCATTTTTTTGCCTTTGAACACGCGTCCAGGAGTTTGGTTTTGACCTGTAGAACCTAAAACACGGTGAGAAACAGAGTTACCGTGAGTAGCATCTTGGGTACGGAAATTCCAACGTTTAACACCACCTTGGAAACCTTTACCTTTTGATTGACCAGTTACGTCAACAATTTGACCAACTGTGAACAAATCAACGCCAATAGTACCGCCAACTTCACGGCCTTCAAGCTCAGCTTCAGTAACACGAAACTCTTTAACTAAACGACCAGCAGCAACACCCGCTTTAGCGAAGTGACCTTTTTGAGCGTTAGTTACGCGAGACTCGCGACGTTCACCAGTAGTTACTTGAACAGCTTGATAACCATCAGTTTCAAGTGTTTTGATTTGCGTAATGCGGTTTGGATCGACTTCGATGACTGTAACAGGTACAGAAACACCAGCATCTGTAAAGATGCGAGTCATACCACATTTGCGACCGACTAAACCAATAGCCATGTGCATAAACCTCTAAAAAAGCGGCCTAATTAACTAATCGTTAATTAACCGAAAGCCTTAACCCAAAGCGATCTGAACATCAACACCAGCTGCAAGATCTAACTTCATCAATGCATCAACAGTTTTATCTGTAGGTTGAACGATGTCGATCAAACGTTTGTAGGTGCGGATTTCGTACTGGTCACGCGCATCTTTGTTAACGTGCGGTGAAGTAAGAACGTTGAAGCGTTCGATGCGAGTAGGCATCGGAATTGGACCACACACTTGTGCGCCGGTACGCTTAGCGGTTTCTACGATCTCTTGAGCAGATTGATCAATCAGACGATGATCAAAAGACTTAAGACGGATACGAATTCTCTGGTTAGACATACCAGTAAACTCCAAGCCAAATATATAAAGAATCACCTTTGACGCATCTCACCTATCTGGTAAGTGTCAAAGGCAGTGATAATCACCAAGGTCGTGATCGATGCCACGACTGTAATGCACATTTACTACTTTCTTCGCAGTAAATGCCCTCTTCTTGAGGGTCGCTCATTATAACGATTGTTTAAGTCTTATGCAATTCTCTTTTTCTATTTTCTGCTCAATTCATCCTTTTTCTCATCAACTCTATATTTTTATTGATTGACCACGAACTCTATTGCCCTGTTTAAAAGTTGATTGCCTTGTTCAAACTTTTGGATGTCGCAATGATGTAGTTCATCTAAAGATTGAACATACTCACCTTTAAAAATAGAAAGCTCTTGTTCGTTCTCTAAAAGAAGATTTAATACCTTGGGTGTCATTTCTGGATGAAATTGAAAACCAAGAACATTTGAACCAATTTGGTACATCTGGTTACGACAAACTGAGTTCTCTGCTAAATGAATCGCACCTTTAGGAATCTCAAAAGTTTCACTATGCCACTGCATTACATTTATTTTTTCTGGTAATAAAAAGCTTTCTTTAGGTAAATTCGGCACCCTTTGTACGGTCGACCATCCCAATTCTTGATAACGGTTTCTACTAACGGCCGCTCCTAGTGCATTGGCAATAAGTTGCCCTCCGAGACAAAGTCCTATCGCAGGCTTTCCCGCCGCCAAATAACGACGTATCCATCTTTTTTCTATTTTTAACCATGGATAATTTGCCTCATCATTTACACTCATGGTTCCCCCCATAATAAGTAGCAAATCCACATCTTCAATGTGTGGCAATGCTTCTATTTCCAAAGGGAGATCAACTGGAAGTGCAAAAAACTCTGTAGCTGTTATCGTTGCATGGTGTGCTTTTAAGAATGAATAGCAGCTTCCAAAACCTTCGCCAGCAATATGTTGAAAATAGTGAACACGTAAATGCGACTTCATGCGCTTAAACCTATTGTTGTTAGAATGTTGGTTTGATCTTTGCAAAAATAAAGCCAAGTTTTAGTGAATGTTACACTAGTAACGAAACATCTTAGAAATAATCAAAAATCTAGCAGTTAAGTAAGTTTTCTCTTAATCTAATCTCATTATGTAAAGTATAGCGCCCCATGAAAAAGCATAACAATTTCCAAACCCAACTCATTCATGCACCACGAAAAGCACCTCAATTTATTGAAACCGTGCAACCTCCCTTATTTCGTGCATCAACTATTATTTTTAAATCGACTTCGCACCTTTTTGATCGTCACTGGACCGATCCTTATGACTATAGTTATGGCACCCACGGTACGCCTACGACATTTACACTAGGCGACAATATTGCTCAAATTGAGGGTGGTTTATACTGCCTACTTGCCCCAAGCGGATTATCTGCAATTAATCTCGTAAATTCTGCTGTGTTAGCAACAGGTGACGAAGTTTGGGTGCCAGACAATATATATGGTCCGAATCTGGAACACCTAAACTACTTAAAAGATCAATATGGAATTAATGTTCAAGTTTATAACCCGATTGATGTCTCAAGTTTCCAGCCTTCTGATAAAACCAAGTTGCTATGGTTAGAAGCAGCAGGTTCTGTCACTCTTGAATTTCCAGATCTCAAAGCGCTAGTAAAAAAAGCAAAAGCGCATGGCGTTTTAACCGCACTCGATAATACTTGGGGAGCTGGCCTCGCCTTTAATGCTTTTGATTTTTCCGATGAACATTTATCAGTAGATTTAACCATTCATGCGCTTACCAAATATCCAAGTGGTGGTGGCGATATTTTAATGGGAAGTGTGGTAACTCGTGATGAGAAGTTACACCACCGTTTGTTCCGAATGCATGCCATTTTAGGGATTTCGGTATCTGGTGATGATACCGCCCAAATTCAACGTAGTCTTGCGCATATGTCATTAAGGTATGAGCAACAATCGAATAATGCTAAAACCCTACTGACATGGTTAAAAGAACAATCTCAGTTTGCACAAGTTCTACATCCAAGCGATAAAGCTTCACCTGGTCATCAATACTGGCAAGAAATTTGCTCAACAGGTAGAAGTGCAGGCTTAGTGAGTGTTGTGTTCAAATCTGATTATGATATTTCAGCAGTACGCCGTTTTTGTGATGCTCTTAAGCTATTCAAACTTGGTTTTAGTTGGGGAGGACCGGTGAGTCTCGTCATGCTTTATGATTTAAAAATGATGAGAAAACTTGAAAATACACATTTACAACAAGGTTTGTTGGTTCGCTTCTGTATAGGGCTAGAAGATCCACAAGATTTAATTCAAGATATCGAAAATGCTCTGAAACAAATGTAAAACGACAACATCAATAGTGGCTCACACTAAGGGATAAAAATACATGGGTACACCGATTGTTATTGCAAAAAATATTAACGACACATCAAAAGAAATTGTTTTACTTTCCCAATTTGCCAACCGGCACGGCCTGATTGCAGGTGCGACCGGTACAGGTAAAACAGTCACCCTAAAGGTGCTCGCAGAGAGTTTTTCTCGAATCGGCGTTCCCGTCTTTCTTGCCGACGCAAAAGGTGATGTTTCAAGCCTCGCAAAAGCTGGTGAAGCTTCGGATAAATTTAATGAACGCTTAAAGCTTTTACAGATCGACAGTGTTCCATTTGCAGCCAATCCAGTTGTTTTCTGGGATTTATTTGGTCAGCAAGGCCACCCTATTCGAACCACTATTTCTGAAATTGGACCAATTTTATTAGCACGTATACTCAACTTAAATGACACCCAAGAAGGTGTTTTATCTGCCGTATTCCGTATTGCAGACGACCAAGGGTTACTTCTGGTCGACTTTAAAGATTTAAAAGCCATGATCACTTTTGTAAGTGAACATGCAGCTGAGTTTAAAGCCGAATATGGCAACTTATCTCCAGCCAGCTTAGGCGCTATTCAACGTAATCTCCTTGCTCTTGCCGACCAAGGTGGAGAACAGTTTTTCGGAGAGCCAGCTTTAAATATTCTGGACTTTATACAAACCGACGCAAATGGGCATGGTTATATCAATATTCTTGCGGCTGACAAGCTCATGAATACACCTAAGCTATATGCTACTTTCCTATTATGGATGCTTTCAGAATTATTTGAACAGCTTCCAGAAGTTGGTGATATGGATAAACCTAAACTCGTGTTTTTCTTTGATGAAGCTCACCTGTTATTCGACAACGCCAGTCAAGCTTTACAAGAAAAAATTGAACAAGTTGTACGTTTAATTCGTTCTAAAGGTGTGGGAATTTATTTTATTACCCAAAACCCGCTCGACTTACCAGAAAGTGTTTTAGGGCAACTCGGCAACCGTGTACAACACGCTTTACGTGCCTTTACTCCTAAAGATCAAAAAGCAGTAAAAACAGCAGCAGACACATTCCGCTCTAATCCCGATTTTAAAGTAGATGAAGCAATTACCGAGCTCGGTGTAGGTGAAGCACTGATTAGTTGTCTAGATGAACAAGGTACACCTCAAATTGTAGAACGTGGTTGGGTTATGCCTCCTTACTCTTCATTTACGCCTATCACTCCAGAAGAGCGTCAGACCTTAATTTCGCAAAGTATTATTGCCGGGGTTTATGAACAAGCTGTAGATCGTGATAGTGCCTATGAAATGCTCCAAAACAAAGTGGCTGAACGGGAACAGCAAAAACAAGATGCAGAACTCGCAAAACAGCAAGCGAAAGAACAGGAAACCTTAGCGAAACAACAAGCCAAAGAACAAGAGCGTCTAGCACGTGAACAGCAAAAAGAAGAGGAACGTGCGGCGCGTGAAAGAGCTAAACTTACTCAAGATATTGTCGGAACTTTTGCAAAAAGTGCTGCTCGCAGCTTAGGTGGTAGTACTGGCCAAAAATTAGTACGGGGGCTACTCGGCTCATTATTTGGAAAATAAAATTTATTTTTAAATCAGTATATTAATTTAGGGGATTTTATATCCCTTAAATTTTTTAAGGTTTTTATTAAAAAGCTATTGCTACAATTATTTTAAAGATGTATTTTAAATACATCTTATATAGCCAGATAATTAAGGTCTAGCCATGACTCCACAACAAATTGAACTCGTTAAATCTACTGTACCTGTATTGCGTGAACATGGTGTTACTCTAACTACATACTTCTATAAGCGTATGTTGAATAACAACCCAGAATTAAAAAATGTTTTTAATCTTGATGATCAGACCAGCCTGCGCCAACCTCGTGCTCTTGCAGCAGCTGTACTCGCGTATGCTGAAAATATTGAGAATCCTACGGTGCTTGCCAAAGCGGTTGAACGTATTACCACTAAACACGTGAGCTTAGATATTCAACCAGATCAATATGCAATTGTGGGCGACAACTTGCTTCATTCAATTAGTGAAGTTTTAAATGTTCCATTTGAATCAGAACTCATTGAAGCGTGGAAACAAGCTTATTTACAGTTGGCAGATATCTTAATTGGTGTTGAAAAACAAAAATATGAACAACTTGAAAGCTTGAAAGGTGGATGGGCTGGCTGGCGTTCATTTGAAATTACGCAAATTGACCCACTTGAGTCTGGCAAACGCTTTACTTTAAAGGCAACTGATCATGAAGATGTACTCACCAGCCCAGCAAATGCTTTTATCTCTGTAAAAGTTCAAGTACCTAACCAACAGCTTGAACAACCAAAAGCATTTAAGTTCACAGAGGCTCAAGAGGACAATACTTATCATTTTGATGTTCAACCAGAAGAAGACCATACAGAGTTCTCTGTTTCAAACATTTTGCTTGAGCACTATAGAGTTGGTGATCAAGTACAAGTTTCAGCTCCTTTAACGCTGTAACTTAAAAAGCTCTAGCCTGAAAGTTTTATTCTTTAGACTTTCAGGCTAAGATGATCAACCTCTTAACCTTTAGTTTTTGGTGATCATGCAACTTAATAAATTTACCGATTATGCTTTGCGAATATTAATGTATGTCGCTCGTCCAAGTGATGCGCCGTACACGATTGCAGAAATCGCTCAAGATTTATATGTTTCGCAAAATCATCTTGTGAAGGTTGTCCATTTTATGGGTAAACAAGAGTGGATTATTACCATTCGCGGCAAAGGTGGTGGAATTCGATTAAATCCAAAAGCTTTAGATTTAAAACTTGGAACAATTGTCCGAATTTTACAAGGTGACCACCAAATTGTTGAATGCAATACACCACCTTGTGTTTTACGCTCCCATTGCGGTTTGAAAGGTATTCTTGATCAAGCTTTGGAAAGCTTTTATCAAAGTTTAGATCAATATACGTTAGGTGAAGTTTTACAACAGCCAAAATCTGCTTCAGATCACTCCCCTATCGCCTTTTTACAACTCTAGAGCCCGTAATTCTATTTATCTTTTTAAACAAGCTTACTGAAAATTAGCAAGAATAACCAAGCTCCTTTATACTAGGCGCGAGCCCTCTCATTTAAAAAGTTATTTTTTATGCGTCGTAGTGAAAAATCGAAAGACACCAAAGCCAGACTCGCACCCAAGCAAAAGATCAGTTATGAAAAGAAACCGGATCCAGCGATTACAGCCTATGCTGTGCAATCTCTAAACTGGTTACGCCAAGCTGAATTTTTAATGAGTGCTCCGAAATTGGCACTATGTGTTGAAGATAGTGGCTACGAGATTGCGTTTGCCGGACGTTCAAATGCAGGAAAATCTAGCGCAATTAATGCATTAACAAACCAGAAACAGCTTGCACGTGCCTCCAAAAAACCTGGGCGCACGCAAATGATTAACTTTTTCAGCCTAGGTAATCCAGATCAACGCTTAGTTGACCTTCCTGGTTATGGTTATGCAGCCGTACCAGAAGATATGAAACGTGTATGGCAAAAAGAATTAGAAAACTATCTAATCCATCGTAAAAGCTTACAAGGTTTGGTTTTACTTATGGATATTCGCCACCCTTTACAGCACTTTGACATGATGATGCTAGAGTGGGCTTATTCACGCCATTTATTTGTTCATATTCTTTTAACCAAAGCAGATAAACTGAACCGCGGTCCAGCGAACAAAGTCTTGCTCGAAGTTAAACAGCAACTGAAAAAAATGAAGCTTGATTTCTCGATTCAGCTTTTTTCTTCATTAAACAAACTAGGTTTAGAAGAGCTAGCAAGTGTGATGGCTGGACGTCTGCACTTTACGCTTGAACAACAGCCAGAATTTGACGTTGATGCAATCCCAGAAGCAAGCGATGAGGATGCAGAAGAGTAAATCGTCAAAACAGATACAATTTCTTCATTAAATTTATATTCAATTGGCCCCTATTGCTAAACACAAATGTAGGGGCTTTTTTTATACTCATCATAACTTCATCGAGTTAAAAATCAGGACTAAATGATGAAATTGCTATCTTTTTTGAAGAATAAGGCTTTAGGTTCTTCTATTGATTATAAAATTCTTCCACGCAAGGTAAAATTTGACTGGAAAGATACCCCTGTAGACTGGATTCCAAACCAACCGTTTGCAAGTTATTTTATTAATGAAATTAACAATATCTTGCCTGCTGGAGAGTTCTGGTTTTGCCGGCTCTATAACAAGGTTTTACCTCGTATTACTGATGAAAAACTTAAACAGGATGTACAAGCATTTATTCGCCAAGAAGCAATGCATGCAAACGCACACACTTCTGCCAATAAAGAATATTTAAGTGCACGCAATATTGATATCCAGAGAAATCTGGACATTATGAATTATCTATTTACCACTGCTTTGGCAGATAAGCCTTTTGACAAAGAAGTTCCGCAATTCTTGCAAAAGCAATGGGATTTATTCCGTTTAGGTGTTATCGCGACAGTTGAACACATGACATGTGTCCTAGGTAAATATGCGCTTTATAACAAACGTTGGGAAGAGTTAGGCGCAGATCCAGAAATGGTAGACTTGGTAAAATGGCATGGTTCAGAAGAAATTGAACACCGCACGGTTGCTTTCGATTTATATCGCCATTTAGGAGGCGGTTATATCCCGCGCTATTATTTAAGTCTTGCAGTGATTGTGCTTGTGTTAGGACTATGGGTAGACGGCGCTGCACATATTATGAAGCAAGATCCACGTTTTGCTGATGCTGCCAAATCAAGATTTTTCCCAGCTTGGGTTGCTCTAGAATGGTATAAAATTAGCCGAAAAGATAATCAGGTTTTACCAAACCCAATCTGGCTTATTGCTCAGCAAATTGACTATCTCATGCCGTGGTATGATCCAGTTAAAGAAGGTAGCACTGAAGATGCGGTAAGTTATTTATCGCAGTCGCCAGCAGCCAAAAGAGCTGAATTACAAGCAGCTTAAAATAAAAAAGCAGGATATAAATCCTGCTTTTTTATTTAGAGATTAGATACTAATATCTTTATCTTTGGTATATCGATCTACTACCACACTAATCATCATATCTCCCTGCACATTTACAACCGTTCTTACCGTATCGAGTAAACGATCGATTGGAAGTAAAATCGCAATTGCTTCGGCAGGTAAACCCACAGACTGTAATACCATAATCATGGTAACCATACCCGCACTTGGAATTCCTGGTGCTCCAAGTGATGCGATCATTGCGGTTAGGCACACTACAATTTGTTGTGTCAGGTTTAAGTCTAGTCCAACTAGATTTGCCACAAAGAGCGCGGCAGCAGCTTCATATAAAGCTGTACCATCCATGTTGAGCTGTGTACCCAATGGAATCACAAAACCTGCAGTTTGAGGACGAACACCCAAGTTTTCCTGTGCGCATTTCATACTCAGCGGCATAGTGGCAGAGCTAGAGCTCGTTGCAAATGCGGTAATTAAAGCTGTACGTGTGCCTTTGAAGAAAGTCCAAGGGCTCATACGACCAAAAATCCAAAGCAGTAGCGGTAAAACAACAGCGCCATGAAAAATAGTAGTACCTGTTACCACAGCAGCAAATTCCGCTAATCGGCTTAATACTGAAATGTCTTCGGTAGCCATTAATTTAGCGAGTAAGGCAAAAATACCTAACGGCGCCAATTTCATTACCCAGCCTACTAGCATCATCATCATTTCAAAAAACTGATGACTCAATACCCGAATACTTTTAAAACGTTCGCCACCATGAACTAAAGCAACACCCATAAATAGAGCAAACACGACGACAGCTAAAACATTCCCGTCACTAAAAGCTTTAAATGGGTTAATTAAAGTATTTTGAATAAAATTAGTGAAGAAAGTTGCCGGGTTTAAACTATCTGGTGTTTGATAGCTTTGCATAGATGCCTGAAAAATTGAAATATCTACACCTCGCCCGACCTCAAACAAATGAGCACAGCTAATACCTAAAATTAAGGCCAAAGTAGTGGTGGTGATACAACACAAGAATGTGATTTTCCAAACTGGGCCTAATTGTCCACCTGCCTGCAAATTTGAAACTCCAACCACAATGGAGCTAAAAATTAATGGCACCAACAACATTTTAAGTAGCCCAATAAAAACACTACTTAATATGCCTAATCCATATAAACTGTGCTTTACAAAAGCAGTGTCCGGATACATGGTAAGTAGGAAGCCAAAGGCTAAACCTAAAATGGCAGCAATCAGAATTTGTGTATTTAAGTTCATATCAACATTATTTTTTTCAGTAGGCAATCCTTTTGTAAATATGACATGAGCTTGCTTTTCATTCGAGCAATTTTTTGTCACATCGTTTCAATTAAAAATAAAAAAGCCATCTTTTCAGATGGCTCATCGTTATTTATTGAGTTTCAATTTCCCGTAAACGCATCAAACCCTCTTGCACCGTACTACATACGAGTTGGCCATTTTGCCACATACGGCCAAAGTTTAAACCGCGAGAAGCCGCACTAACTGTAGCTTCCATGTCATAGAGCATCCATTCATCAGCACGAAGTGGGCGATGGAAATAAATCGCATGATCAATACTGGCACATTGCAAACTCGGAGAAATATAACTTAAGCCATGTGGTCTTAAAGCTGTTGTCATCAAAGTAAAGTCTGAGTAAAACGCTACAATTGCTTGATGCAATGAAATATCATCTAGCTGTTTTGGAATACGGTCATGGGTACGGATATAGTGCGCATTGAAAGGCGCTTCCGGTTGTGGTTGAAACGGATTGACTGGATCAATCGGACGGATTTCAACATGACGCTCACGCATAAAACTTGCACGAACATTTTCCGGTACAAAATTCAGGATACCTTCTTTCAGCTCACTTTCCGATTTTAGCGCTTCAGGAGCTGGGTAATCTGGTTCTGGATGCTGATAGTTCAAGCCTTCTTCAGGGTTAGCAAAAGACACCATTGCCGAGAAAATAACTCGTCCATGCTGAATTGCCCGAACTTGACGGCTGACAAAGCTTTTGCCATCACGCAAACGGTCTACTTCATAGATGATTGGAGCATTAATATCACCACCATATAAAAAGTAGGCATGCAGAGAATGCGCAGGACGATCAGTTGTGTAAGAAGCAGCACGTAATGCTTGACCGAGAACCTGACCTCCAAAAACACGTTTACCGACCAAATTACGGCTAATTCCACGGTAAATATTTTCTTCAAGCTTTTCTAAAGTGAGCAGCTCAACCAGTTCTTGGGTTAACGCATTCATGAGAGATACCTTCATATTGCAGGCAAAATTGGTATTAAAGGACAGATGTGTAGAATCTATTGTGCCATAAAAAACTATTTGTACATGGAACAATCAGTCAACTTCTGACAAACATTGCCTTTAAAACAGCTAAAAATACGATTTTTAACGATAAAAAATGCCAAAAGAATTATAATTTATCAGAAAATAGCATATTGTTTTTTTTAATAAATACCGCAAAATATTTACCCTCTGCCTTTGGTGCCGGGATTTGTCTTTAAGAAGTAGGAGTTCTTATGTCCAAGAGTGGGTTTGGTCAAATGTATCGTCGGCTTTCGAGTAAACTACTTGACCTCGTGGTAACACCACATGTTCTTGGGGAAGTTCCTACTGAACCAGTATCAGCAACAACAGAAACAGAAGCGAAGACCGAGCGCCAAAAAGTAGTGTGCTATGTCTTGCAAAATCATTCTCGCAGTAATGCTTTAGTGGTGGATGGAGAAACTCGTCGCTTAAATTTAAAACCAGCGCTAGATCCATTAGTCATCGGTACTCATCAGGAAAAAGCTTCAGTTTTATTTTTACAACACAATGATGAAAATAACCTACTGAATCCCCCTCCTCATGCTTTTCCGCCACGTTTAATTAAACTGATCGAAGTTTTACAAGCAAATCCTGAACTCGACATAGAACTGGTTCCGGTAACCGTTTTATGGGGTCGTTCTCCAGATAAAGAAGACTCTTGGTTTAAGTTGTTATTCTCAGATACATGGGCAACACCAAGTACAGTTAAACAGCTTGTAAATATTGGTTTGCATGGTCGCCAATCTTATTTGGAATTCCATGAACCACAGTCTTTACGTGACCTCGTTGAATATGCTCAGAAGCATTATCCGAACCTTTCGCCAGCGACTTATATTGTTAGCACTTTAAATGACTACCTTGATCGCCAACGTGAAGTTGTCTTAGGCCCTGACTTATCAGACCGCCGCAATGTCATGCAGTCGGTATTAAAGTCTCGTGATGTTCAAGAAGCCATTCGACGCGAAAGTATTCGCGGTAAAATCAGCATGCTTGAAGCAGAGCGTCGTGCGATTGGTTATGTGAATGAAATCGTATCTGATTATTCTCACTCAGCAGTACGTTTTGCAGATTTGGCATTAACACGTCTATGGACTCAGCTTTATGACGGCGTAGAAGTTCATAACTTCAGTACTGTCCGAGAGCTTGCAAAAGACTATGAAATTGTTTACACACCATGTCACCGCAGCCACATTGACTACTTACTACTGTCTTATGTGATTTATAAACGTGGCTTGATGGTTCCGTATATTGCTGCAGGCGACAACCTAAACTTACCTTTCGTTGGTCAGCTTTTACGTGGTGGCGGTGCCTTCTTTATTCGCCGCTCTTTCCGTGGCAATGGTCTTTATACTTCTGTATTTAAAGAATATTTATATAGTATTCTTTCTCGCAACACACCACTTGAATACTTTATTGAAGGTGGACGTTCGCGTACAGGCCGCTTATTACCACCGAAAACCGGCATGCTCGCAATGACAGTCCATAGTCATTTACGTGGCCGTGCCAAGCCAATTGTATTTGTGCCAACTTACATTGGTTATGAGCGCCTTATGGAAGGTTCAACCTATGTAGGCGAAATGCAAGGTAAGCCAAAAGAAGCCGAGTCTATTTTTGGTATTTTAAAAACACTCCGAAAAATTGAACGTATTTTCGGTAAAGTACACGTTAACTTTGGTGAACCTGTTTTTCTAGATGACTTGCTTAAACAGCATAATGCTGAGAACGTTTATATTGAAAAGAACGATGACCCAGTACCACCTGCTGTTTCAGAAGCAGTAAACAGTTCTGCAAATGCGATTTTAGAAAATATTAACCGTGCGGTAGTGATTAACCCGGTTTCTTTACTTTCAATTATCTTGCTTGCAACACCAAAGCATACGCTTGATGAAGAAATCTGCATTAAGCAGCTTGAAGCTTACCGCAATTTAGCATCAAATTTCCCTTACGATCAGCGCACAGAAGTGACGCCGCTATCTGGTAAGGAAATTATTGCTTATGGCTTAAAGCTTAAATTGATTAAGCGTGTACAGCATGCCCTTGGTGACATTATTGCGATTGAAGATAACCAAGCGGTTCTCCTCACCTATTTCCGTAATAACATTTTGCATGCATTCGTTTTACCTTCATTGATTGCATCTCTTGTTGAACATAACGGGAAAATTAGCCGTGCTGATTTAAGCAATGTTATCTATACGCTTTATCCATTCTTAAAAGCCGAACTATTCCTTAAATGGAAAAGTAGCGAACTTAAAGAACAGATTGAGCAATATGCAGATGCATTGGTTCAATCAAATCTTATTCAACAAGATGACGAAGGCAATTTAATTAGCTCTGCACCGAATACTGAAGAGCATAATCAGCTTGTTGTATTAGCAACACCTGTTAAACAAAGCCTTGAACGTTATTACATGACTTTAGCTTTAATCACTCAGCGTGGTTCAGGCAATATTTCAGCAAAACAAGTTGAAGAATTAAGTCATTTATTAGGACAACGTTTATCAGTTCTTTATGAATTTAACTCTCCTGAATTCTTTGACAAAGCATTGTTCCAAAGCTTTATCAAAGTTTTAACTCAACAAAACTACATTCGAACGAATGACCAAGGCCAAATCGAGTTTGATGATAATTTCCGTCAAATGGCAGCAGGCGCACAGTTGGTGCTTGATGAAGTGACATTACAAATGTTGCAACACATCACGACCTTTACTGATGAAGAGTTAAAAGAAGCTCTTGAAGCAATGGCTTCTCAGCAAGCTAAACGCCGTTTAAAACGTAAAAAAGCTTAAAATCTTCATGCAAAATAAAAGGTAACTTAAGTTGCCTTTTATTTTATCTACTCATTGGACATTCAAAGTAACGCGGATCATCAATACAACGTAAGCGTTTCATTAGCTCCACAAAGTAGGCATCGTAATAACCGGAGCGAACATATTGATTGCGTATTTTTGCCACCATAATGTCATAGCTCTGCTTTTCGTAAAAAGAAACGTCAACCCAATAATAGGCTGGTAAATGGTTTTCCCATTGTATAGCTCGATTCGTTAATAATTGACTATTTTGGACAAACCAAGCCCGAATTTTTCGTCCAAAGTTGGCTGGATAAGCTTGCGGTTTAATAATTATATTTACCCCGAAATACGCCAAAGGAAAATTAATTACCTGAGTATCTGGCCCAAAATCTTTCTGTAGGTTATAAGGCAAAAGACCATAAACAGGCGCTGGCATAATATCGATTTTATTTTGTTGAAATTGCGCAATCGCATTCGATAAATCAACATATACCGGCTGCGCACCTACACTTCTCACCAAAGCTTGTTGTGGCGGATTATTGGCCAGAACTCCAATTCGTTGACCTCTAAGCTGTGCCACTTTTGATATTTTTTTGGTTTTCATGACCATATTTGCAGTTCCAACCGGAATCATACCGACTGCTTCATAGTCTTTATTAATTAATCTTTTCTCAATTGTAGGATGATTTAAAAGCTGCAATAGATTTCGTGCAGTCCGGTTATTGGGTATAAGACCAATACCTGAGGTACTACCCATAAAATGATTATACTGATAAGTATTAAAGTTACTGGCTGCTAAGCCTGAGCATTTACCCTCATCAAAGGCTTGAATGGCTTGCTGCTCTTTTTGATAACTAACGACTTTGAATTTGACCTGATATTGCTGAGCATATAGACGAATGTCATTTAGTCGGCGCGTAATATCCCCTTGGGTACCCGCTGGATCATATGCACACCACACCTGATCCCCAGCCCAACTCGTAACTGACGTTACACTCAAAAAGAGAGCTAAACAAAATTTTTTCACTTTTAACCTTTTTATCTTTATCGGCAATTTAACTGCCTCATCAGGTATTTCTGTTGTTATTTAAAGTTTAGTCTAAATTTTAATTTGTACCATGAGCATTTAAACATAATAAATAGTCATTAAAGCAAATTGGATGCTCAAGTTGAAAACCCGTCTCAAACAAATGTTTCGCATAAATTTTTTTGCCTGACACATGAGCTGAATCTAAGGTAAGTAGCGGTAAATCTAACTGACTTTGAAACCACAGTAAGACTTCATGCAAAGGTACAGGTGCATTATTAGCAACAAGATAACTTTTATGGGGTTTTTCAAAATCGGCTAAAAATGCCAAAAACCTTGCTAAATCATCAATATGAATACGGTTACTATAGTGAATATTTGGATAGGTTTGCGTGTGCTCAGCCATTCGTTTTAGGCGATCAATAGAAGCCCCATAAATCCCTGTAGGACGCACAATCACGCACTGTGACGGAAAATACTTTTGCCATAGCAATTCCATATTATGCAAGATATGCCCTTGGGCATCGTTTGGGTGAATCTCACTATGGTCATCAATTGTTTCACCAGAATTTTCACCATATACCCGCGTAGATGACACCACAATTAATCTTTTAACCGGATGCGATTTTAAAGCCTGACGAATAGGCTCAATACTATCCACATAAGTATGCTGATAACCTTCAACAGTACTATCGTCTGGTGAAAGTAAAATATACACTACATCTACAGGTGCAATTTCGCTTAAATCGAGCGTAAAAATATCCTGTACAAGATGTGTCCCATAAGGATCTGTCTTTTCACTACGGCTAATTGTGGTAATTTGATTTCCTTTCTCAAATAGTTGTTTAGCAACACGCTGAGATGTTTTACCATAACCGATAAATAATATATGCATAGAGAACTCGTTGAGGGGACATGACTTCAGTCCATCAGTTACAAGGCGTTGGATCGGCTTCAGCAGCCCTACTCGAAAAACTAAATATTTTTACCACAGATGATTTGCTGTTTCATCTGCCCCGTGATTATGAAGATCGCAGTACCATTATTCCTATGAATCAATTGGTAGTTGGTCGTAGTTATTTACTCGAGGGTGAAGTCAAATCTGTTGATTTCCCTCCAGGTAAACGTAAATCTATGGCCGCATTAATACAAGATGAATTTGGTAAGGTGACTTTACGCTTTTATCATATTTATAAAAATTTAACCGACAAAATAAAACCTGGTAACCGTTTACGTATTTTTGGTGAAGTTCGTGTAGGTGCACGAGGACTTGAGCTTTATCATCCAGAAATTCAACTTATTAATGAACATACACCACTACCAAAAACGCAGCTCACTGCAATTTATCCAAGTACCGATGGCCTAACACAAGCTAAATTACGCGAATATGTTAAACAAGCGTTGAAGCATCATAGTGATGCCTTACCCGAGTTACTCCCTAAACAATATACAAATGGGTATGCACTCAAAGAAGCTTTACATTACATTCACGAGCCGCCAGTTGATGCCAATATGATCCAACTGGCTCAAGGCTCTCATCCTGCGCAGCAACGTCTTATTTTTGAAGAGCTGGTCGCACATCAAATTAGTCTTCTCACTCGACGTGCTTATATTCGCCAAATTGCTTCACCTGCTTTTCCGAGTAGTAAAGTGCTTGCAAAAAAGCTACTAGAAGCTTTACCTTTTCAAATGACCAACGCACAAAAACGTGTATCAAAAGAAATTTTAAACGACTTAAAACAACATCAACCTATGCTGCGTTTGGTACAAGGTGATGTAGGGGCTGGAAAAACTTTAGTTGCAGCGGTTGCAGCATGTCATGCATTAGAAGCAGATTGGCAAGTTGCGTTAATGGCACCCACCGAAATTTTAGCAGAGCAGCATTATTTAAATTTTAAACGCTGGTTTGAACCTTTAGGTATTACGGTAGCTTGGTTGTCGGGTAAACAAAAAGGGAAAGCGCGGGCACACGCTGAGCAACAAATTAAAGAAGGCCATGCTGAACTGATCGTGGGCACCCATGCCTTATTTCAAGATAACGTTGAATTTGCAAAACTAGGACTCGTGATTATTGATGAACAGCACCGATTCGGGGTCGATCAACGATTAGCCTTACGCAATAAAGGCGCCGAACAGCTCACCCCACATCAACTGGTCATGACTGCAACTCCAATTCCTAGAACACTGGCAATGAGTGCTTATGGCGATTTAGATACATCAATTATTGATGAATTACCCCCAGGCCGAACTCCAATTCAGACCGTCACGATTCCGCTAGATCGTCGTGAAGAAGTACTGCATCGAATTGCTTCAAACTGCCGAGAAGGCAAACAGGCCTACTGGGTATGTACTCTGGTTGAACAGTCCGAAACTTTAGATGCTCAAGCCGCCGAAGCCACCTATCAAGAAATGAAAGAGCGCTTTCCTGAACTTAATATTGGTTTGGTTCATGGCAAAATGAAAGCCGATGAAAAACAGGCTGTCATGCAAGCATTTAAAAACAATGAACTACAACTGCTAATTGCCACAACTGTTATTGAGGTTGGAGTAGATGTACCCAATGCGTCAATTATGGTCATTGAAAATGCTGAACGATTAGGGCTTTCACAGCTACACCAATTACGAGGGCGTGTAGGACGAGGTGCAAAAGCCAGTTTTTGCGTTCTTCTCTATAAACCACCACTTTCACAAAATGGGCAAGAAAGACTTTCAATTTTAAGAGAAAGTAATGATGGCTTTGTTATTGCTGAAAAAGATCTTGAGCTAAGAGGCCCGGGTGAGTTATTAGGAACAAAACAAACAGGTGATATGGGTTTCCGTGTCGCACGTTTAGAGCGAGATGATCATTTATTGAGTCAAGCACACTACGTTGCACAACAAGTTCTAAAAGATTACCCTGAGCAAGCTGATGCCTTATTGAAGCGCTGGCTTCCTGAAGCTCCTCGATACGCATATGTTTAAGTTTTTAAACCCACAGTATCTTTTTCAGTTGCTGTCCCCTTGCCTACTTTGCGAAATAGGAACACGGGAAAAATACTCTCTTTGTAAAGAATGCTGGGAACAGCTACCGTGGCTTAAGCAAACCATTCAGCGCAATGATCAGTCTGTTCTTGTGGCCTGTCACTACGCCTATCCAATTAACCGGATCATTCAGCAGTTTAAATATGAACAAAAATTACATTACCAAACCTTACTTGCTGAAGTTTTACAGCAATTAAAATTTCCTAAGGTACAAGCGATTGTACCCATGCCTATTTCTAAACAACGTTTAACTGAACGTGGTTTTAATCAATCCTTATTACTCGCCAATCTTTTGAGTAAGCAATTAAAAATACCAGTTTGGCAGCCTGTACAACGCTTAAATGAGCATTCTCAAAAGGGATTATCTCGACTCGAAAGATTTGAAAATATTGAACAGCAATTTGTTGCGCTCACTCAAGAAAAACGGCGTTATCGTCGTGTACTGATTATTGATGATGTAATCACAACAGGAAGTTCAATTCACGCTTTAAGTCAGGCGCTAAAACAGCTAGGGTGTACATCTATTCATGCCAGTTGCCTAGCTGCTGCTTCATCTACATCATATTAAAATTATAGAGTTATAGATAAGTTCTGCTCACACCACGGAATTACAATTTCTTTGGTTAATGGTGCGAGTTTTGTCTCGGAATCATTAAATTTCACCCACTTCATTTCAGCAATTTCAGCTGCAATTTGTGGGGATTGTTTTAATCGAACCAAATATAAATGGCTAATAAGCTTGTGATCCGGTTCATTGGCAGCTGCTGTCTCAAAACGCCCTATAAACTGTTCTATTACACACGGGCTGCCTATTTCTTCCAAGATTTCACGCTGTATAGCACTTTCCGGAGCCTCATTCGGCTCCAGTTTACCGCCTACCTGCATAAAAGCTTGTGTATTACGCTTTCTGACAAGCAATAATTCATTTTGTTCATTTAAGATCACCGCAGCGGCGACCGTAATTGTTTTCACCTATTTAACCTCATTTATGGTTGAACGTCGGCATTTGTCCATTTCGGAGCAGGAGCCTGATATTGCTCAAATTGTTGAAGAATATCTTCAATTTTGTCTGAGGCAATCAATTTATCAACAAACCGCGCTTGGCTAAATCCGTTATCTACAGTTCCCTGAATCATTTTAAGCAAATCTTCATAAAAGCCAGCTACATTTAGAAAAGCACACGGCTTTTGATGAATACCTAATTGTGCCCATGTCCATTGTTCAAAGATTTCTTCCAATGTACCTGCCCCACCTGGTAAAGCAATAAAACCGTCCGACAGATCTGCCATTTTGGTTTTACGCTCATGCATATTTTCGACGACATATAATTTTGTCAGTCCAGGATGAGCTAACTCGCGATCAACTAAAGCACGAGGAATTACCCCAATGACCTGCCCGCCGGCTTGCAAAGCACTATCAGCAACAACACCCATTAAACCAGAACGGCCACCGCCATAAACGAGTGTTTTACCTTGTTTAGCAATAGCTTCACCGGTTAATTGAGCAATTTGTTGAAAGATTGGGTTTGAACCAAGAGATGAACCACAGAAAATACAAATTGAATTCATAGTATAAAAACCGTTTTATTGAACTGTCATGCTGACAAACTAGACTATCGACAGAGTTTTTTTTTGCAAAATAGCGTATTGGCAAGTGTTTTTCGGCAAATCCTTGTCTAAAATACACCCATCAATTTCCATCAGACTGCGTAAGGAAAAAAGACACATGCTTGAAGCCTTTTATGCCACAGAACGCGGAAGTCTGGAAGATGCCACCATCAATGGTGGATTTGATCTACATCCCGAATTAGTATGGCTTGATCTTATTGCACCCTCTCAAGAAGAACAACAATGGGTCTTAGATGCTTACAATCAGAACTTACCCACACTAAAGTCGTTAGAAGACATTTCATCTTCTGCTCGATTCTACCGTGATGATGACGGTATTTTGCATATCAGCACCTATTTTTTAACGAAAAATAAAAATTATCAGGTTGATGGGGATGCCGAAGATTCTTCCCATATGCTTGCCATGGTGCAGACTGTTGCATTCATCTTACATAAAGACCGCTTATTTACTTTACGTGGTGAAAAGTTAGTTGCATTTCGTGCTTTTCGTGCTCGAGCTCGTCGTAATGACTACGAAATGGATTATAAAGATCCAACATGGATTTTATTGGGCTTACTTGAAGCAAAGCTCGATGAGCTTGCGGATATCTTGGAAGATATCCACAAGGATCTAGAAAAATACTCAACCGAGGTTCTCAATAACCATCAACGTGAACAGATTTTAGATCTTGATGACATGATTACCCGCTTGGCACAACAAGAAGACATGCTTGGGAAAGCACAGCTCTGTTTAATTGATTTGCGCCGTGTTTTAACGTTTTTGTCTCGTCCACGTGCTTTAGGCAGTCATATCTACGATGCAGATATTCGAGAACTTAGTGAGGATGTTCGCTCGCTTGTCGAACATGACGCTTTCTTATTCCAAAAAGTACGATTCTTACTTGATACAACGTCAGGATTTATTAACACTGAACAAAACGATACGATCCGTCGATTCTCGATATTACCAAGTATGTTGGCACCACCTATGTTAATCGCCAGTATCTATGGTATGAACACGGATGTACTTCCTTTCGCACACGGTACAACCAGCTTTATTATCGTTTTATTAATTATTATTGGTTTCTTTATTGGGCCTATCATTTATTTCCGCTGGAAAAAATGGATTTAAAGAGATTACTCCCGCAAATTTTGTATATAAAAAAGCACCTAAATTTAGGTGCTTTTTTATCTTTGCTCATCAAACCAAATGTAGGTCTTCTTGCAAATGGCAGGCTTGAATGATTTTCAGCATCTTCTCCGGTACATTTTTAAAATGTAACCCAGACTTTTGTGGAGTTTGACGTAGCCATTGCACTAAAACAGCCAAGGCTAACGTATTACCATGCTCAAGCTGCTTTAAATCAACAATTAAAGGAAAGCTTGTTTGCTTTTTAATAATTGCCAATCCAGCTTGGTATTGTTGTTCAGCATTTTCAAAATCAATTTTGCCTGAAACAACTAACTCTTGGTTAAGATACTGAACCACTCTTCACCTACTTATTTTTGTTTATTCTGATTAACAGCAGCATCTGCATCAGGTTGGAACGTAGCAATTGCTTTATTCAAATCACCACCATTACGTTTCACAGTTGCAGCAAACTGGTTACGGAACTGCAATCCTAAATCAATACCAGAAACATTGATGTTACGGATTTTCCACTGCGAACCTTTGTCTGCCAACTGGAACGACACAGGAATTTTTTCACCATTGTGATTAAAATCTAAAGTCACAACAGGGTTTTTACCAGCTGTCACCTTGTATGGACGCATCGTGTAAGTTTGGTTTGTATACTTAGCAAATGCACTACCGTAATTCTCAATTAACGTATTACGGAAGTTCGTTTCAAACTGAGCACGCTGTGCAGCAGTACTATATTGGTTTGTTGCATAAGTACCCATCACAATACGAGTAAACGCTTGTGAATCAACATACGGGTCTAAGTTTTGGCGTACAATTGTTTTTACTAATGCTGGGTTATTTTGCAATTTAGCATGATCGGCTTTTAAACGAGAAATCAAGCCATCAGCAACACGCTTAATAAAGTCAGGTGGTGCTTCTGAAGGTGCAGCAAAAGCTGTACCAGCAATCATAGTAGACAAAATACTTGCTGTAAGGGTTTGTTTAAACAACGTATTCACCTGGAACCACTCCTTCAAATAATCTCTTACTCAACAAATGACGGCTGTGCACTGCTGTCAGTACTTGCAGGAGCTTTTTCTTCTGCTGAGGATGAACCAGCGGCAACCTTACCTGCGCCACCACCAGTAATAAATTTACTAATAAGATCTTCTAGATCCATCGTTCCTTGGGTATTAGAAATAGTATCGCCACGTTTAAGGTAGTTTAGACCACCACCCGGTACGATTTTTAAATATTTCTCACCCAATAAACCATTGGTTGCAACCATTATATAAGCATCTTCATCAATACTTGTGATGGAGTTCATGTTACTGATCAGTTGCTGTTCCATTGTTTTTTGTTGCGCTGGAGTCGCTTGCGTATAATCAGAACTATAACGTAATTCGTCTAAAGCATTTTTTTGAACTTCTTTTAACTGTTCAGCATTAAAGCTTGTCAGTTTTCCATCAAGATCAAAAGTAACCGTAGCCAAACGTGTAACCGGATCAAGCGTGATTGAATCAACGCGGCCAATTGTTACACCGCTCATCGTCACTTTAGCACGAGGCTTTAAACCATTAACGTTATCAAACTGAGCTTTCATGGTGTAGCCATCGCTCAAGTTCGTGCCCACTAAACCACTCACTTTCATTGCTAAAAAGAATAAAGCAATACCGAAGATAATAACAAAGATACCTACGGCCAGCTCACTAGTACGTGATTTCATTAAATCCCTCCGAACATGACCGCAGTCAACACGAAATCAAAACCTAAAACACATAATGAAGAATATACAACCGTGCGGGTCATTGCCGTTGCAATGCCTTCAGGTGTCGGATCACATGCATACCCTTGGAAAACAGCAATCCATGTACACAGCAAAGCAAATACAATGCTCTTAATAATGCCATTTACGACATCGTGGCCAAATTGAACATTATTTTGCATACCACTCCAAAAGGAGCCTTCATCAACGCCAAGAAAATCAACTCCAACCAACTTACCGCCAACAATACCAATCGCAGCAAAAATAACGGTTAACATTGGCAAACTGACTATACCAGCCCAAAGACGTGGTGATACGATTTGCTTTAAAGGATCAACACCAATCATTTCCATACTGGCTAGCTGTTCACTTTGTTTCATAGAACCAATTTCAGCAGTCAATGCAGAACCTGCTCGTCCAGCGAAGAGCAAAGCTGCAACGACCGGTGCAAGCTCACGCAATAAAGTTAAAGACACCATTGTGCCTAGCATTGATTCACTACCAACATTGACTAATATTGAGTAGCCTTGCAATCCGAGTACCAGACCAATAAATAAACCTGATACCGTGATAATGAGTAAAGACATTACCCCTACACGATGCATTTGATAGACGAAACGTCCAAAACCGCCCGCTGAAGGTAATGAAAAAATAATCTGTAAGAGCATCAGTGCCGCAACACCAATCCCTCGAATCCGCTCAATAACGAGTCTACCTAACCAGGCAATCGTATTCATGGACGAACCTCGTTATCTAAATAAGCTTGGTGGCTAAACTGGTATTCAACCGGACCTTCTGCCGAGCCGGTTAAGAATTGTTTTACAAATGGAGAAGCATAAGCTTGTAATTCTTCTGGTGTTCCTTCCCCTTGAATCTTCCCTTCCGCTACAACATAAATGTAGTCAGCAATAGATAGGGTCTCAGGAACATCATGCGAAACAATAATCGTAGTTAGATCTAAAGCTTCTCGCAATGAACGAATGAGACGTGTTAAAACACCTTTCACAATCGGGTCTTGCCCCGCAAAAGGTTCGTCATACATAATTAAATCGGGATCAAGCGCAATTGCACGAGCTAAAGCGACCCGTCGGTTCATACCACCTGACAACTCAGTAGGCATAAGCTGTTCTGTTCCACGCAAGCCCACCGATTCAAGTTTTAAAGCGACCAGTTCTGCAATGAGATTTTCAGAAAGCTTAGTATGCGCACGAATTGGAAAAGCGACATTTTCATAAACCGACATATCGGTAAATAAAGCTCCACTCTGGAACAGCATTCCCATACGCGCACGTGCTGCAAATAATTCCTGACGTGACATTTGAGCAATATCTTTGCCATCAAGCAAAACTTCGCCCTGATCGGGAACAAGCTGCCCACCAATCAAGCGTAATAAAGTCGTTTTACCTGTACCAGATGGTCCCATAATGGCCGTGATCTGGCCTCGACGTATATTTAAACTAATATTGTCATAAATGACGCGTTCCCCTCGGTTAAAACTCAAGTTTTTCACTTCAATCAGTGATTGAGTCGAGAGAGGAGTTTTATTATTCATAATGGCAATCATTCCTGCACTTTTATGCCCGCATACTATAACACTGAATTTTGGGAATCTTGTTGTAATTTTGACAAAAGCAAAACAAGCTAATATAGGAATATGAGCTAGATTTTGAAAAGAAATTTATTGATCGAGAACTTGAAACTGGTCTACGAAATGGCCAGTTAATAAAGCATAGGCAAAGTAAATTCCATTGCACAAAGCAAGTGCAATAAAAAGATATGGCAAACCATGTTGAAATAAGAATTTACTCAACCATGCCAAAGGCGACTCTTTTCGCTTACTTTTACGCATTATTACAATAAACATTGAACTGTTTCACACTTTGTTATTTTATAACAAAACTAAAAAATAAAAAAGGCCAGTATGTAAACTGGCCTTTTTTTAAATCTCTTAAAGATTAACGGTCGAACTTACGACGGCGCTCACCACGAGATTCTTGATTAAAGTGTTCTTCGCGAACTGCGCGACGTGGACGATCTTCACCACCGAAGCTACGTTTTGGACGATCACCAAAACCGCCTTCACGACGTGGACGATCTTCACCACCAAAACTACGTTGTGGACGGTCACCGAAACCGTTTTCACGACGTGGTTTATAGTCTACGCGGTTACCACGATTGTCATCATTTGAATCAAAACGAGGCTTATCGTTAAAACCACCTTCACGGCGTGGACGATCTGAGTTGAACTCGCGACGCGGACGATCTTCACCACCGAAGCTACGTTTTGGACGGTCTTCAAAACCACCTTCACGACGTGGACGGTCTGAGTTGAACTCGCGACGTGGACGATCTTCACCACCGAAGCTACGTTTTGGACGGTCTTCAAAACCACCTTCACGACGTGGACGATCTGAGTTGAACTCGCGACGTGGACGATCTTCGCCACCGAAAGCAGGACGCTCACCACGAGGCTTATCATCGAAGCTACGACGTGGACGATCATCACGACCACCTTCACGACGTTTGAAGTTACCTTCACCCTCGAAACGACGACCACCGCCGAAACCGCCACCACGACGACCATCACGGCCACCGTTACCACCACGACCGCCTTCACGACGTGGACGAGCTGGAGGTGGAGATGGTTCTAAGCCTTCAATTTCAGAAACATTTAAACGAGCTTCTAAGTAGTCTTCCAGCGCACGGATTTTACCGCGTTCACGATAAGTCGCTAAAGTAATCGCTTGACCTGTACGACCAGCACGACCTGTACGACCAATACGGTGTACATAATCTTCATGCTTCATTGGTAAGCCGAAGTTAATAACGTGTGAAATTGTTGGAACGTCAAGACCACGTGCAGCAACGTCAGTAGCAACTAAGATTTTCGCACGGCCTTCACGGATACTACGTAAACGACGGTTACGAACTGTTTGCGGCATTGCACCGTGAAGTGCAACAACTGAATGACCTGCTTCTGCAAGTTCTTCAGCCAACATATCTGTATCTTCTTGTGTGCTCGCGAATACAACAGCTTGGTCAAGCGTTTCATCAGCCAACCAGTGAGTCAGAAGTTTCTTCTTGTGTTCGAAACCATCTGTCCAGTGTAAAGTTTGGGTGATGTCAGTATTGGTGCTGTGACCAGTTTCAATTGCAATACGCTCAGGTTCATTCATCATGCGCTCAGCAAGACGAATAATACGGTCAGCAAAAGTTGCAGAGAACATTAACGTTTGACCACGATTCGCAGCCAAATCACTGATCGCTTCTAAGTCTTCAGAGAAACCAAGGTCTAACATACGGTCAGCTTCGTCCACGATTAAAGCATCAACTTTGTCTAGCTTTAATTGACGACGGTTAACTAAGTCTAATAAACGACCTGGAGTCGCAACTACAACTTGAGCACCTTTAAGCTGTTGAATTTGTTTACCAAAAGGCATACCACCCATAATTGCAGCAATACGAACACCTTTCATGTGACGTACAAAAGCAATTGCGTCTTGGCTAACTTGTTGAGCCAATTCACGTGTTGGGCATAAAACTAAAATGCTAGGCTGAGTCACTGCTTTCATACGTTCTTTGAACGGAACGAAAGTATCTTGACCTGCCAAATTATGTAATGTCGGTAATAAGAATGCAGCAGTTTTACCAGAACCAGTCTGGCTAGAAACAAGAAGGTCTTTACCTTCTAAAGCAGCAGGAATAGATTGTTCTTGCACAGGAGTTGGGTTAGTAAAACCTAAACCTTCAAGAGCTTGTTGTAAGGTTTCGTGCAAAGAAAATTCGGCAAAAGTTTTGCTCATAGAGAGTTCCACCCCAAAGGGTGCTCCATTTTTAATAAATACAAATAGACATCGGCAAAAGCGGCAAAGCAAATATTAGCTGAATCTTATTATTCAGCAGCAATCCGAGTAACGACGATGTGGACTAAACGCACGCTTGATTACGGCCGCAACCTGAAGAATCGCTGAGCGATTGGGGCGCAAGAAATGGTCCTCTCTATGGACAGCGTGCGCTTACAATGAATAGAACAGAATGTTCAGGTAATGAACGGAAATTTAAGTGCGTGGGCGGATTATAGCAGAAAGAATTTAAAAGTCATGTGTTTTAATCAACTTTCTTGGTATTTCTACTGTTATTTGTATTTTACCGACCATTAAAAAGTAAAACCCTCTATAAAAAGAGGGTCTTACTCAGAAATAATTTTTTAAATTATTTTGCAGCTTTGTCCCAAGCAGGAACTACAGTTTGCATTAATGGCTTTAACATTTTCAGTGAGCATGCAATCACTTGACCATTTTCAAGTGAATCATTACCACCACGTGCGTCAACCACAACACCACCAGCTTCCTTGATAATAAGCTCACCAGCAGCGATATCCCATGGTTTTAAACCAAGTTCAAAGAAACCATCGAAACGACCAGCAGCAACATATGCTAAGTCGAGAGCAGCTGAACCACCACGGCGGATTTGAGCACCCGCTTGAGTCACAGCTAATAATGAAGCAAAGTGCTGCTCTGCATAAGACACAATTTCACCAGCACGTTTAGCACGGTAAGGGTGACCTACTGCCAAGAATGTATTTTCTAGGCTGTCTTTTACATTTACGCGAATACGACGCTGGTTCATCACTGCACCACGGCCACGACTTGCAGAGAACAATTCGTCACGTACTGGATCGTAAATTACGCCGTGCTGAGTAACACCTTTGTGCTGAACAGCAATAGAAATACAGAAATGAGGGAAACCATTAATAAAGTTTTGCGTGCCATCAAGAGGGTCGATCACCCAGCACCAGTCTGCATCGTGGCCTTTGCCCTCTTGCAAACCGAACTCTTCACCTAAGAAGCTATGGTTTTTATAACTTTTACGTAATGTATCAATCGTCAATTGTTCTAAATAACGATCTACACGTGTTACAGGACCATCAATGCCTTTCTCTTCAACTTGCAAATCGAGCTTATGACGATTTTGATGCGCTTTTAAAAGCTCTTGACCAACTGTTTGAGCCGCACGCGCAGCCATCACCACCATAGGTTCCATTGAACACCCACTACAATACAAATTTGAAGATTTTGACAAAGAATAATGCATAAAAGCGTATCCATTTTAGCAAATGAATACGCTTTTTGGGAAAAAATGTTTCGAAAAATTTTATTGAGGTATTAAACCACCTGATTTACCTTAAGCCATGCTCGCTCAATCGAGTTCAAAATACCCTTAGCATCTAAACCACAATCTTGTAGCATTTGATTATGTGTCGCCTGATGCAAGAATGAGTCTGGTAGACCTAAATTAATGATAGGTTTAACGATTTGTTCCTGAGCCATAAACTCATTCACTGCACTACCCGCACCACCCATAATCGCGTGTTCTTCAACTGTTACGAATAAATGAGTATGCTCAGCCAAGTCTCGAATCATTTGTTCATCAAGCGGTTTTACGAAGCGCATATTTACAACACACACACTGACGTCATGTTTTTGCGCAAATTGCTCAGCTGCTTCCAGAGCAACCATGACACGACTACCAAATGCTAAAACTGTAATCTGCTCATCACTGTTTGCTTTAATTTCTGCAACAATTTCAGCTTTACCCAATTCAAGAACAGTCATCTCTTTTTGGATTTCGACGCCCACACCTGCACCACGTGGATAGCGTACCGCAGCCGGGCCATTATAGGCATAAGCCGTATGAAGCATTTGACGGCATTCATTTTCATCTTTCGGTGCCATGATCACCATATTAGGCACAGTACGCATATAGGCATAGTCATATGCACCTGCATGCGTTGGACCATCTTCACCAACCAAGCCTGCACGGTCAATACCAAAAGTCACGTCAAGATTTTGCAATGCCACATCATGAATAAGCTGATCGTAACCACGCTGCAGGAATGTTGAATAAATGGCGACAACAGGTTTTAGCCCTTCGCATGCCATTCCTGCTGCAAGTGTTACAGCATGCTGCTCTGCAATCGCGACATCGAAGAAACGCTGAGGAAATTGCTTAGCAAATTTAACCATGCCCGAGCCTTCACACATTGCAGGCGTGATCGCAAGCAAACGCTCATCTTGTGCAGCTTCATCACATAACCACTCACCAAACACATCAGAGTATTTTGGTGGTGTTTTCCCGCCCGAAGCAGCATTAATTTTGCCAATCGCATGGTAAGTAATCGGGTCTGCTTCAGCAGGAGCAAAGCCTTTACCTTTCTTGGTATAAACGTGAACTAAACGTGGACCTTTGCGTTTTTTGAGCGCGTTGAACACCTGAACCAACTGAGTGACATCGTGTCCATCAAAAGGCCCGAAATAATCAAAACCAATTGCTTTAAATAAATTATCTGCCGCATCGGTTGCCGATTGGTGTAATCGAGAGTTATATGTCCATTTTGGGTGTGGCTGGATATAAGCTTCACCATGTTCATTGACATTAACTAAATGACCTTTTTCCCAAATTGCAGCTAAATGTTTGGCAAAGCCACCTGTACTGCAAGAAATCGACATATCGTTGTCATTGAGTACAACAATTAAATCTGCATCATGAGCAACAGCATCATTCATTGCTTCAAATGCCATGCCCGCAGTCATTGCACCATCACCCACAATACAAACGACTTCACATGGGTCTTTCTGATAGCGACGTGCCAAAGACATACCCAAACCAGCTGAAATAGCAGTTGAAGAATGCCCTACCCCAAAGGTATCAAAAACAGACTCTTCTCTGGCTGGGAAAGCAGCCAATCCATTTTTAGCGCGAATGGTCGTAATTTGTTCACGGCGTCCAGTTAGGATTTTATGTGGGTATGCTTGGTGTCCCACATCCCAAACTAAACGGTCATTTGGTGTATTAAAGCAATAATGCAGCGCTACCGTCAGCTCAACCACGCCGAGGTTAGCACCGAAATGGCCACCACTCTGGCCTGCTGCATATAAAATATATTGACGCAACTCATCAGCCACTTGTAGTAATTGGCTATGCTCGAGCTGACGTAATTGTTGAGGATGATCAATCGCATCTAACAATGGCGTAACAGGGCGTTGAGTTGGAATTTCGGTATACAACATATGTGGCAAAGCCTTTATAAGCCTGGCAAATCCTAAGCTGGGTCAAAATGGGTCGATCATACAATCGAATGAAGTCACCTTCAATCAGCCACATTTGCGAACGAGATCATGCAAAGCAGTCTCTCATACAGTATGGGTATGGTTGGCAGATTATCCTGAATAATCTGACTATTTATCAACTATTATCGTCTTCTTTATACAAAAAAGAAAACCTTAGTGTGCAAAATGATTATGACAATTCGACCAATCTCCCAGCATTACGCTATACTTTAAACCGTTTTCGGTTAAAAGATGAGTTAATCTGTGCCTATAGAGTTCATTGCAACATCAAAACTCCCGACCGCTTTTGGTGAATTCAATATTTCTGTGTTTCAAGATCCCGTAACAGGTGAAGAACATGTGGCACTTTCCAAAGGGTTAGAAAATCCGCCAACGGGTCCTGTTTTGGTCCGCGTACATTCTGAATGCTTAACGGGTGATGCATTTGCATCATTGAAATGTGACTGTGGCCCACAACTACAAGCCACTCAGAAACTCATCAATGAAGCAGGACAAGGTGTAATTTTATACTTACGCCAAGAAGGACGCGGTATTGGTTTAACCAATAAAATTCGTGCTTATGCCCTGCAAGATCAGGGGCACGATACAGTAGATGCCAATTTACTACTGAATTTACCCGCCGATGCACGTCGTTACGATATGTGCAGTATTATGCTCGACCACTTAAAAGTGAAAGAAGTTAAATTAATTACCAATAATCCTTTGAAAATTCAGGCACTTAAAGATCAAGGTATTAATGTCGTAGACCGTGTACCTTTAACTGTCGGCCGTAACCCTTTTAATGAACAATATTTAAAAACCAAACGTGAAAGAATGGATCACCTTTACCAAAAAGATGATTTTTGATTTCGAGCCCAAAATTTAAAAACTATATTTAAGGGATTTTTTCAGGAATTAGAAAAAATCCCTTACTTTTTTTATGGATTTATGTTTTGATGTATCTAATCTATTTCGATCATCTTTGAGGGTCATTATGCAACATCCGACTTCAACAGATATTCAACGTGTCCGCGAATTTCTCCTCGATTTACAAGCCCGTATTTGTGCCGGTTTAGAACAACAAGAAAAAGCTGGTGGTGGGACAGCAGAATTTATCATTGATGATTGGGAGCGCCCTGAAGGCGGTGGCGGCCGTTCACGTGTACTGCAAAATGGTACAGTGATTGAAAAAGGCGGTGTGATGTTTTCACATATCAACATTAGTAAACTGCCTGCTTCTGCAACAGAACGTCACCCTCAAATTGCAGGGGCAAAAGCTCAAGCGCTAGGTGTGTCTTTAGTCATTCACCCTAAAAACCCGAATATTCCAACCTCGCATGCGAATGTCCGCTTATTCGTTGCAGAGCGTGAAGGTCAAGATCCGATTTGGTGGTTTGGTGGAGGTTTTGACTTAACGCCATTTTATCCAGATGACCAAGATGTTTTAAATTGGCATCAAGCTGCTTATGATCTGTGTAAGCCTTTTGGTGACAATGTTTATGCTGAACATAAAAAATGGTGCGATGACTATTTCTATTTAAAGCATCGCGATGAACAACGTGGTGTGGGCGGTTTATTCTTTGATGATTTAAATTGCTGGGATTTCGAAACCTGCTTTAAATATATTCAAGCCGTAGGTAATGGCTATTTAAATGCGATCTTGCCAATTTTCGAAAAACACCGCGAACAGCCTTATACCGAAGCTCAACGCGAATTTCAGCTTTATCGCCGTGGCAGATATGTCGAATATAACTTGGTGTATGACCGCGGTACGTTGTTTGGATTACAAACAGGTGGCCGTATTGAGTCGATTTTAGTTAGCTTACCTAATCTAGCTGCATGGTCTTATCGCCCTGAATGGGATGAAGACTCTCCAGAGAAGCGTTTAACTGACTACTATTTAAAACCTCGTGATTGGTTAGGTTTAGAAGAAAAAGTCGCCTAATTTTTTGTTTTGGGGATTCTTTGGCTTCCACCCTAAAGAATCTCCTTTTTTGATTTCCATTTGCCTTCATTCAAATATTTTTTCTTGTGCCAATTTGACTTATAGTGAGGTCTGCTGAATATTCAGTGTAGGCTCTATCTGCTTCATGCCATTTTAAAATTTTGGATACAAGAATGACCAAACAGTTTGCAGTAATTGGCAATCCGATCGAACAATCACGCTCTCCTGAATTGCATCATGCTTTCGCTGAAAAAACAGGTGTTGATCTAAACTATCAAAAACGACTTGCTCCTCTTGACGGTTTTGAATCGAGCATGCGAAGTTTTTTTGCAGAAGGCGGCAGTGGTATGAACGTTACTGTTCCTTTTAAAGAGCAAGCTTTTGCTTTATGTGATGTGTTAACCGAGCGTGCTCAAATTGCTAAAGCTGTAAATACCTTATGGATGGAAAATGGCAAATTGCATGGTGACAATACAGACGGCCAAGGCTTAGTTGCCGCAATTCAAGCTTTAGAATGGAATCTTGAAAATACAACTATTTTAATTTTAGGAGCTGGCGGCGCAACGCGTGGTGTTATTTATCCCCTTGTACAGGCTGGTACCCAAAAAATCGTCATTGCAAACCGAACTTTAGCTCGTGCAGAACAACTTGTAGATGACTTAAAAACAGCAGTTCCACAAGCCCAATTACAAGCAATTTCCCTAAATGATTTAGAAGGAGATTTTGATATTGTGATTAATGCAACTTCGGCAAGTCTTTCAGGCGATGCTTTACAACTTCCTGAAAAATTACAATTCAAATATGCGTATGAAATGGCTTATGGCAAACCTTCTAGCTTCCTTGATCAAGCGAAACAGCGTAATGTGCCTTACTCAGAAGGTTTCGGCATGTTAGTAGGCCAAGCTATTGAAGCCTTCTATATCTGGAATGGTGTACGACCACAATTAAAAGATTTTCTATAAACCAAAAAAAGAACCTACATATGTAGGTTCTTTTTTTATCTTACTTATTATTTTCTAGCGGCAACCATTTGCTTATAAACTTCACGGAAAATTTCATAATCGATAAATTCATTATGTTCAGGTTTTAAGTTCTGAATTGTTTTTTCCGAAAGCTGTTTTTTATGAGCAGCCACATAAACATTCCCTAAAATATCAGCCGTTTCTGATAACAGATGCTTTTCTTCAGCAGAAACACCATTTTGTTTTTCAAACTCTAACTGATACTGTTTTGAGAAAAGTTGGGCTGGCTGTTTATATTGCTTCTGTAGCCTCTGCCAAGCTTCACGCCCTGTTTTACCTTGTATAGTTGTTAATACAATATGATCTACAGCACGTCCTAACTCGTGGTCAAACTGATCATCTTGTTCAAGATGATGTTTTTTCTGTAAAGCGGTAATACGCTCTAAGGCTTTTCCTTGAGGATTATATGTATCTTCATCAGAGAACCAATAAGCATAAACCTCAGCAATTTCTTGGAGTTGTTGAACTGAATAATACTTAATATATGACGGCTTTTCGGCAGTCAATTTAGCAATAAATACTGCTTTATAAGTTTTGTCATAAGCATGCGTTGCATCATAGGTTTTATCTGCAAGTATAGCCAGATTTGCATCTAAATCTTGTACATCACTATGTGTGCCCACAGGGTGCTCTGAAACATCACTTTGCCCAAGCTTTTCACTAAAACCTTTAATAATGTTTTCCAGCATAGAACCTTTACTTGCTTCAGCTACAGATTTAGCTTGTTTAAGCTGCTGCTGATCAATTGAAGTCGCTTTCCCATAATTCAGAATTTGCATATCTGCTTTAATATTGAAGCGGTGCTTAAACTCAGCTGGCGTATAATCAACATCGTAATCCATATTGACTGCACGGCCTTTGTCATCTAAAGCCACATCAATTGTGATTGGGTTTCTTTGCTTCGGTAAAGCTTGTTCAATTTCATCCTTATGTTTTAACCAAAGAACTTTGAATGCTTCATCATTAATAAACTGGTTTTGGTTATAAACTTCAAAAGTTTGCTTTAAAGCGTCCTGACGAGACTTGATTTGCGCTTTTTGAATACTTGTATCGCTCTGATCTAGGACATCAATACCGTAGATTTGGCAATAATTAATATCCCCTAAAGCGACCGGGTTTTTAAGTGATTTTAATTCAATACATTGATCTTCCGTCAGGACAACTACTTCTTCATTTTCTGAAGTTTGTTCAGCCTCTGCTACAGCTACATCACTCGCCTCTTCACTAGAAGCAGACTCTACTTCCTCATCTTCAGAAGTAGAGGTATTGCCTAAATGAGCATTAACAAGGGAGTACAACTGTTGGCTAACAGCAGCGGCGTCATCAGAAGAAACCTTTTGTTCTTCTTTACCTGCAGTGCCTTTTTTCGCATCAGAAGCAGCAATCTCTGCAGCAAGCGTTTCAGCAAGTTTTTCCTCATCAAGACCTAAAACACTTTTTTGAAGATATTTTTCATTAACTTGCCCAAACAAATCTACTTCTAAAAGGAGTTGCTCAACCGTCGTCTTTAAACGAATTCTTTCAACCGCCCCTGCTTTACGATCAGCCTCAGTCAACGATACACGTTGTAGGTTTTGCGGTTCAGCTAATCGATATGAAACAGCACTTGAAGCTTTAAGGTATTCAATAAACTTCTTCTTATCGACATTTTTAAAGAAGGCTTTATATTTTGAGAAATCAACATAAGCCAAATTATTTTGATTATCTTTATTGACCAAATATGGCATCAAACCAAAATAATTTATGTAAAACTTATAATTCTCAAGATCAAGCACCATTGGCAATTTTGCCTGAACTAAAAGTGTCGGTTTTTCATATCTAGCAGTTAAATTAAATGAACCCATTTTTTGACGATAATGTATCGAGCCGTCATAACTAAACTGAAGATCATTTAACAAATTAATTAATATGTTATTAATTTTTTCAGAACGTGCTGATGAAGTCAGCCCCCAATCACCTTGTTCATTTGCAATCGCCGCATATAAGGTTTGTTTCTGTGCTTTACTTAAGGCAACTTTTTGTTCACGTAAATATTGATCAACTTTCTTTTGTAATTCAGCATCTAGCTTAGCAGTATTCTCAGCTTTTACATTTTGCTTTATTTGTGAAGGATCAACGGTAATTTTAAAGTTTCCGCGATAATCATAACTTGGGTATTCATACATCGCATTAACACTTTGAATGGCTTTTTGCTCTAAACTCGCAGATGCCACCTGTGGACGCACGCCGTGTTGTGCACATGCCGTCAAGCCCAAACTAAATAAACATAAACTGAGATATTTTAAATGCATAACCTTTTTTAAAACCTTATCGCTTTATCTTTTTAACAAAACTTGCTAAAAATAAAAAAATTAGTTGTTTTTTCACATAAAAGTATAAGTCCCGACTTTAGCAGAAATTATAATTTCAGGTGTATTTATTTTCGACAAAATTCGCTTTTCTGACATTCCTTTCGGGTGCGATTAACATTGTATTTTTATCATGCGAGTGAATAATCAAATCATCGATTCAGATAATCCCACAATGATTCAAAATTAGGATTAAAGCCATGCCAGCATATAAAGCTCCGCTACACGATATCCGCTTCTTAATGAATGAAGTACTAGACTATCCTGCTCACTACAAAACTTTATCAAATGGTGAAAGTGCAGATCCTGATACAGTAGATATGATTCTTGAAGGTGCAGCAGATTATTGTGAAAATGTACTGTCTCCACTTAACCAATCTGGCGATGAAGAAGGTTGCCATTTTGACAACGGCGAAGTTAAAACGCCAAAAGGTTTTAAAGAAGCTTATGACCAGTTTGTAATGGGTGGCTGGCAAGGTCTTTCTTATCCTGAAGAATTTGGTGGTCAAGGCCTACCAATGTCTTTAAATCTGATTAAATCAGAGATGATGGGTACTGCGAACTGGTCATTTACCATGTATCCAGGTTTAAGCTCAGGCTGTATGAATACTATTTTGCAATTCGGTACAGATGAGCAAAAACAAACGTATATGCCGAAACTTGTTGAAGGTACATGGAGCGGCACAATGTGCTTAACCGAACCTCAATGTGGTACAGACTTAGGTCAGGTAAAAACCAAAGCTGAACCACAAGCTGACGGCACTTATAAGATTTCTGGTACAAAAATCTTTATTTCTGCCGGTGAGCATGATTTAACAGAAAATATTATTCATATTGTGCTTGCACGTCTTCCAGATGCACCAGCAGGTACTCGTGGTATTTCATTATTTATCGTTCCTAAATTTATCCCAACTGCGGATGGCGGCGTAGGTGAACGTAATACTGTAAGCTGTGGTTCAATCGAACACAAAATGGGTATCCGCGCTTCTGCAACTGCTGTATTGAACTTTGATAATGCAACAGGTTACCTCATTGGTGAAGTAAACAAAGGCTTACATGCCATGTTTACCTTTATGAACACAGCGCGTATTGGTACTGCGGTTCAAGGTATTGCCCATGCAGAGTTATCTTTCCAAGGCGCTCTACCATATGCCAAAGAACGTATGTCTATGCGTGCCCTTTCAGGTAAAAAAGATCCAGATAAAGTTGCTGATGCGATCATTCACCATGCTGACGTACGCCGCATGTTGTTAACTCAAAAAGCAATCGCTGAAGGTGGTCGTTCAATGATCTACTACGCAGCACAGCTTGCTGACAAAATGACAGATGCTTTGACACGCGGTGACCAAGCTGCATTTGAAGATTATGACGATAAACTTGGTTTCTATACACCAATCTTAAAAGGTTTCTTGACTGAGCTTGGCCTAGAAGCTGCTAACCACGGTATGCAAGTGTACGGCGGCCATGGTTACATCAAAGAATGGGGTATGGAGCAAATCGTACGTGATGCCCGTATCTCTACTCTGTATGAAGGAACAACTGGTGTTCAAGCACTTGATTTGATTGGCCGTAAAGTGTTGTTAAGCTCAAAAGGTAAAGTAGTTCGTGAATACACTGCTGAGATCTTAAAGTTCTGTGCTGCACATGCGCGTAATAAATACTTACGTCGTTTTGCTTGGGACTTAACAAAGCTTTGTGCTCAGTGGAACACTTTAACTGTTCGTATCATGCTTGCTGCACGTAAAGATCGTGACATCGTATCTTCTGCTTCTGTAGATTTCTTGATGTTCTCAGGCTATGTGATGATGGCTTATTTCTGGGCACAACAAGCAGTTGTCGCTTCTGAAAAATTAGAAGCAGGTAATGGCCAAGAAACTCCTGAGTTCTATAAAGCAAAAATTAAAGTTGCAGATTTCTACTTTGACCGTTTATTACCACGTGCTCAAGGTCATGCAGAGTCAATGGTAACGACTTCTCGTACGCTGACTTCATTACCAGCGGAACACTTTAGTTTCGACTACTAATGATGTATAGACTCTAAAATCAAAAGAGCGCAATTGATATTGCGCTCTTTTTTATTTTGCTAAAATTGGCTTTACTCTTTATCAAGTACATAAGCTTTTGTAGGAACAAAATAATTTTGTTCCAAAAACTCACGGTTTTTACCAAAATCGCTATAAAATAATTTTTCTAAATTTACGACTAATCTTTGTTTTGCATCAATATCAAAATAGAAGTTAACATCTGATAAAGGACATTGAATCGTTAACTCATGAGCGGCAGGTTCGACCTTCCATTTCAAGGAAGGACATAATTGATTGATGACCGCACTTTTTGAGCCATCTTTACTACCAACACGACCAAAATGAACAACATTCCAATACGCAGTTCCATCAGGTAATAAATTTAAAATATATTCTGCCTCGCCTGTTTCACAATCAGCAAAATTATCTTCACATGAAATACGAGTGTGATAACGGCCTGCATATTGTTGGTCTGCTTCGGATAGTTTTGAGGTTTGATCTGGAACGCCCTCAGGCAAGAAAGTTCGCCCCGCTGCATCATCTAAAGTTTTAACCTTCGTGGTGCTTTTAATCAAACTATCTTCATGTCTAGAAGTCGTTGCTACCGCGGAGTGATCTTTAGAGTCGGCATGATTTACATCGCACGCACTTAACCCCATACACAAGATGGCTGCCACACCCAAATGTTTTATTAAAAGACCAGACCACTTCAAAGACATATACATCATTCACATACAACAGCAATGCTACAGTTCAACCTTATTGTTCAGGAACGATATCATCGCTGCTACAAACACTTTCAGCCCCGAAACAGTGCATTTTAGTAGATGTTGCTTTCATTGATTTAAACCATTTACATATTTTAACCATTTTTAGTTTTGTGAACCTTTAATTCATTCGGATTGGCTCCATATTCTTATTAACCAAGTGAATAAATGATTCCTTGTAACTTATATATTTGAGGAGACTTAGATGGCCAATTCTGGTTTATATCGCTCGAACCGACAAAGCATGATCGCCGGTGTAATGGGCGGTATTGCTGAACGATTTGGTTGGAATGCAAATTTATTACGCATTATTTTCGTGTTAGTTTCGATAATGAGCGCGGCTTTTCCAGGGATTTTAGTGTACTTAGTTTTATGGTTGGTAATTCCTAAAAAACAACCAGAACAAGTGCAAGGTTATCAACAACCTGTTCGCACTGTACGAGAAGAACAAATACATTAAATAACTTAGTTTATTTTGGTCGCTACGGTTGCATCCCCTAATCAACCGTAGCTTTTTTTATGTTTAAAATTACAATTTACGATTTAACTGCTGTTGTAAAGCCGCAATCATATCTGCACGGCTAATGATTCCAATCAGTTTTCGTTCCTCAACCACCGGAATATAGTTAAAAGACTTCTCAACAAAGTAAGGTACAAGGTCTTGAATCGGCTGAGTTGGCAGTACAGTAACTACTCGACGACTCATAATTTGTCTTACGTAATGCTGCCATGAGTTTCTTGGGTCTGTTGCCCCTTTAAACCATTCCACAACTTCATATAACGCCAAAGTACCCACTAAATGGTTGTCTGCATTAACTACAGGCAAACTCATGAGATTTTCTTGTTTAAATTTATCTAATGCCTGATGAATATCATCATTTTCATGCAATTTAATCACATCACGGCTCATAATATCCTGACAGGTATATTGATTCACCATACGTTCATTGGCATGTTCTTGCGCTTCTAAAATGATTTTTTCTAAGTCGTACTGGCTGATATCTAACAGTTCAGTATGATGTTCTAATGCATACTCAATATCTTTTGGCTGAATTGATACTTTTTGAGTGGGCGTTGGATCTTTACTACGCTCATTTAAATGTGCAGTAACCGGATAATGTCGCCCAATCAATCGATTAAAAAATACAGCAAAACCGAGTAGAAGTAATGAGTTGAGCAGAACCGGATAAAAAACGAAATAAAAGCCTAATTTATGAATGGCAGCACCGCCCAACACAGCCGTAATCGCAACTGCCCCACTAGGCGGATGCAACGAGTCGGTGGTCATCATTAAAAATATGGCAAAACCCACAGCCACGCTAAAAGCCGTGGTTAAATCCGGAATCCACTGTGCACAGGCAACCCCAATAATTCCGGCTAATGTATTACCGACAATAACATTCCAAGGCTGAGCCAATGGACTGGTAGGTACAGCAAATAAGAGAACAGATGAGGCCCCCATTGGTGCAATGTACCAAGCATTAATTCCGCCTAAAACATACCAGCTAATTAACGAGGAAATTGCTAAACCACATAGCGCTCCAACGCCACAAAGCAACCGTTCTTTTAGTGGTAAAACCTTAAAATTCGGTTTTAAAATCTGTAACCATTCTGGCTGTATAACACTCACAGTACACCTTAGGGGATATGCCGTTATTTATAACGGGCAAAAGTATACGCCCAAAGCCGCATAAAGTGCATTTAAATTATATCTTTCAATTATCAGAAAACCTGTTGAATGTACTCTTACTATTTTAATGTTTTAATATTCAATTAATTTTTCATTTAAATAGCGCCAGTAACGTTTAGGCAAATATTGCACATGAAGCTTAATATTTTGGCGTTCCGTAATATTAACGCTTTTAAAATAATCCTTCCAAAGCTGATCATATAAAACTTCCTGCTCATCAAGCTCAAGCTGAAAGCTTTGACTCATTCCATTTTTTAAATTACGGTCAACGTCTGAGGCTTCGAGTGAAACTTCATGTATTTCCCGTAAATCATAATACAGTCCGAATTTACGTTGCTCATCATAAATGAGCCAACGCTGATCTTGATAACGCCGTTTAAAATGCGGCTGAATGAGTGGTAAGACATTAAAATCAGGACGAACCAGACTTAAAAAAAGCTCATCTTTGGTTTTCTTAAACCGAATAAAAGCCTCCATTCGATGCTTCTCTCGCCCGACCTTTTTCGTCCACTGTGCAATCGCTAAAACACTGGGATGTGAATAATCTTTTTCTACAGAAGAATGACTACTAAACACATAAATACAATAATTAAATAAATGCTGATAGGCATCTAAAGATTCGGATAAATAAGCAAAATAAAATTGTTTTAACGAAGAAGATGAAAGCTTTTTTTGTAGCGCAGCCCAAACACGTTCAGCATGTTGCTCATTATTTGAAACCTCAATTTTATCGGCAAATAATCCATGTTGAGCTGCATCATTCAAACAGAGCCTGACCTGTAATTCTTTAAATTGAAATGCACGAAATACACAGCTCAGCAGCCCAACCATTGAACCATCAAAATAGTAAGCGACTTCCTCATTAAACATGACTAAAACCCAAGACTTAATTGTGGCGAGAGTTGCTGTACATATTTAGAAGATCCCTGAGTTAAAATCTGCTGCCGAATAAAACTTGAAGACAATTCTTTTTGGAATTTTGGACTGTCTTCACAGCGAATAAAGAATTTTGCGCGCTGATAGGCCACACCGAGTTTTTTAAGTAAATCGATATGGATTTTTCCAAAACGGCGAGCCTGCACAATTTTCTTGGCCGATTTCACACCAATGCCCGGTACACGCAAAATCATTTGATAATCTGCACGGTTTAAATCTACCGGATACTGTTCAGGATGCCTTAAGGCCCAGCTTAATTTTGGGTCTACATCAAGGTCTAAGTTTGGGTGTTTTTCATTGACAATTTCATTGACTTCAAAACCGTAAAAACGCATCAGCCAGTCACTTTGATAGAGTCGGTTTTCCCTCAACAATGGCGGCGCAGAGCCAACTGCGGGCAAGTAATTATTTTCAGTATTAATTGGGATATAACCCGAAAAATAGACACGTTTGAGTTTAAATTCTTTATAGTGCTTGTCTGCCATAAACAAGACATCTTGATCTGACTCTTGATGAGCGCCAACAACCATTTGCGTAGTCTGCCCTGCTGGTACATATTTCGGCACGTGCTTAATAATTTGTCGCTCATCTTTCAGTTGAATGAGTCTGTCACGAACTAAACCTAAATCTTTTTGTACTTCCTGATGTGATTTTTCTGGCGCAAAAGTTTTTAACCCAATTTCGGTCGGCATCTCTAAATTAATACTCATCCGGTCAGCATATAAACCTGCTTCATGAATCAGTTCAGGCGATGCTCCCGGAATGGTTTTTAGATGAATATAGCCATTAAAGTTTTCTTCAAGACGTAACTTTTTAACCACTTGGAGCATACGCTCCATCGTATGATCGGCCGATTTAAATATGCCGGAGCTTAAAAATAAACCTTCAATATAATTACGGCGGTAAAAATTAATAGTTAAGTCTACAACCTCTTGCACCGTAAATGCTGCACGCTGGACGTCATTAGAACGACGTGAAACACAATAAGCGCAGTCAAAAATACAGACATTGCTAAATAGAATTTTTAAGAGAGATACACAGCGGCCATCTTCAGTATAGCTATGGCAAATTCCTGAATGGCTGGCATCCCCCAGACCTTTATCTTTATTTTTACGGTCACTGCCACTTGATGAACAAGACACATCATATTTAGCAGCATCAGCAAGAATCTGTAGTTTTTCCCGAATGCGATCAGACATATCAAACGACTCATTTATGGCATCGTTTAAAAAATATCATTTCGCATTCTTAAATTTAATCTAGGGAAGTACGCTCGGCGTCATGAAGTGACGTTTTAAATTAGAATGATCTAGGAGTCATTTAGCTATAGAGTATTTGTTTAAGTATAAATAAAGAGCCCAACTCCACTTTGCTATCTTTGTTGTTCGACCGGTTGGGTACTATACAAAATGATAGGTAAAGTAATCAGGTAAATTAAAATTACACTTAACCAAATTGCTCCCGGCCATTTTTTCTGAAATTGAAAATAAAGAGTTGAGAAAAACAAAGGGGCTATCATAGAGGCCAAGCTTACCGTAGAAGTTATCACTCCCTGGAACTGTCCTTGCTGGTCAGCAGAAACCTTTTGAGAAGCTAATGCTTGCAATGAAGGTGTACCCATACTCCCTAACGCAAAAATAGGCATAATGGCAAAAATCATCCAACCACTTTGAGCAAAAGCCATTACTGCTAAAGCCAAACAGGAACAAGCAATACCGATTAGCACGGCATTACGATTACCCAGTAATCTTGAAGCATGACTCGGAATAAAAATCTGTACCAACATTTGACATAAACCAAATGCGCCTAGAGAAAGCCCTACCCAGAAACCGCTCCACTGAAATGTGTCATGTCCCCATAATGCCCAGCAAACTCCATACACCTCCCCTATCGCACTAAAGATAAAAAAGGTCATAACAAATGGAAGTACGCCGCGAATTGAACTAATTCCAGCAAATATTTTAAAAGGATTTAATGTAGATAATTGCTTACCCTCTGATGTCACCCGTCGGGTTTCAGGCAAAACAAAATAGGCAGATAAAAGATTAAGCCCTGTCAATATAGCTGCCGCAAAGAAAGGAAGTCTTAATCCATATTCACTCAAGAATCCGCCCAATACAGGGCCAATAATGAAGCCTGCACCAAACATAGCATTGATTAAACCAAAATATTTTGCGCGGTTATTTTCGTGCAAAACATCGACAATATAAGCACTTGCAACAGCCATGTTGGCACTGGTGATTCCAGCAATAATGCGACCTACTAGCAATAAAATTAGGCTATGTGAAAAAGTTAGAAAGAGATAATTAACTGCTGACCCAGCCAGTGAAATAAGCAAGACCGGTCTACGCCCCCATCTGTCACTTAACGCACCTAATAAAGGAGAGAAGATAAATTGCATGGCCGCATAGAGACTGGCCAATATACCCATATATATAGAAATATGAGTGCTATGCGTCATATCTTGTAATAATAAAGGAAGAATCGGAAAAATAAGACCGATACCAATAGCATCTAAAGCAATAGTTGCAAAGATAATAAATAGAGATCGATTCATAAAGCGTCCTATCGAAAAGTCAGGCACAGTAAATGTGAAAACCTGTTAACGATGCTTGATAACAACTCAAGCCCTGATGAACGCTGGCCGAATCTTAAAGATTGGGATATGTGTCGACTGAGTATTTTCTAGTGGAAGAGAAATGAAACTTAAGTCGATTTTTCGCGATTTTTTATCGTAACAATAAAAAAGATTACGGGTGGATATTATCATTAAAATGATGTGGCTAACAATTACTCCAACAGGATTATGGAAATATTAAAGTTCTAGTTACCGCCTCAATAATTTCCTCCGCATTAAGCCTTTGCCACTCCCCTACAAAATCCTTATACTTAGGGGCAATTTTTCTCATAAATTCGTGGATGCTACATGAGTCGCGCCATCTCGCACATTGATACATTTCAGGGCTTAATTCTTGCCTTACAAAACTATTGGGCCGAACAAGGCTGCGTCGTACTACAACCTTACGACATGGAAATGGGCGCTGGAACATTCCACACCGCAACATTCTTACGTGCTTTAGGGCCAGAGACTTGGAACGCGGCATACGTTCAACCTTCACGTCGTCCAAAAGATGGCCGCTACGGTGAAAACCCGAACCGTTTGCAACACTACTATCAGTTCCAAGTAGTACTTAAACCAAACCCAGACAATATCCAACAGCTTTATCTCGATTCTTTAAAAGCAATCGGGATTGATACACTTACTCACGATATCCGTTTCGTAGAAGACAACTGGGAATCTCCAACTCTTGGGGCTTGGGGTTTAGGTTGGGAAGTTTGGCTTAACGGTATGGAAGTAACTCAGTTCACTTACTTCCAACAAGTTGGTGGTGTTGAATGTTATCCGGTAACAGGTGAAATCACTTACGGTTTAGAACGTCTTGCAATGTACCTTCAAGGCGTTGACTCGGTTTATGACCTTGTTTGGACCAAAGGCCAATTCGGCACGGTAACTTACGGCGACGTATTCCATCAAAATGAAGTTGAGCAATCGACTTATAACTTTGAATACGCTCCAGTTGACAAACTATTTGAACTATTTGATTTCTACGAGTCAGAAGCTAACCGTTTAATGGAAGCTAAACTTCCACTTCCAGCTTATGAACAAGTCGTTAAAGCGTCTCATACCTTTAACTTGCTTGATGCACGTGGCGCAATTTCTGTAACTGAGCGTCAACGCTACATTTTACGTGTACGTACTTTGGCACGCGCTATTGCACAAAGTTATGTACAAGCACGTGCAGAACTTGGCTTCCCAATGGCAGAACCGCATTTACGTGATGAAGTATTGGCACAGCTAAAAGCACAAGCTGAAAGTGAAGCAGCAAAGGCGGAGAAAAACTAATGAGCAAACATACTGTTTTATTCGAACTTGGCTGTGAAGAGCTTCCACCAAAAAGCTTAAAAACGTTACGTGATGCACTACAAGCAGAAACTGTAAAAGGCTTAAATGAAGCAGGTTTAGACTTCGCATCTGTTGAAGCTTATGCCGCTCCACGTCGTTTAGCGCTTAAAATTGTAGATGTAGATGCTGCTCAAGCGGATACACAAAAACGTTTTGACGGCCCTGCTGTTCAAGCAGCTTACGATGCAGAAGGCAAACCGACTAAAGCACTTGAAGGCTTTATGCGCGGTCAAGGCATTACTGTTGATCAGCTTTCTACATTCCAAGCAGGTAAAGTTGAAAAAGTTTGCTATTTAAAAGATGTGAAAGGTCAAAGCCTTGATGCTTTACTTCCACAGATTTTACAAACTGCGTTAGACAATTTACCAATTGCTAAGCGCATGCGTTCTGCTGCAAGCCGTACCGAATTTGTACGTCCAGTGAAATGGGTTGTCTTACTCAAAGATGACCAAGTTATTGAGGCGACTATTCAAGATCACAAAGCTGGTAATGTGACTTATGGTCACCGTTTCCATGCACCTGAAGCTGTGACCTTAGCGCATGCAAATGACTATTTAGCTGCGTTAGAAAAAGCATATGTTGTAGCGAACTTTGAAAAGCGTCAGGCAACCATTCAAGAACAAGTGAAAAAGTTAGCTGATGAAGTGAATGCAACTGCGATTGTTCCAGCTGACTTACTTGATGAAGTAACAAGTCTGGTTGAATGGCCTGTGGCTTTACGTGCAACTTTTGAAGAACGCTACTTAGCTGTTCCTCAAGAAGCTCTTATTACGACGATGCAAGACAACCAGAAATATTTCTGTTTGATCAATGCGGAAGGTAAATTACAGCCTTACTTTATTACTGTTTCAAATATTGAGTCTAAAGACTCGACTCAAATTATTGAAGGTAACGAAAAAGTTGTTCGCCCTCGTTTGTCTGATGCTGAGTTCTTCTTCTTACAAGATCAAAAGCAACCGCTTGCATCTCGTAAAGAAAAATTAGCAAACATGGTATTCCAAGCTCAGCTTGGTACTCTTTGGGACAAATCAACACGTATTGCAAAACTTGCTGTTGCATTATCTTCAATCACTGGTGCAAACCCAGCTGATGCTGAAAAAGCTGCATTACTTGCTAAATGCGACTTAACCTCTGAGCTTGTTGGTGAATTCCCAGAACTTCAAGGTATTGCGGGTACTTACTACGCACGTATTGAAGGTGAAAACACTGAAGTTTCAGAAGCTTTAGGTGAACAATACTTACCAAAATTTGCGGGTGATGTTTTACCAAAAACCAAAACAGGTACAACTATTGCCCTTGCTGACCGTTTAGATACGCTTGTTGGTATTTTTGGTATTGGACAAGCGCCTACAGGTTCTAAAGACCCGTTTGCTCTTCGTCGTTCAGCAATCGGTATCTTACGTTTAATCATTGAAAATGAATTAGACGTAACAATTGAAGAGTTAGTAAATCTTGCGCTTCAAGGTTATGGCGATATCGTTAAAGACCACGACAAAACTCGTGCTGATGCTGTTGCGTTCTTGGAGGGCCGTTACCGTGCTAAGTATGAAGACCAAGGCGTTGCTGTTGACGTCCTTCAAGCAGTTCAAGCTCTTGCACCAAAATCTCCACTTGATTTTGACAAGCGCGTAAATGCTGTTAACCACTTCCGTACATTACCTGAAGCTGCTGCACTTGCTGCTGCAAACAAACGTGTTGCTAATATTCTTGCAAAAGAAGCAGCACCAGAAGGCTCTGTAATTGAAGCGAACTTGGTTGAAGATGCCGAAAAGGCATTATTTGCTGAGCTCCAAGCAGTGACTCCTGTAGTTGAACCATTACTTGCAGCAAAAGACTATACTGCTGCTCTTTCTAAGCTTGCAGCACTTCGTGCGCCGATTGATGCATTCTTTGATGGTGTAATGGTCATGGCAGATGATGCTGACCTGAAAGCAAATCGTTTACGTTTATTGGCTCAGTTACGTAACTTGTTTACTGCTGTTGCTGATGTGAGTGTGTTGCAGGGTTAAAATTATATAAAAATTAATTTTTGTATAATTAAGCTTTAATAAAAACCATGTTTTCACTCTAGTTGGAAACATGGTTTTTTATTGAAGAATTTCATGCAGTATAATTATTAATGATTATTTTACATCCAATTAATAAATAAGAATTATTTACTTCCTTCACTTTTTATCCACAATTCAATAAACTAAAACAAATAATTACCAAACTTAACAAAGTACCCTTGCAATGAAAAACTTAAATTTATTACTCATATCAACATTATTATTTACTGGATGTGCAACGACTAAATCGATTCAATATCCAGCTGCGGGTAAACAAACCTCTCTTTCCGTTTCTTCAGAACAATTATCTTCAATGACTGAATCAGGTGCAGGTGATTACTTTATAAAAGACAGCCAAATATTAGTTGGTGATTCAAGCAATGCTTCTGCCAGCCCAGTTTCTGGAATGTTCGGTCTTATCGGAGTAGGTGTTGCAATGGCAATTGATAAAAACGCAAATAGTTCAGCCATTGAAAAAAGCTCTCTCAATCAACCTATTAAATTTGACCAGTTAATACATCAAAAAATTACTGACTCTCTCACCCAAAATAAAACAGATCCTACTCTCAAACTTCTAAGTTTAAATCAGGCATCTGAAATTAAAATTGTGCCTTATTCACGTCTTTCTTTCCGTGAAAAACCCATTGTAAAAGTAAATTTTGGATTAAAAACACAATTTAAAAATGCAGCGGACAATAATGCAGATACAAAACGCTTATATCACTATGTAAGTAAGGATCGTATTTCTTTATCTGAATGGGAAGCTAATAATAATTTATTATTTATGAAAAAAGCGGATCAAGCATTTAGCGCTCTTAGCCAAGTATTCACTTTAGATTTACAACATCAATTAAATTTAAAAGCATTTGATGAGAACAAGCAAAAGAGCTGTAAAACTAATGCAGATACATCCTTGGTTTCTTTTATTCAAACTCCTGACAATTTATGTGTTGGTGTAGTTAAAACGAGCAAAGGGAATGTATTTCAAAATAATATTTATATCGTTGAACAATAATAAAAATTACTAATTAATATAAAATAAATAGAATAGAGAACTACTTAAGCTTAAGTAGTTCTCTAATGTAGTTAAACAAATTCTTTAATTTCTTCTAAACTTTTTGAGGGTTCAAACCACATAAAATCATAATCAGCCACGTCATGAATATAAAACGGATCATTTTTCATGATTTCTTCAGCTTCTTGAATCGAAGAGCTTAGAACTAAAATTACCCCACCTACTCTATTTTCACGACGCCCCGACGCCAAAAATTTCTTTTGCTCATAGTAATGATCTATAGATTATTCGATAGTACGCCTACTCCCCCAATTCATCCATAATCAGACCTCTGAAAATAGGTATATGTCTAAAATACTACTTACAACCACATAATTATAAATTTGGCACAGAGTTTGCTCATCTACTCATAAGCACATTTGATAACAATCAACCTATCTATCCAACATTTTGTGAGTTAATTAAAATGCCAACCTTATTTTTTTATACAATATTGCCTTTATTTATTTTTTTATCAGTTCTTGGGAAATATACATATGCTCAACAGCCATCTACAACACTAATGACAAGAGAAGAATGTAAGCAAGATTTAGATTTTATTGCATATTTTTTACTACATAATGATGCTGGAATAAATGCACTCGCATGGAGCAACTATCCCTCATTCATTCAAAAAGTTTTAGATATACAAACTAAAAAATCTGTTCAGGCACAAACTGTTCAAGAATGCCTTAATGCTATCAAACCTTTTCTCACAAGTATTCGGAAAGGGCATCTTTGGGTAAGTGGTAAACCGATGATAGAAGATGTCTTCCAGAACCACGAGAATATACAACCGCCTCTAAAAGTTACAACTAAACAGCTATCAAATCTAACCACTTACATTCACATTCCATCATTTGATGAAGATATTCACACACAATTAGAAAATATTATTCAAGAAAATCAGGATGATATTCTCCAAAAACCCTATTTGATTATAGATGTACGTAACAATAATGGTGGCTTTGACTCTGCATTTAAGCCATTACTAATGTTGATGGGTGACACTCGTTACTGGTTACAGTCTCCCCAAATCTATACAACCTCAGCAAACATCCAATCATGGAAAGAAATTGAGAGATTAATTTCTACATCATCAGACAAGAAATTTTTAAGAGATATAATTGAAAAAATGGAGCTTAAGAAAGCTGGATGGGTCAATATGTTTGACCAACTAGAGGTATCAGAATTTATACAAGGGTATAAAAATATGGCATATCCCAACAAAGTAATTGTATTAGTCGGAGAAAACTGTGGCAGCTCATGTGAGCAGTTTGTTCTTTATGCCCAACAAAATCCAAATGTTACAACAATGGGACAACGAACCTATGGAGCATTAGATGCTTCGAATGTCAGAGAAAAGCAAACACCTTCAGGGAAAATATTACTTTCTTATGCAACAACCTTTGTATTTCGTCATCGCCAACTAAATATCGATACAGTTGGCATCCCTCCCGATATCCTGTTGCCTCCTCCTCAAAATCATCAAACTTCTGAAGCAGAGATTGATTTAGCAAAACGCTTCTTAGAACAGCAATGACTCTATTTTTTTCGCCCCCAATTCATCCACACCAAACTCCCCACAATAATTACTCCTCCCAGCAGCACAATTATTGAGGGTTTTTCATTTAAGAAGAGCACCGCCAAACTCATGGCGACAATAGGAGAGCAATATAAAAAATTCGATGCAATCGTTAACGGCATATTTTTAAGTACATAGCCCCAAAGTACATAAGCCATCGCACTTGGAAAAATACCCAATAAGACAACCGACATATTGGCTTGCCAAGTGGCATGTAAAATTTCACTAGGTAAATGAGCACTATAAAATAGTAAAGGAAGGGTCCCGAACCAAATGATGTAGCACATCATGCTCAAGGCATCATAATTTAAGGCAAATTTTTTATATAAATTAAAATAAAGCCCCCATGCAATTGCAGCTAAAACAATCAACAAACTATAAGGGCTCGGCATACCAAAACCATGATCTCCGCTGACCACTAACACGGCGCCACAAAGCCCCAATAAAATACATAGCCACTGTTTAAAACTGATTTGTTCCTTAAAAAGCAAAGCTGAAATAATAAATGTAAATAACGGAATAGATTGACTCAAAATACTAGATGCGACCGCAGTTACATATTGCTGCCCTGTATTTATCAGCAAATGATGCAGCGTTACAGAGAAAAATCCTAATACAGCAAGCGCAGGAACATCTTTCCACTTTAAAGGCTGAATTCCTTTTTTCATGACCAAAAGCAGTAAAAAAACCGATGCAATTAAAAAGCGAAGCAAGGCTATATGCTGCGGTGTATATGAATGCAAAGCACTATGTACACCAATAGGCGAATAGCCCCAACAAAAAACGGTTACAGCAATACATAAGTAGAGCTTAAATGCTGGAGGCTGGGTTTCGGCAGCAAGAGAAATTGCCATGTTAAATCTGCACTAATGAAATGGAACTCTTTCATCATATGCGCATAGATAGTTGAATAAAATTAACTTATATTGAGTCAAATATTCATTAAAAGTGAATGATTAAATATGGATATTACCCAGTTAAAAATGTTTCAAACCGTGGTTGAATGCGGAACCATGGCTAAAGCATCACTACAACTACATTGCGTACCCTCCAATATCACTACACGCATTAAGCAACTTGAAGAAGAACTAGGCGCACCGCTGTTTTATCGTGAAGGAAAAAGCTTAAAACTCACCCCATCAGGAGAAATCTTTCTCGATTATTGCCATAAAATTTTAGCGCTATGCGATGAAGCGAAACGGAGTATTCATCCAGATGCACCTCCCTCTGGCCCACTAAAAATTGGAGCAATTGAATCTTCTGCCACAACTCGCCTGCCCAACTTACTTGCAAAATATCATCAACGTTATCCAGAAGTTTCTATTCAAATTATTACTGGCACATGGAAACAGTTACTAGTCGATATTTCTCAGCACAAACTTGATGGAGCAATTGTTGCAGGCAATATTGAGTTTCCTATGCTGAATAAACTCAGTATTTATCAAGAAGACATGGTCTTAATTGCATCTCACTCTTTGGGAGAAATTCGTTGCCAAGAAGATTTGATTGGTAAAGAAATTTTTATGTGGACTGAAGGCTGTCCTTACCGCGCAGCTCTTGAAGAATGGCTTAAACTGAAGAATATCTCTCTCCCTATCACCAGTATTACCAGTTACGCCACCATTATTGGGTGTGTCAGTGCGGGTTCAGGCGTGGCGTTAGTGCCTAAGAGTATTTATGAGCAATATAAAAATTTAGCGCATATTCAAAGTTATAAATTCGAATACCTTGCCTTTATGCAAAATCATTTTTTCTGGCATAAAAATGTGAGTAACCATAAAGCGAGAGACATGTTTATAGAATTGATTAAGTCTGAGTTTTGTTTATAAAGCATTTGGGTAAGGATGCTATTCCCTTCAAATGATGATTTCTCGTAATCGAATCGTATGGGTTTTATCTCATGTCTGCACAAGATTTATTTTTAACAGTAAGATCAGCTATCCATATTTTGATAGTCATTGGGGAGATTAATCCAAAATGAAAGCCATAAAAATTTTATGTATTACAAGCTCTATCTTGGTTTCATCATCTCTCTTTGCTGAAACACCTCAACCTCAACAAGTGAATGAAGCAACCTCTAAGACAATGCCTTATGGCGATAATCCAAGCTTAGGCCGCGTACTGTTATACAAAACAGGAAAAGGAATTCAAAATTTAGGAGATTCCATTCAAGGCGCTTCTGAAAAAACTTCAAATAAAATTAGTGAAAAATGGAAAGATACGAAAGAATTTACCGCCGAAAAAGCAGAAGTTGTTCAACAAAAAGCGGATACAGCCAAAGTATTTACTGAACAGAAAATAGAACAAGCTAAGCAAAATATCACCAGCAGTAGAAACGGTGAAAATATTCCAATCGAACAAGGTGAGCTAAGTAAATCTAGTACGACTGCCAATTAAGATTAAACCAGATTAGCGCGATCATATCGCGCTTTCAAAGAAACACACTTTAAAAAAGACATACATCCACTACAAAGAGCTAGGAACCTGCCTTATGAACAGTCAAAAACTTCTCTTTTCTACCCTGTGCTGCTTAGCATTAACTGCATGTGCAACTACCGCACCTCTTTCTTCTTATCCTCAGGCACAAGTTTTAGAACAAGATACCAATATCGAAGCTTATCCAACCACCACAGGCAATGTAGCCAAGCTCATTAAACACGATAAGCAAGCTTGTATGATTGAATTTACGGGTTATTTAGGTGGTGGACAAGTAACTGAACATTGGATTTTTAATAATAAAGGTCTGATTTCAGCTCAATCATTTACAGAACAATATCCAGACTCTTCTGGCATATTAAGTCAAGCGACCAATTCGACAACCAAAAGCTCTACCACTTTTAATATCCAAGATCCCGAAATTCAAAATAATTTCAAAAAACTTCAAAGTAATTTTAGTAAAGACAACTTAGCAAAGTGTGATTAAGGCTTTTTCATAAAAAACTCGTTGCAGAAGTTATCTTTTGCAACGAGCCATAGCCATTTAAATTTTTTGGACCTAATAAAAAATTATAAATATGCTATTTAGTTAACGGTTAAACCATTGGTTGCCGCCAGTAAATCAATCCGTGGGAAAACCAAGCCCGTTCTTGAGTCAGTAATAGGTTTACCCGTAGCTTTTAACCGACTAATGGTTTGATCGATACTTTCAGTTGGACTCACACTATTCGCTCTCAATAGAGCAATCGCGCCTGCCACGTGTGGTGTCGCTTGAGAGGTACCGCCCATGGTATAGCCACCTGCGGTAATCATTGCACCCGGCGCCAATAAAGTCACAAGGCTTCCCCCATTACTAAAGCAGGCTACCTTATCTGCTGCTGTAGTAGGGTCAGAACATTTCACGGGGTTACCCCATGACACACCACCAATATTACTATCATAAACAGCACCTACCCTTACTGCCCCTGCCACACAAGCAGGAGATGAAATTCCGTCAGGGAAGGCATCATTACCAGAGGCTACAACCGGAACCACGCCAGCAGCTCGCGCATTGGCAAATGCTGTTCCATAACTGCTATCGCTACACTCAGAGGTATATTTGACTCCCGGCACACCAAGGCTCAAATTCACCGCTTTAATATTATAGGTTTGTGCATTGTTTACAGCCCAGTTAATCCCCGCGAGAATATCACTATCATAAGCGGTGCTTACCCACTTACCTTGCGATCTGACCTTTCTAAATACATCAATACCAATAATTTTAGTTTTAGTAGCGACTTTCGACACAATAGCGGAAACGTTACTACCATGCCCATCATCATCCAAAGTGCCATCATCTGGTGCACTATCAAAAGAATAAACCACACGGCAAGTACTTGATGGAGTATTCACAGCGGTACATCCGAAATCTGAATGTAGATAATTTACCCCTGTATCCAGCACAGCAACACTAGATCCCTCCCCCGTAAAACCATTGGTATTGGCTTGTGGTTGATTAATCAAAGGCAAACTTTCAGTAGTTGTAGTACGGTTAATACGGTTTGGATAAACTGCTTTAACGTTCGGATCATTTAATAAAGATACTAAAGCCTCACGGTTACTAATCCGATAAAAAGCCAAAGGCAGGTTATTGTAATCCCGAAGTACTTGTACACCGCCGGCACGATTAAACCTTGTCTGAAGATTCTTTTTATTTGTAGCAATATAACTTCGCCGTTCTAAACCGGAAGGTACGCTCGATGAAGGAATATTGTATTCGACAATTAAATCGTTTGAATCATTACTAACCAAGGCATCTAAATCTATTTTACCTTGGAACACTTTTTGTTTTGCTGCCTGACTTAACCGCTGTTTGGCCCCTTTGGAATCCAAAGGAAGAGCGGACACAGTTGTACTGAAAATTGTACATAGACCTAATAGAAACAACGTTTTACTTTGCATTATTTTTCTCCGTAGTTTTTCAACTAACAATTTGCTTATTTCGCTTTTATTTCATTTGCTGGATCTTTTTCTGGATCAATCGGTTGAATCGAAGGATCACTTTTTGTGTCATAAAAAGGAACGGTATCTGCTGATACCGATTGAGAGTGGTTTGAATTTAAAGATACGTTTTTAGGTTGAGTAGGCTCCTTAAGTTTAGAAAGGGAAGATGAAGTATCTGGTTGTGGAGAATTCGTCTCATGTAAAGCAGAATTGAACACATCAGATGCACCGCTTGTGGGTTTGAAATAAAGAACAACGGCGATCAAGCCGACTATTACAAGTAGGGAAGCTATAATTTTCATCATTTAAGATCTCTGTTCTTTTGTTTATAGACATCTATATTTATTTTTGATTATTCGAAATAAAGAGACATTTCTTGAGTTACATTTCATGTGAAATTTCTATTTCATAAAATGTATAAACATGAGAAAAGCTAAAATATCTTTTCTCGAATAAGCAAAAATACAGTTCTGCCCTTTACGTTTATATTTCTGGCAGAATAAGGTTCAAAAAAGTGCTAAAAAAGCACCCTATTCTCATAATAAGCAATTATTATGCCGTTTCCTCTAATAAATAACGAGAACTACATCACATTTAGAGATATAGGCATGTATCACATGAACAACTATAGAAAAATTTAGGAGATGAAGGTTAAAAAGCTGTAAGATGAAAATAGGACCAGCTTAATAAGAATAACTAAAAAATAAATGTTCTTTTTCACTTTATTATTAATTTTTATTAATCTTCACAATTTATCCCTAGTCTGTTTACTCAATGTAACACTGTTGTAACGTTTTGATGAAGTGAGTTCCCAAGCTCATATTTCCTTAGCTATGATGCGATTGCGTTTATGAAATACCTCACTAAAAGGGTATATTCTTTGAAGGATATCGCAATGAAAATGATGAAAACAGCTATCGTTACTGCAAGTGTACTTGCTTCTGCCTCTATTTTTGCACAAAGTGCGGGCGTTAATGCAGGTGCATCTGCTCAAGTCAACGTACAACCAGGTGGTCTTGTTAGTGGCGTAGCCAATACAGTCAAAAATACTGCACATACTGTAGGGAACACAGCAAAACATGCTGGTCATGTAGCTGCTGACACAACCGTTAAAGCTACAAAAAAAACAACAGGTAAAGTAACTGAACTTTCTTCTAAAGCTGCTACTGGCACTAAACATGTAGCAAGTGAAGCTGTAACTGGTACTAAACATTTTGCTACCGAAGCAGCTACAGGTACAAAAAATTTAGCGACTAAGGCTGCAACTGGCACTAAAAACCTAGCAGTTGAAGCTAAAGCAGATACAAAAGCACATCTTGATGCTGTAAAAACTAAGGTAGCAGAAAAACAAGCTGACCAAAAAGAATTTACTGCTGAAAAACAGGCCGATGCTCAAGCACGCGTAGATGCTGTTAAAGCTCGTGTAGCACAAAATCAAGCTGAGCAAAAAGAATTCGTTGCTGACACTAAAGCTGATGCTCAAGCAAAATTAAATGCAGCTCAACCGGCTCATGGAGTTAACGCTCAAACAGGTGTAAACGTTGGTGTTAAAGTTGCTGGTATTAATGCAAATGCAAACGTAAATGCAGGCGCTCAAGCGACTACACAAAAAGGCGAAAAGAAATCTTTTATTAAAGGTCTTTTCGGTACTAACTAATTAAGTTAGCAATAAAAAAAGGGCGATTCAACGCCCTTTTTTATTTGCCTAAAATTAACTATTCAGATTGTTTCAGTTAAAACCAAGCCTGCACGTAAACCGATCTTCACATTCGGGTTTGGGAATAAAATCCAGACCTGATCTTGTTCAACTACATAGTTACCAGAAGGCTGAGTCGCAATGATTTCGCCTTTAGTAAAAGTTGAAAAGTTTGGAGCCTCAGCAGATAAATTCATGTGGAACTCTTCATCTTTTTTTATTAAAGAGTCAGATACCTGAAACACACGAATTTTTGGTTTATTACGCACTGGCAAAGCTTGCTCAGAAACCACGTTACGAATGACTTCATCAATTGAAGCAAATTGGCTCAAGTCATTTTGTCCAAATGGCAATGCTTTGCCTAACTCTAAAGTTGCACTCGCAGCCTTAAAATTCTCACTCGTAAAATGGGTAAATGTTTTACCTACCGCATTGTGATAAACCAAAGCATCCAAATCAGCTGCTTCAAGACTTGCCGTTAGATCAGCATCATAGCTATGCGTTTGATATGGAAATAAAGCAAATGTTGGCAATAATGAAGCCCGAATTGCTGTGTGCAAATCATAATGATAACGTTTTGCCTGACTCGAACTTTCCTGAAAGAAAGTGGCAACAGTCTGCTCTAAAACCTCAGCACGCTTAGATTCTTCAGTTACAGGCAGATTTTTATACCCACCACAGAACATACGGTTTACATCGTCATGTACATAACGCTTGCCTTGACGCATCGCATAGGGATTACCCAATACAAGCAATAATCTCACCGCAAGCTTTAAACGCCCGGCAAATAAATCGGTGCAAAGATGAGATAGCAATTCAATTGGTGCCGTTTCATTTCCATGTACTCCAGCTGACAGTACGACAGCTTTGTCGTACTGCGCATGTGGTGTACATTCAAGAAGTCCCTCACCTAACCAACGCCAAGAAAAATTTGCTTGTTTTCCCTCACGCGTTGCAGGTTGCTCACCTTGTAAGGTTAATGCTAGAAAATCTTGCATGTCACCTCCTCATTATTTTTGGAAAGGATAAACCGAACCTAAACCTAAAATTTTAGTCAGTTCATCAAGTGCCATACGGCTTTCCATGAGTAAATGCGGATCTGCCAAATCTTCTTGTGCTAAACGATCACGATAGTGTTTATCTACCCACTGATTAAGTGTCATAAACAATTGATCATTCATGAGAACTTTTGGATTTACGGCATTTAATTCGGTTTCATTTAATGCTACACGTAAACGTAAACAAGCCGGACCACCACCGTTACGCATACTTTCACGCAAGTCATAAACCTGAATTGCATCAATTGGTGTACCCATTTGAATCATGTCATTCAAATAGCTCCACACTGCAGCATTTTGGCGAGACTCTTCAGGCACAACAATGGTCATTCCGCCATCTGGACGAGTCAAAATCTGACTATTAAATAAATATGTTGCAACAGCATCGTCCACAGTCACACGGTTTTCAGGCACTTCAATTGAAATAAAGTCTTCACCGATGCTTGCCATTTTTTGACGAATTTCAGCAAAGGCCTGATCTTGATTTAAAAAGGCATGTTGATGATGGAATAAAACCTGCTGGTTACTTACCGCGATCACATCGTTATGGAAAACGCCCTGATCAATTACATCCGGATTTTGCTGAACAAAAACGGTATGTGCTTCATCTAAACGGTGCAATCGTGCAATGGCCTCGCTCGCTTCACGTGTCTGACGCGCAGGATAACGTTTTGGTCCCGGTAAGCCGTTATTTAAATGTTGTTGACCATAAACAAACACCTGAACACCACGTTTAGCATAATCACCACCTAAACGATTGTGATTTGCTGCCCCTTCATCACCGAACAAAGCCACTTGCGGTAAAGCTTCATGGTGTACAAAATGACGTTCATTTTTAAAGATCGCTTGTAAAACTTGGCTTGTAGTTTCAGCTTCAATTGAACGGTGAAATTTATTGTTCAGGTTAGCCGCTGTAAAATGCACGCGCTCATCTTGGCTATCAGCCGAAGGTGAAACAGTCGCAGCATTTGCAGTCCACATTGGAGAAGCTGAGCTTAAAGATGACAGTAGCTCTGGTGAATAACGCATTGCTTGAGCCACAACACTAATGTCATCTCCGGTAAAACCTAAACGGCGTAACATCGGAACATGTGGACGCTCATGCGGAGCAAGTACACCTTGTTTCATGCCCATATCAGCCAAAGCTTTCATTTTTAATAAGCCTTGTTTCGCCGCCAATTTTGGGTTAGACAAATTATTGCGGTTTTTGGTCGATGCTTCATTACCAAAAGACAAACCCGCATAGTGATGTGTTGGTCCCACTAAACCATCAAAATTTACTTCATATCCTTTCATTTTTTCTTTCCCTAGTGTTAAGGCAACACAATCCCTGGAGATAATTTTTCTGGCAACGTCAAGCTTTCACTTTCAAGTGAAGCCATTGGCCAAGCACAGTAGTCAGCAGCATAAAATGCACTTGCACGGTGATTACCTGAAGCTCCTACACCACCAAATGGTGCCGCACTCGATGCTCCTGTTAATGGTTTGTTCCAGTTCACAATTCCGGCACGTGCTTCAATGAGTAAGTCATCAAACAGTTCACGTTTTGGAGAAACCAAACCAACCGACAAGCCAAAACGAGTTGCATTGGCAATTTTTAATGCTTCATCAAAACTGTCATAACGCTGAATAGTGGTAAGCGGACCGAAATATTCTTCATCTGGAATACCCGCCACACCTGTTACGTCAATAATGCCTGGAGTAAGTAATGAGCTGTCTTCTTGAGGACGTGTCATTGGCAACAAGCTTTTTGCACCAAGCTCAAGCAACTTTTGCTGAGCATTCATCATGTTTGTTGCAGCAGCCGATGAAATTACGCCGCCCATAAATGGTTGTTGCTCATCGTTCCAACGACCAACTTTTAAGTTTTTAGCAACCTCAACAAAACGTTGAATAAATGCATCGCCTTGCGCACCATTTTTTACCAAGATACGGCGCGCACATGTACAACGCTGCCCAGCCGAAACAAATGCAGATTGAATAGTGAGGTTAACAACAGCATCCATATTTTCGATTTCATCGATAATCAATGCATTATTGCCGCCCATTTCAAGCGCAAGAATTTTCTCAGGAGCACCCGCCATTTGTTTGTGTAGGTGATAACCTGTGTTTGCGCTTCCGGTAAATAATAGTCCATCAATTTCATGTGAGGCAGCTAGCGCTTCACCCGTGGTACGACCACCTTGCACCAAATTCATTACACCATTTGGCAAACCGGCTTGTTGCCAAAGTTTTACAGTTTCTTCAGCAGTCCAAGGCGTTAATTCACTTGGTTTGAATACAACTGTGTTACCAGCAAGTAACGCAGGAACAATATGTCCATTCGGCAAGTGGCCCGGGAAGTTATATGGACCAAAAACTGCAAGTACGCCATGTGGGCGGTGACGTAAAGATGCCACACCATCTGCCATTTCAGTGGAGCTTTCACCGGTACGTTGGTGATAAGCACGAATCGAAATTGCAACCTTGCCAATCATTGACTGAACTTCAGTTAATGTTTCCCAAAAAGGTTTACTGGTTTCTTGGCTAATCACTTCCGCTAAATGCTTTTTATTTTCTTCAAGCAAAGCTGCAAACTTTTCTACAATCGCCACACGCTCAGCAAAAGGTAAACGCGCCCACGCTGGGAATGCTGTACGAGCAGCTTGGCAAGCTTTCTCAACATCACTAGCCGTAGCTTCAGCACCTGACCATACAGTTTGGTTATCAACCGGGTTTGTTTTTACAAATGTTGTACCGCTGCCTTGTAACCAGACACCGTTTATAAATAAAGAGTTTGACATCAGGATACTTCCATAGGATTTAGTGATAACACACGAACAGCGTGACCTTCTTGTACACCGAGTTTTTCAGCTTGTTCATGCGTTAAATTTAAAGTGTTATCTACGAGATCAAGCTTCAATAACATGGCCCGATAGTCGTGGTAATTATCATTGGCAACAAGGTATTGTGTTTTACCCACTGTTGCCTCATTGGTAATTTTGACGTTTAAGAGTTGACTTTCTTTGACTGCACGCAACTCATCAATATTCGCTTCAATAGTTGGCCCCGCATCAAAAATATCGACATATCCTTGATAACGTAAACCTTCTGATTCAAGCACATGATAAGCAGGCAAAGTATGTGGATGCATTTTTCCAATCACTTCTTGCGCATCTTTTGGCAAAAGGTCAACATAGACTGGAAAACGTGGCATCAGCTCGGCAATAAAAACTTTTTGGCCAATACCACTTAAATAGTCTGCAGTTGAGAAATCCATATTGAAAAAATGGTGCCCAATCGCATCCCAAAAAGGTGAACATCCATTTTCATCAGAGTAGCCACGCATTTCCGCAATTAATTTTTTCTCAAAATATTGCTTAAATGCTGCGATAAACATAAAACGGATTTTCGATAAGAATTTACCGTTTTGGTTTTCACGGCGTTCCGGATCTAAAAATAATGTACAGAGCTCACTACTTCCTGTTCTGTCATTACTTAAAAATAAAGTCGGTAATGACTTATAAACGTTTAATGCTTTTGAAGCGTGTACTTGTGTTCCCACATGAAAGTTGTACCAAGGTTCAATTAAACCTACAGCAACCTCAATTGCACTTACACCAATAACACGTTGAGCTTCGGTATCTTCCAGAACAAACAAATATCCCTGTTCGCTCTTATGAACATTGCCATTTAAAGTATTGCGAGTACGTGAAATTCGAGCCGAAAGCGTATCCATATTTTGTGGCAAGGAAGTCAGACCAACACCTGACTTACCTGCTAATTTATAAATATCTTCAAGGTCTCGAAACTCGGCATGACGGACAATCATCATGGCTAGCTTTCCTTTTTTTTATTTAGCCAACTTTGCCAAAGCTCTTTTTAAACGAGCAATCCCTTCATCAATATCTTGTTCAGGAATAATTAAAGAAGGAGTGAAACGAACCACGTTAGGTCCTGCGATTAAAGCGAGTAATCCTTCTTCGCCTGCCCATGTGGTAATGTCTTTCGCTTTACCTGCATATTCAGCTTTTAGTACACAGCCAATCAATAGACCTTTACCACGGATTTCATCAAATACTTGATATTCAGCATTTAAAGTATTTAATGCATCAAGGAAATATTGATGACGGTGTTTCACGCCTTCAAGTACTTCTGGTGTATTAATAAACTCGAATACAGCGCCAGCAACCGCACTTGCTAACGGGTTACCACCATAAGTCGTACCATGTGTACCTACAGAAAAATGCGGTGCGAACTTATCAGTTGTTAACATTGCACCGACCGGGAAACCACCGCCCAAGGCTTTTGCAGTCGTAAGTACATCCGGAATCACACCGTAGTTCATGTAGGCATAAAGTGCACCTGTACGGCCCACACCAGTTTGTACTTCATCAAAAATAAGTAAGGCACCAAACTGATCACACAGTTCACGTAAACCTTTTAAAAATTCGATATCAGCCGGAATAACCCCGCCCTCACCTTGTACAGGCTCTACAATTACTGCACATGTTTGTTCATTTATGACTGCTTTAGCTGCTTCTAAATCATTATAAGCAACGTGGCTAATGCCGTTTGGAAGTGGTGCAAAGTCTTGTGAATATTTTGGCTGACCACCTGCCGAAACGGTAAATAAAGTACGGCCGTGGAAAGCATTATTAAATGCCACAATGCCACTTTTACCTGCCACACCGCTGTCGAGTCCAACTTTACGCGCAAGTTTTAAAGCTGCCTCATTCGCTTCTGCACCTGAGTTACAGAAGAAAACCTTGTCTGCAAATGTATTTTCGGTGAGTTGTTTAGCAAGGCGTAGTACTGGTTCATTGGTATAGCCATTACCGACGTGCCAAAGTTTTTTTGCTTGTTCTGTTAACGCATTGACTGCCACTGGATGCGCATGACCTAATGCATTTACTGCAATCCCGCCTGCAAAATCGATATATTCTTTATTTTCTTGATCCCAGATACGTGAACCTTCACCACGTACCGGAATGAAATTTGCCGGTGCAAATACTGGAACCATCCAGTCATTAAAGTTGCTTCGAGTTACAGAAATTGGCTGTTCCATGCTTACCTCAGTATCTATTTAATTTATTTAATCTGTCTTACTGTCTTTAATTTAATTCATTTAGAAAAAGGGACCGAACAAATAACCCTATAACATCCTTTATATTTGCTCGACCCACCTTTCCTAAAAGGTAGTTTCCTCAGATTAGCCTGGGAAAATACCGCGTTCTTTACGAGCTTTTAAGATACGCTCACATGCCAAGATGTAAGCTGCTGTACGTAAAGTACAAGCATTCTTGTTCGCTGTATTCCAAACGTCATCCATTGCTTGAACCATCAACTTGTCTAAACGCTCGTTGATTTCTTCTTCGCTCCAGAAATAGCTCGCCATGTCTTGAACCCATTCGAAGTAACTTACAGTTACACCGCCGGCGTTACATACCACGTCAGGAACTACAACAATGCCACGCTCAACCAATACATCTTCAGCTTTAGGATAAGTCGGGCCGTTCGCGCCTTCTAAAATCAACTTAGCTTTAAGTTTTTCAGCACGCTCAACTGTAATTTGGCCTTCTAATGCAGCAGGAATAATGATGTCTACTTCTGCAGTCCAGAAATCTTCATCTGCAATTGCTTGTGCACCAGCAAAACCACCAACACCTTGGTTTGCATTTACGTGATCACGTAGCGCAACAAGATCAATACCATCAGCATTGAAAATTGTGCCAGTGTGGTCTTGAACGTGAGTGATTTTTGCTTTTGATTCAACAAATAAGAAAGCAGCTTCACTACCTACGTTACCAAAACCTTGAACAGCAACTTTCGCGCCTTCAATTGGTAAGTTGATTTTTGCAGCAACTTCACGACCAGTAACGAATACACCGCGACCAGTTGCTTTCACACGACCTAAAGAGCCGCCTAAGTGCACTGGTTTACCAGTTACAACACCCGTCACTGTGTGACCTTGGCTAGTAGAGTAAGTATCCATCATCCAACCCATAATATTGGCATTTGTACCAACGTCTGGAGCAGGAATATCTTTTTGAGGTCCGATAATGTGACCAATTTCAGTCGTATAACGGCGAGTTAAACGCTCTAATTCACGATTTGATAATTTACGTGGGTCAACACGGATACCACCTTTTGCACCACCAAATGGCAAGTTCAAAACAGCAGTTTTAATTGTCATCCATGCAGACAATGCCATCACTTCATTTAAGTCAACATTTGGATGGTAACGAACACCACCTTTACCAGGACCACGAGACAAGTTGTGTTGTACACGGTAGCCTTCAAAGTGCTGGATTGAACCGTCGTCCATTACAATTGGCACGTCCACAATAAGCGCACGCTTAGGACGTTTTAATGTATCGATATAATCAGCTAAATGTTCTAAGTATGGCGCTACACGGTCAATTTGAGCCAAGTAAGTTTGCCATGCATCGCTATGTTCGTTTACGTATGAAAGATCTGACATCTTTTTTCCTATCTACCTACACAGACTCAGATGTGATAAATCTGCAGTCTTTATTATTCAGCAACCAAAACCTTGCAATAACAATGTTTTGATTTATTTATAAAATCTTCAGCTCTTCTAAAGCTTTAGACCTTTTAAATTCCATCTTGTGATATCAAAAGTACGATTTACTTTTATATATCGATATCTTTTACAATATTCTTTTGCCTCATCTGCCGTTTATAAAAAGTCTTTATAAAAGCAAAAGTTCCACCGCAACCAACTCAAATAAGTCGACTGGAAATAAGTACAAAAGAGGTGACATAACCGTTTGGGAGTTAAAAAGAACTAGGGTTCATGAAACAAAAAAACCATAAGTCCCTAAAATTATTTTTGACTAATCGATAGATCCCTCCATTAGTCTTTTTAAATAAAAATTGTTCAGTAATACTGCAAGTTTCACATCACTACTCAAGCGAGTTAATCAAGCCTTCATATAGACATAAAATCTTTAAGTAAATATAGCACAGAGCAAGTTAATTTAGAACATTTTAAAATAAACAAGCAGAGAAAAAATAATCAATTTTCTCTATTTTTTATAATAAAAAAGTAACCAGACCTAAAAAAACACTACACTATAATAATTTTATTTTATGGAAATTAAAAAAATATTAAAATTAAAAATGATTAAAAAATTACCATTTAATAACAAAGACTTAATTAACAAAAAATTTCAAAAAATTCTTAAAATTTCTATAAATTTTCATAATATTTATTCAGTTTCTCTAATTCAAAACAAAGATATATAAATATTTAAACAATCTCTTTATTAAATAACCATGATAAACATATACTTATTTAAAAACTTATAATAATTAGCTATTAATAATATTCCGACAAGTGGTTAATTTATGTGTCAATATTTGCTTTTATTATCAAAACAAAAAAAACATTTTCAAAAAAAATATATAAAACTCACTTTAAAGCTCAAGTTGCGCCCATGAAAAAAGGCCCCATAAGGAGCCTTCAATCAACACAACCAAGTAAGCAAAAGACTTAGTTTTGAGCTATATCTTTTTTACGATAAAAGATGAAATAGCTGACATAGCATAGCAAGATAAAAATAATGCAGCAGATAAAGCCCACTTGCATAGAAGGATCAAATACCATACTGATACAAGTAACTATACAGAATAGCCCGCCTACAATTGGAGTAAGAGGAAAAAGTGGTGCAGCGAAACGTAGATCTTTTACTGTTTTTCCTGACTTATACCACTGTCTACGGAAGTTAAATTGCGAAATACAAATTGCAATCCAAACAACAACCATTGTAAAAGCAGCAACACCCAACAAATTTTTAAAAATTGTTTCTGGCGCAAATTGTTCTGAAAGCAACCCCGGAATAGCACCAAACATTGTCACAATAATGGCAATAATAGGTGTTCCAGACGGCGTGAGTTTCGCAAAAATTTTAGGTAATTGATTTTTTGCTGAAAGCGACCACATCATACGTGATGCAGCAAATAGACCCGAGTTAGCAGCTGAAAGTAAAGCCGTAATAATTACGAAACGGATAATATCCTCTGCATACGGAATACCAATGTAATTAAATACAGTCACAAATGGGCTACTGCTCACATCATTTGCACTAAGACCTGCTAGGTGGTATGGCAATAGTGAACTAATCACTACAATCGTACCAACAAAGAAAATCAATAAGCGCCAAATAGCCGCATTAATTGCCTTAGGAACTGTTTTTGCTGGATTCTCAGCTTCGCCAGCCGCCACCCCAATTAATTCTGTGCCAGAAAATGCAAAGTTAACGATAAGCATAGTGGCAAAAATTGGGAAAAGACCATTTGGGAACCAACCATGAGCAGTCAAATTACTGAACAATGGTGCTGTTTCATGCCCCTGATAAGGAATAAAGCCGAAAATCGCCAGTAACCCCAAACCAATAAAACAGATAATGGTGATTACTTTTACAAGCGCCAGCCAAAATTCAGACTCTGCAAATAAGCGGGTGGAACTTACATTAAGAAAGAAAACCAAGGCACCAAAGAAAAGAGTCCAAGCCCATACCGAGGTAGATGGAAACCACTCCTGAACCAACAAGGCTGCAGCGGTAAACTCAGTCCCCAAAGTTGCAGTCCAAGTCAGCCAATATAGCCAAGTAATCATATACCCCGTACCTGGACCGATATAACGCCGTGCGTATTCACCAAAAGAGCCAGATTCAGGGACATGAACCGCTAGCTCACCGAGACATAGCATAACGGTATAGGCAATTAAACCGCCCAAGAAATAAGAGATAATTGCGCCAATTGGACCTGCTTGAGAGATTACGTCGCCAGACCCAAGAAAAAGACCTGTACCTATGGCACCGCCAAGGGAGATCATCACCAAATGTCGAGTACTCATTGCTCGTTTCAAAGGTGCAGAACTTCCATGTTGCGATGCATCATTATTCCGATAATTTAATGATTGCATATAAAAAACTGTAACGACAATTTAGTAAAAAATCATTTTAGGATAAAAAAATAAATATGCAATTATCTTTGAATAGTGGAGTTATTTTAAGCAATCTTTTACCAATCAAATAAAATATATTTTAAAAACAATCAATTAATAATTATTAGGATAATTATTGTATTTTAATTAATCTTGCATCATTTCTTTAATTTATATAAATTAAAAAATCATACTTCTTAAAATATAATAATTTTTCACTTAATTCACTATGCCTAATTTTAGCTCTATCTTTATTTAAAAATTAGACACACCATTTATTTAAATAATGACTTTTAATTTTATATACAAATAAATTGATAAAAAAATATTTTTTAAGCAAAAAATAAAGCTCAAATCTCAAGATTTGAGCTTTATTTAATCGAGGAAATGACTTAGTAGCTGGTCAATACAAACTGTTGAGATGGCTGAACGGAACCTTCAACGTAATCACATACACCTTGTTCATCACAATTTAAATTTAATTGCTTGTAGCTTAACGCAAAGAAATCAGAATATTGTTTAATAACAAACGGACTCATATCCGAAGTGAGTGCATCACCCTGTTTAAACAATTTAATAATTTTTCGGTCATTCATCCCTAACAAATAAATTTCATTATTTAATTCAATGTGTGCAACTCCAGTCTGCTCCGCCACGATCGGAACCAAATATGATGGGTTTGCCAACACTACATCTACAGCATAGGTTTCAAGCTTTAGATTAATCAAATTAAATACCAGTATTGCCTCAAATTGATTTTTCAAACCCTTTTTATGGTTTTCAGCTTGCTGCCTATACTGAATTTTAATTCCAAGCTTCTGGAAATCTTGCTCTGTAGCTTGCTTTGTTTTAATAAGACTACGAGTGACTGCTTGCTTAAGTGGATTGTCTAAATAACGTTCATCTAACTGAAAGTCATTTTGACGCAATATTTTCAATAACATGCTGTCATGGTATGTCAGCACATTTGCAAGAACATTACGATAATAGAACTTGCTTTGTTTTTTGATTTTACGAACTTGTTGATAGAAATACGTTTCATCAAATTCATGCTCAATAAAATCATGTAAAAGGCTTGAGCTTGCCAATACAGATAAAGCTTCATGTCCTGTAAAAGGCAAATGAATTGTATGTAAACTTGGTAAGATCTCTTTTATTTTTAAGTAATGTTCGCGATCAATTGAAAAGTAAGGATCATAAACAATAATGTATTCACGACTTGCATCTACATCTTGCGGCTGAATTTGCATGTCTTTATTCGCGACAGCATCGAAGAACTCAGCATAGCGTCGGTCTTCAACTTGTTCAGGGTCAATTGAATACTGAGGCACAAATGCAATGATTCGATTCATATTTAATAAATTCGAATATTTAATTGCTGCATAGCCACCCATTGAGCCGCCATAACCTACAATATTTTTAAAACGCTGAATAATAGGCAAAATGACTTTTGCCAGCTCAACCATACTGGCCTTTGGGAACCATGATTTTTGTTTTGGCATCACCCCAATAACATTGTATTGGTACTTTATTAGAGACTTTTCAGCATTGATAGATAAGCCACTCGCCCGGGTAATCAAATCGCCAAAAGAGAGAACTAATGTATTAGAATCGCCTTGTAAAAAAATGGCTCTAATGTGTTCGTCTTCAAAAATAATTTGCTTATCCATGCTCACACCGAAAGAAAATTTACTCCCACATACATCGTCAAAAATGAAACAAAATAGGTGTTTTGCCAATTTATGATTGCGGAGTATCTTATTTTATAGATGCCAGTCAGATTAAAAAGCGCAAAATATGACACAATCCTTACATCCTGCCGCTCAAAAAGGCTTCAGCTCTGCTGCTGAGCTTTATCAGCAAGTTAGACCAAATTATCCCGTAGAAATAGTAAGTTGGCTACAAGATCGGCTCCAAATCCATGAAAATTCTACTGTTATCGATCTTGGATCGGGTACTGGCAAATTCTTACCTTACTTAAAACAGACACATGCCAATATTATTGCGGTAGAGCCAATTGGCGAGATGTTACAACAGCTTCAGCAAGCCTATCCTGATATTAAAACTATACAAGCCTTTAGCCACAATATTCCGGTAAATGACCAACAAATTGATGCTGTCATTTGTGCCCAATCTTTTCATTGGTTTGACAACATAGAAACATTGACCGAAATCCATCGGGTATTAAAACCTCAAGGACATTTAGGGCTTGTTTGGAACCAGCGCGATGAAGGTACAGACTGGGTAAAAGCCTTAGCGGATTTTCTACTACCACTCGAAGGTGATACACCTCGTTACCATAGTGAAAGGTGGAAAAAGGTTTTTGAAGAGCAAGATTTATTTACTTTTGACAATTTAAATACTTTTTCGCAATCGCAGCATGGTACTGTCGAACAAGTGGTGAGTAAACGGTTACTTTCAACAAGTTTTATTGCAGCAATGACCGAAAAAGATCAATTACAGCTCAAAGCTCAGTTTGAAAAAATTGTTTATGATTTTACTGGGTTAGGCCCACAAGATCAGATCGATTTTCCATATGTCACATATGCATATCATTTTCAAAAAAGTACGTCGTCAAATCATAGAGAATAGGTTCGGTTGAAAGCTATGTTAAAAAAAACGCCTCATATCATCTTAATGTCTTTGCTCAGCTCTAGCCTATTATTGACGGCTTGTAAAAAAGCAGATGAGCCAGCAAAGACTGAGCAACCTCATACAAGTTCATCTACCGATCAGGTCTTAGAAAAACTCAATGAAAGACCAGTGAAGAAATTCCCAGCTACTGTGGATGACGCTCATGATATTGCGCTACTAGAAGATTACGATCGCCGCTTTACTGAAATGAGTGACGAGATGGAAAATGAGTTAGCGAAAATGCATGAGGCTGGCACACTCACCGCAGAGTTTGAACAAAAACGTACGCTTGATAATGTGCGCTCAGCATTGACCATGTTAAAAGACCTCGATTTAAAAACTGAACAAGGTCGTTATATTCAGGGCTTACTCTATCAATATTGGGAAAACCAAGAAAAGAACTTTAGTGATAAGCAGGCAAGTAAAGATGAACAGGTCAAACAACTTGCCGACTATTTACAAGCACAAAATCAGTTAAAGTATTGGAAAGCCTCACAGCAGCATTAATTTAACTACATGCAATAAAAAGCCTTCTTATAAAGAAGGCTTTTTTAATTTAAATATTTTGTTTTTCAACCCAGTGAATTGATTGAACACGGAAGAGTTCACATGCACCATCGCCGGTATCAGTTGGGGTCAAAGATGACTTCCAAACTAAATCTTTATCTTTGATTTCAACCAGATCACCTTTTAAATAAACCAAATCACCACGTTTAACTTGCTTAATTTGTTGGGCGATTTCAGGGTTTGCAGGAATAATGTGCATATTCGATACCATCTGCATCGCTTGCTCAGCTGGTACAGGTAGTTTTGCTATTTTCCAGTTTAAATAGCGGTCATATTGTTTCACTGAAATATGTCGTGCGATTTCAGGTTGAGCAAATAAACCCCAACTTACCGCATAATCAATCGGTGAAAATTTGGCTTGCTCATCATTGTGATAAATTTTTGAACCTAAAATCCTAAAATTTCCCTGAAATGGTTGTAATACAGAAATTGATTGATCTTTTTCAACTGGAAGCAAGCCATTGGCAATATTGTATTCACTCGAGGTTGATGCAAATGCTGAACCCATGCCTAAAGTCGCCAGCAAAGCTATCATCAAACGTTGTTTTTTCATCGCTTTATACCTCAAATATTGCTAGATCAAATTCATTAGATCTTCGTTTTATGGTAGCTCTAAGGTATGAAAAAAATATCGGAATTTAGTAACAATACAGATCAATTTCGTCTATTTTTGTGCCTAATTAAATAGATTATTAATCTTCAAAATCTATTCTTAAAGTTTCAAAGCGAACTTTCCCTTCCTTAATTGCCTGAGCAATTGCTTGCTGCCCTTTTGTTAAACGTGCCCCTCCACTTTTGACATCTAGCAAAATAATTTGAATATCATCGGCAGTTCCGTCTCCATCTCGAAAATCGGTATAGCCATCGAAAATAATATAATCAACCGGGTCGCCCATAAACTTGGCATCACTTGGCAAATACTGAAACTCCGGCAAGACTGGCGCAAATTGTTCTGCCATTTTTCCTTTTAATACGGCGCGGCTCGTATTCACACTTCTCTTTTGTGCTTGGGCAAGGGCTTGTTGATGCTCAAGCTCCAACTCGGCAATATATTGCTCGTATTCAGCCTTGATTCGGCCATTACGGGTATTTGATAAAATGAGCGTCGTGATAATAATACCAATACCAGCACCAATAAGCATGGCAAGCCATACGGACATAAATTTTCCTTAACAAATACACATCATCGCGATAGATGAGCAATCATATCTAAAATTAGGGAGTAGCTTAAACTTTTGTCAAAGGCAGTCATCTACTTCACATAAAAAGATGCTAAGGTATAAGTAGAACAAGTGTGCTGCTGAATATAACTGAATTTATGAAAACGATACTTATTGCAAATCAAAAGGGCGGATGCGGAAAAACCATGACAGCCATTACGTTGGCAACAGCTTTGGCACAAAAAGGATATAAAGTAGCATTGGCAGATTCTGACAACCAGAAATCTTCCTTACAATGGTTAAAACAACGTCCAGATAACGTAGCTGTAATTCAAAGCCTCGACTGGCGTCAAGAAAAATCAATTGGTGATGCACCTAAAAATTTAGACTATTTAATTATTGATGCACCGGGTGCCCTTTCAGGTGATCATGCTGAACAATTAGTCAGCGAAGCCCATGCGATTATTACTCCACTTCAGCCTTCATTTTTCGATATCGACAGTACACGACGTTTTCTCAAGCATTTGCAAGATATTAAACGTATTCGTAAAGGTAAAGTACAAATTTTACTACTTGCAAACCGAGTTAAACCGAACAGCGCCAGCTCAAAAGATATTCAGCAATTTTTTGAAAAAATCGAACATGAACCTATTGCATGGATTGCAGAGCGTAGTGCTTATGGCAGTTTAGCAATGCAAGGTTTAAGTGTATTTGATAAACCACAAAAGAACTTTATTGCAATTCAAAGCCAATGGCAGCCTCTTTTAAATAAACTGATTGAAGATAAATCTGAGTGGTTCTAAAACCATCTCTTTATTTTAGGTGGGCAAGATGCAGAAATGAGCACGCCTGCCTAAAATTTGTCTCAGGTCATTTTTCAGTTAATATGACCTTATTCTATTTTAAAAATTAGAGAATTTTGTTCGTGCATCCATACGCTCCTACTTTACAGCGCGTTTTATTGTTTGGGCTGTTTTTTATCCTGATCTTTTTAGGATTTAACATCCTGAAGTACTTTATTGTACCTGTACTTTGGGCTGCCATTATTGCCTACATGACTTGGCCGATTTATTTAAGAATTCAGCATTTTTTTGGTGAAAACCGAAATAATTTAAATGCTACAGTTATGATTAGCTTAGTCATTTTAATTGTTGGCGTACCATTTACATGTGCTATTTTTATTCTACAACATGAAGGTCGCAACCTTTATTTTGATTTACAGCGTCAAGTCTTTTCAGGTCATTTAAGCGTTCCCGATTTTATTCGTAATCTTCCGTTTATTGGTAAAGAAATATCTCGTACACTCAACGAAATTAACACAGATCCTAATAGTACTATTCAGAATATTGCAGCTTGGTTACAAAGCCATTTAAGTTATGGGCGTGTGTTATTAAATGAAATTAGTAAAAATATCGTCAAACTTTGTTTTGCGATTTTAAGTCTTTTCTTCTTTTATCGTGATGGCCACACGATCTTAACCCAAGTGAGTAAAGCCTTGGAAATGGTGATTGGGCCACGTATTCATCATTATCTCGACACAATTTCAGAAACCACACGTGCCGTTGTGTATGGCGTGGGTTTAACTGCAATTGCTCAAGCAGTACTGGCTGGATTAAGTTATTTCGTCGCTGGTGTACCTAACCCAATGGTTCTCACCATTGCAACGTTCTTATTAGCCCTAATTCCGTTTGGTACTCCTGTTTCCTACTTAGGCGTTGGACTATGGTTGTTCTCTCAAGGTCAAACCATGGAAGCTATTGGCGTCATCTTATGGGGTGTGCTGATTGTAAGTAGTTCAGACAACGTGATCCGTCCACTTGTAATCTCTGGTGCGACTCAAATTCCGTTTTTATTGATTATGTTCGGTGTATTGGGTGGAATTGCAAGTTTTGGTTTAGTTGGTCTATTTATTGGCCCTGTTATTTTAGCTGTTTTATTAGCAATTTGGCGTGAATGGCTTCACGAGACAATTGACCCTGAACCCATGCCAAAAACGACCATGATTTATGATTCAGATGATGATTTACCGCCATCTAAAAACTAAGCTAATGATTTAAAAATATTTCAAGATACAAAGTGACTATTTAAATTAACTTGTAGGGTTCACGCACCTTTGCTTGAATAAAAAAATCAGATTTATAGTTATAAGGATATCTATAATGCCAGTATTTAATAAAATTGGTGCAGTATGTGCACTGACAGCTTTATTAACGGTCGGTTGTAGCACGGTAAGTAAGACTGTATCTGATACAGCCCATGCACTTACCACAATGCATACTAAAAAAGTGGTGGATGTTAATGAAGTGACAGCTAATGGTATAGGTAAAAAAATTGGTACGATTAGCTTTCAAGATAGTGATAAGGGCTTAATCATTACCCCTGCTTTAGCAGATTTACCAAGTGGTACTCGCGGTTTCCACATCCATGAAAATCCATCTTGTGCCCCTGCTGTTAAAGATGGAAAACCAGGCGCTGCTTTAGCTGCTGGTAGCCACTATAACCCTAACCAAGCCCCACATCATGGTACGCCAACTACCGGGCATTTAGGCGATTTACCAGCATTAGTCGTTGACAATACTGGTGTAGCTACAACTGCTGTTATTGCACCACGTTTAAAACTTGCTGACATTCAAGGTCGCGCTATCATGATCCATGCTGGTGGTGATAACTATTCAGATTCTCCTTTGCCTCTAGGTGGTGGCGGAGCGCGAATCGCATGTGGTGTAATCAAATAAATGCTATTTTTAAATTGTGGGTATCTAAAAAGATATCCACAATTTTGCTATTTTATTAAGCAACTTAGACTAATTAATTATTATAAAATCTTAAAAAATAAACTGACTTTTTCAGATAAAACGCATAATATTTTTCAAGTAATAAAAATTTAAATACCAATTGTCACGTACCCTCTCATTTAGAAAAAAGCCGTGAATAATCTGACTCAACTATTCAATCGTTTTAAAGCGAATTCAATTTTAATTTATTGCCTGCAAATTTTAATTGTACTCACAGGCACAACTTTAGGTTTACTTTGGTTAGGTCATAATGAGCTGATCGTTCCTGTGACTTTAGGTGCAATTGCTGCTGCACTTACTGATTTTGATGATCGCTTAAGTCTTCGTTTACGCAACCTGCTCTATGTCTGCCTACTCTTTTTTACTGTCAGCACTATTCTTGGTTTTTTAGCACCTTATAAATTTTTATTTATTTTATATCTTTCAATTTCCAGTGCCTGTTTCATTTTATTGGGAGCTTTAGGGCAACGCTACGCTACCATTTCTTTTGGTACGATTTTACTCTCAATTTATAGTATGTTTGGTTTAGGAGAATATGCACACTGGTACCAACAGCCTACTTATTTTGTCTATGGTGCGTTGTGGTACGGCCTAACTTCTATTTTATTTTTTATTCTTAAACCAACACTTCCTTTACAAGATAAACTTTCACAAATTTTTGAAGAAATTTCAGCCTTACTTCAAGCTAAAGCACGGTTATTCGACCCAGATAATAAAGAAAATGTTGAACAGCTTTTATTTGAATTATCACTACAAAATACACAAGTTGCACAGAGCCTTAACCAAATACGCAGCTCTCTGCTGACTCGCCTTAAGGCATCACGAGTCAGTAATAAAAGTATTTACTGGTTAAACCTATACTTTTTTGCGCGAGATATACACGAGCAGGCAACTTCTAATTATTTACACTACGAGCATATCCAACAAAATTTTAGCCGTAGTGATCTCATTTTTCGTTTTCAGAAAAACCTACGCTTACAGGCACAAGCTTGCCATGATTTAGCCCAATGCATTTTGCATAATCAACAATATCAGTCTTCTCAAGAAAGCCAAATTGGCCTAAACCATTTGGAAAGCTCTTTGAAAGACTGGATACAACAGCATCCACAAAATTTTGAAGTTAAAAATTTAAAGCTAATTTTTAATAATTTAAAAGGAATGCATGAACAATTTGAGCAGCTTCAATATGCTCAACCGTTTAATGAAACGCTAAGTCAGAACAAGCAAGAACATCTCAATTTACTAGATGATGATATTCAAGGATTTTCAGACCTTGTTTTAAAAATTCGGCAGCAACTGACGCCACAATCGGCCCTATTTAGACATGCAGTACGAATTGCGGTTGTATTTGCCGCAGGTTATGCCATTTCCCTCTTACCTTTTGCCCAACATGGTTACTGGATTTTGCTCACCAGTTTATTTGTTTGCCAAATTACTTACTTTGCAACCAAAAGTCGTTTAAAGCTTAGAACGATTGGGACTTTACTCGGCGTTTTATTGGGTATTCCCATTTTATATTTTGTTCCTAGTATTGAAGGTCAACTCATTCTTACCATTATTTGTGGAGTTAGCTTTTTCTACTTACGCCAGAAAAAATATGCGCTGGCAACACTGATGGCAACCTTAATGGTATTGCTCATTTTCAACTTAAAAGGTGCAGGTTACAGCATTATTTTACCTCGCCTAATCGACACCTTATTAGGCTGCTTTATTGCTTGGCTTGCTGTTAATTTTATTTGGCCAGACTGGAACTTCCGTAATATTCCAAACAATATTAAGAAAAGTAGCCAAGCAACCTTCGATTACTTCAATGTGATTGTTGAGCAATATCAGCACGGGAAAAATCAAGACATTGAATATCGTAGAATTCGCCGAGCTGCACATAACGCGCAAATTGAACTGTCGAATATGATTTCAAGCTTAAGTGCCGAGCCCAACCCAAATCCCGAGCTGATTCATTACGCCTTTCGTTATTTGGTTTATAGCCACAGCCAGTTGAGTTATGTCGCAGCATTAGGCAGCCAAAGACAAAAAATTGATGATCAACAGGTATTACAACTTTTACTGGATTGTCAGCAAATTCTTAAACAAAGTTTATTTGAACAAGCTTTGGTTAACTTTAATTTTCTTGAACAGACTTTAAAGCAAATTCAAAGTTTAATAACTCACGAACATTTTTCAGAGAACTACACACTTGTCTTAAAACAGATGAGTTTATTATTAGAAACCTTGCCTGAACTCTTAAGCTTAAAAGGCAAACTTTTAGAGCATGAAATTAAATAGAATAAAAAAATACCGGAATATAAATTCCGGTATTTTTTAATGTAAGTCTTGTGCAACTCTTTCCTGCATTTCTCGTTTTAAAGCTAAACGTGGTTGAGTAAACCACAAGGCAATAAATGCAAAAGCAGATAAGACAAAAGCCCATAAATGAAATTGAGTGTAGAGATAGCGTACAAGCTCAATCATTGCAAAAAAGCTCGTCATCAATAGCATTGAAACAGCAGCAGCTACAGTTCCTTTTGACACTTCAGATGACATGAGTGCAAAACGGTACAACACTGAGAAGCTAATTCCTTCACCAAAACAAATGAGTGTCATACCTATTAACAAGCAAGGAATTAAATAGGCTTGCCAGACAACACCTAATATTAAAATTAGCGTACCAGTGAGCATAATCGGTAAGCCAATTAAGACAGTTTTACCTAAAGCTAAACGGTCAATAATTTTAATTAAAACAATGTTACCAACAATTAAACCTAAAAATACCGGGAACTGTGCTAAACCATATTGCACGCTCGTTAGCTTCAGTTCATCGACCAAAATAATTGGTGATAACGCGATCCAGAGCATAAGCGGCATACCTACAAGCGGTAAGGCCAACGTTAACCCAAGGAACTGCCGATTGCTAAATACCTTTTTAAAGTCATCAAAAAGATAACTAAAAGGCTGTTTGGTTACACTCACCTTATGACTAGGCATTTGTTTCTTTAAGCCAACCCAACTCAGCAGTGCAAGTAAAGCAATTGCCACGAAACCCCAGTGCCATGAAACATAATCAATTAAGAAAGCTCCAAGTACAGGCCCTAGCAAAGGCGCAAGCAATGAAATATTTGCCATGAGGGCCATGACTTTAATCGCATCACGCTCGGCAAAGTTTTCCTGAATTGCGGCATATCCCACTGCTGAAATTACGCTTAACCCAATACCTTGTAAAAAACGTAATGTCAGAAAGTGTTCAATTTGCCGCGTTAATAAAATTAAAAAACAGCACAAGGCAAAAAATAAAACACCAGACAAAAGTACTTTTTTACGGCCTAATCGATCTGATAAAGGTCCTAGTAACCATGCAACAGATGCACCACCTAATAAATAAAATGACATTGAAGACGGCGCCCAAGTTGCACTTACACCGAAATCTTCAGTAATTGCCAACATGGCTGGCTGAATCAGGTCATTACCAATATAAACCGCAAATTCAAATAGCACTAAAGCTAAAGGAAACATCAACGTCGTACGGTTCAACGCTGTCGTTTGAATATTTTTCATGAGTTTGTACACTTCAAAATAGCGGCCAATATGTCTCAGCAACTACATATTGAAATAAATAATGTAGTCATGACGATGACAGTATGGTCAGTCAATCTTTAGTTAAGTTGTTATATGCCGTGAGAGTGCATGTTTAGAATGTGAAACACCGTATTCACAAGGTGTCTAAAACGAGAAAAAATGTATGACGTGAGATTCGGTAATTTTTACCATCTGGCATAATTGCCGGATGACACAATATCACTTTTCAAATTGATCATCAATCGGACAATTCCAACAATTTTAAATTCTATATTTTAATGATGACGAACTCATTTTTATATTGCGAATAACCCTAAAGTTATCCACATATTCAATAGTAATTCAGCTTTAAGGACAAGGATTAACTTGAAAGTCTGCTGTTTCCTCGCCTTTTGTACATTGATAACTTTGTTTTTTATTCACGATTTTCCAAACAGTCTGATCTTTTTTTAATAAATACTCAGTACGTGTTTTCGAAACAGCATCTTCACTCGGCTCTGTCTGCAAAATAGTAACTTGAGCATTAGAAGGGTCCTCTAAGGCATTCATTTGCTGTGAAATACTTAAATTACTGGCATTATTTAAAAGATTAGGTTGATCGAGTAAAACAGCTTGTATCGGACTGTTCGCTTGAGGTGTAGGTGGATTTGTATTTGGTGTACAAGCACTCAGAATCAGCAAATTATACATCATGAGTAAACCAATCTTTTTCATACTCAACTCCACCACAACTTCACCATGATGCTAAAGGCTACAAACAATTTTTTCCGTTCAACTTTGTAAAGTATTTACCATTAAAATGAAGAAACCAGTATGAGGTATCAAACCAAGATTAATGATTTTTAATCAATAATATTTTTCCAATTACTACATTTTTCTTTAAGAGTAAGTTCTCTAAAGTATCGCTCAAGTTTAAGAATTGAATTAGAGTAACTCCCATGAGCAATATTTTAGTCATTAATGGTGCCAAACAATTTGCCCACTCAAATGGTGAATTAAATGACACACTCACGACATTAGCAACGAATCATCTCACTGAACTCGGTCATGAAGTAAAAGTCACTCGTGCAGATAGCGACTACAATGCTGAAGCCGAAGTAGAAAAGTATTTATGGGCAGATGTCGTAATTTATCAAATGCCTGGCTGGTGGATGGGTGCACCGTGGACCGTAAAAAAATATATTGACGATGTATTTACGACAGGTCATGGTTCTCTTTATGCAAACGATGGTCGTAGCCGCTCTGATACCTCAAAAAAATATGGTTCAGGTGGTTTAATTCATGACAAAAAATATATGCTGTCGCTTACTTGGAATGCGCCAATGGAAGCATTTGACGATGCGGATCAGTTTTTCCATGGCGTGGGTGTAGATGGTGTTTATTTACCATTTCATAAAGCAAATCAGTTCTTAGGTATGAGTACCCTACCAACATTTATTGTAAATGATGTAATTAAAATGCCTGATGTAGATAGTTATGTGGAAGCATACAAAGCACATTTGAACACACTATTTGCAGCAGCCTAATCCGGAGAAAACCATGCTTACTATTATCGCGGAAATTCGTACTCAATCGGGTGGGCAGCACCGCCAAAACGTATTGAATGCATTTCAAAAAATCATTCCAACTGTTTTAGCAGAAGATGGTTGCCATGGTTATGAACCTTTAGTTGACCACATTTCAAATGCGAGCTTCCAGAACAAAGACCCTGACATTATTGTGATGTTAGAAAAATGGGAAAGTGTAGCTCATCTTGAAGCACACTTAGCTACACCTCATATGCAAGCGCATCATGAAGCAGTCAAAGATGATGTAGTTGACGTCAAAATTAAAATTTTAGAAAGCGGCGTATAATTTAAGAAATAAAAAAGACGATATATTTATCGTCTTTTTTATGCTTAAGAACAAAGCTGCATTTGGAAACCTTTAGAACCTTTTCCTCTTGCACATTGGTAGCTCTTTTGCTTATTTTGCAATTGCCACTTTTCATCAACCAATTTAAATAAATATTCCGTCCGAATTGCTGAGACAGAGTCATCCATTAAACCGGTTTGTATAACAGTAATGCGAGAAACAGTTGGGGATTCTACTCGGTTAAATACCTGCTGAACTGAAGTATTGTTATGCTCTTTTACAATCTCGGGTTGCGTTTTAAGTACTTGTTGCATTGGGGTTTCCGAGCCCACAAAAGGAATTAATTTACTTGTAGTTGCACAACCCGTCATAAGTCCAGCACAGAGTGCAGAAATTAAAAATAAACGTTGCATTTTCATCACCAAAAAACAAAAGGCATAGCTTTATGATGCTATGCCTTTGCCGGTTACTCTGTAGAAACTATGTAGTTCTACAAAATAGATCTAATTTAAAGATCGAATAATTTACCCGGATTCATAATACCTTTCGGGTCAAATACTTTTTTCAAAGCTTTCATATATTCGATTTCTTCAGCTGAGCGCGAATATTCCAAATATGGCTTTTTCGTCATACCTACGCCATGCTCGGCAGAGATTGAACCATCGTATTTTTTAACAGTATCAAACACATATTTATTCACGACCTGACACTTCGCAAAGAACTCATCTTTGGTTAAGTTTTCAGGTTTTAAAATATTTAAGTGCAAGTTACCGTCGCCGATATGGCCGAACCAGCAAATTTCAAAGTCAGGATAGTTTTCTTGAACAATCGCATCAATTTCACGAATAAATGCAGGTACGTGAGTAATTAATACTGAAATATCGTTTTTATATGGAATAAACGGCGCGATTGATTCAGAGATATCTTCGCGTAAACGCCACAAACTCTCTACTTGGTCAAGACTCTGGCTCATTACACCATCAAGTACCCAACCTTGTTCCATACAGTGCTCGAAAATCTCCATTGCTTTGTCGATAATCGGTTCGTATGGTGCTTCAAACTCAAGCAATACATAGAATGGACATTGAGTTTCAAATGGACGTTGAACATGACCACGGTCGAGTACTTTTTGCATTGCAAGCTCACCAAAGAACTCAAATGCAGTTAAGTCGATATCTTTTTGGAAAGCATGTAACACAGGCATTACTGCATCAAAATCAGGCACACCTAAAACTAAAACTTGTAGGTTTTGTGGTTGACGCTCAAGTTTAATTTCTGCTTCAGTCACTAAACCTAATGTACCTTCACCACCAATAAACAAATGCTGTAATGCATATCCAGTTGCATTTTTAATCATGCCTTTGTTTAAACGTAAAATGTCGCCTTTACCTGTCACTACAGTTAAACCGAGTACCCTGTTACGCGTCATGCCATATTTAATGACTTTAATACCACCAGCATTGGTACCGATATTACCGCCAATCTGGCTAGAACCCGCTGATGCAAAGTCAACCGGATAATACATACCCTGCTCTTCTGCATAATTTTGCAATTGCTCAGTCACAACACCAGCTTGTACACGAACCATACGGTCTGCCGGGAAGAACTCAAGAATCTGGTTCATTTTGTCCATGCTAATGACAATTTCACCATTGGTTGCTACAGCACCAGCAGAGAGTCCAGTACGACCACCTGACGGTGTAATTGCGATATTAAACTGGTTTGCAAGCTTCACAACTTCCTGAACTTGTTCAGTCGTTGATGGAAAAACGATGACCGATGGGTTCGGATTAAAATGCTTGGTATGATCTTTACCCCAGTTTTCGAGACTATCAGCATCGGTTTTAATACGGTTTTCACCGACGATTGCTGTTAATTGGGTGAGTAACTCAGGTGTTAAAGCGACTGGAGCATTCATCGTTTGCAGACCTAGCAAGAAGTAAACTGTGGTGGGACTATGACCTCATATTTCTCTAGGTTTTCACCTGAGCAAAGCCATAATGTTCAAGGAACTCCTATATTCTACATGTAACAGCACAAGCGATAAAGTTCAGAATAGAGATACTGTCACTACAAAACATGTTTAACACCAATAAAACACTTTTTATAAGGCCTTAAAGGAAAATTTGGGCCTAAACGTAGATCAAGCATATTTTGTAATGCTCGACAAGCCATAAATGGAAGTGATTAGACATAGATAAAATTGCCATAAGGCGATGGTATAAACGAAATATCTATAGCGCTGCCCAGTATGTTATTATACCGCCACCAAATTTGGCCTTTGTAGCGGAGCCGTAATGAGCCAACATCTTTCACTACCTAAAGATAAAATCCGTTTCCTTTTGTTAGAAGGCGTTCACCAAAACGCAGTCGATACTTTAAACGCTGCGGGTTATACCAACATTGACTATCGCAAAACTGCTCTTGAAGGCGAAGCGCTTAAAGAAGCAATTAAAGATGCTCACTTTATTGGTATTCGTTCGCGTACCCAATTGACTGAAGAAGTTTTCGAAGCTGCAAATAAATTGATCGCAGTAGGCTGTTTCTGTATCGGAACAAACCAAGTAGATCTTAAAGCAGCGATGGCACGTGGTATTCCTGTATTTAACGCACCGTATTCTAATACGCGTTCGGTTGCAGAACTCGTACTTGCTGAAACTATTCTTCTTCTTCGCCGTGTTCCTGAAAAGTCAGCGGCTTGTCATCGTGGTGGTTGGGACAAATCTGCTGTGGGTTCTTTTGAAACTCGTGGCAAAACTTTAGGTATTGTGGGTTACGGTTCCATCGGTTCTCAACTTTCAGTTCTTGCTGAAAGTATGGGTATGCATGTCATTTATTATGATGCAGTCACTAAATTACCAATGGGTAATGCTCGCCAAGTTGGTTCTTTAGATGAACTTTTAGCAACTGCTGATGTTGTGACTTTGCATGTACCGGATGTTCCGTCTACACGTAACTTCTTCACTAAAGAACAATTTGCAAAAATGAAAGAAGGCGCAATCTTCTTAAATGCTGCACGTGGTACATGTGTAGTAATCGAAGATTTAGCTGATGCAATCAAATCTGGTCACCTTGCAGGTGCGGCAGTTGACGTATTCCCGAAAGAACCAAAAGCAAATGGTGAAGAATTCCAGTCTCCACTTCGTGGTTTAGACAACGTGATCTTGACTCCTCACGTTGGTGGTTCAACAATGGAAGCTCAAGCAAATATCGGTTTAGAAGTAGCAGAGAAATTTGTTGCTTACTCTGATAAGGGTATGACACTTTCTGCCGTAAACTTCCCAGAAATCGCGTTGCCATTGACAGCGGGTCAACACCGTTTACTACACATCCACAAAAACGTACCGGGTGTATTGTCTAAAATCAACAACTTGTTTGCTGAACAAGGCATCAACATTTCTGGTCAGTCACTTATGACTAAAGGCGACATCGGTTACCTTGTAATGGACGTAGATGCTTCTGCTTCTCAAGAAGCTTTAGATATGTTGCATGAAGTTGAAGGCACAATTCGCGTACGCGTATTGTTCTAATACAGACTGTAAATTTAAAAGCCACAGCATTGTCTGTGGCTTTTTTATAGGTATTTACATTATCATGTGAAAAGTATACCAATTGATCAAATAATAAAATGTCCAGTCCAAGCCAGAAATCCCAGCTTCATGCTTTGGGCTTTCTTATTCTTGCCATGTTAAGTGTCCAAAGTAGCGCATCCTTAGCTAAAGTCCTGTTTCAGAACTTTCCTGTACTGACTGTTTCTGCAATGCGTTTATGTATCGGGGCATTTATTTTGGCTTTCATTTTTCAGATCTGGAAAATTAATTTTAGTCAGGTCCGATGGAAAGCTATTTTGAGCTATGGCTTTGCTCTTGCTGGCATGAATGCCCTTTTCTATTTATCGCTTGAACGTTTACCCATTGGTATTGCGGTTGCATTTGAATTTATTGGTCCACTCAGTGTGGCCCTTTACCATGCTAAACAAAAATATGATTTTGTCTGGGTCACTTTCGCAATTATTGGTCTCATTTTATTATTTCCTTTTAACCAAGCACATAGTTTGGACTGGATCGGAGTCCTATTTGCGATGAGTGCGGGTGCTTGTTGGGCCCTATATATTATTGCGGGGCAAAAGCCTTCTGGTATCTCAGGCAACCATACAGTTTGTTTGGGCATGACTGTAGGTGCTTGTATACTTTTACCCATTACTTTTTTCTCAGGCTCGATTGGGCAAGTTATAGAATTACCATACTTTTTTTATTTTATTGGTCTCGCCGTTTTAGCCAGTGCACTTCCATTCTCTTTAGAAATGTTAGCCCTACGCAATTTAACACCTTTAAGTTTTGGAACATTGATGAGCCTAGAGCCAGCTGTTGCTGCACTTTCCGGTTTTATCTTCTTAGGTGAATACCTGTTATGGAATCAATGGTTGGCACTCGCCACCATTATTACTGCTTCTGTGGGTTGTACCATAACCACCCAAAGAGCCCGACAACAACGTGAAAAAACAGTAGGTTAATTCTGCAAAACCTGCGAGTTGAAACCCAGTATTGGCTATAATTAATCACCCTTATTTTTTAAATATCAAATAAAGCGTTAAGGTATTTCCATGCAAAATCTTCCAATTATTGCTGTGCTCTATATGATTTTGTCGATGGTTTCGTATCAAATCAGCGCCTCATTTGCTAAGCAACTTATTGCGGCTTTAGATCCGCTTACCGTTACTATTTTAAGACTATGTTTTGCAGCAGTGATTGTTGCCGTTATGTTCCGTTCTTGGAAAATCTGGTCTCGTTTACCTTATTTAAAATGGCGTGATTTATTAAAGTATTGCGCATCTTTAGGGTTAATGAATATCTTATTTTATACCTCTCTTGGAAAATTACCCCAAGGGATTGCAGTAGGTCTAGAATTTATTGGTCCATTAGGCCTAGCCCTAGTTTCTATCAAACAAAAGAGCGAATATATCTGGGTAGCTTTTGCCATGCTGGGTATTGCACTCATGGTACCTTGGCAAGATCCAACTCAACACCACTTTTCTTACGTAGGTGCAGCCTGTGCTTTAGGCGCAGGGCTTTGTTGGGCATTCTATATTTATTTTGGTCAAAAAGTTGTAACTCAAAATATAGGAATGCATGCCTTAACCATAGGAATTACCGTATCTGCCCTCGCCTTATTACCAATTGGTATTTGGTATAATGGCCCAGCATTACTTGATACACAGTACTGGGGTAAAGCCTTACTTATTGCAGTTTTAGCGACTGCTATTCCCTATGCACTTGACCTAATGGCACTCAAACAACTTAATAAATTAACTTATGGTACCCTAACAAGTTTAGCGCCAGCATTGGCAGCATTAACAGGTTTCTTACTACTTCATGAAGAAATCAGCATGCTGCAATGGGTGGCTTTAGCTTGCGTAATGCTAGCGTCAATTGGGGTTACTTTAAGAAGCAAAACAGCATCATAGGTGTAGCTTATTGCTGTTTTTTATACTTTTTATATTCCTTTAAATATTTATTGCCTAGCGTTTCTTTTTCACTGTCTTTAAGAATTTTACCGGCTTGCTGAAAAAACTTATGCTCTTCTTCTTTTAAGTGGTGATGGACTTTTTCGCTCAACTGTTTAGCGGTTGCCAACCAACTTGGGCTACTCATATCCGTTTTTTCAAGTTGCTCGACCAACTCATCCATTTCATGGTGTTCAGATAAAGCATGTCTCGTAATGTCTAAACCGACATCGTCAAACATTAAAGGGATATATAAATAACGGTCTTCGGCAACTGAGTGAGCATAAAGTTCGTTTTTTAATGCATCAAATAATTCTTTTCGTTCTTCGGTTAAACCATGTGTCTGGATTAATTGTTCAGAAAGGTTGCGTTGATTTTCGTGGCTTTCTCTTAATGCTTCGAAAATATTCATTCTCTTCCTCATTTTTAGTTAAAAAATCTTTTTTATTTCAAGGATTATCGTACGGCAAAATTTATATTATTTAAGTAGCTTAAAATGAGACTATTTTTTACACAGTTTTCTTTCTACTAAGTTTCTGTAATGTTTTTTATATTTCTAATTTTAAAAGATACATAAAAGTATGAACCACTCCTCAGGACAGTTCATACTTTTTATCTTATTTAACCTGTAACAAACATTTGATATCCCAAACGGCAAATCAGGATACTCACCAAAATTAAAAAGATAATACGTACAAAACCACTACCGTATTTAAGCGCGGTACGCACCCCAACAATAGAACCTAGCACGTTAGCCGCTGCCATCATTAAACCAATATGTAAAATAGCGTGCCCAGTTGGGATGAGGAAACTCAGCGCAGCTAAGTTAGTCATAAAATTACCGATTTTTGACAACGCCGAAGCATGTAAAAAATCGACTTGTAAAAAACGAATGAAGAAAAAGATAAAGAAACTACCAGTACCCGGCCCGAAAATACCGTCATAAAAGCCAATCGCCAGACTACCGATACCAGCTAAAACGAGCATTTTCGTGGTAATTTTTTGCTCGGTATGAACCTGTCCGAAGTTCTTTTTAACTAGGGTATAAATCGCAATCACAATCAACATCACGAAAACGAAAGGACGCAATACCGATTGAGGGATAAGCGACAAACAAGCCGCACCAGCGAAAGAACTAATCAAGGCACAAATGGCAATAACGGCTAAAAGCTTCCATTGCAATTTTACTTTTTTAGCAAATGTATAAGCTGCCGATGCCGTACCAAAAATGGATGAGACTTTATTGGTACCAATCACCGTAGCAGTCGACATGTTAGGAAAAGTGCTCATGATCCCGGGAATCTGGATGAGTCCGCCGCCACCAACAGCAGCATCAATTGCTCCCGCAGTAAACGCAAAAAAGATCAAACTAAGGATAACATCCCATTCCATGCCCATGTTTTATACTCTACATCTACTACAAATTTAAGATACGTTTAGGTACCAACCGTTTTTTATCGGTAATTTCAGCTAAACCTAGACAGCGTTCACCCGAAAAAACCAACACTTCTGCTTCTGCAGAATGATCAATATTGCTTTCTAGACCGTTACAAAAATATTTTTCCCGTCCTTCGGGAACCTGAATTTTTAAGAAATGGTCAATTGGAGCATATACGGGCAGTAGCAAAGCTTCTCTTTGCTCTTCCGTTAAGCTTTCCAAATATTCAATGGTATAACTTGGGATGAGTTCAAAATGTCCAGTTTGAATACGGTGAAGCATGGTTAAATGACCACCACAACCAAGTGCCTCACCAATATCTTCACCTAGCACACGAATATATGTTCCTTTAGAACAAGTTACATCTAAAGTGATACTATTTTCAGTAAATTCAATGAGTTCTAAGGCATAAATCGTAACCGGGCGTGCTTCACGCTCAATCTCTATACCCTTTCTGGCCAGCTCATATAGTGGCTTACCTTCTTTTTTTAATGCCGAGTACATTGGTGGAACTTGTTGAATATCGCCCCTAAACTTTTCTAAAGTTTGCTCAATAAGCTCTTTGCTAAGAACCGGGATAGGACGTTCTTGTAAAATATCGCCTTCAACATCGCCTGTTGTTGTAGTTTGGCCTAATCGAACAGTAGTTTGATAACGCTTTGTCGAGTCTAGCAAGTAATGTGAGAATTTAGTGGCCTCTCCTAAACAAATAGGAAGTAAACCGGTTGCTAATGGATCTAATGCACCAGTATGACCCGCCTTTTGGGCACGGTAAAGCCAACGCACTTTTTGCAAAGCAGCGTTAGAACTTAGCCCTAATGGTTTATTTAAAAGAAATACACCACTGATATGGCGACGAGAAATTTTTTGATTTTTTGTCGTCATTTTTACTGGAACACAAAGCTAGAGAAAAGTGCCGACATGTTAGCAAATTCAGCAAGATATTTTCATAATATTTAGGTGCCTTTTCACTTATTTTATGGCACATTAATGATCGAGTAAAAAAACAACAAATGAAAACTTAAGGAAGATATCTTTATGCAAAGGATGCAGAAAAAGATATGGTGGTGTGTGCTCGGATTTTTTATTTTGAGCCTCATCGCATGTGTGTATTGGCTAAGCCCAGACTCGGAAAATACTTCACCTCAGCCAAATCAGGATGAAGCTAAAAGTTTGGTAGCTACTTCGCAATCTACTTTAAATTCACCATTAAACGAAAATACTTATTTGAGTAAAAGTCAGCAAGATACTCAAGTTAACTGCCAATTAAAAATTGATAGTTCACAACATTTAGTTGTGAATAGCCAAACCCGTGACTGCTTTGAATATTTTATTACGCAGTATGGCGAGAGCAATTTACAACAAGTTAAAACTCATTTTGAGAAATTTATACAAGATCAATATTTAGAGCCAGCCCGCTCACAGATTATTGATTTGTGGACGCGTTATTTAAAATACCGTGAGCAGCTTGCACAAATTCAACCGCCTCAATCTAAACAACAAGATCAAAATTATTTTCAAAAGATCTTCAGTTCAATTCAAGATATAAGAAAACGTTTCTTCTCTGCCTCTGAAATTGAAGGGTTATTTTCAACAGAAGACATTTATCAGAACTACACATTAGATCGCATGAAGATTTTAGAAGATTCATCTTTAAGCGAAATTGAAAAAGCTAAAAAACTCAAAGAGCGCTTTGAACAATTACCAGAAGACTGGCAAGAAAACCTACAAGAACTCTCAAAGCTTGATGATTTACACACACTGACCAAACAAATTAAAGCTCGCAATGGTTCAGCAGAGGAACTTCGGCAAATGCGTACAGCACTTGTTGGAGCCGAGGCAACTCAACGATTAGAAACTTTAGATATACAGCGTAATGCGTGGCAACAGCGAGTGACTGGCTACTTAAATCAACGTGATGAAGTCCTGCATAGCAATATGAGTGACAGCGCTAAAAAACAAGCTATTCAACAACTACGCCAACAACAATTTAGCTCATCGCAAGAACAGCTTCGTCTTAGAACTTTTGAAACAGTCCATGACCAAGGAGGTGAACTACCCTTTAACTACTAGGCTTTTCTATTTCAAAGTGAGCCAAACCTTATCCAGCAGTAGAAGCTGCTTCTCATACAAAATAAAAATAGTGAGTAAAAAATGAAAAGGAACTTAATATTTTTCTGTGCTGCAATACTCTCAGGACTGAGTGTTTCAGCAACCCATGCCACAAATGCTGAGCAAGTCAAAAGCTCATTCGTCTATTCGACTTATGCACAAACCAAATATCCATTGGTTTTTAACCATGGTATGGCGGGTTTTAACCGAGTTGGAACAGATACGCTTGGTCTGGACTACTGGTATCAGATTCTTCCTGATCTTGCGCGTAACGGAGGAAATGTCTGGGCAACAAGAGTTTCACCGTTTAACTCAACTGAAGTTCGTGGAGAACAACTTGCCCAACAAGTAGAAGAAATTATTGCCATCACCGGAAAGCCTAAAGTCAACTTGATCGGACATAGCCACGGGGGACCAACAATTCGCTATGTCGCTGGGATCATGCCTGAAAAAGTCGCTTCGCTTACTACTATTGGTGCACCTCACAAAGGATCGCCAATGGCAGATGTCATCCTGAATGTTGAGGGTACTCCTCTATCCGGGCTGGCAACATTAGTAAACTGGTTTTCCGCAGCAATTACTTGGGCAGGAGGTCTAGACCCAAATAGTTATCCGCATGACTCCCTAGCAGGTGCCCACAGTTTATCGACTCAAGGCTCTGCACAGTTTAATGCCCAGTTTCCAATGGGTGTTCCTACCACGTCTTGTGGTGAGGGTGCTTATCAGGAGAAAGGCATTTATATGTATTCATTCTCTGGTAATAAAGCGCTGACGAACCCATTAGATCCATTTGACATGGCATTGACAGGAAGTAGTCTAGTAGTTGACCCATTTGGGGATAATGATGGGCTTGTGTCTCGATGCAGTGCCAAATTTGGTAAAACTATTCGTGACGACTATAACTGGAATCATTTAGATGAAGTCAATCAGGTCATGGGAATACGTTCTATTTTTGCAGCAGACCCTGTATCGGTTTACCGTCAACATGCTAACCGTTTAAAACTTCAAGGATTATAAGCTTTAAAACAAAAAATGCGCCAAAAGGCGCATTTTTTACTCGCTATAAGCTTACGCTTTACGAGCTGGTAATTTTTCACGAATACGTGCAGCTTTACCAGACAAGTCACGGAGGTAGTAAAGTTTAGCACGACGAACGTCACCACGACGTTTCACTTCGATTTTAGCAACAACTGGTGAGTGAGTTTGGAATACACGCTCAACACCAACACCGCTAGAAATTTTACGTACTGTGAACGCAGAGTTCAAACCACGGTTTTTCTTAGCGATTACAACACCTTCAAATGCCTGAAGACGTTCACGGTCACCTTCTTTTACTTTAACTTGAACAACTACTGTGTCACCAGGAGCAAATTCAGGAAGGTCAGTTTTTAACTGTGAATTTTCAATAGCTTGAACTAAAGGATGTTTACCACTCATTGTGGGAATCTCCAATATGTGCGGAGTCAGAAGAGGCCTGAGTTTCCGCTGGGGATAGAGGCTAAAGCGCATATCAACCCGTTTAACTTTCCCTTTACGACAACCGTAAAGAGCCTTAAGTACACATAAATCTATAAAAAATAGACTTATGCTTTAATTCGAAGCAAAGCTTCTCATCTTTTACTCAGAAAAACACAGGGGATGTGCTTACCCTTGTTCATCTGACAGCCATTTTTTTTGCTGCTTAGTCAACGCAACCTTTTCAATCAACTCAGGTCGACGCTCTAAAGTTCGTTGATAACGCTGCAAAAAACGCCATTTCTCAATATTGGCATGATGTCCCGACTTTAAAATTTCAGGAACATCTAAACCTTCAAACTGATCTGGCTTAGTGTATTGCGGACAATCCAAAAGACCATCTACAAAAGAATCCTGTATCGCTGATTGCTCATCTGACATTACATTCGGCAAACGGCGAATAATACTATCAAGCAACACCATGGCAGGTAGTTCACCACCAGATAAGACATAATCTCCAATTGACCATTCCTGATCAACATAATGCTGGATCAAACGCTCATCGACGCCTTCATAACGCCCACACAATACAATTAAGCCATCATAATCGACAAACTGCTGTACTGCCTGTTCATTTAAAGTTTTGCCTTGTGGAGACATATACACCACAGGTACATGAACACATCCTGCTTGCGAAGCAAGTTGTTTGGCATGGTTAATTGCTTTTGCCAAAGGCTCCGCCATCATCACCATACCAGGGCCACCACCAAATGGACGTTCATCCACTCTTCGGTAATTCCCTTCAGCAAAATCACGTGGATTAATACAAGTGACTTGTACTATGTCACGTTTTGCTGCACGCCCGCTAATCCCGTAGGCTGTAATCGCTTCAAACATTTCAGGAAAAAGCGTAATGACTGCAAAAAACACCGCAGACTCCTCTATTTTCCTGCTGCGTTAATCCTATAAAAAGGATTAATAATCTACGCCCCAATTGACGTAAATGCGACCAGCTTCAAGATCAACGCGTTGCACCACATCTTTATGCCACGGGATCATGCGTTCTTCTGAATCAATGCTGTCTGGTGTAGCGCGTACAACCATCACATCATTGGCTCCAGTTTCAAACAACTCATGAATTTGCCCCAAGTTCACTTCCTGTTCGTCGTCATCAAGACCTAACACTGTTAAGCCTTTCAAATCTGACCAGTAGTACTCATCTACATCTGCTTTCGGCAGTTGAGATTTAGCAATCCAGATATTAGCGCCAACCAAGCTTTCTGCTCCTGTGCGATCACTCACACCTTTTAGAGCAACAACCAGACCTTTGCCATGTGGTTTCCAACGTTTTACATCAACGATTTGCCAACCGGCCTTGGTCTCGATGTACCAAGGCAAGTAGTCAAACATATTGCTCATGGGTTCTGTATTGGAATACACCCAGAGCCACCCATTTAATCCATAAGCTGAACGTAACTGTCCAATCTGAATACGATCTTCGGGAACATTCTGTGTTGGTGTCATGGGCTACCTACTACAATAATTATGCAGTAGCTTTTTTAGCTTGAGCAGCCAAAGAAGCAACACGTTCAGAAGGTTGAGCACCTTGAGAAACCCAGTGAGCAAAACGGTCTGCATCTAAACGAAGTTTTTCTGCTTGACCTTGTGCAGTTGGGTTAAAGAAACCGATACGCTCGATGAAACGACCATCACGTGCATTGCGGCTATCAGTCACAACGATTTGATAGAATGGACGTTTTTTTGCGCCGCCACGTGCTAAACGAATAACAACCATGATAAAAGCCTTATAATTCTTACGGATTATCCCTGCGCCGACCATCGGCAACACTTCAAACCCCTTTCATAGAGGGCGACATTCTACGTGATTTTCACCCTGAAAGAAAGATTAAATTTTGAGTTATCCGCAGTTTTGAATTTAAATTACTCTGTCCAACTTGATGAAGCCGATAGTGCACAATCTGTAGCACCTTTTGCCCAAAATTTTTGCCCTTGATCATTTAAGCAAATAATTCCATCACCAGCTTGTGAAGTATTAGCGATTGGTGTTGCCGTAAGCACCCATGTCGAATCGTTTAAAGTAGTAAAAGCTAAAGTATATAAAGCTTTGCCCTGAAGAGGACTCACATTAGAGCCATAAATTGATTGTATAGTTGTATTTGAAGGATAACGGTTATTCACCATTTTTTGAGACTCTAAAGTCTGCGCAATATTCATCATTTCGGATTGAACAGCAGTACGATGTCCTTTACGTAAATATTGCAAATATGAAGGTGTCGCTATAGCTGCTAAAATTGCAATTATCGCTACTACAATCATGATTTCTATTAAAGTAAAACCATTCTTCATTGCCAATTCTCACTATTTGTTTCACATACATTGCAAGTGACTGTTCCACCACAGTCATTATCAACAGCCGTAGCTGTTAAACTTTGACAACGCAAACCTGAATTCTTAGCAATAAAATTAAAGTTTCTTGAATCTGTAGTTGTCGCTTTAATGACCCATGTTTGCCCATTTGCAGCAGCATTCGTCAATAAATTTCCTGTCGTCGTATCATCAGTAATCTGAATCGTATATCCCCCGCGAGGTAGGGTTATAGAGGTTGTGGTAAAACCCCTATAAGTAAAATTTCTTGATTTATGCTGTTCTAATTGTTCAGCTAATTTCAAAATTTCACTTTTAGCCGCAGATGCAGTAGCTCTACGGCTATAACTTTGATATGAAGGGATAGCAATTGAAGCAAAAATAGCAACGATAACAATCACGACCATAAGCTCAATCAAGGTAACCCCCTGATTGAACCGTAGAATAGAGTATTTATTCATAAGCTGTTCCTTCTAGCGATAGCGCTCATACCAGCGCACAGGAAGTAAATGACTTGTACATTGCCACTCACCTGTTCCGTTCTCGTTTCCAGACAGCTGTAATTTCCCACAACTATTAGTCACAGGAGGTTCATCTCTTTTTGGAACAAATGTGATATTACGAATACCTGCACCAATGACATTTGTATTACATTCAGAGACTCCAGCTGGACAGTTACTACCAGTTTTTGTTTGAAACCCGCTCGGGTTTTCTTTATTTGAATTAATGGTTCCATCCGGATTAAGACAAGCACCAAATGGTAAACAATAAGTTTGTCGGTCTGTTTCTCCCACAACACGAGGTAGACAAGGATCTGCCGCAACAATTCCCGTTCCTTGAGGGTCATAAACTGGAATAATTAAATTACCCGTAATTGCCATTGGTTCCTCAAAAGCTTTGAGTCCTCCTTTAATACGAAAACTATTATTAGCTTTTTCTGTACCATCGCTCGTACTAGAAAGCGAGCGATACCAACCACCTTTACCTACTCCTGTAGTGGGGAAGAAAATTTGAGCTACTCTTGTTTCACCTGTTCTTAGAATTTGTGGATTTTTTCTTAAGCCTGTCCGTGTAATATCTTTTGTTTCAAGCTGATTATCAGTTAAAGACATTAAGTTCTTTTTAACAAAGTCTCTATCAATAATTCCATATACATTATTTACAGGACGTCCACTTAATGCACTTGCAGGCGTCATACCTTCACGACCTGTGAGTGGGTAAACATCTAAAGGTGTACTACGGTCTCCTGATGCAATTCCTACTGTAATAAAAGTGTGAATTCCATAATCGTGGATCGTTACTGTTGGAGGCTCATAAAAACGAGGAGCATTCCCACCTGTATAATCATTTGTGCCATCATAAGTTGAATCATTTGTTGCTAAATTCGCTAAACGCACAACTCTGACACCAAAACTGCTATAGGTCGAATTGGTTTTTGTCTGATTATTATTAAGGTCTACGCGAAAAATTTGTCCGCCTAAATCTCCAAAATATAGATGGTCGACTAAGCCATCAGCATCACGGTCTAAAGTACTAATACGGCTAACAATACTATGCTTCATATTGGCGTTATCAGTATTAGAACCTGTATCACTTGTCCACCACAAACGCTGACCAGTTTTTGCGTCAATAATATAGACAGCGTTTCCTTTTGCTTTTCCATTGGTAAAGCAAGCGTCAGTCAACGTAATATTTGGTTTTTCATAACACTGATCATAACCACCGCCAACAATCAGGACGCGTCTAATAGAACCGTTATAACGGATGTTCGCGAGTACGGGTTTAGACCAGCTTTGACCCATACGGCTATAGTCAGTCTGGTCTGCCCCTATTCTAAAAAGCAGTTTCGGTGAAGTAGGGCTTAATACATCTAGTCCGTAGTAGCTACTTCCCCCCATGCGCATGCCGCCATAAATATTCATTTGCTTTGCAGTTACTTTTGATACTGCCGAGCTACCACTTCCCACTGTAGTAATATTATAGGCTGGATCAGATACCCAAGCTCCGTCCATACCATGAGCGGGAGCTGAAGCATCACTTTGACCAACAACTAAAGCTTTGGAAGCAACTGAATCATTTAAAATATCTGCAGGAACAAAGACCATTTGCTCAATACCAGATGAAGCATCCACAATATGTAATCCGCCTTCCATAGTTCCATAGAGGATGGATTGTTCTCGGGCAGATGTTAAATTCCCATTATCATCTAGTGTTCCATTGTAGGTTAGTTGAACCGGTAAAGAGTGAATACTTCCCCCCATCGATAAATAAGGTTCATTCGATGTAACCAAAGATGGAGGCAGAGTTGTTGCATTAATATCTGTTGAATAACCTAAATAATTTAATATTTTTAATTTCAAGCTTATAGGAAAAGCTTTTAAAATATTTTGTCCAGTTGATGGATCAAATTTACCTAAGACATAACTTGCTGTATTAGCCACCGTATCAAAAGGATTAGTTCCTTCTGGTGGAGCAGCTGGAATTTTTAGCAAATTAGTTCCAGAAGTTGAAATTTTCGTTAAGCTACCATCTGCTGCAACGGCGGAAACATCAGTAAATAAGTTGCGGATTTTACTTTGTACTGCGTAATAATATTTTGTGATATTCCCTTCTGCATCACGTGTTTCAGGTTGTCCAGCAATGGGTAAAGGCACATTCGCATATGAACCACCTAAAAAGACTTTGCCTCCGTCAGTATAAGTAGAGCTATTCCAATAATCCTTTGTTCCAGTCCTAAAAGCCCCACTTGCATTGTAGACTAATCCGCCAGAATTGGCCTCAAAAGCACCTGCATTCGCTCCAGATAAAACAACATGATATTTCTTTAAATTTCCACGCCATGTTAAGTACGTGTTAGCTGGATTTGGCTCAAAAGCTCGTAAATAACCATATTCCTGTAAATTTTTGGGATTCAATGCATCATATGGAACTGAGATAGCACCTGTGGTTAAGGGTTCTAAAGGAACTTTATCTAAATTATTAATAAATGCGATAACGCTGTCTGTTACGCCTTGTGAACTCTGAGTAGGGAAAAAACCACCATTCCCATAACCTGGTGCAGCTACCGCATTTGTAGATTGATTCGGTGAACACGCATCATCTCCTTTTCGGTCAGACTGGGTTCTCGAACTTAAACGGCAGGCATTTTTTACATCAGAAGAACTCAAACTAGAAAAGTCACTACCAAAACCGACAAATGCTGTTTGAATAGAAACTCCGGCAGGGTTCTTTGTTTTATCAAATAATCTTTTTGCAAACTCCCCCATACAAGCCCAACCAGAGTCTGCCGTAGTATTAGATAAACCTCCAGAACAATTAAAATCAGCTCCGAAAGTACTACCTAAAGCAGTCGACATAACACTTGCCGAACGTGTATTTGTTGTATTGTTCGGTTCGCCATCCGATAAGAAGTAAATACCTTGTCCATCACAACTCTGACGATTCGCTACTGCAGGTAAAGGTGACTGATACACTACATTGGAGTTAGTAGCATTACGGTCTACAACAATATTCGGATTGCTAGCTGTATCGTTTGATTTAGATTTTGGAATACCGCTATCTGCATTTGCTACAGCATAATTAAAAGTGGTGTAGTAATAAGTATAGTAATAGGTCCAGTCAGATGAAGTATCATAAGCAGTAGCATTATCCACACCTGGATTATTTGTTGACCAGCTACTCCAATAACTATTTGAACGACAAGGTTGCCATAGGTTGGCTGTATCAATTTGCGAATCACGGTAATTAGTACAATATGAATATTCAGTCCTATTATCAGATCTTCTTACACGTTTGATATAACTATCTTTACGAATAGCATAATTCGTCTCTGAATATGTGGTTGTTCCCATCAAATAAGCAGCCGCTTCAGCATAAGCGTGGGCTGAAGGTGTTGAGCCTCCTGCAGTTAAATTAGCAACAGCTTGTTTTAATTTATAACGTTGTGAGCCTACCGTATTTAAAGTACTCGCATCTCCTAAAGGAGCAGCAGCCACCAAGATTTGTCCACTTCGGCTGTCGCCATTTGCCGAGAAATTTCCTAAACCTACTCGCGTATCATTTAAGACAGGGTTATTGCTAGCCAAAAAAGCATTCATACCATTTTTAAGCATGGCTAAGCGGTTTTCACCATAACTATTGTTGGTCATACTTCCTGATGTATCCAACATCATCACAATTGTTTTTTTACCTGCTGTAGGTGAGGCATAAATTTGTAAATCACTTGCCTGCACCACAGAGCTTGTCATCAGCCATGTGAATATCATTGAGCTTGAACAGACGGCATACCATAAATTATTTGGCTTAAAATTCTTCAATTTTAGTTTCATGATATTCCCCATTATGAACCTGGTGCCGTGATTTCAGTCAGCTTATTGGTATAGTTAAATTCTTGAACTTGAGTACTAAAAGGTACGTTATGGTTTGCCAAACAATCAGCTAGGGTTTGCTTATCCGTTAATGCACTATCAAAGTTGTCACTAATTTTTGCGGAACTCGTACTTAAGCAATCAGATTGCAGAGTTTCTAAAGAAGTCGAGGCATAAGCAGGTAAAAACGCTGTTGTAATAACCCGAATACGTTGCGTAGATAGCATGCTTTTAGGAAGTTGGGTTCCTTCGGAAAGATTTATGTCCCGAGGTAGATTTGAACCCGGAATATCAGTCATGGCATCGGTTGGGATACTGACAGCAACTTGAGTAACTACCGCTTGACGATTACTCCCATAGTCACTTGTTAAATCGCAGAAACCTGCTACTCCACCATCTTCAACCACAGCATTATTGGCGCTGCCAGCTCGAAGCAAACTTGCCCCCCGAGTTTGAGCAAAACTTACAGATGTAGAAGTTGGTTTATAGCAAAAGTTATATTCCGCACCAGGGTTACTTTCATGTGCTTTCAGTGCTGCTCCAATCACATTGGTAATATTTGTCAATGTGGTTGGGTTCATCTGTACAATAAGCTCTAACGGAGTATCTGAAGATTGAAAGTTTAATTGGCCAACTTGGCTATTAGTTGCAACTTTTAGAGAAACAATCGCTACTCTTATTGCCAAAACCCCGACAGAAATAACAATCAATAAAATAATAAGTACAACAATAAGTGTGGCACCCGTTTCCTTAGATCGACCTTTAATATTTTTATAATTTAAATGGGTCATATTGTTTCCCCCATTGCATTGCGTAAAGCAATTGTCACGCTATATACGCGTCGCAAAAAGCGAGTTCTGTTATCAGCAGCATGCACATTCTGATCTATCATAAGAAAAGACTGATTAGGGTCTATTGCCTTATTTTGAGCATTATTTGTAGAACGGGCTAATACCGATATTTGTATTGACAGAATTCTTGGAGCAGCCACAGCTGGACTCGCATCTCGAGCAGCTTGTGCAGCCACCCGATACTGAGGAATTGTGTAATAAGCAAAATTACCAGCTGCGTTTTTCGCACCTAATAAGACATGAAAATGGTCAATACGAGGCAGTATAATTTGCCCTGCATCTCCTAATCCATTAACGATATCAGGTTGCGCTGTAGCACTAACCGCAGGGGTATTCGCATCACATGCAAGTGCATAATCCTGTTGAGAGCTACCATTATTATCAACACGTAAAAAATACCGTTGAACTATTAGGTCCCCCGCTAACACATTCACACCTTCACAATTAGTCATATTGGTCGGGGCAATGAATTGAATAGTCAGTTGATCGCTTTGTACTTCAGCATTTGAACTATTCTGTATATTTGAAAGACCTTTCCAGTGGTTATTCACTGTACTTACCGTATCACCTGCACCACGGCTTAATAACGCTTCCGGAATATAAGTATTTGTATCAACTTTTGGAATAAAATTAATATTGTTGGCATTTGTTGCTGTTGAACCTGTTAATACAATACCTCCCCAAGGCGTTGTATCTGTTAATTGTGGATTTACAACATTTCCATAATTTAGAAGCCGTATATCACGTGCCATATATTCCAAACCAAAAATACCGCTGTCCTGGATTTCAGCATTGGCCTTTTGCAATCGGCTCGATAAAAGCCCTCCAATAAATAGCTGTGTTGCAGCAGCTACTAATATTAGGCCTAAAGCTAAGGCGACTATAAGTTCAATCAAGGTAAAACCTTGTTCTTTATTAGAAATAAATGATTGAGCCATTTAATATGCCTCCATCATTAAGCAAGTTGAATTATTCACGTAAACACCGTTATTACTCATACAACTTGAAACATCCACACTAGTATTTGTTCCATTTGTAGTAATCACTGGCGCAGTTTTACCCCAAAAGACAAATAGGCACTGGCGTTGTTGCACCATTGTATTTGTAACGCCAGGGCAATTTGACATCGTAATTCTCATACCCAGTTGATTAGCATTTCTAGCTGCTTGATAGGCATCAAATTGAGCAAGTTGGGAGGCAGTACATAGAGAGTTAAAACATGACGTGGGTGCAGGAGTATCAGATGTATAGTTGCTATAACTACGTACAAATGTAGGATACTGGCTAGCTTGAGTACTATTTGTACGGATATTTTCTGCTAATCCCCTCATCACTAGAATGGCTTGAGATTTACTTAATGCTTCTGAAGATGCATCCATAGCTCTTAGCTGCAAGGCAACATAACCTAAAACTCCAATAGCAAGTAAAATTAAGGCAACCAAAACTTCGAGTAAGCCCACCCCAGCTTGGGCTTTTTGCTTATAGTGATGCATTAACAAGTCTCCTCGGCCTTAAAAACTAAAGTGCCAAGCTTGGTCAAAATAATGACTTTCTTTTTATTTATTCTAGAATTACAAATAGATAAAAGCGTATCTTGAGTTATATTTGCCACTACTCCATTTGCATTAAAAGCTAAAGTGGTAGTCGTTAAAGAACTTTGCGTACCATCAGCGGCTATATTTTTTAGCTCAAGAGTATTATTAGAAGCTGTCTTCCAATTTAATGAAGAGGGTGTATTTGAAGCTGTTGAGTTCAAGTTAACAGAAACATTCTGACGGCCTAAAATTGCCTGACTTTTCGCTTCTGATAAAGTGTTGATTAAGTCTCTTTGATTAGCATCTAAACGTTTACTTTCTAATAAATTTGACATTGATGGTGCAGCCATCAGTGCAATAATAGCCATGACCGCAATCGTCACCATTAGCTCGACCAAGGTGAACCCTTCTTGCGGAATAATTCCCCTCATCCCCAGAACCCCAAATAAAACTAAAATTTTTTATTTCTTATTTAAATTTTACTTTTACAAATTACAAAACAAATACAAAACAGACAAAGGGTATAAAAAAACAGATAACTGTCATGTTAACAATTATCTGTTTAACTATTTAAAATCAGTATGTTAAATAAGTCACATTTTATGCTTGGGTCACATGAATACGTAATTCTTTAGGAAGACTAAAAGTAATATTTTCCTCACGTCCTTCTAATTCTTTAGGCGCCTGAGCTCCCCAATCTTGTAAACGTTGAATCACTTGCTTAATTAAAATTTCTGGAGCTGAAGCTCCCGCTGTAACACCAATTTTACAAGTATCATTGAACCATGATTGTTCAAGTTGATCTGCATTATCTACTAGATAAGCAGCTTTCCCCATACGCTCAGCAAGCTCACGTAAACGATTCGAATTTGAAGAGTTAGGCGAACCAACAACCAGCACAACATCACATTTTTCAGCTAAGTCACGTACTGCATCTTGTCTATTTTGAGTTGCATAACAGATGTCATCTTTACGCGGACCTTGAATATTCGGGAATTTTGCACGCAAAGCATCAATCACTTTTGCTGTATCATCAATAGATAAGGTCGTTTGCGTAACAAATGCTAATTTTTCCGGATGTCTAACCTCGAGTGCTGCCACATCAGCCTCATCTTCAACCAGATAAATATCGCCACCTTTTAATTTGTCATATTGTCCCATCGTACCTTCAACTTCTGGGTGCCCTTCATGACCAATTAAAATAGCTTCTGTCCCTTCGCGAGCATATTTAGTTACTTCAATATGTACTTTAGTCACCAATGGACAAGTTGCATCAAAAACTTTTAAGCCTCGACGCTCTGCTTCTTGCTGAACTGCTTTTGAAACACCGTGCGCACTGAAAATTACAATAGAATCATCTGGCACTTGATCCAGCTCATCAACGAAAACTGCCCCTCTTTGGCGTAAGTCATCTACCACAAATTTATTGTGTACAACTTCATGACGTACATAAATAGGAGGATTAAAACATTCCAAAGCCCGATTGACGATTGCTATGGCTCGATCAACACCGGCACAAAAACCACGCGGATTAGCTAACACAATTTCCATAACAGCCTCAAAATTAATAAAACAGGGGAACTTCTCGTAAATATTTGCAGTTAAAACTATTCAGTTTAAACGCACGGTACACTACAATAGCGAAGATATTTTATCATATCAGGAAAAATATCATGTCGGGTCTATTGTTTGTCGTTTCTGCTGCATCAGGAACGGGCAAAACATCTTTGGTGAAAGCCCTACTTGACCGTGTGAGCAATTTACATGTTTCAGTTTCGCATACTACCCGAGGTCAACGACCAGGTGAGTTAGATGGTGTTCACTATCACTTCACAACAAAAGATGAATTTTTAGACCAAGTGAACCAAGGTGGATTTATCGAATATGCTGAAGTATTTGGTAATTACTATGGCACTTCGCAAGCAACCGTAAAACAACAGTTAGCTCAAGGACATGATGTCTTGCTTGAAATTGACTGGCAAGGTGCAGAGCAAGTACGCAAGCTGTTTCCTGAATCTAAACAGATCTTTATTTTACCACCTACTCAATTCGATTTACGTCAGCGTTTATCTAACCGTGGTACAGACTCTGTTGAAGTTATTGAACACCGCTTAAGCTGTGCTGTTGAAGACATGCAGCATTATGTAAATTTCGACTATATCATCATTAATGATGACTTTAATAAAGCCCTACATGAGCTTGAAGCCGTCATTACAGCAAATCGTTTAGTCTTATCTCAACAGGCAAAAAGACATCAAAATCTAATTCAAGACTTGATTACTCCACAACCAAAACAGGAATAACTTGAGTCTGGAACGAAAGCCTTTTATACTATTTAGTCTGTTCAAATTTACCATTCCAAAACGAGAACTTTTATGGCACGCGTCACCGTTGAAGATTGTTTAGATCATGTAGACAACCGTTTTGAGCTTGTGCTCGTTGCAAGTAAACGTGCTCGTCAATTGGCACGTCAAGGCATGGAGCCAACTGTAGAATGGGATAACGACAAACCAACAGTTGTTGCTTTACGTGAAATCGCTGTAGGTCACGTAACGAAAGAAATTCTTAAACAACGTGAGCAAGATTACCAAACTTCTAGTCTTGATCTTGCCCTTTCTACAAACAGCTTAAATTTAGAAGGTTTTTCTTTCTAATTATTCCTGTTTCTATAAAAAACCATCGTTTTTTTGCGATGGTTTTTTATTTGGCTTATGCATATTTAAAACATATTGGTAAAAGCAATTATTTTCATTGAAAAAAAAATACACTTTTTCAAACGAAAAAATTGACAAGTTCCGCAATATGCTTTTCATTAAGAAGTAGATAGATTTAGTTTTTTAAGCAACAGAAAAAGGGTGGTCTATGCCAGGCGAAGAGGTCAGCCAAGCCAAGCAACAGCTCAAATTAATTATCGACCCTTACTTATCGGTAAGTGAAGTCGAAAAAGTGCTTGCTGCCTGCGATTTTGGAGATCTGGCACACACTGGTATTACCCGTAAAAGTGGTGAACCTTATATTCTGCATCCTATCGCGGTTAGCTGTATTTTAGCGAATATGCGTCTGGATCCTGAAACATTAATGGCTGCACTTTTACATGACGTCATTGAAGATACTCAATATACAAAAGACGATATTATTGAGCGATTTGGACAAACAGTTGCAGAGCTTGTTGATGGCGTAACCAAACTAAGCCAGTCGAGCGATAAAGAATATAATAAAGCTGCTTCTTTTAGAAAAATTCTACAAGCTACTTTGCAAGATCCACGCGTCATTATTATTAAACTAGCTGATCGCTACCACAATATGACCACATTGGGCGCCTTACGTCCTGATAAGCGTGCTCGTATTGCTCAAGAAACATTTGATATTTTCGTACCTATGGCAAGATTAGTCGGCATGAATGAAATGGCCGATAACCTTGAAAATTTATGTTATCAAAATCTCGATTTAGATATGTTTGATAACGTTCAAAATGCGTTGCTTCAAACCAAGCCAGAGCGATGTAAATACCAAAGTATCTGGGAACAAAATCTTGCGGAGCTTCTCCACAATTATCATATTCAAGGTCGAATTAAAAAGAAAAATAATAATATTGAGCTCTTACGCCATTTCGTAAAAAATGAAATGGATTTACAAGAACTTACTCATAGCCATGCCTTTGAAATCGTTTTGCAATCCATTGCAGACTGCGATCGTTTAGTAGCAGCCTTAAAAGAAAATTTTCAGGTCATCCAATATCAAGATCATATCCGCCGACCATTACCAGGTGGTAATCAGTCATTAATGATCAAGCTTAAGGGTGAAAAAACCACGTTATCGCTCACTATTCAAACTGAGTTGATGCGTAAAGCTGCACGTTTCGGTGTCGTACTCGGCGAAAATGCTCCACAAACTTGCCGCTCTGCCATTCAAGCTTCCATGCAGAACCTAAATACACTCATTGATGGTGAATGCGCTAAAACGACTTTTAATGACTTACTTGATTATTTACATCAAGAAAAAATTTGGGTTTACACACCACACGGCCAGTTACATGAATTACCACAAGGTGCCACAGTAGTTGATTTTGCCTATTCAGCTAGTCTTTTCTTAGGCAACCATGCGGTAGGTGCGAAAGTTGATGGTGAAATTAAGCCACTTTCTACACCATTAGTTAGTGGGCAGGTTATTGAGATTATTACTGACGTTTTAGCAACGCCAAATCCAGATTGGTTGAGCTTCATTAACACTCAAAAAGCTCGCCGTGCTTTACAGCACGTACTCAAAGACCAAGATATTGAAGAACAACGTTTAGTTGGTGCCCAAGCACTTTCACGAGCTTTGAAACTCTTTAATCGTTCTATTAACGACCTTTCAGATGCAGATTGGTTAGATCTCTTACAATGGCGTCATATTGATAATAAAGATGCATTATTTGAGCAAATTGCTGTTGGAGATTTACTTCCTCAACTTGTAGCTAACCATTTGTTTGCAAATGACAAGCATCCTCGAGCAGAAAATTCAGATCGGCTAATTCAAGGAACTGAAGGCATTGATGTTAAATATGCCCACTGTTGTAATCCTATTTTAGGCGACCCAATTCAAGGCCATTTAACACGACGTGGTTTAATTGTGCATCGTATTCGTTGTCATAATTTGCTTCATGAACAACATTTACACCCAGAAAACATTATGCCGCTTCAATGGAAAGCAGATGACGTAGATGATGTACGTTTTACTGCTTACCTTGCGATTTATATGGCAATGAATGATGAACAGGTATCAGACCTCATCTACCAATGTCGTAAAAATAATGCTGGGGTAGAAATGGTACATTCCAACGAACAGCGTACTTTCGTCAATATCGTAGTAAACAACCGTAAACATATTGCAAAAGTCATTCGTGATTTACGAATGCACTATGGCTTCCCACGTATTGAGCGTCTAGACGCCCCTGCTCCACAAATGGAAATTTCCAAAGTCAGCTAAAATTTGTTCTGCTTTACTAAAATCTAACTTCTAGAAGTACTTAATCAATTAAATCGATGATACTTTTGTCAAAACGTATCATCGATTATGATGAAAAAAGATTTAATCAAGGAGAACCAAATGTCCCGTCAAGTCATTCATACTGAAAATGCCCCTGCTGCCATCGGCACATATTCTCAAGCCATTTTAGTAGGTAACACACTATATCTATCAGGGCAAATTGGTTTAGATCCTTACAGTATGGAACTTGTAGACGGTATTGAAGCTCAAATCCGCCGTGTTTTTGATAACCTTAAAGCAGTATGTGAAGCTGCAGGCGGCACACTTGCAGATATTGCAAAGCTCAATATTTTTCTTACTGATTTATCTAATTTCCAACTCGTTAACCAAATTATGGGCGAATATTTTGCTCAACCATACCCAGCTCGTGCTGCACTTGGTGTAGCAAGCCTGCCTAAAGGGGCTTTAGTTGAAATGGATGGAATTGTTATTATTAATCAGTAAGATAAAATATTAACTAGAAATTATTTAGCTCTAAAATTAGATACCACCCCAGCTTAAAAAGCTGAGTAACTCTCAGATTTCCGCTTAGGTGGTATTTTTTTATCCAAAATCCCAATAACGATAAATGAGATTTTAAATGAATTTCATTGACAAACGATAATAATTATCAATAATATCAATTATCGCATTTATATTTGGGGATCACTCCCATGTACGTTTGCTTGTGTCGTGGCATTACCGATCAGGATATTAAAGACGCTATTGAAAATGGCGCTGAAAGCTATCGTGAAATTCGCGATTTGCTTGATCTTGGTACTTGCTGTGGACGCTGTGCACCAGAAGCACGTGCTATTATTAGTGAAGAATTAGCAGAAATTGCTGCTCGCATTTCTGTAGCTGCATAATAAAAATTAATATTTAACAAAAATTTATTGACTCCTCCACCGCTTTTTGCGGAACGTTAAATGTTCCTCATTGAAGCGGTTTTTTTTGGAAGGAAATTCACATTTACCAATATTGTGTTGTTTTTGATTGCGATTTTCATTTGCTGTTCCATAAATTACTCGCCATATCCATGATTGTTCACTAAAATGAATTTATAGATTGCCTTAATTGAATTAAGGCAGAAATTGTTTTGGAGTAGCTACAATGAAAGGCAATCGTGATGTGATTAATCAGCTCAATCAAGTGCTGTATCATCATTTAACTGCAATTAATCAATACTTTTTACATTCTCGTATGTTTAATGATTGGGGAATTGAACAACTCGGTTCTGCCGAATATAAAGAATCAATTCGCCAAATGAAGCATGCTGACAAAATTATTGAGCGTATCTTATTTTTAGAAGGTCTCCCTAATCTTCAACACTTAGGTAAATTGTATATCGGTCAACATACAGAAGAAGTTCTGCAATGCGACATCCGTAAAGTAAAAGAAAATATTGAAGCAATTCAAAAAGCGGTCGCTTTAGCCGAAACAGAACAAGACTATGTAACGCGTGATTTGGTACAAGAAATCTTAGAAAAAGAGGAAGAATATTGGGATTGGTTAGATACTCAAATTGATCTTATTGGCAGTGTTGGTATCGAAAATTATATCCAAAGCCGAATGTAATTCCTCATAAAAAAAAATCCCCTTGTACTTAAGGGGATTTTTTTTATTTATTTTTTAACAACTCTGCCAAAGTTATTTGCTGTCGATAAAGATGCTGCAAAATAAATATTTGCTGCTCGGCCTGTTCTACTTTTCCATTATAGGCAAGTAGCTGGGCATATTTACGCAAGTTATAAGGTGTCGCTTTATTCTTCACAAAATTACCCCATACTGCTAAATCAGCATCAGATAAAGTAGTTTCAGGCTTCATCTCAATCCATTTTAGACGCTGCTCAAACTGCGTTAAAATAAAAATCTGATTACTTCCTAAAATCTCAGCATTTGGCTGTTTATTCTTAAACAGCAAATTACTATTTGTGACATAGACATTATAGTCACGCCAAATTGCTACCAGAAGTATTACACTTATTCCCCAAATTAATCGAAGAACCTGCTTGTTGAGTACAATACCTTTGAGTACAGGTGTCTGTGCCTGAATTATGCCTAATAAGAAACCACAAGTAAGTAAGAAATAAGCGTAGCGTTGAGGAAACTCTAACATGGCATGAATGAGTACGGTACACACCATCATAATTGCAATAATTGAGATAGTTTCTTTAGCCTGCTGGTTTAGCCAAAGGAACCAACATGCAAAGTAAGCAATAATGACTATACCTATTGGAATACCGTTCCAGATGATGAGATCTAATAAAATATTATGGGCACTGGTTGTCCACTCAGTTGTTGGAAAAAGAGCGTAAGCTGACATTTGCGCCACACTGGTTTGGTTCCAACCATACCCTAACCAAGGATGCTGCTGTACAGCAAGTAGCATTTGGGTCCAGATATTAAAACGTAAATATCCAGAGCTTGCTCTTTCAACTAAACTACTTGCTTGGGTTACATCAGTGCTTGACCATGCTTCAATTAAACTAGTAGCAAATGGCAGAATCACTTCAGCTATTACAAAAAAACCAGCACACCACAAGAACCCTTGAATAAAACCAAATCTTTTTTGTTTTCCAAATAGTTTAACTATCCAATAGATAAGTAAAAATGGAAAAACGACCCAAGAAGTTCTTGATTGGCTTAAAGCGATTGTAAACAAGATAATGAGTGCTGAAGGGAAAAGTAACCAAACTGTTGCTTTATTCTTTTCATATAAAAATAGACAACCTAATAACCCCATAATCAGAAAGGTTGCCATATTGTTAGGTTGACCAAAGTTGCCGTAAGGACGGTTACCAATTAAATTAAGCATATAAATAAAATTAGATTCTAAATTTAACCATTGATAAATTGCTATAAAGCTTGTCCCAACAGCTACCGTCAATACCAGAACACAAAAACCCGAGAAAAGTTGTTCTCTTTTTTTCTCATCTAAAGATAAGTTATAACCTATTAGTATCATAAACCAAAAGCCTAGCAAATAAAGAGTACTCAACAAGGCTGTACTAAAATCTAAAATTAATCCGAAACTCCACTGTACTAGAGGAATTAGGATAAATGGCAATATTAATAATTGTGCGCGTGGAGTTTTTATATTTTGGTTTAGTAATACAGCTAATATACTTAACCCTGCTGCAAAGGCACCCATTTCACTAGAAAACATTACCCATGGATTATAATGAAAGGGAGATAACCAGGCAAAACCCAACAGGATAGCTGCGAGGAACAGAAAGAATACTTGCATAGAGACAGATTAGAAGTCAAAAACTTAAAAGAATTATACCTATAATAAAAAATTCTTAGAGTTATATTTTTACATGCAATTAGGCTAGCAATTTTTTGAATGTATATAAAAAACACCTCTTAAGAGGTGTTTTTTATACATTTTTAATATTAAATTATTGTACAGCCTTTTGGAGCAATTACTGAAGAAATATCTGTTGTTCCTTTAGTAATAGAACATGTCCAGCCACCCACATTTGCATTTACTCCAGAAGCAGCTGCTACATCTGCACTACGTGTTAAAGTTAGAACACCACCAGTAATTGTAGCAGAGCCTTGTAACGTACATGCAATAGTACCAGTAGTTCCATTTGCAGTTACATTAACAGCAGAACAATTATTAGTAGTACTTTTTAAACCAATTGCTGCGGGGTTATTATTCACACTGTTAGCTGTACCTTCGGATAGAGCTAGTTCAAATTGAGTTTTCCCTGGGCTGATTTCCGCCAATGCTGCTGTAATTTGAGAACGAGCAGTGTATTTCTGATATTGCGGAATCGCAATTGCTGCCAAAATACCGATAATGGCAACCACGATCATGAGTTCAATTAATGTAAAACCTTTTTGTGCATTCATAGCCTTTTTCCCCAAAGATTGTATGTATGTTTTTATATAAGCTTTTTCAGCTATCAAATATATTGCAGTAACCATGCCAACTTTTATTATTGTTAAAAAACATAAACTTACAATTTATTGAGTCTTATTTTAGTAGCTTAAGCTGTAATTAACTGACAAAAATTGTCACTAGGAATTTAGTAGGACTGAATCACCGATAAAAATTAATTTATTGCCTATTTCATTTTTTTAATATCGAATGTGATAAAAATCTCTATAAAAATAATCAAATAGGTGACATTTTTTGTCAGTCACCTTTTGAGCAAAAATTCTAAAAACAGTTAAATTTTTGAGTTAATCATTTAATTGATAATGATAGGTGCATTTCCTAATTCATTTAATTGATCTGGCATGTTTTCATCGTAAAAGCGTGACATCACTTCTCCAATTTGCTGAACTCCTGTAACTACAGCTTTCTGGTATTGCTTTTGTTGAAGCTGCTCTACAATCGACTTACAAATCTGCTGCCATATTTGTTCAGTAGTTGCACTCCTAATCCCACGATCAAAGATGATTTCTACTGTGCGCTCACACAGATTTAAATAGAGCAATACACCACTATTGAGCTCTGTATCCCATACACCCAGTTCTGCAAATAATTGCTGGGCTCTTAAACGTGTATTTTGTCTATACGCTTGTGAACATGGGATATGGCCTTCTATGACAACCTGTATTTCGCCAACATGTCCATGCTCTGCTTGCTGTACAGCCTCAGCAATAGCTTGTTTATCTTGTTTGGAGAAATATTTGCTACTTGCTGGTAAATAACAAAAATGCTTAAACCAACGTTTTAAACTTGGCTCTACATATTCCTCAATTTTTGGCTGAGTAATAATTTGGGTTGTTTCTGATGTTGTTACCATGAGCCTGAAGCACCTCCACCGCCAAAACGTCCACCGCCGCCGCCGTAGCCTCCGCCACCACCGCCAAAGCCTCCTCCACGTCCACCGCCACCAGCTCCACTCAGAATAGCCTGTAAAATCAGTTGAGCAATTGAAGTTATGAGTAAAAAGAAAATACCAAAACCTAGTAGTAAACTCATTACTACGCCAGCACCATTTACAAAACCAGCTACCGCTGCCGCAACTCCTGCTGTTGACGCGCTAAGTGGTCGACCAACAATAAATGATCCCACAACCCCAGCAACAAGAATAAATAAAGCCATTGTAAGCGTTGTTTGTTTGGCTTGTTGTTCTTCGGCAGCTTGATGTTGGCGTTCTTTTAAATCTTGAGCAGCTTGCTGAGCAACTTCCGGATCTAAATTTAAAATTCTTCCAATTTCATCAAGTCCTGCATTTAGTCCTTGAGCATATTGGGCTTGTTTAAAATAAGGGGTAATTTGATTTCGAATAATTCGACTTGCAACAATATCAGGTAATACCCCTTCTAAACCGTATCCAGTTAGAATCTGTATTCTATGGTCATTAATTGCAACTGCGATAAGTAAGCCATTATCTCGTTTACTCGAACCGAGTTGCCATTTTTCACCTACTCGCAAAGCATAATCAAAAATATCTTCTTGACCTGTAGTTGGTACAATCACAATACCTATTTGTGCTTTACCTTGCTGGTACAGATTTAAGATTTTCTGGCTAAGCTGTTGTTTTTCGGTTTCACTCAAAACGTTAGCTTGATCAATGACAGGTTGATTTAATGTTGGTAAACCGCGAATTGATTCACCATCAGCCATATCATTTGCAACTTGCGTTTGAGGTGTGACACTCGAAGCTGCCTGAGAATTTATTTGAGGCTTAGATGCTTGAGCTTGCTGCTGTTGAATAATTTTGCCTGCCACTACCGTATCCGTTTCATCGGTAGCAGTGGCAATATTATTCTCACTCCAAGCCGCATTCTGAAACAGAACACCACAGCAGAGAACAATTAAGGTAATAACGAATACCCTAATTTGCTTAGGCTGAAGCAATATAGTATTTCTCATGCGGCACTCCTTTGATTTAAATTAATCAAAAGAAACTTTTGGAGCCTGCTGAGCAGATGCTTCTGCAGAGAAATTGGCTTTAGGATGCATGCCAATCACTTTTGCTGTTACTGCTTGTGGGAACTGACGAACATAAGCGTTATAGTCCTGAACAGTTGTAATATAACGATTACGGGCAACAGCAATTCGGTTTTCTGTTCCCTCAAGCTGAACTTGCAATTCTTGGAATTGGGTATTGGCTTTTAAATCCGGATAGTTTTCTGAAACGGCAATAAGTCGAGATAATGCCCCAGTTAACTGGCTTTGTGCCTGTTGATATTTTTCAAGTAATGCTGGGTCTTCTAATACTTCTTTATCAACCTTCAAGCCTGCAACATTGGCACGTGCTTGAGTGACTTCTGTTAAAACCTGTTCTTCATGTTTAGCATAACCTTTTACAACATTTACCAGATTTGGAACTAGATCGGCACGACGTTGATATTGGTTTTGTACTTCAGACCAAGCCGCTGTTACAGCTTCATCTTTAACCTGTAAAGTATTATAGCCACAGCCTGAAAATAGTAAGGTACTGGCAAGTGTTGTCGCGATAGCAAGTTGTTTAAACGTTTTCATCGTCACATTATCCTCAAGTTTTTCTTTATATTTTTAACCACTTTTCCCGATTGTATGACGATTTTGACATTATTGTGTTGCTTTTATTTTATAGATTTAAAAAAACCGGATTTTTAAATCCGGTTTTTTATTAGCTTGGTCTTGGATTTTTTTCCTCTTGGAAACTTGTCATTTGATATTCATCAGCCAAATAACTTTTCCAATAATCGACCATATGGCTATAATCTTTTTGACTCGGGTGGAAGTCTTTTTTGTAATAAGCAAAATATTCAGGAGTTAGCTGTATAAGCATTTTAGCAAGCAAATATAGCCCAAATAAGTTACCTCCGATTTTAGATAAGCTCTTCCATTTATCTTGCCAAAATAGCCGTGTAGTGCCATAAAAAGCAAGACTTGCAAACCCTGTAGTGACACTCCGCATGAGTAAACGACGAATACGGTCATCACCATATACCTGTTGATAGACATCGAATGCAACTGAACGGTGCTCAATTTCTTCTATAGCATGCCAAACCCAAAGCTTTAGCGCATCTTGATCCAAAGTTTTTAGAAGTTCTGGATGCTGTAAAATATATCCCCCCAGCAAAGCCGTAAAATGCTCAAATGCACATGTCAGTGCTAGCTGCAGCTTAGGAGAAATTGTTCTTAAATACTTGTCACGCTCATTCAACCAGTTCTGAAAGCGATCCAGATTATAGTCATCACGACGCCAAGCCTCATTGAACTCTCCATGTGCTTTCGAATGCATTGCTTCTTGCCCAATAAATGCCGCAATCTGAGCCTGTAATTGAGGGTCGGAAACTTTGTCACGTACATTACGCACGCTATTTACAAAAAACTGTTCTCCTACGGGAAATGTTGAAGAGAGTGCAGTTAAAAAATGGGACATTAAAGGCGAATTTGCAAAATAATAGCGTTTGATAGCTTGAGGATTAAACTCAAGGCGACGCACAGTAATACCCAACGCTTTTCGACGATTTAAATATGATTTTTCTGCCGTCATACCTGCGATATTCATATTCAACACCTATTGTATTGAAGAAGGAAGCTTTGAGTATCTCTTGCGACTAAGGGGCTAAACAGGGCAAAAAAGCTTATTGTATTTGCCAAAAACATCAAACTGATTAATGGTAAAAAATAAAGCCTGCAATCGCAGGCTTTATCAAAAACTTTAATAATGATTTTTTTAGATTAAACACTAAGGTAATCTAAAATACCTTCAGCAGCTTGGCGACCTTCCCAGATTGCTGTAACTACAAGGTCTGAACCACGTACCATATCACCACCAGCAAAGATTTTTGGGTTTGAAGTCTGGAATTTAAATTCCTGCTGTTCAGGTGCAACAACACGACCAGAACCATCAAGATTAATATTTACACTACCAAACCAGTCAGCAGGGCTTGGACGGAAACCGAACGCTAGCAAAACTGCATCAGCAGGTAAAACTTCTTCAGAACCCGGAATTGGCTCAGGGCTACGGCGGCCACGACTATCTGGTTCACCCATTTGTGTCGTTACCACTTTTACGCCTGTTACCTTACCATTTTCGCCAACAATCTCGATTGGTTGACGGTTAAATAAGAACTTTACGCCTTCTTCATACGCATTTTTTACTTCACGTGCAGAACCCGGCATATTACTTTCATCACGGCGGTATGCACATGTTACATCGTGGGCACCTTGACGTAATGAAGTACGGTTACAGTCCATTGCGGTATCACCACCACCAAGAACAATAACTTTCTTACCATCCATGCTAATGTATTCACTTGGGTCCTTTTCCCATCCCTGACAACGGTTCACGTTAGAGATTAAGAAATCAAGCGCATCATAAACACCGTCAAGATCTTCACCAGGGAAACCACCTTTCATGTAGGTATAAGTACCCATTCCCATGAATACTGCATCATATTCAGCAAGTAATTCATCAATCGTGACGTCTTTACCAATTTCAGTATTTAAGCGGAATTCAATGCCCATGCCAGTGAAAATTTCACGGCGGCGCTTCATCACATCTTTTTCCATTTTGAATTCTGGAATACCAAATGTTAGTAAGCCACCAATCTCAGGACGCTTGTCAAATACCACCGGTTTAACACCACCACGAGCTAAAATGTCGGCACAGCCTAGGCCTGCTGGACCTGCACCAATGATTGCAACTTTTTTACCTGTCCACTTCACATGTGACATATCTGGGCGCCAACCCAAAGCAAAAGCCGTGTCATTGATATATTTTTCAGCATTACCAATGGTTACTGCACCAAAGCCATCATTTAAGGTACAAGCACCTTCACACAAACGGTCCTGCGGACATACACGACCACATACCTCAGGTAAAGTATTTGTTTGATGGCAAAGCTCAGCAGCCTGGAAAATTTGGCCTTCAGCAATGAGTTTTAGCCAGTTTGGAATGTAGTTATGTACAGGACATTTCCATTCGCAATATGGGTTACCACAACCTAAACAACGGTGCGTCTGATTGGTTACAGTTTCCGAAGTAAAAGGTTTATAAATTTCCACAAACTCTGCTTTGCGGACAGTAATATCTTTTTTCTCTGGATCTTGACGTGGTACATCCAGAAATTGAAAGTCATTATTTAGGCGTTCTGCCATGTCTCTCTCCGTGGGTAGGCGCGGATTTCCTTGTTTGCCCGCACCTGCCTATGTCTTTGCAGTCGTGGAATTATTGTGGGTCAGCTTGTGTAGTTTTCAAAAGCGATTGCAAGTTAGCAGCTTTTGGTTTTACAAGCCAGAATTTACGGCTGTAGAAGTCAAACTCATTGCGGATTTTGTAAGCCCAAGCACTACCTGTTTCCTTGATGTGCTCGTCAATAATACGCAATAAGAATTCTTTATGATCTTCCATAGATTCTGTTGAAATACGGGTTAAGTCAATTAACTCGTGGTTGTAGTAATCTACAAAGTCATTATCGAGGTCAAGCACGTAAGCAAAACCGCCTGTCATACCTGCACCGAAGTTATGGCCCACTTTTCCAAGCACAGTCACAACACCACCAGTCATATATTCACAGCAGTGGTCACCTGCACCTTCAATAACAGCAAACGCACCAGAGTTACGAACCGCGAAACGCTCACCTGCTGTACCTGCAGCAAATAACTTACCGCCAGTTGCACCATACAAACAAGTATTACCAATAATTGCTGTATTTTGTGTCTGGAAAGGTGAACCTTTTGGTGGGAAGATCGAAATACGACCACCAGCCATACCTTTACCTACATAGTCATTTGCATCACCTTCAAGACGGATGTGCAATCCACCAGCATTCCAAACACCAAGTGACTGACCAGCAGTACCTGTTAGGTTCATTACAACTGGATGTGCTTCCATACCCAAGTTGCCATAGCGACGAGCAATCTCACCCGATACACGTGCACCAATTGAACGGTCACAGTTCACGACATTAAAGTTGAATTGACCACCAGCGCTTGACTCAATTGCAGGAAGCATTTCTTCGACCATTCTTTCAGCCAATACGCCCTTGTCAAACGGTGCATTACCTTCTACTTCACAATACTGTGCTTTACCTTCAGCAGCAGGATGAGAAGTTAACAATGCACTTAAATCAAGATGAGCATGTTTCTCTGTTTCACCCGGTAAGACTTCAAGTAAATCTACACGGCCAATCAAATCTTTAAGTGAAGCTACACCAAGAGCCGCCAACCATTCACGAGTTTCTTCTGCAATAAAGTGGAAGAAATTAATGAGCATTTGTGGTTCGCCAATATAGTGCTCTTGACGTAAATGATCTTGTTGAGTTGCAACACCAGTCGCACAGTTGTTTAAGTGGCAAATACGTAGGTATTTACAACCTAATGCGATCATTGGTGTAGAACCAAAACCGAAACTTTCAGCACCTAAAATAGCTGCCTTAATAACATCAAGACCAGTCTTTAAACCACCGTCAGTTTGTACACGCACTTTGCCACGCAAGTCATTTACACGAAGTGCCTGATGCGCTTCACTCAAGCCAAGCTCCCATGGCGAACCTGCATGGTGAATTGATGAAAGCGGAGACGCAGCAGTACCACCGTCATAACCTGAAATGGTAATAAAGTCTGCATATGCTTTAGCAACACCTGCAGCAATTGTACCTACACCCGGCTCAGATACTAACTTCACAGATACCATTGCTTTCGGGTTAACTTGTTTCAAGTCAAAAATCAGTTGCGACAAATCTTCAATTGAGTAAATGTCATGATGCGGCGGAGGTGAAATAAGTGTCACACCCGGAACAGAGTAACGTAAACGTGCAATCAAGCCATTCACTTTACCACCTGGCAACTGACCACCTTCACCCGGTTTTGCACCTTGAGCAACTTTAATTTGCAAGACTTCGGCAGAAGTTAAATATGCAGGTGTTACACCAAAACGTCCAGATGCAATTTGCTTGATTTTCGAGTTACGAATTGTGCCGTAACGCGCAGGATCTTCACCACCCTCACCAGAGTTTGAACGACCACCAATGGTATTCATGGCAATTGCAATTGCTTCATGGGCTTCTGGAGAAAGTGCACCTAAAGACATCCCTGCCGAGTCGAAACGAGGCAAGATAGCTTCAACCGATTCAACTTGCTCAACCGGAATTGGATTGGTTGTTTTTAACTTAAACAGGTCACGAATAGTCGCGATCGGACGGTTATTCACTAACTCGGCATATTCTTTAAAGTCTTCGTATTTGCCAGAACGAACTGCCTTATGTAGCGAGTTAATCACGTCTGGGTTAAACGCGTGGTATTCTTTACCAAATACGAATTTCAGCAAACCACCTTGATCAATTGGTTTACGGTTAGACCAAGCTGTAGCCGCTAACTTTTTCTGGTCATTTTCAAGATCAACAAATGTTGCACCTTGGATACGACTAGGAACACCTAAGAAACATTGATCTACAACTTCAGAAGATAAACCAACTGCTTCAAATAACTGACCACCACGGTAAGAAGCTACTGTCGAGATACCCATCTTTGAAAGAACTTTTAATAAGCCTTTCTCGATACCTTTACGGAAGTTTGCCTGTGCATGGATTGGATCACCTAAAAGCTCACCTTTAGCAATCAAATCATTGATTACATCATATGCAAGGTATGGGTAAATGGCAGTAGCACCAAAACCGAGTAACACCGCAAATTGATGTGGATCACGTGCAAAACCGGTTTCAACCATAATGTTTGCATCAGTACGCAAACCAGTTTTTATGAGGTGATGGTGTACCGCACCTGTCGCAAGCGCAGCATTTGCAGGCAAATAACCTTGACGAATGTTTTTATCAGTTAAAACAATTAAGGTCTTACCATCACGAACCGCTTGTGCAGATTCTTCACAAATACGAGTAATCGCAGCTTGTAAACCTTCGGTTTCAGCATAGTTCAGATCAATATCAACCGCCTCATAACCCGCACGTTCAATGCTACGAATTTGCTGCATTTTTGAATTTGATAAAACCGGGCTAGAGATGATGATACGATCAGCATGTTCAGGGCCTTGTTCGAATACGTTCTGCTCACGACCCAAACAGGTTTCAAGTGACATAACAATTGACTCACGTAATGGGTCAATTGGCGGGTTTGTCACCTGTGCAAACTGTTGACGGAAGTAATCGGTCACATGACGTACTTGACGAGACAATACAGCCATTGGTGTATCGTCACCCATAGAACCCACAGCTTCCTGGCCGCTCTCAGCGATTGGACGTAACAACTGATCGCGCTCTTCAAATGTCACCATAAACATTTTTTGAGCCGCTTTTAATGCATCGCCAGTTAAACCTTTATCAACAAGTTGTTCTTCAAGTTCCGGGTTTGCATTTAAGCGAATCGCATGGTCACGCAACCACTCACGGTACGGACGCATGTTTTTCAAGTGATTGCTAACATCTTTAGTATCAAGCACTTTACCTGTAAGGGTATCAACAACCAAGATTTGACCAGGACCTACACGACCTTTTGATACTACATCTTCTGGCTCATAGCCCCAAACACCAATTTCAGATGCCAATGTAATGTAATCATTTTTGGTAATAACCCAACGCGCAGGACGTAAACCATTACGGTCAAGCATACAAATCGCATGACGACCATCTTGAATAACGAGGCCTGCCGGACCATCCCAAGCTTCCATATGTTTAGAGTTGAACTCATAGAATGCACGCAAGTCTGCATCTAAAGTTTCAACGTTCTGCCAAGCTGGTGGCACGAGCATACGTAAAGCACGGAATAAATCCATACCGCCGCCCACCAGAATCTCAAGCATATTATCTAAACTTGAAGAGTCCGAACCTGTACGGTTTACAATCGGGTTAAGCTCGGTCAAACCTGGCAATAATGGGTTTTCAAATTTAGGAGTACGCGCTAATGCCCAGTTACGGTTTGCTGTAATTGTGTTGATTTCACCATTATGTGCAAGATAACGGAATGGCTGAGCTAATGGCCAACGCGGTAATGTATTTGTAGAGAAACGTTGGTGGAATACCACAATATGTGATTTTAAACGCTCATCTGCCAAGTCTGTATAAAACTCGGCAATCGCCGCAGGCATCATTAAGCCTTTATAGCTAATAACTGTCGAGCAAAGCGTAGTCACGTAAAATAACGGATCATTTTGGAGTTGTTGTTCCGCACGGCGACGCGCCAAGAATAACTTACGGTTAAATTCAACCTCAGTTACGCCCATTGGACAGTTCACGATGACTTGCTCAAAAGCAGGTAAAGATTGAAGCGCGATTTCACCCAATGCATCGTTGTTTGTTGGAACGATACGCCAAGCAAGTACACGTAAACCTTCTGACTCAATTTCTTTCGTTAAAATATTTTTAGAGTGCTGTGCTAATGCTGGATCAATATTTAAAAATACCGTACCCACAGCAAAAATTTCACTCAGTGTAATATCACTCAGTTTTTTTGCTTCATCACGGAAAAATTGCTTTGGCATCGCCAACAATAAGCCGCAACCATCTCCCGTCTTGCCATCTGCGGCAATACCACCACGGTGCGTCATGCAACTTAAACTGTGAATCGCGGTTTCTACTAGATGATGACTTGATTCACCCTTCATATGGGCAATCAGTCCAAAACCACAGTTATCCTTAAACTCATCAGGCTGATATAAACCTTGAGCGGGAGCTACAGTATTAGGCGATGGCATGTGCATAGCGTACCCTTCTTTCAATAAGGCTCTTTCGAGCGTCAAACAAACAACTTCTTTTTGCGATAGTGCCTATGGACGATAGTTAGCTCAATGTTTCGCAAAAAAAAATTTTGGGCGGATAAGCCAATATACGCTGTTCCATTTTTACGTACACTGGTTTTTGCTAGAAAAATGTTTTGACTTATTTCGCACTCTTTTAAAGCAGTTCGACCCCACGACTCTGCATAGAATTCACTTCTTAGAGGCTAAAATAGTTTGCAGCACATTAATAAGCACAACAATAAAGCAAAAAGTGTGCCAAAATAGAAAAATAGACCTAAATCTTTATATTTATTATAAATATAATTATTTTATTCACGTTATCATGTTAAAAAATGACTAAATATGCACCACATCTGGTCAAAAAATATTAATACACCATATATTTGCACTATTTTAGAGCACAATTTAAGGTGATTTAGTTCCCTCTTGTGCCCTCATTTGTAGCATTTTTGGGTTGATTCTCATTAACCCGTGTCTGTACAGGTTTATTTGGCTGATCAATATTAGAATTCGATTGTTGTACATCAACCACATTTCCTGCCGCATCACGACGCACAATAGTAGTTTTTGTAGCCGAGTTAGTACTAGCAGGTTTTGGTTGAGTGTTTAGGGTACTACTCGCTGGAGCTGACATTAATAAAGATTCATCAATTCTAGGCAAAGCCGCTGGACGCAATCTAACTTCATATAACTGATTATTGCCACCTTTCATCTCATCTGCCCCCAAATCATTTACCAGTGGGGCATAACTTGAGAACTGCTGTGGCTGAGGTTTAACCGAATCAGGTAACTGCAAATTAATCTGTGTTAATTGCTGAACCGCATCTTCTGAACGTTTGAATGTTCCGTAAGCCAACACATACTGTTCTGCTTGTTGTTCTCCGCTTAAGCGGAAATAAATAAACTTATTACGATCAGTACGACTTTTTAAAAAGTTTTTAATGATGTCTTCATCAGAAGCTCTGAATAACTCAAGCGTCCATTGTTTTTTATTTTCATTAATAAATTTTGTACCACGAAACTCAGGCTCATGTTCACCTGACGCCACAGTTCGTGTTGTTAAATCCAGTGGACGAACCTCGTCAGCTAAAGCACCTAAGTTAGGAGTGGTTGCAACTTTCTCTGGTTGAATTTGTACGGGTGCATCGGAATCAGCCGACTTTTCAACCTCAACCAGTTTTTTATTATCAGTTATGACCCAAAAAATAAAAGCAAGGAATAAGCAGACAATACCACCAACCAACCAGATATATTGTTGAACATTCTGCCAAAGTGTACGTGATACAGTCATGCTTTACCTTATTTGTTATCCGTGTTGATTCGCCAAAATAGCTTGTTTCATAAGTTCAACATCAAAGTTTTTGGTAATTACAGCTTGCCCAAGTTGTTTTAACAACACCAAACGTAATTGCCCATTAAGAACTTTTTTGTCATGAGCCATATATCCAAGGAAATCATCCAATGGAATTTGTGGACATGATATCGGCAAATTCGCACGTTGAATGATTTTTTTTGTACGTGCCACATCTTCATTTGAGATCCAGCCCAAACGTTGTGATAAATCTGCCGCCATAACCATTCCAGTTGCAACAGCTTCACCATGCAACCAAGTTCCATAACCTAGATACGACTCAATCGCATGGCCAAAAGTATGACCTAAGTTAAGTAAAGCACGTTCACCTTGCTCTTTCTCATCGTTGGCAACAATGCGGGCTTTATGAGCACATGAACGATAAACAGCCTCTGCTAAAAGGTCAGCATCTCTTGCAACTAGGCCATCCATATTTTCTTCAAGCCAAACCAGGAAATCTTCATCACCCAAAAGTGCATATTTAATTACTTCGGCTAAACCGGCCGAGAGCTCACGTTCTGGCAATGTATTCAATTGTGCCATGTCAGCTAAAACAACTTGTGGTTGCTGAAAAGCACCTAACATATTCTTGCCAAGCGGATGATTAATTCCTGTTTTTCCACCAACACTTGAATCTACTTGTGAAAGTAAGGTCGTAGGAACCTGTACAAAGTAAACGCCACGTTGGAAACAAGCAGAAGCAAAACCAGCCATATCACCAATGACGCCACCACCTAAAGCTAAAACCGTACAATCGCGGTTAAAACCAGCTTCAAGCAATGCATCAAAAATTAAGTTTAAGTGCTGAATATCTTTATACTTTTCGCCATCAGGTAAAATACAGGTCGCAACCGTTTTACCTAGACTTTCCAAAGCTTCCTGATAGTGGCTTAAATATAAAGGCGCAACCGTAACATTACTCACAATCATGACCTGTTGACCATGAATATAAGGCTCTAGTAATTGTTTCGGGTCAAGTTGGCTACCAATGAAAATAGGATAACGGCGTTCGCCTAATTCAACATGTAAAGTTTGCATGAATTTATAAAACCACTAGTCAGTTCGTCTATTTTAACTTGTTCGATAGAATAAGTTGCAAAATCTTTTGGGCAAGATCACGTGCAGCACCTTGATTCGTTTCAATCGTATAGTGTGCAACTTCACGATACAGAGGATCTCTGATCTTTAATAAATCCCGCAATTTTTGTTCAGGATTTTCAACTTGTAATAAAGGTCTATTTTTATCGCGATAGGTTCTTTGTAGTTGTAATTCGACAGGAGTATATAGATAAACAACGATTCCACGTTGCTTTAAAAACTCCCGATTAGGCGCCTGAGTAATAGCACCGCCACCTGTGGCAAGCACTAATGCCTTACGTGAAGTAAGCTCATTTAAAACGACAGTTTCACGCGTACGGAAGCCGACTTCTCCTTCTTTTTCAAAAATCCAGGGAATAGTGGCCCCTGTCTTGCGCTCAATTTCATGATCACTATCTAAAAATTCACGCCCTAATAGTTCTGCTAAATGACGTCCAACGGTTGTTTTTCCTGCCCCCATGGGCCCTACCAAATAAATATTTGGTAGGGTTTCAAACGCTTTGCTTGGCAAGGCGCCACCTATTTCAATTGCTTTCATTAAAAAATATATTAATGATTTCTCGCTAAAGTGTCATTAACAATTCGTGGTGTAACGAAAATCAGCAACTCTTGTTTATCATCAGACTTTACATCTTTTCTAAATAAACGCCCAACAACAGGAATATCACCAAAGAAAGGAACTTTGGTTTGTGAATTCATAGTCGTTTGCTCAAAAACACCACCCAAAATGACAGTTTCGCCATTATCTACCAATACATTGGTATTGATATTATTTTTATTTAAAATCAACTCTCCATTTGGAGCCGCACCCGCTACAGAATCCTTAGAAATATCCAACTTCATTTGAATCTTGCCATCAGGTGTAATACTTGGTGTCACATTTAAACTCAGCAAAGCATCTTTAAAAGATGTTGTAGCAGTTGAACCTGCTGCAGAGTTAGTTGTAGATTGATATGGAACTTGTTGACCAGTTGCAACTTTCGCTGTTTGTTTATCGGCAGTCATGACTTTAGGGGTAGAAATAACCTCACCATAACCATCCGCTTGTAAAGCAGACAATTCAAGATCTAACATAAAGTCAGACATACTAATCAAGCCAAAAGCAATACTTCCTGCAGGATTAGAAACTCCTAAATCCACGTTTAAGTTATCTGGGCGCTCAATCGTATATTTATACCCACCTGTAGTTTCATCTTTTTTAGGTTCGCGTAAATTCCATAAAGTTGTTTCACTACCGCCAACCAGCAAATTGTTGTTATTGGTAATACCTTGCGACAGAATGCCCCACTTCACACCAAGTTCTTTGGTAAATGACGTAGAGGCTCTCACAATACGTGCTTCAACCATAACCTGTTTAACTTGCACATCAAGCAAGTCAATCATTTTACGAATTTGATCAATTGACTGAGCAGTATCGTTAATAATAAGAGTATTAGTTCGGTCATCTTGAGTAATAGTGCCACGCGGGCTAAGCAAACTACCCACATTATTGCCTAGACTATCAACTCCAGTATTTAAATTGGTTGAAGTTGAGGTCCCTCCACCAGAAGTATGTTGTAAGCCATTACTATTATTTGAGCCTTGTGTAATGAGACCCATAATATCGCCAGCTTTAGCATACTTCAGTTGAATATACTCAGTCTGTAAGGGTGCAAGTTTGACACTTTGTGCAACAGCTTTCGCTTCTTCTTCTTCCGCTTTAATCAATTCTGCAACTGGAGCAATCCAAATCACATTGCCATTACGGCGTTTATCAAGATTTTTAGTTTTTAAAATAATATCAAGAGCCTGATCCCAAGGTACATCTTTTAAACGTAGTGTGATATTACCTTGTACACTATCGGCAGCTACCATATTGATGCCTGTAAAATCAGCAAGTAATTGCAACACACGGCGTACTTCAATATCTTGGAAGTCTAATGAAAGTTTATTTCCTGAATAATTTGGCGTTTTATATAAAGAGGTAACATTTTTATCTTGGGGACGTTTCAAACTGATCGTGAGCTTATTCTCTGCCTGATAGGCCATATATTCATAGCTACCAGAGGACTGGATAGTTATTACACCAGCCCCTTTATCATTATAAGCATCGATACTTGAAACCGGTGTTGCAAAATCATTTACATTTAAGCGACGCGCTAAATGTGTCGGGATTTTTGTACCTATTGTTCTTATAACGACTTTACTACCCTGCTGCTGAACATCTACAGGCGTATTACTTCCTAAAAGATCTACAACAACCAGACCTTCTCCCTGACTACCACGTTGAAAGCCAATATTTGAAACACCTTGTGGTTGTGCTGAGACCACAGGTAGCGGCTTATTACTTGTTTGAGCAGAATTAATTTTTAAAATAAAGGTATTACCTTCTACTCGTGTTGTAAATGCTCCAGCATCTTTTAGGTTTACAGTTAAACGTGAACGCTGGTCATCTGAAGTAACATCTACAGAACTTGCCTCATTAGTTGCAACACTAATTTTAGACTGTTTTAAACCTTGCTGTGCCTTATCAAAATCAAGGATTAAACGTGAAGGATTTTCAAGTTGGTAAGCTTGTGGTTGTGGTGGCAAGCCATTAAACATGACTCTAATTTCTGTGCCCTGACCTGCAATTTGCATTGGTACAATGTTGGTCATGCTGACCTGTGCAGATGCAGCCTGCATAATCGCAATAGCTACAGCCCCCATAGAAAACTGACGGAATACGTGATTCATTGTCTGACCATCCCCAATTAAATTAAATAATCTTTAAAAATATTTTTTCGTTGTTATTCCCTAAATTTTAGGGTGCAGGCCCAATCAAGACCAATGTTCTTGGTCTTTCGACATAGCCTTCTCGACCATCTGGTACGATTTCAACCAGATCAATCTGGGTTGGACTAATATGGGTAATACGGCCCTGATTCATACCCATATAGTTACCCACTTGTACCCGTTCAATCTGCTGATCCGGTGTCTGGATCAAGGCCAATATCTGCCCTCGATTATTACGCATGCTCCCTTTCATATTTAAAGCTTCAAGTGCATAACTTTCGAGTGGTTGGGGCGCACGTGAGAAATTCGGATAAACCCGTTTCCCAGCCATAATCTTGAGCTCGGCAGCTAGAGAACTTGGCATAAATGGGCTTTTTAATTGATGAGCAGCGTAATTAAATTGTGGTACAGGAGTAAAAATCGGTGCTGGTTCAATAGGGAGTGGCGGCTGATTACGAATATTGGCCATTTCCTGATTTACTGCATCAATTCTTGAATCACAACCGACAAGCACAGCACACGCCAAAACATAAAGAGTAATTTGCTTAATTTTCATCATAACTCTCCTATTTCGGCTGAACAGTAGTGTTCGTTGAGGCAGATGCTGCTGGAGCTTTGCCTGTTTGCTCCGATGTATCTGTTGTCCCTACGTATCGGTATGTTTTTGCTTTAATGGAATAGTTCAGCACAGGAATATCAGACTTGTTATCTTTAGCTGGCGATACATCAACAGTAAAATCGTGCATAGTTACAATACGAGGCAAAGCAGCGATACTACTTACAAAAGCTCCAAATGCGTGATAGTCCCCGGTCGCTTCTATGGCAATTGGTTGCTCAATAAAAATTTCCTGCTTTACTTCATCTTCCAAGCGAATATTTTTAAATTTCAATCCAGAGTTCACTCCTGTTAAGTTGATATCTTCAACTAAACTCGGAATCTCAGTTTCTTTTGGTAACTGCTCTAGTTGCTGGTTGAAATTTGCCTGCATCTCTTGAAGTTGCACCTGATACTGTTGCAGGTTACGTAATTTCGAGTCTTTTTCACGAAATTCGTTTAATAAATTGCTTTCCTGAGCTTGAGCATTATCAATAGCTTGTAATTTCGGTTGAATAACAATGAAATACCCCAAAGCTAACACAGCAAAGAAAATAAAAATCCAACACGTAATTTTTACAGATATTGGCCAACTACCATAGTTGTTCATATCCAGCGTATTAAATTGCTGAAGGAATTTATCGAGATTAAATTTCTTTTTCTTTGCAGATAATTGTTCTAATGACAATTCTTGAAGTTCGTCTTGACTCATTTAGCAGCCCCCACACTTTCACCTGTAGATGGCTTAGCAGAATCATCCGTTGTGGCCACGCCCATTTCCCCCAAATCGACAGTCACAACAAAACTACCATAGTGGTCTTCCACCCTAGGAAGAAGAGAACTTGCAGCCTTATCTTTTTTCTCTTCATTAGCCAAGAAAGAGTTCATAAAAGCATTACGATACCAAGGAGATGCTTCAAGATTACGGAGTAGTTCGGCTACTGTATTTGGACTCTCAGCTTTACCTTCAATCGTAAACTTATCTCCGGTTCGGCTAAATTTCGTTAAATACATAGCTGGTGGTGTGACTCGAACTAACTCATCAACAAGTCTTACCACTACTGGACGTTGACTCTGCAAACCTTGGATCAACTTCATGCGTTCAATAATGGCATCACGCTGTTCCTGTAAGCCGTTTAATGTTTTTAATTGCTGATCAAGGTTCTGATTTGTGCTCATAATGAGCTGATTCGCTTGCTCTTGATCATCTAATTTATGGTCAAAATAAAACCATCCCCCAAATACGGTTGTAATCCCCAAAACAACCACCCCAAAACATAACGTTATAAATTGTTTTTTTCGTTGCTCCCTCAGCTCTTCGCGCCAAGGCAGTAAATTAATTGTTGCCATTAATCAAAACTCCTTAAAGCCAAGCCACATGCCACCATTAAAGATGAAGCATCATTTTCAATTTTTTGAACGTCGACTTGAGGAGAAAAGCCCATTTGTAAGAATGGGTTGGCAATCGTGACACGGTAACCTAATTTTTGCTGCAAAAGCTTGGCAAGGCCTGGAATATTCGCATTTCCACCAGCGAGCAAAATATGGTCTATTTCGTTAAATTGGGATGAAGAAAAGAAAAATTGTAGTGAACGCGCCGCCTGCTGAACTACCGCGTCTAGAAATGGGTCTAGCACTTCAATTTCATAATCATCTGGTAAAGAGCGATCTTTTTTCGCTCGGCTTGCTTCTTCTAAAGACAAACCATAACGACTTTGAATTTCAAGCGTAAGTTGTTTTCCGCCGAAAACCTGCTCTCGTGTATAAATAATCTTGCCATTTTGCATGACAGATAATGTCGTCATGGTATGACCGATATCTAAAATCCCTATGGTATTTGCACCCATCGGTAAGCTATCAGCAAACACGCTAAAAGCGCGCTCAACCGCGTAACTTTCGACATCAGCCAATTTAGGATTTAAATCTGCCAATTCAAGCACTTCAACGCGTGTTTCAACGTTTTCTGTTCTTGTGGCGACCAAGAGCACATTTACACGATTTGGATTCGCAAGACGATCCGGCAAAACCTCAAAATCAAGGCTCACCTCATCTAAAGGGAACGGTATATACTGCTCCGCATCTACACGAATCTGAACTTCGCGTTCGTCATCGCTCATATCTGCATCCATTTCGATAGTTTTATGAATAACCGTCGATGTCGGAACAGCAATTGCAGCATGAGTGGTTTGGGGATTTGCTAAATTCATCGCCCGTTCCAAAGCCTCTGCAACTGCTTCTGGATTTAAGATATTTTTTTCAACTACACTGTTTTCGGGTAAAGGCATCAAAGCATAGCTTTCTACCCAATATTTACCGTTCTTGACAGAGAGCTCTAACAACTTAACAGAAGTCGAACTAATATCGACACCCATTAACCCCTTATTAGGTTTACGATATAACCTGAGCACACTATTGTCCTATTATTTTTTTATCCCCAAAAAAAAATTACAAACCAATAATCTCGGTCTTTATTTTTACACGGATACAATATCTCATCTAACAATCCGCATGTCTAAAGGCTATACTGACCACAATTAGTTTGTATTCGATCTTATTAAAGCTTACTTATCATGAAAAAGCTATCCAGTTTGGGCTTCGTGCGTCCAATTTTTTTGATCATTATTATTATCTTAGTCTCACTTCCGATGGGATTCTATGGCATGTATCTCTATATTGCCCCAACGCTTCCGGAAATGAGTTCACTAAAAAAAGCACCGCTTTTAAAACCATTGCAAGTCTATACAGCCGACAATCAACTCATTGCTGAATACGGTGGTAAACTTTCTATTCCGGTTGAATACAAACAAATTCCTCCTAATTTTATTCATGCATTCCTGGCAGCAGAAGATTCTTCTTTCTTTGAACATAGTGGCATTAGTTTTAAAGGTTTAGGTCGTGCTTTGAGTGAAAGTGTGACTGGTTCTGATGTACAAACTGGTGGCTCAACCATCACGATGCAGGTCGCAAAGAACTATTATTTGAGTCCAGAAAGAACATTAAAACGCAAACTAACAGAAATCTTTTTGGCTCGAAAAATTGAGCAAAACTTATCTAAAGAAGACATCTTAAGCCTCTATGTAAATAAGATTTTCTTAGGTAAAAACGCTTACGGTATCGCAGCGGCTGCAAAGATTTACTACAACAAAAGCATTAATGAGCTCAGCATTGCCCAAATGGCCATGATTGCCGGCTTGCCTAAAGCACCATCTAAATATAATCCAGTTGTTAACCCTGAGCGTGCACTTGAACGTCGCAACTGGATTTTAGGCCGAATGCTTCAACTTGGTTATATTTCTCAAGCGGAATATCAAAAGGCCGTTGCAGAGCCAATCAATTTGAATATGCCCAACCGTGACCTAAATAATATTCACCCCTACGCAGGTGAAATGGTCCGCTCAGAGCTTGTAAAACATTTTGGTGAACAAGCAATTGATTCTGGTTATAAAGTCTACACAACCATTAATGCGAAACGCCAAGCGATTGCGGAAAAAGCTGTGCAGGACGGTCTTGAAGCTTATGACCGTCGTCATGGCTGGCGTGGTGCAGAAGCACATGATAAGCCATTAAGCGAATTTAGAGCATATGCCAACACTTATCCGGCGCAAGTCACCAAGGTAAATAGCAGCTCTTTTGAAGCATTAATGCAAGATGGCTCAACAGTAACCGTGCAATGGTCCGGCATGTCATGGGCCCGTCCCTATCGCAATGCAAATAGCGTAGGTGCAGCACCTTCTCGTGCATCTCAAATTGTTAAAGTTAAAGATATTGTTCGTTTACGCCCAAATGAAGCTAAAACTGCGTGGTCACTAGTTCAAGTACCAAAAGTTCAAGGTCAGCTCATTGCAATTAACCCAAACGATGGCTCAATTGAAGCAATTGTAGGTGGTTATAATTTCTATCAATCAAAATTTAACCGTGCTTTACAAGGCTGGCGTCAGCCAGGTTCTACTATCAAACCATTCCTCTATGCTTTAGCATTAGAACGTGGCATGACACCTTATAGTATGGTGAATGATAGCCCTATTACGATTGGCAAGTGGACACCGAAGAACTCTGATGGTCGCTACCTAGGCATGATCCCGTTACGCCGTGCTTTGTATTTGTCTCGTAATACGGTTTCAGTAAGACTTTTACAAACTGTAGGAATTGAACGTACTCGCCAATTATTCATGGATTTTGGTTTACAAGAGGATCAAATTCCACGTAACTACACCATTGCTTTAGGTACGCCTCAAGTATTACCAATTCAAATGGCAACTGGTTATGCAACATTTGCAAACGGTGGTTACCGCGTTCAACCGCATTTTATTCAGCGTATTGAAGATGCATACGGTAAAGTCATTTACGAAGCCAAGCCAGAATATGCATGTATTCCATGTATTAATGCTCCTGAGACAACTGACGATGCACAGGTAACTACTCCAGACGATCAAGTTGTTGAAGTCACAAATAAAGAGCTAGAGCAGAAAGAAAAGACAACCAAACAACTTAACCTTAAACAGACGGACAAAAATAACAGTCAATATCGTCAAGCTCAGCGCATTTTAAAATCAAGCTCTGCTTATGACATGGCAAATATCTTACGTGACGTAATTGAGCATGGTACAGGTCGTGCTGCACTCAAGATTGGCCGTAGTGATTTAGGAGGTAAAACAGGTACGACTAACGATGCAAAAGATGCATGGTTTGCAGGTTTTAATGGCAAGTTAGTAACTGTAACATGGGTTGGTTTTGACCAGCCGACTACACTTGGTCGCCGTGAGTATGGTGGTATTGCTGCATTACCAATCTGGATTAACTTTATGGGTCAAGCATTGCAAGGTACACCAGCTGCTTGGGTTCGTTTAGAAAAAGATGCTCAGGCACCTATTTCTCGCGATAAGCAAGAAGTCACAACTGAAGTAGGCGATAAGAAAACCTATCGTGCTGCCCCTCCATTAGCACGTCCACTCTATCGTCCTGCACCACCACAACCTAAAACCACCAATAATGACTTCGATGACTTACCTGGTGAGGAAATTGTGATTCCTTCCAAGACAACACCTCCAGCGATGAAACCTTCGCAAGGGGCAGCGCCGAAGCGTGAAAAAGATGAATTAGAAAACTTGATTAATCAAATTGAGTAAAAATAAAAAAGCCATCGTTAGATGGCTTTTTTATTACGCTTTTGAAAAAGATAAATTTGAAAAGATGCGGTCACTTGTAAGTGTGCTTTCTGTTCTAATTGCATACGACGTTCTGGAGATGCCTTATAAGCGTAGGGAGTCATAGCAATAAGATTTTTTAAAGCTTGCTGGTCAAGTACTAAAGGAGCATCAATAACTTGCTGTTCTTTCAACTCAAATAAATCTTGCAGTTGTTCAACAAATTTCTGTGGTGTGTGAGGATTAACCTGTTCAAACAACGCCTCACGCATCGCATACAAATGATCGGTTGCCGGAGTCACAACAATTAAATAACCATCATCTTTTAAAACACGCAGAATTTCCGTTTGGGGAATCGGGCTAAAAAGACTCGTACACACATCCATGCTTTGATCGATGACAGGTAAAGTTGCTCCTGTACCAACCACCCATGTCACTTTGTCATTTAACTTTGCTGCGCGTTGTACTGCATTTTTTGCAATATCTACACCTATACACTGTTCAACGACCTGTTGCATTGCGCTGGTGTAATAGCCCTCGCCACAGCCAATATCAAGTACCATTTTAGCTTTAAGATCTTTCAGCAAATGAACTACTGCTTGCTGTAAAGGTTGATAATAGCCACCTTGTAAAAAAGCACGGCGCGCATCTACAGACTCAGGAGTATCTCCCGGATTTTTACTATGTTTGTGCTGTACAACATGTAAGTTCACATAACCTTGCTTTGCAATGTCATAGCTATGGCCCTGTTCACACCGCCATGTTTTGCTTACCAGCTCAAGTCGTTGACGACAAACAGGGCACATTAAATTTTGCGTAGTCACGTTTAATTATTCTCTTGTTCTTTTTGTTGTAAATAAGCCTTAGCATGCATTCCAACAAATGTACGGCCTGCATTTGTTCCCTTAATCCATTCATCTACTTCAAACAAATCAAACAAGCCCACTTTAACTAAAGTTGGAATTGCGATCTTCAACTCTTCTTCAATTTGCCCTCTTTGCCCCGCATTATAGAGTTCAATATTATGCAGCATCGTCGCGACAGTTCCCGTTTGCACCTGACTTCCATCTTTAAGCACAACTTGAGGTAAGACTTCGCCCTCTCCAACTACTTTTTGATTAATTACAGATAATTGGTCTAGACCAGCAACTTTTGTCATTTACCTCTCCAATAAAAAAAGCCAGTAGAAACTGGCTTTATATTGACACCAAAATAAGTTCTAGCGCAATTTTAAGGTCATTAGGCCTAAAACAACCAGCATAATCGTAATAATCCAGAAACGGATGACTACTTGGGTTTCTTTCCAGCCTTGTTTTTCATAGTGATGGTGCAAAGGTGCCATCAAAAATACTCGTTTATTCCGCATTCGTAATGAGCCGATTTGCAGGAATACCGATACCGCTTCCATAACGAAAACACCGCCCATAATTGCGAATACGATTTCTTGGCGAACCATAACGGCAATGGTTCCAAGCATTGCGCCTAGAGCTAAAGCACCCACATCACCCATAAAGACTTGCGCCGGATGTGCGTTATACCAAAGAAATGCCAAACCTGCACCAATCATGGCAGAACAGATCACCACAAGTTCTGAAGTGTATTTCACATAAGGAATATGCAAATAGTTGGCAAAACGAATATCACCAGATAAATAAGCAAATACGCCTAAGCCCGTCGCTACCATAACCACTGGCATAATGGCTAAACCATCTAATCCATCAGTTAGGTTAACCGCATTAGAGGCACCATTAATTACTAAATAGGTAAATACAATAAATGCTAAACCTAAAGGAACAATAGAAAGCGGAATTGAAAGATTCTTAAAGAAAGGAATCAATAAATCCAGCATATTTGCTGTGTATTCTGCATTAGATTGTTGGGTAGCAATTAAATATAACGCAATACCAGCACCCAGCGATGCGACAGAAGTCCAGAAAAACTTCTTACGGGCAGGTAGACCTGCATTATCTTTATAGCGAATTTTAATCCAGTCATCTGCCCAGCCAACCGCGCCGAACACAACCATTACACCAAGTACAATCCAAACATAAGGGTTAGATAAATCAGCCCACAATAAAGTACTAATACCAATTGAGAGCAGAATTAAAATCCCACCCATCGTCGGTGTACCCATTTTCTTAGCATGATTTTCAGGAGCAAACGAACTTACTGCCTGACCGTATTTTAACGCTTGTAATTTACGAATCATGATTGGTCCGAGAACCAAACCAATGGTCAGTGACGTTAATACACTGAGTAAAGAACGTAATGTTAAATAACGAACAACCTGAAACGAACTGTGATAGCCCGCAAGTTGTTCAAACAACCATAACAGCATTTAAAGTTTCTCCATCAAATCAGCCATCAACGTTTCCATATGAGTAAAGCGAGAACCTTTAAACAGGAAACTCATGGACTGGGGTTGATGTGTTTGGATTAGATTGATTAAAAATGGAAGCGCCTCAGCTTGAGTCTGAAATGCTTTCAATTTAGTAGAATGAAGGCCTGCGCCTTCGAGAGCTGCTGAGGCAAACTGCCCCACTGCAACAATATGGTCTAAAGGAAGCTCAGCAAGATCGCGACCTAAATCGTGATGTTCTTGCCAACTGCTATCACCTAACTCCCCAATATCCCCCATCACCATGACTTTAATGCCATTTTGCTGAAGTAATACTTGTGCCGCAGCACGCATAGATGTTGGATTGGCGTTATAAGTATCATCAATAAATAAATGAGGCGCTTTTTGAATAAAATTCAAACGACCTTTTGCACCTTGTGCTTGCGCTAGACCTTTTACGATATCTTCCAAGCTAACACCTAACGCCAAAGCAAATGCTACTGCTGCAGTTGCGTTTTGCACATTGTGCTCACCCGCAAACGGCAGTCTTACAAAACTTGAACCTTGAGGCGTATGTAACTGGAAATTGGCAGATTGTGGTAACAATTCAATCTCTGTAGCAAAGACATCACCACCAGCACCAAAGCTCATGATTTGATGGCTTTTGGCTGCTTCACGAATCTCAGCGGTAAAGTCATCTTGTTGCGGAATAATAGCAACGCCCTGAGGTAAAATATGACGATAGATTTCTGATTTAGCGCGGCAAATGCCATCACGCCCGCCGAACTCACCCAAATGAGCAGTTCCAATATTTAAAATGCCAGCAACATGCGGTTGAACAATTTTTGATGTGTAATCAATTTCACCTTGATGATTTGCACCAAGTTCCATCACCGCATACTGATGCTCCTTTCGAAGCTCAAGCAACATCATCGGCACACCAAGGTCATTATTTAAATTGCCTCGGGTAATCAATGTAGGTGCTAAACGAGACAAAATACTTCCTAGCATTTCTTTGGTGGTGGTTTTACCACTACTACCCGTTAAAGCAATTACTTTCAATTGAGCATTTTGTTCACGACGATACGCACCAAGCTGCCCCAAAGCCAAACGAGTATCGGCAACTACAAGCTGAGCAATTTCTGCATCTATAGGTCGCTCGACAATAGCGACTTGGCAACCATTTGCAGCCACTTGCGCGACAAAATTATGCGCGTCGAAACGTTCACCTTTTAGTGCTAAAAAGGCATCCCCACTTTCTGCATGACGCGAGTCAGTCAAAATACGTTTAATTTCAGTTTGAGGGATCTGGTCTTTATGCCAGTAACCCTGTGTTGCCTGTTGTAATTGTTGAGCTGTCCACGGTTCCAAAGGCACGGTACTGGTGGTTGAAGTATGCATAATTTTTCCTATTGTGCAGGGTAAGCAGCATCTACCGTATGATGTTGGGCATCAATCGCGGAACGCACTTCAACCACATCATCAAACCAGTGACGCACACCATTAATTTCTTGATAATTTTCATGTCCTTTGCCGGCAATCACTACAATGTCACCAGCTTGAGCTTGCTCTGCAACAAATTTAATTGCTTCACGGCGGTCATGAATTTCATGCATACGATGCCCTGAAAAATCGATTCCTTGCTTCATGTCAGCAAAAATTTGTTCAGGGTCTTCTGTTCTTGGATTATCTGAAGTCAGAATAACAGGATTTGCGCCATCCAAAGCTGCTTGAGTCATGAGTGGACGCTTACCACGGTCACGGTCACCACCACATCCAAACACCGCCCAAAGCTGATTCGAAACATGACGCTTTAATGTTTTAAGCACTTGAATCAATGCATCTGGTGTATGCGCATAATCCACTACAAATAATCGCTCATCATCACGAATAACTTGCATTCGGCCTGGCGCACCAATTAGTTTAGGAACAAAATTAACCAATGCCTGTAAATCGAAACCAGCTTGCTCAGCAGCGATGAGTGCGGCAATTAAATTTTCAACATTGAAATGACCTAATAATGGACTTTCTACCGCAAATGAACCTTGCTGACTTACTAAATTAAAAGTTGCACCCGCCAAGCTATAGCTTAAATCGGTAATGTAATAATCAGCTGTATTTTGAGTTAGTGAGTAAGTCAAAATTTTAGGTTGTGCTGGATTATTTTGGGCAGACTTAATCATCAAGTCAGCATGCGCATCATCTAAATTAATAACAGCGACTTTTAACGAATTAAACTGAAATAAACGCGCCTTCGCTTCTGCATAAGCTTCTAAAGTGCCATGATAATCCAGATGGTCACGACTTAAGTTGCTATAAACAGCAATTTCAATATCGCAACCATTTAATCGACCCTGTTCAAGACCATGTGAACTTGCTTCTAAAGAAGCAAAAGTTGCTCCCTGTTTAGCATAATCATGTAGCGCATTTTGTAACTGTAGAGCGTCGAGGGTAGTATGCGTAGAAGGCGTTAAGTTAGGTAAAATACCATTCCCTGTTGTCCCCATCACTGCACAGCGCTGCTGTTGTGAACTAATTAACTCAGCAATTAAACGAGAAATTGTTGTTTTACCATTTGTGCCTGTTACAGCTATAATCCGTAAAGGTTTTACTACATCAGCCTGTTGCAAATAACGTTTTTGCCACTCTCCCATGCGCTGACGCACATCAGGGCATACCCATTCATTTGCTACACCTAATTCGGTTTCGCTAATGACAGCCAACGCTCCATTTGCTAAAGCCGCTTCAGCAAATGTACGCGTTTTTTCAGGCTGGCTATAACTTGTCAAAGCAATAAAAATTTGGCCCGTTTCAACTTTACGACTATCTAAACTAAAGCCGTGAAATGGCTGTTGAGGCCATTGAGCATCAATTTCGATTGGATGAATTTCTTGAAAAGAAACAGTCATAGCTTACCTGCGAATAGGATTTTCTGGAGTATTAAGTGGCTTATCAAGCGGCACATTCATTAAGCGCAACGACTCTTGCATAATACGAGCAAAAACTGGAGCGGCAACCAAACCACCGTAATAGCGGCCTTGTGGGTTTTCCACCACTACAATAACGGCTAAACGTGGATCACTAATTGGTGCGACACCCGCAAATAAGGCACGATACTCATTATTTGAATATCCTTTACCATCTGCACGCAATTTATGTGCAGTACCTGTTTTACCACCTACCCTATAACCAGGAATATTGGCTTGTTTTGCAGTACCACCCGGCATAGTCACTTGCTCAAGCATTAACAAAACTTGATCGGCAATTTTCGGATTTAAAACTTGCTCACCTTTAGGTGGCTGATCTAGTTTATGCAAGCTTAATGGCATTTTGACGCCATGATTTGCAAGCATGGCATAACCTTGAGCCAATTGAAGGATTGTCGCGTTTAAGCCATAACCATATGCCATGGTCCCGATTTGAGAAGAGTTTAATTTATTAACAGGTAAAACCAGACCTGAACTTTCCCCAGGGAACCTTACTGCAGAACGCTTACCAAAACCAACACGATTAAAGAAGCTCGGCAAGGTTTCTTTCGGAAGTGATAATGCAATTTTTGCAGAACCCACGTTTGAAGACTTAATAATGACACCACTTACGGTCAAAGCCCCGTAGTTATGGGTATCACGAATAGTATGCCAGCCTAAACGCATTGAGCCAGGAGAGGTATTTACAATCGTATTTGGCGTATATTGACCAGTTTCTAAAGCTGCAGAAATAGTAAAAGGTTTCATGGTTGAACCTGGCTCGAACATATCGATCGCACCACGGTTACGCATAGCATCTTTATTTGATAAGCCATTCTTATCATTCGGGTTATAAGATGGCCAACTGGTCATTGCCAGAATTTCACCCGTTTTAACATCAACTGCAATCGCCGTTGCTGAACGCGCATTGTTAGCCACACCTGCAGCCGTTAATTCACGGTACATAATGTACTGCAAACGTGAGTCGATACTTAAAGTGATATTTTCACCAGGTTCGCCCTCACGAATTACCTCAGAAACTTTTAAACGGTTACCACGCTTATCGCGAATAATTTTTTGCTCACCGTCTACACCTGACAGTTGCTTATTCAACTGCATTTCCAAGCCTTCGATACCTTGACCTTCACTATTGGTCAAACCAATAATTTGGGCATTTGGCTGAGGTTGCGGGTAATAACGTTTATAAGTTTTTTCTGCATACACCCCTTGGAAATTACCTTTCATAATGAGGTCAGCTTGCTGAGGAGGTACTTCTTTTTTCAAAACCAGATAGCGAGAACGCGGACGCGCATTCATCTGTTTTTTAAGATCAGCACGGTCAACACCCACCACGTCGGCAAGTTCATCAAGATTTAAATTTTTATCTGGCAATTGGCGTTTTAATTTACGGTTGTTTGGATCTTGTTTTAGTTCAGCCGTAATTTGATCATATAAATGCTTGGTCTCAAAATAATCACGCGGATCAATCACAATTTTCATGATTGGACTACTAATCGCTAAAGGTACACCGTGGCGATCACTAATCACTCCACGCATAGCCTCTATACGTTCAGTACGCAAAATATTGGCATTGGCCTTATTTTGCAAAAAGTCTTTATTAATGACTTGAACATAAAATGCACGTGCAATTAATACCACAAAACACAGTAGCACTACCGCCCAGAGCAGATAAAACCGCCACATATCAAAGGCAAGACTTGGTTTTTCCGAAATAGACTGCTGTTTTTTTCGTGTTTGCTTTGTTCGCTTATCTACCATACAGCAAGGCCTTACTTATTTTGCTCTGAGGTCATCGGTAAAGAAATTACCACCGTTTCTGCAGCAGGTGGCGAAAACATTCGTAATTGTGTCACAGCACGTGTACCAATTTGAGCAGTCGCACCAAATGTTTGTTGCTCAATCAATAAACGCCCCCATTCAGCATTGAGGTCATCACGTTCACGCATATAAGAGCTTAACTCTCTATAATCATGACGGTATTCAAATACTTGAAATACCACCATCATGGCACTGATAAAAACCAATGCCACCATGACTGCATATACCACAACTTTTTTGACCACTTTATTTTCTGTGGTTTCGATTTCATCACTGCTTTTCATTACGCGCCTTTTTGTTCCAAGCGTTCAGCAACCCGAAGCCATGCACTACGTGAACGTGGATTCGCTTTTACTTCTTCTTCACTCGCACGAACCCGTGAAATTTTCTTTAATCTTCTCGTATCAACCTGCTGTTGAGGCATCCCCCAACCAGAATCTTCTGCTAGAGTTGATTCTTTTTGAATAAACTGTTTGATCAACCGATCTTCAAGCGAATGGAAGCTGATCACAGACAAACGCCCTTTTGGTTTAAGCAAGTCTACAGCTTGCGGTAAAAATACTTCAATATCATCTAGTTCTTTGTTAATAGCAATACGGATTGCCTGAAACGTACGTGTCGCCGGATGTTTATGCTTTTCCCATTTTGGATGGGCTGTTTTTACTATTTCAGCCAATTGCGCCGTAGTATCCAATTTTCCGGCCTGTTTAATTGCTCTAGCAATACGGCGACTATATCGTTCTTCACCATATTGATAAATGATATTTGCCAAATCTTCCTCTTCTACCTCAAGTAACCATTCGGCAGCAGTCAATCCCTTAGAGTTATCCATACGCATATCTAACGGGCCATCTTGCATAAAGCTAAAGCCGCGTTCAGCCTGATCGAGTTGAGGAGAGGACACACCTAAGTCTGCCATAATTCCATCGACACTTTGCACCCCAATTTCCTGCATTTTTTCCTTAATATCAGCAAAACTTGCATGAATAATCGTAAATCTTGGATCTTCTTGTGCTAAAGCAGCCGCAACTTCCAGAGCTTGAGGGTCTTTATCAAAAGCATATACTCGGGCGTTTTCATCGAGTTTCGACAATAACAAGCGCGTATGCCCACCTCGTCCAAAGGTTGCATCGATATACACCCCAGTTGTGCGATCTGCCAATAAGCTTTCAACGGTCTCAAAAAGTAAGACAGAAATATGCGACATAGGAGTTAAATCATAGCGTAAAAATGTAACTGCACATTATCACCTTGTTTATGGCTAACACCAAACGGCTTTTTGTAGGAAAATATTAATTTTTCATAGAGAAAACCGTTTTCTTTTCATTTTTTAAGCAAAACAAAAAAGCAAGCTCACCTTTTCAGGCTCACTTGCTTCACTATAAAAAAGTAAACTAATTTTTAAACTTCTACTCTACCAATATTTTATCTACTGCTTTCCATCATAAATCTGATCAAAGATGGCTCCATTGGCAAAATGGGTTTTCTGGGCTTTTGCCCAACCGCCAAAAACATCATTGATCGTAAATAATTTAATTTTTGGGAATTGTGCTGCATATTTAGCAGCAACTTGAGGGTTACGAGGACGGAAATAGTGTTTAGCAGCCAACTCTTGACCTAAAGGTGAGTATAAAAAGTTGAGATAACCTTTTGCCAAAGTACGGTTACCGTCTTTGTCGACTGTTTTGTCAACAATAGCAACAGATGGTTCTGCCAAAATTGAAATTGATGGGTAAACAATTTCATATTTATCTTTATCGAGACCTTTCGTTGCCAATAATGCTTCATTTTCCCAAGAAAGTAGAACATCTCCAATTCCACGCTCAGCAAATGTAGTAAGCGAGCCTCGTGCTCCCGAATCTAACACTTTAACGTTGTGATAAAGTTTTTTAACCAGCTCTTTGGCTTTAGCATCATTTCCACCCGGCTGCTTTAAAGCATATCCCCATGCAGAAAGATAAATCCAACGCGGTGCCCCACCCGTTTTTGGATTAGGCGTAATAATTTCGACACCAGGTTTAGTTAAGTCATTCCAATCACGAATATTTTTCGGATTGCCTTTTCTTACTAAAAAGACAACTGTAGAGGTATACGGTGCAGAATTATTAGGGAATTCTTTTTGCCAGTTTGGCTGGATAAAGCCTGCTTTTACAATTTCATCAATATCATTGGCTAAGGCTAAGGTCACCACATCTGCCTCAAGACCAGTTGCTACAGCGCGAGCCTGTTTACCTGAGCCTCCATGGGATTGTTTAAAATCCACGTCCTGCCCGGTACGTTGTTTCCAGAACTTACCAAATGCCTGATTATATTCCTGATAAAACTCTCGAGTTGGGTCATAAGAAACATTTAAAAATGTAGTCGCCGCCTGCACAGCACTTACTGCCAACCCCATATACGTAGCGACTGCAATTCTTGCTATTCTTTTCATTTATAAAAACCACTTTTACTTTTAACGTCTACTATATTTTTATTTTTTTAGTTTTCAATCAAATAGTTATATAAATAAATGTTTTACTAATCACTTTAAAAGATATAGTTAACTCTAATTTTTCCTTCTCCTTTTTGAAAAGTTTTGTAATTATTCTTATAGTTTATTTATAGTCTTCACTTTATCTACACATTAATTTGTTAAATAATGAGACGTAATGGATACACATAGGCTACATTTAAAGGTACCAGCGTAAAATAAAGGTATTTTTTGTAAAAAGTGTGACATAGTTCTACTTTTTTATTAAAATTTATGTTTGAATCGTAGCGTTACCGTAATTTTACATTTGGTTAAACTCAAAAAATAGACGAAATGTACTGAGGGGATGAACAGAAAATGAAAATTCATTATGGAAAAGCTTTAAGCTTGGGTTTGGTGCTTAGTTTTGCATCGCAACTGTCTACAGCAGCTGTACTGAAAGATACACCAAGTAAAAGTCTTTCAGATAAACAGTCTTCACTTATTGAAAAAGCTTTAGATCAGCAAAAACGTAACACTATTGTACTTCCATCAACAGATGATGAGTTAAAAGTACTTAATACTATCCGTGTTACACCAACTCAAAACTTTCTTGCAGCACAGCATGAACGTTTTTCACGTTTTGTTCAGGCAATCTTCCAGCCACACACTTCTTAATATTTGAAACGACCCCTCATCGTTTCAATTTCAGCCCAGACTGTCGTTAAATAAAACGTCAGAATACTGGGCTTTTTCGTTATAATAGTTCCAATTTTTATTTTGACCCATTAACTATGAAAGTTCGTACTCGTATTGCACCTTCTCCTACCGGTTTCCCACATGTTGGTACTGCCTACATCGCCCTATTCAATATGTGTTTTGCGAAACAGCATGGCGGGGAATTCATTTTAAGAATTGAAGATACAGACCAGCTTCGCTCTACGCCAGAATCTGAAAAAATGATTTTAGACTCTCTACGCTGGTTAGGCTTAAATTGGTCTGAAGGTCCGGATGTAGGTGGTCCTCATGCTCCTTACCGCCAATCAGAGCGTATGGGAATTTATAAGCAATACGCGTTAGAACTTGTTGAAAAAGGTCATGCTTTTTATTGTTTTGCTACAGCAGAAGAACTTGACCAAATGCGTGCCGAGCAGCAAGCTCGTGGCGAAACACCAAAATACGATGGTCGTGGTTTAAAGCTGTCTCAAGAAGAAGTAGCTCGACGTCTTGAAGCGGGTGAACCTCATGTTATCCGTATGAAAGTGCCTGAAGAGGGCGTATGTAAATTTAACGACTTACTCCGTGGGGAAGTTGAAATTCCTTGGGCACAAGTCGATATGCAAGTGCTTCTTAAAACAGATGGTTTACCAACCTACCATTTAGCTAACGTTGTTGATGACCATTTAATGGAAATCACGCATGTATTACGTGGTGAAGAATGGCTTCCGTCTGCACCGAAGCATCAATTGCTTTACCAATACTTTGGTTGGGAAATGCCAACGCTTTGCCATATGCCGTTGCTTCGTAATCCAGATAAATCGAAGTTATCTAAACGCAAAAACCCGACCTCAATTAACTACTACCGTGATATCGGCGTTTTACCAGAAGCCTTACTCAACTATTTAGGCCGTATGGGTTGGTCAATGCCGGATGAAAGAGAAGTTTTCACATTACAAGACATGATGGATAACTTTGATATTCAACGCGTATCACTAGGTGGGCCAATTTTTGACGTTGAAAAACTCAATTGGTTAAATGGTCAATGGATTAAAGGGTTAACCCCAGGACAACTATTAGACCGTTTATTGACATGGAAAAGTGATCGCAGCACTTTAGAAGACATTGCTGCCGCTATTCAACCACGTATTAATTTACTTTCTGAAGCTGTAAATTGGGCTGGTTTCTACTTTAACCATATGCCACAAATTACGGCTGAAATGTTTGAAAGTAAAAAATTAACTCAAGAGCAAGTTCGTCAAAGTTTACAATTCGCAATTTGGCGTCTTGAAAGTCAGTTTACTTGGAATAACGACACAGTTAGTCAAACTTTAATGGATTTGGCAAATCAGATGGGCATTAAATTACGTGACTTCATGCCAACGTTCTTTATTGCAATTGCTGGCTCAACAAGTTCAACACCAGTTATGCAGTCAATGGTTACGCTTGGCCCTGACTTAACCTTTGCTCGCTTACGACATGCACTAGAAATTGTAGGTGCACCGAGTAAAAAAGAGGTAAAAAACTGGGAAAAGCTTAATGAAAGTTTAAAATTGCCGAAAAATGAAGCAACTAGCGAAGCTTAATTCATTTTTTTATTGACGTGTGAGCGCATTCACCCTAATATTGCGCTCACACAAACTGGGGTCATAGCTCAGTTGGTAGAGCGCTACAATGGCATTGTAGAGGTCAGCGGTTCGATCCCGCTTGGCTCCACCAAGCTCCTTTGTGTTTGCCTCATCAAGTCCCTATCGTCTAGAGGCCTAGGACATCGCCCTTTCACGGCGGTAACCGGGGTTCGAATCCCCGTAGGGACGCCATTTTCTATTTTAAAAATTCCTTTTAAAGACTCTATCGTCACCTTCCTGTCTATTCTTTGACTGCTTCTTGATTGCACATTTGTCTATTTTATCTAAAATAGCGTCTTTCTCAAATTCTCTCAATGTGTAATATGCAGCCATCTGACAAACAACTAGATGCTCAGCATCAGAACAGTACTGCACCTTTAAAAAGAGCCATGAGTACCCGCCACCTTGTCATGTTATCGCTAGGTGGAGCAATCGGTACTGGTTTATTTTTGGGTTCAGGGGAAGTCATTTCACAAACTGGACCTATTGGCGCAATTATTGCCTATATTCTTGGGGGCGCAATTGCTTACATGGTCATGCTCTGTTTAGGCGAGCTGGCTGTACATATGCCCGTTTCGGGTTCTTTCGGCGCATACGCTCGAAAGTACATTAGTCCAAGTACAGGTTACATGATTTCATGGATGTACTGGCTAACATGGACAGCAACGCTAGGAACCGAGTTTACCGCCGCTGCTCTACTCATGCAGGAATGGTTTCCACAAATCTCAATGTGGATCTGGACACTTATTTTTGCAGTAACTATTTTCGGGTTAAATATCAGCTCAACCCGAGTATTTGCCGAGTCAGAGTTCTGGCTAGCGCTAGTTAAGGTCATTACCGTTATTGCTTTTATTGTGCTTGGATTATTAGCAATTTTTGGCTTAATTCCTTTCCACGGCGCTCAAACTGCTCCATTGTTTAGTAATTTAACTGCCCAAGGTTGGTTCCCACACGGTTTTCTTCCTATTTTCACCACTATGCTCATTGTCAACTTTGCTTTCTCTGGAACAGAGTTAATTGGCGTAGCTGCTGGCGAAACTAAAGATCCGGCTCAGAATGTCCCTAAAGCGATTAATGCTGCAATCTGGCGTCTTCTGATTTTCTTTGTAGGCACCATTATTGTAATTAGTGCATTACTTCCTTTCCAACTTGCTGGTTTAGGTGGTGACAACGTAAGTAATAGTCCTTTCGTTACCGTATTTAATTACATCGGTATTCCATATGCAGATGACATCATCCGTTTTGTTATTATTACTGCACTACTCTCAGCCGCAAACTCGGGATTATATGCAGCTTCACGTATGATGTGGTCTTTATCGGAGCAAAAACTCCTTCCGGGTGTATTTGCAACACTTTCAAAAAGCGGAACACCTATTGTTGCTTTAGTTGTAACGATGTTCGGCGCAATTCCAGGCTTATTATCAGAACAATTTGCTCCTGAAACCATCTTTAAAAACTTGCTAGGTGTTGCAGCTTTTACCATGGTTATTGTCTGGATGAGCATTTGTTTAAGCCAGTTCAATTTCCGTCGACAATGGTACCGTTCTGGACATACGGTTAGCGATTTAAAATATGCAGCACCGTTATTTCCTATCGTTCCAATTTTAGGTTTTCTTTTCTGCTTTATTACATGTTTAAGTATGGCGGCAGATCCTGAAATGCGTGCTGGCTTTATAGGTTGCTTAATTTTTACTGCCTTGTGCTATCTCAGCTACTTTATTTTCTATCGAAATAAAGCTTAAGTGTTTGTAATTTAAAAAGTGTAGCAAAAAGCTACACTTTTTTTTTGCTTAGAGACTGGCTTTATATAATCTACCGTTGTAGATTTAAATTTATATTAAAAAACAATTCCTTGTATACAATGAAAATTATATTTATCCATGGGATGAATCAGCAGAATTACACAGCACATCGTTTAAAAGAGCACTGGCTAAAAGTATTTAAACTGGGCTTAAAACAATTGCACTGTAGAGTTAATTTAAGAGATCTACATATACATATGCCATTTTATGGCGATTTAATGACGAAGTATCAATTATCCAATCAACTTGATCTTAATACTTTACTTCCAAAAACTTTTAACTTTCATTTACCCATCCATTTACATCATCAACCATCAACCCCCAAGGAACATACTCCTTTTATACCCCACCTTCCTCTTTCACCCAATCAACCCGCACAAAGCTTATCAGAGCGTTTATATTTAACTTCACAGTTGGTGAAAGATCGCGTTCTTAAGGAAATGGTGGTTCTTTTAAATAATTTTCCAAAATTACATGAAAGTTTAATTCAGCAATTCTTGATTGAAACTTATATGTACCTATCTAATCCTGATTTTATGTATGAGGTTCATCAAAGAATTTTAAAACAAATGCATGATGATGAAGATTGTATTGTAGTCGCCCACTCTTTGGGTTCTGTGATTGCCTATCATTTATTATCAGATCCTTCTTATCAGTTTTCAGTACAGCGCTTTATTACCTTAGCATCCCCTCTTTCTTTTCGCGTCATACAAAGCAAACTCCCCACTCCCATTGAACGTCCTAAATGTTTAAAGGGCGACTGGTATAACTTTTATTCTAAAGATGACTTTTTAACCGCTTTTCCATTAAGTGAGGCACCTTTTAATTTTACTCCCCCCATTATTAATCAAGAGATTTTTACTTTTGCCAACCAACCTCATGAAATTGTCGGCTACTTACAACATCATGCTGTGGTAAAAACAATTATTGAGCCTTTCCAATAAAAAATATCTATAAACGTATATATTTTCTACAATTTGAGTTATTTTTAAGCGCTTAACTGATTTTTTTAATATTTCTTCAGAAAACTATTTGACACTTTTATTAAATCGACCTAATATACGCCCACCTCTGAAACGTCCCTATCGTCTAGAGGCCTAGGACATCGCCCTTTCACGGCGGTAACCGGGGTTCGAATCCCCGTAGGGACGCCAATATTTTTCAGATGTATGCCTCATATAAGTCCCTATCGTCTAGAGGCCTAGGACATCGCCCTTTCACGGCGGTAACCGGGGTTCGAATCCCCGTAGGGACGCCAAATTCTAAAAAGCCACTGCATAACGCCAGTGGCTTTTTTCTTATCTAGACAATAAAAAAAGCTGATCATAAACCAGCTTCCCGTCACACTTATTTAATTTGCGATTCCAACTTGAATTTCCAGACGGCCTGATTGAACACGTAGCCCTTTTATTTCGAACTGATCTACCAGTTGCTGCACAAGCTCACGACTTTCTCTTAAAATATTAAGTCCCGGTAAAATACTAAAGTCGGTTAAATTTAAAAGTTTTTCTACCATCCATGAGCGGTTATTAATGAAATCAATAAAACCTGCTTGCTCAAGGTCAATGAACCACATGCGATGACCATCACGCTGAATACCCGGAATATCGCGAATCAAATGATTAATCAGCGATGGAATAGGCAACATATTAATCACTTCAAAACCTACTCGACCAATACGGCGAACAGCCCAATTCGATAATGTTCCACCATGACGTATTTGCACATCCAGACTTTCATCCATTTGGCGTAAGCGCAAGAACTTTTCTTGTCCAATGCGGCATTCCAATACTCGAAAATCTAAACTTAGGCGATATAGGAAACGGTGATAGTGCCCATCGATTTCAACCTGAAACCGATCATTGCCACATTGAACTTTAATATCATCAATTTCCGAACGATCTATGCGTTTACGAATTTGACTGTTTAATAGCATTTCTGGCAAATACAAATTCAAGGTACTTTTACCTAGAAAAGTACGCGCCATGATTAAGGCAACCTGTCTTGCAGTTTCACTTGTTTCAGACACCATATCTCTGACAGTCCCTGCTGCCAAATTAGTCATGCCCACCACTCCACGCTTTGTATGAGATGTCACCTGATCCAAAGCATCTAAGGCTGCATCAGCAACTTCAGCAAGATTACGTGTAGTATCACTAGCAAACCCGACGGCGTCTTGCGCATGCTGTAATGTTTTATGCAGCAAACGGCGTGAGAATGACAGTTTTATAGGGTCAGGATTCCCTGAAACTGTTGATGTCGTTGTAGGCTTCGACTTATTGTCATCTTCTTGACCCAAGTCCCTCTCCTTTTTATATTTCTTTCACATCCTATTAATGAGCATTTCAGCTCATTTCCAGTGTTGGACACACTTGGTTTTTATCTAGATTAGCATGCTCTACAGCATTATTTTAATTTTTATGTGTACGCATAAATCATCGTTTTTTTATATATCCTTGTTTCAAAAAAGTATTTTATATCGGATATTCACCTCAACTTTTTAATCAACTACAAATTTTTTTCTTTCTTTGCATTTCCGTTAGAATAGATTCAAATTTAATGTGGAGCTGTCATGCAATATCGTTGCCCTCAATGTCAAAGTGTTAAAATTATGCCGGTGAGCCAAGGTGTTAATAGTGCTAAACCTGTTGTGCCTAAAAGCTTAGTGATTTTAGTTCCTGCCATTTTTGTACTTTTACTCTTGGTTGTGATTAGTATTTTTATGTGGATTTTTGGCAATGGTGCAGGCAGCTCTCTTCAAATTGCAACAGTAGTCGCATTTGTGGTTACTGTAGGTGCAGGTTTTATGTTCTGGCGCGATTTGCCTGATTTTAAATTGTCTATGCAAGCATTTATGCAGTCACAAAAACATTGGAAATGTCGTGACTGCAATCATGAGTGGGAAATTTAAAACAGTATTCACATCAGCTTAATGCTGATGTGAATGTGTCTTGTCATTATCGTTATGCTCGTGTGAAGCATGTTGAGCAATATGCTGACAGTTGATCTCAGCATCATCTTCAATTTGCAATGTCACTTCACCAATACCATGCTCATGAGAAAGCATTTCAACTGCATCTTGATAGAGCTTATTACGGTCAGCTTCAGGCGCAAATAAGTGCACGGTTAAATGGATATTTTTAGACGTAATTGCCCATACTTTGAGTTGGTGAATACTCTCCACACCATTTAATGAAAGTAAATCTGCACGTAGCTTTTCAATATCGACTTCTTCGGGTACACCTTCGAGCAAAATATTAATACTTTGTTTAAGTAAAACCCATGTTCTTGGCAACACCCAAAATCCAATCAGTACCGCAATAAGCGTGTCAATCCAGTACCAATTAGTGAAGTAAATAATAATTGCACCAATAATAACGCCAACTGAGCCTAGTGCATCACTCAATACTTCTAGATAAGCACCTTTCACATTTAAGCTGTTATTGGCACTCGACATAAGAATTTTCATTGAGATGAGGTTTATTACCAAACCAATGGTCGCCACAATGAGCATACCTACACTTTGAATTTCAGGTGGCTGCGAAAAGCGAATATAGGCTTCATATAAAATATAAATTGCCACCACAAAAAGCATAAGTGCATTAAATAAAGCGGCCAGAATTTCAAAGCGCTGATAACCGAAAGTACGTTTATTATCGGCAGGACGTTTAGAAATCTGTATGGCAACCAAAGCAATTGCTAAAGCAGCTGCATCTGTAAACATATGTGCAGCGTCAGAGAGCAATGCCAAACTTTGTGTGATTAAACCTGCAATCACCTCAACAATTAAGAATGTCGTGGTAAGCGCCAAGGCAATCGTTAATTTTTTAGCATTACCTTCAGTCACTACAGCATGACTATGATCATGACCATGATGTCCACCCATTTTGCGGACTCCTTTTTATTTATCTTTATGGTGAGTTAAAAGTAAAGATGAAGACATCATTACCTTTAACTCTTACAAACACTTTTTCGACTTAAATTTTGTAATCAAAAAAGATATCTCAAATCGATGACATTATGAATGCTCAACAATTTTCGTCTTGTTTTCATTCATCCATCGATAAATGACCGGTAATAAAACCAAAGTTAATATCGTAGATGAAATAATGCCACCAATAACCACTGTTGCCAAAGGCCGCTGAACTTCTGCACCAGTTCCTGTTGCCAAAGCCATTGGAATAAAACCAAGTGAAGCAACACAAGCCGTCATGAGTACCGGTCTTAAACGTAAGATCGCCCCATTCCACGTGGCTGTTTGAATATCAAATTTTTCTCTAAGCTCTTTAATAAAGCTCAGCATCACCAGACCATTCAAAACAGCAACACCAGATAATGCAATAAACCCAACACCAGCCGACATGGACAGCGGAATATCTCTTAGCCAAAGCGCAATCAGGCCACCTGACAAAGCAAACGGCACGCCGCTAAATACCAGCAAGCTTTCTTTCACATTATGGAATACAGCCATGAGTAGAATGAAAATCATAGCAAGCGCTAATGGAACAACTATTTTCATTCGTGCAGCAGCTGAAGCTAAATTTTCAAACTGACCGCCATATTCCAACCAATAACCCGCTGGCAGTTGTTCTTTTGCGAGTGTTGTTCTTAACTCTTGAACAAATGACCCTAAGTCACGGCCTTCTACGTTCGCAGTAATAATGACACGGCGCTTTCCATTTTCACGTCCCACCTGATTTAGGCCTGAGGTACGTTCAACTTTAGCTACATCTTGAAGTTGGATAAGTCCACCATTTGGCAACTGAATCGGAAGTTGAGCTAAGTTTTGGATGGTACGCTGCTGGTCTTCTAGGCGAATTTCAAAATCAAATCGTCTATCGCCTTGTAAAATCTGTCCAACATTTTGTCCACCAACACTTGCAGCAACAATATCCTGAATAGCTTTGGCAGATAATCCGTATTGCGCGGCCAGAGGACGATTAATTTCTACACTCAGCACCGGTAAACCGCTCGTTTGTTCTACCTTAACCGCGGTAGCGCCTGAAATTTTTTGTACTTTCTGAGCGAGTGCCTGTGCCTGCTCATTAAGTATTTGCATATCGTCGCCAAAAATCTTGACACCAATATCACTACGAATCCCTGAAATTAGCTCATTAAAGCGTAGCTCAATCGGTTGAGAGAACTCACTGTTATTACCCGGTAAGGTTGCCAAGAAAGCTTCCATACGTGAACGTAGCTCAGCTAGCGTCTCTTTCGGATTTGGCCATTGATCATGCGGTTTAAGCAAAATGACCGCATCAGAGATATTCGGCGGCATCACATCAGTTGCAACCTCAGCTGTCCCTGTTCGAGCAAAAACAGCTTTCACCTCTGGAAAGTTTTTCAAAATGAGCTTTTCAGTATTTTCCTGCATTCGCAGTGATTGCTCGAGACCAGTACTCGGTGAACGCATTTGCTGCAGGGCAAAGTCACCTTCACTGAGCTGCGGAGCAAATTCACTACCCATTTGGGTCGCTAGCACACCTGTGAGCACTAAAATACTTAATGCAAAACTAACAACTACTATCTTAAGCTGATAAGCCTGATCGAGGACATCTCGGTATTTCTGCTTTAAAAGCTGCATCCAACGTGTTTCTTTTTCTTTCACTTCACCCGTAACAAAAAGAGCAACTGCCGCAGGTACAAATGTCACAGAAAGAATCATGGCACCCAATAATGCCATCACCACAGTCATCGCCATTGGATGGAACATTTTGGCTTCAACACCAGATAGGGCAAAAATAGGTAAATAGACCACTAAAATAATCATTTGCCCAAAAATCAGTGGGCGACGGGCCTGTTTTGCTGCAAGGAAAACTTCTTTGAATCGTTCAGACCGCGTAAGAGGCCGATGTAAAGCATGCTGTGCTTCTGCTAGACGTCGAATACAGTTTTCTACAATAACAACTGCACCATCTACAATAATCCCGAAATCGAGCGCTCCTAAGCTCATGAGGTTGGCACTAATGTTTTGTTCAGCCATACCTGTCAGGGTAAATAACATCGATAATGGAATAACGCAGGCTGTGATTAAAGCAGCTCGAAAATTTCCTAGAAAAATAAACAAAATCACAATAACTAGAATCGCGCCTTCTACAAGGTTCTTCTGCACCGTTGCGATTGCTTTGTTTACTAAGCTCGTCCGGTCATAAACCGTCTCGATTTCCACTCCTTTAGGTAAGGTAGATTGTATTTCCTTAATTTTGGCATCGACCGCCTGAGCAACTGTACGACTGTTTTCTCCCATCATCATCATGGCAATGCCAAGAACCGTTTCCTCACCGTTGTAAGTTGCAGCCCCTGTTCTTAAATCGTGTCCAATAGAGACATTCGCAACATCAACCACGCGGATCGGCAAACCATTTTTGGTACTTACAGTAATGTTTTGAATATCTTCAACACTACTTAACATGCCCGGCACACGAACGGTGAGTTGCTCTCCGTTTTCTTCGATAAAACCTGCACCGCGATTTTCATTATTTTCTTGCAGAGCAGTTTGAAATTCATTGATTGAAATCTGAAGCTGCTGCAAACGTTTTAAATCAGGTGACACAATATAGGTTTTATTGTAGCCACCAATACTGTTAATTTCGGCCACACCTTTCACACGCTGCAATTGAGGACGTACAATCCAGTCCTGAATTTCACGTAAATCCATGGCTGTATAGGCTGTGCCATCTGCTTTCTTAGCACCTGATTTTGCTTTTACCACCCATTGGTAAATTTCACCCAAGCCCGTTGAAACAGGAGACATGATAGGATCAACTGATTCGGGTAGTTGGCCATCCGCTTCTTGTAAACGCTGATTAATCAGTTGTCTTGCCCAATAAATATCTGTCCCATCTTTAAAAATGATGGTGACTTGGGAAAGCCCATAACGAGAAATGGAGCGAGTTTGTTCCAGATTTGGAATTCCTGCCATCGCATTTTCAATAGGATAAGTAATCCGCTGTTCGACCTCTAAAGCGGTATACCCATTGGCTTGAGTATTAATCTGGACTTGGGTATTGGTAATATCTGGAACGGCATCAATAGGGAGTTTTTGATAACTCCAAATGCCAACACCAATCCACGCCAGAACAAATAGCATGACCCAAATAGCATTTTGAATAGCAAACTGAATAACTCTGTCAAACAGTCCTTCTGGCTTGGGCAGCTCAGGCTTATTAATGTCCATGCTCAGCCTCTCCTTTTTCCAATTCGGACTTCAGTAAGAAGCTGCCTTCTGCAACATAACGCTGGCTTGGATTTATTCCTTTTACAACTTCAACCCATTGACCATCTTTAGAACGTTGGCCCAGCTGTACAGTCACAGGTTCAAACTCAAAACCTGTTTTGACCATTTTTGGTGTAAAGATAACGTCTTTACCTTCAACTTGTTGAACTGCTTGCGCTTTTACACGAGTCACTTTTTGTGTTGATCCTGCATTTAGCTCAACATTAACCATCAAGTTTGGACGCAGCTCACTGCTATTTGCCAAAACTTTGGCACGTACTTGTAAGCGTCCAGTCTGAGCATCTGCCTCTGTTGTTAAACTTTGAACCTGAGCAGAAAATGTATTCCCAGTTTGTAAAGATTTAAATTCAATCTGTTGATTTGGCTGTACATTGATATTTGCATTGCTTGGTAAAATGAATTCCAGCCATAACTGATCAAGCTGATTAATAATAAAAAGCTGATCTGCTAACTGTACGTTTTCACCCACTACAATATCTTTATTACTGACCATACCAGCAATTGGTGCGGTTAAGGTATAACGCCCTGCTGAACCAGAACCTGCCCCGAATGCACTTAAGCGCGAGCGAGCTGCTTTAACCTGAATTTGTGCTTGCTGATAAGCGTTATAAGCTCGTTGATAATCTTGTTTCGCGGAAATTCCTTGAGACCATAAGCTACGTTCACGCTCATAGTCCTGACGTGCTAACTCAAGATTAGACTGGGCTATTTGCAAATTGGCTTGCTGATCGACTAAATCTGGCACTAATAAGCTTGCAAGTGCCTGGCCTTTTTTAACTTGTTGTCCTAGTTCAACATATACCGCTTCGACACGACCACTAAAACTTGGCGAAACATGGGCTTGGCGGTCAGTATTGACTACTAGTTTGGCTGGATAAGTCTGAAGTTGAGGAACTTCACCTAGTTCAGCTTGTTCAATTTTTAAATTTTGTTCCTGCATTTGCTGAGCAGTGAGTAGTAGTGGTTTTTCTCCCTCATCATGGTGTTCTTCACCCTCTTCTTCAGCATGCCCGTGGCCTTCCGATGGTTCCGAAGAATTAGATTTATTTTTTGAATTTAAAACGAGTAAACCAATTAATATTGCAGTAATGGCAGCAATTACTCCAACCCAAAGCCATTGAGAATTTTTCTTTAAATTTGCCGACATTATTATTCTCCTGCCTGAGTTGGGAATGTTTGAGCTTGTTGCCAAGCACGTTGATTAAGTTGCATTAAGGCATCTTTCGCCATGATCTGTTCTGGCTCTAGCCCTAGACGTAAACTTTGAATTTCAATTGAATTTTGCCAAGCCTGTTTTAATAGCTCGACTTTACGTAAGCGCACATCTTGCAACTGCATTGTGGCTTGCTGCACATCGGTAACGGCAAACTTACCCAAACGGAAACCTTGCAATGTTTTTTGTTGAACCTGAACGGCAAGAGGTACTTGCTGATCATTTAATTGCTTGAACTGAATATGTAAGCCTTTTAACTCTGACATCAGAGTTTCAATATCCACTTGATTCTGCTGTCGATAAAAGCTCTGTTGGCGTTGAGATAGCTCTTGTTTGGCCTGAGCAATCTTGATTCCGTATTGTTGACGATTAAAAAGATTTAAAGGAATTTCCACCCCTAAACGGATTTGATTTTCCGTACGCTGCTCTGGGGAACGAGTGTTATTCACCCCCAAAGTTACCGTAGGTTGTGGCCTTGCTTTTGCCTTAAGCTGTTGAATAGTAGCTTGCTGCACAAGAGCATCTAGTTGAAAAGAGCGCTCTAGCAAATTGTTTTGCCGATCTTGACCAGTATCTACATCCGCTGCCAATACCCACAGCTGATTAGAGCTTTGAGATAGTTGGAACTGATTTGAATCACCGTCCCATAAGTTGGCCAGTTGCTGTTTAGCAACTTGTAGTTTCAAATCGACCTGCTGATATAAACGCTGGTTTTCCAAGTGAGACATACGTACTCGATCTACATCAACCTGAGCAATACTCCCTGCCTGATAACGCTTTTCCGATGCAGACAAGTTCTCTTGGCTAACTGCTAACTGTTCTCCAATGAGAGACTTTTCAAGTTCAAGCAAGGCCACTTGTGACCAGAAATATTTAACTATTAACTCAAGCTCAGCCTTATAACGTTGTTCGGCCAAGTCAACCTTTGACATTTCTACTTTAGCTAAATGCTGTGCGGCCTTACGCTGCCCAAAAATATCTAAAGGCTGAGAGATGCCGATCGCGAGTTCTTTTTCTTGGTCACTCTGCAAACCTGTTTGCTCAATAGAAAGACTTGGATTTGCCCATAAGCGGCTTTGTTTTAATTGCGCCTCAGCCATTTGCTGCTGCGCCTGCCAGACACCTTGTTGAGTTTGATAGCTTTGTGCTCGCGCTAATGCCTGTTCAAAACTAAAAGCTGCTTTTTGGGTATAAGAGCCCTGTTGAATATCAGAAGCAGCATTTGCCATTTGTCCCGCCAATAACATGGCAATAGACAGGCTTGAGATAGTTATAACCTTTTTCAACGTTATCTTAACGTTACAACTCAATAAGTCGGGATGGCTCACCCGATTTAAAAAAATAGAAGACATGTTTTAGCCCCGCAATAAATAAAAAATGCGGTGGGCTTTTTTTGGCTACCCCACCTATAGCGGGGTTAAAACAGGAGGCGGTTTTAAGGCACTAAGATGTGGAGACTGGTAAGAATTGGACCAATGATAAATTTGTGAAAGTTCATGCACATGCAAAACAGGGGTTTGAGCTTGTTTTGCAACTTCTGTCATGACGACATGAAAACATGTCGGTAAATGATCATGATGGTCTTGTAAGTTTAAAGGTGCTTTATGAGCAGCATCTAAAGTCTCAGTATGTTCAACATGGGTATGAGAAGACGTTTGATATACATTTAAAGCTGCATGATGACCAAAATGATGTAGTGCTTTTTCTTGATTTTCATGCGCGCAAAAAGCCGCTGCTATATTCCATAAACTCTGGAATATAAGCAAACAGAATAAGACGGACATGAAAATTGCAGAACGTGGCAACAGTACACCATGGCTGTTAGAAATTGCACGAAGCAACTATAGCAGGCGAGCTACATGTAATAAAATTACAAAACGTTGATTTATGGGTTCCATTCTTAACCCAGATGTTTCCTAAGTTTTTTTAAAATAATTTTTAAGAGTAATGTTCATGTATAAAACATTGACCACTTGCCTACTAGTAACTTGTCTTGGCTTAAGTGGATGTGCAACTTCTATTTTATCGTCTGCCCTGCCGAATGAGACGACTGAGGTCCAAACAACTATTTTAAAAACAGATCAAATTATTGCACTTGGGCAAGCCGTTAAAAACCAGCAAGAACAAGGCGTCGTATTTATAGGTCAAGACTTTAATTATTTAATGACCGAAGGAAGTTCGGAATTTTTAAATATCATTAAAAATATTCCTGTAAATCAAAGAACTTTAATTATTCCATCTCCTCTGCTACTTGAAATGGATGATCCTACGCATTTTCATGGTGAACTAAAGTTTCAATACAATATTCCCGCCTCAAAACTCTCTGATCAACAGAAAGAAAATTTAAAAAATTTAGGGTTTAAAAATCATTTTATGGTTATGGAAAACCAAACACAGCTTTTATATCCTTACGCTATTATTCGTTTTAAAGGCCAAATTTATCAAACCAGTCCTACTTTAAAAGTTCAACAAACGATTCCAACTCCATATCCAATCGCCTTACAACAAAAAGATGAAATAACCAAGAAACATCCGTTTAAACGTGTAACGCGTATGGCGCTTTATCCTTTAGCGATGGCATTTGATATAGTGACGGTAGCCCCTTCTCTCATCTTGTCAGATTTACGAGGTGACTTTACTAAATAAGCACCCTTACTAATCTAAAAACAAAACCAGCCCTTAGGCTGGTTTTGTTTAAGAAAATTTCTTTTGTTTGATATTTATAAATTTTCTCAATTTTTTTATTTTGAATAATCATTTGTTCTTAAACTTTTTAAATTCTATTTTCACGTTTGTATACCCATACTTTTATAGAAATTTCGCTAAGCGTAAAAACACGTGTAACTTTTATGTAAGCTAAAACTTCATCATTTTTCATCCAAATGCGCTATATCAGATTTACAAAAAATAACATAAGATTTTCATATAAGGGACTAGCTTAAAAGTGTGAGTCAATTCAATCAAATTGAGGAACAAGGGGAGACTGTCATGAATATGAAAACAATCAAGCATGGGCTTAATCAATTGTTTGCCTTTGAAAACTTACCAGCCGATATGCATTCACAAGCTGAGGATGAAATTGAACAAGGCTTACGCTTTGAAGAGTTAGCCATACAAGATCATGAACGTATGCAGAATTGGTTAGATATTACCCCAAATGACCGCAATGCGATGTGGTGCTACCTCCGTGCAGCTTTAAGAGGTAATGCTGACGCTTCCTTTAAACTTGGTATTGGCTATTTAAATGGTCAATTTGGTTTAGATAAAAACTACACTGAAGCTGAAAAGTGGTTAAACAAAGCAGCAAGTCAGGGACATCCTGATGCTGAACGTCGCTTACAAGAAGCTTTTAGTAAACTTGCCTTCTAACAAAAAACCAGCCCTTAGGCTGGTTTTTAAATTTAGCAGTAATTAACCGCTAATTTTTTTGTATTTCTTGCGATGAGGCTGAGCGTCATCACCTAGCTTAGCACGGCGATAAGCTTCAAACTCGGTATAGTTACCTGTATAGAACTCTGGTTGTTCATCTTCAAATGACAAGATATGAGTCGCAATACGGTCAAGGAACCAACGGTCATGCGATACAACCATTACTGTACCCGGGAATACCAAAATTGCATCTTCAAGTGCACGTAAAGTTTCTACGTCCAAGTCGTTTGATGGCTCATCCAGTAAGATAACGTTTGCACCTTGCTGTAAAATTTTCGCAAGTTGTAAACGGTTACGCTCACCACCTGACAATTCACCTACGCGTTTTTGCTGATCTTGGCCTTTAAAGTTAAAACGACCAATATAAGCACGTGATGCAATTTCATAATCGCCCACTTTCAAGATGTCTAAACCGCCAGAAACTTCTTCCCAAACCGTTTTGTTATCATCTAAAGTGTCACGAATCTGACCAACATAAGCAACTTTAACTGAATCACCAAGTGTTACAGTACCGGTGTCAGGTTTTTGCTCACCTGTCATCATACGGAATAAAGTCGTTTTACCGGCACCATTAGGACCAACAATACCTACAATCGCTGCTGGTGGTACGGTAAATGACAAGTTTTCGTAAAGTAAACGATCACCAAATGACTTGCTGATATTTTCTACTTCAACAACCTTGTTACCTAAACGTGGACCAGGTGGAATATAGATTTCAGACGTCTCATTACGCTGTTGGAATTCGCGTGAGTTAAGCTCTTCAAAACGCTCCATACGCGCTTTGTTTTTCTTTTGCTGACCTTTCGCATTTTGACGAACCCATTCAAGTTCTTTTTTCAATGCTTTAGCAAAAGATTCTTCTTGTTTCTGCTCTTGTTCTAAGCGAGCATTTTTTTGCTCCAACCAAGAAGTGTAGTTACCTTGGTAAGGAATACCGTGTCCACGGTCAAGCTCCAAGATCCACTCGGCAACGTTATCTAAGAAATAACGGTCGTGCGTAATCGCCACGATTGTGCCAGGGAAATCTTTTAAGAATCGCTCTAACCAAGATACAGACTCTGCATCCAAATGGTTCGTTGGTTCGTCAAGAAGCAACATATCTGGTTTAGAGAGCAATAAACGGCAAAGTGCTACACGACGGCGTTCACCACCAGAAAGCTTAGTTACATCTGCATCCCAAGCTGGAAGGTTCAAGGCATCTGCCGCGATTTCAAGCTGGTTATTTAGGTTATGTGCATCCCAAGCATGGATAATTGATTCTAATTTTTCCTGCTCTTTCGCAAGCGCATCAAAATCAGCATCTGGGTCTGCATATTCTGCAAATACCTGATCAAGACGCTCTAAAGCATCTAAAGCTTCACGCACACCATCTTCAACGTTACCACGAACGTCTTTAGTCGGATCAAGTGGCGGTTCTTGCTCTAAATAGCCGATTTTAATTCCAGGTTGTGCACGAGCTTCACCAGAGAAATCTTTATCTACGCCAGCCATAATACGAAGCAAGGTAGACTTACCCGCACCGTTCAAACCGAGAACACCAATTTTGGCACCCGGGAAAAATGATAAAGAGATGTCTTTTAAGATTTCGCGCTTTGGCGGAACCATCTTAGACACTCGGTTCATCGTATAAATATATTGGGCCACGCAGGACTCCTCAATTGAAAAACCAATACATCGCAAAACGCGACAAAATAATCGCGCGTATTATACGATGAAAACACTAATGACTTGAAGTTATGATTTCCATCGTACGGATTTATCAAACAATTTTCTTTTTCAATAAGTTGCAAAATGTTTATGTATAAGATTTATACAACGTTTCAGCGTATATTTTTCTATCTATATTCCTAAAACTGGATAACAAACCAGAATTTCTGCAATTTTCTATATAAATTTTAAGCTAGACTCGCTCAATATTTAACTCACGAAGATGAAGTAATCATGACTTATAAAGATGAAACCTTAGCCATTCACGCAGGCTACACTCCAGAAGCAACCACTAAAGCTGTTGCAGTCCCTATCTATCAAACAACTTCGTATGCATTTGATAACACACAACACGGTGCCGACCTTTTCGATTTAAAAGTTCAAGGCAATATCTATACCCGTATTATGAACCCGACCACTGCTGTGCTTGAGCAGCGCCTTGCTGCGTTAGAAGGCGGTATTGGTGCATTAGCTTTGGCATCGGGAATGGCAGCTATTACTTACACAATTCAGACCATTACTGAAGCTGGAGATAATATTGCCTCGGTCTCAACTTTATATGGTGGAACGTACAACTTATTTGCTCATACCCTGCCAAAACAAGGTATTGAAGTTCGCTTTTTTGATTATCAAAAGCCTGAAAGCTTACGTAACTTAATTGATGATAAAACTAAACTTGTTTTTGTTGAGTCAATCGGTAATCCGCTTGGAAATATCATCGATCTAGAAGAAATTTCGAAAATCGCCCACGAATATGGCGTACCTGTCGTTGTTGATAATACAGTCGCTACCCCTGCTTTATTAAAACCATTCCAATATGGCGCCGATATCGTCATACATTCTTTGACTAAATATATTGGTGGTCATGGCAATAGTATTGGTGGTGCGATTATCGATAGCGGTAAGTTTCCTTGGGGTAAATATCCGGAGCGTTTTAAAGTATTGAACACGCCAGACCCAAGCTATCATGGTGTGAACTATGTAGAGGCATTAGGTGAAGCTGCCTATATAGCAAGGGCTCGCGTTGTACCATTACGTAATACAGGCGCAGCTATTAGTCCGCTCAGTGTTTTCTTAATTTTACAGGGTCTAGAAACGCTTAATTTACGGATGGAACGCCATACTGAAAATGCACAAAGAATTGCGGAATATTTGCAAAATCATCCGAAAGTAAAATGGGTCAATTACGCAGGCTTAACAGATCATCCACAACATCAACTTGCGCAAAAATATGTAAAAGGTAAACCTTCTGCAATTTTATCTTTTGGGGTTCAAGATGGCCGTGAAGGCGGTACTCGCTTCATTGATGCTCTCCAGCTATTTACCCGCCTTGTGAATATTGGTGATGCGAAAAGCCTGGCTTGTCACCCTGCAACCACAACTCACCGCCAACTCAACGAACAAGAACTAAAAGCTGCTGGTGTAAGTGAAGATATGGTACGTCTTTCAATTGGTATCGAGCATGTTGATGACCTCATTGCCGATTTAGAACAAGCACTTTCATCTGTATAAATTTTAAACTCATCTAACAAGCCTCTGGAATATAGAGGCTTTTTTATGACTATATTAAATTCAATTTAAATCTATATTCATATGAAACAGCTAATTGATCTATTCATACAAAACAATTAATTCAAGATGAAAGATAAGAAATAAATCTAGCCCGATAGGTGCTAGGACTAACACCTACACTATTTTTAAATCGAGTTCGAAAAGTGACAGGAGAATTAAAACCACAGCATAAGGCAATTTCTTCAATCGACTGTGAAGAAGTTTCAAGTAATTCCTGAGCCCGTTGTATGCGCATGGTGAGCAACCACTGTAATGGTGTAGTTCCAATCTGTTCACGGAAACGTCGGGCAAATGTTCTTGGGCTCATATTTGCTTTACAAGCAAGTAATTTAATATCAATCTTGTCATCCAGATGAGTGTTCATCCACTCCAATAGCGTCGCTAAGCTATCACGTGTTTCTGGTATTTCATATTGGATAAACTGCGCTTGTCCCCCATCACGATTTAATGGAGCGACAGCAAGCTTTGCAACCTGAGCAGCCACGCTTTGTCCATAATCCCGACGCACAAGATGTAGACACATATCCAGTCCGGATGAAGCCCCAGCTGAAGTTATAAGACGCTCTTCATCAACGAACAATACTTTGGGCTCTACCTTAACCTTGGGATATCGAATAGCCAGTTCCTCTGCAAGCATCCAATGGGTTGCAGCCCGATATCCATCAAGAAGGCCCGTTTCTGCTAAAACAAACGCTCCTGAACAAATTGAAGCAATTCTTGCTCCTTTTTGCCACGCTTTAAGAATTGCAGTTTTTACTTTGGGATTAAGGGGCTCTTTAGGATCTTTAATACCGGGAATAATAATGGTATCTGCATCAATAAGATGATCAAGCCCAAAATGTGCCTGAAGCGTAAATGCTCCTGTATTTACATACTCAGCTTCGCCACAAACTTTTACACAATAGCCCGTTTCACCATTTAATAACCGTACAAAACCAAAGACTTCGCATGGAATACCCAAATCAAATGGAATGAAATTATGTAAAGCTAAAATGGCTACCGTATGCATTAGTGAAAGCTCAATTAAACACTTTTCCTATCTTGGCAGAAATCAAATTGGCAGTAAATGAACGATTATTGTCATTTCTGCCACTTATAATAAAAGTCTAATACCTGACAGAATGATTTGGAAAAGTTTTTTATGTCAAAACTATGAATGGAACTACTATTCTTTTAGCGCAGCTTGTCTATTTTCCAAAATAGAAACCGTCTGTTTCTCTACTTATAAATCAGTGTAAAAAAATCCAATGGATAGTTTCTCAGATCGACAAATTAAATCTTCAATTGGGCTAGAGATGGATCAATAAATATGGCTAATCCGAAAGCATTGAATATGACACACTTTCAAAAATTGAAATTTTTTTCATTATTAGAAACAATTTCTTTGCTGTTATTGGTTGTTTTTGCAGTCCCTTTAAAGCACTTCAACGGGTGGGATACAGGTGTTCATATTATGGGGCCTATCCATGGGCTTACATTTTTTGTCTATTTATGGTTCGCGGTACAAACTATAGCCGAGAGCAAATGGTCACCATTAGAACTATTAAGATTAGTGGTAGTTACACTTATTCCGTTCGGTGTTTACTTTAATCTATCATTTATAAAAAATAAAATGACTAATGTAGACGAAGCTCAATCATCATGATCGAGCTTTTTACGACATTAAACCCATGGCTTAAAGCTATACATATAGTATCAATGACCATTTTTATAAGTGGTGTTCTTGCTGCTTCGGTTTCATTTAAAATAGATCTGGATATTACTGAAAATATCCATATTCCTGTTTGGGCTCAGCGTGAATACCGATGGGATCAAATTATGACTACCCCAGCGCTCTTTATTACTTTTGCCTCGGGTTTAATCATAGCAATTCATGGTCAATGGTTCAGCTCTAAGTGGTTACCTGCAAAAATTGTATTTGTACTTATTTTGGCAGGTATTCATGGATTCCAAGCCAAGCTTTTACGGCAGATCGCAAATGGTATAAATGTAAGGAAAAAACAAGCAACATTGATTATCCTCATCTGTACTATTTCAATCATCGTTCTTGCCATTATTAAGCCATAACGTTGCTGTTTATTCTTTAGCCAATAAAAAACTATTAAACAATTATCATATTATTCAGAAGATTAGAGTAAAGAAAATAATATCTCAATCAACATTTTAGAGTTTTTACTCTAAATAAATTGTTAAATTTCATATATTTACATACTAGACAATTTTTAAACATCTATTAAGATAAGGCAATATTTAGGAGTTCATCAGGATGAACCAACGGTTGTAAAAATAAAAATTACATACCGGAATAAATAGCCCCTGCCCCTACTTAGGTAAAATGCTGTGAATAAAAAATTAGAAACTCTGTTCCAGGAAAAGGTACAAGGTAAAGTCATCTTAGTGACAGGCGCCTCAAGTGGAATCGGTTTAACGATTTCCAATAAACTTGCTGACGCTGGTGCGCATGTTTTACTGGTTGCCCGTACTCAAGAAACATTAGAAGAAGTCAAAGCAGATATTGAAAGCCGTGGCGGTCAGGCATCAATTTTCCCATGTGATCTGAATGACATGGAAATGATTGATCAGGTTTCTAAAGAGATTTTAGCTTCTGTTGACCATATTGATATTTTAATTAATAACGCAGGTCGCTCTATTCGTCGTGCCGTTCATGAGTCTTATGACCGTTTCCACGACTTTGAACGTACTATGCAATTGAACTACTTTGGTGCTGTACGTTTAGTGCTCAATATTTTGCCTCACATGATTCAACGCAAAGATGGGCAAATTATCAATATTAGTTCGATTGGTGTATTAGCAAATGCAACCCGCTTCTCGGCTTATGTTGCTTCTAAAGCTGCGCTTGATGCATTTAGCCGTTGTCTATCGGCAGAAGTTCATGCACATAAAATTGCAATTACTTCAATTTACATGCCTTTAGTGCGTACACCAATGATTGCGCCAACCAAGATTTATAAATATGTACCGACTCTCTCACCTGAGCAAGCAGCCGATTTAATTGCTTATGCAATTGTGAAACGTCCAAAACGTATTGCAACTAACTTAGGCCGTTTGGCTTCTATGACCTATTCAGTGGCCCCTGGCATTAACAATATGTTTATGTCGATTGGTTTCCGTCTGTTTCCAAGTTCAGACGCCGCAAAAGGCAAAAAAGCTGAAAAACTTAACTGGGTGCAAAAAGCATATGCACGCATTTTCCCAGGTGAGCATTGGTAATTTAAAATATTCAGCGAACTTAAATAAAAAAGCGCCTCATGAAAGGCGCTTTTTTATTTGATTCTATTTACGCATCTAAAAACTCGACATGCCCTGTTTTAACATCGTAAATCGCGCCAACAATCGCTATTTCACCACGATCCAGCAAGTCTTTAAGTACCGTACTGTTATTAATAATATATTGGATATTGTAGTGAACATTCATAGCAGTTACCTGATTTACGAAGGTCTTGTTTAATTCACGGGGTTGCATAATGTCATATACGCTTTCTACCGAATGCATGAGCGGACCAAGCACATATTGAATATGCGGCATCTCTTTGACATCGGAGATTTGCTTTTGCTGTAAGCGTAACTGACATGCACTAGTCACTGCACCACAGTCAGTATGGCCTAAAACTAAAATGACTTTTGAGCCTTTGGCCTGACAAGCAAACTCAAGCGAGCCTAATACCTTTTGACCTGCAATATTACCTGCAATTCTTAAACTAAATAGATCACCAATACCCACGTCAAAAATCATTTCAGTTGGAGCACGTGAGTCCATACATCCCAAAACAGCAGCAATTGGGTGCTGGCCTTCATCTGCAGTAACACGAATTTGGCGATAAATATCACGTTGCAAGCGCTCATTTTTAACGAAACGTTCATTTCCTTCTTTAAGTAAAGTAATGACTTGCTGTGGACTTAGTTTACGTTGTAGATCTCTCGTACTAATGTAGATATCCAGTACTGCATCATCTACCTCCTCATAGTGCTGCTTAAATCCAATAAGCTTAAGGTCAACTTGGCGTTTAACTGCCGTCTCATTTTGATAGTCTTGAATGACTTGATAAATATCCGGATCGATCGAATCACATTGGGTGGCATCAATAATCAACTGCTGATCTTTATGAACATGTTCCAAGGCAGAAATGAGTGCGGAACGATTCAGAAAAGTCACTTGTGAAGGAAGTTCAATACGCGTCACGATTCCATGTAAATGCTTTTCTTTATAAACACGAACGCCTTTATTGAAGTTGCCATATAAAATAAATGCACTACTGGTAAATAGCCCCACCAAGATTCCGGTTAATAAATCTGTCAGCAAGATTGCAACCAAGGTAATAATGAATGGTAAAAACTGTCTCCAACCTTTTTGGTAAAGCTGTTTGAATAACTTTGGATGAGTCAGTTTAAAACCAGTCACGATCAAAATTGCTGCAAGTGCAGACAAAGGAATCATGTTCATGAGTGGGACAAAAAATAGAATGGTAAGCAGTAACAACACACCGTGAATAATGGTTGAGCATTTACTACGTGCACCTGTATTGGCATTTACAGAACTACGGACAATCACTGAGGTCACTGGCATTCCGCCAATTAAACCCGACACAATATTACCTGCTCCTTGCGCCCATAACTCACGATTAGGTGGAGATGAACGCTTTTGAGGATCAAGTTTATCTGCTGCTTCTAAATTTAGTAATGTTTCTAAAGATGCCACGATCGCAAGTGTAATGGCTCCGGTATAAATTAATGGTTCAGCTAAATAGCTAAAGTCAGGAAAAACCAATACCTCTTCTGGTGCTTGTAATATATTTGGTAGTTGAATCAAATTATTACTTTGCACAGCCCATGAAGAACCGATACTTATTAAAACAAAGTTAAAAACTGCTGCGAGTACCACGGCAATTAAGGCAGAAGGCAACGCTAACTTTTTAAGTGGGCTACTGTCCCAAGCTAAAATTAAAAATAAGCTCAGCAGTCCAATCAATGCTGCTCCAGCATCAAATTTTTGGATAAACGTATCCGGTGTAGCAGTCCAAACTTCTTTCCATGAAAAATCAGTCAACCCAAATAAATAAGGTAACTGTGTCACAATCAGAATGGCACCAATGGCTGCCAACAATCCTAAAATGACATTGTTTGGAATAAAATTGGCAAAGAAACCCAACTTAAATACACCAAACAGAATTTGTAAAATTCCTGCAAATACAATACACAATAAAAAGGCGGCATAATTGCCGCCTAATTGATCGAGTTGTACAAGGATGACCGCAGTCAACCCTGCTGCTGGGCCAGAAACGCTGATATGAGAGCCACTCAGCAGGCCAACAATAATTCCACCCACTATTCCAGCAATAATGCCAGAAATAATTGGAGCACCTGAGGCTAAGGCAATACCCAAACATAAGGGTAAAGCCACGAGAAATACGACCACTCCCGAAAGGAGGTCGTTTATGTGAAATCTATTTTTCAGTTCTAAAGCCGGCATAAAAACAACCATTTATAATATAAAAAAACAATCAATTTTTAATGTAACTGCCTGAAAGTGAGGAACTTACTTCAAGGCTTTATCGATATTGTCTGACAACTGAATCGGGTTAAAGTTGAGTTATGCTATAACGTTGTATAGTTGATTGTAGATTTCACGACGTTTTTGTTGATCTTAAGATTCACCTCATCTTTATGAGCGTGATGTTTTAATAAAACATAGCGCTAGCCATTTAGAAGACGATTTAGAAACAATAAAAAAGCCTCCCGTTTAGGAGGCTTTTTTAAGTTCTCTAAAGGCTCTTATTTAGAACCCTTAATTCCTGCTTGCAATAATAATGCACCAAAACCACCAATTTTTTGCTCTTGTGGTTTTTCTTGCTTACTACGCTGCGGACGTTCAACTTGATCTTTACGCGGTTGTGGACGTTTACCTTGTGGTTTACGCTCAGAACGCTGTTCGTTATTTTGTTCACGACGTGGTGGTCGCTGTGCTTTCACAGGTGCCGCACCTTCTGCACGCATACTCAAGTTCACACGGTTACGTTCAACATCAACCTGCATAACACGCACTTGTACGATCTGACCTGGTTTTACCACTTTATGCGGGTCAGAAACGAACTCATTGGCTAATTCAGAGATATGAACCAAACCATCTTGATGCACACCAATATCAACAAAAGCACCAAAATTCGTCACGTTCGTCACAACACCTTCAAGCTGCATACCTTCAGTCAACTGAGCAACTTCAGTAATGTCTTCACGGAATTTAGCTGTGCGGAATTCTGGACGAGGGTCACGGCCCGGTTTTTCAAGTTCTGCTAAAACGTCTTGAATGGTTGGCAAACCGAATTTGTCATCAACAAACTCTTCTGCTTTTACCTGACGAATAATTTCGGTATTACCAATAATGTCTTTTACCGTTGTCGCTTTTGCTGCAACAATTTTCTCAACAAGACCATAACTTTCAGGGTGAACAGCAGATGCATCTAATGGCTCTGAACCATTTTGGATACGCAAGAAACCAGCTGCCTGTTCAAAAGTACGTTCGCCAAGACGCGGTACATTTTTAAGTGCCTGACGTGTGTCAAAACGGCCATGCTCTTTACGGTATTCAACAATTTGCTGTGCAATTGCTTTGTTTAAACCTGCAATATAAGCCAAGATTGCTGGTGAAGCAGTATTTACATCTACCCCAACAGCGTTCACACAGTCTTCTACAACTGCATCAAGCGTTTTTGCTAAACCAGTTTGGTTCACATCGTGTTGATATTGACCTACGCCAATCGACTTCGGATCAATTTTAACAAGCTCAGCCAACGGGTCTTGTAAACGGCGCGCAATAGATACTGCACCACGGATTGAAACATCAAGCTCTGGCAGTTCTGCCGCAGCAAGTTCACTTGCAGAATAAACAGAGGCACCTGCTTCGCTTACGGTTACACGAGTTAATTTAAGATCTGTATTTGCAGCCATCATTTCAGCTACTACAGCTTCTGTTTCACGGCTCGCAGTACCATTGCCAATAGCAATAAGCTCGACATTGTATTCACGACATAGACGTTCAAGCTCAGCAATTGAGCCTTCTTTATCTTCTTTAGGCGCAAATGGATAAATCGTGCTATGTGCAAGTACATCACCAGCTTCGCTTACCACAGCTAGTTTCACACCAGTACGAATACCAGGGTCGACACCCAAAGTCGTACGGCTACCAGCTGGCGCTGATAACAATAAGTGACGAAGATTTTCAGCAAACACCTGCATTGCTTCTGCTTCAGCAGCAAGACGTTTTTCTGTAAGTAATGAATGCTCGATTTGAGGACGGACTTTACCTAACCAGAATAATTTTGCAGTTTGTTTTAAGAAATCTTGACGTGTTTGTGGCTGAACCTGATCAAGGTTGTATTCAGTTTCAATACGAGCCAGTGGTGCATCATCTTCACCATCAACTTTTAAACCAAGTACGTTTTCTTGGCGGCCACGTAACATCGCCAATAAACGATGTGATGGTAATTTGTTTAGGCCTTCAGAGAATTCAAAGTAATCGCGGAACTTTTTGCCTACTTCTTTCTTCTCTTCAGATGCAACAGTACTTTTTAACACTGCTGTTTTTGCGAAAGTCGCTTTTAATTCTGTAGTAAGAGGAATGTTTTGTGCCCAGTCATCAATCAGAATATGCTGGATTGCGTCTAACTGACTTTCAACGTCCGGATAGTCTTCATGACTAAAACCAGCCAATGCTTCTGTCGGATCAATTTGTTCTGAAATAATTTTTTCGGCAATTGGTCCAAGGCCCGCTTCTTTTGCCTTGAAAGATTTGCTCGTACGTTTAGGACGGTACGGCGCATAAATTTCTTCTAAAGCATTTTTTGTTTCGGCTGCATTCACCCGCGCCAACAAGTCATCATTCAATTTATTCTGTTCTTGCAATGACTGAATGACCTTTTCACGGCGCTCATATAAATCACGTAAATACGCTAAACGAGTATCTAATTGGCGTAACTGCGTATCATCTAAACCTTGTGTTACTTCTTTACGGTAACGGGCAATGAATGGAACACTGGCACCTTCATCAATTAAGCGGATGGCAGCTTCTACTTGGTTTGGACGTACGGCAAGCTCACTTGCCAACTGCTGAACTAAGTCAGTCATCGTGTTTGATCCCACAAGGATAAAGTTTAAAAGCACTGATTATAAAGACCAAGACCATAAAATCCACACTTGTTTGCGTATTCAAAACGTTTTTTTGTATTGACTATGAATTTTTCACATTCTTATGGCTGTAAAAAAGTTTTTTCTGTGACTCATTTGGGCCTTTAAGCTAGCCTTTTACCTTTTAAAAAATATTAAATTTATAGATTCTTCTTTAATTAAAGAAAATTTTTAATATAAATTATGAGAAAAAGAACATATTGATACATTGCCAGAACGATCAAAATATAGTTTTTCTTATCTTTCTAAATAAATTATTAAGTTCTCATACTTAAACCACAAATGAATAAATTAAAAGTTAGAACTTAAAAACCGAAACTCATTTTTAAAATAATTTATTTGAAACAAATATTTATTAGAATTTAATTGATGAGAAAGAGGTAAATAGCCAAATATTTGAGTTTTTCTTTAAGGCTTTGCTAAATTATGGGCATAAGATGTTGTTTTTTGGTTTCAAGCCCCTACGAAAATTGTAATTTTGAGCAAATTGATACATAGTCTTAACAAGAACATCGGCATTATACTGAGGGCTTGTTGGCAATAAGCCTAACCGATCCAATAATATATAAATTATGACTTTAAAAGGGAGTACATCATGAGTTTAGTTGTACCTGCTGAACATCCTGAAACCGTACATAACGAAACGGATCGTGTCGAGCGCATTTTAGTGGTCGATGACGATGTGCGTTTACGTACCCTCTTGCAACGTTTTTTGGAAGATAAAGGCTTTGTTGTAAAAACTGCCCATGATGCCTCACAAATGGATCGTTTATTACAACGTGAGTTATTTTCACTTATCGTGCTCGACTTTATGTTGCCCGTTGAAGATGGTTTAAGTATTTGTCGTCGTTTACGTCAGTCAAATATTGATACTCCAATTATCATGTTAACTGCACGTGGTAGTGACTCTGACCGTATTGCTGGTCTTGAAGCCGGCGCAGATGACTATTTACCAAAACCATTTAACCCAAATGAACTTTTAGCACGTATTCGCGCAGTATTGCGTCGTCAGGTACGTGAAGTCCCGGGTGCGCCAAGCCAACAAGTTGAAGTGGTTAGCTTTGGTCCATGGTCTCTAGATTTATCTACACGTACACTGACTCGTGAGGGTCAAATCGTTACGTTGACTACAGGTGAATTTGCCGTATTAAAAGCTTTGGTACAGCATCCACGTGAACCTTTAACACGCGACAAGCTCATGAACTTAGCTCGTGGCCGTGAATGGGGTGCAATGGAACGTTCTATTGATGTTCAAGTGTCTCGTCTACGCCGCTTAATTGAAGATAACCCGGCACGCGCACGTTACATTCAAACTGTATGGGGCGTAGGCTATGTGTTTGTTCCGGATGGTGCTGAATAAGCTTGAGATAAAATAGAGTGAGTTTAGAGCCAATACCACCGCAAACCTTTACCGACTACGTTGCGTACTCAGAGCGTAAACGGACCCGATGGGAACGTTTTCTCGACAAGATTAAGCCACGTTCTGCGGCCATGCGTACCACAATTTTGGTACTGCTGGTGGTACTCTTTAGCTTATTTATGTCATTGTGGTTTTTTTGGCGAACCCTCTATTTACCTGAAATTCAGCAACATGCGCGCTATCTAGCAGTTGAACTAGAACTGGTAAATAACCCTAATATTCGTATTTTTCATCGCGATAGCGAAGTTGACGTCGACACATGGTTACGCAATCGGGTTGGCATTGAATATGTCACGAACCCCAAAGAATATCCAAGTGTCCGCGATAAAATTATTGCCGAGTTTTTTACCAACCAAGTTGAGCAAAAACTGGCAAATGAAATTGGCGCAAAAGACGTTACTGTCTATTTCCAATTTAAACCTAGCCCACGTATCTGGATTCAAACGCCAGAAATGCATGGTAACTGGGTTCGTGAACCTTTAAAAACCTATGCCAACTATAGCCCCGAGCTACTGGTAGGTTGGGTTGTGGGTGTCCCATTAGTTTCGGCCATCATTATTTTAATTTTGGTTCGACAAATGAACCGACCATTACGTCGTTTGCAAAATGCTGCCAACGAATACAGTAAGTCTGGAACTGCACCTTATTTAGATACTAACCATGGCCCTTTAGAAATTCGCCAAGTAAACCAAGCATTTAACCGTATGGTATATACGCTTGAACAAACGGAGCGTGAAAGACGAATCATGCTAGCGGGAATTTCACATGATTTAAGGACTCCTCTCACACGTATTCGTTTAACTGCAGAGATGCTACCTGATGAGTTTCTACGTGAAGGTCTGGTTTATGACGTAGATGATATGGATGCGATTCTAAATCAGTTCATCTCATATATGCGCGATGGTTCAGATGAGGAATTAAAAGACACTAATATTAATATTCTTTTACAAGAATTGGTCGTTCAGTTTAAACCCCTTGATATTCGCTTTAACATGCAGGATGTTCCCATTATTCCTGCACGCAGCCTCTCTTTAAAACGACTTATTGCCAACCTCATTAATAACGCCAAGCGTTATGGTGCTGAACCGATCGAACTCAGTGCAAAGGTTGAAAACGAACATATTTTAATTACGGTTGCTGACCATGGTGAAGGCATTCCAGAAGATCAAATTGAAGAATTAATGCAGCCTTTTGTAAGAGGCAACTCGGCTAGAACGATTCAGGGAAGCGGTTTGGGTCTTGCCATTGTTAAACGTATTGTCGATATTCACCAAGGTGAAATCCAGATTCACAATCGTGAACAAGGCGGTTTAGAGGTAATTATTTCTTTACCAATTCCAAAACCCGCCCCTGAAGAAAATACAACGCACAATCCTTTAGAAAAAATCAAACAAACTTTAAGTGAGCGCTTTTAATTTGAGCAATTGAACATTTAAAGCGCTACTTTAAACCTCAAAAAAGCCAATAATAATCAATATATTAAAAATCATAAAAATAAGTTATACCCGCATTTATTTAAAAAATTAGACCTTAGCCTAACACCTATGCACTTTTCATTTTTTCATAGCTAAAATCCGGTATGTTTTGACAATATTGAGGATGTCCAATGTCTTTAAGTCGTATTCGCCTAGCTTCTCTTCATGACAAGGTCATCAGTGCTGAACAAGCTGCGCAATTCATCGAAAATGGAATGACCGTTGGTATGAGTGGTTTTACTCGTGCCGGTGAAGCTAAAGCTGTTCCACAAGCACTTGTAGAGCTTGCAAAAAAGAATCCGTTAAAAATCACGTTAATTACGGGTGCTAGCTTAGGTAATGACTTAGACAAACAACTCACGGAAGCAGGTGTTTTATCTCGTCGCATGCCATTCCAAGTGGATAACACTTTGCGCCGCGCCATCAACAACGGCGAAGTCATGTTTATTGACCAACACTTGTCAGAAACTGTTGAGCAAATGCGTAACCAGCAACTTAAACGTCCAGATGTTGCGGTCATTGAAGCAATTGCGATTACTGAAGATGGTGGTATTATTCCAACAACTTCTGTTGGTAACTCTGCAAGTTTTGCGATTTTTGCCGAAAAAGTAATTGTTGAAATCAACACTTCTTTAAGCGAAAGCTTTGAAGGTTTGCACGATATCTATATTCCAACTTACCGTCCAACACGTACGCCAATTCCATTAACAAAAGTGGATGAACGTATTGGTACAACAGCTATCCAAATCGATCCTGCAAAAATTGTTGGTATTGTCTTTAACGATACACATGACTCTCCATCGACAGTAACTCCACCGGATGATGAGACTCAAGGCATTGCCAATCACCTTATCGCATTCTTTGAAAAAGAAGTGGCTGAAGGTCGTTTACCGAAGAACCTTGGTCCACTCCAAGCAGGGATCGGTTCGATTGCGAATGCTGTACTGACAGGTTTAAAAGATTCTAATTTTGAAGACCTCATCATGTACTCAGAAGTACTACAAGACTGTACTTTTGAATTAATTGATGCAGGCAAAATGAAATTTGCTTCTGGTAGTTCAATTACGCTTTCCGCAAAATGTGGTGAAAAAGTTTTTGGCAATATCGAAGCTTACAAAGACAAATTAGTGCTTCGTCCACAAGAAATTTCTAATCACCCTGAGCTTGTACGTCGTTTAGGTATTATCGGTATTAATACTGCACTTGAGTTTGATATTTACGGTAACGTGAACTCAACTCACGTGTGCGGTACTAAAATGATGAACGGTATTGGTGGTTCAGGTGACTTCGCTCGTAATGCGCACTTGGCAATCTTTGTAACCAAATCAATCGCTAAAGGCGGCGATATTTCTTCTATCGTGCCAATGGTGAGTCACGTTGACCACAGTGAACACGACGTTGATATTTTAGTGACAGAGCAGGGTTTAGCAGACTTACGTGGTTTAGCACCTCGTGAACGCGCTCGCGCTATTATCGACAACTGCGTACACCCGCTTTACCGTGATGCATTAAATGACTACTTTGATCGTGCATGTGCTAAAGGCGGACATACACCTCACTTACTTCGTGAAGCATTGTCTTGGCATGCAAACTTCGAAGAAACTGGCCAAATGCTTCAACCAACACCAGTTGCAAAATCAGCTTAAGTCATACTTTTAATTTAAGCACTCCTACGGGGGTGCTTTTTTATTAGTGTAAATTATTCACAAACTACTGCTCAAGTTCGAATTTTTATTTTATCTTTTCAATACATCAAAACAAAAAGTAGTAATCCATATGTTCATTATTCGCCAATTTACAAATGCAGATCTGGATGATGTGGTCAATTTATGGGAAAGCTGTGGCCTAACTCGCCCTTGGAATAACCCTGAAACGGATATTTTCAGGAAAGTTTCGCAGCAGGATGATTTATTCCTCGTTGCTATTAAGGATGAGCAACTGATTGGCACGCTTATGGGCGGCTACGACGGCCATAGAGGCTGGATTAATTATCTGGCTGTTCACCCCCACCAACAACGCTTAGGAATAGCCACAGCGCTTGTTCAACAGCTTGAGAAGCGGCTTATGGCGCGTGGCTGTCCCAAATTACAATTATTAGTACGTAAAGATAATCTGAATGTGTTGAATTTTTACGAACAGCTCGGCTATGACGAAGTAGAAGCAGTATGTTTAGGAAAACGCCTTATTAGTGATAACCCTCATGATTAAAGACGCCTCTTCAAATGAAGAACCTTTAGGAAATAAAGCTAAACCTTGGGATAACTCACTTTACTTGTGGATAAAATGAGAGTTATACACAGGTGAAGTCATTCTAATCACGAATCAAATAAATAGGCATGAAAAAAGCCCCATACTTTAAGTATGGGGCTTTTTCGAATATGGTGGCGAGACCCAGGATCGAACTGGGGACACACGGATTTTCAATCCGTTGCTCTACCAACTGAGCTATCACGCCGATGGCCTGTATTAAGCCGTATCTCAGAACAATAGTCAACAATTATCCTGAGTTTTTGATTTAAATGAGTATTTTTTATACTCAAAAAAAATCCCTGATGGGATCAGGGATTGAAAACACAAATAATGGTGGCGAGACCCAGGATCGAACTGGGGACACACGGATTTTCAATCCGTTGCTCTACCAACTGAGCTATCACGCCGAAGTGGGCGTATTAAACAATGTTTACAGGAGGACGTCAAGCAACTTCCGCATTTTTTGTAACAAGTGTTTAATTTTAAATCACAAGTGCCGTAAAAATAGGATTTTAGCTATGCAATTTACCAATATGAGCTAAGCAGCGATGAATTGCACCACAACCTGGCTCAAAAATTTTAACGCCTTTTGCTTCTTCTATACGACAAGTTTCTTCAACTAGACGCTCTGCTACTCCGCGTCCACGATTTGCAGGGTGTACAACTATATATTCAAGCACCTTGCTTTCACCTTGTCCTGAACACCAGATTGCACCTATAATTTTGGTGTTAAATTCGGCAGTGTATAGCGTGGTATACTGTTGTAAATCTTGTTCAAGTTGTTCAATCGCATCGTGCCCGTCACCAAACTCCGGACTTGTGTCATACAGTCGCTCAAGCTGATCGCGGATCTCTGAATTATCTAGAGAACTATAAGCATGTACGGTAATAGGCATTGATTAACCCTCCTGAGCAAACTATGATGCTGTCACGAATTCGTCACAGCGAAATTGTCGTTAACATCCAATCATTTTTGACGTTTTTTGAGGAACGTGTCCATGACGCAACGTATCAGTGAAGTGGTTAGAAATACCAATGAAACCAAAATTCGAGTTCGTTTAAATCTCGATGGTACTGGTCAAGGCACACTAAACACCGGAGTTCCATTTTTAGACCATATGATTGATCAAATCAAGCGACATGGCTTATTTGATATCGATATTCATTGTGATGGAGACTTAGAGATTGATGATCACCATACCGTAGAAGACTGCGGTATCACGCTTGGACAAGCTTTTGCACAAGCTTTAGGTGATAAAAAAGGTTTACGTCGTTATGGGCATTTTTACGCGCCATTAGACGAAGCTTTATCTCGTGTGGTTGTAGATTTGTCTGGTCGTCCGGGTTTATTTATGGATATTCCATTTACTCGCGCGCGCATCGGTACCTTTGACGTAGATTTATTTTCCGAGTTTTTCCAAGGTTTCGTAAACCATGCGCTTATGACCTTACACATCGATAACTTGAAAGGTAAAAATAGCCACCATCAAATCGAGAGTGTATTTAAAGCACTAGCTCGTGCTTTACGTATGGCATGTGAAATTGATCCACGTGCTGAAAACACGATTGCATCGACAAAAGGTAGCCTCTAATGACACGTATCGCATTGCTTGATTATGGCATGGGTAATCTGCACTCAGCCGCTAAAGCACTTGAATATGTAGGTGCAACCGTCGATGTGACAAATGATCCAAAATTAATTGCACAAGCCGACAAAATTGTTTTCCCGGGTGTTGGGGCAATGCGTGACTGTATGCAAGGCATGCGTGAAGCAGGTATTGATGAAGTTGTACGCAAAGCAGCTTTTAATAAACCTGTTCTTGCAATTTGCGTAGGCATGCAGGCACTACTACAAAGCTCAGAAGAAAACGGCGGTGTAGATGCCTTAGGTATTTTTGACGGGGTAGTAAAACACTTTCCTCAAATGGAAGGTTTAAAAGTCCCACACATGGGTTGGAATCAGGTTCACCAAATGGACCCAAGTCACCCGATGTGGAACAACATTGAACAAGATGCTCGCTTCTACTTTGTACACAGCTACTATGTTGAACCTAAAGATGAAAATCTTGTGGCTGCCACATGTGAGTATGGCGTGAACTTCTGCACAGCAATTCACAAAGATAATTTATTCGCGACTCAATTCCACCCAGAGAAAAGTCACACTGCTGGTTTGCAGTTACTGAAAAACTTTGTGGAATGGAATATTTAATTCAATTCAAAAACTAAAACAGATCAGGTCAAGATAGCCTGATCTGTTTTTTTATTTATAATAATAACCAATCATTTATAGAATGATATTTTATTCAACAAAATATTGAATATTCATACTTTTAAATAAAATCAAATGATTAGGATAAACACAATGAATTCACCTTTTGAAAATCAACCACTTCAACAAGATTCACCGTTTAAGGCAAATGGTCGTTTTGGACGACTCTCTTATGCAGCTTGGACGTTCTTATTTACGCTAGTCCTTGTTACCGCCATTCTACTTATTATGTTTACTTTTGGTTTTACAAACCCTGAAGGTACCCCAGACTTTTCTACACCTGGCTTAATCTGTATAGCAATTCTTTATATAGTCGGTATTTATATTAACTTCGTATTTACCATCCGCCGTTTGCATGACCGCAATAATACAGGGTGGCTCTCTTTACTGATGCTAGTACCGGTCGTGAATATTGGCCTTGCCATTTATTTATTCTGTGCAAAAGGAACTGAAGGTCCTAATGATTATGGACCTAAGCGTCCAACGCCAAGCTGGGAGCGTGTTTTAGGCTGGATTTATATTGCGCTTATTCCGCTTGCATTAATTTTTGGTGTTATTGCCGTAATTATGGCTCCAACCTATGAAGGTTATGTCGAGAAAAGCGAAAGTATTGTGATTGGTAGCCCATCTCAGTCTGAATAATTTTTAAAGATGTACATAAAGCCTAGTTCTCTAGGCTTTATTCATATATAAAGTGAATAGCCCTATTCATTTGTACGCTGTTAAATATGTCTGAAGCCTCTGCCCTTCTTGATAAAACTTCTATTCAGCAGCTCCCTCCTTTTGAAAATCTTAACTATCAAAATATTGTGGTGATTGAAAATAGCGAGCAATGCAAAACTATTGAAGAAGAATTAAAAGCAGCGACCTTTTTAGGATTTGATTCTGAATCTAAACCTACTTTTCAGGTAGGTGAAGTATCAACTGGCCCACATTTGATTCAGCTGGCTACAGAACACAAAGCCTATTTATTTCATGTCAATTCATCGACTTTAAAATTTTTACAGCCCATTTTGTCTAATCCAAAACAAATTAAAGTCGGCTTTGGGCTTAAAAATGATAAGCATATTTTTCACAAAAAAGGCATAAAGCTTGAAAGCTGCATTGACCTTGCTAAAGGTTTTAGCCATTTTGGCTTTAAACAACAAATGGGTGTACAAAAAGCCGTAGCACTATTACTTGGTCAGTATCTTGCCAAGTCGAAGAAAATTGGAACTTCAAATTGGGCGCGAAAACCGCTTACTTCACAACAAATCAGTTATGCAGCTGCTGATGCCTATGCTGCCCTATTGGTATTTCTCGAGCTTAAAAAAAGAAAAGTATTACCGATACATATTTCTGAAAAGATTCAAACCGCACTTCAAGGGTAAAGTTATAAAAGTCTTTTCTAAGGCTTAGCGATTGATCAATACTTTGCTAAGATGTGCACAATTTCATAAACATGATGAAGCAAGGAGCGAAAGCATGCTAATCATTCCAGCAATTGACCTGAAAGATGGTAAATGTGTGCGTTTAAAACAAGGGCGTATGGAAGACGATACCGTTTTCTCTGACGATCCGGTTGCAACTGCCCAGCATTGGGTAAATGAAGGCGCACGACGTTTGCATTTGGTCGATTTGAATGGTGCTTTCGCAGGTACGCCTATTCATAAACCTGTTGTTGAAGCAATTGCAAAAGCTCAGCCAGAATTACCAATTCAAATTGGTGGCGGTATCCGCTCATTAGAAACCATTGAACACTATTTAGAAGCTGGCGTGACTTTTGTCATTATCGGTACTAAAGCCGTTCAAGAGCCTGAATTTGTAGAAGAAGCTTGTAAACGTTTTGCAGGCCACATCATTGTCGGTATTGATGCCATGAATGGTATGGTTGCAACTGACGGTTGGGCAAACGTTACTGATGTGAAAGCAACTGATTTAGCAAAACGCTTTGCAGATGCAGGCGTGTCTAGCATTGTTTACACGGACATTGCGCGTGACGGCATGATGCAAGGTGTAAATGTTGAGCAAACTGTAAACTTGGCTCAATACTCAGGCTTACCAGTCATTGCTTCAGGTGGTGTAACCAACCTTGATGACGTTCGTAACTTAAAAGGCCAACCAGGTATTTTAGGTGCAATCACAGGCCGTGCAATTTATGAAGGTACTTTAAACCTTCGTGAAGCTCAGCTTTTGTTAGATGAAAACCGTCTTTAATTTTTAAGATGTAAAAAAGAGCCTGATTAGGCTCTTTTTTATTGCTGATATGAAAATATATTTCGAATCAATAAACCACATTACGAATAAATTTAAGTACTTGGCTACCGCTATTGATATAAGTATAAGTCACTGAACTAGCAAAAATAAAAGATGAACCAGCAGCAATGGTTTTTGAGCTGTCTGTAAATTGTATGGTCAATTCGCCTTCTAACACATAAATCAGTTCTTGCCATCCTTCAGCATCGGCTTCAGCAACATAAGACTCCCCAACAGCCAAAGACCATGTCCAAAGTTCAACTTGAGAACGGGAAGGAACTGAAGCAAGAAAAGTTGCCTTGCTTTCTTCCTTTTCACCTTGCCAAGCGAGTGCATTTACTAGGGCATGTTCTTTTAGCTCAGGCGCACTCACAATTGTTCTAAAATCTACTCCCAATACTGCCGCAATCGCATCGAGTTTAGCTAAGCTAATGTTGACTTGGCCTGTTTCCAAAGCAGCAATGGTACGTCTACTTACACCTGCTCGATCAGCCAAGTCCTGTTGGCTTAAACTGCGCTCATCTCTTAATGAACGGATATTTGTGCCTACATGTTGTAAAACGCTACTCGACTGGCTCATAAAATAGATGAATAAAGAAAATTTGAGCAATATATTGCACAAAACAGAAGAATAGCGCAATATGTGCAGTATATTGCACAATTTCTTTTAGTTTGAGTATGTTACCAACTTATCTGAGTTCAAGCAAAGTTCCTCAATTAGCTCTCATTTTGATTACGGTCATTTGGGGTGGAACATTTCTTACTGTGCAGTACGCACTGAATTTTTCATCACCTATGTTTTTTGTCGGCTGCCGTTTTGCCGTAGCTGCCTTAACGCTATTACTTATTTCGTTAAAGAGCATGAAAGGCGTTACATTAAAAGACTTGGGCGCTGGCAGTGTAATTGGCCTTGTCATTGCAGCTGGCTATGGCACGCAGACAATTGGCCTGCAAACTATTCCAAGTAGTGAATCAGCTTTTTTAACGGCGCTTTATGTTCCGCTTGTTCCTATTTTAATGTGGCTCATATTTAGAAAAACTCCACATATCATGACTTGGGTGGGAGCAGCTCTTGCTTTTACTGGCCTTGTTTTATTGACGGGTAATGGTTTTAAGCAAATTTCCTTGAGTTTTGGACAGCTTTTAACAGTGCTCGGCGCCTTTGCGATTGCCTTAGAAATTATTTTTATTAGCTACTTTGCTGGAAAGGTAAATTTGCGTCGCGTCACCATTATTCAACTTGGTGTCGCCTCTCTACTTTCTTTTACCATTATGCCTATAGTAGGTGAACATACAATTCCAGCATTTTCATGGCCCCTAGTACTCATTGCTGTCGCATTAGGCTTAGCAAGTGCACTCATTCAATTTGTAATGAACTGGGCTCAACGTGTGGTTGACCCTTCGCGTGCTGCAATTATCTATGCAGGAGAACCTGTTTGGGCAGGCATTATTGGTCGAATTGCAGGTGAGCGTTTACCAGTTATTGCCCTTTTTGGGGGTGCTTTAGTGGTGTTAGGTGTTTTAGTCAGTGAGTTAAAAATTAAGCTGCCGATTAAGAAAAACAAAAGAGTTCGAGAATAAAAAAGAGAGCTTAACGCTCTCTTTTTTATATATCATTTTTCTTTAATAAAATAGAGGGTTCGTAGTACTCAACTGTCGGCATTGGATCATAAAATGGATGAAGCAATTTTTTCCATTCTTGATAAGCCTCCGACTTTCTAAACCCTTCTGTATGATTTTCAATTTCATCCCAGAAAATCATTAAAATATAATGATGGGGATCAGTTGCATGCTTAATCAGTTGGACTGAATTGAAGCCTTCCATTGGATAAACAATATGTTTAGCCTGCTCGAATGCCTTAAGGAATGCTTCACTTTGCCCAGACTTTATACTCAAATGTACATGTTCAATACTCATGATTTATTGATACATCGGACGGTTATCATTTAGCGCAATCAAGCCGCGAATTGCACGGTATACAATCCAGATCCATGCTGCCGCGATAACACCCACACAGAACACAGTCGATGAGATAGCAACACCTGCAAATAGATCGGTATTTTCACCCGTGAAGAACAAGAAAATAAACGGCAAAAAGGCAATAATATTCCAAGCCAAGTACCACCAGAATGTTCTGATTTGCCATGTAAAGTGGCTCGCAAAAATTGAACCCTGTACATCGGAACGTTTTACATAGTTAATAATTAAAGCAATAATCGCAAGTAAGCCGCCCGTAAAAATGGCAACAATATAAAGTACATATAAAATAAGTGTTAAAGTACGATTTGGATCTTGGTCGATAGAACTATTCATTTTTATACCTCTCAAGTTTAATAAAACAATTTACTTTTATGATCCCCGCAAAACGTTTAAAGGAGAAATTAGCCACAAAATCAAAAGTAAATGAAAGAATATGGTACAAAAATAAATCTTACGAAATGGTTGTTTTTGTGTTTTATGTCTCAGTTTTTGTTGTGCCCACCACGCAGCTGGCCACCCCCCTAAGAAACTGACAATGTGCAAAGTCTGCTCAGGAACACGGCGATTGCCCAATTGTGCTGCTTCTTTATCTTGTGAATATAGCCAATAACTCAACACATTCATCATTAAGACAAACAATAAGGTATAAGCCGGCAAAATATGAATAAAACTCATAATGCCCATTAAAACGAAATAAAACACAATCCCCATTTGCATTGCTGACCATGGGCTGGCCTGAAAAGAAGATTGTGTTTTTGCAGGTTTTAAAGCCTTACGGGTTTGAGATGCCTTTAAATAAGTGACCTGCTGAGCACGAAAACGGCCTCGTTCATCAAGGATTACCAGATATTCCAGTGCACAACCAATAATTGGCCGAGGTCCGGGGCGTGCAAAATCTTTGATATGCAAAAAGACTCGCTCTTTTTCAGCATCATCCGGCTGAATAAAGCCATAACCCTTTTCGTCGAACCATTCGACTAAACGCCCCTGATCTCGCATCTTTATTCCCTTTTATACTTTTACATGGCTTAAACGGTCTTGCATCATTGCTCGCATTTCTTGCGGGTCTTTTTGCAAGATGTCATCGCCGGTACGTCCTTCTTCTTTATTTTTTTGAGCAACTTGCAAACGCATTGACCAAAAACGGCAAGCCGCCATTGCCAAGAATACATCTAAACATTCAAGTTCATCTGAAGTCAGCGCACGAACTTTTTGGTATGCCTCTAAATAAGCGTCGACTTTGTCTGAGTTTAAATGCGCTGCTGGATATTCGGTACAAAAATCATTAATGGTAATCGCAATATCAAACAGCAACTCATCTTGATTTAACTCGTAAAAATCTAGAATACCTTGTAGTTGCTCGCCTTCAAACAAAGTATTGTCACGGAACAAATCTGAGTGAATAAAACCTGTCGGTCGATTTGAATACTGCGCTGTTTTCGCATTAAAGGCTTGATAAACCTGCTCAAGTAACGTTTGGTCATCTTGAGTCATATTGGGTTTAAGCTGCTCTGCAACACCTGTCCAGTATTGATGATCACGGCGATATTCGCGTTCAAGCGGAAAATCTTGTAAAGCTACATGTAGCTTCGCCTGTGCATCTGCGATTGCAGCAACTTGGGCTACTGTCGTTTGCATGGGATGGTGGCCCATAAGACGTGGTGCAATTTGTGCAGGTTTACCCGCAATAAAATGAACCGCTTGGCCGCTGTGCTTTAATGGCACGGCAACGGGTACATCATGAGTACCTAATTGCTCAAGCACAGGAATCAGTTCGCCTGCACCTTGTGCATCTAACTCTTCAAACACGGTGAGTACATATTGTTTGCGGTTTACATCAACCAGAAAATAATTGGTGTTTTGAATACCTCCCTGAATTGGGTTCAGCTCCAACACCTCTAATCCATAAGGTGCAGCAAAGGTGCGAACTTCATCTAAACTCAACGGGGTATAAACCGACATGGAAAACCTGCAAAAAACATCTGTGAAGTTTGATAGAATACCTCTTCCCTCCATGAAGGTGTAGCGCCTGTGTAGGAACTTTCACCAACGGCGATTATTTTTGGAAAAAGCTATGCTTGCTAAACGTATTATTCCTTGCCTAGACGTTGATAACGGACGCGTAGTTAAAGGCGTTCAATTCCTCGATATTCGTGATGCAGGCGACCCTGTTGAAGTGGCACGTCGCTATAACGAACAAGGTGCAGACGAAATTACTTTCTTAGACATTACCGCTACACATCATGGCCGCGATACCACTTACCGTACTGTTGAACGTATGGCCGAGACTGTATTCGTGCCTTTAACTGTCGGTGGTGGTGTACGTAAGGTTGAAGATATTCGTGCGTTATTAAATGCAGGTGCAGACAAAGTGAGTATTAACTCGGCTGCTGTGTTTAACCCTGAATTTGTTCAAGAAGCTTCTCAGCACTTTGGCGCGCAATGTATTGTGGTTGCGATCGATGCCAAAAAAACTGGCGACAATAAATGGGAAATCTTTACTCACGGTGGCCGTAAACCAACGGGTATTGATGCCATTGAATGGGCTGTAAAAATGGCTGACTACGGTGCGGGTGAGTTACTCATTACCAGTATGGATGCCGATGGTACTAAAGCAGGTTACGATATTGCATTAATGCGTGCCATTAATGACCGCGTGACCATTCCAACGATTGCCTCAGGCGGTGTAGGTAACTTACAACACCTTGCAGATGGTATTTTACAAGGTGGTGCCGATGCAGTATTGGCAGCAAGTATTTTCCACTTTGGCCAATATACGATTCCGGAAGCTAAACAATATTTGGCTGAACAAGGTATCGAAATGCGCTTGTAAGTTTATTTATATTTAAAGGGGCAATATGCCCCTTTAATTTTTTATGCAGCACCCTCTATCGCATTTACATCACTAACGAGTTTAGGCTGTTCTTTTTTCTCGACCCATTTTGCTGGAAAGATTTTTTCTACAGCTTGAGAGAGTGGCCTAGCAAGCGCAGTAGGTAACCTTATCCCCAAAGGATTTTGTTCTTTTAAATCTGCCGAAGACACCACACGTGTTCCCATCACATAGTCAAACCAAGGTTTGGTCACACACCAATTGGCATCTTGATTAGAGTTCATATGGTGGTCGTAATGCCACGGAATTTTACGCTTTGCCCAGTCAGGCTCTAAATGTGCACGGCGATGAATATAATAATAATTACCAGCACTGTACCAAGCTGCAAGTGCCATGCCTTTTGAAAACGGGTAGAAAATTGCACTTGAAACGGTTGCCACCACGGCAAGTGAAATTAACTCATTTTTGGTTCGCCAGTTTCCAACGCCCTCAACATAACAATCATCATGAAACTGTTGTTTACGGACTTCACGATGGTGTGCCCAATGCGACTCCATACTTTTCGGCACTGGGCTATAGCGCGGTTGTCCGGCACGGTGTACACCATGCAAAATATATTTGTGTGCTACCCATTCAAATGCATTCGCAACTGCAATTCCGGCAATAAACCCTTTTAACATCGCTTTACTCCTTTTTCTTTTTATTCAGCATATAAAATTCGTTATGCTAGGTATTGACCAGAATTTATGGTTTCATTGACAAATCACGACAAGAAAGAGGTGGTTAGGGATGCCACAACTAAAAAATTATACAGGCTCGGTATATGGAGGACTGGGGCATCTTTTAAAGGCTTATTGCGAAGCCAATGGGTTAGCTATTCCTGAACAATTAGAACAAATCCAAAATCTGGAACGCTTTGACTATGTGGTTTGGCGTGACCTATTAGAAGTGATTTATAAACTAGACCCGAAGCCGGGATTAGGGCTAGAAATTGCCAAACATGTACAACCCAAACATTTAGGCATTATTGCCTACCTTGCTCTCTCTTGCGATAACTTAGGTGAAGCCTTAATTCGTTACCATGACTTTCACCGTCTAATTTATGACGGGAGCCCATTAGTGGTTGAGCTACAAGGGAGATATGGTTCTATTCGCTGGGAAGCGACTGAGCTACACCCTACCCAGCTTACCGATGAAATCGCAATTGCCTTGGTGATTCAATTCTTACGTCTTTTTATGTCTCATGAAGATGTGCAGTTACATGAAGTACGTTTCTTAAATGCTGCCCCTAAAAATATCAGAGTTTACGAGCAGTACTTTCAATGTCCCGTTCGTTTTAGCCAGCCCCGTACAGAGTTACTTATACCCATTACCGAAATTCATAAACCGCTTAGCAGTGCAGACCACACATTACAGCAACTATTGGTTCAGCAGGCCCAAGCACTTTTAGAACAGTTACCCAATTCGACCCAGCTTGATCAGCGTTTACAGCATTCAATTTTAACTGGTCTGCAAAAGAATCAGTATCAAATTGAATATATTGCAGCTCAATTAGGCCTATCAGTTCGACAGCTCCAAAGGCACTTACAACAACAAAGCACCACCTTTCAAGAGCGCGTTCAACAAGTACGCTTTATGCTGGCAACCGAATATTTAAAAGACCCGCATTTAAGCTTACAAGAGATTGCGCTTTTACTTTGTTATTCAGAACAAAGTGCCTTTCAAAGAGCATTTAAACATTGGACCAAGCAAACCCCACAACAGTGGAGAGATCAATTTTTAGACAAAGAATAACCAACTAAAACTTACAAATCTTTTCTTGATTAAAACAACACTGAAAACAAAAATTTCATATAGTCACATGCTTAATTTTTTGTGACGCATTTCACATTAATTAAAAAATAGATCAATAGATGAGTAATCACAATGAATAAATATTTTGCTGAATTCCTAGGTACGTTTTGGCTAGTCTTTGGTGGTTGTGGTAGCGCAGTTTTAGCCGCAGCTTTCCCTGAACTTGGTATTGGCTTTGCAGGTGTAGCCCTTGCCTTTGGTTTAACCGTACTCACAGGTGCTTATGCTCTAGGGCATATCTCAGGTGGACATTTCAATCCCGCGGTAAGTGTTGGCCTTTGGGTCGGTGGCCGCTTCGATGTCAAAGATTTAATTCCGTATATTGTTGCGCAAGTGGTTGGTGCGACCGCTGCTGCATTTGTTCTTTATATTATTGCTCAAGGCCAAGCAGGCTTTAGTGGTGTTGGCGGGTTTGCGACCAATGGTTTTGGTGACTTATCACCAAATAAATTTGGTTTAGGTTCTGCTTTCATTATTGAAGTGGTTCTTACCGCTTTCTTCTTAATCATTATTTTAGGGGCAACTGACCGCCGTGCACCTGCTGGCTTCGCTCCTATCGCGATTGGTTTGGGCTTAACACTCATTCACTTAATCAGTATTCCGGTTACGAACACTTCGGTAAACCCTGCACGTAGTACAGGTGTTGCGTTCTTTGCTGAAACGGCTGCGTTAAGTCAGTTGTGGTTGTTCTGGGTAGCACCGATTTTAGGGGCTGTGATTGGGGCAATTATTTATAAGGTAGTTGCTGGGGATAAGGATTAACTGCACAACCGCAAATACCACGGTCACTCAAGTTGTAGTTGTATAGGTAATGCCTCACTTTTGAGTGAGCAAAAGTGACAAAACTCATTCGTTTCACTGACGTTACTTCCATGTAACGCAGTGAAACAGGCGGCATCCGTGCCGCCGTCGAGATAGCAAATTGAGTAAAATATATTTATTACAAAAACGGATTATTAATTTCTTGTTCAGCTGGACGTTCAATTTTCTCAGGCAATTCTTCTTTTTCCAAAGCTGCAACTACATCATTTAAAAAACTCTGCAATGCCTTTGCCTGCTCTAACCCGACTTTGTCTTTAGTGATTTGCAAATTGCCATAAATACTCACGCAATCGACATCATTTTCTAATGTTAAATCTTCAATTGAAGAAGACTCAGTACCCTTTTCAAATGGCTTAAACATAGCTGTTATCTCGTTGTTATATCTTCACAGTGTAATACGACCAATTTAAAAAAAATCAATCAAAATTAAAAGAGCCGACAAAATTAAGAAAGCGCCCATCAGGATATTAAAATATTTCAAACGGTTGCCCTGATTCAGTACCACTGAAAATTTATCGCCACATAGTCCCCAAAAGAACAAGCATGCATAGCATGTGAAGAAATAAATAATAATAAAGATCGGCAACGACTGCGGGTTTTCAATGCTAGTAAACATGGTAATACCCGACACACAAGCCAACCACGCTTTTGGGTTAAGCCACTGTAATAAGAAACCATCTTTAAAATTGGGAATAAGCATGTGCCCTACAGGTGCACTTGAAATTGAAATATTGGCAGCAGAAAGAATAATTTTTATGCCGATATAGCACACAAAGAGCGTTCCACAAACTGCAAGAATTTTTAAGACAACTGGAAATTGAGTTAATACACTTTGAAGACCAAAGGCCATAAAAATCAAAAGTAAGGTAAAGCCAATGGTGGCACCTGAAATATAGGGAAGTGATCTTTTTAAACCATGATTTAAACTGGTCGATAAAATAACTGTATTGACGGGACCGGGTGTAATCGACATTGCAAAAGAAAAAAGAAACATCGAGGCAAACATTATTATTATCCTTATTCGAATAAATAGATGAACAGACAGATCTGTCTGTTCATCTTATTGTATCGTTTCAGCCTTCACAACAGTGCTAGAAGCGTCTTATTTCATTATCTGCAAGAAATAGTTCACCAAGGCTTCAACCAATTGTTTCACAATGGCATTTCTAGTTTCTTCATCAATACTTGGAACTTTTGCTTCCATCGGTTCAGAAGAACCAGTTTTTTGCTTTTTAAATTGGTCTTGTAACGCTTGAATTTGTTCTGCACTTAGGTCTTGTTCGCACTGGCTTTCACCATCCCAATGCAAATAGTCGAGCTTTTGGTTAGGTTTAACTTGGCTAGCAGTTAACGGTAAGCGATAAACGTTACGTTTTTGCTGTTCTGTAAGCTGTGGAAATAAGTTAATACCAAGCTTTTCTTCTATATAACAAACACTCACAACCTTCACTTGCTGCGAGTTATTGTTAGGTGCGTAGTAAGCCCCAATAGCGCCAGTTTTTGGCATATACACCGCTTTATAAACTGCAGTTGGTACAATCACACCCTGCCCAATCGTTTTGAGACGTTTACCCTCAAAAACAGGTCCTGTCACGACATATACATCTTGTTTTTGCTTGGTGACAATGGCACGGGTTGCTTCTTCAAGTTTACGCCAGACTTCTTGGTTATTTTTAGGCGCTTGCGGCACCATGTTGCTGAGCGAGAAACTATCAGACTGTGATTCTTTATTTGGCATATCGCCATTTGGTGCCATGTGCCCACGGTCATATCCTGAACCACGGTAGTCACTTAAAAGTGCCCGATGCTTTTGAGGAACACGCGTTTCTTCGTGGAAGTTATCTTCACGTTTAATTTTGACACTTAAACGTTCTGCATCTAAATGCTCGGCTGACCATAATGGTGTTTTAGAAATGCCAGAATAAAGGACATTAAAACCGTTAAAGCACAGCGGATAGCTGTCTTTTTTTAAGCTTTCTTTATTTAACGCAGGCGGAACTTCACGATAAAACTGGTTAAGACAAGTCGAGTTAGTACTTAAAGGCGAAAACCACTGCGAAATCTTTTCACTACCGAAAGCAATTGCAAAGCTTCCGGCTGCAATACATGCAAGAATAATCTTGCCAAAATGCTCACTTAGAGAAAATGAATTTGTACCTTTACTACGTTTTTTACTTGCCATGTTTCTATCAATACCACTGTCCACACGCAGCTTAACAATCCTGCTTTTTTAAGTATATCGCTTATCTTTCAAATGGTTAAAACGTGGTCATCTTTTTTGTAACTCTAATCGGTTTTACGTAACAGTCTGTTGGCATTATGAGAGCCTTTGGCTATTGAATTGCGCCAATTGCGTATCTTTCGTTGAAATGCACTTATGGCTTATGACATGGTTAGCTCCACAAATTTGGATAAAAATATAATCGGAGTCCATTTAATGATCCATTCAAAGATTATTGGTATTGGCGTAATCACAGGATTGTGTAGTATGGCTGCTTTGGCTGAACCAGCAGTCCAGCCAGGTGATACTTTAGAAAGCTTATCTAAAGTAAAAGTGACTACAACCGTTAACGGCCAACCAGGTTCTATTAGCGATTTGGTCAATAGCGGACAAGTACAGCAAGTTTCTGCTGCACCAACAAGCGCAGCGCCTACCGGTGCTCCTATTCCAGCAGATGTTCCACCAGCACCTCCAGCGGGCGGTGAAATGGCTCCTCCAGCTGCACCAACTGATGCAGTGCCACCTGCACCGAATCAAGCGGCTCCAGCGCCACAAGATCCGAGCACTCCACCGCCAGCTGCTAACCCGAACCAATCAGCAGACCCAATGGCAAAAGATGGGGCGTTACCAGCAGATGCACCTATGCCACAAGCTCAATAATCCGAGCCATAAAAAAACCAAGACATATGTCTTGGTTTTTTTATTACATCAATTTTTATATTTCGATTTGGCTACCTAACTCAACCACACGGTTGGTTGGAATTTGATAGAAATCACTGACCGGACTGGTATTACGCTGCATTGAAATAAACAGCTTTTCTCTCCATGGCGACATGCCGTCTCCCACAGAATGAACAATACGATCACGCGAAATAAAGAAGCTGATATGCATCAAGTCATATTCAAGGCCTAATTGTTCATAGGCTTGCATTAATGCTTTCGGCACATTCATTTCATCTTTAAAGCCGTAGAAAATTTTAATACGGAAGAAATGTTCGGCTAAGGTTTCGGTTGTAATACGCTCTTCAGGTGCAACAAACGGTACATCTTCAATCACTACAGTGACCAAGATATTACGCTGATGCAGTACCTTATTGTGCTTAATATTATGCAGCATGGCATGTGGCACAACATTTGGCGTACCCGTCATAAATACCGCATCGCCCGGCACCCAGTGCACACTATTACCAATACTTTTTACAAACAAATCGAGTGACAAAGTATCGTGTTCAAGCTTAGCAAAAGTAAGCTCACGGCCACGTTTCCATGTCATTAAAATGGTCACTGCAATCGCACCAATCAATAATGGCACCCAACCGCCCGACAAGATTTTAAGTGAAGTTGCACCGACCAACACCGACTCTAAAATAAAGAACGGAATAATCAGGAGAAGCACTTTTGGCAAACTCCACTTCCACGCCGAGTAGATAAACACGGCAACCAAAATCGTGTCACAGAGCATAGTCAAAGTTACGGCCAAACCGTACGCACTTGCCAAGTTCGAGCTGGTTTTGAAGATTAAAATTAAGATAATAATCGCGATTAAAAGTAACCAGTTTAAGAAAGGTACATAAATCTGACCTTCTTCGGACTCAGACGTATGTTTAATACTTAAACGTGGTAAATAACCCAATTGAATCGCTTGGCGCGCAAGAGAAAACACCCCAGAAATTACAGCTTGAGAGGCAATGACTGTTGCCATGGTTGCCATAATAATCATTGGGTACAAGGCCCACTGCGGCACCAGTAAATAGAACGGGTTTTCAATTGCCGCTGGGTCTCTGAGTAATAATGCGCCCTGTCCTGCGTAGTTTAAAACCAAGCATGGCAATACCACAAAGAACCACGCCAGACGAATCGGAACTGGTCCGAAATGTCCCATATCGGCATATAGCGCTTCACCACCAGTCACTGTTAACACCACAGCACCCATCACAAAAAATGTCATGATCGGATGGTGATAGATAAACTGGATCGCCCAATGCGGACTAAACATGCCTAGTACCACAGGGGTTTGGATGACACTGTGAATACCCAAGATGCCTAAAGATAAGAACCACACAAGCGTAATTGGACCAAAAAACTTACCTACAAATGCCGTACCGTGCTTTTGCACCAAAAACAGCGTGACGATAATGGCAATTGCAATAGGCATAATGAACGGGTCAAATACATCGGTTGCAATAGACAACCCTTCGACCGCAGACAATACTGAAATGGCTGGGGTAATAATACCGTCACCAAAGAACAGTGATGCCCCAATAAAGCCTATCGCAATCATGTAGATTTTTTTGTTGTCGGCAATTTTCGCTTTACGCAAATTCAACGCGAGTAAGGCCATAATGCCACCTTCACCATTGTTGTCTGCACGCATCACGATTGCGACATACTTGATGCTAATAATCAGCATTAAGCACCAAAAAATAATGGATAAAATTCCTAATACGTTTTCAGGCTGAATTCCCAACCCATGCGCTGCATGGAAGGACTCTTTCAAGGCATAGAGCGGACTTGTTCCGATGTCTCCAAAGACCACTCCAAGAGCTGCCAAAGCCGTGGCAGGCAAGGTCGCTTTTTTGGCCGTATTTTGCATTGTGTAATTAAACCAATATGATTTTTAGCGCAATCTTATCACCTCTATTATTTTTTTTCTGTAAAGCTCGTCTTAAATCTTGGCAGGACTCGTTTTTTTAGTTACTATCGCACGCCTTGGTGAGGTGTCCGAGTGGCTGAAGGAGCACGCCTGGAAAGTGTGTATACGTTTACGCGTATCGAGGGTTCGAATCCCTCTCTCACCGCCAGAATTCAAATTTAAAGAAGCTTAAACTTAATGGGTTTAAGCTTTTTTATTGGCTAAAATATTAAAAATAGCCAAAAAAATATTGATAATTTTTATATCCATCACGACACCTAAATTTAAGTAAATATTTAAATTCAATGAAGAATCTTATTTCTTTAGCTAAAAAAAGCCTAGTCGTGCATAGCAACTTAAACCTGCCTTTTGCCGTCTATTCAGCTTACCAAGAGCAAAAAATCACAAACGTTCCGATTTCTAAACCCTTACTCATAATTGTATTAAGTGGATTTAAAGAACTTGGAAAAACTGAAAATATTAAGTGTTTTGCTGGTTCTTTTATTTTTTTAGCCAACAGCTCCAGCATTGATATGCGTAATATTCCAGATCAAGAAGAATATTTCGCTCTTCTTATCGAGTTTGATTTTGAAGATTTTAATGATCTACCTCAAAATGCTGGCACTTCTCAAAACTATGTTCAAGGCCAGCTGAATCCTCTTTTAGAAAGTGCCCTGCATCAATTTATAGATTTCTCTTTAGTTGCCCCTCCTTCTGCATTTAAATTTAGAAAAAGAGAGCTTTTAGAACTTATTTATTATTCGGGCTATACCGCCATCGCTAAACTCAACATGAATAAAAGCTTGAGTGAAAGAGTTCAGACTTTGATTTCCTATCATTTGTCTACAGAACTCACCGCTGAATTTATCGCTGCTCAACTTTTTATGAGTTCATCAACGTTAAGAAGAAAACTGAAAAGTGAAGGAAATAGCATTCAAGATATTCGCAATAGAGTTCGACTAGGCCATGGACTGCATCTTATTCAAACCACCAATAACAGCATTGGAAATATTGCTTTTGAATGTGGCTATCAATCCCAATCTCGATTTACTGAACAATTTAAAAATTTGTTTGGAATTACCCCACGTGAACTACGTAAAACCAAAATGCTCACTTAGGGCGAATTTATGGCAAATCTGCGTATAAAAAATTTTTAGAAGAAAACTTAAGATCTTTTACACATTTAAAAAGGTTCTTGAGAAAGCAAATGAAAAAAGTAGCAGTAATTTTATCGGGTTGTGGTTATTTAGATGGTTCTGAAATTAGAGAGTCTGTTTTAACCCTATTAGCTTTAGATACAGTCAATATTGAATATCAAATTTTTGCACCTGATGAGCCTTTGTTTCATGTCATTGACCATGTGAGTGGCGAAATAAACATGACTGAGCGGAGAAATATTTTGCAAGAAGCAGGACGAATTGCCCGAGGTAAAATTTCCTCACTCGATCAACTTAATGAAAATGAATTTGATGGTCTTATTTTGCCGGGTGGTTTTGGTGTCGCTAAAAATTTATCAACTTTTGCCTTTAAAGGAGCAGAAGCGAGAGTACATGGTACAGTGGCTTCAATTTTAAAAGCGTTTCATCAGAGCAAGAAACCAATTGGGGCAATCTGTATTTCCCCTGCACTCTTGGCACTTACGTTTGGAGAGTTACACCCAACTATTACGTTAGGATCTGACCTTAACATTGCTAAGGAAATTGAAAAAACGGGTTCAATTCACCATGTTTGTCAAACCTCAGACTGTGTGGTCGATAAACAAAATTTATTTGTTACTACGCCTGCCTATATGGATGATCAAGCTAACTTAAAAGATATCTATACAGGTATTACAAGCTTGGTTAATACAATGACAGCCTTAGCAAATTAAAATGTTTAATGAGGGATAGAAATTTCTATCCCTCATTTGATGTGTTCTTTGTATAAGTCTAATCAACGATAATTAACTTCGCACCATTCAGGCTAAAAGACTGATGGGGCTCGGAGTTATCGCCTACTTGATAACTCATTCCTGAAGTTAAAGTGAATGTTCGCCCGTCTTTCAACCTACTTTCTAGCTCGCCTTCTAGGCAAAATAATATATGCCCTTTTTCGCACCAATGGTCAGCTAAATAATTTGCTGAGTACTCGACAAGCCTTACTCTTATTTTATTTCCTTCTTCACCAAAAAATTGCGTTTTCCAATAAGCTTTTCCTGTTTCACCGCTATATTCAGTGACTTCTATTTCTTCCCAATTTGTAATTTGAAATGGAAAAGGTGCGATATTCATAGTTTTTCCAAAGACGTATTATTGTGTTTTCAACTTATAGACAAAATTGGTTTTTGCAAACGATTTAAAAATAATTATTTATTAGCCCCCACTGCCCAGCTCAGTAACGAGCCAATTAGATTTTGGATCTTTTTTTACAATAGTTACAAACACGATATAGGTTCCCGCTGGGTTACCAGCAATATCTGCATGTACTGTTTTTATCTTTATGGTAAGTGAAATCATTTTATAAAATTGTTGATAGTAATCAGGTCTATTTTTTGCCGAGTCGTAACGAACTTTTAGCACTTCTAGAACTTTTGAGTCTTTATAAATTTGGGGTATTTCAGCATTTCGAATATTTAAGTTCTCGCCTGACCAAACATATTTGTATGCTGTAGCTGAGTCTCCATTAGAAAGTGAATTAAAAAAGGAAATAGCAACTCGACTTGCCTGTTCTTTTTCAACGTTAGTCTTTTTCTCGTATGCCTCAAGGACTGCAAATAAACTTAATCCAGCAAGAAGTAATCCGATAGTTATAAAGATTCTAGGCTTTAGCATTTGGTTTCCTTGGGAGAATACGTTTGGACTTCACATTTCACCCGTTTCCATACCGCTCCATCTTTTAAATCCGCTTTTTGAAATTCATATAAGCCCATAAAACGATACATAGCCCGACTACTCAAATTATCTTTAACTCTTGCAAAGACAATTCTTTTCTGTGGGCCATTTTTCCACTCTTCTAATTTTTTAAGTGTAATAGTTTCATCTGTCGACTTTTCAGTAATTGTTAAGCCATCAGGCGATATAGTATTTATCCAATCCTTATTTTCATAAAGTCTAGGAAACCAGATTAAGGTATCTTTTTCATATGGATGAAGTGCTCCACCTCTCTGATAATTTTTATAGTTATAACCAAAGCAATTACAGACATCTTTTGTTGTTTTTAATACTACATTGTCAGCTAGGCTGATGCGTCCTAAATCAATATAAGTTTGAGGGTTATATTCTGTTTCTATATTCCATTCTTTAAATGTAGAAGCCTTTATTAGCTTATTTTTTGCAGTCTTTATTTCTTCTATAATTTTATCAATTTGTTGATGGATACTCTCTAAATTTTGAGGTTTACCTTGCTGATTTTTATAAACATTTACCCGAAAAATTTTATGTCCAGTAATACTAATAATATCTTCTTCTCTCATAGCGTCACTTTCTGTTTGAGAGATACTATAAAGAGGCTCATCTATTTGGTTGAGCGAATACTCCATTTTACTATTTCTTAAAAAGTGATGCCCTTCATCAACTTCAATATGAATACCAAGTTGAGGAAAATATAAATCAGTTAAAGCAATTTTCTTATTTGATAATCTAACAAACTGTTGAGTGACAAATTTTAAAGTAAAGTCGTTAAGTAAATGAATAATTCGACTAACTACATATGCTTCATAACGTTTATTTTTAGTCCGACCTAATTGTCGAATGACATAATCTGTTAAATCTGAACTGAACATAACTGAATTTTTAGTAATCTATAAGTAAAGCTGTAATTTTACTCCTCTAAATTTCGATTGTCGCTTAATTGAAAAAATAATAATTATTTAAATCATAAAGATATCTTACACTGAAACTATTTATTTGTAAGGAAAGACCCAAACTCTCACGCTTAGGTCTCTCTTTTAAAAATTACTCAGACAATGCTAATAATTTCTGAACGTACTGAACGGCACTGTTATCTATTTCTTGGTGAGTTGGAATAGCATCATCTGGTGAAGGGTTTGTGTCTAAACCATAAAATGCATAAAGCGGTTGATAGACTGCCCCAACATATAAAGCGGTGAGTTCAAAAGAACTAAAAATCTGCTCTAACGTAAGCTTATATTCGCCTTGCTCTGAATAAACCTTTTCTTGAGCACCCGCAGACACCGCCAGCATAAATTTCTTATTTTTGAGTTTGTCGCCTGTTGAACCGTAAGCCCAACCATACGCCAAAACTTCATCAAGCCATTGCTTCAAAAGTGGCGGACAGTTAAACCAATACACTGGAAATTGAAAAACTAAATTTTCGTGTTCTTCTACAAGTGCTTGTTCTTTGGCAACGTCAATTACACCGTCTGGGTAGGCTTGATAAATCTGGTGAACTGTAAATTGGTCGGGATATTTTTCTAACTCCTCTACCCATCTTTTATTAATTACAGACTGGTCTATGTGAGGATGTGCAACGATCACTAATGTCTTTTTCATTATAAAAACACTCTTATCGAAAAGTAGATAAATCGATTATAGAAGTGTGCTTTCCTAAATATAAGTACGGTAATTTTTGTTATATACTATACTAAAAGATAGTGTAGATTTAAAAAAATGACTGACTGCCTTCCATCAAATACGCCATTAGAAGAAACGGGTTTTGGCTACACTCTTTCTTTAATTAATGGCAAATATAAGATGATCATCATGTATTGGCTGTATGGAAAAACCGTTATGCGTTTTAATGAGTTGCAGCGCTGTATTGGCAATATTTCATTTAGAACGCTGAGCAATACACTTAAAGAGTTAGAAAGAGATGAGCTGATTATTCGTAAGGAATATCCTCAAATTCCACCAAAGGTTGAGTATCGTCTTTCTGAAAGAGGACAGTCTTTAATTCCTTTGCTAGATATGATGTGCCAATGGGGCGAGCGGAATATGAATTCTTAGTTTTATAAACTTAAAGTGATACTCAATATGAGACATGAATTAAGAGAAATGTTTATTAAGGGATGCGACGATAAAATTGAGAAGAAAGGAGACAATGTCGGTCTATCTTTTTATGCGTTTTTTAAAAATAAGAATGATAACCCTGAGCTACTTATGGAAGCAGCGCATTGGTGGATTATGGAGCATAAGCTAGATCACTTCGAGAAGGCGATTAAGATTAAACAATTGGTTTAGAGTGAAAGCTAAAAATAGAATTATTTAAAAGGCTTAAATTTAAGTAAATTAAACCTTTTTTTTATTTTAAAAACTTCTATTTAACATATGACCAAACATCAGGATCTGTATATTCTTCATCGATATGATAGCCCTCAGCCTTAGCTTTTCTCTCCTCCTTTTCCCGATATTTTTTATTTTCAATTAATCTCTTTTTAAACGCTTGCTCGAATTCACTAGGTGTCATTTTATCAGAGTCAGGAATTGAGTCTCTTTCATTGTATCGAACACTCTGAAAGCTAAATCTAAGCATATATTGCTCTTCATTACGCTCATTCTTAGCTGTTCTTTTTAAACTGATATCTAAAATAATCCCATTAGCGTACAATCTATAACCCAATGATTTTGTTGGGCTGTTGTTTATTATATTTTTCCACTCCTCAAAGCTAAAAATATAACTAGGATCAATGACATCACGACTTTTCGATAGATGCTTAATATTATCTTCTTTAGCAATACGCGGAGCATCTGTAAAGAAATAGTTTTTCCAGCCAGCCTGATTAATACGTTTCATTAAAGCTACATAGCTTTGATAAACCTGCTCTGGGGTAGCAAATTCTTCTTTTGTGAGGCCAGCATCAATATCTAAAACTTGGATCCCTTCATTTTTATCATATTGAGTTCCTAAAACAGAGAAAACATGTTCAATCGATAAAGTGTTAGAACCATTCTCTATAGTTATTTTTCCTAAGTTAGGAGGAGAAAATTGAAGTTCTCTAAAGCTAACGCCAGCCGGATGATTATCGACATTACCATTACTATACTTTGAAAAATCTTGAATACCTTGTTCACCCATATGCAAAGTGTAGGCTTGCTGATTCATAGTCAAATTCTCATTATGTTCTGATGTTGGCTGACAAGCGGAAAGTAATAATCCAAAAATAAAGATTAGGAAATATTGTTTAAATTTTGCCATCATTACTATCTTTCCCTACTTTAAACTCTGCTTTGCTATTTCCCCATCCTGCAATAGTTTCTAATTCTTTTTCTAAAAAGTCTCTTCCTTTATCACTTTGCATTAATCGATGATACTTAGCTGCTGCAACTTTAATCCATTTCATACGACTATCATAAACTTCAACTTGTGTACCCTCTAATGGTTCGCTATAAACCGTTTCAGGCAATTGGGATAGAACCCCTGCATGACGCCCTTTATACTGTCCTTGTTTATTAGGTTTAACTGCATCGACCCCATAATCGCTAGTTAAAACAAGAGTACTATCTGGTAAACCAGTAAATCGTTGTAAAGAAGCCTGTTTCTGGACTTTCCACTCCTTCCAAACAAGTTCTTGTAAAATATTATATTGTTCTTGAACTGCAATCGCCATTAGATGATCAAAAAGATTTTTAGAGGCTGTTTTAAAATTATCATTTCGAGTTTTCCCTACTCGCTTAAAAGTGTTCTCAATATCAGGTAAATACCCAAAACCTTCTTCTATTTGGTCAGTCCATCCTAATTGTTTAATAACTGATAAGGAGTTAGACCAAGGTAAATTCTCGACTTGTTTTTTAATATGTTTAAAACCAGATACTTTTCGGGCTTTCATACAAGTTTTAAAGGAGGTTGATGAAGCACTCCATGCATAATGCCATGGGGCAATATCCATAAATAACCATAAATTGCCCTTAGCAAAAGAGTGTACAGGATCCCGAATCATAGAATTAATAACAGGAGCTGTTAAAACACCGCCTAGGGCACCAGAAATCACAGGTGCCCACTTGTATCCCCATGCAGTCAATCCATGTTTAAAAATAGCAGCTACTGTTTTAGAAGCAAATGCCCCAAGCCCCATCCAATAGTAACGCCCCTTAAATAGTTTAGTACCTGAGATTTCTTGTTCTAAATAAATTCTGGCATAAACAGAAGCAATACGCCTTGCTCTGGCCTCATACCCAGGTTCAAGTTTGTAATGATTCGCACTTTTAAGGTTAGAAACTCTTTTTATGGCCTCTTGCTGATAAATTTCCCAGAAAGTTAAGCAATCACATTGAACGGTTTTACAGCTATTTTCCGTAGTATTGGTATTACTGTCCCAATCAAGACTTCCACTCATTTAGCATCACCATTATTGTCAGCAGAATCAGCCTCGAAACTTATCCAATTTAAATCCAATTTTAAATTTTCTTCCTTTGAAGTATGAATACGCTTAGATCTACCCTTGTCATCTGCTTGAGAGATGTACTCATTTCCATCGGTAGAAATTTTATAATCTACTTTTTTCATGGGTTCACCCGAAGGTAATAACATTTGGAATTTCTCGTTATATGCCTCATAAGCGGGTAATCCTTGAATATTTACCCCGACTTCAGCCCCACCTTTAAATAGGTGCTGTCCAGCCTTTACCTCAAACTTTGCTGGAGTAATTAATGTAATACCATTTTTATTGATAATAATCTGAGAACCGCCGGCCATATACAAAACCTTATCTGGTAAAAATTTATTTGTCTTCCTACAATAGATTTCATGAAATTAACTAAATTATCTTAATATTATGACCTTTATTCTTGCTATTCAACTTGAGGATAGTATTGTGATTGCAGCAGACACACGTAGTACTATATCGTATCAGGATAATGGCTCATATTTATATCAAGACGGTGTTCAAAAGTTCTTTCCATGGGAAAACGGTATTATTACAGGAACTGGCGAATTAAACCTTATCCAAAATGTTATGCTTTCTTTCAATAATTTTACGAAACAGAATATTCATGAGCTACCAAATTTATTGAAGAAATCTAAATTAATACGTGAACAAGAAATTTCACATTCACAGTTAGAAATCACAAAATTATTATATTCGACTTATAGTAAAAATGGGGCACAAATTTACTCAATTCAACCTAATAAACTAGAAGAATATGAAGTAATTAGATGTGAGAAAAATGAAATTTTGCTATGGACATTTAACCCAGATATTCGGCCTATTATTAATGCACTGACAGAATTATATTCCAGCTTAAAACCATTAAAAGTATTTAATAATATGGCTGACTGTATTTATTATTATTTAAACCAAATATCTCCTATTTTTCGTAAGCAAGCTCAACATGATTCTATGATGAGCAAAGAATTTAACTTCTTTTTTCAAACCAAAGATGAATATTTTTTTGGAGAATTTTTAAATAATAGCTCTAACACACTGAATAGAAAATAATCTTTTAAGGTAGCCTCTATTAGCCTTTCCCCCTCCCACCTTTAAAATAATCAAACAACTCCTCTTACAACAAATAAAACTATCTCGATTTAAGCCATCCACCAATTTCTTTTAATACATCTACTAATTTTTCTAATTTCCGGCCTTCCTCAGTTAAAGAATATTCAACCTTAACAGGCACTTCTGCATAGACTTCTCTTAAAATAAATCCTTCTTCTTCTAAAAAACGTAGCTCTAAAGTTAGCATTCTTTGTGAAATATTAGGAATTGCTCTGCGTAACTCATTAAAACGCATCGTTCTTTCTAATAAAAAAGAAATAATGAGCATACGCCAACGTCCGCCTAACACCGTCATGGCTTCTTCGACTGTACAGCCTGAAATGTTATCTTTCATAGATGATTACTAAGTATAATAAATATACCTACATAACAAAAAAATGCCTAATTTACAACCTATACCTAATTATAAATAATGCTTCTATCTAACCCATCACGGATATTTACTGTGGAATATAAAGAAATTTCAAAGAAAACCATCGGGCATTTATATTCAGCTCATTCATCTATTAGATCTTCAGATTTAGACCCAAAACTGATTGCTTTAGCCGAGTTGTATGTATCTCAAATCAATGGTTGTGCGTATTGTTGTGCTTTTCATTCCAAGGAGTTAAGAGACTTTGGCATAGCTCAAGAGGTTATCGACCAAATACCAGGGTATAAACATTCAAAAGCTTTCACTGAAAAACAAAAAGTCGTTTTAGAGTTTGCGTCCGCAATTACCTATTTAAATGACCCGAAACAAATTGAAGCGAGTCGAGAAAGTTTGGCTCAGCATTTTAGTGAAAAAGAAATTGTAGATTTAACGGCAAGTATTTCTTTAATGGGGGCATTAAACAGACTAAGAATTACCTTAGGCGATTAAGCCCCATAAAATATATGCTTGAGTACTCAAATTTTTAAATTTTAAAAAGGCCTAAATCTAGGCCTTCCCCCCTTAAACCCGACTTAGAAAATAATCAATTAAATATTCCCTTTCATCAGTTTGATTTGAGCTTAAAAGCTGCACCATCGCGCCATCGACCACAAACAAAAACATATGCGCATCTTCAACTGTAGCGGCAGGTTTTACAGTTAAAAGTAGTTTATGAATTTCCTGAATAAGCCAGTTTCGATAATCAATAACTACCTTATAAGCCGATGGATAATGCTTTTCTATTTCAAAAATTGCTTTAAAAGGCAAACGATAAAGCCCGTCTGAGTCAGCATGTAAAAAGAAAATTCTCTTGAGTTTATCGAACACCATCAGTTCACGATACGAATAGATCGTGGAAAATACCTCTTCTTTTAAAGCGTCTGTTTGAAAAGTTAAGCTCATCTGGATGAGTCTTTCTTTTGAATGAAAGTAGTTGTAAAAGGTTGCTTTGGGAATTTGGGAGTCGGCAATAATTCGGTCTACCCCTACCTTATGAAACCCGTATTGGTTAAATAAATTTTTTGCCGTGTGGAGCACTCGCAATGCTCTAAATGAAGCTTCTAAATTTTTCATGTATATCGTTTAAAATAATTTTTTGTTGTAAATAAAAGAGATAGAAATGCCGTCGCTCTTAAATTGAGCGTTAAATACAGGCATGCAAAAACTGCACAAAAATGGTGTGCTCGCCTATATCGGGTTTTATTGTTGCTATGATTTTTTAGTCGTAATGACCTATGGCTTAAAACCTAGAGTCGGTTAAACCGTCTTAAAGACCAATTGGGTATAGAGTCAAAGATTTTGGCGAAGGTTGCCAATGAGAGAGATGAAATAGTACGCATGTGCGGACTCCTTGTGTGTAAAGGAGTTCTACCCGATCACTGTCAAATGATGGTGGTAGAACGAGAGAAGGTTGACAGACTGACACACAAGAATCAGCACGCACAAGGCGTCCCTCCCTCGCCCTACCGCTACGAAGGGGGACGAACGAGTTCGCCACCAAAAAGAGAACTTTTTGATGTCTTGTGTGTTATATCGATCTGTCAAAATCGACTGGCAATGTAGGCCAGCAGGCAAAGGATAATCCGCACGTTTTGGAGTGTCAATGTAAGGTTGAATAGAAATTGGTTAAATAATTATTGTTGTTTATTCAATTAGATATTTAAGCTAAAAAGACCTTCAATTTAAATTTAACGATGTCATGATAATAAAAATATAGGATAGTGAATTATGATTGAGTTCATGATTTGAATAGGTAATTAATAATGATAATAAAGGGGCCTCCCACCAGTTCAGAAGAATACCAACTTATCTTTCAATGGCTTGATGAACGGTCCAATTATTCTATTGGGGCGATGGCCTTTCTTGCTCAAACACAAGCTACCAATGCAGAGTGGCAACTCTTGCGGTTGTATGACTCACAAAACGCCAAGCTACTGCTAGGAGTCGCGGTCATCGTTGCTGGTGGCACCTGTTTCTGGGTTCCATCAGAGGCATCATCTGGATCATTACTGTGTACATCAATTTTACAGCTTCAACCGCGTCGGATCGTAACTACTGCAATTGGGCGGGACTTATTACATGCCGAGATAAAACAAAAAGGACGCATTTTAAGAAAATATGATCAATGGATCATGATTTGCTCACGCCAATTTTCTGAAGCTCAAGGGCGCTTGGCTGAACTTTCAGATATTGCCCGTCTTAACGAATATCAACATCAATACAATAAAGAGCGATCCGTAAATGAAACACCTGACTGGGCATCTCTAATTCAACAACAAAAAATTATTGTGCTTGAAGCAGATCAACAGATCGTTTCAATTGTGCGTTTAGGCATAGAAACTGCTCGACTCGTTTCTATTGGTGGCACATATACCTTCCCTGCTTATCGTCGAAAAGGTTTTGCTGAACGCGTCTTACAATTTGCAGTTAACCAGATTGTTGCAACGGGACGAATTGCCCACTTAATTGTCGACGTTGATAACACCCCAGCGGTTACCCTTTACCGCCAAATGGGTTTTGAATGCTTAGAGTCGTCTTACATTGCTTACCCAGAGTATTTATAAAAAATTATTCATTTTCAAACCGCTTAAATGAACCGATTGATCACGTTATAAATAAAAGCTACAGTAAATAAAGTTTGAATTTTATAACTTTAAATAAATTGATAACGCATGCAGGCAAAGACATGGAAACCATACATGATTTTTATCGCCGCTTTTCTTTAACCAGAGATAGCGATTACTCGGTTCCATCGACTTCGTTTGGACATTTTAACGTGTTCCAACGCGATGCCTGCTCGTTCCTCACACCTTATAGCCGCCGCGATTATTATAAAATTTCACTGGTTTTAGGCACAGGTGAACTTCACTATGCTAACCGCTGGATACGAGTTGACCGCCCTGCTTTACTGTTTTCCAACCCGATGGTGCCCTACGCATGGGAAATTAATTCGCCCGAACAGGCAGGCTGGTTTTGTCTATTTACCGAAGAGTTTGTAAACCAAGAATCGCGGCAAAGCTTTTTAAAAGACTCACCACTATTTAAAGTTGACGGAGACCCGCTATATTTTTTAAACGACCAACAAGTAGAAGAAATTTCATTTATTTTCAAAAAGATGATGAATGAAATAAATTCAGACTACATTCATAAATACAACGTTTTAAGAAATTATTTGCATCTGATTGTGCATGAAGCCATGAAAATGCAACCGACCCAACAGTTTGAAAAACATAGTAATGCTTCGGTGCGCATTTGCCATTTGTTCTTTGAGTTATTAGAGCGCCAGTTCCCCATCGACTCGCCACATTTTCAGCTTAAACTCAAAACTGCAAATGATTTTGCCTATGGCCTCTCTGTGCATGTGAACCATTTAAACCGAGCTGTAAAAGAAGCCACAGGTAAAACCACCTCTGAACATATTAGCTCGCGCATTACGCAAGAAGCCAAAGCCCTGCTACAACATACCAGTTGGAATATTTCCGAAATTGCCTATAGTTTAGGCTTTGAATATTCAGCGTATTTCACCAATTTCTTTAAGAAAAATACCGGATTTTCGCCTAAAAAATTCCGCGAAGACTGTGTAGCCTAAAAACAGATTGTTTGAATTTTATAATTATTGGTTTGAATGTTATACGTCAGTTTGAGCCAAAGCATTTTATAGTTTTTCTACTCAAGTGATTTTGCAAAAAGAGTGTGAAAAATGAAATATAGAACTTTAGGACAAACAGGCGAAAAAGTATCAGCACTTGGTTTAGGTTGCATGGGAATGAGCTTTGCCTATGGTGCCTCAGACGACACACAAAGCATTGCAACTCTAGAAAAGGCCTTAGACCTCGGCATTAACTTTTGGGACACTGCCGACATGTACGGCAACGGCGCAAACGAAGTGTTGCTCTCAAAAGTTTTAGAAAAACACCGTGACAAAGTGTTCTTGGCGACCAAATTTGGCTTCCGCTATAAAGAAGATAACCTCAACCCGAAAAATTCTTTAGAGTCTTATATCGACGGCTCACCTGAGTGGATTAAAGTCGCGGTCGAAAACAGCTGAAGACGCTTAAATACAGACGTGATTGATTTGTATTATGCACACCGCATAGACCCGAATATTCCAGTTGAAGACACCATTGGCGCAATGGCTGACTTGGTCAAACAAGGTAAAGTGCGTTATTTAGGTCTCAGTGAAGCGTCGGCGGAAACCATTCGTAAAGCACATGCGATTCACCCGATTGCAGCGGTTCAACATGAATATTCGCTCCTTACTCGTGAGTTTGAGCAAACTCATTTGCAAACGATTCGTGAGTTAGGCATTAGCCTTGTGCCGTATTCACCGCTATCACGTGGTTTAATCACCAATACGCTTGATGTAAATAACCTCGACGAAAATGATTTCCGTCGCCAGTTACCACGTTATCAAGGCGATAACTGGAAAAATAACCAAAGCTTGGCGCAAGCATTTAGTGAATTTGCTCAAAGCAAAAATGCGACAGCCGCTCAACTGGCTTTGGCTTGGATTTTGGCGCAAGGTGACGACATTATTCCAATTCCGGGTACGCGTAAAATCGAGCGACTTGTGGAAAATGCGGGTGCTGTAGACCTTCATTTAACAGCAGCAGATTTGGCAGAAATTGAAGCGATTATCGCGAGATACCCAAATATGGGCGCACGCTATAACGCTCAGCAACTTGCTGCGGTCAACCACTAAAATATAAGTCATAAAAAAGTCCGACTGAGTGTCGGACTTTTTAATTTAGTCTTTGCTATATGTGCCTTGCTGGCGCCCACCTTCCCAAATCGCGTCTAAGGACTTGTCAGAAATCGTTAGACTTTCAGGGAAAATACTTAAATCCTTTTTAAATTTAGCCTCTGGTTTTAAACCAATACAGTCACCGTTTTTCCACCATGTACCTTCGGCATATTGGTCTAAAGCACCCACAGCGAGCATCCATTGAAACTTACCGTCTGGCTGAAGTAAAAGCTCTGAACCGACTTCCATCACACCATGTAAATAATAGTGCCCACTCCAAGCCTGATCAGCCTTTTGGAATTTCACTTCCTTACAGGTACTAGTCGGCTCTGCATAAATGTGAGCAGAAAAAATAGCTGTAGAAACAAGCAGTAAAGGTGCAAATATATTTTTCATTATTGTGTTCCTATATGTTTAATCTTATTTTCCAGACTCAACTTTTAAATACGTTCCATCGGCATAAACGTTATGTCCAAAGCCACAACCCGACTCGCCTTCGCTTTGTTTAACCTGAATATAATTTCCTAATTTCGCATTAGATTTAAAATCGAGCTGAATACGGCAGTCTTGATCTTTATAAATGGTTTGCTTGGCATTGGTCGGCATTTTGGTGTCAAACTCACCCATATTTGGGCCATAAATTAAGCTTCTAAGTCCCATATAAACGCCCGAATAGCTAATAGCATATTGGCCCTGTTTACGACTTACCGTGATGTGATCCCACTCACCAAAACCTGAGTAACGGACGTACTCACCCGACAAATCATTTGATGCTTTAGGTTGAGGCAACTGCTTAAGGTTAAATTGACTAGACTTTGATTTTTCATCAAGCATAAACCATGCTCTTGCCCAAAGTGGCTGACCCAATTTGGCATAGGCTAAGCCCACGTTATTGTTGGCAACTTCAATATCACGGTCGGTAAATTTAACTGTGGTTTCATCTGCATTAGCCTTACAAAAAGCAGTCCAAGAGGCTTGGTTCTGGAAATTTTCGAGCGCTTTTTTATATTGTTTTTGATCGTAGAATTTCTTACCTAAGCTCGCGTATTGCTTCACTTTATTACAGCTTTGCTGTAGCTCTTGTTCATAAGAAAACTCTGCATGGGTCACCGCCAAAGCTGAAAGTGTAAGAACCGCGCAGCCTGTAATAATTGATTTAATCATTTTTAAAATTCTTTAATAATTAACTAATTATATAATATGAGTTGGCGCTATAAATCACAATTATTTGAAACAAAAGTCTCTTAGAAGAGTTTATGTTTTTATAAAACTGGTTAAATCAATACAGAATAAATCATGGAAGATGTTAAGCGTTAACTGGTTATTTTAATTGAATATTCAACCAAAAAATAATGTAGACTGCATGCGTAAAAATTAGGAAGAATTATAAGAGTGAATAATTTAATTATTGGAACCCTATTTGCACTTTGTGCAGCGGCTTTAAATGCATCTATTGGTGTAATTAGTAAATTACTCATGCACAGTGGTTTAAACCCACAAGACATTGCCTTTTTAAAAACCATTATTGCCTTTTTCTTTTTAAGTGTTTTTTTGTTTAAAGTGCCTGTAAGCCAGAAGATTGCCTACATCAGTAGCACGCCAAGCAAGCTCAGTGTTTTTACTCAAATTGCTATCTGTGCTTTTTTAGGTATTTTCTCGCTATTCTTTTTTGAGACCATTGCTTATAACCACGGTGCTGCAGCTAATGTTGTGGTGGTACTCATGGCTTCGGCTGCCATCTCTGCCCTATTTTTTGGGAGGTTAATTTTAAAAGAAAGTATCTACATTAATTCGCTTATTGGAACATTATTGGCAGTTGCGGGGATTAGCATTATTTCGTGGAAAGGTGAAAATAGCCTTTTAATGCTGATTAACGCTTCTATTGCCGGTACGGGTTATGGCTTATTTTCGGTTTTAGTGAAAAAGTTCAAATTAAACGGCGGCCTGTTTCTGACTAAATACTTACTGCTGTTTGGTAGTGTTTATCTTGCAGTTCCGTTTTTAGTAAATTTACATGCTATACACTTTAATATCGACATTGTCTTAGGTTTGATTGGTTTAGCCGTTCTACCAACCATACTCGGCTTTTTCTGTACCACTAAAGCGTTATCTTATATGAGTGCCGCAAAGGTACAAGTGACCGAGCTTTCTGAACCCATTTTTGCAGCGCTCATGGCTTGGGTTTTCATTCATGAACAGCCGACTTTATCATTTTTATATGGTGCAATCTTCATTATTTCAGGCATCTTTGTAATGAACAGAGCGCCGAAATCAAACTAGCCGATTTCATCTATTTCGTTGGCGTGGTGACAAGCCACTTGCACCACACTGGCAAAGTTAATCGCCATCTGTGAAGGGGCATGTTTCTTATAAGCAAGCCCTAAACCCACCGTAGGTACAGGCGCTTTCAAAGAGCGATAAGCCACACCCTGTATTTGCAATTGTTTGGTCGACTCGGGAACCAAAGACACCCCTAAGTTTGCAGACACCAACGATAAAATTGACACAATTTGCGGGGCATTTTGTCCAATTTTCGGTTGAAAGCCACGCTCATGGCAGGCCTGTTTAATCGCATCAAAAAGCCCTGCACTCACTGAAGGTGGCGAGACAATAAAATCAAGCTCTCGCAGCGCAGTTAAATCAATTTCTTGTGATACATCGTCCAGATTAAAAGACTCTGAAGGTAAAGCAGCAATGAGTGGCTCAGCCAATAATTCTTGTAGAATGAGGCTATCCGGCATATTGCGTGGCGAACGAATAATTGCGACATCTAAACGGTCTTCAAGCAATAAATCGATGAGCAGTAAGGTATTGGCTTCTTCAAGCTTTAAATTTACTTTCGGGTATTGCTGCTGGAAATAGCGAACACATTTAGGAATTAAAGGATTCAACATTGAAGTACCTGTAAAGCCTAATCGTAATTGACCTACTTCGCCATTTGCCACTTGCTTAACAAGGTTTGCTGCATCTTCTACACGCTGCTGTACTGGCTGAATTGCATTTAAAAAGGCAAGCCCCGCTTCGGTCAGCTCCACCCCATGAGGCGAACGAATAAATAAATCTGCACCGAGCTCTTCTTCTAAGTCTCGTATTTGCATACTTAAAGGCGGCTGACTCATGTTTAAGCGCTGCGCAGCTTTGGTAAAGTTTTTTTCTTCTGCTACTGCCAAAAAGTAGCGTATATGCCTGAGTTCCATTGTTATATATAAAACATATCGTGTCCCATTATTAAATATATTAGAAAAATACCTTTTAAATTGCTAATTTTAATTTATCGAATTTTCTCGATGCAGCATGCCTTTAGGTCCTGCTCTTTTTTCTGTCATGGTCATGATATGAACTCTTCATCTACACCCAGTACCTTAAACACTGAGGCAACGTCTGTTCTTTCCCGTGAGTGGATTCACAAAGGGACTAAAGCTTATAAACATGCAGGATTTGCTTTATTCCTCGTAGGTTTTGCCAGCTTCTCTCTAATTTATTGTGTACAGCCACTCTTACCTGCATTTAGCCAAAGCTTTCAGATTAGTCCTGCGAGTAGCTCTTTGGCACTGTCATTAACGACTGCCTTTTTAGCCATTTCGATTGTGCTATCGAGTGCCTTTTCACAAGCGATTGGCCGTCGCGGTGTGATCTTTACGTCAATGCTGTGTGCCGCAATTTTAAATATTGTCTCGATGTTTACACCGAACTGGCACAGTTTACTCATAGCACGCGCGTTAGAAGGTTTACTGCTTGGTGGCGTACCCGCAGTGACTATGGCTTGGATTGCCGAAGAAATTGCACCTGAACACCTCGGTAAAACTATGGGTTTATATATTGCAGGTACGGCCTTTGGTGGCATGATGGGCCGTGTCGGTATGGGTATTTTGGTTGAATATTTTTCATGGCGCACCGCCTTAGGCCTACTTGGAGCAATCTGTTTTATTTGCTCGATTGCCTTTTTAAAATTACTTCCCGTATCGCGTAATTTTGTGCAGAAAAAAGGGCTGAATTTAGGCTTTCACATGCAAATGTGGCGTGCTCATTTAAGCAATACTAAATTATTACGCCTGTTTGCCATTGGTTTCTTGCTCACCAGTGTTTTCGTCACCCTGTTTAACTATGCAACCTTCCGCTTAAGCGGTGCACCTTATTCACTGAGTCAAACACAAATTAGCCTTATTTTCTTGTCGTATAGCTTTGGTATGGTGTCTTCATCGTTGGCAGGTAGCTTAGCCGATCGCTTCGGTAAAAAAACCATGATGATGAGTGGCTTTGCCTTGATGATCGTGGGTAGTCTCATGACCCTGCTCAGCTCTCTTTTCGGCATTATCATTGGCATCGCATTTATTACCACAGGCTTCTTTATTACCCACTCACTTACGAGTAGTTCTGTGGGTGCCGAAAGCAAACAAGCTAAAGCTCATGCTAGTTCGCTGTACTTACTGTTTTACTATATGGGTTCAAGTATTGTCGGCTCGGCGGGCGGTTGGTTCTGGTTACACGGTGGCTGGAGTGCGATTGTCGGTTTAACCGTGGTCTTGTCTTTAATTGGAATATTTTTAGCGGTTTATACTTCACATGCCAAAGCGCATTAATGTAGTAAAACCTTAACTTTTTTAAGCTAAACCCGATGAGCATTTAAAAATCATATGAAAAAATTTAAATGCTCATTTTTTGGCTTGTATTTTTTTTAAGAAACTGTAAAATTCACTCCACATCGCCGGCATAGCTCAGTTGGTAGAGCAACTGACTTGTAATCAGTAGGTCCACAGTTCGAATCCGTGTGCCGGCACCATCATTAAACCTCATGAATATTTGATTTATGGGGTTTTTTGTTGTCTGTAATTTTAGGCATAGTATATTCATACTGTTTTGAACGAAGGTATGTATCTAAAATTTTATTATAAACTTGAGCTTCAAAATATTTTTTCTAAAACCAATTTATTCTTTTAATAGAAAAATATTCGTTATTAATTTATAAAAAAATATAATTTTAAAATAAGAAATATTAAAAATATAAGATTATAATGCGCCACCAAATAAGGTCATATAAATAAGACCTATTTTATAAACTTTAATTCATTAAGATATCAATACGGAAAAATATGAAACTTAGTTTTATTTTACCAGCTTTATTTCTAGTATTCCCTTTAACAACATATGCTCAAGAAACTACATCTCAACCTCAAATTCAAACCACTGCAAATCCACCTATTTGCTTAATTGAGGGTACACCTTCAGCAGAGCACTATAAATCTATTAAACGTATTAAAGCTGCGAAAGGAACCTATGGTGGCTTTGAAGAAGTAAAACCTAAATTAGCTAACGTTGCCCGTAAATATGGTGCAGATGTGGTAATTAATTATCACCAAAGCCAAAGATTTGGCTTCTGGCCTTGGCGTATTGTTCGTCCGGTACTCACAGGTACTGCTGTGAAATGGAATACACCATTTAACTGTGCTGCCTTAGGTGGTAAAGAAATTCGTTAATAAGAAATGAAAAAAGCCCAACATCCTGTTGGGCTTTTTTCGTATTTCGTTACTAGGCATACATCCTGTAATACCTCACGTCCTGGTGCTTAAACTTATTATTGTTGTTTTACGTTTTGGAACTTCCTGTTCCTGATGAGTTCATCATAGGCAATTCATGAGGTCATAGAAAGACGATAATTTCCTGAATGGATGTAGGAAAAAACGTACGAGCTTGTCAGAATACTTTTATCCTTCTTTCTTCTTCTCAATCATTTTTTCAAAGTGTTTAAGGTTTGGATTCAGCATGTCCCAAGCATAGGTCTGGCTCACAAAAACCTCCGCTTTAGGATGATAGAGACTTGGGTCATCCAAAGTGCCTGCGCGTATTGAAATCATTTCAGGAACAAGTTCAGGTAAGCCAAAAAGTTGAGAACCACAAGTCGGGCAAAAGGCTCTTTTAATGGGACGACCAGAAGAACCTAATGTCTCAAAATATTTAAGTTCGCCACTTATTTTCAATTCAGATTGATGAAAAAAAGCGATTGGTGCATAGGCCGAACCTGTTGCCTTTTGGCAATCTCGACAATGGCAATTAAAACTATAACGTGGCTCTGCATCACTTTGATAGCTCACAGCTCCACATAAACATGATCCTTGATATTTAACTGACATGGCTCACCCTATTTTTTTATTGCTGTTATTTGAATATAACGTACATACCCATTTTGATAGAGTTGTTGGCATAACTTTGCAGTCATTTGGATTTTAAAATTTGCCAACCCTCGGTTATGGCTTTGTGCTTGTTGATTTTGAATATACTGTGAAAAACCTAATAATACCTGTTCTGATAAATCTTCGATTTTAATATCTGTAAAACCTTGTTGTTCCAAGGTAGTTCTCAGTATCTCTTCCGTGAGTAAGGTATTCCAAGTGACATCGGCTGCTTTAAGTAAATAACGGTACTTTTGTTCTTGAAAGGCTGTCATGTTTTGACATGAGTCGGCACGCATCAAGTAGTGAAACCCTAATCGTCCTTTTGAATTTAAAATGGGAGTAACCGAATCCAGAAATGAATTTAAATGACTGTGATAAGCCGCATCGATACAGAGCACCACATCGAAGCGTTGTTTAAATTCAAATTGTTTTAAATTTAAAAATGAACCACAGAAAATCTGACTTATTTCAGGAATAAGTTTTTGAATTTTATTAACACACGAGGCTTGTAGTTCAACTGCATTCAGGCTTTTAGGATGATAGTGCTGTAACCAGTGCAATAAACTTGCACCCTGCCCACAACCTAAATCTAAGAGATGATCTTTTGAATTTAAATTGACAGCTTGTGCCAAATGATCAGCCAGTTGGCGACAAGCTTCACGGTAGGTTTGGGTATTTTTCCAAAAACCCAAGTTTGTCCAAGCAAGCTCTTCACTATCCCCCAAACTTGATGCATCAATTGCATATTTATGAGGGATAAATCGAGAAAGAGCTGCTCGAACTTTTGCTTTCACAATTTTAGTAACCGAGTTCAGGGGCAACTTCGACCTTAGGCTTTAATCCCACGAATGGTAAAGGTGCACCCAAGATTTCAGCAATATGCATCGCAGAAGTCACTGCTGACTCTAAAATTGGCAAACCATCACATGACCATGAACCACAGTAGAATACTTTACGGTTTGGTTCTAAGTGGCGTTGTTGTAGTTCTTTGTTTAAAGCAATGGTTTGCGAGTCTACAACTGCACGCGTTAAGGTCACTTTTGAAATGACTTTTTTAGGGTCAATATCCACTACTGGACGCCAAGTTTGGAATACAGGATTTTTACCTACCAGTGATGGCTCAACGGCATTCATCCAAACTGTAAACTGCTGGCGAGTAAACTTACGGTCCATCATATAGCTCAGCACTGACCAGTCTTTACGGCGTGGTGGCATTACTGTTGCATCTGTATGAATAACCAAGTCACCTTGTTCAAAGCGGAACTGTTTAAGCAGATTCATATCTTCTGCAAACTGTTCAGGGTTTAAGAACTCTTCAAGTTTAGAAGTTGGTGTCGCCACAATAACGCGGTCAAATGTACCTTGGTCACCTTTTTCATTTTCGACCAGTACTTTTTCACCTTGTAGCTCAACTTTTTTAATTGCCGAACCGCTATGGATATCAATGCCTTTAATTAAGCTGTCTACAAATGCAGGTGTACCACCTTTCATACGCAACAACATGTCACCATCAGTTAAATGACGCAAAAACTCAAGAAGGTTTTTCGCAGGCCAATCACCAATTGTTTTTGGGTTACATGTACAAATCGTATAAAGCACCGGCATAACAACACCATGCCAGAATACTTCTTCAATATCGTTCTGATTAATAAATTCAGCGAGAGTAATATCTTGATTTTTAGATTTAAAGAACTGGTGAATCGCAGTTTTTAATTGCAGCATCCCTTTTACCAGACGCCAGCCATATTGCTGGATACCTTTACGGTTATTGATAATTGGGAAATTACCAATACGGCTACGAGATGTGGTTAACCATGTTTCAGTACGATCTTCAAATAACCAGCTACAAGACATATAGGTACGAACCGGAAAGGTTTTAATGCCTAAGTGTGCAGCAAGGCTGAGTGTATTTTTCCATAGATGCGGGTTCATAACACGCAATGGTGCATCAATAATCCCACCATCGAACTCAATGCTATGACTGTCCATTCCCCGGCCAGGAAGTGCTTCAAATATCGTGATTGTATGTCCTGCATCTTTCAGAATTCTTGCTGCTGCAAGTCCTGCCATTCCACTGCCAATAATTGCGATATCCAAAATGATGTCCCATTTTTCGAGAATTTTTTTGATTATCACTCATACCCTAAAAAAACACCGTATTAAAAACTACCAGATTTTTATTTTTTGCATCAATTTATATAGAAAAATTTTAAAAGATAAGCCCAAAAGTTTTTCATAAAATTTTACAAAAGAGGATGAGTGTATAAAAATCTATATTTTTTAAAAATTTAAAAAAATTCTTTTAAATAAAATAAGATAATTTAACTGTATTTATATCATTCGTTTTACAAGTATCATTTTTTGCGGTATCATGGTGGCATAATAATGAGAACTAAATCACACAAAACAATGCCGACACAATAATGATATCCATCATAAAAACAGAAACTTTACAGCGAAAAAGCCCGCTATTCACACTTGATAGCGGGCTTTTTATTACTTTGCTTTTAAAGATCATTAAGTACAGCTTAGCAATTTATCCTTCTTGCATGATTGAACCGAATTTTCCACGATTAAAATCATTAATCGCTTCCATAATCTCGGCTTTGGTATTCATGACAAATGGACCATAACCTTCGATTGGCTCATTTAGTGGTTGGCCAGTCAACACTAAGAATTTAGTGTCTTCTTCAGCATTTAAGCTAAACTCAACGCCCTCACGAGATAAAATCGCAACGGTTTTGCCTTCAAGACGGTTTGTATCATTGACCACAACCGCACCCTCTAGCACAACAACAAGGGTAGTATGCCCTTCAGGTACATACAGGGTATGTTTTTGGCCTTTTACCAATTTACCGTCCCATACATTTAATGGACTAAATGTAGTTGCTGCACCTTTTGCATCTGCATATTCACCTGCGATCACACGCAAATGACTACCGTGCTCGTCTAGTGCAATGTCCGGAATATCTTTAGCTTCAATGGCTTGATATTTTCCAGGGGTCATTTTTGAATGCGAAGGTAAATTTACCCACAATTGCACCATTTCAAAAAGACCGCCATGCTCTGCAAATTCAGGAGAATGGAACTCTTCATGTAACACCCCTGCACCCGCAGTCATCCATTGCACGTCACCGGTTTTAATGGTTCCGCCACCACCACTTGAGTCTTTATGAGTCACTTCACCTTGATAGGCAATAGTAACTGTTTCGAAGCCACGGTGAGGATGTGAACCCACACCTTGTTGTTCGGTGGTTGGTGAGAAGTTATATGGCGCTGCATAATCCAGTAACAAAAATGGGCTTAGGGTTTGGCCTAAACGGTCATAAGAGAACAGGTTATATACAGGGAAACCATCACCAACCCAATGCATGTGGTTATTTTGATATGCACCAAGAAATTTCTTCATCTGATCTCTCCTATATATGTAGGATTTTCTTGAACTGAGATTGATTTTACGCCTCAATAATTGCAGTTTATAGATCAGGATTAGCAACACATTATTGCATTTATGAGACAATCATAAATTTTGATGTTTTGTTTAAGAGATCGTCCTATTTTTAAAATTCTTAATCCTATTTTTTAGACTTAATTACGACAACAAACTCATCTAGCATGATTTTAGGCACTGATGACCTACTCAATAATTTTTGATTATTCAATTTGATAACATGAGGACATAAAAAATGGCTCAAGATTATGTACGCTTAGACAAGGATAATGCTGCGGTTCTTTTAGTTGACCATCAAGCAGGTTTACTTTCTTTAGTTCGAGATATCGATCCGGATAAATTTAAAAACAACGTACTTGCTGTTGCAAATGCAGCAAAATACTTCAATCTTCCAACAATTTTAACAACCAGTTTTGAAACTGGTCCAAACGGTCCTTTAGTTCCTGAGTTAAAAGAAATTCACCCAGATGCACCTTTTATTCCACGTCCAGGCCAAATCAATGCGTGGGACAATGAAGATTTCGTAAAAGCGGTTAAAGCAACTGGTAAAAAACAACTGATTATTGCAGGTGTTGTAACTGAAGTTTGTGTAGCATTCCCTGCACTATCTGCTTTGGCAGAAGGCTTTGAAGTATTCGTAATTACTGATGCTTCTGGTACTTTCAACGAATTAACACGTGATGCAGCTTGGGACCGTATGTCTAAAGCAGGTGCTCAGCTGATGACTTGGTTCGGTATGGCGTGTGAATTACACCGTGACTGGCGTAATGATATTGAAGGTTTGGGTACATTGTTCTCAAATCACATCCCTGACTACCGTAACCTGATTTCAAGTTACAATCACAACACTAGCCAAAAATAAGTTCTATTGCCAAGATTAGAATGCTTAAGCATTCTAATCTTGAATTTAAATGGGTTGAACGGACATTGATAAGCTCTTTTGATGATTTTTATTATTTCTATTTGGTCGTGAAACACGGCGGCTTTAGTGCAGCCAGTGAGGCCGAAAATATTAGTAAATCCAAGCTCAGCCGACGCATTATTGACCTTGAAAATAAATTTAATGTCAGCCTGATTCAAAGAACAACCCGCCATTTTAAAGTGACCGATTTAGGTCAAGAGTTTTACGAGGAATGCTGCAAAGTCATTGCTCAAGTTGAATGTGCAGAAAACGTGTTATTAAAGCAAAAAAGTGAGCCACAAGGTTTGGTAAAAGTAAGCTGCCCACCTTTAATGATGCATTTTCAAATTAGAAAAATTCTAAATCAGTTTCTAAAAACCTACCCTAAAGTTGAAATATCTCTTGAGCTAACGAGCCGTCGAGTAGATATCTTGCATGATGACATCGACCTTGCGATTCGAACCAATTTTGAACCGAATGAAGATTCAAATTTGATTGTTCGTGATGTGATTAAAACCGATCACTGTCTGGTGGCTTCGCCTGAATTACTGCAAGGTCGCACCATTAAGCATTATTCCGAATTACAGGACTTTCCAAGTATTAGCTTAGGCACACAAAAGCAAAATTATATTTGGCATTTATGCAATATTCGTAATGGTGAATCGGTTGATGTGCCTTATCAACCACGAATTAAAAGTAATGACTTGGCTGGCGTTTACTATGCCGTGATGGACGGTTTAGGTATTGCCGACCTTCCTTTTTTAACCGTTGAATCGGAAATTCGTAAAGGAACGCTGGTCCATATACTTCCTGACTGGAAGTCGAATATTGGCATGCTACAACTGGTTTATGTGTCTAGAAAAGGCCAACGCCTTGTGGTCGAAAAACTCATTGAAACCCTCATTGATGAGCTTCGTCGTTTACCCGAAAGCCATGAAGGATATTTGCCGACTTAAATAAAAAACCGGTCATGAATGGGCATGACCGGTTTTTTTGTGAAACATCACATGCAGTATAACTGCATGTTTTCGTTCAGAACAAAACGAACCCGCTTTATTCTTTACTCAGATAAGTCTACGCAGAGGTATTTCATTTCGACATATTCTTCGATGCCGAATTTTGAACCTTCACGACCTAGACCTGATTGTTTTACGCCACCAAACGGAGCAACTTCGTTTGAAATCGCGCCTGTGTTAATGCCGACCATACCGTACTCAAGTGCCTCACCTACTCGCCATTGACGAGCTGTGCTTTGAGTAAACAAATAAGCAGCTAAACCGAACTCGGTATCGTTCGCCATTGCCACTGCTTCATCTTCAGTTTTAAAGCGGAACAATGGGGCAAGCGGACCAAAAGTTTCTTCTTTAGACACTTTCATGTCTTGCGTTACGCCTGTTAACACAGTCGGTTCAAAGAATGTACCGCCAAGTGCTGAACGCTGACCACCGATACGAACAGTTGCACCTTTCTCAGTAGCATCTGCAATATGAGACTGAACTTTTGCAACTGCATCTTCATCAATTAAAGGTCCTTGAGTTGAACCTTCTTGACGGCCATCGCCAACTTTAAGCTTAGACACAGCTTCAACCAAACGCTCTGCCAATGCATCGTAAATGCCATCTTGAACATAAATACGGTTAGCGCAGACACAGGTTTGACCGCTGTTACGATATTTACTTGCCATGATGCCCTGAACCGCTTGTTCAAGGTTGGCATCATCAAATACCAATACAGGCGCGTTACCACCCAGTTCAAGCGAAAGCTTTTTAATGGTTGGCGCACATTGTTGCATCAAGATACGGCCAACTTGCGTTGAACCAGTAAAGCTTAACTTACGAACAATATCACTTTCGCACAGGGTTTTACCGACTTCAACCGCATCACCACTAATGTTAATTAAAACATCTGCTGGTAAGCCTGCCTGTAACGCCAAAACTTCAAGCGCATAGGCGGTTAACGGTGTTTGCTCTGCCGGTTTAACCAACATTGAACAACCCGCAGCAATGGCTGGACCTGCTTTACGTGTAATCATGGCAGCCGGGAAGTTCCACGGCGTAATTGCAGCTGTAACACCAATCGCTTGTTTAATCACGAGCAGACGTTGGTTTGGCAACGTAGGTGTTAAGACTTCACCATCAACACGGCGGGCTTGCTCGGCAAACCAACGGATGAATGATGCTGCATAACCAATTTCACCACGTGCTTCTGCCAATGGTTTACCTTGCTCAGCCGTTAAAATCTGTGCTAGGTTTTCTTTGTGCTCAAGCATGAGGTTGTACCATGCCAATAACACATCAGCACGAGCCAAGGCAGTTTGCTTTTTCCAAGCAGCTTGCGCTTTTGCTGAACGATTAATTGCGGCTTCAACCCCTGCACGGTCATAGGTTTTCACCCATGCCAAAGTTTCACCCGTAGCAGCATCATTCACCTCGATATAGTCATTTGATGCAGGTGCTTCTAATGAAATATCAGGATGTTGTAATAAATACTGCAAATTATTTTGAATCATGCAGATTGCTCCATTGCTTTTGCACTACCTGCTTTTAGTGTCGCAAAACCTTCTTTCAAGACATCAAGACCTTGACGGAATTGCTCAGCAGGAATGGTTAATGGATATAAGAAACGAATTACATTACCGTATTTACCACAAGTAAGAAGTAACAACCCGTTTTCCATTGCATAGTTTTGTACAACTTTTGCTTGTTCAGCAGTCTCCAGTTCTACTGCAACCATTGAACCCAATGCACGAATATCGGTTACGACGTCAACTGTTGCTTGCTGAATATCTTTAAGCGTAGTTACTAACTCTGCACCTAATTCATTTGCACGGTCGCATAGGTTTTCTTCTTCAATCGCATCAATAACCGCATGCGCAGCAGCAACCGCAATCGGACTACCTGCGTAAGTACCACCTAGTCCACCTGGGTTTGGTGCATCCATCACTTCTGCACGGCCCACAACACCTGAAATAGGGAAACCGCCGCCCAAGCTTTTCGCCATCGTGATGAGGTCTGCTTTAGTTTCATAATGGTTCATCGCAAATAACTTACCAGTACGAGCAAAACCAGATTGCACTTCATCAGCGACAAGTAAAATACCGTGCTTATCACAAATTGCGCGTAAACGTTTTAAGAACTCGGCTGGCACCACATTGAAACCGCCTTCGCCTTGTACCGGCTCAAGTACAATTGCTGCTACGTCATGTGGCGCAATATCTTCACTGAAAATATCTTCAACGCTTTCAATTGCCGCATCTACTGAAATACCTTTTGCAGGTACTGGGTAACGTGCGTGGAACACACCCGCTGGCATTACACCGAAATCACGTTTATAAGGTGCTGTTTTACCTGTCATTGCCATGGTCATAAATGAACGGCCGTGGAAACCGTTACCAAACGTGATAATGCCGTGACGACCTGTGTAACAACGAGCAATCTTCACTGCATTTTCAACAGCTTCTGCACCTGTTGTGAAAAAAGCTGCCTTCGCAGGACCAGCAATTGGTGCGCGTTCATTAATACGTTCAGCTAAAGCCACATAGCTTTCATAAGGCGTAACTTGATAAGCAGTGTGAGTAAATTTAGTAAGTTGTTCAGTCACCGCTGCAATGACTTTAGGGTGGCGATGGCCTGTATTTAAAACCGCAATACCACCAGCGAAATCGATAAATTGGTTGCCTTCCTTGTCCCAAATCGTGGCATTTTCAGCTTTTTCCGCATACCACTGACACATCACGCCTACACCACGTGGAGTTGCTTGCTGTTTACGTGCGTTAAGTGCAGAATGTTGAGTATCCATTTGATTCCCTCATATTTTCATCATCAGTTGCAGCTTTGGTTTTTTGCATCCTGTGCTTAATTTTCAGGGTGCTTTACAACGACTGCCTATGCATGTAATTTCGCTCGTCTGATGGCAACTGACGAGAGCCACTTTTTAACTGTAGGAGAGAGCCAATTGCGTAGTTTACTTGGAGATCATTTGCTGCAACGACTCCAACAGGACACTGAAGGGAAACTACATCAACGCCTTTTCCGTTGTCTGCGTGGTGCCATTATTGATGGAGTGATCCAGCCGAAGACTCGTCTACCTGCATCACGCGATTTAGCCAGTGAAATTCATGTTTCGAGAAATACCGTTCTTAGTGCCTACGAACAACTACAGGCCGAAGGCTATTTAGAAGCACGGACAGGACATGGCACATGGGTTGCCGAAAAGTTGCCAGAGAGTTTTTTAAATACACAGAACAAGAAAAAAGTAGTTTCTAGCCCAAATATTCAAAGTTCTTACGCCCTCTCACAGCGTGGCTTAAACTTATTGGGCTATGCCGCAGCCTCGCCACATCAATGGGGAGCCTTTGTTCCGGGAGCACCCGATGTTACCGAGTTCCCACATCATATTTTTAGTCGTATTCAAGCACGCTTAAGCCGCGAACCGGACATTAACCGCCTGATTTATAGCAACGCAGGTGGATGCATAGAGCTTCGAAGTGCGTTGGCAGATTACTTACGTGTTGCGCGTTCAGTCCAGTGCGATGCAGATCAGATTATTATTACCGAAGGCATTCACCAAGCGATCGACTTAGTCTCACGTGCACTGAGTGATATGGGAGATAAAGTCTGGATTGAAGATCCCGCTTATTGGGGAATGCGTAATACGTTACGGATTAATGGCCTCGATATTCAGCCCATGCCTGTCGACGCTGAAGGCATTATTCCTGAAGAAAATCCGGCAGTACCGCCTAAACTCATTTTTGTCACACCATCACATCAATATCCGCTTGGCTCACATTTAAGCCTTGATCGTCGCAGACAATTGATTCAAATCGCACGTCAGCACAATAGCTGGATTGTAGAAGATGACTATGACAGTGAGTTCCGTTTCTCGGGCCAGCCTTATCCATCTTTGCAAGGCTTAGAAAATAACGCACCTGTTTTATATATGGGCACGTTTAGTAAAACTATTTATCCATCCTTAAGAATTGGCTATTTGGTCGTCCCTAAGCCGTTATTTTCACCGCTACGTATTGTTGCGGCCGAACTTTATCGTGGTGGGCACTTGCTTGAGCAAAAAGCCCTCGCTGAATTTATTCGTGAAGGCCATTATGAAGCGCATATTCGCCGTATGCGACTGCTCTATGGTAAACGCCGCGATTACTTGGTGAGCTTAATTCAACGCTATCTTGGCCCCGAATTTATTCATGAATATGATGAAGCGGCCGGATTACATCTGGTTTTAAAACTACCGAACTCTTGCGATGATGTCGCGATTGCAGCCACAGCGCTTGAACGTGGCGTCAAAGTTCGCCCACTTTCACAATACTACATGCAATCACATGCACATGCCGAACGTGGACTGCTGATGGGCTTTGCCTGTGTAAATGAAAAAGATATGGTGATGGCTTTTGGTGTCTTGCTCCAATGCTTACGTGAAGCAGGTGTACCTACGCTAAATTAACTATTCTCTCGTATTAAAACAAACAAAAAGAGCCTCACAGTGAGGCTCTTTTTTATTTAAAAATTTAAACTAACTTTTCTTCATGGCTATGAGTTAAATGGGTTGCACGACGCTCTTTACCCCAACCTAGCTTTTCAGACAACAATCCGAAGAACACAATAATGCCGAACAATGCTGTGGTGTAAATCACTTCTTTAAAATAGGTGCCTTCAATCAACATGGTAAGAATTGCACCAATAATTGCAAAGATTACCACATAGGTTAGGTAAGGGAACATCCACATTTTAAAGTCAATCTTCACGCCTTCAGCTTCTAATTTTTTACGCATACGAAGCTGAGAATAAGCAATGGTCAGGTACACATATAGTGTTGCTGCACCTGTTGTTAGCATGAAGAAGTCATAAACATTCATACTCTCTGTTGCAGTTAAAATTACCGCAATTACAGAGAAGAAGCATGACACAATCACGCCCACCCAAGGACTGCTTTTACTGTTTACAGAACCAAAACTTTTTGGTGCATCACCACGTTTAGACAACGAGAATAGCATCCGTGAACACGTGTAAAGCGCTGAGTTAAAGCAACTACATACCGATGTTAGAACTACAAAATTTACGATATGGCGCGCGCCCGGAATACCAAGTGCAGACAGAGTTACACTATAAGTACCCCAAGTCGAATCTTTTAAAAGTTCATTGTTGTGAGGAATAAGACATACCGCAACGAACATTGAACCAACGTAGAATAAAATAATACGCCAAACCACCGAGTTCGAGGCTTTACGAATTTCTTTAGATGGATTTGCAGACTCTGCCGCTGCTACAGTAACAATTTCAGCGCCAATATAGGCGAACATCACCCCAAGCAAGGCGGTAATCACTGACGAACCGCCATTTGGCATAAAGCCTTGAGAGGTTAAGTTACTAATACCAGATGCAGCCGGATTGCCCCAAGGCCACAAATGCATGATGGCTAAACTACCAATCACAAGGAAAACAACAATCGCGATGACTTTGATGAGCGCAAACCAGAACTCGAATTCACCATAGTTCTTGACGTTTTGTAAATTGACAACAACCAGTGCGACAATGACAACGGTCATATAAACCCAGATCGGAATAAACGGGAACCAGTTGTTTAAAATTTTTCCTGCTACATAAGCTTCCCAGCCCATGAGCATCGCCAGCGTACACCAGTACAACCAACCAATTGAAAACCCTGCCCAACGGCCAATCGCACGGTCTGCATAAGTTGAAAAAGAGCCACTGTCGGGATTTAAAACGGCCATCTCGCCTAACATACGCATGATGAACCAAACGAGTAGACCACCTAAAGCATAAGTTAGAAAAACTACAGGGCCGGTGTTGTAGATAATACTGCCTGAGCCAACAAAGAGAGAGCCACCAATAACCCCTGCAATCGAGATCATGGTTAAGTGGCGTGATTTAAGTCCATGTTTTAAACTTTGGGAGTGATTGGCTTCAGAACCATTTTGATGAGCTGCCATATCATTTTCCTTAATATATGGAGGATATCGGCTAGTCTCGGAAATCCTCCGAAGCCAAAAAATATCCCCTAAAAATTTAGCCGTTCTGCCCAATTCCTAAAACAGAAAATTCACTGAGCTTATCCGGCGCTTCCGTATGCATACTTCCAATGGCTTTAATTTGTCGTTTCGGCACTCAAGAAACGAGAGCCATTTTTGTAATAAAAGAGAGAGCCAATTGCAAAATTTATACGCAAAATTGGCCCTTTTTATAGAAGATGCTGGTAAATGGCTTTTTGTTTTTATTTTAATCAGATTGAATTTCTTTAGTTTTGCTCAGAAATTAATAACGCCTTTGTGCCTGTTTCCAAGGCTCTAAATATATGTTTTTGATCGGCTGGATAACAAATATAGTCTCCAACACCCAGCTCAACCGCTTCATCAATTAAACCCACCAAAGCTCGCCCTTCAACCACAATAATATGTTCTACCGAACCAACTGGATGTGGTTCTGAAAGCCGATCTTCGCCCGGTTCAACAATCAATAAATAAACATCTCGGCGCGCATGGGGTGGACAGGTCGCCAACAAAATTGCTTTGTAATTGGCAATCTCCGAACTCACCGTTGGCCCATCGCCACAGCGAATGACTTGCACTTGATTGCTCGGTTCTTCCATCAAACGTGCAAATGGAATATTGAGTGCAACACAAAGTGCCCACAAGGTTTCAATACTTGGATTACCTTGTCCTGCCTCTAATTGAGAAAGTGTAGATTTGGCAACACCTGCACGGCGCGCAACCTCTGCCAATGAAAGCCCTGCTCTTTGGCGTTCACGCGTTAAACCTTTGGCAATAATTTCGATTGGCTGAGACATTCATTCTATCCGTTCTATAAAAAAAACGATCGTTCGTTTTGACAAAACAATCAGACTTATTCATTATAATGGAAAATCGTTCGTTATATCATGCCATGACTACATACGCTCTTATTAGAAAACTTAGTAAAGATACTACTCGCTCGATTTTCTTTGTGTGTCTAGCAACGAGTGTTGTTGGTATGTCCTTAGGTTCACTCGCCGCAAGTTATGGCTTAGCACTCTGGATCCCACTTTGTCTGTCCATATTTGTGCTCGCGGGAACTGCCGAATTTATTTTTATTGGATTCTTGGCGGTAGGTAGTAGCCCGATTGCAGCTGCAATTGCAGGACTACTCGTCAATTTAAGACATCTACCTTTTGGCATAGCGGTCAATGAACTGATTCGAGGCAAATTCTCTCAATATTTTGGGTCTCATATCATGAACGATGAAAGTGTTTTGTTTGGTATGGCACAGCCTGATTTCGACACCAAAAAGGCTGCTTACTGGCTATGTGGTATAGGCATCATGCTCAGTTGGCCGCTCGGTGTCACTGCTGGTTATTTTATTGGGAGTGCTATTCCAGACCCTAAAACATTTGGCTTAGATGCGATTTTCCCAGCGATTTTAATTGCTCTTACTTTTTCTGCTTTAAAGAATAAGGTGACTCGAAAAGCTGCATTTGCCGGATCAACTTTAGCGTTGATAACCACACCTTTTTTAGCCTCAGGACTTCCAATCCTGATTTCACTTTTTGGCTTGATATGGGGTAGAAAAAAATGAGTCAACAGTTACTGATTATTGTAGGAATAGCTCTACTCGCACTGGGGACGTACAGTATCCGTTTTGCTGGTTTTCACTTAGGTGCCAAGTTTTCATTTTCTGAAAAATACCAAGTTTTACTCTCAAACGGCGCAACCGTTTTGCTCTGTGCCATTGCTGTGACCACTACATTTTTTGAAGGCCAACATTTCGCAGGTTTCGCACGTATATTTGGGGTGGGTTTGGCACTTTTCTTAGTTTGGAAAAAAGCCCCGCTTTTATTGGTGATTTGTCTGGCAGCGGCTGGCACAGCACTGGTACGTTTACTTGGAATTGAATAATAAAAAAGGCGAGATAAACTCGCCTTTTTTGAAACTTTGATTAGAACGGTAAATCGTCGTCTAAATCAGCTGGTGCAGATGCTGGTTGTTGTGGCGCTTTAGGAGCGAAACCACCACCTTGTGGGCTATTGCCACCATTACCGAAACCGCCTTGGCCACCATAACCACCATTGTTTTGGCCGTAGCCCCCACCTTGGTTGTTATTTTGATAGCCGCCACCTTGTTGAGGCGCGTTAAAACGTGGTTGGTTAAAATCATTACCGCCAGCAAAACCTTGTTCACCTTGTTGACGAGCATCTAACATTTGCATCTGGTCGCCACGGATTTCTGTAGTGTAACGTTCTTGACCATTTTGGTCTGTCCACTGACGTGTACGTAATGAACCTTCGATATAAACCTTAGAACCTTTACGTAAAAACTGCTGAGCAATTTCCCCTAAACGGTTATGCAAAACAATACGGTGCCATTCTGTTTGTTCTTTACGTTCACCTGTATTTTTATCGGTCCAAACTTCACTTGTTGCGATAGAAAACTGGGTCAACGAGCCCCCATTTGGAAAAGTTTTTGTTTCAGGATCACGACCCAAAGTACCAACCAAAATAACCTTATTTACACCACGCATTAGCTGTCTTCATCCTATACATTTCTATGTTTTACTTTATAAGAGTTATGCTTAAATGGCTACCTCTTTACCGAACAACTGCGTTAAATCACGTCGCGAAGCGTCATCAAGAGACTGTTTATCGACTTTAATATAAGCAACTTGCTGGTCAGGCATCACCACAACTTCTTCGATACCACGAATTGCCAATAGTTGTGTGGTCCACTCATTCACCTGTTGCACTTGCGGCAATGGCAGCACAATAGATGACAAATACCGCGGCTGAGCTAAACCAAAACTAATTAGCAGCCATATTATAGCAATCCCTGCTAAGACACTCCATCCAATCGCAGTATTATGTAACATCAATAATTGACCACCTAGTGTGCCACCAAAAAAGGCACCTAAGAACTGGCTACTGGCATTTACCCCCATAGCGGTGGCTTTCGACTGGATTGGAGCTGATTTTGACAGCCAAGAAGGTAATAAAGCCTCCATGACATTAAAGGCAATAAAGAAAATACCTAAGCCTGCAAGCAAGACATATTTAGACTGATAACCAAATATCAGTAATAGTAAACCTGCAATAATACCTGTAATTGCTGTTAAGAAAATGCCGCGCATTTTGCGATATTTTTCAGCGATAATAATGCTAGGAAATGCAAAAAACAGACTAATAACCAAAAGTGGCAAATACACCAAACCGTGGCTCGCCAAAGGAATATGCGCAAACTCGATAAGCTGTGACGGCACATAAATAAACATGGCGGTCAGCAATAAATGCAATGCAAAAACCGAAACGTGTAAACGGTTTAAATCACCCATTTGAATGACTTGTTTAAGCTGTGCCATGTAGCCTTGCTGATAATTACGATGGTGACGAGTGACTTTAGGCACCAGCAATAACATCGCAATCGCGATCAAACCCATGATGGTTGTCACAAAGAACAAACCAGAAATACCTACAAGGCTTGTGAGCCAAGGCCCAAGGCTAAAAGCGACTACAAAAGATAAGCCAATACTCATACCCATGGCAGCCATGGCTTTAGTACGCTGCTCTTCACGCGTCACATCGGCTAAAAGTGCCATAACTACTGCCGAAACTGCACCCGCCCCAGCGATAGCACGGCCAATAATCACGCCATAAATGGTGTCAGATAATCCGGCAATTGCGCCACCAATAGCAAAGAGTAACAGACCAAAGACCACAAGCGGTTTACGGCTAAAACGGTCAGCAAGTAAGCTAAATGGAATTTGTAAAATGGCCTGACTTAAACCGTAGACACCTACAGCCAAACCAATGAGTGCTGGAGTCGCATATTGATATGACTGCCCAACTACAGAAAAGACAGGAATAATCATGAACAAGCCCAACATGCGTAGCGCAAAAATACTACTTAAGGCAAAAGTTGAGCGACGTTCCAAAGCATTCATCATATCAATACACGTTATCAAACTAAGTAAATTATAAGCCGATTCGTTTCTAAAAATACGGGACACCTTATTTAAAATAACGATTTGGGCTTAAAAAAATAAAGAGGCGTTTAGCCTCTTTAGTTTATCGAAGTTTGCTGAAAATTAGCTTAAGGCGACTGTTGCTCCCGCTTCGAATATTGAATTGAAGCGATAACCGCCCAAACAATGAACGCTACACCAATTAAACCTGTGACAACTTCAGGTACATGTACGCCAGTACCACTTGCAATCATAATGAATGCTAAAGCACCGATCGCATAATGCGCGCCATGTTCCAAGAACACATAGGCATCTAGTGTGCCTTTTTCTACAAGATAAACTGTCATTGAACGGACAAAAATAGCGCCAATTGCAAGACCGAGCATAATCACGACAACGTCGCTAGTAATCGCAAATGCACCAATTACACCATCAAAACTAAATGATGCGTCTAACACTTCAAGATATAAGAAACCACCTAAACCGGCTTTTACAACACCAGAAGCGGCGCCTGTTCCATCTTGTAATACAGCATTACCATTTTCATCAATTTCAGGCTCACCACCTAACAAATGACTGAGCACTTCAACGCCAATGTAAACCACAATGCCCCAAATACCGGCCATAGTTACAGCTAAACGTTGATGGTCATCGACATAACCTGCCATCACGATTAAAGCAATCAAAGCAAGAAATACAGACATTGCCGGTACGCTTGCCAAGCTTGCAAGTTTAGATTCAAGCCATCTAAACCAATGCGTTTCTTTTTCGTCATCAAAGAAGAAGTTTAAGAAAACCAATAATAGGAATGTTCCACCAAAAGCCGAAATTTCAGCGTGATGTGCCATTAAACGTTCAGAATAGGTTTTTGGATCATTAAGTGCCATTTTGGCTACTTCAATAACACCCATATCAGCAGTCACTGCAACAATCACGACTGGGAAAATCAGACGCATACCAAAAACGGCGATTAAAATACCTACCGTTAAAAAGATCATTTTCCAGAACGGGTCCCAATTACGGAGAACCGATGCATTCACGACCGCATTGTCAAAAGATAAAGAAACTTCCATCACAGCTAAAATCGCGGTAATGGTTAAAGCTTTAAGCATGGTTGACACGCCCGCTTCAGGTCCATGGGTAAAACCCCAGTAAGCGGATAGTGCTAAACACACCACCGTAAAAAATATCGAAAATCGGAAATGCTTCATGGATCAGACCTATACCAAGAACTAAATTTAATCTTTCTTAAAACCGCGGCTATTATATCGATAATTAACCACAAAACGATGTTGTTTTGTGCCGTTATTCACTTTACTTTATCTCACTGTTTAATAAAGAAATTTATAATATTTCATTAACTTATTAATCGTATTAAATATTTTCTTGCGATATATCTATCATTATTATTTTTGTATTTTAAAATTGATTTAAAATCGGGTTTAGCTGTCTTATTTTAAATGGAATGTTTTTATGCTTTTTTCTCAAGAACTCTGGCAACGTAATTTAAATTTATATCAAAAAATTCTCGACCTGCCTTTTAATCAGGAACTTGCTAACGGTACTTTAGATAAAGAAGCTTTTTGTCATTATGTTATTCAAGATGCTCAATATTTAGTGGCCTATGGCCGTGTGTTGGCTGTTGCAGCAGCTAAAGCTTTTGATGCTGACGATATTATGCAGTTTTCTGATGCAGCTAAAATTGCAATTGTGGTCGAGCGCAGTTTGCATGATGACTTTATGAAAAACTTTGGTGTCACCAAAGAAGAATTTAAAAATACCCCATTGACCCTGGCAGGCCATCATTACACTTCATTTTTGACAGCAACTGCTTGGTCTGAAAGCTACCCTGTTGTACTTGCTGCACTTTTACCTTGCTTTTGGATTTATGCCGAAGTCGGTAAAGACATTGTGAGTAAGTCTGTCCCAAACAATCCTTATCAGGCATGGATTGATACCTACGCAGGTGAAGAATTCCATACCGCCGTTCGTAATGTGATTGCGACGGTAGATAAAGTTGCCGCACGTTGTGATGCAGATACTTTAGAGAAAATGCATGCAGCCTATACCATGGGTGCAAAACTTGAATGGTTATTTTGGGATAGTGCCTACCATCAAAGACAATGGTTAGGTTTAGATCAGATCTAAAATAAGATGAGTTCTGACCATTTAGTTCATTAAATGGTCAGTGTTTAATTTAACTTTGAAACAATTGCCAGCCGTAAATCAAACCTGCCGCAGCCACAACCCAGCATACCGTTGCGACTCCTAGACAAGACCACATCGACATACGAGTTGCCAGCACATAAACAGCAACTAAATAAATGGCATAAGGAATCAATGACCATAGACCAAACAAAGCCGTTTTTTGTAACGCTTCGGCTCCTTTTTGCTGAAAAACAATCACATGAGCAATTAAAGCGAAGGTAGGAAAAAGCGGGACTAAACCCGCAATATAAAATGCCTTACTTTTCGATAAAATCGAAATAATGAGGACAACTCCAGCCCCCAACATACACTTTAAAAATAACGCCCACATGCGCTGATCCTATCTGGTCATATCCATTTCAAAACGCTGTATTTTGCGCTTTTTAAAGAAAATTAACAGCGACTAAAGCAATCAATGCCGGAACCGCCTGAATATAAATAATCTTTTTACTGGCAGTTAGACCACCATAAATACCAGCAATCAGTACACAGCCTAAAAAGAAGTTGGCAATTGATGTTGCAAATGGTGCATCAGCCAATAAAGACCAAAATAAACCTGCTGCTAAAAAGCCATTATAAAGACCTTGGTTCTGTGCCATGACTTTGGTGAGTTTTGCTTTTTCGGTACTATTTCCAAAAGCTTTCATGCCATAAGGTTTGTCCCACAAAAACATCTCTAACACTAAAATATAGACATGTAATATTGCGATAAGCGCAATCAATATTTGTCCGATCATACATTTTCCTTTTTATTTTAAAGATATGAAAAAAGATCAGTCTCTCGACTGATCTTTTAGTGTTTTACGGCTTTAATAATACTTTGCCTTGACGAGCACCTTGCGTTGCTCTTTGAGCGGCAGTTTTAATCTCATCAAAACTAAATACACCTTCTACAGGAAGGATTAATTTTTTCTGAGTCGCTAATGTTAGCAGCTCAACGATCAATTCCTTTTTACGAGCTGCTGGCATTTCTTTATTAACCACACTCGCCCAGAAACCTTTTACTGTCGCTTGTTTGAAAATTAGATCACCCGATGAAATCTGCATGGTTTCACCCGTCATACTACCGAACGAAACGAGCAAGCTATTTTCACTGAGTAAATTCAGCATTTCGCCACTTGCGGTTCCACCAATCGAGTCCACACCGGCAATAAGAGGTTGGTCACCGTGAATCTGTTTAACTTGCTCTTTCCAGTTCGGCTGATCAGTTGCCACAACATGTTGAATACCTAATGCTTGCATCTCGGCAATTGCATCACTACGGCGAACCAGATTAATCACAGGAAAACCACGTGCCTGCGCAATCATGGCAACTGTTTTACCGACTGCACCATTCGCCGTGTTTTGAATGAGCCATTGACCCGGCTGAACGTTAACAAAGTCGAGTAGCATGAGTGCACTAATTGGCATACCAATCAGCTGCGCTGCTGTTTCATCATCAATTTCATTATTGAGTGGAATAATCCCTTGCGCTGGCGCAATAAAGTATTCAGCCCAACTGCCATGCACAGCCGCAACGGCAATACGTTGCCCTACCTGTACATGTTCAACACCTTCACCCAACGCATCTACAATACCAACTGCCTCACTGCCACCAATCGCAGGTAAGGTTGGTTTATAGCCATAACTTCCTCGTACTGTCCATACATCATGATTATGGATCGGAGACATGATGGTTTTAATACGCACTTCGCCTGCTTTTGGTTCAGGCTTTGGCATATCCGCCTGCTCTAAAACGTCTACAGGTTCGCCAAAATTACGATGGATAATACTTCGCATGCTTTATTCCTCTATCGGTTTTAAGAGTTGTTGGGTGGTTTCTAAGGCTAGATGTAGATGTGCTTTGTCTTGCGACAATTTTGTGAGTAAAGCAGCACCTAACCATAACTGATACATGACTTGCGCAGTTTTCAAAGGTTCAATATGTTTTGGAATTGATCCTTCTTGTTGCCCTTCTTTGAGTAGCAAAGCTAGACGCTGCGTTAATTTGTGCACACCGTCATTGAGAATTTGACGCATATCTTCTGATAAGTCCGAAACTTCAGCTGCCAATTTCACAATCAAGCAGTTTTCAGCCCAGCTACCATGGACCGGATCATCAATCCACGCCTGCCATAAAGCCATTAAAAGGGCATGGGCACTTTGCTCACTGTGTTGCCAAAGCTGTTCCATACGGACTTTATAATTGGCCATGTATTGCTCGAGCAACGCACAGCCAAACGCCTCTTTTGAAGCAAAGTAGTGATAGAACGAACCTTTAGGTACGTCACAAGCCTTTAAAATTTCTTGTAAACCAACACCGACAAAACCTTTATGTAATACCAATTCAAAACTAGTATCTAAAATGTGTTGTCGTGTGGTTTCGCTTTTATTTAATCGTTTCATGCATTCATCATAAACAACTATTAGACCAGTCGTCTAGTAAAATTATGTTGCTAGTTAAAATTTGCTTAGAGTAGAAATGTAGAATGAGGAATGTTAAAAATACAACCTGCTTAATTAAACAAATTTTGTCGTTTGTCGTTTAACCGTCACAATTTGTCGCTTTAAATCATTTTATACCACTTGAACAATTTTAAATCGTTATCATATATAGGGTCTGTTGTTTATAACCAGTCACACCTCCCTGCGGCTGATCACTCAACACCTAAATTTTCATCAATACACAATTGAGATGTTTTATGAGCCAAAGTCATATCCGTATTCGAGGCGCACGTACCCATAACTTAAAAAATGTGTCACTCGATATTCCACGCGACAAATTTGTGGTAATTACGGGGCTATCAGGTTCAGGAAAATCTTCTCTTGCCTTCGATACCTTGTACGCCGAAGGACAACGCCGTTATGTCGAATCACTTTCGGCATATGCCCGTCAGTTTTTATCGCAAATGGAAAAACCTGAAGTCGACTCGATTGAAGGATTATCACCAGCCATTGCGATTGAGCAAAAGTCTACTAGCCATAACCCACGTTCAACGGTTGGTACGATTACCGAAATTTATGACTATTTGCGTCTGCTTTATGCACGTGTCGGTACGCCTTATTGCCCTGAACACGACTTACCTATGGTTGCGCAAACTGTTTCTGAAATGGTCGATGCGGTAAAAAACCTTGAGGAAGGCACTGCACTCATGTTGCTTGCCCCTGTTGTTCGTGAGCGTAAAGGTGAATACAGCAACTTGTTCGAACAACTACAAGGTCAAGGTTTCGTTCGTGCCCGTGTTGATGGTGAAATCATTGATATTGATACACCACCGGAACTCGACAAAAAGAAAAAACATACCATTGAAGTCGTTGTTGACCGCTTTAAAGTACGTGATGACTTAGGCAACCGTATTGCTGAATCATTTGAAACTGCACTGCGTTTAGGTGGCGATATTGCAGTTTTATCGTGGATGAATGGCGAACACCCAGATCGCGTTTTTTCTGCAAAACACTCATGCCCTGAATGTGATCGCGCAGTCGCAGAGCTTGAGCCACGTTTATTTTCATTTAACAACCCGTTTGGTGCGTGCCCTGTCTGTGATGGCTTAGGTACACGTAGCCATTTCAGTCCTGAAAAACTCATTCCTAACCCTGAGCTGGCAATTAGTGAAGGTGCTATCCGTGGTTGGGATCGTCAACGTCCTTATTACTATTCAATGCTGCAAAAAGTTGCCGACCATTTCGGTTTTCAACTGGATACACCTTGGAATCAGTTAGATAAAGACACGCAAAAGAAATTCTTACAAGGTACTGGCAAAGAAAAAATCGATTTAAGTTATATCGATGAACGCGGCCGTAAACATACACGCGTGCAACCTTTTGAAGGAATTTTGCCGCACCTTGAACGTCGCTATCGTGAAACTGAAAGTAACTATGTACGTGATGATTTAGCACAATATTTGTCTAATGCAGCTTGTGATGCATGTGGCGGTTCACGTCTCAATGAAATTTCACGTCATGTTCGTGTAAAAGACAAAACCATTGCCGACATTACTCGCATGTCGATTGGAGATGCCGAAAGTTACTATCAAGGTATAAACCTTGAAGGTGCCAAAGGTGAAATTGCAGATAAAATCTTTAAAGAGATTCGTGAGCGTTTACATTTCTTGGTGAGTGTTGGCCTGAACTATTTAAGTCTGGCTCGCTCTGCCGAAACACTATCGGGTGGTGAAGCCCAGCGTATCCGTCTAGCTTCGCAAATTGGTGCAGGTTTGATGGGTGTCATGTACGTCCTTGATGAACCATCAATTGGTCTCCATCAACGTGATAATGACCGTTTATTACAAACGTTAATTCGCTTACGTGATTTGGGCAATACGGTATTAGTCGTTGAACATGATGAAGATGCAATCCGTGCAGCTGACCATATTATTGATATCGGCCCTGGTGCTGGTGTGCATGGTGGCGTTGTCATTGCTGAAGGTACGTATGATGAGCTGGCTAAACATGCCGACTCGCTTACAGGTCAATATCTTTCAGGCAAACTCAAAATTGAAGTGCCAAAACAGCGAACTCAACCACCTAAACCTGAAGAAAAAATTAAACTTTCAGGTGCAGCGGGTCATAACTTAAAAAATGTCGATTTAACCATCCCACTTGGCATTATGACTTGTGTCACGGGTGTTTCAGGTTCAGGTAAATCAACACTGATTAACCGTACGTTACTCCCATTGGCTGCAACACAGCTCAACGGTGCAACGACCTTAACAGCTGAAAAGTTCGACTCGATTGATGGTCTACAACATCTGGACAAAGTCGTTGATATTGATCAAAGTCCAATTGGACGTACTCCACGTTCTAACCCTGCAACGTATACAGGGTTATTTACGCCAATTCGTGAGTTATTTGCTCAAACACCAGAAGCGAAAGCTCGTGGTTATAGTGCGGGTCGTTTCTCGTTTAACGTAAAAGGCGGACGTTGCGAAGCGTGTGAAGGCGACGGTATGATTAAAGTCGCAATGCACTTCTTACCAGACATGTATGTACCTTGCGATGCTTGTCATGGCAAACGCTATAACCGTGAAACACTTGAAGTCGGCTATAAAGGCAAAAACATTTCTGATGTTTTAGAAATGACGGTTGAAGATGCTGCTGAGTTCTTTAGTGCTATTCCAGTTATTCACCGTCGTTTAGAAACCTTAACTCAGGTAGGTCTAGGCTATATTCGTTTAGGTCAGGCGGCTACTACTTTATCTGGTGGTGAAGCACAGCGTGTCAAACTGGCTCGTGAGTTAGCGAAACGTGATACGGGTAAAACGCTTTATATCTTGGACGAACCAACAACAGGTTTGCATTTCCACGATATTGCCAAGTTACTCGATATTTTGCATGAGCTACGCAACAAGGGTAATACCATTGTGGTGATTGAACATAACCTTGATGTCATTAAAACAGCAGACTGGGTTGTCGACTTAGGCCCTGAAGGTGGTTCGGGCGGTGGTATGATCATTGCCGAAGGTACACCTGAACAAGTAGCCGAGGTCGAGATTTCCCATACTGGTCGCTTCTTGAAACCGATGTTGAAACAATAAAACAAAAAGCCGGAATTTATTTTCCGGCTTTTTTTATCCCTCTACTACATTTCGTCCCCGAGCTTTAGCTCTTAAGAGTGAACGATCAGCGTTCTCTAATAACTCCATCCAGCTTGTCGCTCCAATTGCAAACCCAATACTGACCGATACATGCAATTTTTCTTGTGTACCAGATAGATCAATTTCCTCTAAAGAAATCGCAATACGAATTTTTTCGGCTAAGAGACGTGCATCTAAAAACTGCACTTGTTCTAACAAAATTAAAAATTCATCACCACCATAACGAACAATTAAATCAGAAGCCCGTACATTTGCTTTTAATTGATCTGCGATACGCCGAATCACTTGGTCACCCACAATATGACCATATTGATCATTCACGTGTTTAAAGCGATCAATATCAATAATCATCAAACATGTTTGAGAAAATTTTTGAGGGTAACTCTCAACAATTTTTAAATACTCAGATAAAGCCAAACGATTGGATACACCCGTTAATGGATCTGTATTGGCAATATTTTTAAGCTGGAATTCAAAAGCATCTCGCTGTTTGAGCATCCTTTGTAAACGATCAATAGCTTCGAACAACGAAATAAATTCGCCTTTTTTAGGTTTCAACTCATCTATTGGGTAATCTGTGCTATGAGATAAATCAAGAATTAAGGTACGGGCCTGAATAAGAGGCTCAAACACCCTTCTCTTTGCATAAATTAGTGTAAGTAAAGCTGCTGCTAAGGATATGCTTGAAATGAGCAAAGTAAGGAAAAACTTCTTTTTTGCTAAATAGTTTTCTTGAGATGCAATTAAGACGCTTTTATTAAGTAAAAACTTTTGCAAATCAATAACCGTGGTAAATTTATCAACGATTTGGTCTGTCAGTTCTGTTCCATTTAAATGATAGGCTTGGTGCTTTTGGCTTTCATCTAAAAGCTGACCCACAATAGGTATGCCTTTATCTAAAAATTCAGTTTTAACCCTTGAGTAAAGGCGATGATATTCCGGAGTTTTAGCTTGCTCTGACTGTAGTGTGTCTACAAGTGCCCATAAGTAGCGTGCTTGCTGCTGAGTCTGCAAAGACCGCGCCCGATTATCATTAGGTATGGTTTCTTTAAAAGTCACAGGCGCAATAACATTAGATGCGGTACGACCAGCTTGATCCCGCATATCGGTCAACACCACAATCAAAGTAAAATAATTGTTAATTTGGCTATCTTTACTTTTTAACTGTAGCATCAAATTTTGTAAAACTTCTCGGCAGCTATCCCAAGCTCCAAACATAGCCAAAATTGCATTATCGAATTGTATAGAACTTCTCGCTTGTTCAGGAGTTGCAACATAATAGTCAACTACAGCGCGAGCCTGTTTTAAATCATCTCTAAATTTAGTATCTAAAGTATTTGCTAAATCGGTATAACCTTCTTCTTTTAAAATATGAATAGTTTCATTAAGTTGGCGATCAACAGAAAGGCGATATTCTTTTAAGTTTTTTTGATTTTTTAAAAAGTCGGCAGCGTTACTCGACATTAATTTATTTGCGGGCGCACGTTCTTTAGATACTTTATTTGCGACTTCAGCAATTGATCTTAAGCTTTTAATTTCAACCAAAGCCTGTTTAGTTTTTAAATATTCTTGATAACTGCTGACAATAAGCGGAACCGCCATAAACAGTAAGGACAAAATAATGACCAACATGAAGAAAAACAGTCGATTACTGATATGTTCTGAACGTAATCCTGACATTTCTAGCTGGTACTCCGTAAATGTCCTACCATGATCACTACTATTGAATGAAGTAATTAATCCGCATCCTAGCACTTTACTGAACAGAAGTTCAGCAACAAAGTTCGATTAACGCAATATACGCTTTCATCTTTTCTATTTCTTAAAAATTTGATCGAAAGAGCAAATGATAGCTATAGCAAAACTCCATTTTACAGATGATGTAAATTTAGCAATCCTATAATTAGCTTCTTTTTCCTCTTGGATGTTTCTCCCAGCATCCTAAACCCAGCCCTCAGCTGGGTTCTTTTTTATACACACTCAATAGAAGAAATTTCATGTATTTTTTTTAATAAATATTAATGTTTTCTTATAGATAAAAAAAAGCTCAACCTTGGGGAAAGCTGAGCTCGTAAAGTCTGATGTGATAACACATCGTATCTGGGAAAGCACTTCCAACTCTAAAAGTGTTAGATAGTGAACTTTGCAATTGAATTGTGTGACTTATCTCTAATTTTGTAAAGTTGATTAAATTGATCATAATTAATTTTTTAATCGTTTTTTCGATTTAAAAACATGTTTTCTTTGCTTTATTCAATTATATAATAATTCAAAATAGATAGATTATTTAGATGAACTTATCAAAATAATGTTAACCATTACTCAAAATACAGCAAAATTGAAAAAAGAATAATGTTTGATTGACTATTTATTGAACAAGCCGACAAATAAATTAACGTTAAAACCGATTAACAAAATCGCTTTTTTCAATTGTAAGTGTAATTATTTTTAAACTATTTAGTGTCAATTCCCTATGAAATTTAAGGTTTAGACTCTTGTTAATGTTCATTTTTTTAGCAGGTTGACATAATACATTTTAATTGTTGTTTTTTTAACCATTTTTAACATAAGTGTCAAATTTCCTTAACATTACGTTTCATCTATTATTGACTTCATAAATTGTTACAATACAATGACCCCAGCTTTATCTCTTGTTAATGCTGGAAATGATTATGAAAAAACTTGGTTTAGCCACTGCTGTATTATTAGCCATGACCGGTGCTCATGCTTATCAATTTGAAGTTCAAGGTCAATCTGAATATGTTGACACAACTGCAAATGATAAAAACTTCACTGGTGACGTTGCTGGTACATTCTATTTGAAAAATGTTGATACAGCTAAGGGTCCTTTAGCTGAAGCAGCTTTCTTAAACCAAGCTTCTAGCGTGTCTTTAGGTTATAGCTATCAACAATATGACCAAAACAACGTAAACTACCACATTGGTACATACGGTGTTAAAGGTGAGGCATACGTTCCAACTCCTTACCTTCCTGTATATGCTAGCGCAACTTACAACCACACTGATGTTGATGGTAAAAACAACAACTCTAAAGATGACAACGGTGACCGTTATGCATTAGAAGTTGGTGCTATGTTGTTACCTAACTTCTTAATGACTGTTGGTTATACAAGTGTTGCTAACCAATTCGCTTTAGATAACTTCGGTATCATCGGTAACGGTATCTACTCTGCTGTTAACCAAACTGCTGCTATCCAAAACGACCAAGATGCTGTTACAGCTCGTGCTAAATATGTTGGTCCAATCGATGGAACTAACATGGCAATCGGTTTTGAAGCTGCTGGTGCATTCGGTCAAGAAAACCAATACGGTTTAAAAACTGACCTTTACTTAACTCCTAAGTTAAGTGTTGGCGCTACTTTCGTAGGTAACGACGGCGAAGCTGACATCAAAGATAACAACCTTGGTGAATTCCGCCAAGCTTGGGGTGGTAACGTAAACTACTTCATCACTCCTGCTTTAGCAGTTGGTGCATCTTACATGAAAGCTGACGTTAAAAAGTCTAGCTACGATACACAAACTATCGGCTTAAATGCTAAATTCCGTTTCTAATTTAATTTAGAAATTGAATTAAAAAAAAGGACTCAATTGAGTCCTTTTTTTTATGGCTATTAACTATTAACTGCGTACGATATTTAAGAAATGTAAATGACGTTCGTACTGATCAATAATATCCTGAATCAAATCTTCCTGAGTCCAGTCCATTACATCATAGTTTTGTCCGCCTTCTCTCAAAAATACCTCAGCTTGAAAATATTGACCGTCTTCTGCTTCTGTACGACCAATTAAAAAACTTGGAGGTACTGTTTCACGTGAAACAACTTTATAAATAAAATTAATTTCATGATGATGATCGACTCGAAGCTGCATACCATCTTCCACTTCACTAATCGACACCTCAAGATGACGGCGTCTAAACTCATGCTGAATATTTTCAAAAGCACGTGAAACCTGCTTTTCAATATATTGCTTCACCTCTTCTTCACTATGAGGATAATGCATGATTAAACCAAGACGCTGCTGCCAGCTTCTAGGGTTATGAATGGCGCGTGGTGTAATGCGAGCCTCTTGAATTGCTATCATTTTAGTGACATCAAGATGCAAGGCTTTTATTAGGCCCCAACTCATTAACAGCATGACTACGGTAAAAGGCAACGCACTCATAATGATTGAAGACTGAAGCGCCGCAAGACCGCCCACCAAGAGTAAAATAATAGCCAGCACCGCCATAAGTACTGTCCAGAACAGACGCTGCCAAGTAGGTGAATTTTCTGTTTTTGCTGTTAAGTAGTCAGTAACCAATGCCCCTGAGTCAGCAGAAGTCACAAAGAATAAAACCACCAAAATAGTCGCCAGAATATTCATGACACCTGACCATGGCAAGTGTCCTAAAAACTCAAATAGAGCAACTGACGAGTCTTGCTGAACAGCCTGAATCAAAGTGGTTTGATGTTCATGGATAATGCTAAATAACGCAGCATTTCCTAAAAAGCCCATCCAGATAATGGTAAAGCCTGTTGGAATGAGGAGTACCCCAACAATAAATTCTCGAATGGTACGACCACGTGAAACCCTTGCGATAAACATACCTACAAATGGCGACCAAGAAATCCACCAAGCCCAATATAAAATAGTCCATCCCCCAATCCATCCATTCGGCTGATAAGCATATAAATTGAATGTCATGGTAAAAAGGTTAGAGATATACTGCCCAGTGTTTTGAATAGTGGTCTGAAGTAAATAAATACTAGGGCCAGCGATAAAAACGAATACTAATAATATTAAAGCTAATACTAAGTTTAGCTCTGATAAACGTTTGACCCCTTTATCTAGTCCTAAGAACACAGATAATGAAGCGAGAATACTCACAAAAATAATGAGTAAAACCTGAGTAGTGGTGCTTTGCTCAATACCAAATAGATAATGTAAACCAGAGTTAATCTGGGTAACACCAAATCCGAGAGAAGTCGCTACACCAAATACCGTACCAATGGTCGCAAATATATCGATGCTGTCGCCCCACGGTCCATAAATCTTTTTACCAATTAGTGGATACAGTGCTGAACGGGTTTTGAGCGGTAAATTATGCCGATAAGCAAAATAAGCTAATGCTAAACCGACCACGGCGTAAATTGCCCATGCATGTAAGCCCCAGTGGAAAAAGGTTACACGTAGAGCTTGTTGTGCTGCCTCAATTGTCTGCGGCTCACCGCTTGGTGGGTTGACATAGTGCATGACAGGTTCAGCCACACCAAAGAACATTAAGCCAATACCCATACCCGCAGTAAACAACATGGCAAACCATGATCCGTTACTATATTCGGGCTGGCTATGGTCAGGGCCTAATTTAATACGTCCAATCGCAGAACAGGCAATATAAATGAGTAAGATAAGAAAGAAGGCAACCGATAAGACATAGAACCAACTAAAAGAATCAGTGATCCACTGCTTTAACTGTTGCGTGAGAAGTTCAAAAGAACTCGGAGCGATCACAACAACTGCTAAGAACAAAGCAATAATAATGACCGTACCCAAAAAGACATTGGGATTAACATTTGCGAACCAACTCGCTTGTTTGGAAGGCATAAATCCTCCATGTTATTTTAATGAAAATGACAGGCTTAAAGCCAATAAAGACATTCAGGAATGAACAAAGTTATATCTTTCAATAGAGAAAGCCGATAATACTTTAAATAAACTTAAATAATATTGCAGTTACAAAGGTGTAAATAAATTAAAACACCTCCTTCTTTATTTATCAGAATTCTTTTTAGGCGTGTGCTTGATATATTGTAAAGCGATTAAACGCGTAACTATTAGGGCCAAATACATCACACCACAAAACATCTGTAACATCGCTAAAACACGTGCTGGTGGACTAAGGGGCATTAAGTCAGACAGTCCCGTAGCGGACTGCAAACTAAAGCTTAAAAACAGTAAATCTAACCAAGTTTGTAAGTGATGGATGTGGTTTGGATTTTGAAAGCTATTAGGAATGAGTAACTGACAAATGTTATATAAAAATGCAAATCCCCAAGCCAGCAAGGTAAAAACTGCGGCAGCTGCAAACAACTCATCGCGCGTTAAATATCGGTCGGCAAACATATAGCGAAATAAACCATAAGCAGCCGAAAAGTAAGCTAAGGCTTCACAGCTATGGGCAAAAATCTGGATGGTTAAATTGCTATAGCCTAATAAAATAAAGACCGAAGCTATAATTGCCCCACTGACAAATGCGAGACCGAGAAAAGTGAACATGGGTGTTTGGCGAATAACTTTAGCAATAATGAGTAATGCAAGTACCCCTAGCGCCCAAGTTAAGGTCCTGTAAGCCTCATTATCAAAAGTCAGCATAGCCAGAATAAGTAAAATGAATTGCACCAACAGCAACCATGCAGAAGGCAACAATCGAAAGCTCGACCAGAATTCAATGATAGATCGCATTTAATTATTTTCCATTTTTTCATTATGTTTTGGATTATAGAAAATCATACTGTACAAAAAATAGGATAAACAAGTTGTTCTTTATTAAGGAGCTTCTTTCAATACACTTTATGTGATAAATAAAAAAAGCCCCGTAGGGCTTTTTTGAGATGTTCAAGTGGTTGTGATTTTAGTGGTCTGATGCACCAGAAGCACCAATACCTGTCATTGAACGAACATATTGAGCATCGAAAGAAGCGCGTTCTTTTTTCGCACGTGCTGAGCTGTCAGTTACCGAGAAGAACCAGCAGCAAAGGAACGACAAAGGCATTGCAAATAATGCAGGACCATTGAACGGGTTAATTGGGGTATCAGAGATTTTTAAAGTATCTACCCATACTGCTTTAGACAGAATAATGAGTACAACCGCTGTTACAAGACCAACTACGCCACCAATGACCGCACCACGAGTTGTTAAACCTTTCCAGAACATTGAAAGAACAAGAATTGGGAAGTTTGCACAACACGCTACAGAGAATGCTAAACCTACCATGAATGCTACGTTTTGCTTTTCAAACAAAATACCTAAAATCATGGCAAAGATTGCTAAACCAAGCGTCGCGATTTTTGACATGCGAAGCTCTGAAGCTGGCGTGGTTTGACCTTTTTTAAATACGTTAGCGTATAAATCGTGTGAGATCGCAGATGCACCTAAAAGTGTTAAACCAGCAACAACAGCAAGAATCGTTGCGAACGCTACTGTTGAAATGAAGCCCATGAATAAGTCACCGCCTAAAGCGTCACTTAAATGCACGGCTGCCATATTGTTACCACCAACAAGCTCAAGTTTGCCGGTCATTGCCATTTTCGCAACATCAAGGAATTGCGGGTTGTTTGATACGAAAAGGATCGCACCGAAACCAATAATGAAAGTTAAAAGATAGAAGTAACCAATAAAACCTGTTGCAACGACAACCGATTTACGCGCTTCTTTTGCGTCTTTTACCGTGAAGAAACGCATAAGAATGTGTGGAAGACCTGCTGTACCAAACATGAGTGCCAAGCCAAGAGATAAGGCATCAATCGGGTTTGCGGCAAGTTTACCTGGTCCCATAATTTTTGCAGCATCTTCAAAGCTTACATCATGAACTTTACTGAACACTTCAATTGATTGGGTGAACATGTTACTAAAGCTGAAACCAACCGCTTTCATCACCATAAAGGCCATGAATGTTGCACCACTTAATAACATCACTGCTTTAATGATTTGTACCCATGTGGTTGCTAGCATTCCGCCGAAAATCACGTATGCCATCATGAGCAAGCCGACAATCACAACTGCAATGTTATAGTTCAAACCAAATAATAGTTTGATGAGCTGACCTGCCCCTACCATTTGTGCAATCAAATAGAACGCGACTACAACAAGCGAGCTGAAAGCAGCTAAAGTACGAACTGGTTTTTCTTCAAGACGGAATGACACTACGTCTGAAAGGTTATATTTACCAAGGTTACGTAAGCGTTCTGCCACCAAGAATAAAACGATTGGCCAACCAACCATGAACCCGAGTGAATAGAGCAAGCCGTCAAAACCTGAGCTAAACACCATTGCAGAAATACCAAGGAATGACGCTGCTGACATATAGTCACCCGCAATCGCCAAACCGTTTTGGAAACCACTGATCCCACCACCAGCAGTATAGAAGTCTTGGGCCGATTGAGTTTGTTTAGCCGCCCATTTGGTAATAAACAAGGTAAAGCCAACAAAGATGATAAACATGATAATGGCATGCCAATTGGTAGCTTGCTGTTCTGCTTCACCTAAGTCCGGGCTTGCCATAGCAACAGTTGAATATAGCGATGCTGCTGCCAATAAGGCTTTCGCTTTTAATGAATTCCATTTCATATTAGTGTAGTCCTTTCTCATGCGTGATGGCTTCAACTTCCTTCAACGCTTCTTCACTCAATTGGTCAAGGGTATTATTTGCGATATAGGAATACACACCACAAAGTAGGAAAGATAAAACAATAATTCCTAAACCTAGCGGGATCCCCCATGTCGTTACACCACCACTAAAGGAACTCATCAAAAATTCTTTGTTGTAGCCCACAAGTAGCATAAAGCCCACATAAAGCACTAACATGATGATTGTGAGCGTCCAGCTTAATGCACTTTTTTTCTTGACCATTTTTTGAAACTTTGGATTACGTAGAATCTGTTCTACTTGGCTTTGATCCATAACCAAACTCCTTACATAGTGCCCAACCTTGGTCACTTTTTTTTAATGTATTTTTTCATTATTAAAGTTAGCAAGATTCCAGCTCAGTCGTAACTTAGACTTTGGTCGTTAAAATTTAATCAATTTATAGCTTTGTTTCGGCTTGGGTTATGATAGGCATAAGGTTTCACTTATGTAGGTCATATGAACAGCTGGCTGATTATTGGGGTGCTCACTCTTTATATTGCGCTTTTATTTGTCTGTGCTTTTTTTGGTGAGAAGCATGCCAGTCGTCTTAGCACGCGTGGCCGTATGTTTTTATTTAGCTTAACTTTAGGTGTCTATTGTTCCTCTTGGACATTCTATGGGGCAACTGGGGCTGCCGTACGTGAAGGCGTTATCTTCTTACCTATTTATTTAGGTCCACTGTTATTTGTTTGGTTTGGTTATGATATCTGGCGGCGTCTAGGTCGAGTTCGTCAGCATCATGCGATTTCGTCAATCGCTGACTTTGTCGCGGCACGCTATGGTAAAAGTGGTGTACTCGCATCGTTGGTGACTATTCTTGCCGTTATTGCAATTATCCCCTACCTCGCGTTACAGCTGCGTGCGATTGCTTTAAGTACCTCGGTCATTATGGAGCAAAGCTCGCATATTCATACGACGACCAACAGCGTGTTATTGCTCACCAGTGTGCTTGCAATTTTAGCCATGATTTTTGGTACAAGGCAGATTGCAAACACGGAGCAACACGGCGGCCTCATGCTTGCGGTTGCATTTGAGTCATTTGTGAAGTTATTTGCCTTACTTTGTGTCGCTTTATTTTTTATTTTTGAATCACCGGCCAACCTGAGCCAAATGACCTCTGATGTAAACCAGACTTTTCAGGAAGTTCAGCTTTTTGGTGTACCTGAAACTTTCTGGATTCAAACATTATTGGCGGGCTTAGCCATTATTTGCTTACCACGTCAGTTCCACGTGGCGGTGGTCGAGCTACGCGATGAGAAACATATTCGAGGTGCCCGTAAATGGTTCGCGGTTTATCTCATTTTAACTATTCTTGCCATTATTCCGATCGCAAGCTGGGCTTTGCATGCCGCACCAAAGTTTCTGACCGTGCCTGATGTAGCTGTGCTGTCATTGCCTTTAAGTTATAACCAAGAGTGGCTGGCATTACTGGCCTTTTTAGGCGGATTCTCTGCATCAACAGGCATGTTACTGGTGTCATCAGTAGCATTGTCTATTATGCTCAGTAACGACTTGATTATGCCTGCTCTATGGCGATTTAAGTTGCTGTCACGTCACGATAAGCATTTACCTAAAGTTCTTAAATTTAGCCGCCGTATCAGTATTGTTGCGGTGATGCTACTTGGCTTTTTATTCTTCCATTTCTTTAATGACATTAACCAACTTTCAGTTTTCGGCTTATTGGCCTTTAGTGCTGTAGCACAGTTTGCACCTGCCCTGATTGGTGGTTTGTATTGGCGTGGCGGAAGTCGTCAAGGTGTCTATGCAGGACTTATTATTGGATTTTTAATGTGGAGTTATACATTACTATTTCCAACTATTTTGCGTAGCTTGCCTGAAGCCTATCAGGAAACTGCTCAAAGTATTTTACTTTTCGGTCCTTTCGGCATTAATGCCCTACGCCCGGAATCTTTATTTGGTTTTGAGTCATTTGCACCTTTAACTCACGGTGTTATTTGGTCACTCGGTTTAAATATTGTTTTATATATCTGGATTTCAAAAATTTATCGGCCAAGCGTCGCTGAACAAATTCAGGCAGAAAGCTTCTTTTATTATGAAACAAAGCCTTTACCATCACCGCACACCTCTACTGATTTAACCTATCTTCCTCATGATGCGGCCCGCTTAAAAGTGGGTGATTTATTTGCCCTAGCCAAAAGAATTACGGGTGAGCAACCCACTACGCAAGCGTTCGAAAATTTTTGTGAGCAAAATCACCTCACCCTCAACCCAAATAGTATTGCCAATGGCATGTGGTGGCGTTTTACCGAGCAATATCTGGCCGGTATTATCGGTGCCGCTTCTGCACGTACGTTGCTCACAACAGCAATGATTAATAACGGCCTCGCTTTAGGGCAAGTGGCTAATATTTTAGACCAAGCATCGCAGTGGCAACGTTTTAATCAGAACCTTCTTATGACCATGATTGACCACATGACCCAAGGGGTAAGCGTGGTTGATAAAAATATGTGTTTGGTCGCTTGGAACAACCAATATTTAAAACTGTTTGGTTATCCAAAAGACCTCGTTTATGTGGGCTGCCCAATTGCCGACCTCATTCGTTATAACGCCGAGCGCGGTGAATGTGGCCCCGGTTCAGTTGAAGAACATGTGCGTAAACGTCTTCACTGGATGAAAGTGGGGAGTGCTCACGAATTTGAACGTATTCGTAAAGATGGCCGTGTCATTCAAATGCGAGGAAATCCGATTGCAGGTGGAGGCTTTGTAACGACATTTGCCGATATTACGGCCTTCCGTGCGAACGAAGCCGTGCTTGAAGCCCGCGTAAAAGATAGAACACAACAGCTTGCCGATGCCTTAACTGAACAACAGCTTGCACGTGAACAAGCCGATATGGCCAATATGTCAAAGAGTCGATTTATTGCCGCGGCAAGTCACGATCTATTACAGCCTATGCATGCTGCTCGTCTGTTTAGTACTGTTCTTGAGCAAAGTATTTCGACCGAAGAAGACCGCCAGACCCTACAACAGCTTGACCGAGCACTCTATGGTGCAGAAAGTATGCTCTCTGCCCTACTCGATATTGCGCGTTTGGAAGGCGGCACCATACAACCAAAGAGACAACCTTATCCGTTGCATGATTTGCTCAGTGATCTTGAGTTGCAGTTTAAATCGATCGCTGCTCAGCGAAATATCTCACTGAAAGTCCACGATGTGTCTTTCTGGATCGATACCGACCCGCAGTGGATTCGTCGTATTATCCAAAATTTTGTCAGTAATGCTTTGCGTTATACCGCCAAAGGTCGAGTGGTGGTGGGCGTACTCCGCTCTGCGCAGCAGTCTGGACATATTCGAATTGGGGTTTGGGATACTGGACCAGGTATTGCCGAAGAACAACGGATTAAGCTATTCCAAGAGTTTGAACGCTGCGGGCATTTATCACCTTGGGGTGAACAAGGTTTAGGGCTAGGACTTGCCATCGTACAACGTATGACAGGTTTGCTAAATTACCCTGTTCATGTTTACTCAGAGTTGGGCAAAGGCTCATGCTTTATGATTGAAGTACCTATTGTCGAGCCGCCAAAAGTTGCAACACCAGCTGTACAAGCCGTACCTTTAAAAACTAAAGCCTACCGTATTTTGTGCCTAGACAATGATGAAACTATTCTTGAAGGAATGAGTAGTTTATTAGGACGATGGGGTTATCAAGTTTTCAAAGCGACTGAACCTGAACAGGCGCTAGAAATTATTCAAAAAGAGAATATTCAGGTTTGGCTCATTGACCAGCACTTAAACCACAATCAACTTGGCGTTGATTTTATTACTCAAAATCGTCAAGAAGATGTTCCTGTTGCCTTAATTACAGCGGACTCGCACCCTGAATTACCGCAGCAATTAAAAGAACTGAATATTGTTTTACTCAAAAAACCGTTAAAACCTGCTTCATTAAGAGCATGGTTATCTGGGCTTAAAATTGCCAGCACGACAGACTAATCATTTATCGCTTCCCAACCTTTCATAAGTTTGGGGAGCGGTTCTTGGCAAAAATGTTTGACTGAATTTAAGCCAATAGGCAGAACTGCTCAAAAAGTCTACTTTTACTCAGTAAATCATTGACCAAAATTTCCAATGCCTTTTTTTCTATGGCAAAGCCCACCTTTTTTGTAAGTGAACACTTGTATACTTAGTTACAATTTAATAAATCATTGTTTTTATAATATATTATTTACAAAAAATCACCTTATACGACTTTAGTCGTATTCTACTTGCATTCTTCATGACACATAAATATTCAAAACGAATTTTTAAATTGTATAACGAATTATCAAATCGATTTCCAATCTATATAGCTTCACTGCTCTAGAATGAATGCAAAGGATAACTGCCATGAATATTTCTGATAACACCCCACAAGGGCAACTCTCGTCTCAACAATTTTATCGTCAATACAGTGCCAATGCCTTACTTCCTGAGTTAGATTGGCAAAGTATTTTTCCGCATAGCAAGCTTAGCGAAGCACATATCAAAGCACTCAATACTATTTATCAGTGTGCTGTACCTCTCGCACTTAATGTATTTCATGATCTAAATTTTGATGTATTTGCGCCTGCTGCTTATCATCCGCAAGGCTTAGGTTTATTTGATAAATTAGCCCAACAAGAAGAGAACTTCTTAAAAGTTCTTACTGCTGAAAGTGAAAACCTTGACCATGAAACACGCCATCAAATCTGGAGCATGCTTCTACGCGGTGGTGCTGTTCTGGTTTTCAAGGCTTGGCTTGGTCATGTCAAACTCGGAGAAAACCAGTTAGATATGACTCAGTTCGATGAGCTTTCTGACTTGCTGTTTATTAAGACTCCTCCACATCAACTTGCTGAACGTTTGCATGTAGATGAAAAAGCAAAACTTGACCATATCTTCTTAATGTATGGCAATGATATTTTCCTTGACCGGTTCAATAGCCTAGAAACTGCAGCTCTCTTTGTTGATTTAGGTGTTTATGATGCGGCTTTCTTAAGCTTGCGTGATGACCGTGTAGCTGAATATTTAAAAAGCAAGGGCTATGTGACCCAAGAACAAATTGATGATTTGCAATGTGCGCTTAACCCACTGTACTGCGACAGCCTAACACCTAAGCAAGATTGCCTTGCCTAAGTGGAACATATAAAAAAGACCTCAATTGAGGTCTTTTTTATTTTAGATTTTTTTATCTTCAATATTTAATGCACTAATTGCCAATACAGCCTGTGTACGATTTTGTACGCCTAGTTTTCTAAAAATAGCGGTTACATGCGCTTTAATGGTAGCCTCTGAAACATCGAGTTCATAAGCAATTTGTTTATTTAATAAACCTTCTGCAACCATCATCAAAACTCGGAATTGCTGAGGCGTTAACGACTGGATACGTTCAGCCAAAGCAGTTTCATCTGCCGCTCTCGGATCAAGATTAATATTTGATGGCAAGTTTGGCGGTAACCAGATTTCCCCATCTAACACTTGACGGATTGCTTCACCAATATGACTTGGATGAGCCGATTTAGGAATATAACCCATTGCACCATGCGCAATTGCACGTTGAATAATTGACGCTTCTTCGTGTGCAGAAACCACAATAATAGGAATAGATGGATATTGTGCTCTTACATAGACCAGAGCCGAAAAGCCTGAAGCACCCGGTAAGTTTAAATCAAGTAATACCAGATCAGGTTCTGCCCCATTTTCCAAACGCTCATAAAACTCATCAACCGAAGCTGTTTCATGAATTTGTGCCTGCGGCAGGCTATAACGTACTGCTTGAATCAAAGCATGACGAAACAAAGGATGATCATCAACGATTAAAATATTCATAAGCGATTAAAGTAATCTTGAGCATAAGTATGGCCTATTGTAACCCTACTATTTAGATGAAAGATATGCTCATCTTATCCATTTTTATGCAAAATGTTGTTAAATACAGACCTTTGCTCCGATTTGCAGATGTTTTTTACCTTTTAATCAAAATTAATCTGTTTTTTATATAAGCTTTATTTTTATTCTAAAAAATATATCATCAATAATTATATAAAATAAAAACAGTTATTTAACTCGCTATTTAATGATAAAAATCAACTATTCGGGTTTTATATTTAAAACTGATAAGGTTGACCAATTTCGTTATTTTACAGTTCGCCAGCATTGTTGATTAATAAGTCCAATCTTCTTTTTTAGGCTTAGGAACCAAATCATGACTGGTATCGCATCATCAAAACCCTTAAATATTGTTGCTGTTTCTGGTGGATTAAATACGCCATCTAAAACCGAAAGTCTGGTTCAGGCCATTCTTGATGAATTATCTGAAGCAATTGATATTAAAGTTCACTTTATTAAATTAAGTGAAATTGGACCATTATTAGGCGGTGCATTTTATCGCAACCAGCTTCCGCAGCGCGTACAAGATGACCTTGCAGCGGTTGAAGCAGCAGATGCCTTAATTGTTGGTACGCCTGTTTACCGTGCTTCTTTTACAGGCCTTTTCAAACACTTTTTTGACTTCGTTGAACAAACTGCATTAGTAGATGTACCTGTACTTTTAGCTGCATCAGGTGGTAGTGATCGTCATGCACTCGTACTAGAGCATCAGCTTCGCCCATTGTTTAGCTTCTTTCAGGCGCAAACTTTACCAATTGGCGTATACGCAACAGATCGCGACTTTACTCCTGAATATACGGTGAAAAGTGAACAGTTATCTGACCGTATTACGCTAGCCGTAGCGCGTGCATTGCCAATTTTAGAATGGGCACCAGCGAAAGGTAAACGTGCTGAAGTGGTTAAACCTAAATCTCAGCAAGCGAATCAAGAGCTCGGTATTAACAAGCAAATTGAGCAAGAAGAAGTATTGCCTTCAGCAGCTGTACCAAATCTCGATGCAGCAGAATCTCGTTTGCATCATAAGTCCGGTAAATCATTAACGCATGTTGCCTAAGCGCAATATAGCTAAATAAAAATAACGAATGGGGAGAGAGCACCATGACGCAATTACAACAACCAATTAAATTTGCTTATTGGGTACCAAATGTAAGCGGTGGCCTTGTCGTAAGTAACATCGAACAGCGTACAGACTGGAGTTATGACTACAATGTTCGACTTGCACAGGCAGCCGAAAACAATGGTTTTGAATATGCGCTCACCCAAATTCGTTTTACGGCGGGCTATGGGGCAGAAAACCAGCATGAGTCTGTGAGTTTCAGTCATGCATTACTTGCAAAAACTGAGAAACTCAAAGTGATTGCGGCTATTCTGCCCGGCCCTTGGAAACCGGCACTTGCAGCTAAACAGTTGGCTACGATTGATTATCTAACTCAAGGTCGTATTGCCATTAATGTGGTAAGTGGCTGGTTCAGAGGCGAGTTTGATGCGATTGGTGAAGAGTGGCCTGAGCATGATGAGCGTTATGTTCGCTCTGAAGAGTTTATTCGCACGCTAAAAGGAATCTGGACCACCGATAACTATAGTTTCGATGGTAAGTATTACCAATTTCAGAATTACACTCTTAAACCAAAACCTCTGCAAAAACCCCATATTGAAGTCTTTCAAGGTGGTAGTTCACGTGCCGCACGTGACATGGCCTCTCGTGTGTCTGACTGGTATTTTACCAACGGTAATACTGTCGAAGAAATTCAAAAACAGGTCGAAGACATTCGTAATAAAGCGAAAGCCAATAACCATCAAGTTAAAATTGGGGTAAATGCTTTCATTATTGCTCGAGATACCGAAGAAGAAGCAAAAGCGGTACTTCAAGAAATTATTGATAAAGCCAATACTGAAGCAGTAAATGCGTTTGGCGATGCAACTCGCGAAGCGGGTGCTGCTTCACCAGAACAAGAAGGCAACTGGGCAAAATCAACTTTTGAAGATTTAGTTCAATATAATGATGGCTTTAAAACCAATTTAATTGGTACACCTCAGCAAATTGCAGAGCGGATTGTGGCGCTTAAAAATGTAGGTGTCGACTTGATTCTTTCAGGTTTCTTACACTTTATTGAAGAGGTGGAATACTTTGGTGAAAAAGTTCTGCCGCTCGTTCGCCAGTTAGAACTACAACAGGAAAAGGAGGTAGAAATTCAAGCTAAATCAGCCTAAAACCTCTAGTTAAAACAGCGCAAGACAATAAAAACAATAAATAAAAATAAAGACATATTGGCTCCAAGACTCGGCTTGGAGCTTTTATTTTTTAAGCTTTCTCTACTTCTCGAATAACAGTTTCAACTGAGTAACGACACCATTTTGAGAGGACTTCAATAAAAGCATTGAGTTCTGCTGGTTCGAAATGACTAACGATCATATAACACGCATTACCCATAACTTTAAAGCACTCATCGATTTGTTCATATTGCTTCACTAAATTTTCAATTTCTTCAAAGGAGCGTTGTTCATTTAAATGCAAATGAATAAATTGTTTATGCCTGTAATGCACAGCAATAGTGTAATTTTTAATAACGCCTGCATCCATTAACTGAGCAATTCGAGCTCCCACTGCCTGTCCTGTCCGATGAACACGCTGCCCAATTTCTTTATTTGTTAAGCGAGAATCTTGCTTGAGCAATGCAATAATTTTTAGATCAATAGGGTCTAATTCAATATTCATTTTTCATAACGAAAGAAAACTGGCGATAATGCTTTCATAGGACTATAGCCGATTTTGCGAGCAGAGAATAACCTTGTTTTATCTTATACCAACAAGAGTATTCTCATGAAACAAGCACTATTAGTTATCGATGTACAAAATGATTATTTTAAAAATGGCAAAATGGAATTGGTTGGACCAGATCAAGCGCTCGATAAAATAAAACAGCTCGAGCAATATTTTAATGAAAAAGATTTACCAATTATTTATGTGCAACATATTAACCCGCCACAAGCCAGCTTCTTTCAAGAAAATACTGAAGGTGTGTTACTTCATCCAGAACTCAGTGCTGGCAGTGATTCATTAATCGTGACAAAGCATTATCCAAACAGTTTTTTAGAAACCAATTTAAAAGAACTTTTAAAAGCACATCAAATTGAACAACTTGTGATCACAGGCATGATGACACATATTTGTATTGATTCTGGCACACGTACAGCCAAAGAGTTAGGTTATCAACCCATCTTAATTGGAGATGCCACTGCGACCCGTGATTTAAGCCATAACGGAAAAACTGTTAAAGCCGAAGATGTACAAACTGCTTTTTTAGCTGCTCTTGGTATGTTTGCGAGCGTACAAAATACTGCTGACTTCCTAGCAAAATCTTAAACAGGCTTAATAAAAAAGCCCCTATCGGGGCTTTTTTATTAAAACGTTATTTTTGTCTATCAGGATAAACTGTCGCAATCAGTTGATCCACCACAGCAGGTTCAGCTAGGGTTGAGGTATCGCCCAAACTATCCAGTTCATTCGCTGCAATTTTTCTTAAAATACGGCGCATGATTTTACCCGAACGGGTTTTAGGTAATGCCGGCGCCCAGTGCAGTGCATCTGGTGAAGCCACTGGTCCAAGTACTTTACGTACCCAGCTAATTAACTCTTTTCGCAGTTCTTCCGACTCCGGAACACCCGCCTGCAAGGTCACAAAAGTACAAATACCCTGCCCTTTAATATCATGCGGCATACCCACAACAGCAGCTTCTGCCACCGCTTCATGCGATACAAGAGCACTTTCAATTTCAGCCGTACCTAGACGGTGGCCTGAAACGTTTAAGACATCGTCAACACGGCCTGTGATCCAGTAATAGCCATCTTCATCACGGCGGGCGCCATCACCTGTAAAATAAGTATTTTTAAAGGTCGAGAAGTAAGCTTCAATAAAGCGATCTGGGTCACCCCAAATGGTACGCATCTGGCCCGGCCATGAATCTTTAATCACAAGGTTACCTTCAGCAGCGCCTTCTAGTTCATTGCCTTCACCATCTACAATAGCTGGTTGAATACCAAATAAAGGACGCGTTGCCGAACCTGGTTTTAAAGCTGTTGCCCCCGGTAATGGCGCAATCAAAATACCACCTGTTTCGGTTTGCCACCATGTATCAACAATTGGACAGCGGCCTTCACCAACAACGTTGTAATACCAGTTCCAAGCCTCTGGGTTAATAGGTTCACCCACTGAACCTAACAAACGCAAGCTACTGCGGTTACTTTCACGTACATACGAATCACCCTCTCGCATCATGGCACGAATCGCGGTTGGCGCTGTATATAAAATAGAGACTTTATGTTTATCGACCACATGACCAAGACGTGCCCATGTTGGATACTGAGGCACACCTTCGAACATTAAGGTCGTCGTACCATTTGCCAATGGTCCATAGATTAGATAACTATGGCCTGTAATCCAGCCGACATCAGCGGTACACCAGTACACATCATCTTGTTTTAAATCAAAAACTTCTTTAAAGGTACTCGCCACATACACCAGATAACCACCTGTAGTATGCAACACTCCTTTAGGTTTACCCGTCGAGCCAGAGGTATAAAGAATAAATAAAGGGTCTTCGGCCTTCATTGGTTCTGGAGGACAGTTTGCATCCACCTCCATAATAATAAGGTGATACCACAAATCACGACCCGGCTTCATCTCGATTGGGTTTGCATTACGGTAAACCACAATCACGTTTTCAACGCATTCTGTGCCCGGCAATGCTAGAGCCAAATCAACATTTTCTTTAAGTGGTAACAACTTACCGGCACGTAGGCTTGAGTCAGCCGTAATCACAAGTTTAGCTTGGCTATCTTCAATACGACTCGCCAACGAGTCTGGTGAGAAACCACCAAATACCACGCAGTGCACCGCACCAATACGGGCACAGGCTAACATGGCAATTGCAGCCTCAGTCACCATTGGCATATACAGCACAACGCGGTCACCTTTACCAATGCCATATTTCTTTAAAACGTTGGCGAAACGGCAGACTTCGTCGTGTAATTCTTTATAAGAAACGATTTTATGACGTGAAGGATGGTCACCTTCCCAAATAATTGCAGGTTTGTGAGGGTGTTCTTTAAGGTGCCTGTCCAAGCAGTTTGCTGATACGTTCAACTCACCATCAGCAAACCATTCAATCTTGAAATTGTCTTTGTCAAAACTGGTATTTTTAACTTGGGTAAATGGCTTTATCCAATCGACAATTTTAGCTTGCTCTGCCCAGAATTCATCTGGGTTCTCGATAGAGTGTTGATAACGTTTAAAGTAGTCTGCTTCAACAGTACGAGCAGTTTTTTTAAATTCCTCTGGTACTGGATAGATCTCATTCATACGCAACTTCCTTGATCTTGTGCATCCCATCTCGAGACTGTGGCTATTATTTTACTGGATCTTATTTGTTTGCCTTTTCAGTATGATGACTCTTTCAAAGCCTAGACAATGCGACTTTGGTCATATATTAATCACTTACTCAAGCATACGAAATTATGAACATTTTTATAAAATTAAGTTGATTTAAAACATTTGTCTATAGCTTTTACTTTTATAATTTTTTTAAGTTTTGATGGTTTTGACCATCAACAAAGATTATTTTAGCTTTTAGAAGCAGTGCAGGAATAAAATAAGATGTTTGCCGAAACTCCCTCTTCACGTCCACCTCAACTCCCGTTTAAAGACAGCCCTTTTTCAATTCATGGCCGCTTTAACCGAATGAGTTATTTGGGTGGATATGGCCTGATTTATTTAGTCACAATCGTGGGCTATTTTATACTGGCTTCGTTTCTTGGAAGTTTTCAGCTTTCAAGTGATCTATTTAATTTTGAGTTTTACAGCTCTCTCTCCGGTATAAGTGCTTTAATGGTCTGGGCTTTCTGGCTATTTCTGATCTATCTCAACATTATTTTGGTCGTACGACGCCTACATGATTTAAATAAAAGTGGCTGGATGGGACTACTGTTATTTATTCCAGTCGTTCAGTTCTTTTTTATGCTTTATTTACTGCTTGCTTCTGGTACAGCGGGCACTAATCAATATGGTCCCGTTCGGCCTTCAACGTTTATAGAAAAACTGATGGCTTGGCTTATTTTAATCGCTATTTTAATTAGCCTTATTTCTACAGTAGGCTTTTTTTACTACTTCTCTGGTACCGATACTATTCAAACCCCGACACAAATCTTACAAAAAGGAACGGAATACTTTTAATTAAAAAACACTTTATTATTTAGATGAACTCATTATAGTAGGCGCACATTTTATCTCCTACTATGATGGAAGCTGAAAAGGCTTTCTGAATTTATTCAATTAGAGACTTGTCGTGGCTGATGAACAAAAATCCTTAACGGATGTTGCAAAAAATACAGGCGAACTTTTGCAAGAAGCAGGTACTAAAACCACTCAAACAGTTTTAGCGCATACCGAGAAATACCATGATGCCTATACCACTATCGACAAAATCGTAGATAGTTTTTGGGAACGTGTACCTTATATCTGCATTGCAATTGTTGTTTTTCTTATTTTTTGGCTACTGACCAAATTATTTAAGTTCTTTGTTCGTAAGACCTTAGAAAATCGCTCTTATACTCGTCAAAATCTAGTTTTAGTTTTAAACCGTGTCGGTAGTACAGCGATCTTATTCTTTGGTTTCTTAATAGCTCTCGTCATTATGATTCCGGGGTTCACACCAGGCCAGCTTATGAGTGCGCTAGGTATCGGTTCGGTCGCCATTGGTTTTGCATTTAAAGATATTTTCCAAAACCTGCTTTCAGGTATTTTGATTTTATTGAGCGAGCCATTCCGTATTGGCGATTCAATTGTGGTGAATTCACTTGAAGGAACTGTAGAAGACATCCAGATCCGTGCAACCTTCCTACGCTCACCGGATGGTCGCCGTATTGTTATTCCAAATGCAACGGTTTATACAAGTGCCTTAACTGTTAATACTGCTTATCAACAACGACGCTGTGAGTTTGTAGTCGGAATTGGCTATGATGATGATGAGCAAAAAGCAAAACAGATTATTTTAGATATTCTCAATAATGATCGAAATGTACTGAGTCAACCTGCGTTTTCAGTTAACGTCACAGCTTTAGCAGATTTCTCGGTTAACCTGACTGTACGCTGGTGGGTTGATACCACTGAAACTGATATCTCTTCATCTATTAGTAATATTCAAGCTCAAGTAAAACAAGCTTTCAATGAAAATGATATTGATATTCCTTACCCAATTCAGGAATTAAAAATGGTATCTAATCCACCAGCTTTAAACCCTGAAACATCAGCTAAACAAGCGACCTAAAATATAAGAAATAGACGTTTCGGTTCTTAAAATACGGTTGCCTAAGTTCATAGCTTGGCAGCCGTTTTTTATGAGCAAATCTACTTCGTAAGGAATAAATCCCCCTTCCGGTCCGACCACTACACTACAAGCATGGCTAATATTAATTGGCATACGCTGCTCAGCATAAGGATGAGCCACATAGGCAGGTGTTTCCTGCGTAATTAAACTTGGCAAGACGTCTTCAACGAAAGGTTTAAAGCGTTTATAGAGTTGAATTTCAGGAACAATTGTATCGCCTGCTTGCTCAAGTCCCAGCGTAACGTAGTTGTCTATTTGCTGTAAAAAGGGAGTTTGCCAATAGCTTTTATCAACACGATAACTATGAATCAAGCTTATCTTTTCAACCCCTAAAGTCACACTGTCCATAATTAGACGGCGTAAAACTTTAGGTCTTGGTAAAGCTACAATTAAATGAACCGGAAGTTTTGCTGGTAGTAGTTCTTCACAAATAGGCCGTATACGGACTTCATGCTCATTCATCGAAACAATTTCAGTGATATAACGGGCGCCGTTGCGAATACCAACTTTCAGGTTCTGGCCGACTGTAATATCAAGATGTTCACGCAAATGCTGTAATTGACGTTTTGAATGGATAGACCATGTATCCGATTGAACATCTTCAGGCTCTAGTAAAACAATATTCATGATTTTTCGGCCAGATAGCGATTAATCACCCCGATATGTTTTTGTAAGGAACCTTGATTACGTTGCAACACTTTATGCGCCTGCGCCACTAACTGTTCAGTCGCCTCAGGTTCTGCCAGACATGCTAACCAGATATCAACGACCTGCTGTGCATCTTGAGCAATAAGCACAGCATTTTCATCAATGAACTCATCGACAATCGTTTGAAAGTTAAAATAACGCGGTCCAACTACAGTAGGTACATTTAAAACCATAGGTTCTAAAATATTATGCCCACCACCCGGCTCATTTAAAGAACCGCCTACAAAACACACCTGACTTAAGGCATACCATAACCAGAGCTCACCCATACTGTCAGCGAGATAAACTTGCGTGCTGGCATGAATACTTTGGCCCATACTTCTACGATGCGTAATTAAATTTAAATTTTGGCAAATTTCGAATACTTCATCGAAACGCTCAGGATGACGAGGCACCACAATACACACCAACTCACGATCTGAATTTAAATAAGGTGCGAGTGCTTCCAAAATCTGTTGTTCTTCGGGTGCATGTGTACTGGCAATTGTCACAACCTGCCGATTTTCCAGATACCACTGCTGACGCAATTGCGCTGCTTGTTTAATAAAAGCCTCTGGCGCATGAATATCAAATTTAATATTACCAACGACCTGACTTTTGTGTTCGTCTAAACCAAGCTCAACATAACGCTGACGAGTTGCACTATCTTGCGCTAACACCCAGTCCAGCTGTTTTAACATACCTGCGGTTAAACCCGAGACTTTGCCATATCCTTTTGCAGATTTTTCTGACAACCGAGCATTAAGCAGCAAACAAGGTACATGCTGTAACTTGGCTTGATCGATTAAATTTGGCCAGAGTTCAGTTTCAACCAGTGCTAAAAGCTTTGGCTGATATAACTCAAAAAATTTTTTTAAAAGAGGCTTCTGGTCTACAGGCAAATAAACGGCTTGAAATAAATCTAAATATGGTTCTTTTAGAAAAAGTGACTTGGCACGAGCCTGACCTGTTTTCGTGGTATTGGTCACTAAGACTGGCTGCCCAAGTTTTAGATAATATTCAATTAAAGGCTGTGCAGCATTGGTTTCCCCGACTGAAACAGCATGAAACCAGATCGCTTTTACATTCTTCGGTGCTTCAAACGGCCCAAATCTTTCCAGACATTCCTGCTGATATAATTCTAGACTTTCTGCACGTCTTTTTATCCGCCAACGATAAAACGGTTTTAATAAATGAAGTGCGGTGTTGTACCAAAATGGGGTCGCCAAGCGGTTTGCCTCAAATAGTCAAAATTCAAAAACTGCGGAAAATATAACATAGATAAAAAAAATGGCAGAGTTTCGATACCTAAACTCTACCATATACAAGAAAAGTCATTTACTGAACTCACAAAAGAGCAAGTTCAGCACATAGTAAATTTAAATAATATTATGAACTTATGAAGCTTCTAAAGCCGGATAGTCTGTATATCCTTCAGCGCCTTTAGCATATAAAGTCGTTGGTTGAAGTTCATTTAATGGTAAGCCTTGTTCTAAACGCTGTAATAGATCTGGGTTAGCGATATATGCTTTACCAAAAGATACAGCATCTGCCTGACCTTCACGCAAGATACGTTTTGCTGACTCTGGTGTCAGATTTTCATTGGCAATCCATACACCATTAAATTTTTTACGTAATTGTGGGCTAATACTATCAGCTGCTTCATATTCACGAGAGAAAATGAAAGCCACATTACGTTGGCTGAGTTGTTCAACCACATAACCAAATGTCGCTAGCGGGTTTTCATCACCCATATCATGCGAGTCGCCACGCGGTGCAATATGCACACCTACTCGGCCAGCGCCCCACACTTCAATAAAGGCATCAACTACCTCTAATAACAAGCGAGCGCGGTTTTCAACCGGACCACCATACTCATCATCACGCTGGTTAGTATTACTTTGAAGGAACTGGTCAATTAAATAACCATTTGCTGCATGTAGCTCAACGCCATCAAAACCTGCTGCTTTAGCCAATTCAGCTGAATGCTTATATTGAGCAACAATTTCCTGAATTTCTTCAATTGAAAGCGCACGTGGCGTTACATATGGACGTTTAGGGCGTAATAAACTTACTTCACCCGCAGGTTGAATCGCACTCGGTGCAACAGGAATATCACCATCTAAAAGCTCTGGATGTGAAATACGACCCACATGCCACAGTTGAACTACAATTTTTGAACCTTGAGCATGAACTGCTTCAATAATCTTATTCCATGCTTGTGCTTGCTCTTGTGACCATAGTCCCGGAGTATCTGCATAACCTACGGTTTTTGAACCAATCACTGTTGCTTCAGTGAGAATGAGACCGGCATTTGCACGTTGCTGATAATATTCCACCATTAAATCGTTTGGAACACGGCTTTCGCCACTACGCGCACGTGTTAATGGGGCCATTACCAGTCGATTTTTAATTTCAAAATCACCAACTGTTAAGGGAGTATTGAGTTCAGCCATGATCGCCTCGACTTACACTTTATTTGTTTTAAAGTGTTTGTTTTAAATGTTCGATATATTGCTGAATCAAAGCTTCGTTACGTGAAAAATAAGACCATTGTCCATATTTTTGGACCTGAATGAGACCCGCCTGCTGTAATACAGACAAATGATTGGACATCGTAGACTGAGCTACTTTACCCAAACGTTCAATATGACCTGCGCAAACCCCTTTTTCAAAACTACCACCACACTCTTCTACTGGTAAATAATGCTCCGGCTCTTTTAACCATTGCAGAATCTGCCGACGCAGAGGATTGGCTAGGGCTTTGCTAATTGCATCAATATCCATAGGCTCAACACGTCTTGTAAACGAACAAAGCTTTGTTCAGCATTTCGAAAACATAATATCGTATTTTGACGATATTCATATCTATTTTTTTCGATATTCATATCGTATTTTTCCGATTAACTTCCGAACACTGAACTGCTTTGCCGTTTTAATCGCTAAAAATTTAAGAGTTATAGAGAATTAAAAGTTCAAAAGACTCTTATAACCCCTGTTTTAAACTCGCTTCAATAAAACGATCAAGGTCACCATCAAGAACCGCACCAGTATTTGAATTTTCAACACCCGTACGTAAATCCTTGATTCGAGAGTCATCAAGTACATAAGAACGAATTTGGCTACCCCAACCAATATCAGACTTCGAGTCTTCAAGTGCCTGAGCGGCTTCATTACGTTTTTGCATTTCTAGTTCATACAATTTTGCACGTAACTGTTTCCATGCATGATCACGGTTCGCATGCTGTGAACGCTGGTTCTGACATGCCACTACAATACCAGTCGGAATATGCGTCAAACGTACTGCCGAATCGGTTTTGTTAATATGCTGACCACCTGCACCAGATGCACGGTAAGTATCAGTACGAACATCTGAAGGATTAATATCAATTTCGATATTGTCATCAACTTCTGGAGAAATAAATACCGCAGAGAAAGAAGTATGACGACGGTTACCACTGTCAAATGGTGATTTACGTACTAAACGGTGTACACCAGATTCTGTACGTAACCAACCATACGCATATTCACCTTCAACACGAATTGTTGCAGATTTGATACCAGCCACGTCACCGTCAGACACTTCCATAAGTTCTGCTTTAAAACCATGACGTTCAATCCAGCGCATATACATACGTAATAGCATTGAAGCCCAATCTTGTGCTTCTGTACCACCTGAACCCGCCTGAATCTCGACATAGCAAGGATTCGGGTCCATTGGATTGCTAAACATACGGCGGAATTCAAGTTTTGCTAATTCTTCTTCAGCAGTACTCAGTTCAGACTGAACATCTTCAAGCAAGCTTTCATCATCAGCTTCTACAGCCAAATCCAACATTGCTTTTGCATCTTCAAGCTGTGTAGATAAGCCATCTAATACATTAATAACGTTTTCTAGTTCGCCCTTTTCTTTCGCCATTGCCTGAGCACGGTTTTGATCGTTCCAGATCGCAGGGTCTTCTAACTCACGTAAAACTTCTTCTAAACGTTCTTTTTTTAGATCGTAGTCAAAGATACCCCCGTAGTGTTTGGCTACGATCAGTTAAGTCTTTCAATTGGTTTAGATAAGGATTAATTTCCACGCGAGTGTTCCCATAAAAGCAGATAAACAGTCGAATATTTTATCATAGCTACGGTTATCTTCGAACCTGCTTTAAACGCTAACTCTTATTTCAATGAATAAGTTTGCTAATTTTCTTTCAGTAGATTTTAAGCTTAACCCGTAACATCCCCATACAAAATTGGGTACTTTTCCAGCATTTTTAAGTTTCTACACAAAATCTCCTCATTTTTAATAAAATAAAACATTGTTTTTTTATTATTTAAAATCAATATATTAAATTAAATATAGTTACATAAAAAGCACATGGTTACAGTCCAGTTACTTGGACAAGATTGACGGTGAATGATTTTGCTCTAGACTGAAAGTTGTAACAAAACATTTATAAAATCGTTTTTAGAGGGGAGAGATTCCATGAAAAAACTAGCAATTGCATCAGCTCTTTTATCTGCTCTTGCAGTAAGTGGCACAGCAAACGCTTACCAAGCTGAAGTTGGTGGTTCTTACAATTATCTTGATCCAGATAACGGCAGCAGCGTAAGCAAATTCGGTGTTGATGGGACTTATTATTTCAACCCTGTTCAAACACGTAATGCACCGCTTGCAGAAGCAGCATTCTTAAACCGTGCAAGTAACGTTAACGCACATGTTAACTATGGCGATAACAGCGGCACAAAAGACACTCAATATGGCGTAGGCGTTGAGTACTTCGTTCCTAACTCTGACTTTTACCTTAGCGGTGATGTAGGCAGAAACGAACGTGAAATCGACAACACTAATATCGACAGTAAAGTGACTACTTATGCTGCAGAAGTAGGTTATTTACCAGCTCCTGGTTTATTACTTGCTCTAGGTGTTAAAGGTTACGACGAGAAAGACGGTAAAGACGGTGCAGATCCTACCGTTCGTGCTAAGTATGTAACCCAAGTTGGTCAACATGACGTAAACCTTGAAGCTTATGGTGCGTTTGGTGACCTTGACGAATATAAAGTTCGTGGTGACTACTACATCGATAAAACTTTAAGTTTAGGTGTGGACTACTACAACAACGACTTAACTGATAAAGATGAGTTTGGTATCAATGCTAAAAAATTCTTAAATCAGCAAGTAAGTGTTGAAGGTCGTGTTGGATTCGGTGATAACGACAACACTTATGGTGTTCGTGCAGCATACCGCTTCTAATCTAACCTAGATTAAAAAAAATCCGCTCAATTGAGCGGATTTTTTTATTAATTTAAATGCACAATGCGTAGCTGTAAGCTCACATTACCATTAAAGACATTACGGTCTATTTCATAAACCAAATGCACATGGTCTCGCATCGGATCAAACTCGAAGCGACCTGCTGTATTAAAAGCAATAGCATCGAAACTATATTGGTCTATCGCTAATCTAAGCTTTAAATGTGTCTCTTTGAGCCAACGAAAATCGATAACTTTAAAATGTCCTTCAAATTGAGGCAGTGGAAATTTTTGTCCCCACGGGCCTAATTGCTCAATCCAGTTTAAGGTATCTAATTGCAAAGCAGAGACAGGTAGCTCACCATCGGTCCATAATGTCGCTTGAAAGATTGATTCATCCATAGCAGCTACACAATCATTAAATACGGTTTTAAAAGCTTCAAAGTTTTCTTTACGAATCGTTAAGCCTGCCGCTGCCGCATGTCCACCAAAATGACTCACCAGCTCAGGATGTTGTTCGGCAACTTGTTCAATGGTATCTCGAATATGCACCCCATCAATGGAACGTGCTGAGCCTTTAATATGAATACCATCTTCATCTGGGGCAAACACAATCGTTGGACGATGAAACTGTTCTTTTAAGCGTCCCGCGACAATCCCGATTACACCTTGGTGCCAGTTTTCTTCAAACAAAACAAGCGCCGCGGGAATATCTTGTTGTGAGAGTTGTAAACTGTCTAAAGCAGATAAAGCTTGTTGCTTCATCTCCCCTTCAATTTGACGGCGATCGATATTTAACTGATTTAATTGCTGAGCAATGGGGTATGCAGTTTCCATCGTGTCAGCTAATAAACACTCGATCCCAATACGCATACTCTCCATACGCCCAGCAGCATTAATGCGCGGTCCGAGCACAAAACCTAAATCTTGGGCACGTATTGAAGTAGCTTCTCGACCAGCGATATCGAGTAAGGCTAAGATTCCCACTCGACACTGATGTTGCTGAATACGTTTTACACCGGCATCAACCAAAATACGGTTGTTATAATCCAAAACAGCAACATCGGCATAAGTTCCCAAAGCGACTAAATCTAAATATTGAGTCACTTTACTTGTGCTTTTACCCTGTCTATTGCGTAGACTCGCCAAATTGGCAAGTACATAAAAAGCAACGCCAACACCGGCAAGTGCCTTACTTGGAAACTCACATCCTAATTGGTTTGGATTAACAACTGCTTCTGCAAGTGGTGTTTCTTTGGTCGTTAAGTGATGATCAGTAATAATCACTTGCATGCCTAGAGCATGTGCTGCATCAACACCAGCATGGCTAGAAATTCCATTATCTACTGTAATTAATAGATCGGGTTGATAGGTGTGATGAGCAAGCTCAGCAATGGCAGGAGTAAGACCATAGCCATATTTGAAACGATCCGGTACCAAATAGTCGACTTGTGCTCCCATATCGCGAAGCACGAGCATCATTAAAGCAGTGCTGGTTGCGCCATCAGCATCATAGTCCCCCACAATAACTATTTTTTTCTGCTCATCGATGGCTTGATCCATTAATGCTACAGCAGCGTCCAACCCCTTGAGTTCAGGAGCCAATAAATTCTTAAGCTTTAACTCTAGTTCTTGCTCGGATTGTACGCCCCGTCTTGCCAAAATTTCGGCAATAAACGGAGGCACGCCCTGAAACTGTTCAGGGCGTGTCAATAAAGGTCTTTGTTTAATTTGTATTTTTGTCATTTAAGGCATCAGTCGGTGCAACGTCCATTGACCGTCGATTTTTTCATAACTCAAGCGGTCATGTAAACGATTTGGTCGCCCTTGCCAGAACTCATAATAATCTGGCTGTAGACGATATCCGCCCCAGAACTCCGGCTTATCGAGTACTTCACGGCTTTGAACTTGTTGTTGCAAGTCTTGAAAACGCTGTTGTAACAACTCGCGACTTTCAATTTTGCCACTTTGGGGGGTACTGATATGAGCTGCGATCTGGCTATCACGTGGACGTTTATGATAGTAGTCTGTAGATTCCTGTTCAGGAATTTTTACAACATGCCCACCTACTCGTACCTGACGCTCTAGACTTGGCCAATAAAATAACAATTCAGCATATGGATTTTCTGCCAAATCTATACCTTTCTGGCTGTCATAGTTGGTATAGAAATCATAGCCCGCTTCTGTCGCACCGCGTAACAACACAGTTCTGACATGCGGACGACCACTAGCACTCGCAGTTGCTAATGACATTGCATACGGTTCATGCAAGTTAGCTGCTAAGGCATGATTAAACCAACCTAGAAATTGCTCGTGGGGATTGCTAGCAACTTGAGTCTCGTACAACTCGCCTTGTTCATAGCTTAAGCGCAATTCACTTAAATCTTTAATGACATCACTCATGCCATACACCTTATGCGACTTGTGCCTGTGAACGAACTGCATTTGCTAAGTGTTCAGCTAAAGTTTTCACTTCTTGCTCGTTATCACCTTCAACCATGACACGAATGACTGGCTCAGTTCCAGACTTACGAATTAAAATACGTCCACGTCCTTTGAGCTGCTCTTCAGCTTTATTGAACTCAGCAACTAATGCAGGAATAGAATATGGATCAAGCATTTGTTCCAAACGTACATTTACAAGAACTTGTGGGTACAGTTTAAAGTCGTGAACTAATTCGTGCAGCGCTTTGTTCTGCTCAACCATCACAGTTAACACTTGTAATGCTGCAATAATCGCATCACCTGTTGTGCTCTTGTCTAAAGTCAGAATATGACCAGAAGGCTCACCACCTGTTACCCATCCGTTTTCTTCTAGGGCTTGTAACACATAACGGTCACCGACTTTTGCACGGACAAAGCCAACATTTGCTTTTTCAAGTGCCACTTCAAGTGCCATGTTACTCATTACCGTACCAACAACACCTGCTGGCTTGTTTTTTGCCTGAGTCGCTAAAATATATAAGATGTGGTCACCGTCAATTAAGTTACCGAACTTATCAACCATCACTACACGGTCAGCATCACCATCAAAGGCAATACCTAAGTCAGCCCCATGTTCCACAACCGCTTTTTGTAAGCTCTCTGGATGAGTTGAACCACAGTTTTCATTAATATTTAAACCATCTGGCTCATTGTATAAAGCGACAACTTTAGCGCCGAGTTCACGGAAAACCGAAGGGCCAACGCTGTAAGCAGCGCCGTGAGCACAATCCACAACAATTTTTAAATTATTTAAATCAAAATGATATGGGAATGTAGATTTACAAAATTCGATATAACGACCATTTGCATCGGTCACACGAACACTTTTACCTAAGTTTGCAGTGTCTTCGATAAATAAATCTTTTTCTAATTCTTTATTAATTTCTTCCTGCAATGAATCTGGTAATTTTTTACCTTCACTTGAGAAGAACTTAATCCCGTTATCAAAATATGGGTTATGTGATGCAGAAATAACAATCCCTGCATGTGCATGTAAGGCACGGGTAAGATGTGCAATAGCCGGTGTCGGTAATGGTCCAAGTAAGTGAACATATACACCAGCAGCATTTAATCCCGCCTGCAAAGCAGACTCTAAAATATAACCGGATAAACGAGTATCTTTTCCTAATACAACAAGTGGTTTATTTTTCGGACTCGTTCGTTTTAATACCTTCCCTGCAGCAAAACCGAGTTTTAAAGCAAACTCTGGCGTAATCGGCATTTGCCCAAATTTTCCACGAATACCATCCGTTCCAAAATAACTCATAGCTTATCTCATTTTTACGCCACTTCAGCCGTGGCTCATTTCATATATGGCTATTCCGCCATATCTCTTTTCATCGGATTTACTTTACACCAAAAACAAAAAGCCGTCAGTGTACTGACGGCTTTCTTGATTGTTTTGGTTACCAAAATCTAACCAACACGATAGTTCGGAGCTTCTTTAGTAATCGTTACATCATGAACATGTGACTCAGACATGCCTGCTGAAGTAATTTTCACAAATTTCGCATTTTGGCGAAGATCTTCAATCACAGCTGAACCTGTATAACCCATCGATGAACGTAAACCACCCATCATTTGATGAACGATATTACCCATTGGGCCTTTATATGGAACGCGGCCTTCGATTCCTTCTGGTACTAACTTCTCAGCACCCGCTTTTGAATCTTGGAAATAACGGTCAGCAGAACCAGTTGCTCCCGCCATTGCACCTAATGAACCCATACCACGATATGCTTTGTAGTAACGACCTTGGAAAAACTCAACTTCGCCCGGCGCTTCTTCAGTACCTGCAAGTAATGAACCAACCATGATCGTACTTGCACCCGCACCGATCGCTTTTGCCATATCGCCAGAGAAGCGGATACCGCCATCTGCAATTAAAGGAATTTGATCTTTTAGTGCACTAGCAACGCTGTCAATTGCAGAAATTTGTGGCATACCGATACCAGCCACAATACGTGTTGTACAGATAGAACCAGGACCAATACCCACTTTTACAGCATCTGCACCTGCATCTAATAATGCTAATGCAGCATCACCAGTTGCAATGTTGCCACCAATCACTTGTACTTGAGGGAAGTTTTGTTTCACCCAACGTACACGTTCAATTACACCAGCAGAGTGGCCATGTGCTGTATCAACAACAATGACGTCAACACCAGCTTCAACCAATGCTTCCACACGACTTGGTGTATCAGCACCTGTACCTACCGCAGCACCAACACGTAAACGACCAAGATCATCTTTACAACTGTTTGGATAACTCTCAGCTTTGCGGAAGTCAGTCACTGTAATTAAGCCTTTAAGTTCGTTGCTCTCGCCAACGACCAAGACTTTTTCAATACGGTGTTTTTGCAATAATGCTTGAATATTTTCTTTAGACTCGCCTTCACGTACAGTGACTAAACGATCTTGGCCTGTCATGATGTTGCTAACAGGTTGTTCTAAATTGGTTTCAAAACGCGTATCACGGCCTGTCACAATACCAACAACCTTGCCGTCTTTAACAACAGGTACACCACTAATGTTATTAGCAGAGGTAATTGCAATCAGTTCACGTACTGTAGTTTCAGGGCTTACAGTGATAGGGTCTTTCACCATACCCGCTTCGAATTTTTTCACACGGCGTACTTCTGCAGCTTGAGCAGCAATATCCATGTTTTTGTGCAAAATCCCGATACCGCCATTTTGCGCCATTGCAATCGCCATACGTGACTCAGTCACTGTATCCATTGCAGCTGAAACTAATGGGATATTTAAATAAATGCCGCGAGTTAAACGTGTCTTTAGAGAGACATCTTTTGGGAGAACAGTAGAGTAGGCAGGAAGTAATAAGACATCATCGAAGGTTAGCGCTTCTTGAACGATGGTCAGCATAACAATCTCACTGGTAAATTCCGTGAGCTATTATAAACAAATTTCGATGCAATTTTCATATTATCTTTGCCTTTTTCAGCAATAGATATTCGCCTACTCTAAATATTTCCCACTTATTATTGTGTTAGCTTATATTTAACTCACCTGATCATAGTCGTGATCATTCTCTGAATCTGCCGGGCTAACTTGAATAAGAGGAATAAGCTGGTGCGCTAAACGAGCTTTATTACACTGCTCATCCGCAATCTGCACTTCTCTACAGGTAGAACTACGCACCGCATAGATGGAACACCCCACCTCTTTACCAATTTCACCCGTCAAAGCCTGACATCGGGGCTCAGGCTGATTAGTTCCACGCATACATGAATAGACAGGTGTCAAAGGTTCAACTAGATGTTCTTCCATTAACTCGGCTTCAGCCCAGTAAAATGAAACCCGAAAATGTGCACAACATGCCCCACAGCGTAGGCATTCATCTGGAGTCGCAACTTGAGATAACATTTTTATTCAAATTCTCGTCATCAAAAATTTTTCTGCGACGCGAAATCCTAAAAAAATTTCAAATTGGACTCAATATGTCGAACATTATTTTTTATGTTGGACAGCTAAAAATTTGTTCTGTCATTAAATCTACACCGCATGGTAATGTTTCAATCCAGTCTAAAAACTGATTAATCATCTCTTTACCAATAAATGGACTACCGTGCTGAGGAACAATCATTTCAATATCCATCTGACGGACCATGTTAACCCATAAGCGAATGACTTTATTTGAACACATATAACGTTGATGAAAAGCTTTCATTTTCATCACATGGCTATCAAAATCTTTTAGAGGCTGACTTGCATCATCTACAATAGATGCTCCCATATCACCCGAAAATAAAATTTTAGCAACGGGATCATAAAACTGAAAATTACCCACCGAATGTAGAAAATGCGCTGGAACGATTACAAGTTTCGATTCACCTAATTGAATCACTTGACCACGATCGGGCAGCTCAATCAGACGGTCTTCCCAATTCCCTTTCATACGCTCACTCATAAATGATGAATTTAAGTGAGGTAAAAAACGTGCCCATAATTTTGAGGCCACCACTTTAGCATCGGTATAAACCAACCAGCGGGGCATTGAGGTGATAATATCTGGATCCTGATGCGAAGCCATCACATAATCAAGATTTTTAAGGCGCGTATATTTATTAAGTTCCATTGTCAGCGGAACATAGGTCAAATCACCACCCGGGTCGATCACGGCAGCACGCTCATGATCAATAATTAAAAATTGATTGGCTTGTATGCCTTCCCCTTTGACCAAACTGGTAAAACTAATACATTTGTGTACGCCATTATCAAATAATATCTGTGATGTTGTTTTTTCAAACCCCATAAAATTCCCCAAAAAAAACTTTAAATATTAGATATTTTTATTTCCATAATAAAATAATGGGATTCAATAACTCATGCAATGAATTACTTTATTTTTCTCATAATATTTTAAAATTGATTTTGGTTTTCTTATTTTATAAATGAATCATAATGTTATTTAAAATTAAACTGCAATAAATTAAAATAATTCTCATTATCAAATTTACTTTTTGTGCTGTTTAGGCCTCCCATGACTCAACGCTTTGCTTTTTCAACTTCAAAAACTTTGTTAGCAGTTGCTATTTTTACTTCAATGACAACAAGTCATGCTGAAGAAACGGCAGAACAGCAAAATTCAACCAATGTGTTACCCACTATTTCTATTCAAGCACAAAAAGAAAATCCCACTTCTTATGTCGCAACAAAAGCAAACTCAGCTTTAAAATCAGATGCACCTCTATTTAAAACTGCTCAATCAGTTTCTGTCGTCACCCGTGAACAACTTGACCAAAAACAAGCAAGAACTCTTACGGATGCGCTTGAAGGTGTTGCAGGCGTAGAAGCTGGGAAACTTGGTCGTCGTGGTTGGGACGACTTTATTATTCGAGGCCAAACTTCTTCTGATTCGGTCTATGTCGATGGTTTAAGGGTAGGCCAAAATACTTATGTTGCCACCGAACTATCTGGTATGGATCAGGTACAAATTTTAAAAGGTCCTGCTTCTATTAATTTCGGTTTAGTTGCTCCGGGTGGTATGGTCAATTTAGTGACTAAAAGACCAGAAGCAGAAAGCTTTGCACGTGCTAGCATGACTTATGGTAGTTACAGCCTTAAAGAAGGAACATTCGATTTAAACTACAGCCCAAACAATAGCGAAAAAGGTGCTTTCCGTTTAAATGGACGTATCTCTGATCAAGATGATCCAACCGATTATGTTTATTTTAAAAATTTTTATATTTCGCCTTCTTATAATTTTGACCTCGGTGATAACACTGACCTCTCTGTAAGCGCAAGCTATCAACACCGTGAATATATTCGTCAGCAAGGTTTACCTGTAATTGGTACATTAAAAAACAACCCTAATGGACCTATAGATCGTAGTTTATATATTGGCGATCCTAATTTCGGTAAATATGAGGCAGATGTTTATCGCACTGGTTATACGTTTAAACATACTTTTGATAATGGCTGGAACTTTAACCAGAATTTTGCCGTACAAAAAACCGAAATGGATGGCAAAGCGGTCTTTGCTCGTACAGGTAGTAACTTTTGGGCAAAAGATAAACAAGGTGAAATTGATTACACGACTATCAGCCGTAGAAATAACAGCCGACACCAAGTTATTGATAACTTAAGCTTCGCCATCGATAACCGTTTAAATAAACAGTTTGATCTATATGGCATGCAGCACGACATTAATATTGGAGTCGATGCTTTTCAGGAAAAAAGTGATTACACCAATGATAAATATGATATTGGTGATTTAAATATCTATAACCCTGTCTATGGTCAGAACGTGACATTGAAGCAAAATGTACGTGATATCAATCGTCTCAAATATCTAGGACTCTATTTACGCGACCGTATTCAGCTTAATGATCAATTACTTTTAAGCTTATCAGGACGTCAAGATTGGGCACAAACCCAAACTACAAGTTTAGTAACTGGCAATGCGAGTAAACAATCAGATAATGCATTTACGGGCAGTGCTTCTGTCATGTATACCCTCAATGACATTGTGGCACCTTATGTAAGCTACGCTACTTCATTTACTCCAAATAGTGGTACTGACGTAAATAGCAACCCATTTAAGCCAGAAAAAGGAAAGCAGGTTGAGGTCGGGATGAAATTACAAAGTCCGGGTCAACGAATTCAAGGTGCTATCGCTTGGTATGATCTAAAACGTCAGAATGTTTTGGTTACTGATACTGCGAATAGTGGCTATAAAGTACAACGTGGTGAACAGTTAACTCGCGGTATTGAAACTGAACTTAGTGCAGAAATTTTAGAAGGTTTAAAATTAACGGCTGCATATACCTACACAATTGATGCAGAAATTAGTAAAGATGCAAATGCAAGCAATGTAGGGAAAGCGCTCGACAATATTCCTGAACACGCTTATAGCTTGTCAGCTCGTTACAAATTTGATCCATCATCAAAACTTGGTTGGTATGTAGGTGGTGGTTTCCGAGGTGAAACTTATAAAACCGTTGATGGTTTAGATGTGCATGTTCCAGGCTATACAGTATTTGATACCGAAGCGGGTTATGATGCTGAGCGTTGGGGTGCCCAACTTGCGATCCGTAATCTATTTGATAAAGATTACTATGCGGGAGCTCTCAACGAAAATTTGGTAACACTCGGCAACCCACGCCAAATTAACTTTACCGTGAAATTTAATTATTAATACTCGTTAGAAAAAACGCACTCTTAATGAGTGCGTTTTTTTGGCAGCTTAAAATGCGTTAGAAGAAATAATGCTGTACGAGTGTAGAAACACCTACAATGAAGAAAATAGCAGCGCCAATTTTATGAATGAGCGCAATAGACAAACGTTCAGCTAATTTGTTGCCAATAAATACAGCTGGTGCGTTGGCAATCATCATTCCTAAAGTCGTGCCTAACATTACCCAGAAAATGCTGTCATAACGTGCAGCTAAAGCGACTGTTGCAATTTGAGTCTTATCACCAATTTCCGCCAAGAAAAACAAAATAAAGGTTGCGCCAAAAACGCCAAACTTTTGCCATTTATTAATACTCGCCGTTTCATCATCAAGCTCATCTGGAATAAGCATCCAGAACGCCATACCAATGAAACCAACCGCAAGTACCCAGACTAAGATTTCAGGGCTTAAAACCGTTGTAATCCACTGCCCAAGCACAGCAGAAATACCATGGTTAATTAAAGTTGCTAAAAGAATCGCGATTAAAATAGGGATTGGCTTACGAAAACGTGCAGATAATAAAAGTGCCAACAATTGAGTTTTATCACCCATTTCAGCGAGGGCAACAATCGAAGTAGAAATCAGAAATTCTTGCATGTCGGTTCTCTGGCTAGCATAAATGCCTATGACCTACCCCTCCTGCTAGCCAAATATCATAAAATGATTGCAGAGTGGTAAATCAAAGGTCTTGCCAACTCAGGAACGATGAGACGTTTAAGCTATGATGACCATGTTCTGTTGAACAATTATGTTGACCATCACCTATTCACATTTGTTGTGAATAGCGGCTACTCCCCAATGAAGTATGGGCTTATTATATTCGACTAAATCTATTTTTCAAATATTCAGGCAAAAAATTTTACCCATGTCCACACGAATAAACGGGCTATTCCTAACAGCACTGCAAAACAAGCACTTATACTGATAAAACCAATATGGCTGCTACTTGTTCCAGTTTGATATTCAAGGGGTAAAATCAGAGTAGCGACAAACACTTCAATCCCCATGACAACATAAGTCATCCACTCCCAAGGGAAGTGCAAAATACTGACCCATATTCCCATCAATAAAAATACAACCAACAACAAGGGCAACATAATTTTCAGAAAACCCAACATTTACTATTTCTCCTTTACGTAATAACGAGAAATGTCTCCTCACTCTCGATAAGTCCTGCTTAATCTGTAGATTAACCTAAAATTAAGTCAAATAGACATTAAAACAAAACCCCGCCGAAGCGAGGTTTTAGTATGTTCTTTCAGAGCATTAGATTAATAAAGTACGAATATCTTTAAGAAGTTTCGTAAGTTTATTTGTAAAGCGCGCTGCATCCGCACCATTAATTACACGGTGGTCATAAGACAATGACAACGGCAACATTAAGCGTGGATCAAAGTCTTTACCATTCCATACAGGCTGCATCGTTGCAGGTGAAATACCCAAAATTGCAACTTGTGGCCAGTTAACTAGTGGCGTAAATGCTGTACCGCCAATTGAGCCCAAGCTTGTGATCGTGAAGTTAGCACCTTGTAAATCTTTCGGTGTTAATTTCTTATCACGCGCTTTTTTACTCAACTCACCTAATTCAACAGCAATTTGCTTAATTGATTTTTGGTCAGGATTACGTAGTACAGGTACTGTCAAACCATCTGGAGTCGCAACCGCAATACCCATATGGATTTCATTACGGAGCAATACAGATTTCTGATCATCTGCTAAGTGACCCGCGAAATAAGGCTCTTCTTTCAACAAGTGTGCTACTGCTTTTGCAATAAATGCCAAAATTGTTAGGCTCACACCTTGTTTCTTAAAGCCGTCTTTCAACTCACCACGCCAAGCTTCTAGCTCAGTAATATCCGCAAGGTCAAACTGAGTTACTTGTGGAATGTAGTTATTTAAAGACAACTGCGGTACAGAAACTTGCTGTAAACGCGTCATTGGTTTCACTTCACCGCCACCAAAAGCAGTAAAGTCAGGTAATGACGGCAATCCAGCCGGAGCAGCAGTAGCTTGAGCCACTGGTGCAGCTTGCGGCGCAGTTAAACGGCTCTTCACATAAGCAAAGATATCTTCTTTAACAACACGGCCATGCTCACCAGAAGTTTTAACTTGTGACAAGATCACACCAAGTTCACGAGCCAGCTTACGAACAGCAGGACCAGCATACACTTTAGCGTTTTCTGCTTCTTGCTCTTTCGTTAACTTATCAGTACCAGATGTAGACGCCGCAGGTGCAGACTGAGTTGCAACAGGAGCGGCTGCTTTAGGTGCTGCTGCCTGTGGAGCTGGGGCTGCTTCTGCTTTTGCCGCTGGTGCAGCAGCAGGTGCTTGGCCTTCAGCTTCAATTGTTGCAAGCAATACACCTTGTGAAACTTGTTGGCCTGCTTGCAAGTGAATTGCTTTTACAATACCAGCAACGGTACTTGGGACTTCCACAGTTGCTTTATCTGACTCAACAACAACAAGGCTTTGGTCTACATCAACTTTATCGCCAACTTGAACCAAGATTTCAGCAACAACAGCTTTGTCTACACCCAAATCAGGAACATTGATATCAACTGAACCAGACTGAGCTGGAGCCGCTGCCACAGTTTTTTGCTTTGCAGCAACCGGTTCAGCTGCCGCAGCTGGAGCTGGAGCTGGTGTAGTAGCAGGAGCTTCTGCTTGCGCATTAGATGCAGCTGCTGTTTTCACTTGAATAAGAACAACACCTTCTTTAACGGTATCGCCTTCTTTCACTTGAATACTTTCTACAGTACCAGCAACACTACTTGGAACTTCTACAGTCGCTTTATCCGACTCTACAACCACAATACTTTGTTCAACATCGATCTGGTCACCCACTTTAACGAGGATTTCACCAACCAATGCTTTTTCAACACCGATGTCAGGTACAGTCACTTCAACAGTTGCACTTGATGTAGCGGCAGCAGGTTGAGCTGAAGCTTGAGTTTGTTGCGCAGGTGCTGGAGCAGCTGGCTTTTCAGCCGCAGGAGCTGGTGTTGGTTCCGGTGCTGGTTGTGCCGCACCTTCTGCTTCGATCTCAATCAAAGCAACACCTTCAGTCACATCATCACCTTGATTAATCAAGATACTCTTTACGACACCTGCTGAAGTGCTAGGCACTTCAACAGTTGCTTTATCAGACTCAAGCACAACGATACTGTCGTCAACTTCAACACGGTCGCCAACTTTTACTAAAATTTCAGCGACGTTTGCTTTATCTACACCAATATCAGGGGTCTTAATTTGCATGCTTAGTTCCCCTCACCTGTTTGCGTTTCATTGTATTCAGCAACTGGCTGAACTTCCGGATGTGCTTGCGGCGCCCATGCAACCGGACGGTCAGTATCTAGCTCAAAGTTAGAAATTGCATCTTTCACTAAACGTGCGTCTACTTCACCTTCGTCAGCTAATTTTTTCAAGGTAGCAACAACGATGTGCGCAGCATCAACACCAAAGAAACTACGTAAGTTCGCACGTGTATCTGAACGGCCATAACCATCTGTACCCAATGCAACAAATGGGCGACCATCTGGAAGATACGCACGGATTTGCTCACTGTAAGCACGCATATGGTCGGTCGCAGAAACTACGATACCTTCCGTACCACGTAATTGTTTAGATACCCAAGATTCTTTAACTTCTTCAGCAAGTGGGTGTAGGCGGTTGTATTCTTCACATGCCATACCATCACGTGCCAATTCATTGAAGCTTGTTACACTCCAGACGTTTGAATGGATTTGGTATTCATCACGTAAGATTTTCGCAGCTTTAATCACTTCGCGAAGGATTACACCTGAACCAAGTAACTGAACAGTTGCTTTTTCATCTTTCTCGAATAAATACATACCACGTTTAATGCCTTCTTCAACGCCTTCTGGCATTGCAGGATGCTCGTAGTTTTCATTCATTACAGTTAAGTAATAGAACACACGTTCTTGGTTCACATACATACGTTGTAAACCATCATGTACGATGACAGCCAACTCATAACCAAAACATGGGTCATAAGATACGCAGTTTGGAATCGTGTTCGCCAAGATGTGAGAATGACCGTCTTGGTGCTGTAAGCCTTCACCGTTCAATGTTGTACGACCCGCAGTCGCACCTAACAAGAAACCTTGAGCTTGTGCGTCACCCGCAGCCCATGCAATATCACCAATACGTTGGAAACCAAACATTGAGTAGTACATGTACATTGGAATCATTGGCAAGTTATTGGTTGAATAACTTGTTGCTAACGCAGCCCATGCACTCATCGCACCTGCTTCGTTAATCCCTTCTTGTAACATGTGACCGTCTTTTGCTTCACGGTAATGCATTAACTGCTCTTGGTCTTCCGGTGTATATTTTTGACCGTGAGCGGCATAAATACCAAGCTGACGGAACATACCCTCTAAACCAAAAGTACGTGCTTCATCTGGAACGATTGGCACTACGCGGTCTTTAATTGCTTTTTCTTTAAGTAAAGCAGCAATTAAACGAACCATCACCATAGTGGTTGATTGCTCTTTGCCACCCGAACCTTTCAACACTGCATCAAATACAGATAAATCAGGAATCGCTAAAGATTCACTCTCACGACGACGTGCAGGTAAGTAACCACCTAACGCTTCACGACGTGCTTTCATATATTTCATTTCTGGAGAGTTTTCACTTGGGCGATAGAATGGAAGCTCTTCTAATTGCTCATCTGTGAATGGAAGATTGAAACGGTCACGTACATATCTTAAAGAGTCGATTTGCATTTTTTTGATTTGGTGAGTTTTGTTCACCGCTTCAATTTCTTCAGACAAACCGTAACCTTTAATGGTTTTCGCCAAGATTACTGTTGGTTGACCTTTTGCCTTCATCGCTTCTGCATATGCAGCAAAAACCTTGTAAGGGTCATGACCACCACGGTTAAGATTATCGATATCTTCATCGCTTAAATCTTTTACAAGTTCCGCAGCTTCAGGGTACTTACCAAAGAATTTTTCGCGTGTATATGCGCCGCCTTTTACTTGATAACGCTGATAGTCACCATCAACAGCTTCTTCCATACGTGCTTTTAATGCGCCGCTTGTGTCTTTAGCTAGTAATGGATCCCAATGACGACCCCATACTACTTTAATGACACGCCAGCCTGCGCCACGGAAGATTGATTCAAGTTCTTGAATAATTTTACCGTTACCACGTACAGGACCATCTAGACGCTGTAAGTTACAGTTAACTACCCAAATTAAGTTATCAAGCTTCTCACGTCCAGCAAGTGAGATCGCGCCTAAGCTTTCTGGCTCATCCATCTCGCCATCACCGAGATATGCCCAAACTTTACGATCTTCTTCTTTGATCAAGCCACGGTTCATCAAATATTTTTGAATATGCGCTTGATAAATCGACATGATTGGACCAAGACCCATTGATACAGTTGGGAATTGCCAATAGTCAGGCATTAAATATGGATGTGGATAGCTTGGTAAACCGTTACCGCCAACTTCACGGCGGAAATTACTTAACTGTTCTTCAGTTAAACGTCCTTCAAGGAATGAACGTGCATAAATACCAGGAGCACAGTGTCCTTGGTAATAAATCATATCTCCGCCAAAGTTATCACTGTTAGCGCGGAAGAAATGGTTAAAACCTACGTCATATAATGTTGCACTTGATGCGAAGCTCGCCAAGTGACCACCTAAATCATCACCTGTTTTATTCGCGCGAAGTACCATTGCTAAGGCATTCCAACGAATCAATGCACGAATACGGCGTTCCATATCTTGGTCGCCTGGCATTGCAGGTTGCTCTTCAACAGAAATTGTATTTAAGTAAGGTGTATTGAGACGTTGAATTGGAACATGCTTAGCAATTGCTTGTTGGTAAAGTTTTTCCAACAAGAATGCCGCTCGCTCAGTTCCCATGTGTTGTAAAACTGAATCGAATGCATCTTGCCATTCTTGGGTTTCTTGTGCGTCGGAGTCACCGTAAAACGCCATAATTCACCTGTTCCTTGTTCTCTAATCTACTTTGTATTTTTACCACGTTTTACCCCTTTCAAGTTATTGCCACGGGTGAATGTGGGGGGGGCCTATTATTTTCTGAATGAATAGTCATTGACCGAGCAGTAAACAAAATAACAAAAAAACGCCAATAAAGGCGTTTTTTTATACAATCATTACGTTAAAAAAGGTTTAAGTTAATTTCAAATTCATAAATTTAATAACCTTGACCTTGGAGGCAATGTAATTAAGGCAACATTGCTAAGTAAGTTGATGGATTCTTACGTTGACCATCTTTAACTACTTCGTAATGTAAATGTGGACCTGTACAGCGGCCTGTACAACCAACATTAGCAATATGGTCACCAGCAGAAACCTGATCACCTACTCGAACCATTAAGCGTGAAGCATGCGCGTAACGTGTTAAATAACCATTACCATGGTTAATTTCAACATATTGGCCATAACCTGTGCCCCAGCCTGATTTAGTCACAATACCCGGGCCAGTCGCATAGATTGGCGTACCACTTGGTGCAGCCATATCTAAACCACCATGATGCTCTGCACGACCACCCATGGTACGACCACCAAAGTTAGAAGAAACACGTACTGTATCAGGAAGAGGATGAGAAACTAACCAAGAATAAGGATTTGAAGAAGAGGTTTTAAATGAGTTTTTAGCTGTCGTTGTGCCGTATTTCTTTGCCAGTGAATCATTGTTGAGTTCAACTGTTTTCTCACGTAAAGTCACTGAAACTTTTGCACTCGCCGGAAGATCTAAATCATCAGGATGAGTATATGAGCCTTGAGATAGTGTTTTTGATAACTGTTCCAATCGATCTGAATCAGTGGATTGGTTAATATTTTGATAATCTGCAAAAGCAACCGATGCTGCCGAAGCGGCAAGTGAAAACGCTAATAAAATACGACGCGTGTGCATAAAAACCTCTTGAAACTGTTCTTACTCAAGTTCCTTATGATCTCTTCCTTGATATCGGTTGAAATGAACGCTTAAGATTAGGACAAGAAACCATTTGAGAATGATCAATGTCTAAACCCGATAACGTTTTTCAACAAACCGGAAAACACATAAAAACAGGAAACCTTACGTTTCTAACAACGCAAGTCGCGCAATGGCAAAGACTTACGAAAATAATCCAACCCTTATTGCCCCAACCGGAACAATGGCAAGTCGTGTGTTATCAAAATGGCTCTTTAATTATTACTGGTGAAAATCAGGCAATGATTAGTCAACTCAGCTATTTACAGAGCCAATATGTATCTAAATTATCTCAACTTGAAGGATTAAAAGACCTACAAAGAATTCAAGTTCGCTTAAGAAATAAAACTATTCCTGTAACGACCTCATCTGAGCCTTCTAAATCCATCCCCCCGGAAACACAAGAAATGTTACGTAGTGCTGCCGACTTCGTGAGCGACCCTAAGCTTAGCCAAGCTTTACTACGTTTGGCAAGCAATAAAAAATGATGAGCTTTCTATTTCTTAATTAGAATCGTTCTTAATATGTGATAAAAATCACACTTATTAGTGTTACATTATAACATAGCCAAATAAAGACAATGACTTATGTCACACTCACGTATGGAATTGGACAGTCTTTCTCGTCATTAAATGTTACAATTTCATAATTACTCGGATCGCTTTGAACATTGCGTAATAGCTGATTATTTAAGGCATGTCCTGATTTATAGCCATCAAACTTGGCAATAATTTGATGACCAAGTAAATACAAATCACCAACTGCATCTAAAATTTTGTGACGAACAAACTCATCGGCAAAGCGTAAACCTTCTTCGTTCACCACACCCGTATCATCTACGCCAATTGCATTATCTAGACTTGCTCCTAAAGCTAAATTATTTGCTTTGAGATAATCCAAGTCTTTCATAAAACCAAAAGTTCGTGCCTCACTGACCTCATACACAAACGTTTCAGTAGAAAAATCGATGGTTGCAGACTGATACTCTTTGGCAAATGCAGGATGATCAAAATCAATCGTAAAGTTAAGCTGAAAGCCATTATGCGGGCTGAATATTGCTTTTTTATCATCAATTAAAGCCTCAACTGGCTTTAATATTTTTATAAATTTCTTAGGAGCATCTTGTTCACACAGGCCACCTTGCATGAGCAAATAAATAAATGGACCAGCACTACCATCCATAATTGGAACTTCAGAAGCAGACACTTCCACAATTAAGTTATCGATTCCTAAACCTGCAATCGCACTCATCACATGTTCGATTGTCCCGACTTTAATATCGCCAGTAACAAGATTTGAACACATAAATGCTTCTTGAATCAGCAATGCATTAGCAGGAATATCGACAGGTGGATCCAAATCGATACGGCGAAATACAATACCTCCATCCACGGTATGTGGAATGAAATTGATCATCACTTTTTGACCGCTATGAAGACCTATTCCACTCGCTTTTACCACACGATTGAGAGTACGCTGTTTCACCATGCTTTGTAACTTCTTTTTTAAAACCGCTATACGTTAGCATATTTAGTCATTGATCAAAAATAAAAAAAGGCAGTGTTTATACACTGCCTTTCAATAGATTGTACGCTAAATTACTTACGTTGCTGATTTTTCAAGTAATCTTGAATACTCATTGGCGAAGAACGCGGTGTTGAACTTGGCGCATTATTCACGTCATTTTCAGCATTTTGGCGTTTATTAATTGCAGGAACGTCATCTTCATCTACAGATTGTGCAGATTGAGTTGATGTATGGCTAACTGTATTACGCTTTCTTGGCTCTGCATCAGCTGCATTACGTGTTAAACCAGTTGCAATCACAGTTACGCGTAATTCATCACGCGCATCTGGGTCAAATACTGTACCGTAGAAGATTTCACCTTCATCGAGGTCAACAATCTGGTTAACAACGTCAGTAATGATTTCTGTTTCACGTAATGTGATGTCATCGCCACCAGTAATGTTAATTAATACGCCTTTCGCATTAATAATATTCACATTATCAAGCAATGGGCTACGGATAGCTTGTTCAGCTGCTTGACGCGCACGGTCTTCACCACGGCCCAAACCAGCACCCATCATTGCGTAACCACGAGTACTCATTGCAGTTTTCAAGTCCGCGAAGTCAAGGTTAATGTGACCACGGTTAACTACAAGGTCAAAGATACTACGTACAGCGTTTAACAATACGTCATCTGCCTTTTTATAGGCATCTTTCATTGAAATATCACCATAAACGCTTAATAAACGTTGGTTAGGAATAATAATCAATGAATCAACATGAGCTTCCAGCGCTTCAATACCACGCTCAGCAGACTTTTGACGACGACGGCCTTCAAAGTTAAATGGAGTTGTTACAACACCAACAGTCAAAATCCCCATTTCTTTAGCAACTTCGGCAACAACCGGAGCTGCACCAGTACCTGTACCACCACCCATACCAGCGGTTACAAACACCATGTCAGTCCCTTCAAGGTGCTGACGAATAATTTCACGGCTTTCTTCTGCTGCTACCTGGCCTACTTCAGGGTTAGCACCTGCACCTAGACCGCGTGTACTTTGCTCACCTAACTGAATTTTGAAAGGGGCATTCATACAGTCAAGTGCTTGTTTATCTGTATTAGCACAAACGAATTTAACACCCTGAATATCAGACTGTACCATGTGCTGAACGGCATTACCGCCACCGCCACCTACACCAAATACAGTGAAACGGGCTTGACCGTTGCCATCGTTTAGTTCATCTTCTATAAATTCAAATGAGGCCATGACCTTTAGGGTTCCTAATACATTATGGCAGTCACTTCAGCCCGTATACTGCCTTGATTTTCAAAAATAACTAATTTTAAGAATGCTGTGCAATACCAACCTTGTCAAGTACAGTGGTTTTCTCTTACAACTTCCTAACAATTCTACCAATAAATACATACATCCTAAAAAATGGCTTTAAGTTTGCTATTAAAAGCATTCCAGCCATTCACCATTCGTTCCCATACCGAACGGTCATTTCCCTCTTCAGGCTCCTCAACAGCTTCTTGTAATTCACTTTGGCTAAACATAAGTAAACCAGCTGCTGTTGCATACATTGAGCGGCGTAATGCAGCTTGATGCTGATCATCAGCATACACCTGTAATGGCGGATTACCTAGATGGGCAGACACACCTAACATACGACGCGCCAAACTTACCATACCTTCAATCTGGCAAGCATCACCAGTCAATACAACACCATGATATAGACCATGGATTGCACCGCTTTGTTCGAGTTCTTCGCGAATCTGGCTGAAAATCTCTTCATAACGGGCAATAATAATTTCCGCCAACTCAATTCGGCTAATCGTTTGCGGACCATCAATACCCTGTACTTGAATCATATGGTCAGGCTTAACAGCACTTAGATCAACGCAGCCATGCAGAATCTTAATACGTTCAGCTTCTTCAGTGGTTGTTTGTAACACGGCAGCAATATCACGTGTCACATGCTCACCACCACGCTGTAAGGTGCGTGCTAAAGCCAAACGGCCATCTAAATAAACTGCCAGATTGGTAATACCTGCACCAATATCGACAAGACAGACACCATATTCTTTTTCATCTTTAAGCAAACTTGCCTCAGCCGTAGCCAAGCAAGAAACCACCATTTTCTCAACTCCAATGTTCGCGCCTTTCATCGCACGATCAAGGTTTTGCATAGTGGCAATCGGCATCATCATAAGCTGATAATGACCAGTCATGCTGTGAGCGGTCATATTGATTGGGTTTTGAACCCATTCAGATGAGTCACCTAATTCAAATCCTAATGGGACCGCACTCGCTAGATAATAGTCAGAAGTCACATGGCTTGCTTTTGCCAACTCTAATGCACGTACAACTTCATTGGTTGTAATCACATGTGCCGGGTTAGCAACAGGTGTGCGTCCAGAAGCATAGAAACTTTGTAGCTCGGTACTCGGAATAGATACCCACGCACTATGAATGCGACATTCGGCCATATTTTCCGCTTCAGCAACAGCGTTTTTAATCGCAGCAATGACTTTATCGAGACTTACAATTTTTCCTTTGTTCATGCCTCGATTGCGAGCAGTTGCCATACCGATAACCTGAATGTTATCCGGCGCATGAATTTTTCCAATCAAAACTGAAACTTTATGCGTCCCAATGTCAATCGCAACAACTGAGGGAACAGCTTCACTCATCACTCATACCATTTCTTTGTTGTCTAATACCAGGCAAATTGCCTATTTTAAAGCCACGTATTATGGCTTTGCTTTTGTACCACCTGCAATGCTTGTGTCATCACTCGTTACAACAAACTGACCATTCACGATTTTAGGTGGGGTTGCATTCTTCCATTGAATAGATAATCCATTACGATATCGCAAATCAATGGCTGAGATTTTCGGCCACACAGGTTTTAGGTCAGATTGTGCCAAGTGACTTAAACGTTGCAATTTATTCATTGTTTGATCTTGGTCAACAATAATTCGTAAACCAGAGTCAAACTGCATAAACCAAGTCATTCGCTCTGTTAGATATAACTCTTTTAAACGCAAATTAACAGGATGGAATAACTGATTAATTTCATTATAGCGTCGCATCATCATTTTAGACTGACTTACCGGACCGTGTAGTAACGGAAGCTCAGGATGAAGTCTCGGCTCTGCTTCACTAAATACATCGCCACCATCGCTCAATAAGCGACCTGTTCCCCAACGGGCGATAGCATGTCGAGGCATAACACGAACGCGAATACCATTGGGCCAGGCACGAGATACGACGACTCGGTCTACCCATGAAATTTCTAATGCTTTATCACGAATCTGCTCTAAATCAGATGTAAAGTAGTTATCTTTTACAATCGGCTGCACATATCGCATCACTTGCTGAGTCTCAACTGGAGTTGTTGAACCTACAACTTCAAGTTTTGCAACAGTTGCATCAGTAATAACTTTATATAGTCCGTAAATTCCGACCGCCAAGACTAAAAAGGCAATAACCAGCAACACCCATCCGCCGGCATTGGCAAGTTTTTGCTTGCGCGTAGGCGGTTTTTCATGAATGGAGGTAATTGCCGCACGTTTACGGCGCATGGATGCCGGAAGTTGTGCCATATTTAAGCCGTACCTTCCAATGTTTGCTCAAGAATTGCAACACACAATTCATCAAAGCTATAACCTACTGCTTTAGCAGCCTTTGGTACAAGCGAATGACTGGTCATGCCTGGCACAGTATTTACTTCTAAAAGCCAGAAATTACCTTGCTCATCCTGCATTGCATCAATACGTCCCCAGCCTTCTGCACCTACGGCTTGGAAAGCGCGTAAACATAGAGCTTGTAGTTTTTTCTCTTCAGTTTCGCTAAGACCACAAGGAATGCCATACTCAACATCATTACGTTGATATTTTGCTTCATAGTCATAGAAAGCAACATCTGCTGGTGGCTGCAAACGAATAACTGGTAAAGGCTGACCATTTAAGAATGAAATCGTAAATTCGCGTCCTGTAATCCACTTTTCTGCCATAACTACAGCATCGTGCTGAGTTGCCTTTTCAATTGCTGCCGCAAAATCTTCAGCTTTCTCAACCTTACTCATGCCTACACTTGAACCTTCATGTACAGGCTTGATAATGACAGGCAACCCCAATTCAGCAATCACTGAATCCAAGTCAGTTTCTTTAGTAATAATGCGATACGGTGCGGTTGGTAAATCACTACCTTGCCAGATTTGCTTGGTTTTGACTTTATCCATACCAATGGCAGAACCTTGTACACCCGTTCCTGTATAAGGGATGTTCAACCACTCAAGCACACCTTGGATTTGACCGTCTTCACCACCACGACCATGCAATACAATAAATGCACGGTCATAGTTTACAAGTTCGGTCACGCTACGGTCTTGCGGATCAAATGCCTCAGCCTGAACACCTGAACGTAACAAAGCGTCCAAAACTGCCTGACCACTATCTAAAGACACAGCACGCTCAGCCGATTTCCCACCAAGTAACACGGCAACTTTGCCGAATTTTGTAGCATTTGACACGTTTAAATCCTTAACCCGATAATTCAATACTTTTTGTTTATTTCACATACAAATGGTGCTGTGCAAGTTCTACTGAAATTGCTCCCACGTTACCTGCACCTTGCGTTAATAACAAGTCATTTGGTTGTAACACATTTTGCATGATGTTTTGCAAATTACCTTCAACCGGATCAATCAAAATCGGTTCAACCTGACCACGCAAGCGAATACTACGCGCCAAAGTACGGCTATCTGCACCAACAATTGGTTTTTCCCCAGCCGGATAAACTTCTAGTAATAATAATTGGTCGACTTGAGATAAAACTTCAATAAAGTCATCAAAACAATCACGAGTACGAGAGTAACGGTGTGGTTGGAAAAGCATAACTAAACGACGATCAGGATGGCTCTGACGAGCAGCTTTAATCGTAGCTTCCACTTCTTTAGGATGGTGTCCATAGTCATCGACTAATTTTACATTCCCTTCACCAAGTTCAAATTCACCTTGTACTTGGAAGCGACGTCCAACACCACTAAAACCTTTTAATGCACGGCTAATTGCTTCATCCGAAACGCCTTCATCAGTTGCAACACCAATTGCAGCCAAAGCATTTAAAACGTTATGTAAACCCGGTTGATTAATGGTTAGACGTAACGGCTCACGTCCTTTACGTAATACCGTAAAGTGCGAACGCATACCATCTTGCTCTACATCAATCGCACGGATGTCATTATCTTCATTAAAACCATAAGTAATAACCGGACGGCCTACACGTGGCAAAATCTCGCGGATGTTCGCATCATCGCCACAAACCACAGCCAAGCCGTAGAATGGTAAGTTATGAAGGAACTGTACGAAGGTATCTTTTAATTTATCGAAACTGCCTTCATAAGTGTCCATATGGTCAGCATCAATGTTGGTTACAATCGCTGCCATTGGTTGTAAATAAAGGAAAGATGCGTCCGATTCGTCAGCTTCAGCAACAATAAAGCGGCTTTCACCAAGCGCTGCATTTACACCTGTACTGTTAAGTAAACCACCGATCACATAAGTTGGGTCGAGGTTTTCTTCCGCCAACATTGTCGTCAAAAGACTTGTGGTTGTAGTTTTACCATGTGTACCTGCCACAGCAATACCATGACGGTAACGCATAAGCTCACCGAGCATTTCTGCACGACGTACAATCGGAATACGTTGTTCAATGGCAGCTTTAACTTCCGGATTTTCCGGGTCAATTGCTGTTGACACGACAAGCACATTTGCATTTTTAATATTTTCTGCTTCGTGTCCGATATAGACCTTAATGCCATTTTCTTCTAATTGTTGTGTGGTTTTTGATGCCTTAATATCTGAACCGGAAATTTTATATCCTTGGTTAGCTAACACCTCAGCAATACCACACATACCTGCACCGCCAATTCCCACAAAATGAATGTGTTTGATACGGCGCATTTCAGGCACTTTAATCAGTTTTTTTGCTTGGTTCGCAGCTGTTGTTGGAGACATAGTAAATCCGATTACATTTTTTGGATAAGATCAACCACATGCTGAGTTGCATTTGGTTGGGCATGTTGACGCGCTTTCACTGCCATTTCTGTAAGTAATTGGCGATTCATCAGCGTAGTAAACAATTGATTTAAAACTTCTGGTGTCATAGTCGATTGCTGGCAAATTTTTGCAGCACCGATATCGGCCAGAAATTTGGCATTTGCAGTTTGGTGGTCATCCACCGCAATAGGAAGCGGTACAAAAACTGCTGCAACACCAGCTGTTGCTACTTCTGTCACAGTTAAAGCACCAGCACGGCAAATAATCAGGTCTGCTTCGCTATAAGCTTTCGCCATATCTTCAATAAACGGCAAAACCTGTATGGTCAAATTTGCTGGTGCGTCTGCGTACAAAGCTTGAGTTGCTTCAACCTGTTGCTGACCACACTGGTGAAAAATATTCAGTGGAACTTCAAGTTGTTTTAATGCCGGAGGTAAGCGTTCATTCAGTGCTTTTGCACCTAAAGATCCGCCCACAATTAAAATATTTAACGGCTTATCCGCTTGCTCGCGTTCATCATAACGCCACTTTGGACTTAAGATATCAGTGATTTCACGACGTACCGGATTGCCGGTTGTTACTACTTTTTCGCTAGCAGGAAATGTATTTGGAAACGCTTCACATACCACTTTAGCAACACGGGATAACTGTGCATTGGTAAATCCTGCAACCGCATTTTGCTCATGGATGAGAACAGGAATACCTAATAAACGCGCTGCTAGCCCACCCGGGCCTGCCACATATCCCCCAAAGCCTGCAACAGCATCCACTTTAAGCTGTTTCATATAGCGCATTGCACTAAAAGTTGCTTTTAAAATTTTAAAAGGTGCAGCAAGTTTACGGATCACTCCGTTTCCACGCACACCTTGAATATCAATTTGATAAATTGGAATATTTTGATCTTTTAATAAACGATTTTCCATACCTGTTGGCGTGGCTAACCATGAAACTTGACAACCTTGTTGTTGAAGTTGTTTGGCTACGGCGAGGGCTGGAAAAACATGTCCACCAGTACCGGCAGCCATCATCATGACATGTTTAGGTTTGCTTTGCTGTGAATCGGTCACGGTCTAATTCTTCAACTCAAAAAACAATGGAAATTGTCATCTATTTTTGTAGCCGTTTATTTTAATCCTAAAGCTTCATTAACGAAAAGCGAATTTCACTCGTTTATAACAGAAAGATGTGCTTTTTTGAAAATATGCCTACAAAGCTGTGGTGTATTTAGTATTGTGATTTTATTAATTCATATATTTTCGGGTGATTTCCAATAATAAGCTTAGAAAACCACCCGAACTAGACCGTTATGCTGGACGACCGGCTTCTAATACATCAAATAGGTCATCGGCAATTGATGTACCAAATTGCGCATCAATTTCACGAATACAGGTTGGACTTGTCACATTAATTTCAGTGACATAATTCCCAATTACATCAAGACCTACAAATACCAAACCTTTTTCACGTAAGAAAGGACCAACTTTAGCAGCAATGAGTTTGTCATTTTCTGTGAGTGGACGCGCTTGACCTAAGCCACCAGCTGCCAAGTTACCGCGTACTTCACCATTTTGCGGAATACGTGCCAGACAGTAAGGAATAGGCTCGCCATTTACCATTAAAATTCGTTTATCCCCTTCTACAATTTCAGGAATATAACGCTGAGCCATAATTGGGCGAGTGCCTAATTCTGTAAGCATTTCTAAGGTAGAACCAATATTTACACCGTCTTGGTATAAACGGAAAATACCCATACCACCCATACCATCAAGTGGCTTAACGATCACATCACCGTACTCGGTAATAAATTCGCGAATCAAGCTCTGCTGCGATGTTACAAGTGTTGGCACCTGTAATTCAGGAAATTGCGTAGCAAACAATTTTTCATTGCAGTCACGCAGTGATTGGGGCTTATTAATAATCCATGAACCTTCACGCTCAGCTTGTTCAAGCACGTAAGTTGTGTAGACAAAGTTCATGTCAAAAGGCGGATCTTTACGCATGAGTACAACATCATAAGCCGCGATTGATTCTTTTTTCTTTTCGCCTAACTCATAATAATGGTTGTAATCTTCGAAAACTTTTAACGGAGAGATGAGACCGTAAGCCTTACCTTGATCGATATATAAATCTTGTTGTAATGCATAACCTAACTCATGTCCACGACGGCTCGCCGCCCACAACATTGCCATGGTTGAATCCTTTTTCAGATTTACGGTTTCAATCGGATCCATGACGACAAGTACACGCATGCTCAAGCTCTTCTTAAAATTTAAATTAGCATGAGTATAGCTGAGATTTTTCACTCGTTTTTCTTAATTTTAGTAAAACCTTATCGGTTATTTCTTTATCTTGAATTAAGGTAAATTCAGTTAAACTACTCCCATAAAATATTATTTTTAAAGGCTAAAGATGAAACTTTATCGCTATTTAACCGGACCTGATGACTCTGCTTTTTGTGCACGAGTGACTAAAGCACTTAATCATGGTTGGGAGCTCTATGAAGCGCCTACTATGACTTTTAATGGCTCTCAAGTTATTGTAGGCCAAGCGATTTGCAAAACAATTGATGAAAATTATGATCCAGAAATGGATATTTTAGATGTTCTCAAAAATAATGCGTGATTTTAGAGGGGGCATTTTTATCCATAAAAAGCCCCTCTAAAACCTAATTAACAAGAAAAACTAATGATTCAACTCATACAATTCGCTTACTTTGCTAATTAACTTACTAAAAATCAGTTATTAAAAAATAAATTTGTCATTTTTTAAGGTAATATTTCTTTTATTCTAAACAATTAAATGATTATAATTATCATTTATACTTTTATTTTTGTTAATTGATTTTATTTTTATGTTAAGAATTTCTATACCATCTCCCCAAATGAAGCGTCTTTTCCCGCTAAGCTTACTCAGTTTAATGATTTTAAATATTCAAGGTGCTAACGCCGAGGAATTGATTGACTCCTCATCAAAAGCTGCAGCCACCATGCCAACCATAAAAATCGAGGCCATGAGTGAGCTCGACCCGATTAAAAGCTATATCGATTATGACAAGGCCAATGTCACTCGTAATGGTTTAGATAAAAAAGATATCCCTCAAACCGTTGATACCATTGATGTTCAGAAATATAAAATTTATGGATCGAATGACTTAAGCGTCATGCTGCAAGGTACACCAGGGGTATCAACCAGTTACGATATGCGCGGCGATGGGATCACGATTCGTGGTTTTGGTGCCGACACAGGCGATATTTACCGTGATGGCATACGTGAAAGCGGACAAGTACGCCGCAGTACAGCCAATATCGAACGTATAGAAATTTTAAAAGGCCCCGCTTCGGTTTTATATGGCCGTAGTGCTGGCGGCGGGGTTGTGAATATGGTGAGTAAATTCGCCAATTTTGACTCTAAAAGTTCAGTTGGCGCATATGCGGGTTCATACGATAACTACGGAACAACCGCTGACATCAACCAAGTACTTAATGACAATTTAGCAGTGCGTTTGACTGGAGAATATAGCGAGGCAGGCAGCTTCCGCTCTGGTATTGAAAATAAGATTGAGATGTTTTCCCCAAGCTTTACCTATAAAAATGACGATGGAAAACTGACTTGGACCACACAATATACCTATGACAAATTAGGTCGAGTTCCTGACCGTGGGCCAACACGTAACAACTTGCCTGCAGGAACTTCAATTAAAATGGGATTTGCTCAAGACGGTGATTATGTTGATGATATTTTGCAAGTCGTTCGTACCGATGTGAATTATGAATATGCGCCTGACTGGAACTTCCACTGGGCAGCGAGTTACCGACAAGCAGAACAGAACTTTGACCACTTTTACTTTGGAAATTATTGTGGTTTAGATGGAAAAAACTCAAAGAATGAGGCTTGTACAAAAAAAGGTTACATCGACCAAATTTACTACTGGCAACAAACCAGCAACAAGACCACAACCAATACATTCGATATTAAAGGAAAGTTCAAGACAGGCCAGCTTGAACACCAAATTATGGTCGGTACAGACTGGACTTATGAACAACGAGAACCACGTCTAGCCAATAAAACTCAAAATGGATCGGCCATTTATGGTTACGTTAATCCAATCACTGGTGAACGAGAGTACAGTCGTGGCAATGGCCCATTAAAGATTAGTCAGCATAACTATAATGAAGGCACAACTTACGGCGTATTTATGCAAGATTTAATTGGTCTAAATGACCAACTTAAACTTATGATGGGACTCCGCTACGATTACTTCGACTTTTCAACTACTAACAAAATTAAGAATGAACATCGTAATGTAAAAGACAGTACTTTTAGCCCAAATGTTGGCTTGGTATGGCAACCAGTTCCTGAACATAGCTTTTATACATCTTACTCTAAAAGCTTCGCACCATTTGGTGGACAAATGGGTGTCAACCAAGTTACTGGAAGTACCGATGTCGCGAAAATGGATAAAGAGCCTCAATATAACGAGCAATATGAAGTTGGGGTAAAAAGTGAATGGTTCGATAATCGTTTAAATACTCAATTTTCTGTCTTTGATATTCGTAAAAATAATATTCGCTATAAACCGAACCCTGACAGTGAACCAGAGGTATGGGCAACTGCTGGTCAACATCAATCTCGTGGTCTCGAATTTAGTTTTATTGGCCGTGTACTTGATAATGTCTTTGTTCGCGGTGGGTATGGCTATACCGATGCAAAAGTAAAAGAAGACAAGCAAAATCCTGAACGTGAAGGCAACTATTTAGCAAACACATCTAAGAACACTGGTAATTTATTTGTTCGTTATTTACCAACCGAGCAGTGGTATACCGAGGTGGGCGTGACCTATGTGGGTTCTTATTATCCAAATATTAATAATCAAGTAAAAATGGAAGGCTTCAATCGTGTCGATGCAGCAATTGGCTACAGTGCCGACCCTTGGAATGTCACACTTGCGGTAAATAACCTAACTAATAAAGAGTACTGGCGTTCGGACAGCATGCCAGGCACACCACGTAATGTGTTATTGCGTTTGAATTATCAGTTTTAAGTAAATATTAAAAAGGCATACCCCTATTTAGAGGTATGCCTTTTTGTTTTTAGATACCGTGTTTTCACGGTAAGCTTGCATGTTTGCTAGCGCTTCTTTTTCGCCTTTGGTGATGACTAAATAAAGTCAACGAGATAAGTTGAGCATGGCATCGGAGTGTAAGGAAGTGGAATGTAAAAGATTTTAAATAAATAAAATTAGAGGATTTCGCATCATAATGTCCCATTATGTTAAACGGAGGATTTACTCTGTTGAGTTTTCACAGTTCAGTAACATACATTTTCCATCAATTTTACTAACTAAGCTTATAGGTTTAGATGTTTCCCCATCATCAAAAGATAGCTCAACTAATAAATTTTGATCCTCAAAAGATTCTAATTCTTTAATTAATTGTTTGATGCTTTTGCCCCGTATTATCCACTCTGGCTGTTTAGTCATATTATTCCCAGCTATTAAATATTTCTATAATTAACATAATACAGCTTATCCGAAAATTTAAATTTACTCTTTAAAATCAATATTTTAAAAACATACTCTAGGACTCAGTACATTCGAATGGCTTTTTATTGATTATTTACAATATATGATTATTTTGTAATCGCTATTTCCAATAATTATTTAATTAGATTCAACAAAGCAAAAAAGGAAGCCTTAGCTTCCTTTTTCTACATCTAACTCTTAGATACCATATTTCTCGCGATAAGCTTGCATGTTTGCTAGCGCTTCTTTTTCGCCTTTCGCCTCTAAATAATCCATTAAATCTTTCATGGTAATCAGTGCGTGTACAGGAATTTCTAATTCTTTTTGAACTTCTTGAATTGCAGAAAGCTCACCTTGACCACGTTCTTGACGATCTAATGCCACCAAAACACCTGCAATAGTTGCGCCAGCATTTTTCAAAATCGTTACAACTTCACGAATCGCTGTACCTGCGGTAATTACGTCATCAATAATCCAGACTTTTTTACCTTCAACCGCAGCACCAACTAGAACACCGCCTTCACCATGATCTTTCGCTTCTTTACGGTTAAAGCCCCATGGCACGCTTTTGTTATGGACTTGAGACAAAGCAACAGCAGTCGCAGCTACAAATGGAATACCTTTATAAGCTGGTCCAAAAATCACATCAACATTTTCACATTGTGTTAATTTATCGGCATAGCCTTGTGCTAAAAGAGATAAAGCTTCACCATCGTTGAGTAGGCCTGCATTAAAAAAATAAGGACTCACGCGTCCAGATTTTAAAGTAAACTCACCAAATTTAAGCACACCGCGTGATAATGCGAGTTCGATAAATGCTTGCGGGTGAAATGACACAGGCGTTGTCATGAGGTGCTCCAAATTCACAATTGAGGTTAAATTTTCGCATGATACCAAAGGATCAGTATCCAAGTGATGTAAAAATTCTTCGAGTCGTTTCCATTAACGTAAATGGCTTACGTTCTTCAGTAACGAAAGGCTTACTTGAATGGTTAGAACAATCAGATGCCGATGTCGTATGCATGCAGGAAAGCCGCATTACCCATGAACAATGGACTGAGAAATTTAGACCCGAGGGATGGCATACCCATCTCTTTCCAGCAGAGCGTGCAGGCTACGCAGGTACTGCAATTTATAGCCGCTTACCCTTTGTCTCTATTAAAGATGGTTTAGGGTTTGAATTGGCCGATAGTCAAGGCCGCTTCATTTCTGCCGAATTCGATTTAGGTTTGTCACATCCCGTACATATTGCATCATTATACTTACCTTCAGGCTCAAGTGGTGAAGAAGCGCAAGCACGTAAAGATTTATTTTTAGGTGAATACGCCAAAATCTTGAAACAATGGCGTGATGAGAATAAGTCCATCATTATTTGTGGCGATTACAACATTGTTCATAAACGAATTGATATTAAAAACTGGTCTGGCAACCAAAAGTCGTCTGGCTGTTTACCACATGAGCGTGCTTGGCTTGATCATATTTATGATGAACTTGGCTATGTAGACACCTTCCGTGTTGTAAGAACAGAAGCCGAATTATATTCATGGTGGTCAAATCGCGGACAAGCGCGTGCGAAAAATGTAGGTTGGCGTATTGACTACCACGCATGTTCACCAGACTGGAAAGCGCGCACTGTAAATGCATGGGTCTATAAAGATCAATGGTTTAGTGACCATGCTCCAGTTATTATCGACTATAAAATTCAAGAATAAGTGAACACATGTTCACTTACATTGTCGTTTTTGCTTACAACACATGTCGCTTTTGAGTATTTTTCTTACACATGTTTAACGGCATTATAGCCCCACGGCACAGGGAAGCAGTCAGGATGACGCAAAAGGATAGGACGCCGTAGGAAGATAAAATAAACTTAAGATAAGTTTATTTGCAAGGATGTGACAATGGACGTTGAAATGAGACCCGCATGATCAGGATGATTAAATGCGGGTTTTCTCTTTTCTATCTCTTATTTTTTGCGCTACGTTCTTTTAGTTTTTAATTTATTCTTATTAAGCTCATTATTACCTTGTCTTATGACAATAACATGACATTCTTTTTTGTTTTAATCATTATTTTTCATTTGTTTTAAAAGTATCTGTATAAAGTAGTGCTCAAATGCATTTTGGGTTAGGCTGTGTGTTCTTTCTTTTTGACATGGTCCGATAAAATGTTAAAAATTTATGGTATTAAAAACTGTAACTCGATGAAAAAAGCATTTGATGCTTTACAAGCAAAAGGTTTGAGCTACGAATTTCACGATTATAAAAAACAAGGGATCGATGCCGATACTCTAAAAATCTGGCTAAAAGAAATTGGACAAGATACGGTGCTCAACAAGAAAGGTACTACGTGGAAAAAACTATCTGAAGAAGAACAAACGCGTGCTTTAAGCAGTGAAGATCATCTTATTGAAGCGCTAATTGCTCAGCCAAGCTTAATTAAGCGACCAGTTCTACAGACCTCTAAAGGGTATCTTGTGGGCTTTGATGAAACGGCCTATCAAAACTTAAGCGCATAAAAAAACGAGCCCACTGGCTCGTTTTTTATTTAAGCTTTTAGTTCGCACGAATCCAAGTTTGGTTACGGCCCAATGCTGAAACGCCAATATAACCACGTAATTTAAGTTTCTTACCGCCCTCAGCCAACTCACCTTTTAATTTGTAAGTTTTGCCAGATTTCGGGTCTAAAATTGTACCGTTTTCATAACTGTTGCCACCTACATTTTTTAGATTATGTACAATGGTCACACCTTTAAGCGGTTTGTTTTTATACGGACCTTCACATTTTGTACAAGCGTTTTCTTCACCTGGTGTCAAAATGTTTTGAATGGTTGCAGTTAAGGTTCCATCCTTCTGTTCCGTAAACTTTACTACGGCTTTGGGCTTATTGGTTTGGTCATCAATCGTTTTCCATACCGTTCCGTTTAGTGGGTCAGCCGCATTGGCAAATGCAGCCATACCAACAAGTCCTAAAGCTAAAGCAATCTTTTTCATTTTTGTAATATCCTTGGGTCTTCCAAGACTTCAGTATTCAAAACTCGCAACGATATTGCAATTTTTGAATGTGACTGTTTCGTGTAACCTTGTAACCTTGAAAAATAAAATTTATAGGGAAACAAGTAATTAACATAAGCGGATACTATATGAATATACCTAATGTTTTAAAATATTATTTCACAGAAACATTTCTTAAAACAGCAATTCGTAAACCAAGTCAGTTGAATTTACCTCCAACTGCTCTGCGCCCTATGCTTGAACAACTTTGCCGAGCATTTCCAAAACAAAAAAATGTAACCGTTCGACCAATCCGACTTGCTGGCATTAAGGGTGAAGAAATTAAAGCCCAAGATTCAGCGACCCAGCTTATTTTTCATATTCACGGCGGCGCCTTTTTTTTAGGAAGTTTAAAAACACATCATGCGTTCATGACAGATTTGGCTGCTCGTACCCAAATGCAAATTATTCATGTGGACTATCCACTTGCACCCGAGCATCCATATCCTGAGGCGACTGAGGCCTTATATGATGTCTATCAATCATTATTAGTTCAAGGTATCCAACCTAAAGATATTATTTTATCTGGTGACTCTTGTGGAGCTAATTTGGCTTTGGCACTTTGCTTACGTTTAAAAGAACAACCCGAACTTATGCCAAGTGGCCTGATTTTATTGTCACCTTTTCTAGATTTAACCCTAACCAGTGAGTCTTTAAGATTTAACCAAAAACATGATGCCCTACTTTCTCTTGAAGCTCTTCAGATCGGTATTCAACATTATATTGGCAATCATATTGCGGCAGATGACCCGCGTGTTTCACCTATTTTCGATAACTTAGAAGGTTTACCGCCAACATTAGTTCAGGTCGGTTCAAAAGAAATTTTATTAGACGATGCCAAACGTTTTAGAGAGAAAGCTGAAGAAGCAGGTGTCAAAGTACACTTTAAACTTTACACAGGCATGTGGCATAACTTCCAAATGTTTAATGCTTGGTTCGAAGAAGCAAAACAGGCGATGGCGGATATTGCTGAGTTTGCTCATGAACTTGATAAGACGTAATCAAAATGAAGAAGTGACAAATTTAAAATTTGTCACTTCTTCTTATTTTTCACAATCCAAATCATGAGGTTTAATTTATGAATCATGGTATGTTTAGGTTATGAATCCTTCAAACTCTCCCTCTTTAGGATGATCTGACGAAGAGACATCTCTATTTAGGAGTTCCTTTATTATTATGAAAATTCGTTTAATCACTCGTCCTATAAATAAAATAAAACAGGTGATTCTCGATTTCATCCATCACAATCACATTATTAACTGGACCCCATTACAAAAAAGCGCATTAATGCTTACCCTCGCCTGCGCAATGAATTTCAGTTGGATTTTATGGAAAGGCTATATTTTAATTACTCCTAGTATTTGGCAATGGGCAAATCTATCTTTAGTTGAATCACAAATCTGGCTGAATTTACTGACCTTATTTTTATTAGCTGTACTCATTATTCCTTGTTATCGCTACAAAGACCAAGCTTGGGCGCAAAAAATTGTGCCTTTAATTAGTGTACAAGCCTTTATGCTGATGTTGTGCCACGATGGATATTTAATTGGTAGTATCAGCCCTGCCACAATGGTGGGTTACGTAGGCACTATTGGCGTAGGTTTGGTTTTATTTGAAAGAAAAATTGTTTATAGCGCTTTTATACCTGCAACTATTATTCTAGCGATATGTACATATTTAAGTATGACGGGGGTTATCTCATATGCGCCCCTATTTAATTTTACAGCGATGCGTCATGCCCAAACCAATCCATTTTGGCTAGGAAGTATGCTGTTTTTTATTATGCCTATTTTAGTGGCGTGTTTTATTTTATTTGAAATATTGCTGACCCAATGGCGTCAACGAGAAACCTATATTCAACGTTTAAGCCAAATCGACCCATTAACTAATGTCTTAAATAGACGAAGCTTAAACACTCATCTTGAAGCACTTCATGAGCAACAATTTGATTATGCCGTGATACTTCTTGATATCGATCATTTTAAAAAAATTAATGATATATACGGACATCACCAAGGTGATCAGGTTTTGATTGAAATTGCTCGGTGTCTTTCTGAAAACTTACGTAATGAAGATATTATTGGACGTTTTGGTGGAGAAGAATTTATTTTATTACTTCCTCATACCGATATTATTCAAGCAGAAAAAATTGCTGAACGTTGCCGGCAAGCTTTACAAGAATTGACTATCTTCAATAATCAAAATATCCAAATTCATGTAAGTGCCAGCTTTGGCATCAGCAGTTCCGCATTTGCAAATGACCCCTATCTTGTGATTAGACAAGCCGATCAAGCGCTCTATGCTGTAAAGGCCTCTGGGCGTAATCAAGTACGCACTTTTCACCAACTACCTCAGATCAAATCAATTTGAATCTTTAGCTTTTGATAAGCTTGCCAGCTGTTGTAAAAGCTCTTGCTGACTAAATGCGCCTGTTAAACGTAAAGAACGAATTTCTTGCTGTTGCTTGTTTAAAAAGAGATACGTAGGAGGCCCAAGAATATTCCATTGTTTGAGTAGAGCTTCATGTGACTGGTCATAATGACTCAAATCAAGTTTAATGAGATAGTAAGGCGCAAGAGCCATCTGAACCTCAGGTGCTTTTAAAATACGATGTTCAATAGGCTGACAAGCCACGCACCAATCGGCATAGACATCAACTACAATAGCCCGATCAGCAGGAGCTGCTGCTAAAATCTTTTGAAAGTCTGCTGCCGTGGTCGCCACATGCCACTCAGCCATATGCTCAGAATTTTGCAAGCTACGATTTTGAATATGTTGATACTGGTTATAAACCACAAATGGCGTTACCAATAAAAGTAGGAGCACATAAAGCCACTGTAACTGCCCTTTTTTCCAAAAAAACTGATACAGCGCATAAATAATAAAAGCCAGCCCTAGCAATAAACTAAGCACTTGCATCCCCCAATCTGGTAATAAAGGGCGGATGAAATAAAGGCTTAACCCCAACATCAGAAAAGCAAAAATCACTTTAATCTGATGCATCCAGTCGCCCGCTTTAGGTAAGAACTTTGCACCTAAAACACTCGCGATGAGTAAAGGTATTCCCATGCCAAAACCGAGACAGAATAAAAGCAAAGCACCTTGCCATTGGTTCTGGGTTTGAGAAATAAATAATAAAGTTCCAGCCAAAGGCGCAGTCATGCATGGACCAACCAAGAGCGCAGAAACCACGCCCATAACGCCTGCACCAACTAAAGTGCCGCCTTGTTGCATGGACTGAATACGATCAAGGCGATTTAACCAAGTTTGCGGTAACCGAAGCTCAAAAAGCCCAAACAGATTTAGTGCAAAAACCACAAACAACAAACTAAACGCAATAAGAGTAGCAGGCTGTTGTAGCCAGCGTTGGAAATTTAAACCCGCTGAAGAAGCAATCAAGCCTAGACCTGCATAGACCAATGCCATACTACACACAAAAGTAAGTGCAATCGTCCAAGCTTTTAAACCTTTGTGATCTCGGATAATTAACGAAGTTAAAATCGGCAGCATTGGTAAAGAACATGGCGTAAATGCAAGCAGCATGCCTAAACCTAAAAATAATAAAACACCATACCAAAGCGAGTGTTCAATTAGCTTTGCTGACCAAACCTGATCTTGGGCAATCTCTGGAGCAGCTCTTTCTGCTTGAGTAGTTGAACTCTGATTCTCTAAAGACTCCGTAGAGCTTGATGCTTGGGTATTTGCCAAATCTAATAAGCGTTTTGGTGCTGCACCTGCCTGATTTTGCAGACCGACCAGACCATCTGCATCAGTTTGAAACTCAATAGTTTGTGGAGGATAACAAATACGGTCTTTGGCACAGCCTTGCCAAGTTACTGTGTAGTGCTCTGAAGGCTTGGTTTTAATCTGGAAGTTGACTTGATGGTAATAAACTTGGCTTTGGCCATAGTTCTCATCATATTGAGAAACTGCTTTAGGCAAATTTAAAGTTAAAGGCTGATTGCCCTGTTGTACGGTAAATTTATGCTGATATAAATAATAATTCGGCTGAATCTGCCACGATAACTTTGCGGTATGCGATTGTGGTGATTCAACCGAAAATGAAAAAGCCTGTTCGGGTGACAATAACTTATCTTCTGCAAAGACAAACTGACTCAATACAAAAGTAGCGGCTACTAGAAAATAAATAATTCCCTGAGAAATAAGCTTTTTCATCAATAATAATGAGTTCAAGTTAGTCTGATCAGAATAAGAATGCCATGCCTAAGCCACCTTTGTAGCTCTTATCTTGACCTTCTAAGTCCACACCAATATTTGCATCAAGTTGAGTGCGGTTATTTACTGCGTAAACTAAACCTGTCCCTAAACCATATTGGTAGTCTTGGCTTTCAGCTTTACGATAAACAAATTCAGAATATCCTGAGAGTTTGCCCGCAATCTTATAATTGATGGTTGGAATTGCAGTCACTGCCCAGTTACTGTTTTGTACTTCATAACGCATGGTAATAGAAGTATCCAACAAATCATTATATTTATAAGCTACTGCTGAACTTAAACTATATATATCGTCATGGGCAGTAAACTCATCATTACCTGTTGCAATGACAGCTTCAGCCAATACAGCCATTGTTAAATTTTCATCATTTAAATCAATCGCTTTTTTTAAGCCGATGCTTACATCGCCAAAACCTGAGTTATCCGTTTTTTTACCAGCACGTTTAGTTTGAGTCCATGCCGGACCTTGCCAGCCTAATTGCAATTCCAAACCATCAGCTAAACCTGTACGGAATAACATATCCTCATTTACAGTAACTGTTTTTTCTTTAACGCCATCAACAGTTGTCTCTGTATAGGTTGCACTTGGTAAACCTTGTTCCCATGCTAATTTACCAACTGGCGTAATGCCTGTTCCAAAGCCTGAACCCGGACGATCAAACGAGAACTCTGCGGCAAAAGTACTTCCTGCAGCAACAGCGGTCAGAGCAAAAGTTAAAATTTGAAATGTTCTCATTCTATTATCCAATCAAGTAGTTAATTCTTTTGACATTTTTGCTCCGTGACGGCGCAATAACTCTAGTGTTTCACGCTCTTCTTGAAGCGCTTCTGACCAATCTATTTCATCAAAATCACAATCAAAGAACAACTGACTGATTGAAGATAAAATGGTGAGTCCTTCTTCATCACGTGTGTTTGGATCAACTTTTTCATCTAGCAAGCGCTGAACTGCTGGTGCACATGCCGAACTTGCTGCATCCCATAGTGGACCATAAAACTCTTCTGCATCCCAAAGATGAACATTTGCCTTTGCCTGAATGAGAGCTTCAAGAATATCGAGATAAACTTGCAGGGCTTGCTGTTTTTCTTCTTGTGATAATGGAGTCCCCGCTTCATACGCTTCAGAGACGTCTTCCCACCATTTAAAAATTCCATCACAAATAATGGACACTGGCGGTCCTTGTTCCGGATCAATGAAATTCGGATCAAGACCCTCAGCAAGTAATTTTTGTACTTGCGCGAGTTCTAATTCTTCTATGGCTTTAATTAAAGCCTGCTGTTGGGTGGTTAACATGACCATCTCTCAAAAATATATTAGCGCTATTATGCCTAATCTCTACTGAAGATTTTAGAGGTCAACGCTATTGCATTGCAAACCTAAAGTTGTGAAGAGTTTTTATTGGTCTTTTTATGTCTTCATAAAAAAAGCCCCGAAGGGCTTTTTAGTGTTTTTTAAACTTCATCATCAATGAATTCTGGTTGACCACCTCTCGGGTGTTCTTTTTTCTCAAAGGTATGTTCAAGGCTACGTTTTAGCTTTTCAATCGCGCCATGAATTGAAGCGTCAATATTTCCTGCTTTATGGTGCACTGCAACTGGTTTTAAGCCAGAAGGACGTGCTTCGATCATACAGTGGATATCTTTGTCTCCACCTTTGTCCCCATTTTCATCACTAAAATGAACCGAGAAATGTGTAATACGTTCGCTATGACGTTGGAATTCTTGAGTAAGTTCTGCACGTACATAAGTAATTAAACGTTCACTATTATGGATGTTTTTATCTGTGCGGATTTCAATATTCATAAATACCATCCTCTCTTTCTTACTGTGGATCTTTTCTATGCAAAACTTTTTTATGTTGGCATGTTTTAAGCATGCATGAACTGACTTCAATTGTACATTTTGATGGTGTAATGGTTTGTTATCTCCTGACTTAAACGTACTGCTTTTAATTTATTTTGAAGATCTTCATACCTTCAATATCAGTCCATCTATAAAAATATGCAAGCTGATTTTTTAAATTTTTATGAAAAATTGAACAAAAGGAGAGCAATTGTGTCCGAATCTTATCTATCTGGAGCAGAACTTATTGAGCAGATTCAAAAGTCTCCTTATTCACGTGATTTAATCGGTTATCACGGACAGCCTCCAGAGGTGAAATGGCCTAATAATGCTAAGGTTGCCGTGCAATTTGTGCTGAATTATGAAGAAGGTGGCGAAAAACATATTGAACACGGCGACGAAGGTTCAGAGCAGTTTTTATCCGAGATTATTGGCGCTGCAAGTTACCCAGCCAAACATATGTCGATGGACTCTATGTACGAATATGGTTCACGTGCTGGTTTTTGGCGCATTCATAGTGAGTTTCAACGGCGCAAGCTCCCCATGACCATTTTCGGAGTAGCAATGGCGCTTGTTCGCAACCCTTATATTGTAGAGGCAATTAAACAGGCCGATTACGATGTGGTTTCTCATGGCTACCGCTGGCTTCATTATCAAGAGACAGATCTTGAAGTCGAAAAACAGCATATGGAGCAAGCCTTATCTGTTTTAGAAAACTTGTTTGGAAATAAAACTATAGGTTGGTACACCGGACGTGATAGCCCCAATACGCGTCAGTTGCTTGCAGAGTTCCCGCAAATACAATACGACTCTGATTATTATGGTGATGACCTGCCTTTTTGGACCACACTTACCGATACGGCGGGTGCGTCACGACCTCATCTGATTATTCCTTATACTTTGGAATGTAACGACATGAAGTTCTGCTCCCCAGGTGGATTTAATAGCTCAGAACAGTTTTTTCAATATTTAAAAGATAGTTTTGATGTGTTGTATGCCGAGGGAGAAACTGCACCAAAAATGATGTCTATTGGAATGCACTGCCGTATTTTAGGGCGTCCGGGTCGTTTTAAAGCATTACAAAGATTCCTAGACTATATTGAAATGCATGATCGTGTTTGGGTATGTCGCCGTCAGGATATTGCAGAATATTGGTATAAAAATCACATAAATCAATAATTGATTATTAATTTTCCAAATTCTTAAGCAAATCTCAGATCACTCTTGGCACTGTTATTGCTAAAACTCTATATCACGACAACGAGTTTAGGAATAACAGTGTTTTTAGCCGAGTTTAATCAAGCCCCGCCCGACCAACTCAAGACTCTGTTAAACAACTGCGTCCATATTCCTGTATGGGCCGAAAAAATTATTTCAGAACGTCCCTACTCATCAACATCAGTACTTTTAGGGTATGCAGAACAATTAAGCCACACATGGTCATGGCAAGAGATTCAGGCCGCATTAGCCACCCATCCAAAAATTGGTGAAAGACAGGCAAAAAAACAGCTCAATGCAAAAGAGCAAAATTTTTCAGCCCAAGAACAAGCTGGCATTTCCTTAGATGAACAAACACAACAAGCCCTGCTGCAAGGTAATATCGAGTATGAGCAGAAGTTTGGTTTTATTTTTCTAATTAAAGCCGCAGGCCTCAGTAGCGACGAGATTTTAAAAAAACTCCATCAACGTCTTCAAAACAACTTAGCTATTGAAAAAACAATTGTACATGAGCAACTCGCTGCAATTGCTCTATTACGTCTATCTCAGGAAGTACAAGCATGATCAGCACTCATATTTTAGATACGAATTTAGGTAAACCAGCTGCACAGGTCGAAGTAAAGTTGTTTTATGCAGCCACTCATGAACTGATAGCGACTGCAATTACCAACCAAGATGGGCGAGTGAGTGATTTTGGAATAAAAAACTTAGGTAAAGGTGCTTATCAACTTGAATTTGAAGTTGCCCCTTATTTTTCATCACAGCAAATCAAAACTTTTTTCCCCCGTGTTTGTATCCAATTTTTCATAGAAGACATCAACCAGCATTACCACATTCCCTTACTCATTAGTCCGTTTGCTTATTCCACTTATCGCGGTAGCTAACTCAAATATAAATAGGAGAAAAATATGAATCATCAGCAAAAGAATGCGATTTCTCCAGAGCATGAATATTTAGGAATTGCCAAAAGTTTTGCTTACGGCTTACAGCATGTACTCACCATGTATGGGGGCATTGTAGCCCCGCCGCTGATTATTGGAACAGCAGCTAGCTTAAGCGCAGCACAAGTCGGAATGCTCATTGCAGCGGCCCTATTTGTAGGCGGATTGGCAACTCTCATACAAACCATCGGAACCAAATATTTAGGGGCAAAATTACCTCTGGTGCAGGGTGTGTCTTTTGCTGGTGTGGCAACCATGGTTGCTATTATCACTACAGGCGGTGGTTTACCTGCTGTCTACGGTGCGGTTATTGCCGCATCTTTAATTGGACTATGCCTTGCGCCTTACTTTTCAAAAATTATTCGTTTTTTCCCACCTGTTGTGACGGGATGTGTCATCACGATTATTGGGTTATCTCTGTTACCCGTTGCGATTCGCTGGATGATGGGTGGCAACAATAAAGCACCTGATTGGGGTAGCGTCGAGAATATCTCTTTAGCTTTGCTGACCTTAGGCATTGTGATTATTCTAAATATGCTGCCACAAGCAAGTATTCGCCGTTTATCAATTTTGTTGGCTATTGTTGCTGGTACTACCCTTGCCTACTTTATGGGTTTTGGAGATTTTAGTCAGGTGAGCTCAGGCGCATGGCTGCAATTTCCACACTTATTTGCATTTGGTTTACCAACTTTCGAGCTAAGTGCAATTTTATCAATGCTAATCGTTACTTTGGTGATTATGACGGAAACTACAGCCGATATTATTGCTGTCGGAGATATTGTAGGAACCGAAGTCGATTCAAAACGTATCGCCAACGGCGTACGTGCAGATATGTTTTCAAGTGCGATAGCTCCTATCTTTGGTTCATTCATGCAAAGTGCTTTTGCCCAAAATGTTGGACTGGTGGCAATTACAGGTATCAAAAGCCGCTTTGTCGTGGCAGCAGGCGGAGTCATTCTGATTATTTTAGGTCTATTACCTGTTATGGGCCGCCTTATTGCGGCAATTCCTATGCCAGTACTTGGTGGTGCGGGTTTGGTCTTATTTGGTTCGGTTGCAGCGAGTGGTATTCGCACTTTGGCAAAAATTGATTATAACGATCAGAAAAATTTGATTATTGTGGCAACTGCTTTATCAGCTGGGATGATTCCAATTATTAACCATGAATTTTATGCTCATTTCCCAGTTTGGGTACAAACTTTGTTCCATTCGGGTATTAGTTCGACTTGTATCTTTGCTATCTTATTGAATTTGTTATTTAATCACTTACCTTCATTTCGCAGCTCGCGTACCCCTCATTTAAGCCAAACAATAAACACACGAAATACACATTAATGAGTTAGTTTTTTAGCGCCCCACTTCGGTGGGCTTTTTTTAACCGTTGATCAAATTTGGCTTCATTTTTGCTTAAGACCCTGTATCCTTAGCGTGCTTTATTTGGGGGGAGATCATTTAAATGCAATTAAAGCAACTTGCGGCGACTTGTGCCTTGTTATCTGCAACTGCCATGGTTCAGGCAAAACCAATCTGGCAAGATTTTAGTGTGACTGGACTTTATGGTGAAAACTATGAAGTTGTAGATGACAAAGAAACTACGATTACTTTGGAATATGCAGCAAAAGTTAAATATGCTGATGTATTTTTCTTTATGGACCGCATGCGTGGCGAAGATGACTATAAAAGTACTTACTTTGAGTTATCACCACGTTTAAGCTTAGGTGAAGTTTCTGGCAAAAAATTGACATACGGCCCAATTAAAGATGTGCTCATTAGTACCACTTGGGAAAGTAATACTCAAAACGGCAATAACTTTGACAACTTCTTGTATGGTTTTGCAGTTGATTTAGATATCCCATATTTCCAATATGCGAATTTAAACTTCTACCGTGCGAACAATGAAAAAACTGACGACGATTATCAAATGACATTCGTTTATGGCATTCCATTTAAAATCGCATCTGAAGATTTCTTGGTTGATGGTTTCCTAGACTGGTCAACCGCTGAAGATGACCATGCGAGTGAGTTGAACTGGACAACTCAATGGAAATGGAATGTAGGTAAACACATTTCTCCTGATACACGTCTATACCTCGGTATCGAGCACTCAGTGTGGAATAACAAATTTGGTATTAAAGGTGCCGACGAGAATAACGTCAGTGCTTTGGTTAAATACCATTTCTAAAATTTTTATTTAGAAGATAAAACAGCAAGGAAAATCCTTGCTGTTTTTGTTTTTAATCGAGTGGATTACCCACAATATTGCTAATAATTCCCTGCATAATATGTCCGCCTTGTTCACGGCGTAGTTCCGCATACCATGCCTGCGTGACCGTTTCATCTTTCATATGCGTTACGTCACAGCGTTTGCGCGCACGAAGCACCAATTCATTGGCACGTTCATTACGCTTGTTTTGATAGCGGCGTAAAGCATCCTCTAGTCCCAAAGTGTTAATTTGCAAAGACCGCGCTAAATAAATCGCGTCTTCCATAGCTTGGCAACCGCCTTGCCCAATATCAGGTGTCGTGCTATGTGCAGCATCACCTAAAATCACCACACGACCTTTATAAAACTGTGTGAACGGTTCAATATCATGGATTTCTACCCGATTGGTTTTTTGCGGGTCTAAGCGTTCAATAAGCTGCTGCACTGGCTGACACCAATCAGCAAAATATTGTTTTAAAAGTTTTTTATATTCATCCCGATTATTCTCTAACCCTGCTGGTAAAGGTACATCTAAAAAGAAATAAAAACGTCCATCCGCAACTGGCATCAGAGACGCGCGCTTGCCCTCTCCTACATAAGTCGTCCATTGCTGAGCTGGTGCTAAATCTTCGGATATTTCAACCAGACCATTCCAGTTCACATAACCTGCATAGCGACGTTGTACCTGCTGACCTAACACATAGGCCCGAGTCATTGAATGCGTACCATCTGCCCCTATGAGTAAATCAGCCTGTGTTGAGCTACCATCAGCAAAATGAACCTCTACAAAATCAGCTTTATCTTCAAGGCCTACCATTTTTTTGCCTAAATAAATCTGATCTCGACCAAACTCATCCATTAACATGTTTTGTAAATCGGCACGTGCAACCGGATAAGGGCGTTGTCCTACTTCTTCAATTAATGGTCGTAAACTGAATTGTGTCATCACATCTCCAGTTAAACCATCTACATAGGCCAAGTCATCCATTTGTCCACCAAGTTTGGCGATTTTCTCGGTTAATCCCAGATAATTTAGACATTTCACCCCATTCGACCACAGCGAAATTGCCGCGCCGACCGGAAGAATCTTTTCAGTTTGCTCAAAAATACGAACTTGGTGACCAAATTTCTTTAATGCAATGCCTGTGGTTAGACCTCCCATTCCCGCACCAATAATCACCACATTCATAACACGCTCCTATAGATATTCACCTATAGGGTGCTTATGCTAAAAACATGCCATCGTTCAAAATTTATTTAGCTTTTCCACAAAACTGGCATGCACCATGCTTATATATTTATGTATAAAGCTCATCTCAACACGCTCAGTGTGAGTGCAGTTTTAAATGAAAAATCATGTTTTTAACAAGAAATACGGATACCCCATTATGGCAACATTGCACGCTCCAGCTTTTGAACTTCCTGAAATTTTGAATACTAAAACAAATTTGGCAGATGCCCGAATTGGTGCACAAGTGATTGAGTGTTCAGATGATTTCTTTGCCGAAGCAAAGCGCATGCTGCAATTTGAAGCACCTATTTTTGTTGAAGATAAATTTGATGATCATGGCAAATGGATGGACGGTTGGGAGACCCGCCGTAAGCGTCATGCAGGCTATGACTGGTGTATTGTGAAACTAGGTGTGAGTGGAAAAATCAGTGCACTTGATATCGACACCACGTTTTTTACAGGAAATTATCCTGCTTCTGCCTCATTAGAGGCATGTTATGCACCAAATGGTGACCTTACTGGGGCAAAGTGGCAGAGTATTTTAGAAAATACCGAGCTAGGGCCGAGTCAACATCATATTTTTATGGTCAATAATGATGCAATTTTCACGCATATACGCCTCAATATTTTCCCAGATGGTGGTGTTGCCCGTTTACGCGTTTATGGTGACGTTCATATTCAGGTGACCGACCACGAGCAGACTCTCGATTTATTGGCCTTAGAAAATGGCGGTCGTGTAATTGCTTATAGCGATGCGCACTTTGGACATCCACGTAATTTGATTAACCCAGGCCGTGGCGTCAACATGGGCGATGGGTGGGAAACCAAACGCCGCCGTGCCCCAGGTTATGACTGGTGTATTCTTGCACTGGGTAAAAGCGGAAAAATTGAAAAAATTGAAATTGATACGGCGCACTTTAAAGGCAACTTTCCTGCTGAAGTTTCTATTCAGGCGGTCTACCTTGAAAATGCAACCGATGCACAGCTGATTCCACAAAGTATGTTTTGGTCTTACTTACTTGAAGCCCAACCTATGCAAATGGACCATATTCATGAATATGTGAATGAAATTTTACAGTATGAAAAAGTCTCGCATATCCGTATTAATATGATTCCGGATGGTGGTATTAGCCGTGTCCGTTTATGGGGAAAAATTGCCAAGTCATGATCATGAAGAATATTCAAATTCAGCCTTTAACCATTGAGAACTTTCAGCCCTTCGGAGAAGTCATTTGTTGTGACGGACATGATTTTTTTCATATTAATGATGCACACACCGAGCGCTACCATGCGCTCGTCGAAACTGAATTTGAAGGCGAAGCAAAGGCAGGAATTAGTATTTTCCGAAATATTAAGGCCAGTGTGTTACCTATGGAAATTTCAATGCTAGAGCGCCATCCGAAAGGCTCTCAAGCATTCATTCCATTACAGGAACAAAAATTTTTAATTATTGTGGCCCCTGCTTTAGATGAAAATACTCCTGATATTTCAAAACTATGTGCTTTTGTTTCGGATGGCAAGCAAAGTATCAATTATCGGGCAGGTACTTGGCATCATCCTTTGCTTACCTTTGAAGCGCCGAGTGATTTTGCAGTAGTGGATCGAATTGGAGGCGGTACAAATTGTGATATTTTTCAATTTCCCCATCCGATAAAAATTACTGTCTAAATTAAAATAGACAGATCTGTCTATTTTTTAATTTAATAGTAGAACCCGTTGTGGTGATTTTCAACAATTTAGATTTACACAAAAAATCCCCGCCATTTGAGCGGGGATTTTTCATTTATTTTTAAACCGTAATATCAGCTAAGTTGCCCTTCTGCTCAAGCCATTGCTTACGGTCTGCTGCACGTTTTTTTGCAAGGAGCTTGTCGAGTAAACCTGCCGTTAAATGTGCATCATCTAGATCAAGCTGAACCAAACGACGGGTGTTCGGATCCATTGTTGTTTCACGTAATTGAATTGCGTTCATCTCGCCCAACCCTTTGAATCGGGTAATTTGCGGATTCTTATTGCCTTTAACATTTTTCAAAATGGTTTCAAGCTCTTCATCATCTAGCGCGTAATGGACATCTTTACCAATGTCGATACGGAACAATGGTGGCATTGCTACATACAAATGCCCTTCTTCAACCAATGCTGGAAAATGTTTAACGAATAAAGCGCAAAGCAAAGTCGCAATGTGTAAACCATCCGAGTCGGCATCGGCCAAAATACAGATTTTGCCGTAACGTAATTCAGATAAATCATCACTACCCGGGTCTACACCAATTGCAATGGCAATGTCGTGAACTTCCTGAGAAGCAAGTACTTCATCTGAAGAAACTTCCCATGTATTTAAGATTTTTCCACGAATTGGCATGATGGCCTGAAAGTTCTTATCACGCGCCTGCTTTGCACTACCGCCCGCAGAGTCACCCTCAACAATAAAGAGTTCACTTTCTTCACGCGTTTGGCCCACGCAGTCCGCCAGCTTACCCGGTAAAGCCGGGCCAGAAACAATCTTTTTACGCTCAACTTTTTTCGCAGCTTTTAAACGGCGCCCTGCTTTAGAAATTGCCATTTCAGCAAGTTGCATGGCAATTTCAGCATGCTGGTTTAGCCAGAGCGCAAACGCATCTTTAGCAATATTTAAAACTATATTGGCAGCTTCACGACTCGAAAGACGCTCTTTGGTTTGACCAGAGAACTGTGGTTCTTGGAACTTAAGCGATAAAATATAGTTCACGCCATCCCAAACATCTTCAGCCGAAAGTTTAAGATTACGTGGTAATAAATTACGTAACTCACAGAATTCACGTAGCGCTTCGGTCACCCCCGAACGCAAACCGTTCACATGAGTACCACCTTGTGCAGTTGGAATCAGGTTGACATAACTTTCTTGAACCTGTTCGCCACCCTCTACATTCCAGCAAATTGCAAACTCACACGCGGCACGATCTGCTTGGCCACTGCTTACAAATGCAGGGTTTGGCAAAATTTCACGATCTTGTAATTCATCCATCAAATAATCGACAAGACCATTTTCAAATTGCCATTCGATTTTTTCATCATTAATTTGATCGATATAAGTGATTTTTAAACCAGCAGCTAGAACAGCTTTGGCTTTTAAATTATGTTTGAGTGCTTTTAAAGCAAATTTTGGGCTATCAAAATATTTAGCTTCAGGCCAGAAACGTACCGTAGTTCCTGTCGCACGTTTAGGTGCTTTACCTTCTAATACCGCTAAAGGAGCAACGGGTTCACCTTGCTCAAATGCCATCTGGTATAAATTACCCTGACGCTGAACTTCTACCTCAACACGTGTAGATAAAGCGTTTACAACCGAAATCCCCACACCATGTAAACCACCTGAAAACTGATAGTTATCGGTACTAAACTTACCGCCAGCATGCAGCTTGGTTAAAATGATTTCGATACCACTTTGGCCATATTCAGGGTGAATATCGACTGGCATACCACGGCCATTATCTTCAACCGACAACGAACCATCTTTATAAACCGTGACACAGATTTTGTCGGCATGACCAGCTAAGGCTTCATCGACAGCATTATCAATAACTTCTTGGGCTAAATGGTTAGGACGAGAAGTATCGGTATACATCCCCGGACGACGACGAACAGGGTCTAAACCGGAAAGAACTTCAAGCGATTGAGCCGTATATTGTGTCACGTTGTACGTTTTCCTTATTTGATGGTGTGCGCAAAGAATTCGATCACTAAGGGTAATTTTTCTTCAAAATCTTCCATGGCATGATTGCCATGAGCATCCGTCAAAATCAATGAGGATGGTGTTGCAGCACTATAATAGCGTTGTGCTTGACGATAATCCAAAATTTCGTCGCCTTGTTGCAACAAGACGAGTATTTTGTCAGCATTTTCAGGCTGTTTCAGTTCCAGTTGTTCTAACTGTCGTAACTGAACATGATCAATTGACCATTGATCGTTCACCTTATAAGGCATGCTTTCAACTTGAAATAACTCATCAAACAGCTTCCATGGTTGCATAGCAGGGTTAATCAGTACAGCCGGAATATTATATTTCGCGACAAAATATGTCGCAAAAAAACCACCAAGACTACTGCCGACTAAAGCCACCTCTTGTAAAGACTCAATCAGCTCTGAAACCTGTGCTACTACCTGTTCCGGAGATCTATTTAAATCTGGCAAATGCACATTTATGTCCAATTCGCTACAATACTGCTTAAGGCTGAGCCCTTTAATTGAAGAAGAGCTACTATTAAAGCCATGGAGGTAGATAATATTCATATATTTTCCCTCTAAATTGAGAATAAACTCACATTTTTGTTCTCAGTTTGTATATAAAAACACTATTGTCAGACAAGAAAAACCACTCAACTTACCATTCATCAGTATTTTAAAAACATGTGTTATTTAAACTACTAAGATGGAAACGTTAGCTGCCGTTCATAAAAAGTACAGCTTAAAACGTCGGTTATAACGTAAATGGGGAAAAGATATGCCGAGCTTAACACCGTTACATGAAACTTATTGTAAATGGGATCGTACGCCACCTAGTCAGGCCGACGTACTAGAAGGTTTAGCTCAACTGTTCAGTACCAGCTTAAATGGTGTACATGAATTAATACAAGTCATTAATATTGAAGTATTAAAAAATGCTTTTGGTATTAGTGCCCAAAATGCTAAAAATTTCCAAAAACGGCCCGCTGTCCAAAAGGCATATCAGTTTTCTTATGGTGCCTTACAAAAATATGGTAGTTGTTTTTTAGCACCAGGGTTACGTCGTATTATTGAAAAATTTCCAACCCTTCATGAGAAGCCATTAACACCAACCCTTCATTTTTTAGTAGGAGTGTTAAATGGTATTTTCGGAGACTATCTACTTAAACAGCACAGTCCCCTCGCATTGCCAATGGTTCTATACGACCACTACGGTGCAATCCAACAAGGCGAACTTGCAGGCCGTATTGTAATTTTGGTTCATGGTTTGTGCATGAACCATCTTACTTGGTCAAATGCACATTATGGCGGGATTGGTGAGCGTCTGTTAGCGCAGCGTGATCACAACACGATGCTGTATTTAAATTACAACACAGGACGCCGCATTTCAGCCAATGGTCGCAGTTTCTCAAATTTATTAGAAGATTTAGTACAGCGTAATCCAAGAATTACTAGCATTGATTTAATTGGTCATAGTATGGGTGGACTGGTTTCCCGTAGCGCACTGTTTTACGGTAAACAAAATATGTACCAATGGATTCATATGGTCGAAAACCTCGTCTGTATTGGATCTCCCCACCACGGTGCAGTGCTTGAGCGTTTTGGATTTGCACTACAAGATCGGCTAGGCGCTTTTCCATTTGTTGGCCTAATTGGTCAGTTGGTTAACATCCGTAGTAATGGGATTTTAGACCTACGCCATGGTAGTGTTCGAGATGATGACTGGGAATACATGGATGCCCGTATTGGTATGATGGATGACAACCGTGCTCCGGCTCCTCTACCTTCCCATATCAATACCTTTTTGGTGGCAGGAACACTCGAGTTTGAAAAGGTGCGTAATAAAGCGCTTACCGTGATTGGCGATTACTTAGTGAGTGTAAAAAGCGCACTAGGTGAACATCCTAATCCACGTTTTCAGCTTAAAGTTCCAGATTCACATAAAGCGGTGTTTTATGGCTTAAATCACTTTGAAATTCAGTATCACTCAAGTGTTGCCGAACAGATTACTCGCTGGTTATATCCTCATGTGAATGATTATGTGCAAGACGGTATTCAAACCCATATTATTGATATGCCGAATTATACGCTCGAAGATTTAGAAGGAATTGTAGAGACGTAAAAAAAGCCCAACTTATGTTGGGTTTTTTTACGTTTAAATTATTTTAAAAATAGCCCTATATCAATTATTTATCTTTATAAAATAGGTTATCTTTGATATCTAAAACGTCATCGGAATAAAGATAATATTTTCCTTCCTTAAAGACTACTTTTCCTAACTTTTCACCACTTTGAACTTTAAAGAAATATAGTTCGTTATTTTTCTCTTTCACTTTGCATATATAAGATTTATCAACTTGAAAGCCAGCAACAGAATACTCACACTTTTTGGGTGTTAATGCTAAAACAGATTCTATCGTCGCAACATTTCCACCTGATAGTTCTTCAGAACTATAATAATGATAAGTACCATACCACTTATCTGCATTTGCAAATGTGTTAGTAGAAAGAACTAGGAATAATAAAAAACAAAAATTTTTCATTTAATTAATTTATAAACAATCAAGTCAAACTATTATAACCAAATTACAATACAATAAAATATTTAATAATTTTATAAATCAACTATTAAAATACTCTTTTGAAAATTAATTCTTATCACTATTAACAAATTTAGAGAAATATATGAAGGAAATTGTTGTTTTTGATTTGGATGGGACATTACTCTCGGGTGACTCTACAAGGACATGGTTAACAGATAAATTGAAATCTAATATTTTTAGATTTATCGGAGCACTTATTGTTACACCTATCGCTTTACCTCTTATGAAATTTAAGAAATATAAATCTAAAGGTGCGTCATTGTATTTATGGATTGCAACGTATAGCTTGAACGAACAAGAATTAGAATACAGCTTTAAAAATTTCTCTAAGAATATCAATGAAACTACTTTCAGTTCATTATATTGGTTTGAGCAAGGTATAGCCGAAGTTAAAGATCATTTAGCCAATGGAAGAATTGTGTTTATTGCCACGGCTGCACCAGAAAAGTTAGCAAAAGTTTTACTAGATTCTATTAATCTAAATGTACAAATCATTGGTACTCCTTTACAAAATAAACTAGGAGGATGGGTAAGTGGAATACATTGTAGGGCTGAAGAAAAAGTAAAAAGATTGAATAAGCTTGATATCAAACAACCTTGGTTTGCAACATACAGTGATGATATTGAAGATGACTTACCTATTTTGATTGGCGCTAAATTACCCTATTTAATTAACGGGGATAACAACAAAATTAAAAATATTAAAATCAAAAATTTAAAAATGTTAAATTGGTTTTAAGCTTATGATATGAATATAGTTTATATAAATTTCTAAAGACTAAATAAAGATAGCATAGGCACTTTTAGTAATAAAGGTGTCTATGCTATTTAAATTAAATTTCTATTTATAGAGAATATTATCAGATACTTTCATTAATTTTCTCTATACTTATTTCTTAAATCTAACAAACCTTTACTATATATTTCTTCATTTTCAGTACACGAGGCTTGTAAATTCATATCTAGGTAGGTATAACGATGTAATAATTTTTCTTCATTATTATACCCTCCCAAAATATTAAAATGTGCACCTTCATTTGAAAAACATTCAGTTATAATATTAGGAATTCCATTCCCTATCAAATCAACTCCTCTAATTTTATTATTTTTATATAGAACCTGATCCTTATTCAAATCAAAACCGTAACCACGAACTAATTCCTTACTTCTTTTATTAATATTATAAAAATAATTAGGCTCATCTGTAACAAAAGCTAATTCTGAAACACAATCACTACTATCTTTTTTCAATATTGGGTTCACAATATCATATTTAAATTTTTCATCCTCTTTATAGATAATTACGATATCTTTATTAAGAGGTTTTTCACTAACTATACAGCCCTCATCAGAATCTAATAATAAATAAATTTTATTATCTAAACTCTTTTTTATTTTTCTAATTTTTTCAGTAGATTCAATGGATTGATTATTATTTACTTTCTGTATTTCAAAAGAATTTGCATAAGCTCCTTCAATTGGATATTGAATAGTACATACGCTTAAACCTAATAAACATACAAAAACTAATTTTTTATAAATCACTTCTATTTTCTCGTATCACTAATGAAATTAATATTTATAGCCATTCATAACTTTACTATATGAATAGTATCAAATTTCAACTTTCCAAGCTTTATTAGTAACTATTTTCCCATTTTTTAAATTTAAAACGATATTATAAGCTGCGACACCACCATCATTAAAAGTATTTAGAATAAAAATATTATTATTTAAGTAATATATTTTAAAATCAGCAAGCTCGTTCTTGCCCTCGTCGATACCATCTTTAGGGAAAAAATATTGCTCAAGCTCAGTTCTACTGATTTCTATTCTGTTATCTTTTTCTTTAACAATAATTTTATCAAGTTGTAAAAAATCATTATTAGGTAAATTACCATCAGTACCAAAGAATTGTTTATTATTAAAATACTTATATTCACCTTTAAAATTTTTATACAGTTTTGGATCTAAAATAGCTTTTTTTGCATACACTTCTACTATTATGTTTTTATCATTATAAACAGCTTTTTCTCTAGAATATTGAGATAGCTTAATAGAAGTGTAACCACTAAAATTATTTATTCTATTTTTATAGATAAATCCAGTTACACCATTGCTTGCATTAACTAAACAAAAATTATTTGTCCCTTCATCCATTGCACAAGAAACAATTTCATTGTTATTTAATTTAGATATAACTTTAGAACTTAAACTTGAATTTTCCCTTACATTCACATACCCATCTTTATCTTGAATAAAACCAAAGTCAGCATATGAACCCTCAATAGATCCAATCATAAGAATAGTAAAAACTGTAGATTTAAAATATTTATTCATTTAGTCTTAACTTTTATTAACAGAAAATATTTTCAATATTACCAATTACTTATAAGCAGCAAAAATTATATTAATTTATTACTGCTTATAAAAATATATTTATATTAAAATATTTCTATTTTAAAGAATATGAATACATATCATTATTTTCAATTTTCGAAATAATATTTTTATCGCCCTTTCTCTTTTCAATAATATCTTTAATTAAAAAAGGTTTATTTTTATCAGGAATCAAGGAAAAAGAATATTGAATTGGAAACTTCTCATAATTAACTTTTCCAGTTGAAGTAAAATCTTCAGTTACTTTCTGAAAATCATATACTACTTGATAGGACTTATCATTTTTATTATATTTTATAGATGATAATTTTGTAAACTTCATTGAAGCATCATTTAAACTTTTTAATTTAACATTTATTGATAAAAATGATGGATTATATATTCCTAAATTTTTTTTATTAAATATATATATATCACTTTTAAATTTTTTTGAATTATTATTTGACACAGGATTTGCATAACTTTCAATTGAAAAAATAGAAATATTATTATCATTATAAATAATACTAGTACCAATTGCTCCAACATCTGAAATAACAAAAGGAAGCTTATACTGAATTTTTCCTAATAGAATTTTTGGTTGATAGTTTATAAAGTAATAATCCTTTCCTTTTATCTCATTATTATTATTCAAAACTGGATTTAGTAAAACTGTAACTTCGCCATATGGAACAGTAACGATATTTTTTTTCAAATCTACATTTTTGCTGACATCAGTATATATAAAGGAAGAATTTAAGACATTCTGATACCCTAATTTGATATATACAGGCTGATTTGGATTATTTTCTATATTAAACTCAGCATTAGCTACTGTTGAGGCTCCCAATAGGAGTGCCAGACATAATTTATACTTAATCATATATTTACCTATTTACTTTAACACCATTTTCAGTTGTCATACAATTATCTAGCCATGGGAATGGATCTAATCTATAAGACATTCCAGATTTACCCATTGATTTCATTATTTCAGAACGCACTTCAAAATGTAAATGGGAACCATCTTCAATTCTAGTCATACTCCCAGCATTACCACTATTACCCGTTTTTCCTAAAACTGTATCGAGAGTCGTTATACTATCTCCTTCCGATACATTTATAGAATTTAAATGTGCATAAATAAAGTAAATTGTGTCTAAATTTTTTGCTAAGACTTTTTTTGAACTAGGTAAATCATTTACATCACATTCTAAAATAATTGTTTTCCCATAACCAGGATATGCGGGAATTACTTTTGCGATAGTACCCACACAAACGGGATAAATATTAACTCCATTATCAGCTTCTAAATCTACTCCCTGATGAATACCACTAGCCCTATAGCTTGTACGATTAAATCTCGATGCAATTTTTGTTGCTTGTTCTAAATTTTTTTCATTATACGAGCTAGCATTTGCTTTTAATGGTAATGAGTTATAGCCAAATCTTCTTATTTGGCAAATACCATTTAGAGGATTTCTCCATCTATTGAAATTTAATTTTTGTTCGCTGTTAGAGCTTTGCTTTTCTGTTGATGCATTAGTTATATTCTTAGAGGGGAAATTAATTTTAAACTCCTCTTTGTCATTTATTGCATTTATTGAAGCTATAACTTGATCATTAAAAAGAATTTCAATTTTATCACCCTTTTTAGCATGTATAATTTCATGACCATTTACATTTGTTGAGTGAGGTTTTAGCCCGTATTTAGATTTTACAAAATAAGAGATATTAGCTTGTACTTTATTATTTACAAGAGAAGTAATAACAATATTGATATTATCATTTAGCTTTGAATTATCAGTTGTACCCTTTTTTTCAAAATCTCTACTTGGCCGAACTAAAGGTTTACCACCTAAAAAGACAATAATTTCTTCCATTGTTCGAGCATTCTTAAATTTTTTACCGTCCTTTGGACTAAGCGTAAATCGATTAACATTAATTTTTGAATCTGTATATTCAGTACATAACCACCAACGATATGCATCTCTACCATTGCTGAACCTCTCTTTATAATTGAGATAAGTATCGCAATTTGGATTATTTTTTGGACACACTTGTCCTTGTAATTTCGACCATGAAGGATCATTTGTAGCTTCAACTATTTTACCAAATCCTGTTGGACCATCATGATGTGCTACATAGCCAACTTTTGCGAGATCCCCTGGTTCAAGGCTATCAATTTTACTATATATTTTCTTAACAATATTTATATTTGCTCTTGCATATGCGGCAGCAGAATCTACAGAAAATGTAGGGTCAGTCCCAAGTGCTTTTAATTTTGCTTTATCTGTATTCGAAATTAATTTAAGTGCCATGTTCTCTTTAAAATTAGAGATTAATTTTTTCTTAATAACATATTGTTGGAGTAAGGTGTCTTTATAAGTAGAAACTGTACATATCTCATACCAAGTTCCGCTTAAAAACTGGGTCAAACCTACTGCTGATGATGTCGAAGCTTGTGCTTGAGGATTCCATTCTTGGCTACCTTTTTTTGTTCCTGCTTCCGCATTAATTTTTGCAGCCAAGGCTTGTGGCGCTAAATTATATTTTTTTGCCGCGTCGATAATTATTTTTCGATATTTTTCATTATCTGGATGTAAATATAAATTTTCTTCTGAGTACACTGGAGCTACTGTAACCGCAGGTAGCCCTCCTTCTATTCTTGTCTCAGATGCTCCAGATGCTCCAGATGCTCCAGATGCTCCAGATGCTCCAGATGCTCCAGATGCTCCAGATGCTCCAGATGCTCCAGATGCTCCAGATGCTCCAGATGAATGCTGCACTTTCTTACTATTAACTTTCAATTCTTTTTCAATTGTTTTTGTATTCGTTCTAGGTATACCCTCAACTTTATAAGTATTACCTTTTATCATCATTGCACGAGAACTTAGCTTTAGTATTTTTTTACCTAATGGCAATGTTTTATGATGAGCTATAAGCTCAAATTTATTTTTTAATGTATAAAAGCTTATTTTTATTCCTTTCAAAGCATCTTCAATTTGGATATCTTCTATTACTCCTTTATCATTACTAGTCGCTAAATGACATTTGTCATCATACTCTAGCAATAATTTACCATGGGTAATCGGCTCCCATTTCAAATCATAAATTTTAATCACTAAAGTTGTATCATATTTTTTAACATTGTCTTTTTTTAGATATATCTGTTGTCCGATTTTTAGTAAATTTTTCTTTCTGCCATATAATCCATTAATTTCAATTAATTCATTAAGCTTGATGTGGTATTTATTTGAGATACCCCAAAGAGTATCACCTTTTTTGACTATATGTATATTACTCATCTTATCCCCCTTATTATTTATCAAACGGATTATAATGTTCACCTAAATCTATCTCTTCAACTTCTTCTCCTTCTTCTTCTTCTTCTTCTTCTTCAAACCATGAAACCCAATCATCAAATCCAACTAGAGCTTTATATTCAATATTCTCTTCACTTTCTTCTAATTTAAAGATTGACTTATCAATTTTAGAACCTATTTTAAATTTATAACTATCATTTATTTTTTCATAGACTTGGATAATTGCATTCTCTATTTTCTCCCCTTCTAAGGATACAAAATGAAATGCTTTAGTGAACGGACCACTACTCGGCAACTCAGGAACCTCATAAGAAACCTTTGCCCCACCCGTAAACAAATGCTGCCCAGCTTTACTTTCAAACTTACCACCTGTTGTCGAAAATACGCCATTGGCATTAATTTTGAGCTGTGAACCACCTGCCGTTAATACAATTTCTTTTGGACTCGTAAGCTCGATTTTATCTTCAGTAGAAATAAGCTTAATCACCTTCTTCGCAATTGCTTCAATAGCATCATCTTGTGCTTGTAGTTCGAGCTTTCCTTTCGCGGCATAAGCACGCAAACCCTTTTGCGCAGCAAACAAACTAATTTTGTCTTGTGCATGCCCAATAATATTTTTCTGAGCACTCAAATTAATTGAACCGCTGGCACTTTCGGCAATATCTTGCGACGCTTGCAAAATAATATTTTCAGGCGTCGTCAAAGCAATACCATTTGGCGAGGCTAATAACATCAGGGCTTGTCTGAAGATCTTACCTTGCTCTTGCTGTTTAGTATCGGAACTGCTTTCTAAACCTTGGGTATAACCCTCCATAAAGCCTTGTAAAGAACTCAATGCTTTAGAAGGTGATACTTCCAATTTACTGCCTTTACTAAAAGTTCCGCACGTACTCATCAAATCAAAGTCTTTAGTCTCGACATTTGCTAAGACTTTCCCGACCTCTTGAATACTTTCAAATGGATTTTTATGAATTCGGTCTTTAATACTTGCGAGTTTTCCTTTAACAATATCAGGGCCATGTTCTTCAACGTTTTCAATGAATGCTTTTAAATTTTCTACCGCATCTTTGGCATCGCTAAAGAAAGAATTGAATTCATCTACAACGCCTTTTGCGTTTCCTCCTAGTGCACCAATGTCTTGAATAAAGCCACCACAGTCTTTTAGGGCATGGATAGGATCGTTATTAATACCTTCTTTGAATAGGTTTACCGTACTATTTAATGCCTGCCCTGTGGTTTTTAACTCAAGCGACTGGATGAATTTGGGTAAGCGATTAATTACATTCAAAGCATCAGTTTGTTGCTTGGCTGCAACTTCACTGAGCATTTTCATGCTTTCATAGCCTTGTGAAAGTAAAGATTGTGCTTGTGCAGCCTCTAAATGATCTGCAATCGCTTGCTCTTGTGCATAGGTACTAATGAGCATGCCTTTACCCGCACGCACAGCTCCCCAAGCATCTGTTCTGAGCTCAAAGCCTTCACCACGGCCTTGGCTCGTCTCTTGTTCTTTAGGATGGCTTAAATTACCTAAATTCAGCTGTGTTGCTGCATGACTACTTTGGAGTTGGGTACTGATTTGTCCAGTTGTGTCATCAAAGCGTAATTGGTTGAAGCCACTTCCATTGATTTCCTGACTGCGTATGCCACTTAGCTTTTTAGTATCAGGAAGCTGCCCTTTTACATCGAATTTAGTTGGTGAACGCTGCGCTTCATGGATTCGGCCCGTCACAAATGGACGGTCGATATTGCCATCAAAAAAGTCAATGACAACCACTTCACCAATACGTGGTAAGAAACGTGCACCATAACCTTCTCCTGCCCAAGGAGTCAGTACATCCACCCAAGCCGAGTCAGTATCATTGTCATTACTACCTGCGCCACCATCATGGCCATGATCATCACTACGAGTAAATAGAAAACGTACTTTAATGCGTCCCCATTCATCGACATGAATAGTTTCTCCCTCAGGTCCCACGACTTTCGCTCTTTGTGGGTAGGCTATTGGCCGATGCTGTTCTGGATTATATTCAGGTGCCGTTTTGATTTGACGACGTATTAATGTCAACTCATTACCCTGGCGCTCAATATCATCATACCCATGTTGATCCCAGCGACTTTGGGTTAATAACTGGCTAACTTGCTGATGTAAATCTTTAGGTAAATTATTTTGGTTATAGAAATTTTTAGCAATGATTAGGAACTCTTGATCTGCTCCTTCATGCTGATCAATTTCAGGGTGCTCTCTTAAATTAAACCAATAGCCGACTTGGGTATCGCGCACACTACTGTAGGCTTTAAAGTATTTGGCCCGACTCGCATGCATGTCGGTGAAGTGCTGATTTAATTTTTCTAGTTGGCTACTGCTTGAAGCGGTTGCCTGATCTTCCCCTTTTAAATCTTGCATCCAGGCGGGGCTTACGTGCCATGCTTGCTCAAGACTTAAAGTGGCCGAATCAAAGTTATCTGAGTGTGTATGGGTAGTAACAACTGAACCATTACCCTCTTCTTGTGCTAACGCATCAGGCTGCCAACGCTGTACATGTACGGCAGTCGGTTGCAGACTTCGCACTGCAACAAAGCCTGTAATACTATCTTGATATTCGGTTGCGCTACTTCTGTGATAGCGAATACTACGACGTGCTAAAGCTTGGTATTGGTTATTGTCATCAATTAATCTTAGTTTTTGACCTTGTATTGGTGCAGTAAAATGAGGGACAAAAAGCTCTGATTCATCAATGAGCCAACTAACCCCCTCACTTCGCCACAAACGTGTAAGAAAGTCATAGTCTGACTCATTATGCTGCATAGTGAACGGACGAATATCATAGTTTTGACTTAACCCACCCAAATCAAGACTTAAACTCGCAGCAAACAGTGGACTTTTTTCTTGCCATTCTTTAAATAGAACTTCGGTAATTTCTACAATACTTTTATTCATAAAAACACGACTATTACGGCGTTTGTGCCATAAATTTGTCGCATCTTCTATAGTCAGCTTATAAAGCGTTAAAGCGCCATCACTTTGTCCATAACTGGCCTCAGTCACAATACCTGTAGTTCGGAACAATTGCCCCGAATCAGTGACCTGATCAACAGCGACTTGAACACCAATAAATTGCTTCAATGCAATTTGGGCATTGGTTGAAAGGCAGATCAATTCTGCCATTAGGCCACCATTTAGCTGATGTTGGCCTTCTATACGTTGTAAGAATACTTGATGATTGAGTAGTTCATTAGAAAATTGTACGTGGATAGCACGTTTCTGAGCATTTAGCCCTATTTTTTCCAAGACACTAAATATATTAAAAAGCATTTTTTTATAATCATAAGGATATATAAACGGCTGCACTTTATAAAAAACAGAACTATCTGTCTACAAAATTATGCGTTATTTCTATCAATTTTTTTATATTTTCACTTATTCGAAAGTTATAAAAAAAGCCCAACTTAAGTTGAGCTTTTTTAATTACTTTAAACTTACTTTTTAGCCGTCTTAAACACTGGATAAAAACGGAATAACTGCCATAAACAAACCAGTAACAGTAAAAGGAAATAGGCCAATGACCAAACTGGTAAAGACTGACCTAAAAAAGTCCAGTCAATTGCCGCACACTCACCTGAGCCCGAAAGTACTTCTTGTAAAACGGTTTTCATTGGTAAAGCATCAATGAGGTAATTTAAACCCGGACCACAGCTTGGTACTTGATCTGGTGGTAAATGCTGTAGCCAAACATGTCGGCCCGCCACCCCCACTGACCATAAAATTGCAACACCTGCCAAAAATGCATAAAAGCGTTTAATCGCATTGGAAACCGGGTTATGCAAAAACGCAATAAGAGCCACAAAACCCATTGCCATTAAGCCAACACGTTGAAAAATACAGAGCGGACATGGCTCCAACCCTTTTACATGTTCCAAATACAACGCAAAAGACATGCCGACAATGCTTGCCAGAACAAGCAGTCCACTCACCAAACGGTAACTTAATCGCATGTAAAACCTCATTTTTATCTATATTGTTCAAGATATTGATCAAAACTGATCTGACTATCTTGCTCAAGTTGTTCTTGCTGCTGTAAAGATTGCACAGCCAATTGTTCAAAATATTGCAAAGTCTCTGCACTAATCTCATGCTTTTCATAAGTTTCAGCATGTAACTGTGCCATATGACTACCAAAGCTCCAGGTTCCACCATGCTTTAATGTGTCATCAATCACATGAGCAGATAATGTTTCATCTACTTCATCAATACGTTCTTGCATCACAGCTAAAGCCGAGCTGTATAGATCTGTTGCATAGGTCTGATCGAGTAAGCGAGCACAGTCCTGCATTTTAGAAATATGCTGACGTGCCCAATCTTCAATATGGTAAGACCCGTTTAAATCAGTAATGGTTGCGTTTGGTGCTCGACCACGGTTAACCACTTCTGTCTGGTTTTTCTCAATCAAATCTTGCTCAGGGCATAACAGTTCAGGACTATCGCTTAATAAACAATAAAGCGCTAATGCCTCAAGGAAACCTGCTGTTGTTTCATTGACGCCAATTGCCGAATATGGATTTACATCCACTGCACGAAGTTCAACATAACCCACTCCTCGATTTTTCAAGGCCTGAGATGGTGTTTCACCCGCTTGAGGAACTTGTTTTGGACGCACGAGACTGTAATATTCATTCTCGATTTGTAAAACATGATCATTAATTTGCAATGGTTCACCAGAGGCATCATTTAACCCTAAACGGCTAAATGGCGGGTATGGAGAATGTACTGCTTTTTGTAAACCATCCAAATAACCAGTTAAGTTGTTATAGTGAATGCCTAAACTTTTTTGTGCCGAGTTTTGGTAGCCTAAACGTCCCATACGCAGAGCTGTAGCATACGGTAAATAATATGACCCTTTGATTAAAGGCAACAAATGATGTTCATGACCCGTCAGAAAACAACGGCAAACCGATGGGCTCGCTCCCACTAAAAACATAACTAGTGGCGTTAAACGAATAAAGTTACGGATAAGTCCAAAATAGCGATGACTACGATAATCTTGCAGACTAAGTGCTTTTAATTTTTCGTCAGTTTCATGTGCCTGCAAAGCAGAAAAAAGAGAATCAGGGAAAGATAAATTATAGTGTACGCCCGAAATCGTCTGCATACGGCGACCATAACGAATACCTAAACCACGGCGATAAAGCGTCTTGAAACGGCCAATATTAGAAGTGCCATATTGAGCTAGACGAATACGTTCTTCATTGTCATCTAGCATACATGGCATAGACAACGGCCAGAGCTTTTCACCATTTTCTAAATGACGGTGCACAACCGCATGAATATCGGTGAGCTCATGCAAGGCATCACCAATGGTTGGCTGTGGTGAAGTAATAAACTCCATCAACGCTTCAGAATAATCTGTGGTGATTTTCGGATGTGTTAAAGCTGAACCTAATGCCTTTGGATGTAACTCTTGTGATAAGAACCCATTACTTTGCATACGTAGGCTTTCACGTTCTATTCCACGTAACATGCCTTGTAGTAGCGACGAATCCACCCAAGCAGGAATAACTGATTGAGATGGTGTAGTGGGTTGACTCATGCATTTGCTCGCTTATAAAAGATCACTATATACAAAATCGTGACATGATACGGCTATTGATATGATCACATCATTTCAGTTTGGCAATTTTTATCACAATCTTGTTATTTAAGACACGAAAGAATTGTGATTTTATTGAAGAATAATTGCTAAAGAGTTGTCAATATCATGAACGATCAAGACATTTTAAACTTCTGGTTTTCACCTGAACACCGTTCACTCTGGTTTGCAAAAAGTGAGGATTTTGACGCAAAAATTCGTGATCAATTTACAGACGTTCATCGACAGGCAACTCGAGCAGAACTTTGGTCTTGGCGGAAAACACCAGAAGGTCGTCTTGCAGAGATTATTGTGCTAGATCAGTTTTCTCGCAACATTTATCGTGATCAACCCGAATCTTTTGCTTATGACGGTCTTGCTTTAGCCTTATCACAAGAAGCAATTAGCTTGCAACTCGATGCACAACTTAACCCAGAACAGCGTTCGTTTTTGTACATGCCATTTATGCATAGTGAATCGAAGTTGATTCATGAGTTTGCTTTAAAATTATTTCAACGCCTCGGCAATGAAATTAATTTAAGCTTTGAGAAAAAACATAAAGTGATTATAGATCGCTTTGGACGTTATCCTCATCGCAATGCCATCCTTGGACGTGTCTCAACACCAGAGGAAACCGAATTTTTATTAGAACCGAACAGTAGTTTTTAAGACTTCTCTATTTTTAAAGCTGACGCATCCATTCTTTTATGCTCAGCTGGGAGTTCACCATGAAATATCTCTCTCTTTGTTTAGCTTTAGGCACTGCCATAACTTTAAGTGCTTGTTCAACTGTACCCAGCAAACCAAAAACTTTCGATCAGCTTGGCCAGTTTTCGGCCTATCCGTTAAATGCTCAAACGTTTCGAATCAGCTTTCAGGCTGATCCAAACATGAGCTATGGAGCAGCCGAAGAAATTACTTTGGTGAAATCAGCACAGACTACAGTACAAAAAGGTTTCCGCTTTTTTAAAGTACTGAACGACCCAAGTAATCAAAGCCAAAAGCCACCGCGTCAAGCTGTAGTTTACCCATCTGCACCAAGCTTTTACCCGTATGGTTACTACCGCCGCTATCCGGGTTTCTGGCATGATCCGTTCTATGATTTCCCACAAGTAGTCAATATCGACCCTGTTCAAGTGTCGTATACTATTGAATGTTATCGGGATCAAAAGCAGGCCCCTCAAGATGCTTTTGATGCAACGTTAATTCTCAAATCTATCGGACAAAAATATGGTTTAAGCCCGACAGGAGAATTGTTGCCGCCACCTGAGCCGCCAGTAAAACAAAAATGAATAGGATGACCGTATGAATATGGCAGAAGAAGTACACCATGCACCCAATCTGAAGCGCAGCAAATATTTCGCTACGATGGCACTTATTATTGTGGTGGTGCTGTGGATTGGGTTATTGATCGCCAATCGCTTTCTGCCAGAGTACACAGACTTAATTCATATTTTAATGCTAGGTGCGGAAGCTGGTGTAGTGGGTGGACTAGCAGATTGGTATGCGATTACCGTTCTGTTTCGAAACCCATTTGGTAAGCTTCCCATCCCTAAGTTTTTACGTGATCATACCGAAATTATTCCACGTAATAAGGCACGTATTGCCGAATCAATGGGTCGATTTGTGCAGGAAAACTTCCTGTCACCTCAGGTGGTCGAACGAAGCCTAGAAAAAACCGATTTAAGTCTTGCCATTGGCCAATGGCTTGCCAGTCCACAAAACAATACGCAAGTGGTACAACTCATTCAGCAAACTGTACCTAAAGTTTTTGAATTTGTTAGCCAAGAACAAATTGCCAATTTCGTGCAAAACAACAGTGTGCAATGGGTGCGTAACACTCAAGTCAATAAACTGGCGAGTGAAATGCTGCGTGCAGTATTGGAAAATGACTTCCACCAAGATGTACTGCAACGTGGTCTCGATATCGCGCATGAGTGGGTGGTACAAAATCCGGATAAAACTCGCGAATTGACAAGAAAAATGTTTAAAGCGCTGGGCGTCTGGTCTCTTGCAAAAGGTGCAAGCTGGATCGGTATTGATGTTCAGCAGCGCACCATTGATTCACTGGTTGAAAAAGTAGAATCAATGCTGGCTGACCATGAACACCCATGGCGACAGGAAATTGAAACTATTGCCCACTCGCTCATGCTGGAGTTGGCAAACCCTGAGAGCATTGCCAGCCAACGTCTAAATAGTGGCAAAGATGCGTTGCTAGATAGTCCTCAAGTTCTAAATTTCATTAGTGGTGCTGTCACTATTTTATGCGATGCTATTAAAGAAGATTTAATGAAAGAAGACTCTGGTATTGCAATGAACCTCAGAGCTGCCATTCAGCAGTTGGGCGAAAACCTTGTCCAAAATGTAAAAGTACGTGAAGTTCTCAACAAAGAAATGACAGGACTTGCCATGAACTTTACGGACCAATATAGCCATAAAATCATACGCTATGTGAGTGAGCGCATTCATGAGTGGGACTCACGTGAAATGATTGGAAAAATTGAAAACGAAGTCGGTGGCGACCTACACATGATTCGTGTGAATGGCGTTGTGGTAGGTGCATTTATCGGCTTAACTCTAGGTGTAATACGAGCAGCGATTGAATCAATTTTATAACGTTAATAATTTCCTTAAGAGAACAATATGCTACAGCTTCAGTCCAAATTGCCCGCACAAGGGGTGACTATTTTTAGTACGATGACGGCAATGGCACAGCGCTTGGGTGCACTTAACCTTTCCCAGGGTTTCCCAGATTTTCCTGCACCCCCTGCTTTGCTCGAAGCCCTATCTCAGGCAACTTTGGCTGGACACAATCAGTATCCACCTGGTGATGGCATTCTCGCACTGCGTGAACAGCTCGCTTTACAATTTCAACAGCGTGACCAACTTCAACTTGATCCTGTAACTCAAATCACGATTACGCCGGGTGCAACCATAGCAATTTTCTGTGCCATACAAGCTTGTATCAACACAGGTGATGAAGTCATTATTTTTGACCCGAGTTATGACAGCTATGGACCTTCTGTCGAGTTAGCAGGTGGTAAAGCGGTACATATTGCCTTGCAAGCACCTGACTTTAAGGTGAACTGGCAACAAGTTAAAGATCGAATTAACGATAAAACCCGTATGATTGTGGTAAATACCCCCCACAATCCAACAGGTACAATCTGGTCCGAACAAGACTGGTTAGAACTGATCGCACTAATTCAGGATAAAAATATTGTAGTTTTATCTGATGAAGTCTACGAACACTTAGTTTTTGATGGTCAACAGCACTTTAGCGCATTGCATTTCTCTGAGCTTAGAGAACGTAGTTTTGTGATTGGTTCTTTTGGAAAAACCTTCCATGTCACAGGTTGGAAAACCGGTTACTGCGTTGCTTCACCTGATTTAATGCGTTTGTTCCGCCAGATTTATCAATATGTTAATTTCTGTGGCACAACACCTTGTCAGATTGCACTTGCGCAATATATGCAGCAACACCCAGAACATATTCAGGAACTTTCACAGTTTTATCAGACTAAACGAGACCGATTTAATCAGGCGATTCACAATAGCCGTTTTTTGCTTAAACCATCGCAAGGAACTTATTTCCAAAACCTTGATTACAGCCAGATTAGACCTGACTTAAACGATGTGGAAATGTGCCAGTTTCTTGCCGAGCAACATAAGATTGTGGCTATTCCTGTTTCGGTGTTTTACCAACAAGCCCCAGAGTCTTTACGCCTAATACGGTTCTGCTTTGCAAAAAATGATGAAACACTGCAAAAAGCAGGAGAAATTCTGAATCAATGTTAATAAATTTAGTCACTTAGCATAGTAAAAATACTACAAGAAGTTCCCTACAACTATGCTAAGTTGAATATCCGACCCGCTCATCAGAGAGATGGGCGATGGAGAATACATGCCACCAAGACAGTCTTTAATTCATCAGCAAAATCTTTGGAAAACATTTTTTGTTTTCTTATTGCCCCTGATTGCAACCAATATCTTGCAAAACCTGTCCGGTACCATTAACACCATTTTTGTTGGACAAATGATGGGGGTCGATGCCATCGCTGCAGTTTCTGTATATTTCCCCATTTTGTTTTTACTGCTTGCGTTTATTATCGGTATTTCAACGGGTACCACTGTTTTAGTGGGACAGGCTTGGGGCGCACAAGACATAGAAAAGGTTCAAAGTGTGGTGGGTTCTACCCTATTTATGACCATCATCGGCGGTATCATTACCGCAATCATTGGTGTGTTTTTTGCCCACGACATTTTAGAACTTTTAGGTACGGACCCGAAGGTGATGCACCTCTCTTTGCCTTATGTGCAATGGATGTTAGCAGGTAGTCCTCTTCTCTTTGTTTATATTATCTATACCTCAATTTTACGTGGTGTAGGAGACAGTACTACTCCTTTACTGGCACTGGCTTTAACCAGCGTGATCGGCGTAATTATTACACCAATTCTGCTGAAAGGTTATTTTGGCTTTCCTGCCCTCGGTATTATTGCACCGGCTATAGCATCAATTATTAGTTATATTGCTATCTTAATTTTTCTTGCGATTTATCTAAATAAGAAAAAGCATCCACTTCGGCCGAACCGTCAGCTTTTGCAACATATCCGTCATAATTCGGCATTAAGTAAAATCATTTTACGCCTAGGTGTTCCAACCGGTATTCAAATGATTACCACTTCAATGGCCGGTTTAGTCATTGTGGGTTTAGTAAACCGTTTCGGAGCTCATGCCACAGCGGCCTATGGTGCCGTGAATCAGGTACTCAACTATATTCAATTTCCAGCGATTTCGATCTCCATCGCGGCCTCAATCTTTGCAGCACAAGCGATTGGTGCTGGTAAGTCGGACCTACTCGCACGTGTTACACGCACCGCTTTGGGAATGAACTTTTTATTTACAGGTGCCTTAATTGCACTCGGCTATCTATTTTCAAAATATTTGATGGCTTTATTCATCACAGATCCAACTGTGGTGGTGTTAGGGCAACAGCTTTTATTTATTGTACTTTGGGCAATTTTATTCTTTGGTGCAGGTGCCATTTTTGCATCAATTATGCGTGCTAGTGGGACTGTAACCGTACCGATGCTGATTAACATCTCTGCCATTTTATTTATTGAAATGCCATGTGCTTACTGGTTTAGTTCGATGTGGGGGCTTAAAGGCATTTGGGTCGCCTATGCCTTGGCATTTGTCAGTTTATGTATTATTCAAGGCTTGTATTATCAATTTATCTGGAAGAAAAAGAAGATCAAAGTTCTTATTTAGAATGCATTAAACCTTATAAAAAAAGCCATCAATTGATGGCTTTTTTCTTTTAAACCTTATTTCATCCATTTGGTTACAATGGTTGAAGCACGTTGATATCCCGTTGGGAATAAACGCTGGAATGCATCCAGAATTTTTGCATCGCTACCGATGAGTAAACGGCGTTTATTTTTCAAAACTGCATCTAAAATTTGACGAGCTGCTTCCTCTGGTGGGGTACGCAATAACTTGTCAAAGTTTTGAATCGATTTAGTTGGGTCCATACCCAAGCTACTCAAGCTATCACTCATTTTTGCAGCTTTAGCAATATTAGTACGAATACCGCCCGGATGTACACATAGCGAACTTACGCCGCATTTTTCAATATCTAACTCTTGACGCAATGACTCAGTAAAACCACGTACCGCAAATTTAGTCGCATTATAGCCAGACTGTGTCGGTTGAGCCGTTAAACCAAATAAGCTGGAAATATTAATAATATGGCCATCTTGTGTTTGCTTAATGAACGGTAAGAATTCTTTAGTACCGTAAACCACGCCCCAGAAGTTAATTCCCACAATCCACTCTAAATCTTCGTAAGTTGCACCTTCTACAGTTGAGCCTAAAGCTACACCCGCATTGTTAAAAATCAGGTTAACACAGCCATGATCTTGAACAGTTTCCTGTGCCCACTGCTTTACTGCCTCGCGGTCAGAAACATCTAACTTCTTGGTTGTTACAGTAATGTTACTGTACGGTTTTAATAGCTCAACGGTTTTCTCTAAGCCCTTTTCATTAATGTCACTTAATGAAAGATGGCAGCCCTGCTTTGCCAGAAGAATTGCTAATTGTTGCCCAATGCCAGAACCCGCACCCGTAATTGCAGCGACTTTGTTTTTAAAATTTTTCATTGTCCATCCTTTGTTTTTCGATTTGCACAACTGGTTCATTGCATGTGCAATTTAGACTCTTTCAATATAATTTTGACAATATACATTGTCAATATAGTACACTGTAATTTCAGATAGATTGGCACAATTCTGCTGACGGCTTTATCATAGGGCTCATATTTGCCGAAAAACCGATAAATTAGGAAACCATTTATTTATGGCGACAAACGACTCAACCAGTAAAAAGAAAACAAAAACTGTGAGTAAAGAACGTCAGTTCAAAGGGTTATCTCTGTCTGAGCGCAAAGAGGCACGCCGCGAAAAACTCATTGAAGCCGGTATTGCAACTTATGGAACCCTTGGTTTTTTTTCCGTGACGGTAAAAGATGTCTGCCAAGAAGCAAAACTCACCGAACGTTATTTTTATGAATCATTTAAAAAGAGTGAAGATTTATTCCAGACTATCTTTTTAAAAATGATTGAAGAATTACAGCAAAACTTGATGCAAGCCGTCATTAAAGCGGCACCGGATCCTGAGCAAATGGTCGATGCTGGTTTACGTGCTCTACTGAGTACTTTAAAAGACGACCCTCGTTTAGCTCGTATTGTGTATGTCGATGCAATTTTGGTCCAAGAATTACATAATCAGGCCACCATTCAGGAAACTCTCGCCCAGTTTGATCGTATGATTCAAGCTTTTGTGATGCTAACCATGCCGCAAATCCAGCATAACGAAAATGAACTCTCATTAATCGCTACTGGTTTAAATGGATACGTGACACAAATTGCCGTTCGATGGGTAATGGGTGGGTTTAAGCAGTCTCTAGAGCAAGTTTTAGCAGCCTGCCGTATTGTTTTTTTAGCTTTGCTCGCGAAAGTTTCAAAATAATATTAAAGTTTTTTGACAGTGTTTTTGTCTTAAAAACCTCGTTTGAGATAAGCTTGTAACACACTGAATGGTTTTAAGAAAATTTATACCGCCCTGTCATCATTTGGTCATGCGCTTGCCGTATTTTTGTCACAAATTATTGCTAAATTCGATTTTATAGACTTTTCTGCAATGAAATTGTCATAATTAATCTTTGTAATAAGCCTGTCATAACTACAAAACGGTTCACCGTTAAAATCTACAAGGTATTACGCTGTGAAAGATGACTATATTTTAATTGTCGATGATGAGCTTCCTATCCGCGAAATGATCCATACCTCTTTGGACATGGCAGGCTTTCAGTGTTTACAGGCAGAAGATGCCAAACAGGCTCATCAAATTATCGTCGACCAACGTCCGGCGCTTATCTTGCTCGATTGGATGTTACCCGGGGGCGTAAGTGGGGTCGACTTATGTCGCCGTTTAAAACGTGATGAAAACTTAGCAGAAATTCCAGTCATTATGTTGACCGCTCGCGGTGAAGAAGACCACAAAGTACAAGGTCTGGATGCTGGTGCAGATGACTATATGACCAAACCATTTTCAACCCGTGAATTGGTTTCTCGTATTAAAGCTGTTTTACGCCGTGCAAATGCATTAAGCGGTGAAAAAACAATTGATGCCAATGGTTTGATTCTTGATCCTGTAAGCCAACGCGTAAGCTTTGGTAACAGTATTTTAGATATGGGACCAACAGAATACCGTCTGCTTGCATTTTTTATGACCCATCCGGAACGTGCCTATACACGTGCCCAGTTGCTCGATCAGGTGTGGGGCGGTAATGTATACATCGAAGATCGTACTATCGATGTGCATATCCGTCGTTTGCGTAAAGTCTTAGAACCTTTTGGTGTAGACCGATTTGTTCAGACTGTACGTGGTACAGGTTATCGTTTCTCAACACGTGCAGATTTAGCCGCAGGTTAACCAAAATTTATGTATGAACCCTACCCCGTCCCCGAACAGGTACGTGAACAAAAGCTTTCCCGCTACAGTAGTTTATGGACGTTTGCTAAACAAGATTTACGACTTTTATTATTTTTCCTGATTATTGCAGGTTTAGTCGGTTTAGGAATTGGGTATTTCTGGAGCTGTATTTTTATTGCCTTTGTGGTGTTTTTTACACTTCAGTTGCGTTCTTTATATTTGGTCAATGACTGGATTGCCAATAATCCATACGATGTCCCTCCGAACCTCAACGGAATTTGGGGGGCATTATTATTTAACGTTTACCGTGCCCAGCGCCAAGAACGTATTGTTCAAGCGGAAATGGTAGGACTTATTGACCGCGCTCAATCTTCATTAGTTGCACTTGCCGAAGCGGTAGTCTTGATTGATGATCAACATCAAATTGAATGGTGGAACCCAGCCGCAGAGCGTTTACTAGGAATTAGTCCACTTGACCGTGGTCGCAACTTATTAACCATTTTGCGCCAGCCAACTTTTATTGAATATTTTAACAATATTGATCAGGCACCTGATGGGATTAAGCTTCACTCAAATCTTGATGATGACCGTTATGTACAGGTTAAGCTCACACGATTTGGTGGGGAAAGTCGCTTACTTGTGGCATACGATGTGACTCGTATGCATAATCTTGAGCAAATGCGTAAAGACTTCGTCGATAATATTTCACATGAACTGCGCACACCATTAACCGTCCTGAGTGGTTATATCGAAACATTTACCGACCAAGAAGATATTAATCCGCGCTGGAAACGTGCATTTGACCAGATGCAATCTCAAACCAAACGTATGAATGCGTTGGTTAATGATTTACTACTGTTATCAAATTTAGAAAATAATAAGAAAATCGCAAAAAATCAGATTATTGAAATGCCGAGCTTAATGAATCAATTATTTGATGATGCTCAGGCCTACAATGCCGATTATGGGCATACACTCAATTTACATATTGATAGCCACTGTGACCTCATCGGTTCTGACATGGAAATTGCCAGCGCATTTAGTAATTTAATTACTAATGCCATTAAGTACACACCAAAAGGCGGAACCATTACCATTGGTTGGCACGATGACGGTGAGCATGCTTACTTTAGCGTACAAGATACCGGTATCGGCATTAACCCTAAACATTTACCGCGTCTGACTGAACGCTTCTACCGCGTAGACAGCGACCGTAGTCGTCAAACCGGTGGAACAGGTTTAGGCTTGGCGATTGTAAAACATGTACTCATGCAACACGGCGCCTACTTAGATGTGCAATCTAAAGAAAATGAAGGATCAACCTTTACCGCAGTTTTTCCAAAAGAAAGACTCTATAACATGACTTAAAATCATCTTTTTTCAAATATAAAAAGCCGACTCATGAAAAGTCGGCTTTTTTGTAGCATTTAAACCTATTTATTTAAAATTTGAACAATAAGATTTCGCCTGTTTTTTCTCTATTGCATTTAAAAAGTCAGTGGCAAAAGTATTACTCTGACGTAGTGCATCACGATGATCTCCACCATCAATTGTTTGATAAATTGTTGGTTTTTTTAATTTACATAGCTGTTGGTAATAAGCGTATGTCCCTCTAGGGTCAACTAAATGATCTTTAGAACCCTGAACAATCATTAACGGTACAGTCGGCACCATATTTTCAATAGACTGCTGTTTTAAATAAGACAAAAGAGGTCTTAAATCTGCATTAGGTCGAAATATGCTAGAAGGAGATTTCTTCAAATCAGATTGAAGTTCAGATAAACAGCGGCTACGTGCTTGAGTCAGCACATTGCCCATTTCTGGACTGACTAAATTCTCAGGAATAATACTTGGCTCTGCTGCTTGCGCTCCCAATAATACAATCGGGAAAAATGCTGCCACACTTGGTTCTGGGTTTGGATGACTCAACACATATTCTGCAATGCCTTCATATTGATAGCCACCTGGCGCAAGAGCAATTGCCCCTTTTAAATCTAGTTCGGGAGCATCTTTTTGACCATAAGCCGCCACGGTAATAGCAGCAGCACCGCCTTGGCTATGCCCCATCACCAACCACTGTTGATTAAAATCTTTTGGCTTAAGCATATGTAATGCGCGCACCGCATCTACTACTGTATGCAATTGGCTCTTTGCATTCATATAAGGATGTCCACCTAAAGTACCCAGACCTTGATAATCAGGTGCGACTACTGCATAGCCTCGTGCAAGCCAACCATCTAACGCTTTTGAAGCAACTTCCTGATATGAATGAACTGGTCCACCGGCATAATCACCCGAAGGTGCACAAGTATCAGCAACTCCTGTCGTACCATGCGCCCAAGCCAGTATCGGCCAGCCATTTTTTGGTGGTGTTCCTTTCGGTAATAAAATAAACGCTGAGGCAACGATAGGCTCGTCATTCACACCTCGACTACGATAATTTACTAATAAGCGCTGATCTGCATGAGGAAATAAATCCGTCACATCTTGTTGTGCTATAGAAAGTATTAAGCCCGGTTTTTCACTCACAATTTGCTTACTCAAATCTGTAATTGGAGCAGCCATAGCAGAACCAGATATCAAACAAATACTGCTAAATAAAATTTTTAATAAAGAATTACTTTTTCTAATCAAGGGATTACTCCTCTACTTTCTAATCATCATTTCAAATTAGCTTTATAAAAAATATGTCCCCCTATTGCATATAAAGAACCTAACAAGAGGCAAATGAAAGAACACACATACCAACATAGATGACTATTCCCACTAAATCTAGACTTTAAGCATAGAAATACCAATCCATAGAAAATAAAAAAGAGAGCAAATGCTCTCTTTTTTATTTTCTATGGATGGGTTAAAGCGTATGGCCCATACGTTCGCCCATGACAACAACGGACTCGGCTTTATAACGTTTTTCCCACTCGATTTTATCTTTTTCAAATAAAATAATTGCAGTAGAACCTAAATAAAAACGTCCAAGCTCAGCACCTTTCTCTAACTTCAACTCATGATGCTGTAATTCAATACGACCCGATGGTTTTACTTTACCTGTTGCCACAGTTTCAATACCTGCCACAATCATAGCGCCGACCAAAACAACGGCCATACGACCAAGCTCAGTATCAAACAAACAAACCATACGCTCATTACGGGCAAATAATCCCGGTACATTTTCAGCAGTCACCTGATTTACTGAAAATAACTCACCCGGTACATATAACGTTTCAGTTAATGTACCTGAAAATGGCATATGAACACGGTGATAATCACGTGGAGAAAGATAAACCGTTGCAAACTCACCTTCTTGGAAAGGCTGAGCAAGTTGTGGATCGCCAATTAACTTTTCTACAGAGAAACTTTGGCCTTTTGCTTGAAATACTTCGCCCGCAGTGATTTTACCAATTTGAGAAATCGCGCCATCCGCTGGTGAAACAATACTATCCGGATTTTCATCAACTAAACGTACGCCATCTTTCAATGCACGGGTAAAGAAATCATTAAAAGATTTATATTTCAGTGCATTGCCTTGTTCAGCAATCGATAAATCAATGCCATACTTGGTTTTAAATGCATGAATAACAGCAGCTTTTAAAATTGGATTTTCACTTGCAGCAACTTTACCCACTACACGACTTAACTGATGCTGAGGAACAAGATTTTGTGCCTTAATAAATAATTCTTTTTTTAAGCGAGATGTAAAACTCAAGACGGCGATTCTCCAGTAATGATAGGACTATCGAGGCGATTGCCCCATTCACTCCACGCACCATCATAGGCTTTTGCTTCCCAACCTAAAAGTCTAGCCAGAATATAAGCCAAACCAGAACGGTGATGTGACTGGCAGTATACGACTACAGGTTGCTTTAAATCGAACCCAAGTTGTTCAAGACGCTGCCGCGTGCGTTCAAGCGGATGCAATTTTAGATGATTTTGACGATTAAGTGCAGTACTCCATTCAAAATGGAGGGCATTTGGAATGTGACCACCGCGTCGCGCTGCTAAACGGACGCCACTATATTCATCACTAGTTCTACAATCCCACAATTGCACACTTTCTTGCTCAACTTGTTTGCGTAGTTCTTCATAGTTCACTCGGAACTGAGCAGCATGTGATAAATCGATCTGAATTAAGTTATCAACTCGAGGAAGTTCTTCAACCTCGGCTGTGGTGGGTAAACCTGCACCAAGCCATGCATGAATTCCGCCATTAATTAAACTTGTACGGGTAAAACCTAAGCAATGGAGATTCCAGATTAAACGCCCTGCCCATGCTCCACCTTCATCATCATAGACCACCACATGGTGATTTGGTGAAATATTCAATTTTTCAATAAGCGCTTGTAAACCCGCTTCATCCGGTAAAACACCTGTTGCTTCTTCGTGTTGAGCAACTAACCATTTAGGTTGTAAGTGAATAGCATGCGGAACATGGAGCTGCTCATAAACTGATGCACGGCTCAAATCAACAATACGGATATATTCATTGCCTAAATAAGGCACTAACTCTTCTGCTTCTATTAATAAATCGAGTTTAAAATCAGGGAGTGTCATCGTCATGGTTACTTTTTATACCAGCTTAATTTCATCTTAGCATAAGCTTATATCTATCAAACTCTGATTTTCTGCTAGTGTTTAGCAGAAAATCAGATATTAAAATTCTCAAGTCTTAAGTGGCTGCCAAGCGCTTAAGCTCTATTGTAATTAAATTGCTTCATCCAGCTCTTCGATTTGGAAAACCTGACGTAAATAGGCCAAGAATGTATCGTTATCAGTCATGGTTTTGCCAGGGCTGTCCGAAATTTTAGCAACAGACTGACCATTACACTCAACCAGTTTCAATACAATATTGAGCGGTGTTTGGCCCATGTCATTGGTCAAATTAGTACCAATACCGAAACTCACCTGGAAACGGTCTTTGAAATATTGATGTAGCTCCCAAGCCTTTGGTAAATTAAGGCCATCACTAAAGGTCAACATTTTGGTTTTGGTATCAATTTTTAATTTACGATAGTGTGCATATGCTTTATCACCCCACTCGTACGGATCACCACTGTCATGACGTAAGCCATCAAATAATTTGGCAAAATACAAGTCAAAATCTCTGAGGAAAGCGTCCATACCCACAACATCAGTTAAAGCAATTCCTAAGTCTCCACGATACTCTTGAACCCACGTTTCTAAAGCAGCTTTTTGAAAGTCACGTAAGCGAACATCAAGCGCCTGAAACGCTTGTAGGAATTCGTGGGCCATGGTTCCAATTGGCGTAATATTTAACTCTTTGGCAAGCAAGACGTTACTTGTACCCCGGAACACATTTGGCACAGTGTTATGGAATGCAGCAACTACATGTTTTTGCCATTCAAAACTATAACGACGGCGGGTACCAAAATCAGAAACTAAAAATGGTGGATCATTCGGTTGTTGAGCTTTTTCGTATTGCTGAATTAATTCAAGTTTTGCCTGTAAACGACGCTCGCCTTCAGCCCAGACTTCATCTGTTTTAATCCGGCTAAAATATAATTCATTTACAATGGCTAAAACAAAAATCTCAAACATCATGGCCTGAACCATTGGCCCTTCAATACGGATGTCTAATCGACCTTCTTCATCTATACTCGCATGAATAAAACGGCGTTTGAGTTGAAATAATTCTAAATAATCGACAAAGTCGCTTTTAATAAATCGTAATTTTCTTAAATATTGTAGTTCGTCTTCTTTATATTTGAGATTACATAAATGGTCGAGTTGCTCGTTTAAGTCATCCAAAATATCCACTAATGGATAGACAGTATCTTCTAAATTTCTGCAACGAAAGTGATAGACGCTATGCGTTTGCGGGAATTTATGCAGAACCACTTGTAGCATCGTAAATTTGTACAAGTCTGTATCAAGTAAAGAATGGATAATTGGAGACATAGTCAATGATTATTCGCTTGCTTCTTAGCATTAAAGCACACTTTTTCTAGGAAATGGCTCTATCTATTGCAATTGATTATGTTTCATAAAGCTGAAAGCATTGTATCTATTTAAATTCAAATACCTACCTAAAACAGTTACTATTTTTCTGTTGACGGTTGGATGTCTTTTAAACGTTGCTGTTGTCCAAATTGAATAGCAAACTGTTCTGCAGTCAACAGTCCTGTTTTAGCGGCATTGGCATCACAGTCGACTTGACGCAATTGTTTAGCAATACCCCATTCTGCTTTTACGATGGCCCCCATTAATGCAGTATGTCCACGTTTATCTCTAAGACAACGGTTGGCACCTTGTTCTAGCAACACTTTTACTGCATCTTTCTGCCCATAATAACTTGCCATCATTAACGCGGTATAACCCGAATGATCTTGAACATCAATCGGAAAACCATGACTTAAAAATTCTTGTAAAACTTCAACATTGCCGACTTTAGCTGCTGAAAAAAACAGTTCAATGACTTCTGCTGAACCATTGTCCTGTGAAGATGGCATTGCTGCATAAACCGAAGCTCCTATACTGCTACACAACAGACAAGTTGCAAGAAATACCGAGCGAAAATAGATCATAACAATACCCTCAAAATCTCAATAAGAAGTGCCTGTAACACTCGCCCTAGGTGCAGGAAAGGCGATTGAGGTTACAGGACTTTCTGGAGGTAACATTCAAGCACCTGTTACCACATAGATTAAAAGATATTATTCATCTTTTAGTTGGGCTGCTTTGGCTTGCACCATTTTCAGATCTACACCTACTGCTTTGGCAAGACGAGTACCATAATCTGCATCTGCTTTATAGAAATAGGACAGCATGACCGTTTTAGTTTCAACATTCTTCACTTGCCCTAAGTCTGCAGCTAGATTACGGATTAAGTCTTTTTTCTCTAGTGCTGAATAGCTACGATATAAATCACCAGCTTGTTTATATGGTTGTTGTTTCTGAATTGCATGTTGCATCACCGTACCTTCTAGTGGTGTTTGAACAGCTCTGGCTTTTTCGGTCGCTGGTTTTGGCTCGATCTGACTTGGCTCATAATTCACATGGGATTCAGTTTGACCCATATTCATAAAGCCTTCTTGATTATTGTTGTTGACTGCAACTCGTGGACGATTGACAGGAATTTGCTGATAATTAGCACCTAAACGATACAATTGCGTATCAGAATAAGAGAAAACACGACCCTGCAATAAACGATCCTCAGATGGCTCAATACCAGGAATTAAATTTCCAGGCGCAAAGGCAGATTGCTCAGTTTCTTGGAAAAAGTTTTTCGGCATACGATTTAAGGTCAATGTACCGACTTTAAATTCAGGAACCAGCTCGTTCGGCCAGATTTTAGTTGCGTCTAACGGATTAAAATCAAATTTGTCGAGATCTTTTGGATCAAGTACTTGAATGTACAAATCCCATTTCGGGTAATTTCCAGCATAGATGTTCTTATACATATCATTAGTTAAATGACTCCAATCACGGCCTTGCACTTCCCGAAGTTGTTCTAAATTCAGGCCTTTTACGCCTTGTTGAGAACGCCAGTTAAATTTAACGTATTTATACTCACCTTTGTCGTTATAGAGCTTAAATGCATGTACACCAAAGCCATCTAAAGTCCGATAACTCTCAGGCGTACCCAAATTCGAATAAACATAGGTCAACATATTAATCGACCATGGTTGGCTTTGTAAGAAATCAAAAATGCGGTTTGGATCTTGAACATTAGTGACAGGATCAGGTTTCATTGCATGTACAAAGTCTGGAAACTTAATCGCATCACGAATAAAGAAAACAGGCAAATTATTTCCTACTAAATCCCAATTACCTTGCTGGGTATAAAACTTCACAGCAAAACCATGTGGATCTCGTGCAGTTTCTGGTGAACCTTTCGGATGAATTACCGTTGAAAATCGCACAAATACAGGTGTTTTCGTTCCTGCTTTGAACAAAGAAGCCAAGGTTAAATCCGACAAATCTTTAGTAGACACAAACTCGCCATATACACCTGTACCTCGAGCATGCACGACACGCTCAGGGATGCGTTCACGTCCGAAACGTTGTAGTTTTTGAATAAGTTGTACATCTTGTAACAGCGTTGCACCATTAGCACCAGCTGTTGTTGAATTCTGATTATCACCTACAGGTGCGCCATTATCTTTTGTTAAAGGTGCTGCATACACTGTGCTTAGCGTTGCCGCAATTATTGTAAATAAAAATGTTCGTTTAAACATAATGTTAAATCCAAAAGTATAAATGCCTTTCCTGCAGGGTCACTATACAAAGTTTTTAACAATAGATAAAAATGATTATTTTAATTAAACCAATCGAAAAGTAAGATCAAAGCTTATAAACTCGTAGCTCACTGTCTCTATAAGTACATGAATTCTGCTAGACTACTGAAATTACTGAATACTTAGTTTTAAATCCCTCTATGCGTGCATTAATTCAAAGAGTCCTCGAAGCCAAAGTTGAGGTCGATGGTCAAACAACAGGTGAAATTAAGAAAGGTTTATTGGTTTTTTTAGGGATCGGTCGAGACGACACGCTCGCCACCGGACAAAAGCTCATCGACAAGATTTTGAAATATCGTATTTTTGATGATGAGCAAGGCAAAATGGGCTGGAATGTATCTCAGGCGAATGGCGGAATCCTGCTTGTTTCACAGTTCACTTTAATGGCTCAAACGCAAAAAGGACTACGTCCAGACTTTGGTCCGGCCATGCCACCTAGCGACGCAAAAGCACTATATGAACAGTTAGTAGAATATACTCGTTCACAGTTTGAAAATGTTCAAACAGGTATTTTTGCTGCGGATATGAAAGTTCATTTGATTAATGATGGACCAGTCACTTTCAATCTGGAAGTTGAAGCATAGATATAAAAAAACTCCCGAACGGGAGTTTTTTGTTAGATCTTAACGACCAGTTTTTTCTTTAATAAAAGCCCGTGCTTGACGTACTTTATCTTTTACTGGTTTTGGTAATTTTGGTGGAATCAATTTAGCTGCTTGGTTAAACCAAACGAGCAAGCTGAAATCACCTTCCATTTTAATGCTACCGTCTTGCATACCCGTCATAAATGCTGTTGGGTCACCTTTGAGTAAAGTTTTTACACCTTGTTCACTATCTGCAAACTGCAAAATAAAGTCAGCTTTTTCAGGTGATCCAGCAACTGTATCGATGTGACCATGATTAATAATAATTTGGCGAGCCACACCTAAATCAGTACCAATTTGAATGCGGAATGCGCGGTCATGCACTAGCTCAATAAACTTAGGACTTGTACGTGCCAACTGTTTCATACGCAGCGCCAAACCTGCTACCAATAAATCTAACGGGTCTGTACTGACATCAACAAGTGGTAACTTGACTACAGGTATAGAAGAAAGTTTCATGAACATTCACGCCTATTGTATTTTTATGAAAACCTTGGGGCAAAACTCAGCAAGGACTCACCATTGCCTGTTTCGTGCATCGACTGATGATATTCTAATTGGCAACGCAATCTATATATGAAACGTCAACAGACCAGTCTATCGTAGCATAACTGGCTATTTTTTAATAAATGCTTTGTATAATAAAAATCATGTTTTCGTAAATAAAAAAGGCATGCTGTGCATACCTTTTTTACCGTTAGATAACAATTAAATTATCGGCTAGAACATTGCTGCTGATCATCTTCATATACTGGCGTGTGTTCTATATATTGGCGATTTGCCAAAGCCTTCTGTGCCTGTTTATCCTCACGTAATAAAACAAATGTAACCATTACCATCGCTAGACTTAGTGCAGTTAAATAACTATATGTGACTGGCATTTCAAAAGTGACTTGAACTCCAAAACGGACCACTTCCAATAGCCCCCAAAAAAACATCCCTGCAAGCATAAAACCAAGCCAACGACGGTAAGGAGAAAAGAACACAGCAACAAGCGCGACAGCAATTAAGCTGAGTCCGGCGATAGCGGCAAAATTCGCTGTTACCATAGAAACCTCCGTCTTAATGAAAACGTCTAAAAACATTCGGTCTGAACACCAGACCTCATTCCAAAAACAACTTTAATTCATGATTTGTGTTGAAGCTTAGAAAGCATTATGGATGTTTTTTTTTAGAAAAAAAGACCTGTTATTTGTCGATGCGACATACTTTGTCGCAACATTCTTTTGTCATTACATTTTTGTAAATTTAAAAAAGTTCTACTTCCTATATGGCATCAATTCTGGCGTGTCATTACAAAAAACTATGCTGTTTTTTTGCCTCAAAATAAGTTTTTTTCAGTTTTTTTTATTGCCTTTTTTCTGTGCATAATTTTGTCATAACTTGCTTGTTTTTATGACTATTCTGCATAAAAAAAGCGCTACTCTTGAGCAGCGCTTAATGATTGTTCACTATTATTTAAGCACGGCTTAAATCTTTGTCATGCATACCGAGTAAATACAGTACTCCATCCAAACCAACGCTTGAAATCGCCTGATTTGCATTTTGACGCACCAGTGGTTTAGCACGATATGCCACGCCAAGTCCTGCAATCGCAAGCATCGGTAAATCATTTGCGCCATCGCCAACAGCCATCGCTTGCTCTAGTGAAATACCGAGTTTGTTCGCCAGCTCACGCAGCAACTCTGCTTTACGGGCACCATCAACAATTACACCTTTTACTTCACCAGTCACAACGCCATCTTGTACATCTAAAACGTTAGCGTGAACTTCATCAATGCCTAATTTAGCTTGTAAATATTCAGCAAAATATTGGAAGCCACCAGATAAAATTGCCGTTTTATATCCAAGGGCTTTTAAAGTCGAAATGAGGCGCTCGGCACCTTCAGTGATCGTCAATCGCTCTGCAATTTTAGGTAAAACTGATGCATCAAGACCTTTGAGTAAAGCAACCCGCGCACGGAAACTTTGCTGGAAGTCCAACTCACCTTGCATCGCTCTTTCAGTAATTTCAGCAACTTGCTCGCCCACCCCTGCTTCAAGCGCCAATTCATCAATTACTTCTTGTTCAATTAAAGTTGAATCCATATCGAAGCAGACTAAACGGCGGTTACGTCGATAAGCGTTATCTTCCTGAACAGCTACATCAATATTTAATTCGCTTGAAAGAAGCAAACAAGCTGCACGCATAGCTTGAGCATCTAAAGTCGGACCACTGCTTAAACCAAACTGTACACAAGCACGGCGAGGCAATGTGCTATCTTTTTCAAGATCTACACGGCCAGATAAACGAGTTACAGTTTCAATGTTAAAGCCTTGGCTAGACACAATTTGTGTAACGGCTTGTAAATGTGCAGCAGTGAGTTCCGGTGCTAAAGCCGTGACGATATAACGAGTTCGTCCACCTTCGCTGACCCATTGATCGTATTCTGCGCCCGAGATAGGTTTAAAGCGCACTGTTAAGCCAATATCATGTGCTAAAATCAAAATCTCTTTCATTGCCAACGCGGTCGCAGTTTCATTTTCAGAGGCGACCACAATGCCCAATGTCAGTTGATTATGAATAACAGCCTGACCTACATCCAGTATTTGCAATGAATGTACGGATAGTACTTGCATTAATCGGGTAAACTGGTTTGGTTGGTCCGGTCCTAAAAAGGATATAAGAATGATTTCTCGCATGAATTGACTCTAGTCTGAGTGACAACTATTGTAAGAATCATAATCGAATTTCAATATAATTGCCTTGGAAGTTTAACTTGATTGCGCCTAGACAAGGGCTATTTGCTAGCCTACTGATCATTAGTTTTGCATTGCATACCTTTTTATTGGTGATTGCAACGACACACCAGCTCAATGAAAACCGTGCGAGTCAAGGTCAGCTCATGACCAGTCAACTCGTTGCAGACAGCTTATCTGAGCTTGAACCTGCCAATACGGTCTCTTTAGCTCTGATTGCTAATCGCTATGCGACCAATCCAAGTGTGGCATCTATCCGTATTCTTGACGCCAATAAACAAGTTTTGGCAACAAGCGGCATGTCAAAAACTCGCCAAGGTGAAATTTTTGTTCGTGATGCGCTTCAAAACGAGAAAAAAGTCGGTTCTATTGAAATCACACTAATTCAACCAAGTATTGGGGAAATTCTTCGTACCCAATGGCTTGCGATTTTAGCCTCCCTGTTCTTACATGTTTTATTATGGCTAGCTTACCGTGCCATTGCTCGCCCAACACGTAGCGAATACTTAGCCCGTATTAACGAAGAAAATCGTTTAAAACATGAAATTCAAGAGTTAACTCAAGCTCTCGCGCTTGAAAAACAAAATACAGTGACCTTGGTTGCTCAAGCTCAGCAGCAAGCTAAAGCTAAACCAATTGTTCGCTCACAACCAGAAAAAAGCTTAGAGTCTACAGACCAAAATACCTTGGCACTTAATATTCAATTTTATGACCCTAAACAGTTATTAAGTAGTGTTAACCAGTCTGTTTCTGTACCGTACTTTAAACTTTGTCAGCTCTTCTTAAACAAGAGTATTGAGCTATGTACAAAGCATTATCATTTGAAAGCGACTGATATTGATGTCGTAGACGAGTTTCATGCAGAGGGCGCAACACTTGCCATTTCGACTTCACATCCACACGCTGTAGAGTGTCTACTTATGGTAGGTACGGTTTTCCAATTGCTTTCAGACGTTTTATATAAGCGTTACCGTGAAGATAAACGCTTTGCGCTACAAACTCGCAGCGCCGTGTGTAATGCCGTAGAAGCAATGCAAATTGATGCCAAAGAAGCTGCTCAACGTTTAGCGCAACATCTTCATGCGAAAGAATCTGCACTCTACCTTGATAATGAACAGCTTAAAGCAATTCAAGACAGCTATCAGCTTGTTGCAATGCCTAACCCAAGTAATGTCATGACTCGTCATGCATTTATGATCAATGGTATGAATGCTGAATGTGCAGAGCTTGCACAAAATATTCGAACTGAAATTTTGATGGGTAAAAAATCAATTCCTCAAAATGACAGCCCGAGTAGTGCAGCATCTTAAAAATTTATTGTGCGCATTTAAACCTAGCCATCCGGCTAGGTTTTTTTATCTAAATTTATGGTATTTATTTTAAATAATTTTATTTCCTTATGATTTATTTATCTAAATAAATCCGGTTCTATGATGTTGAGTCGTAAATTTGGATAAATCAGAATCATAGGCAAAATTCTATAAACAGCGTAAACTATGCGAAATTTATTCAATAGAAATTGTCTTACGACAAAAAAAGGTGAAAGCGAATGCCGCTGAGTCGTGTTGAAGAACTTGTCGCCGATATTCGTGCAGGCAAAATGGTCATCTTAATGGATGACGAAGACCGTGAAAATGAAGGTGACCTTGTCATCGCAGCAACGCATGTACGCCCTGAAGATATTAACTTCATGATTACACATGCACGCGGTTTAGTTTGCTTAACTTTAAGCCGTGAACGTTGTAAACAATTAAACCTCCCGCTGATGGTTGACCAGAACGGTGCCCAGCATGGCACTAACTTTACGTTATCTATCGAAGCAGCTGAAGGTATTACTACAGGTATTTCGGCAGCAGAACGTGCTCACACGATTCAAGCTGCTGTGGCAGCACATGCCAAACCAACCGATATCGTACAACCGGGCCATATTTTCCCACTCATGGCACAGCCAGGTGGTGTATTACACCGTGCAGGTCATACCGAGGCAGGTTGTGATTTAGCACGACTAGCAGGTCTTGAGCCTGCATCTGTCATTTGTGAAATCATCAAAGAAGATGGCACAATGGCACGCCGCGCAGATTTAGAAATTTTTGCTGAGAAGCATGGCCTAAAAATTGGTACAATTGCCGACCTAATTCACTACCGTATGACCAATGAGCAAACTGTAGAACGTTTGGATCAAAGAACGATTCAAACAGAATATGGTTCATTTGAGCTCTATCGCTATCGTGAGATAGGTAACCCTGACATTCATTTGGCTTTAGTCAAAGGTGAGCCAAAAGAAGGTGTTACAACGGTACGTGTACATGGTTTTAGTCCTGTTCGCGATTTGCTTAAGCTAAATAAAGCTGACGGTGAACCGGCTTGGAATCTAGACCGTGCGCTACAAACGATTGCAGCAAGTGACCGCGGCGTTTTAGTCTGGATCGGACAAGATCATTTGCAAGACTTGGGACCAGCGTTGGATGATTTAACTAAGCCAAAACCGGTGAAATCCAATGCAGCACTTTCACATCAATATCAAACCATTGGTGTTGGTGCTCAAATTTTGCGTGATTTAGGTGTTGAAAAAATGAAGCTTCTGAGCTCACCATTGCGTTTCAATGCCTTATCTGGCTTTAATTTAGAAGTAGTGGAATATGTCACTGCTGATCAAATCACAACGAAATAATCGAGGTTGCTATGGCAATTCGCCGTATTGAAGGTTTATTACATCTCGCAAGCGAAGGTCGTTATGCGATTTTAGTGGGTCGTTTCAACAGTTTTGTTGTTGAACACTTATTAGAAGGCGCGATCGACACGTTAAAACGTCATGGCGTAAATGAAGATAACATTACTGTTATTCACGCTCCAGGCGCATGGGAACTACCGATCGTTGCTAAAAAATTAGCTACATCAAACCAGTTTGATGCCATCATTGCACTCGGTGCAGTCATTCGTGGTAGCACACCTCACTTTGACTTTGTTGCTGGTGAATGTGCGAAAGGTTTAGGTGTAGTTGCGTTAGAAAGCAGCTTGCCTGTTATCAATGGTGTATTAACTACTGACAGCATCGAGCAAGCAATCGAACGCTCAGGTACAAAAGCAGGAAACAAAGGTAGCGAAGCTGCTTTAACTGCAATTGAAATGGTTAATTTATTAAAGGCAATTTAAAGCATGTCTCAAACACTGCAAGCCGCTTATGCAGCAAAACGTAAAGCACGTCGTTTTGCTGTACAAGGTATTTATGAGTGGCAAATGAGTCACAACCCTGTACATGAAATTGAAGCGCGTACACGTGCTGAAAATGCAATGCACAAGGTAGACTTGAACTATTATCACGAACTACTTACTCAAGTTATCGCTCAGCACGAAGACCTTGATGCGTTACTTATTCCGGTACTTGACCGTGAAATTGACGCACTAGATGGTGTAGAGCTCGCAACTTTGCGTTTAGGTGCTTACGAGTTACGTGATCATCTAGAAATTCCATATCGTGTGGTACTTGATGAAGCAATCGAACTTGCGAAGCATTTTGGCGGAGCAGACAGTCATAAATACATCAATGGTGTATTAGACCGTTTAAGTTCGACACTGCGTAGCGCAGAAAAACAACAAGCAAAATAATAGGCTTGATGTTCTATGGCTGAGTTCTCAATTATTGATCAATACTTTAATCGTCAGTCACATCCTGACGTTGCGCTTGGTATTGGTGATGACTCAGCCTTAATTACTCCCCCTCCAAATCAACAACTGGTGATCTGTGCCGATACACTTGTTGCTGGACGTCACTTCCCTCTTGAAACCTCGCCCCATGCGATTGGCTGGAAAAGTGTTGCCGTAAATCTGTCTGATATTGCTGCAATGGGTGCCAAACCACATAGTATTTTACTTGCGATCAGCTTGCCTCAAGTTGACCATGAATGGCTTGAAGGATTTAGTCAGGGAATCTATGACTGTTGTAATCAATTTGGAGTTGCCTTAATTGGCGGAGATACCACTCAAGGTCCGCACCTTACCATTACCGTCACGGCCATGGGCTGGATTGAAACAGGAAAAGCTGTATTACGTTCAGGTGCTAAGGTCGGTGATTATGTTTGTGTAAGTGGGCAGATTGGTGATGCTGCTTATGGGCTTCAGCATTTAGGACATCCCCTACAACAAAGACTGGACTATCCGACGCCACGTTGTAAGCTTGGAGAAGAGCTAAAAGGGCTCGCCTCTAGCATGATCGATGTGTCAGATGGTTTAGCTCAAGATTTAGGACATATTTTAAAAGCATCCAAGGTTGGAGCACGACTCATCCTGGAAAAATTACCTGTCGATCCTGTACTGCAACAACTCGAAGAACAACAACGTTGGCAGTATGCGCTTGCAGGTGGTGATGACTACGAATTATGTTTTACAATAACACCGCAAAATTATGAAAAACTTTTGCAAAAACAACTAGACATTAAGATTACAATGATCGGACAGATCGTTGAGCAAACAAAACTAACTTTTGAGCATTTGGGTTCAGATTACCCATTGCAAATTCATGGATACCAACACTTTGCATAAACCGCCGATTCATTTTAAAGACATGTCTTGGTTCAACCGCTGCATCGTTTTCTGTGGTGTTGGTTTTGGATCTGGTCTTGCTCCTAAAGCACCTGGTACTTTTGGCTCTGCTTTTGCCTTACTTTTTGTTCCCATCTGGTTATCTCTTGGATTTACTTTAAGTTTAATCGCTATTCTCATCATGTCAGTGGTGGGTATTTATATTTGCGGTCAAACTGCAAAAGTAATTAACGTACACGATGATGGTCGAATTGTGTGGGATGAATTTGCAGGTCAATCTATTACCTTTCTTCCCCTGCTCTATTTACAACAAATAAATTGGATTTGGGTAATTACAGGATTTATATTATTTCGAATTTTCGATGTTTGGAAACCTTGGCCTATACGCGTCATTGATCGCCAAGTACACGGTGGTTTTGGTATTATGCTTGACGATATTATTGCCGGTGTATGGGCTGCTCTTTGTACACTAATTATTATCCATTTGAGTTAAATCATTCGAGTTATTCATGTCAACTACTGTCATTATTCTTGCTGCAGGCAAAGGAACGCGAATGCGTTCTCAGCTCCCTAAAGTACTACAACCTTTAGCTGGTCGCCCGCTACTAGGACATGTTATTAAAACAGCAAAACAACTATTAGCAGAAAACATCATTACCATTTATGGACATGGTGGCGATCACGTAAAAAAGACATTCGCACAAGAAAATATTCAGTGGGTTGAACAAGCAGAACAGTTAGGGACCGGTCATGCTGTACAGATGACTTTACCGGTACTTCCTAAAGACGGCATTTCATTAATTTTATACGGTGATGTTCCTTTAGTCCGTCAAACAACGCTTGAACAACTGATTGAAGCATCAAATAAAACCGGTATTGGTATGATTACTTTACATGTCGATAACCCAACAGGTTATGGCCGTATTGTCCGCCAAGACGGTAAAATCCAAGCGATTGTTGAACATAAAGACGCAACCGAAGCTCAGCGTCAAATTCAAGAAATCAACACAGGTATTTACTGTGTCAGCAATGCAAAACTGCATGAGTGGTTGCCTAAGCTTTCAAATGAAAATGCACAAGGCGAATACTATTTAACTGATATCGTTGCGATGGCTGTTGCTGATGGTTTAGAGATCGCTTCAATTCAACCAGAGCTCGCATTTGAAGTTGAAGGTGTAAATGACCGCCTGCAACTTGCAGCACTTGAGCGTGAATTTCAGAAGCAACAAGCAAAAGAACTTATGCAGCAAGGCGTAACTTTTGCTGATCCTGCACGTTTTGATTTACGTGGTACAGTAAAAGTTGGACATGATGTTCGTATTGATGTGAATGTCATTATTGAAGGCGACTGTGAACTTGGTGACTTTGTCGAAATCGGTGCTGGCTGTATCTTAAAAAATACAACCATTGCAGCGGGCACTAAAGTCCAAGCGTACAGCGTTTTTGATGGAGCAGTTGTTGGGGAAAATACCCAAATTGGTCCATTCGCACGCTTACGTCCAGGTGCTAAATTGGCAAACGAAGTACATATCGGCAACTTTGTTGAAGTCAAAAATACAACGATCGGTCTAGGCAGTAAAGCTAACCATTTCACCTATTTAGGTGATGCCGAGATCGGTGCTGAATCAAATATTGGGGCAGGTACAATCACCTGCAATTATGATGGTGCAAATAAACACAAAACCACTATTGGCGACGCAGTTTTTATCGGTTCTAATAGCTCGCTGGTTGCGCCTGTGACTATTGGTAATGGAGCAACAGTCGGTGCGGGTTCTGTGATTACGAAAGATGTGGCTGAACAAAGTCTCTCCTTTGAGCGTGCTCAACAAATTTCTAAAGCAAATTATCAACGTCCCCAAAAGCTTAAAAAATAAGAGGATTGAAATATGTGTGGTATCGTCGGAGGCGTTGCAGAACGTTGTGTAACCGAGATTTTAATTGAAGGTTTAAAACGTCTTGAATATCGTGGTTATGATTCGGCTGGTGTTGCTTTACTGAACAAGCAACAGATTTTACGTGAACGTCGTGTTGGTAAGGTAATCAATCTTGAAGATGCCGTTGCTGATCAACAACTCACGGGGACAATCGGTATTGCTCATACCCGTTGGGCAACACACGGTAAACCAACCGAAAATAATGCTCACCCGCACATGTCAGGCAAGGTAGCAGTCGTTCACAACGGTATTATCGAGAACTATCAAGAGCTTAAAGATGACCTTCAAGCTTTAGGATATGTATTTACTTCTCAAACAGATACTGAAGTGGTAGCCCATTTAGTTGCAGAAGCTCTAAAAAATACTGATAGTTTACTTGAAGCAGTAGAATCTGTAGTTCCTCAGCTTAAAGGTGCCTATGCGTTAGGTATTATTCACAGCGATTACCCAGATGAACTCATTACTGTACGTGAAGGTTCACCACTTGTAATTGGTGTGGGTATTGGCGAGAACTTTATCAGTTCAGACCAATTGGCCCTTTTACCAGTAACGAACCGTTTTATTTACTTAGAGGAAGGCGATATTGCTCGTCTTACTCGTACTTCAATTGAAGTATTTGTAAAAGGTGAACGTGTTGAACGTCCAGTTAAAGAACTTGATGCAACTGTAAGCAGTGCTTCAAAAGGTGAATATAAACACTACATGCTCAAAGAAATTTATGAGCAGCCTGAAGCAATCAAACAAACAATTTCTCAAGCGCTTGATGGCAACAATTTACGTGATGATTTCTTGAAAGATGCTGAAGCAGATTTCAGTAAACTTCAAAGTGTTCAAATTATTGCGTGTGGTACAAGTTATCACTCAGGAATGATCGCTAAATATTGGTTTGAGCAATTGATTGGTGTGCCTTGCCAAGTTGAGATTGCGAGTGAATTCCGTTATCGCTCACCAGTGATTGTGGAAAATACACTTTACATCTGTATTTCACAATCAGGCGAAACAGCGGATACCTTAGCTGCACTACGTGAAACTCAAAAACGTGCTAAAGCAAATAATATCGATATTCAGACTTTAACGATCTGTAACGTCGCAACTTCTTCAATGGTGCGTGAAACTGATCACCACTTATTGACGCTTGCAGGCCCAGAGATTGGGGTTGCATCAACAAAAGCGTTCACGACTCAGCTTGCTGCATTAATGTTGTTAATCTTGAAAATTGGTCAAGTGAAACAGCGTATTAGCAATGTGATGATTGAAGAGCTTGCTCGTGAATTGTGGCATAGCCCGAAAGTGATTCTTGATACACTTAAGAATGATCCAGAAATTTTACGTTTATCAGAATTGTTCGTTGAAAAACAACACTGTTTATTCTTAGGCCGTGGCACACACTATCCAATCGCTTTGGAAGGTGCATTAAAGCTTAAAGAAATTTCATATATTCACGCAGAAGGTTATGCAGCTGGTGAGTTGAAACACGGCCCATTGGCACTTGTTGATACTGAAATGCCAATCGTGATTCTTGCACCAAATGACGAAATGCTTGATAAGCTTAAGTCAAATATGGAAGAAGTTCAGGCTCGTGGCGGTGAATTATTCGTTTTCGCTGATGAAAATAGTGGTGTAGTTGAAAAAGACCGTCAACATGTCGTTCATATTCCAGCAGTAAACGAATGGCTTGCACCAATCATTTATAGCGTACCAGTTCAGTTATTGTCTTATCACGTTGCTGTATTACGTGGTACAGACGTTGACCAGCCACGTAACTTGGCGAAGTCAGTAACTGTAGAGTAATTCAAAAAAGATCATTATTAAGGCATCACCTGCTTTAATAATTGATTGATTAAGCCCGATATGCATTAATTGCCTATTGGGCTTTTTTATTGCCTTCATATCGCTACACAGAAGCTTTCCTACGAAAGAAAATAGAGAACTCTGCTTAGGTCCCCGTGTCACAACGGACTTTTTACTTTTGCGCTGATTTAAAGTTTGAGAGATCATTGCGACACAGAGATAAAGAAGCTAAGCGAACTTAGTCCATTTTATTTTTGTCGCAGCGTTGAATGCTGCTGAACAAGTTAGGGGCAAAGTCCTGTGGGAGAACAGGACTTTGCAAACTGGTGTGTTTTAAACGTTGTACGGTTTGAGGTGAATACACCTGTGCAAGCTGTTGGCAAACACAATTACAACTGGCTTACATGTGTTCACCTGACAAACAAATTCTTTTAAATTCCTGCTGAGCATTGGCATCATCATTTGTAATACTGTAAGCACCGACCACAAGGTTTAAAATCAATATAAATTTATGAAGTTTCATATTATTCTCATGATTATTTATAAATTTAAATAAAATAAAAATATGGTTCAATTAAATATTAAAATAATTTTTTAAATAATAATTAATCCTCCCACAAACATAGGAAAATAAAATAATTAAAATTTTAAAATAGAAATAATTTATAAATTTAAAAAAACAGGTCGCAAAAAACCCAAATTTTAAATAAATAAAATAGTTAACTAAAAGAGAAAATGAGTTTTAATAATGGCATGGCCAACTCCTTAAAAATGGAGTTCTACCACCAGATTACCGCGAACTAATTTAGGGTGGTAGAACGAAAGAGGGTTAGCAGACTGACCTAGCGACCAGCACGCGCGAACGCGTCCCCCTTCCGCCCTACCATAGAGAAAAAGGGGGCACAAAGGTTCCACACGGGTAATACTGAGGAAGTATAACCCGACACGCTAGGGTACGGTCTGCTAAAACCGACTGGCAATGTAGGCCAGCAACGAGATAATAATCGGTGATTTTAACTACGTCAATTTATTTTAATGAAAAATTTTAAATATAATCATTTTATTCATATTTAAACAACATTATCCTTCTTATTATATTTATGGCTTTTAATTAAATTTAAAATATAAACTTAGGTTATATATATTTAGTTAATAAAATAGATTAATCGTTAATACTAATTTAATAGTTTATATAAATACGTCTAAGATGAAGAATATCTAGGGATAAAACATCTTATAGGGCACCTTACTCCATAAGTCGATAAGCGAGCACTTCTAGCATCTTTTCTAAAACTTATTTCTCTATAGCTTTATTGAATTTATAAAGTTCTAAAGCATAGTCTCTAGTCTTTATTAAGACATTCTAATAAATACAAATAAATCAACGTGTTATATACAAAAACCAACAAAAACACTTGGCTTTTTACATGAAAAATCATGATATAAATCACGCTTCGAAATTTGCCTAATAACTATAAATTTCGACTATTACAAAAACTTTCTAATTATAAGGAGCAACTTATCATGGCTAATGGATTTCCAGGTGGAAACTTTAGAATCATTAACAAAGAAACAGGTGCATGTATCGCAAGCGCATACGGTGGGCAAACCCATGGCTTACAAGATGCTGTAACTGCACGTGGTGAGACAGGTGTTTTACCTTATTCTCATACAAATGACCGACTATTTACGGTACATGATAAAGTTAAAAACATAGACGAAGAGCTTTGGTATTTTGACAGCCGCGTATATAACGGTGGTCATCGAGAGAATAAGCTATACAACAAAGTTAAAGATATCCGCTCTAATTGGGTGCTCGGTGCTCGTGTTAAGACAAATGCGATTGCATATAAATTATTAGACAAAGACTTAGAACATTTCCTTAGTCTTTTACCAAAGCAAGATGAAGAAACTCTCGCCCACTTAAAAACCAGTGATTGTCTTGATATTGTTGGTTTATTAGAGACATTTATTCTGAGTAACGGCGAAGAAACGATTAAATCGGAACTTGTTGGTAAACTTGATGAGACTAAGCTGAACGAATATTTAAATGCAGTACTCGCTCATGAGTCAATTCATCGCATCGAACAAAAGTTCTATAAATATGCTGAATCTCCTTTGCTAGGTTTAAATATTCCTGGACTTAGCGATTTACCTAATAACCCTTTCGCTCAGCAGAACGAACAACTCTATAAAATTATTTTTGCTTCTGTGCAATTAGATGTTTTGGATCATAAAGATTGGACTTCAGATTCAGAGTTCCGTTTGTATTTACGCCATGACAATATCGATGCTCTACTAAAAAATATGAAGAAAGAGAGCATTGCGGAGCTTCGTGAAAAAGCATATATAGAATATGCAAATACTCAAGACCTCAAAAAAGAAGCCATAAAAGTCCTTTTAGAGCTTAGAAAAACTCTAGATTTACATACGAATGAAAAAAATATGGAGACGGTCAAAAAGATTTTAAAAGTCAGCTTAAAATCAAATGAGTCTTTTGAACAACTGCAAACAGCATTAAACAGTACCAATGGTAAAGAAATAAAACCAGTTAATTGGCATAGCGGCGATATTTTCTTACAAGGGGCTGGTTGTAGCGGTACAACTAATTGGGCATTTAAAGATGGTTATATCTTTGTAGAAGGCCAACCAGATGCTGTACTAACGCATCTCTGGGGTTCATCTGTAGGTATTAGTCAACGATCTAATGACCCAAATCAAATTTGGGAATTGAAATAAGCTGAATCTAGGTTCTTTGAATTTAGGTTTAGTCATTAAGTCGCTTAGACAGCGACTCTAAAAGCTAAGTAAGTTTATTTTCAGTCATCCAAAGAATTTAAATCATTCTTTGGATGATTTTTAGTTTGATAGAAATAAATCTGATTATAAAATTGAAATACTTATAAATTTCTTATACTTTAAATTGTTTAAAATTTACTCAAAAATAGTAACAATAAGATAGGTAAAAACATGATTTCTTTAGAGCTTTTCATTACATTTTTAATTACTACAATTATTTTTGCTTATATTCCGGGTCCAGCAATGCTGTATACCGCTGCACAGACACTTTCTCGCGGTAGAAAATCTGGTCTAATGGCAGCATTTGGAATTTTTTTAGGAGGCTGTTTTCATATCATTGCAGCGTCTTTAGGCTTAACAACCATCTTTCAAATTATTCCAAAACTCTATGATATTATTAAAATTTTAGGGGCGCTGTATTTAGTTTGGTTAGGCATTAAATTAATTAGATCGACCTCGTCCCCTACTGTTCAGCAAAATGTTGAAAATGGTCAATTATCTTTAAAGCAGAGCATTCTGGTCGAAGTTTTAAACCCTAAAACCGCTATTTTTTATATCGCCTTTTTACCTCAATTTATTAATACATCATTAGATTTTCCAGTTTGGTCTCAGTTCATTATTTTAGGACTGATTGTGAATCTGATCTTTGTTTCTGCTGATGTGGTTTGTGTGTTTTTAGCCAATTATATTAGCCAAAAATTAACTAAATCGGAGAAGCCCCAAAAATCTATGTCAGTGATGGGTGGACTGATTTTTATGGGGCTAGGCGTTTTTCTTGGCTTTAAAAATCAGTAGTTTCTACAGGTAAACGCGTACCTAACAAAGAAAAAGTAACATCCGCAACTTCCAACGGGTCTGAACTGGTCCAAATAATATGATTCCCCTCATTTGGACTTTCAGAACTTAAATGATATTGATTGAGCTGCCGAATTAATTGTGCCGTTACAGCTTCCGAAGGCTCAATAATTTGAATATCACGGCCTACAATTTCCTGAATCGTGTCTGAAACAAATGGATAGTGTGTGCATCCTAAAATAATCGTATCGACTTTTTGCTCGACCAACGGCGCCAAAATATTTTTTAAATAATCTTTAACTTCCGCGGTATGTGCTTTGCCCGTTTCAATTTTTTCGGCTAAGCCAATACACGGCACTAAAGACACTTTAATATCTTGCGCATACGTTTCAATTAAACTTTTTAAGTTTTTGCCCTTCACCGTGGTGGCAGTTGCCAAAACCGCAATATGCTTGCTCAAAGTCATTGCTACCGCGGGTTTTACCGCTGGTTCTATTGCTATAAGTGGCACATTAATTTGCGCTCTAATCGTTTCAACCGCTACAGCCGTCATGGTGTTACAAGCAATCACGATCGCTTTGCATTTGCCATGAGTAACTAGATTTGAAATTAGATGCGTGGTCCTTGAAACAATCCAGTCGCTTTCTCTGTCTCCATAAGGGACATATTTCGAGTCGGCGAAATAGATAATATCTTCATTCGGAAGAGCCTGCCGAATATACTTAAAGAGAGACAACCCGCCTAAACCAGAGTCAATCATTCCAATCGGGTTGTTATTGTTATTCATGCTTTATCCTGTATTTCATATATTTAGAAAAATTCTTTCATGGTTGCCAAGTCGTTGAGCACGACTTTGGGCTGAATGGTTTTTAATTTTTCAGCCGATGTATAACCCCAACCTACCGCAGCAAAATCAATGCCTGCCTTATGTGCAGCTTCGCCATCCGTGGTTTGGTCGCCGACATAAATTGCTTGGTTTTTACTTACATCCAAAATGTTGAGAACACGCTTTATTCGCTTCGCTTTGCCAAATATAGACGAGCCACCATCAATATGGCTAAAAAGCTCACAGAGTTCTTTACCCAGTACATTTTGACAGTTTTCTTTAGAGTTTGAAGTAATAATTGCGAGCGTATAACCCCGCTTATGCAGTTCAATTAAGTGGTCCCGCATACCCTCAAACAATTGAATTTCTTCATCTCTTTCTTTCATTAACCGAATAAAATCTTTCGCAATCCAAGGCAGTTTCCACCGAGAAACATTCATCTCTTTCATAATTTCTCTAGGCGTAAGTTGTTTGTAGTAATCGACTTCGTGAAGGCTTACCGATTTAAACTTATACTTTGCGGAAAGTTGATTTAAAACGCTTAGAAAAAAATGAAAGGAGTCGGCTAAAGTGCCATCTAAATCAAAAATAATAGCCTGATATTCTTTTAGGTTTTTTTCCATTTCTAGTTTCGAAAATATATTTTTTATTATTATATTCTGTTTTCTATCGGTTTTTAAATCAGGCCCAACAAGGACCTGACCAAATTTCGATTTTTGTTTTAAGCTGCCGCTTTTTGTTCCTTTATCCAATTTTTAATACGGGCATCGAGTATATTTAAAGGCAATGTTCCTGCATTTAAAACCATGTCATGGAACGCTTTGATATCAAAACGATCTCCAAGCTCCTGTTTTGCGAGCTCCCGTAGCTCTAAAATTTTTAGTTGGCCCATCTTATATGCTAATGCTTGGGCAGGAATAGCAATATATCGATCCGTCTCTGCCTGAATATCAGGTTCATCTAAAGCTGAGTGTTCTCTCATGAAATCAATCATTTGCTGACGCGTCCACTTTTTATAATGCACGCCAGTGTCCACCACTAAGCGACAAGCACGGAACAACTCACTCGAGAGTCTTCCATAATCTGAAAGCGGGTCTTTATAGAAACCAACATCTTTACCCAATTGCTCTGCGTAAAGTGCCCATCCTTCAATATAGGCGGTGTGATTCGGCTGCTTTCGGAACATCGGCAAATTTGGCAGATTTTGGGCAATATCAATCTGCATATGGTGGCCGGGAATTGCCTCATGGTAAGCGGTTGCTTCCATTGAGATTTTGGAACGTTCAGAGAAGTCGCCAGTATTTACATATACTTGTCCGGGGCGTGAACCATCAGGTGTGCCTTGGTGATACTCCGCACCTGCCGCTTCTTTTTCTCGATATTGCTCTACAGGTAAAACTTCCACTTTATTTTTGGGTAATAAGCCAAACAGCTTCGGCAACTCTGGTTGCATTTGGGCAATATACCCGCGATAAATCTCTAAAATTTCTTCACGAGATTTTGGAAAAACAGCGGGATTTGTTTTTAAAGATTGTTGGAAACTTTTTAAATCATTAAAACCTTGTGCTTTAGCAATTTTCAGCATTTCCGCTTCTATACGAGCAACTTCTTTTAACCCGAGCTGATGAATAGTTTCAGGGCTTTCCAAGGTTGTCGTATTGTTTTCTACATAAAAGCGATAGAGTTCATCACCGTTTGGCAAACTCCATATACCCTCGTGCTGTCGTCCATAGGGTAAGTAATCTTTCTGAATAAACGTGCCGAGTTTTTGATAAGCAGGGCGAACATTCTGATCTATGGCCTGTAGTATTTCACGGCTTAAACATTCTTGTTCTGCTTTGGAAATGTTTTTTGGAAATTGCTTTAATGGAGAAGCAAACACACTGTCTTTCCCTGCTGGAGTTGCAATGCTATCAATCTGCTTTGCCACTTTTTCAAGTAAATATTTCGGTGGTATCAAACCATCTTTTTGTCCTTGTTTCGCTAACTGAATACCTTGATCAAGAATAAGAGGAATTTGTTTTAAACGAGCAATATAGTCTTGATATTGTTTAGCATTATCAAAGGGAATCGAACTAATAAATCCCGGAAATTGTAAATGTAGTCCCCACATTTGATTGAAAGGCATCTCATAGAGTTTCAAATCATAATTTTTAAGCGTCTCTTTCAACTGATAAATCATTAAATCTTTATTTAATTGATCAGTTGCTGAAAATCCTGTGCTATCAATCGCTTCAAAACGTTTTAAAAAATTTTGCGTAGTTTTTTTATCTTTCTCAATCTGATTTTTTGAAAACTCGGTCCATCGATCGTTATAGCGTAAGTCTCCTAAAACGGTTGCAGTTTCAGGACTATTTTTCAAAGTATATTCCCACTGTTCCTGTAAAAGTTGGTTTAAAACTTTCACCCGAACAGAGACATCACTCTTTTGTTTAGATTGTGATTTTTCGATGGTATTTGTATTTATTTCGGGGGTTGCAGCATCAGAAGAATGAGACATCCAAAATAAAACACTGATACAAGCAAAATGTAAGGTTCTGTTTTTCATTTAATTATCCAAACATATTTAACGAAGTTTAAAATAAAGACAAAACAAATTACGTGCCAAGCAGCATATAAAATAGTGTAAAAATCGAGTATTTTTTAACTCAATGATTTTATAAATTAATTTTCTTTTTAATTAAATTAATTATAGTTGCTATCTATATTCCGTATCTGACTTTAATTTACCAGAAAGTCAAAAAAAAGCGCACATGAGCGATCTCAGTGCACTTTTTCATTTCTACATTAAAAATTGTTTCTCAAGAAAACAAATATTGATAAACAATATACGCAGCCAGTTTTGCTGTTCGATTGTCCAAATCAAATTTTGGATTGCACTCGGCAATATCTAAAAGATTGATTTTGCCAGTCTCTTGAATATGCTTAAAAATCGCTTCAAAAGTCGCTAAATCAATTCCTTTGACAGCTGGCGCACTGACCCCCGGTGCAACCGCAGCCGCGAAGACATCTAGGTCAATCGTAACGTACAAGCAGTCTACTTTTTCAATAAAAGCATCAACCACTGCAAGCACGTTGTTTAGGTTAAAAATATTAACCTCATGATCACGTAAATATGAACAATTCAGCGCATCGGCAGTATCAAACAAAATTTTAGTATTGGCATGGTTGGCAACCCCAATACATAAATAATTAAATTGTTTTTGATGCTGTTCTGAAAGTCGAGCTGCCTGTAAAAAAGGTGTTCCAGAGGTGGCATGCTCTGCTTCACGCAAATCAAAATGGGCATCGAAATTAATAATGCCGATTTTTTTATCTGACGCGTGGGCTTGTACATATTGGAACAGACCGCTAAAGCTGCCAAATGCAACTTCATGTCCACCGCCCAATACAACAGGTTTTAAGCCATGTTCTAGGCTATTTGCGACTTGTTCAGCTAATTCGCTTTGTGCTTGCTCTAAATTGCCATATTCACAGGTCACCGTCCCCAAATCGACAATACTGACTGGACGATGAATCGGTAAGTTAGCAAGTTGGGTACGAATCGCATCTGGTGCGTCGGCAGCACCAACTCGGCCTTTATTACGTTTCACGCCTTCATCAGAGCTAAAACCAATCAGGGCAAATTCAGCATGTTGGGTGGTGTTCACAATATGGTGAATACGTTGATGTGCTTCACCCTCGCCATCATGTCGGCCTTGCCATTTAAATGTGTGATTCATGTGACACCGTTTAAAAAATAACTTCTTGTCCATGCTGAACGACTCGCTTAGGCAAATCTCCGCCCAGCCAGTAAACAATTTCAGATGGATGCTCAATATCCCAAGCCACAAAGTCAGCGACTTTACCTTGCTCTAAACTGCCGTGTGTTTGTTCTAAACCGAGCGCTTGTGCAGCATGAATAGTGACACCTGCTAATGCTTGCTCAGGTGTCAGACGGAATAGCGTACTACCCATGTTCAGCATTAAACGCAAAGAAAGTGCCGGAGATGTGCCGGGGTTTAAATCGCTCGATAGCGCAATACGCACGCCATGCTTAATCAGACTTTCAATCGGTGGGTATTGGGTTTCACGCAATAAATAAAAGGCACCCGGTAATAACACTGCAACTGTGCCTGACGCTGCCATTGCTTTGACGTCATCTTCAGTCATATATTCTAAATGGTCGGCCGACAAAGCATGATAACGTGCTGCTAAGCTTGAGCCACCTAGCGATGAAAGCTGCTCAGCATGCAGTTTGACGGGTAAGTTTAAAGATTGTGCTGTTTTAAACACACGTTCAACTTGAGCAGGTGAAAATGCTAAATGCTCACAGAACGCATCAACTGCATCGACTAAGCCTTCAGCATGCAGTTTAGGCAGCATTTCTGTACAGATATGCTCGATATAAGCATCGCTTTGGTCTTTGTACTCTGGCGGTAAAGCATGTGCAGCTAAACACGTACTTTTTACCGTCATCGGTAATTTTTCACCAATTTGACGGATCACACGCAGCATTTTGCGCTCGTTTTCGTAGTTGAGTCCGTAGCCAGACTTAATTTCAATGGTGGTTACACCGTCTTGTTGCATGCAGCGAATACGCTTAAGGGCTGAGTTCAGTAATTGTTCTTCGCTGGCTTCTCGGGTTGCGCGTACTGTACTAGCAATACCGCCACCACTTGCAGCAATTTCAGCATAACTCACGCCCTGTAAGCGCTTTTCAAACTCAACACTACGGTTACCACCAAATACGCTATGCGTATGACAGTCGATGAACCCCGGGGTTACCCAAGCGCCATTTAAGTCAACTGTTTCGGAATAAGTGTCGGCAGGAAGTTGTTGTTGTTTTCCAATCCAGTGGATGAGATGCCCTTCTGTGACAATTGCAGCATCTTCAATGTAGGAATATTGCCCATTTTGCATGGTGGCGATATGGCAGTTTTGCCAAAGTTTTTTCATTAGCCTATCCTCGAAACTGCCCAACAGTAAAACTATTGGGCAGCTAATTTGTTAGCTTTCCATTTCTATGTTTTGCTGGACAGGCTCACTTTCCTTTCCCAAGCTTTGCTCTGGTTTTACCCAAATACGATAAGCAATAGTTAAGAGAGCAAGCCAAGTGATTCCTACATAAATTGCAGGACGCGAGTCTGGGAAGTAGCCCATCATCACTAAAATGAACACCATAAAACCGATTGCAAAAGCAGGGGCATATGGCCAGCCAAATACAGGGAAATCAAGTGCCTTAATTTCAGCAGTAGATAATTTACGGCGCATCGCGACTTGCGAAAGCAAGATCATGAGCCATACCCAAACAGTTGCAAACGTTGCAATTGATGCAATGATGACAAACACATTTTCAGGAATCAGGTAGTTCAGCACCACACCAATTAACAGCACGCCAGCCATAACCACGACAGTCATCCAAGGCACACCATTACGCGATAATTTTTGGAAAATTCGAGGTGCTTGACCACGATTTGCCATACCGTACAACATACGGCCTGCACCAAACACATCACTGTTAATTGCCGAAATTGCAGCAGTTACCACCACAATATTTAAAATATTTGCAGCAGATTTAATGCCTAAGTTTTCAAAAATTTGTACAAACGGACTGCCTTGGCTACCAATCTGGTTCCATGGGAAAATCGACATGAGTACAAAGATGGTTAGTACATAGAAAAGTAAAATACGTACCGGAACAGCATTAATTGCTTTCGGTAAAGTGGTTTTCGGGTCTTGTGATTCACCTGCTGTAATACCAATAATTTCGATACCACCGAAAGCAAATACCACTACAGATAAACATGCAACCAAGCCTGCAATGCCATGTGGCATAAAGCCTTCATAGATCCATAAGTTTTGAATCCCCGGCACTACACTGCTATGGTCAGCATGGAAGCCATAGAACATCAAACCTAAGCCACCTAAAATCATGGCAACAATGGCACTCACCTTGACAATTGAGAGCCAAAATTCGAGTTCACCAAAGACTTTCACATGAATGAGGTTAATTGCGCCCAAGAACATGATGAGAGACAAAATCCAGATCCACCGTGGGACATCGGGATACCAGAACCCCATATAAATACCAAACGCAGTGACATCGGCAATTGCAACAATCACCATCTCAAAAACATAAGTCCAGCCTGTCGTAAAGCCGGCCAAAGGACCAATGTATTGAGAAGCATAGTGGCTAAATGAGCCAGAGACAGGGTTATGGACTGCCATTTCACCCAGTGCGCGCATCACAATATAAATTGCAATCCCTGCAACGATGTACGCAAGTAATACTGAAGGCCCTGCCATTTTAATAGCAGTTGCCGAACCATAGAAAAGCCCAGTTCCAATTGCTGAGCCCAATGCCAAGAAACGAATGTGGCGGGTGTTTAAGCCCCGCTGTAGTGTGGAGTTTTGTGACATTATAATCTCCAATCCTTGAGGAAATTTAGTTGGATTCGGCCACTCCATGTGACCGTTTTATCAATCACACTTCAGATAAACTAGGGAGTAGTTTTGGAATGAGTAACTCGTTTAGGCAACCACTCGCAAGCAATTCACTAGCCTGTTCGATATCAGGAGCAAAGAAACGGTCTTCACTGTAGTAAGGAACTTGGTCGCGCAAGATTTTACGAGCTTGTTCAAGTTTAGGCGAGCTTTTTAAACCTTCACGGAAGTCTAGACCCTGACAAGCGCCTAACCATTCAACAGCTAAAATGCCGCGAACGTTATCAGCCATATACCAAAGACGTTTACCAGCATTTGGAGCCATCGATACATGGTCTTCTTGGTTGGCTGAAGTCGGTAGGCTATCCACACTTGCAGGATGTGCAAGCGCCTTGTTGTCACTTGCAAGAGCAGCAGCGGTTACCTGAGCAATCATAAAGCCCGAGTTAACACCACCATTTGCCACCAAGAACGGTGGAAGCTGGGACATATGACGGTCCATCATCATCGAAATACGACGTTCAGATAGTGAACCAATTTCTGCAATTGCCAATGCTAAATTGTCGGCCGCCATTGCAACAGGTTCTGCATGGAAGTTACCACCAGAAATCACGTCACCTTGTTCAGCAAATACAAGCGGGTTATCCGATACAGCATTTGCTTCAATTTCTAATACTTCAGCAGCCTGACGGATTTGAGTTAAACATGCACCCATCACCTGTGGTTGACAACGTAAAGAATATGGGTCTTGAACTTTGCCACATTCTTCATGTGAACGAGAGATTTCACTCGAATCAGTCAATAAATCGCGATAAGCCGCAGCCACATCAATTTGACCACGTTGGCCACGTACTTCGTGAATACGCGCATCGAAAGGTGCACGTGAACCAAGCATTGCTTCAACACTTAAGCCACCACAAACTGTCGCGGCAGCAAATAAATCTTCTGCTTCAAATAAGCCGCGTAAAGCGTAAGCTGTTGAAACCTGTGTACCATTTAAAAGTGCCAAACCTTCTTTAGCCGCTAAAGAAATTGGTTCTAAACCTGCAATTTTTAAAGCTTCAACTGCTGGTAACCATTCACCTTTATAACGTGCCTTACTTTCACCAAGTAAAACTAAAGACATGTGTGCAAGTGGTGCCAAGTCACCAGAAGCCCCTACTGAACCTTTAAGTGGAATATGTGGGTAAACTTCAGCATTAATTAAGGCCAACAAAGCATCAATGACTTTACGACGAATACCAGAGAAACCACGTGCCAAGCTATTTGCTTTCAATAGAATAATTAAACGAACCATTGCATCATCAAGTGCTTCGCCTACACCTGCCGCATGCGAAAGAACTAATGAACGCTGTAATTTTTCTAAATCTTCAGGCGCAATTTTAGTTGAAGCAAGTAAACCAAAACCTGTATTAATACCGTAAGCTGTACGTCCTTCATTTACAATTTGCTCTACACAAGCCACGCTTGCATTAATTGCAGATGAAGCACTTTCATCTAATTTAACTTTAATTGGGTTGAGGTAAGCTTGACGTAAATCGGCTAAGGTCAGTTTTCCCGGTTGGATCAGTAATTCCATGTTGGCTTCCTAATTTTTTGCACTATATTCTGCTGAGACGGTGCTTTTCACAATTGCAAAAAGCACCGCCAGTTCTTCCATGTATTTTTATTGCGTGATCATTGGCAAGTGTAGGCCTTGCTCTTTGGCACAGTTAATCGCAATTTCATAACCTGCATCGGCATGACGCATAACACCTGTTGCAGGGTCATTGGTTAGTACGCGAGCAATACGTGCAGCAGCTTCATCTGTACCGTCACACACAATCACAACGCCTGAGTGTTGAGAGAAGCCCATACCTACACCACCACCATGATGTAGAGACACCCAAGTTGCGCCGCCTGCTGTATTTAACAATGCATTTAATAAAGGCCAGTCTGATACTGCATCTGATCCGTCTTGCATTGCTTCAGTTTCACGGTTAGGACTTGCAACCGAACCTGAGTCTAAGTGGTCACGACCAATCACGATCGGTGCAGACAATTCACCGCTACGAACCATTTCGTTAAATGCCAAACCAAGTTTTGCACGTAAGCCCAAACCTACCCAGCAAATACGCGCTGGTAAGCCTTGGAAACTAATACGTTCACGAGCCATGTCTAACCAGTGATGTAAATGCTCATCATCAGGAATTAACTCTTTAACTTTGGCATCTGTTTTATAAATATCTTCCGGGTCTCCAGAAAGCGCTGCCCAACGGAATGGACCAATACCACGGCAGAACAATGGACGGATGTATGCAGGTACGAAGCCTGGGAAATCAAAAGCGTTTGCTACGCCTTCTTCTTTCGCCATTTGACGGATGTTATTACCATAGTCAAATGTTGGAACACCCATTTTTTGGAAATCAAGCATGGCTTGTACGTGTTTTGCCATCGACTGTTTTGCAGCTTTTACAACAGCTTCCGGTTCTTTTTTCGCGCGTTCACGGTATTCATCCCAAGTCCAGCCTACTGGTAAGTAGCCATTAAGTGGATCGTGTGCACTTGTTTGGTCAGTCACCATGTCTGGACGTACACCACGGCGTACAAGCTCAGGTAAAATTTCAGCAGCATTACCATGAAGTGCGATTGAAATTGCTTTACCTTCTTTTGTATAACGATCAATACGCGCTAAAGCGTCGTCTAAATCAGTTGCTTGTTCATCTACATAACGGGTACGTAAACGGAAATCGATACTTGCTTGTTGGCATTCAATGTTTAAAGAACACGCACCTGCAAGTGTTGCAGCTAAAGGCTGAGCACCACCCATACCGCCTAAACCAGCAGTAAGAACCCAACGGCCTTTTAAGTCACCGTTGTAGTGTTGGCGACCTGCTTCAACGAAAGTTTCATAAGTACCTTGTACAATACCTTGGCTACCAATGTAGATCCACGAACCCGCTGTCATTTGACCGTACATTGCCAAAGCTTTAGCGTCTAATTCGTTAAAGTGTTCCCAGTTCGCCCAGTGCGGTACAAGGTTTGAGTTTGCAATTAAAACGCGTGGCGCATCTTTATGAGTTTTAAATACACCTACTGGTTTGCCTGATTGAACTAATAAAGTTTCGTCAGTTTCAAGATTTTTTAGCGTATCTACAATTTTGTCGAAACATTCCCAGTTTCGTGCTGCACGGCCAATACCACCGTATACCACCAACTCTTTCGGGTTTTCTGCAACGTCCGGATCAAGGTTATTCATCAACATACGCAATGGGGCTTCAGTTAACCAACTCTTAGCCGTTAATTCAGTGCCACGAGGTGCACGAATTTCTACATCACGAAATTTTGTTGTCGTTGTTGTCACAGTCGGACTCCTTCCTTTGAGCTTACATCAGCAGAACATCACTTGTTTCTGCATTTGTATAGTAATGTATTAACTTGTATATATATCCATATACTACACAAATATTTTTCGGCGTGAAGAGGCTTGCTCGTATTTTTTTAAAGAAATTGAATAAGCTTATGAATTAAATTAATTTATTTTTATAGTTGACATAAAAAAAGCACATATCTTCTAACAAGACATGTGCTTTTTAATCAGTAAATTATATCTTTTTAACGTTGAATTAACTCAATGATATAGCAACTTTTGAGCTGTTTTTTTGGAAAATTGATTGATGTGACACTAGCATTTTTCTCAATTTTTAGCGTCTCATGAGCAGCAAGCTGAACAAAATCATCATCAACGTTTACTTCCGTTTCACCACCCTGATTAAAAATAAAAATCAGGTCTGCCGAGCTTATAAATGCCTGCTCCGCTGCCTCATTCAACCACTGAAAACGGGCATGAAACTTTGCAGGATCATAAATTAAATTTAAATCCCGAATTGCACCGTCTACCAGTTCACTTTGGACCTGACTTTCACCATAAAAAGCAAAAATATCGCCCTGTTTCAGCTTTTTGGCAGGAAGGTCATCGACATGCAGTACCGTGCCCTGCCCATCAAGTACGCTAATAATGCGTTGTTTATTGGGAAATAACGAAAATGGCCCAGAAGTTGTTACATCTGCCATCGAAATGCGCCACTCAAAGTCGGCTTCACCTTGGCTTCGAGCAATTTCTAAAGTAAAGCCTGCACCATTTTTCCAAAGCATTTTTGTATATTGATCGGCCCTGATCAATTCAATCATGGATTAAATTTCCCTTCGAGATAATAGCGACTGCCCGGATAAATCAATCGTGCACTTGAAATGAGTTGTTTGTTTGACCATGTGCGACGCCGGATGAGTAAACACGGTTCAGCTTTAGTAATCTTTAACCACTTACACTCTTGAGGTGATGCTAAAACGGCCTCAACAATGTGTTCACCTTCTGTCACGGGTGCTTTTGCCATGAGGTAAGCATTTGGGGTAATGGTTTTAAAATCTTGTTCTAAATAATCTGGAATCAGTGCTGCATCAACTAAACGATCTTCGACCTGAACAGGTACATCATTTTCATAATGCACAATAATCGAGTGAAATAATCTTTGCCCTTCGCGAGTCTGCATTAACACGCTTTGCTCTGCATTTGCATAAACTTGTTCTAGGACTAAAACTTCAGCATGGTGCTTATGGTTTCGTGCAATAATCTCATCGGCAATATTGTTAATTTGAAAAAGTGCAGTTCGGCCTTGCCCTTCAGCAACGAAAGAACCAACACCCTGAATTCGAACAAGTAAGCCTTCTGTTGTTAACTCACGTAGCGCACGGTTTACCGTCATACGGCTACAGCCGAGTTGATTAACGAGTTCACTTTCCGAAGGAATTTTTTTATTTACAGCCCAAGAGCCTTCATAAATCTTTTGTGAAATCAGCTGTTTTACGCGCTGATATAAAGGAACTGGACTATCAGCTTCAATCGAAAGCTCAGTATGTTCTTGTTTTGATGTTCTGGGCATAACAAATACTCAAAAAGGCAGCAGGCAAAAAGGTATTTTAGTTGACATGCTATGTATATACAACCACATACAACATGTTAATTTATGAATTAAATATATTTTAAAAAGTTTAAAAAATAAACATAGCTCGACAAGAGCTAATTTAAAGTTTTATGTAGAGAAATTCAAATATATAAAGGCTTTATCAATATTTATTTAATAGTTATTTCTGCTAAGCCAGTGCCCCATCCTAGAAAACAAAAATATCATTTTTTCTGGTTTACGAAATGATGCTTAAAATTTTTATTTAAAATAACTGATCGATAGTATTCTTCTGCCACACAGTATATTAATAAAACTGGAAGCACATCGAATGCGTAATTATAAAATAGATATTCTTCGAGGAATTTCTATCCTTTTGGTTCTTTTACATCATTTTAATATTCCCTATAAACTTAAAGATACATGCTTAGGTTTTGATTTCTTAGGTGAAGCATTTAGCACAGTCATCGCAAGAAACGGAAATTATGGCGTCACCATGTTTTTTGTGATTTCGGGTTTTTTAATTACCCATCACACTTTAAAACGAGACAAACAATTTTCTGCAATTAACCTCAAACATTTTTATATCCGACGAGCAGCGCGTATTTTACCGTGTCTGGTATTACTCATTTTAGGTGTAAGCATACTTGGTTCATTTGACTTAAAACCCTTTATGAACCAAGCACCGAATGGCATTGAGGTCTCTTATCCTTTAACCATATTTGCAGCCTTAACCTTCTGGATGAATATCCTGATTATTAAATTTGGTTGGGTAAACTACGCTTTGGGCGTGTTGTGGTCGCTCTCTGTAGAAGAAGTTTTTTACTTTGTTTTTCCATTATTGTGTCTACTCACCCGTAGTAATAAGGTCTTTATTACTGTACTTGTTGGCGTGATTTTATATGGGCCTTATTTTAGGTCTCTCCATTTTGGAGAAGAAAGCGGCGCTTATTTATATCACTATTTTTCAAGTTTTGATGGTATAGCGGTGGGCTGTTTAACGGCGATTTTTTCTCATAAATATCAGCCAAATTGGACCTATAAAAAACCTCTTTCATGGTTGATTATTTTGAGTATGACCGCTCTATATTTATATGCGCCCATTAAAGAAGTCAGTACATGGGGTATTAGCTTATTTGCTCTTGCCACAGGTTTACTCATTCTGTGTTTCCAACATCCTTCCGAAACACAAGCACATAGTCTATTTACCAAAGTAATGGTCTGGTTGGGGCAAAGGAGTTATGAAACTTATTTGTTTCATCTGGTTGTGCTGGGCCTTATGAAAGTTGCTTTTATTCCAGCCCAAACCGACTCTAGCATTAAAATTATGCTTTTAATTGGCTATCTGATTCTAACTTTCATCATTAGCGCAGCAATTGAAAAATATTATTCCACACCACTTAACAGCTACATTCGAAAGGTTTTTATTAAAGATAAATCATAAAAAATAAGCCCCTTGAAAATAGGGGCTTTTTTATTAAGCGATCAACATCGTTTCATCATCTTGCTTAAAAGGATTAGACCAGCTCTGCCAAACTTGCGGACCTAAAGCCATTTCTTCATCGCTTAACAAGCAGCTATCCAAGCGTTGTATTAAAGCTTGCTCATCCATTTGCATACCAATTAAAACCAGCTCCTGACGCGCATCACCTGTGCGGGCATCCCAGTTTTTCTTAATTTGTTCAATACTGGCGAGGTCACTCGGCCAGTCTTCTTCTGCAACGGCCGCCCACCAATAACCAGCTAAACCGTGTCGAGCCATTGCTCCCGCTTGTGACCATGAATAAGCCAATGTCGGTTCGGCAGCCAACCAGAAAAAGCCTTTGGAACGCACGACTCCCGGCCATTCAGCCTGTACCAAATCATAAAAACGTTCTGGATGGAAAGGTCGGCGGGCACGGTAAACAAAGCTACTAATGCCATACTCTTCAGTTTCAGGTGTATGCTCGCCGCGTAACTCTTTTAACCAGCCCGGTGCTTGGACAGCTTCATCAAAATCGAATAGCTGTGTATTTAAGATTTTGTCTAAAGCGACCTTTCCAAATTGAGCAATTTCAATTCGGGCACGCGGGTTTAGAGTTCTTAAAATGGCGATAAGCTGGTCTTGCTGAGCCTGATCAATCAAATCAATTTTATTCAGCACAATCACATCACAAAACTCAATCTGATCGATAAGAAGGTCAACCACAGTTCTCTCATCTTGCTCGCCTAATGATTCGCCGCGTTGTTGTAGGGAGTCAACTGAACTGTAGTCTTTAAGAAAGTTAAAAGCATCGACTACCGTAACCATAGTGTCGAGTCGAGCAAACTCATTGAGTGAGTTTCCATCTTCATCTTCAAAAGTAAAAGTTTCTGCCACAGGTAAAGGTTCTGAAATGCCTGTTGACTCAATCACCAATTGGTCAAAGCGTCCTTCATCGGCTAAACGTCTCACTTCAACCAATAAGTCTTCTCGTAACGTACAGCAGATACAGCCATTACTCATTTCAACCAGTTTTTCATCTGTTCTTGAAAGCTCTGCCCCACCTTCGCGTACTAATGCCGCATCAATATTCACCTCAGACATATCATTAACAATCACGGCAATACGACGGCCTTCGCGATTATTTAAAATATGGTTGAGTAATGTGGTCTTTCCTGCACCCAAAAAGCCCGATAAAACAGTGACGGGAAGCTTGGCAAATGAGTTGGCGATTGCAGTGTGCATGGCTTGATCTCTTTGAATAATATTTAAACTGATCATGGCTGGCCATTTAAATATGGCCAGATCACAGGCGTAATCTATTTCTAAACCACAATAATGTTATGTTATAACATAACTATTGATCAAGTTTTTATTCTAGTTTTATCTAAGCCAAATCACTTAGTGTTTGAAAAAATTGCTTTTATAGTCCCTGACAAATTGAGGTTCTATAGTGATGGTCTGGCCCCCATGCTCTAAAACCTTGGCTATCAATATGGATTTGTCCTGAAGCATAAACACCCAGCCCCATATTAAACGCTTGGCCTTTAGTCGCCCAGAACTGACAAAGCTTGGTTTTAGTTTGTTGAATATTGAACTGGTCTAAATCGCTAGGCTGTTCTGGTCCAATTCTAAAATCAAGTGCTGCATTAAAGACATGTCGGGAAGCATCAGCACCACCTGCACAACGGTTTAAAGCTAAAGCTCGATAGACTGAAGTCACTTCAAAATCGTTAATTACGCCTTCGTCAACCAATGCTTTTAATATATTGAGCGTCGGAACAATATTGGACCAAATCTCGCGTGGTGGAACTGCGTAAGGCTCAACTCCACATTTTTGCCAGTCTCGGGCTGAACGTAATAACTCGTGGTCTGGAACTAAATCGGCAAGTCCTTTTTGCTTAAGAAATTGCTTATAAGCTTGTACAGACTGTCTGTGATCTGCAGTTGCGATCCAAACGACATAATCTTCAGGCTGTTGTTTGATTTTAACCACAGTTTTAGATGGTTGAGGCAAAGAGGGAGAGCGATGAGTAATCGTCGGCTGGGGTGTTTGAGTACTACAAGCCGCCAGAGATAATACGAGTAAACCTAAATAACGCTTCATAAATATATTCTATCTTCCCTAAACATCTGGAAGCCTTTAATCATTTAATTTCAGAAATGTTATAATATAACAATTATTAAATCCTTTAATTTCTGTTGTAAATTTTAAAAAATAAAAAAAGGACGTATTTATACGTCCTCTTTAGCTTCTAACTAAGATCTGTTTACATATCGGCTTCTAAAGCATGTACAGGCTGCTCAGCTTTTATTTTACGGCGCTTAAATTGATAAGCCACCATCAAACACAAAATCCATCCTGGAATCATCATAACTGCCACACGCATGTCTGGCGTTAAAGACATCACAACTAAAATTCCAAGCATGAATGCCATGCAAAGATAGTTGCTAAATGGATACATGAAGCTTGGGAATTTAGTCGTTTGACCTTGACGTTGCATGAATTTACGGAATTTTAAATGTGTCCATGAAATCACTACCCAGTTAATCACAATCGCTGCTACTACCAGCATCATGAGTAAACCAAATGCTTTTTCAGGGAAAATATAATTGAGTAAAACACACAATACCGTCACAAATGCAGAGACTAGAACCGCATTGGTTGGAATACCGCGTTTATTAATACGGGCAAGAGCTTTCGGGGCATTACCTTGTTGGGCAAGGCCTAAAAGCATACGGCTGCTGCAATAGCTGGTTCCGTTATAGACGGAAACCGCAGCTGTCAAAATAACGAAATTTAATAATGTCGCAACACCTTGGCTATCTAAAGAGGCAAAGACCATCACAAAAGGACTGCCACCTTCTGCCATTTGATTCCATGGAAATAATGAGAATAAAACAAAAAGTGTCGCAATATAGAAAATCAAAATACGATAGATAATCTGGTTTACAGCTTTAGGTAAAGTTTTGTCTGGATCACGCGCTTCAGCAGCAGTAATACCGAAAAGCTCAATACCGCCAAAAGCAAAAATAATCACAGCCATTGCCATAACCAAGCCTTCAATACCAAATGGGAAGAAACCACCCAATGCCCAAAGGTTAGAAATACTGGCCTGAGGCCCTGCTGTGCCGGTTGCAAGTAAATATGAACCGAAACCGATCATGGCTAAAATTGCTAAGATTTTGACAATGGAAAACCAAAATTCCATTTCGCCAAAAAACTTAACATGCAGTAAATTGATACCATTAATGAGAATAAAGAACGTTAGAGCAGATGCCCACGTTGGGATTTGCGGCCACCAATATTGGATATAAAGACCAATTGCACTTAACTCTGCCATACACACAAGTACATTGAGTACCCAGTAATTCCATCCTGACATGAAGCCTGCAAAAGGTCCCCAATATTTGTAAGCGAAGTGGCTAAAAGACCCACTTACAGGTTCTTCTACGACCATTTCACCGAGCTGGCGCATCATTAAAAAAGCAATAAATCCTGCAATCGCATAACCCAAGATTACCGATGGACCTGCCAATTTAATCGATTGTGATATACCAAGAAACAGCCCTGTACCAATCGCTCCACCCAACGCAATCAGCTGGATGTGACGATTACTCAAACCATGTTTCAGGTTTCCTTGCTCTTGTGTTGACATATGATTATTCTCATCCTTGTCACGTAATTTTTTTCCAATAAATTACGTATATCATAAATTGATCGGATTTTCATAGAGATTGATGAAAAAATAATTGCGTTACTTTTCTCACAACCGCGCATGAAAACAGAAAATGCAAGAAATAACAATTATTATGCAATGTGTAATTAAATTATGTATTGCGTAATTTTATGAATTCAGTATTATAAGAACCATGAAGTAATTGGTTGTTCTCGGTCTCTATCAAACTCATAAGTAAAAAGATGATCTAAATAACGGTTAAAACTTATTGAGTAGCTCAGTCCCTAGACCGAACTTTTATTTGTATAAGACGCGAGATGAAGACAAGGAAGCGAAAATGGAACAAAAACTAAACTCTTTTATTGAAGTTTCACCTCAATCTGATTTCACTATTCATAATTTGCCTTATGGTATTTTTAGTAGAACAGCCGAAGGCGAGCGTCAGGTCGGTGTAGCTATCGGTGATTGGGTCATTGATCTCGCTGCTCTTGAAAAGCATGGTCTTTTAAAACTTTCAGATCAAGACACCTACTTTAACCAGCCTACACTGAATAAATTTATTGAATCGGGCAAAGCCAATTGGTCTAAAGTTCGTAAAACGCTACAGTCTCTTCTTTCAGTTGATAATTTAACGCTTCAAGAAAATGAAGCATTACGTCAGGAAGTCTTAGTCAAGCAAGACAGCGTGACTTTACATTTGCCTATTCAAGTTCCTGGCTATACCGATTTCTATTCTTCTAAAGAACATGCCACCAATGTAGGCTGTATGTTCCGTGACCCTAAAAATGCCTTGCTTCCAAACTGGAGCGAGTTGCCTGTCGGTTATAACGGCCGTGCTAGCTCTGTTGTGGTAAGCGGAACTCACGTTGTACGCCCTTCTGGTCAGATTAAACTTCCAAATGAAGAACGTCCGGTTTTCTCAGCAACTCGCAAGCTCGATTTTGAACTTGAGACTGCATTTATTGTGGGGAAACCAACTCAATTAGGTCAACCAATCGCCATTGAAGATGCATGGGATCATATTTTTGGCATGGTTCTGCTAAATGACTGGTCAGCACGTGATATCCAACAATGGGAATATGTTCCACTTGGCCCTTTCAACGCTAAAACATTTGCAAGTTCAATTTCTCCTTGGGTCGTCACGCTTGAAGCTCTTGAGCCATTTAAAGTTGAAGGTCCGAAACAAGAACCGAAGCCACTTGCTTACTTACAAGAAAATATCGCCAATACTTACGACATTAATTTGAGTGTTGAAATTCAAAGCCCGAAATCAACACAACCTGATGTGATCTGCCGTACTAATTTTAAATATATGTATTGGTCTATGGCTCAGCAGCTAACTCACCACACCATTGGAGGCTGTAACGTTCAGGTTGGTGATTTAATGGGTTCAGGTACTATTTCTGGTTCTACACCTGACTCTTATGGTAGCTTGCTTGAGTTGACTTGGAACACCACTAAGCCTCTAACACTTGCGAATGGTGAAACTCGTGGTTTCTTGCAAGACGGCGACACACTCATCATGAAAGGCCACTGTGAGAAAAATGGTATCCGTATTGGTTTTGGTGAAGTCCGAAATACGGTACTTCCTGCATTAACTTTTGATTTTGCAGAAACTTCGGAGCCTAATTATGAAGCTGTATAGTTACTTTCGTAGCTCTGCAGCTTACAGAGTACGGATTGGTCTCAACCTTAAAAGTCTCGCTTATGAAACTGTACCCGTTCATTTGGTTAAAAATGAGCAGCAAAGTGAAGACTATTTAAAGTTAAATCGCAGTGCCTTAGTACCAACTTTAGTGGACGGCGATTTAACCCTGTCACAGTCATTAAGTATTTTGGAATATCTGGATGAACAATATCCTGAAACCAAATTACTTCCAAATGATGTGAAAGAAAGAGCCAAAATCCGTGCTTTTGCACAGGCGATTGCCTGTGATATTCACCCGTTAAATAACTTACGCGTGCTGAAATATTTAAAAAATGATTTAAATGTTTCGGACGAACAAAAAAATTACTGGTATCAGCACTGGATTCTTGAAGGTTTTCAAACACTCGAACAGCAACTTCAAGATTCAAATGGGCAATTTTGCTTTGGACAACAAGCAACCATTGCCGACTGCTGCCTGATTCCACAGGTTTACAACGCGAAACGCTTCAAGATTGATTTGTCAGCGTTTCCAAAAATTGAATCAATTTATCAACATTGTTTGTCTATCCCAGCCTTCTATAACGCGGCGCCAGAACAACAACCAGATTGGGAATAGTAAAAAGGAGTTTCAACATGACATTTGCCATTAAAAAAATACATCACGTTGCATATCGCTGTAAGGATGCGAAGGAAACTGTTGAGTGGTATAAAAAAATGCTCAACATGGACTTTATCTTAGCTTTTGCAGAAGACCATGTACCTTCAACGAAAGCTTTTGACCCGTATATGCATTTATTCCTAGATGCAGGTCAAGGCAACGTTTTAGCATTTTTTGAATTGCCAACCCAACCAGAAATGGGCCGTGATGAAAATACGCCTCAATGGGTGCAACATATTGCCTTTGAAGTTGAAGATTTAAATGCCCTTTTAGCTGCCAAAAAACATTTGGAAGACAACGGTGTTAAAGTATTAGGTATTACCAACCACGGTATCTTCCACTCAATTTATTTCTTTGACCCAAATGGACATCGTTTAGAACTGACTTATAACGATGCACATGCTGAAGAAAAAATTGCAAAAATTACTGAAGAAATGAAAACTGAAATGTTAGAGGAATGGAGTAAAACCAAACGCGCTCCACACCATACTCATTTCTTGCATGAAGAAGAATTAGGCGCGTAATTCTTTCAAAGCAATCGTTTTAAAAGTCGGCATTGATGGGAATAGTTGAATGAACTGTTCTATATCAATGCCGATTTATATTGTTTAAATCTACTAAACCTCTATCAATTTACGCTATAAATGTAAGATGAAGGTGTTTGTAAAAATTGTGGATTATTAAACATGTGAATTTCGCTAATAGAAAAAGGTGATTTCTATTTTTCTATAGGCTCAGGCATGATGTAAAACGCATCAATGCCAATTTATGTTCTGAACAAAACTGTTTAACTGTTGAAGTAAATCGATTAAGGGTATTTAAATGATTGAAGAAAAAATATCTGGGGGGGTTCAATCACTTGAAGTTGGCTTATCCGTACTAAATGCCCTTTTAGAGCACAATCAACCCATTATTCTCAAAGACTTATCTAGTAAGCTTGAGATGCATCCTGCCAAAGTACACCGCTACTTGGTGAGCCTAATTCGCATGGATTACGCCAAACAACTTGAAGATGGCCAATATGCCTTAGGTGATCAAGCATGGCGTTTAGGCTTAAACTGCATTCAGCACAGCGATACTTTACAGTTAGTACAACATTTAATTTACGACTTACAAAGCAAAATTGGCTGTGGTATTCAAATTAGTAAGTGGTCACCCAAAGGCCCTGTCGTGGTTCAATCGATTGAATCTAACCACCCAATTTCGATTGTGACCAAAGTCGGCTCAATTATGCCTTTAGTCAATTCTGCTGCTGGGCGTTTATTTGCTTCTTACCTTCCTGAGCATTTTGTTCGTCCTTTATTAGAAACTGAGTGGCAAAAACATCAGGAACTTGGGCTAAACATTGCGCCACATAACTGGGAAGAATTTTTAGAACTTAAAGAGACGATCCGCCAACAACAAATGTCTGCGGCGAAAGGTGATTTACTTACCGGCATTAACGCAGTAGGCCTGCCAGTATTTAACTCAAACCAAGGGATTGAGTTTTGTATTGTGGCGCTTGATAGCGAGATGTTTTTACCCGTCGATCCACAAAGTAAAATTATTGAAACACTTAAAAATGAGATTAATTCAATTAATCAATATATTAAAAGCCGCTAATCAATAGCCATAAAAAAACCAAGAGCCTTGCTCTTGGTTTTTTTTAGATTAGAGACAAAGCAAAACTTATTTTGCTTCGAGCACACCACGGCGAATCTGGTCACGTTCAATCGATTCAAACAGTGCTTTGAAGTTACCTTCACCGAAACCATCGTCATCTTTACGTTGAATAAATTCAAAGAAGACTGGCCCAATCATATTTTCAGAGAAGATTTGTAATAAAAGCTTCTTCTGGCCATCTTTAGTACTGCCGTCTAATAAAATACCGCGTTGTTTTAACTCTTCAGTTGGTTCACCATGTTCAGGTAAACGCTCTTCAAGCATTTCATAATACGTATTTGGCGGTGGTGTCATAAACTTAAGACCCAAGCCTTTTAACTTATCCCAAGTCGAAATTAAGTCATCACAAATAAACGCGATATGCTGAATACCTTCGCCATTAAAATCAGCTAAGAATTCTGCAATTTGGCCGTTACCCTTGTCTGAGTCTTCATTTAAAGGAATACGAATCATGCCATCTGGTGCAGTTAATGCTTTAGAGGTTAAACCTGTATATTCACCTTTAATGTCGAAATAACGAATTTCCTGGAAGTTGAAAATCTTCTCGTAGAAGTTTGCCCAATATTCCATACGTCCTTTGTAGACGTTATGAGTTAAGTGGTCGATTTCTTTTAAACCCGCACCTTCAGGGTTACGCTGCGCATCATCAAAGAAAACAAAGTCATTTTCATAAATATCGCGGTCAACTAAGAAGATTGGCATACCACCAATACCTTTAATTGCCGGAATGTTAAGCTCCATTGGCCCAACTTTTGAGTACATTGGTTCTGCACCAAGTTCAACCGCCTTTTTAAAAGCTTTTGCTGCATCACGAGTTTTGAATCCCATCGCACAAGCAGATGGACCATGCTCATTAAAAAAGAATGAAGCATAAGATTCTGGCTGATAATTCAGGATAATATTGATATTTCCTTGACGCCATAAGTACGCTTTTTTCGATTTATGCTTGGCTACTTTTGAAAAGCCGATTGTTTCAAAAATTGGATCTAATTCATTTTCTTTTGAAACAAACTCAATAAATGCAAAACCGCATAATTCTAATGGGTTCTCTAAAATATCCATCTAGTTTCCCTCTGGTAATTACCTGATCCGTTTACTTCTCATGCTGATCTGGTCAGCTCCTTTCTCTATAGAATACGCATTTGCTGGGAGTATGTTTGAACCGTCAAAATGCCTTAGCCCAACGCATCCTATGAGAAAAAAACCAATAACTAAAACGAAGATTGAGTGAGCGCAAAGCTGATGATTAATTTCCCTTCTATACGGTGTTTGTTTTCCATACACACTGTCCTTTCTTATCTAAAAGTACGATTGAGATTTTTCAATAAACCTTTAAAAATCGTCTTTTCCTAAAGTTATTCCTAGATTTATGGAGGCCAACATCCTTGTTGGACCTCCAATGGCCATTTACCTTAAAACAGATGCTACTAAAAACAATTAAATTATGCAATACATAATTTAATTATGAATTGTGTAATTTATTAATCAAATTACTCTGTTTGCTTGTGCTTGTTTTAGATTTCATATTTTTAAATCATTGGGTACACTCACATGGCTTTTAAAGTTCTAAGGGCGGAAAAATCATGCTTTTAATCAGTGCCTGTTTAATTGGAGAGCCTGTACGCTACGATGGACGCTCTTGCTCACACACTACACTTAAACAGCTATTTTTAAATAAAAAAGCGCATGCACTTTGTCCAGAGTTATTAGGTGGTTTTACTACTCCAAGGTTACCCGCAGAAATTGTGGGAGGAACAGGACAAGATGTACTTGATGGCAAGGCAAAAATCCTAGATTCATCTGGTTTAGATGTGACTGAGCTATATTTAAAAGGCGCCTATCGTACTTTAGACATTGCACGGCAAATACAAGCAACCTGTGTTGTTTTAAAAGAAAACAGTCCGTCTTGCGGTAGTCAAAAAATTTATAACGGTACTTTCCAAGGCGAGAAGATTACGGGTGTTGGGATTACCACAGCACTGTTACAGCGCCATGGTTTTGAAGTGATTTCTGAAAATGAGATTGAAGAATGGTTAACAGCACACCCTCTTTAAGGTTGTGTTGATCTACCTAATCAAAAACCTCTTAACTGCTTTCTAAAACGAAAACAGAAGGCACTCAATACACAAGCTACTAAATAGCTTATGGCTGCCATACTCCAGAAACCATAAATTCCCATTGCAGATATAGAGTGACTTCCCCAGTGCAGCCCCTTATAAGCCATCCACCAACCACCGCCCAATCCGAAACATAGCACCACGACTAAAAAAATCAGCATGGGTAAAATCGACACATCCCAACAACGCAACAAAGAGGTTAGTAATGTCATTAAGCCATCGAGAAAATGAGACATGCAGACAATCAAGAGCAGTGATGCAGCCAAAATCTGTACAGCCAAATCATCTGAATAGAACGTGACAATTAAGCCCCTCTCCACCCATAAACACAAGGATAAACTGCCACTCACTGCCATAATGACCCATATACTTTGTCTGGCAATTTTGTCTGCTTCTTTCATGTTGCCGCTGCCCATAGTTCTTGACACCAAAATGCTATAAGCCGAGGCAATTGATGAAGGAAAAATAAACATGAAACCGCCAGTGCTCGCGACAATTTGATGGGCTGCAGACACCACACTCCCGAAAGGCAAAATCAGAATAGCAACTGAACAAAATGCAATAACGTCCATCAATGCCATGATCGCTGTGGGTATCCCTATTTTTAAAATCATACGCAGACTTTGCCAGCTATCTTCAACTGACCGTTCTGGATGTTCAATAAAGATGTACTTTTTCTCTAGAAAAAACAGGTAATAAACGGTCAACATAAACCACCGTACAATGATAGTGGCTAACAACGCCCCTATCGCCCCGAGTGGCGGAATTGAAAATAAAGCGACACCATAAATCAGAAGATAAGACAAAATAATTTTAAGAATGAAGAAAAGACTATCTGATAATAAAACCTTATAAGCATTTTCAGTGACCTGAGACAAAGCTGTAAATAAGCGCATCAGTAAATGGGCAGGTAAAATAAATACCAAAGCCCAAATACAGTTTTTAGTAATTAAAACGACATGTTCAGATGCACCAAATAATTTTGGTAGATCACGGAACAAGTAAAGCAAGGCAATACTTACCAATGCCGAACCTAACATCAGCCAAACGCCTTGGATAAAAATTTGACGAATACGTGGTATGTCATGGCAACCATAAGCTTCCGAGAGCTTAAGCATCACACCTTGCAGTATCCCCATTCCAATGACATAAACCACTGTATATAAAGATAAGGTCACCGATAAGGCGGCAACATGGTCATTACTAAAATGCCCTACATAAGCAATATCAATCAATCCACTTAAAACTACAATTAAATTGCTAGAGAGCATGGGAATAAATAATTTAAAAATCTGGTTCATCAAAAAAATGCCTTATTTTTTTCTTTGCGATTTATGTCGATATTCACGTTATTTTTAGTGCATCAATTCGAAGCAAAAGACATACCAGTTTTAAATTCAGCTCAAATAAAAAGTGCTTTAAATAAAAAGACCAAACTATCTGTTTGGCCTTCTTTTGTCATGTATGTTGTTTATACAGTTATTCTTGTTTGTGTTTACTTGCCCAATAAGTCGCAAGTGCAGGACCCGAAATATTATGCCAAAGGCTGAAAATAGCACTTGGTACCGCTGTAATCGGGGAAGCCGCAAAATGCACTGCTGCAAGCGCCACGCCTAAGCCTGAGTTTTGCATTCCTACTTCTACCGCAATTGCTTTACTGTCCGCATAAGGCAATTTAAAGAAACGCGCTGCGGCAAAACCTAATAAATATCCAAGCCCATTATGCAATATCACTACCGCCAAAATGAGCAAACCCGACTGTAAAATAGCTGCTTTACTGCCACCAATAATGGCTGCCACAATCGCTACAATTGCAATCACTGAAACTAATGGCATGACTTGAATATAGGATTCAACCTGACGTTTAAGCCAAGTTCGCAAAATCAGCCCAATCACAATCGGAAGTAGTACAACCTGCAAAATCGAAATAAACATCGAAGCCGCGTCAATCTTTAGCCACTGGCTAGCAAGTAGATAGAAAATTGCAGGTGTTAACACAGGAGCCAAGAGTGTTGATACCGAGGTACAGGCGACCGATAAAGCCACATTGCCTTTGGCCATATAGGTAATGACATTTGAAGCTGTTCCTCCTGGGCAACAACCGACTAAAATAACGCCGACCGCAATTTCAGGAGGTAAATTAAATAATTTACATAAAATAAATGCCAAGCCCGGCATCACCACAAACTGCGCGACAACCCCAATTAACACAGCTTTAGGGCTTTGTAGTACCCCTTTAAAATCATCAACGGTCATGGTCATTCCCATGCCAAGCATAATAATGCCCAAAATCCATGGGATGTACGCTTTGAGCCAAACAAAAAATTCAGGTTGCCATAGCGCCAGAGCTGCAAAAATAATTACCCATAGGGCAAACGTCTTTTGAACAAACTGAGTAAAACGGAGTAATGCAGACATACTGTTCATCCATACCAAATCGCAATTAAAGTCCAAGCATCAAAATCAGTATCTCTAGCATTCATTCAACAGATCAGTCGATTGAATACGAACAACACCTTGTTGCTGCATAGTTTGCCACGCTTGTTCTAATGAACCATTAAGATCAATACCTTTGCATGCATCTTCAATTACTAAAGTTTTAAAGCCTTGCTTAACCGCATCTAAAGCAGTCCATGCGACACAAAAGTCTGTAGCAATTCCGACCACATAGACCGTATCAATACCACGTTCTTTTAAGTAACCCGTTAAACCTGTCATTGTGGTGTGGTCAGCTTCCATAAAAGCCGAGTAACTATCAATATGAGCATGAAAACCTTTTCGGATAATCAGTTGAGCTGTCGGGATATTTAAATCCGGATGAAATTCGGCATCATGAGTGCCTTGTATACAATGCTTAGGCCAAAGCACCTGTGATCCATAATCCAGTTCAATCGTTTCAAATGGCTGCTTGCCCGGATGGTTGGCTGCAAAAGAAATGTGATTATCCGGATGCCAGTCTTGAGTGAGGACTACATTTTCAAAACAACCTGCCAATTGGTTAATGGTTGGAATAATCGTATCAGCGTCGGCAACTGCTAGGTTTCCACCAGGGGTAAAACCATTTTGCACGTCAACTACGACTAAAGCCGAATTTTGTGGTTGTTTATTCATTTTCATGCCATCTTAAGTCCCATTCGGGAGAAATATGCATTTTATCTTGCCATAAAAAAGACCGTGTTAAGTAGAGGTTGGAAGAATTGCATCATATTCTCATTTTTACTGTCTTTTACTTGAAATGATCAAATTGGCATTCTATGTTTTGCTCAAGTTTACATAGGGTTTATCAGTCAAGCATATTGTTCTTATGCGTCTGATCAGTCATAATTTGCATAATTGTCATTCAACAATCTGTTATTGTTAGAACTGGACAATCAAAATACTGCAACCATCCCACATTTTGTTTTTCTTACCTCAGATTCGGATGGATAAATAGGATATTTTTTAAAATGACTCAGCAAGCACAGACCATTCAAGGCTCAATCGTCGCAATCGTCACTCCCATGTTGAAAGATGGCGGTGTAGATTGGAAGAGTCTTGAGAAGCTGGTTGAGTGGCACATAGAACAAGGTACAAACAGTATTGTAGCCGTCGGTACAACCGGCGAAGCCTCAACATTGAGCATGGAAGAGCACACACAGGTTATTAAAGAAATTATTCGTGTAGCCAACAAACGTATTCCAATTATTGCCGGTACTGGTGCAAACTCAACCCGTGAAGCAATCGAATTAACTAAAGCTGCCAAAGACCTTGGCGCAGATGCAGCTTTACTTGTAACCCCATACTATAACAAGCCGACTCAAGAAGGCCTTTACCAACACTATAAAGCGATTGCTGAAGCTGTTGAATTACCGCTTATTCTTTACAACGTACCTGGTCGTACAGGTGTAGATTTGTCAAACGATACAGCTGTTCGTTTAGCGGAAATTCCAAATATTGTCGGCATTAAAGATGCAACAGGTGACGTACCACGCGGTAAAGCTTTAATCGATGCTTTAAACGGCAAGATGGCTGTGTACTCAGGTGACGATGAAACTGCATGGGAACTTATGCTTCTTGGCGCAGACGGTAATATCTCGGTTACTGCAAACATTGCACCTAAAGCAATGAGCGAAGTATGTGCGGTTGCAATTGCAAAAGATGAGCAACAAGCAAAGACGCTTAACAATAAGATTGCAAATTTACACAATATTCTATTTTGCGAATCAAACCCAATTCCTGTGAAATGGGCACTACATGAGATGGGACTGATTGATACTGGTATTCGTTTACCACTCACTCCTCTCGCTGAGCAATATCGCGAACCTCTCCGCAATGCCCTAAAAGATGCGGGAATTATTTAATAAGAGCAATTTATGATGCAATTACGTCTTGGTTTAGTCCTTGCAGTTTCAGCCTTAAGTTTAGCTGGCTGTGGTCGCTTCGCACTCAATAATCACTCTTTAGATTATAAAAATGCAAAGCAACTCGCCCCACTTGAGTACCCTGCCGATGCAACTGTACGACCAGCGACACCTTTGTATCCTGCACCAACAGTAGACCAGCTTGCTATCGATCACGCACCGAAGTTTGAAAACAAGCGTGGCAATCGTTTTGCATTGCCACGTCCTGAACCACTTCAAACTGATACGACAGCAGATGCATCTGCTCAAACAGGTAGTGCGCTTGGTCGCCCTCAACTTGTGACAGATGGTAATAAAAATCCACTGTTAAAAATTGATGGAAGTACTGCCGAGATTTGGCAATACACCAAAGCTACGTTAAGCACGTTAAATTACAACGTCATCGCTCAAGGTAACAATCAAGCGACGATTAAAGTAAATGACAATACATATGTGCTTAAGCTCACTGGTGTTGGCTCTAGTCATAGCCTTGCTCTATTTAATCCAGATAACACTTTTGCCAGCCCTGATGTTGCCGCAGAAGTGTTAAACCAGATTTACCAAAATTGGCCAGCCTAGTCGTTTACTAGGCATTTTTTTTAAAAAGGTTCCCTCATGTTAAAACAAACCTTGCTCTATACTGGTAAAGCAAAATCTGTATATGAAACAGACAATGCCGACCATCTGATTTTAGTCTTTCGTGATGATGCCTCTGCGTTCAATGGCGAAAAAATCGAACAACTAGATCGTAAAGGCAAGGTGAACAACCGTTTTAACGCCTTCATCATGGAAAAACTTGCTGAAGCGGGTATCGAAACGCATTTTGAAAAATTGCTTTCTCCAACTGAAGTTCTTGTTAAAAAACTTCAAATGATTCCTGTTGAATGTGTAATCCGTAACTATGCAGCAGGTTCTCTATGCCGTCGTTTAGGTGTAGAAGAAGGTAAAGAGTTAACTCCTCCTACATTTGAATTGTTCTACAAAGATGATGGCCTAGGCGATCCAATGGTTAACGAATCTCAAGCGATTGCTTTAGGTTGGGCAACTGCTGAACAGTTAGAACAAATGAAAGTGTTAACTTATAAAGTAAATGATGTATTAAAAGCATTATTTGCTGAAGGCAACATGATTTTGGTGGACTTCAAACTTGAATTTGGTGTTTTCCATGATCGTATCGTACTTGGTGACGAATTCTCTCCAGACGGTTGCCGTTTATGGGACAAAGATACTAAGAAAAAACTCGACAAAGACCGTTTCCGTCAAGGCTTAGGCGGTGTTGTTGAAGCTTATGAAGAAGTTGCTGCTCGTTTAGGCGTAGATTTATCTGACATCTAATCAGCTCAACTTTATAAAAAACCGAGCATTTCAGCTCGGTTTTTTTATTTTCAGCACCCTAGAATTTAGGAAAAGTAGACAGATTTGTATATTTAATTAAATTATGACTTGCACAATCTCAAAACAAAGCACTAAAATCTAAAAAAATATAAATTGCATCACAATAATTAAATTTTTAAATAGGATGAGTCTATGGAACTATTTAAGCCTGAAAAGAGATTAATGAATCATCCAATCCATTTTGGTGAAAATCCATTAGTGATTTTATCTAATTTTAGCCACTCTGCCTTAAAGCAAGGATGGAGCCAAGCTGAAGTCGAAACTGTCATTTCTGAAGCTTCCCAAGGCGACTATATGAAACTCATACGTACCTTGAGAGCATATACCTTGTTTTAATTATTGTTGCCATTTTCATGACTACAAGCGCTTAACTTCAACGTTAGACTTTTTATAGCAGGCTGATTGAGTTTGCTATCTTTTCTTATACTTAACTTTTCTCTCAGGTCTGGTCGATTCTTTTCTTCATGCATTATTGTTCTAGTTCGCTTACCCCGAGAGTGTTCAATTCATAAAAAAATACATAAAGCTGGTAGGAATCTTCTAGATTTATCCTGAACACTGCCTTAACAATAAATAAAAAACGATAAATATAAATTAATTATTCAGTGAGGAGTAAACCCGATGGACCATGAACTAGAAGAAGAGAAAGTCGATCAAACCCTAAGCTGGCGTGAAAAAATGGCAGTTGAAGAACACGAGAAACTGTCGCCCCGTTTAGTATATGAAATTATTCGCCGTGATGGTGCCGAAGAGTTAGATCGCCCAACAGCCGCGCTCATCTTTTCAGGCATTGCAGCCGGTCTCGTCATCAGTTTTTCATTTGTATTTAAAGCGATTATTGCTTCTTATATCCCAACTGATGCCATCTGGACCGATTTAATTACCAATTTCGGTTATACCATTGGGTTCCTGATCGCTATTTTAGGACACATGCAGCTCTTTACCGAAAATACTATTACTACAGTTGTGCCCCTATTTAAGCCCTTTACCTTAGACAAATTACGAGCTGTAGGCCGTCTATGGGGAATCGTGTTTCTATGCAATATCATTGGAACAGCTTTGGCGAGTTTATTCTTCCTGACCACCGACCTGTTTACTCCAAACATTGACAAAGCCCTAGATGAGCTCGCACATCATGTTGGGTCTTTTTCCGCCATCCAAAATCTGCTTAAAGGGGTTATGTCTGGACTTTTAATTGCTGCATTGGTCTGGATGCTACCTTCCGTCAGCAATAAATTCCTAGTCATCTTTTTCATGACTTATCTAATAGGACTAGGCGACTTTACCCATGTGGTCGTTGGCTCTACCGAAATGTCCTATCTGGTCTGGCAAGGAGAAGCTTCTCTTGGTGAATATCTGTTTAATTTCCTAATCCCAACCACCATTGGCAATATTATTGGTGGTACAGGCGTGTTTACCCTGCTGATTTATGGTCAAGTGACTGAAGAATTGGAACAATAGCAGGAAACAATAAAACTATTGTTCCTGCTGCCATCTGCGTTGTTGTAGGCGTTCACCTTCAACTTCACGCTTGTTTCTTGCCGACTCATAGAGTTTGGTTCCCTTTAACTCAGGCGGCAAATAATCTTGCAGTACAAAGTGCTCAGGGTAGTCATGAGGATAGAGATAATTAATTCCATAACCTTGCTGTTTCATCAGTTTGGTTGGCGCATTTCTCAAGTGTAAAGGTACTGGTAAATTTGCCGTTTTCTCAGCAAGTTCTAAGGCCTTATTAATCGCGAGGTAAGTACTATTACTTTTTGCACTGGTCGCTAAATAAACTGCTGTTTGACCCAAAATAATTCGAGCCTCAGGCATTCCCACCGCCTGTACAGAACGGAAACATTCACCTGCAAGCAATAGTGCATTTGGATTCGAGTTTCCAATGTCTTCTGAAGCGGCAATCAACATACGTCTTGCAATAAAAACCGGATCTTCCCCGCCTTTAAGCATCCGCGCCATCCAGTACAAAGCCGCATCCGGATCACTACCACGAATCGATTTGATAAAGGCAGAAACGAGGTCGTAATGCTGTTCACCCGATTTGTCATAACGCGCAATATTTTGCTGAGCGACTTTTACTACAACCGCATTATTAATCGTATTTTCAACTTCGGGCTCAAAAGTACTTGCAATTAAGTCAAGTAAATTGAGTGCTTTACGGGCATCACCTGCTGCAAACTGTAAAAGAGCATCATACTCTTCAATATGAATATAACGTTCTTTTAAAAATTTATCGTTTTGGAGTGCATTGTTAAGTAGCGTCTGAATTGCTTCACTGTCTAAACTGTTTAAGGTATAGACCTGACAGCGTGATAAAAGTGCACTATTGACTTCAAAAGACGGGTTTTCAGTGGTGGCGCCAATTAAGGTAATTTTACCTTTTTCTACGGCACCTAATAATGCATCTTGCTGTGATTTATTAAAGCGATGGATTTCGTCAATAAAAACTACAGGTGTCAGTAAGTCACCACTTTCTGCAATCACTTCACGTAATTCTTTTACGCCCGTATTCAGCGCAGATAAGCTCACAAATGGACGATCTATTGCCTGAGCTAAAAGCAAAGCAATTGTCGTTTTACCGACGCCTGGCGGCCCCCAAAAAATGATAGAAGGCAAATGCCCCTGATCAATCATTTGACGTAAGGGCGCATGTTCACCTAACAAATGATCTTGCCCAATAATTTCAGACAAGTCTCTCGGGCGCAGGCGTTCAGGAAGTGGAATATGGGTGTCTGACATCTCAAATAGCTTTATCGTCTTTTCACTATAGTCTATTGTGTCTCACAGAAATCTACAATTTGAATCTATGAGACACATCCTTTATTTACAGGGTATTTCCTAGCATTAAGAGGGTTTCTTACTCAGCTTGAGTAAACGAGCATTGGGGCCATCTTCAATTACCCAAATTGAACCGTCTTGTGCTTCATGTAACCCACGAATACGTTGCTTCATCTCTAATCTTTGTACTTCTTTTACGGGCTTATGCTCTAAATCTACAACAACAATTGCTTCTGAAGATAACCCGCCAATTAAAGCTTTATTTTGCCATGCGGGAAATTGTTGTCCGCGATAAATAATTAAGCTCGACGGTGAGATTACAGGGGTCCAGTCAATTTCTGGTGCTTTAAACTCTGGGCGCGTGTGATGATCTGGAATAGGCTGACCTGAATAATGATCTCCATTTGAAACAATCGGATAACCATAGTTTTCGCCTTTGGTAATAATATTAAGCTCATCACCACCTTTAGGCCCCATCTCAACCACCCATAGCTGTCCTTTACGATCAAAGGCCATTCCTAATGGGTTACGATGTCCAAGTGACCATATTTCAGCAGTGACACCGCCTTGCTCATAAAATGGGTTACCTAAGGCTGCTGAACCGTCGTCATTTAAACGCAAGATTTTGCCCAAGTTGCTTTTCATATTTTGGGCAGGGTCAAACTTTTGGCGCTCACCTGAACTGACCCAAAGCTTACCATCTGCACCAAAAAGCATGCGATGCCCATAATGGCCTTGTCCTGACACTTTAGGTACTTGCTGCCAAATTTGCTTTATATCGGTAATTTTTGGTTGATTAGGGTTAGATAAATCTAATTTTGCACGTGAAATCACTGCACCAGACCCACCTTGCCCTTTGGCTGCATAACTAAGATATATCCAGTGATTTTTGGCAAAGTCTGGATGTAGAGCAACATCCCCTAAACCGCCCTGTCCGCCATAGTTCACCGCTGGAACACCCTGAACATCTAGCACTTGTTTATTTTGTGGATTAAAAATTTTTAGCTTACCTTGCCGTTCAGTCACCAATAACCGCTGATCAGGCAAACTGGTGATCGCCCAAGGCTCATTAAAATGTGCGACTGCCTCGACCTGATAAGTTTGTTTGGCAGCACTGGTCTGCTCTGTTTTTGCAGTTGTATTTTGTTCAGGATTTTTTGAATTAGTATTATTAGAGCCACAGGCCATTAACAAGAAGAAACTACTACATAATAAGGGGGCTGCTAATCGTCTCATCATTTTTATCTCCTTTTGCTTTTATTTTTATATAACGGAGATGATTAAAAAATTTACGATAAAAATGTTACTTTATTATACGCTGTAATTAAAAATGCTCATCGGGAGCGTATTAACGCACCCAACGCACCACATAATCTTCGATATCATCTTCATGTACATCAGTTTCAGGAATACAACGCCCTGCTACCGACTTTTTCGCTTTCACTACGCTTTGTCTGGAACCCGTATTTAAATAGTGCCAAGAAGGTAAATTTTTGCCTTCATTCAAACGTTTATAGGCACAGCTCGATGGCAACCAGTGTATGGTTTTTAAAGTTTCCGGTGTTAGTTGTAAACAGTCGGGTACTTGCTGCTGACGGTTTGGGTAGTCAGAACAACGTCCAGTATTGCAATCAAGTAACTTACACGCCACTTTGGTGTACGCAACTTCATGTGTATCTTCATCTTCTAGCTTGACTAAACAGCACAATCCGCACCCATCACACAGTGCCTCCCACTCAGCCTGAGTCAGTTGCTCTAGCGTATAATTTTTCCAAAACAATGGACGAAGTGAGGTCTCGGTAGACATAAGATTTTAACGGCTATATAGATCAAGCAAAGTGAGATTATAGCATTGAAGTACGCTGGTCTTAAGAAAAGAAGCCGTATTTTTGGTATCACAAAATGATTGTTTAATATACATTTCAACCACATAAACGACACATTTCGTGCAAAAAACACGCTATATAGTAAAAAGACAATGAAAAATAAGGAGGACAGCATATGTTCCGTTGGGCAATAATTTTTGCAGTGATTGCACTCATTGCCAGTCTATTAGGGTTTGGTGGTGTTGCAGGGTTATCTAAAGACTTTGCCGTGATTTTATTAGTGATAGCTGTAATTCTCGCTGTTATTGGTTTTATTTCGCGAGGCCGAACTTAATTTAATCATGACCATATCAAAAAGAAGGAACTCGTTCCTTCTTTTTTTATTGCATAAATATTTCTATGCTTTTCTTTTGATGTAGTTTTTTACATAGTTATTTATATGGCTTTTATTTTTTATGCTTTAATCAAGCGTATTTAAATCGAATTTAATTTCAGGATTAATGTCATGAGTACAGCAATTAAAACCCGTGAAATTCAATATACTGCACCAGATGGTAGCCATTTAATTGGTTACTTTGCGGCTCCAGAAAGTGAAACACCTGTACCAGGTGTCATTATTGGTCCTGAGTGGTGGGGTCGTAACGAATACACTGAACAACGTGCGCGTGAACTTGCTGAACACGGTTATGCTGCACTTGCAATTGACATGTATGGCGATAAAAAAGTAACAACGACTGCAGCTCAAGCTTATGAATGGATGATGCAGACATTTGAAGATCTAGACACTGTGACTGATCGTGCCAACGCAGGGCTTCAGACTTTGGCTGCTCAACCGGAAGTAAATAGTGAAAAACTTGCAGCGGTAGGTTTTTGCTATGGTGGCAAAGTGGTACTCGATCTAGCTCGCTCAGGTGCTCCCCTCAAAGCAACTGCGACATTCCATGGTACATTAGCTCCTAAGGCTCCTGCTCAAAAAGGCAACATTCAAGGTGAGGTATTGGTTCTACATGGTGAACTAGACAGCATGGTCACCTTAGAAGATGTTGCTAATTTTGAAAAAGAGATGCAAGCTGCTGAGGTTAAACATGAGGTAGTGGTTTTAAAAGATGCTAAACATGGCTTTAGTAACCCGCTTGCAGATGAAAGAGCTAAAGCGAATGGTGTAGACCTTGGCTACAACAGCGAAGCGGAGAAACAAGGCCTTGCTAAAATGTACGCTTTATTAGAACGTACTTTAAAATAAAAGAAGCAAATTTGGAGCAAATGGCATTTTTCGCATTTGCTCCCTTAAATGTTTATGACTTTGCAATATTTTTACTGTATTTTTTAAACCATACTTCAATAAATATACTCCCGTTGAGCTAGAGCAAAGCCTAGTCTTATTTCCCGCACTCGGGGTTTAATGGAATAACATGAGAGGATACAACAATGACTGACAAGAAATGTCCGTATTGCGATTTTGATGAATATGACATCATTGATAAGAATGAATTTGCTGTAATTTTACCAGACCCAAATCCGTTGTCTAAAGGTCACTGTGTAGTGACTCCGCTACGCCATGTCAGCTCGTTTTTTGATATTACGTCTAAAGAGCACCAAGGCTTACTGACACTTCTTGAAATTGCCCGTCATGAAACCCAGCTTCGCCATCAGCCAGACGGTTTCCATATTGGCTTTAATGATGGTGAAGTGTTTGGACAGACTTCTGACCATTTTCACATTCATGTCATTCCATACTACAAAAATCAACCATTGAAACTTGATCAACGTTGGGGTGTACAAAAGGATTAATTCTTTTTACCCATAGAACAGGGACTACATTTTTGATGTAGTCCCTGTTTTCATATGTCCATTTTCTTCGGTTGCTTTAAACAAAATTTCACCCAAATTTCAGCTATAATTTAGCCCTTACTTTTCTTCTATAGCTGTTCATGCCTGAATTTTCTTTTTCTGATGCTCTCTTAAACTGGTTCGATCAACATGGTCGGCATGATTTGCCTTGGCAAGTCGCAGATGATCCATACAAAGTCTGGGTTTCTGAAATTATGTTACAGCAAACTCAGGTAAAAACAGTTCTGCAATATTTTGACCGCTTTATGGAGCGCTTCCCAACTGTAGAAGCTTTAGGCTATGCAACTTGGGATGAAGTCGCCCCTTATTGGGCAGGTCTTGGCTATTACGCTCGTGCCCGCAATTTGCATAAAGCTGCCGGCCTTGTAGCACAGCAAGGCAAATTTCCTGAAACCCTAGAAGAATGGATTGCACTACCGGGCATTGGTCGCTCGACCGCAGGTGCACTCATGTCTTTAGGTTTACGTCAGTATGGCGTGATTATGGATGGCAACGTGAAACGCGTTTTAGCTCGCTTCTTTGCCATTGAAGATGACTTAAGCAAACCACAGCACGAACGTGAAATGTGGAAACTGGCTGAAGAGCTTTGTCCCACCCAACGCAATCATGACTACACTCAAGCAATTATGGACTTGGGTGCGACCATCTGTACGCCTAAAAAACCTCTTTGTTTATATTGCCCAATGCAAGCTCATTGTCAGGCTTACCAGCAAGGTTTAGAACAAGAATTACCTTTTAAAAAACCGAAAAAAACACCGCCTGTTAAAACGGCAGATGTTCTTATTATTCAGTGCGAAGATGAATGGTTCTGGCAACAACGCCAAGCTCATGGTCTATGGGGCGGTTTATTTTGTTTACCTATTTTAGAAAATGAACATGAACGCTTGAAATTAAGTCAGCAATTTAAGCTACAACCTCAACCACAAACTTTTCAGATCAGTCATAGCTTTACTCACTTCACATGGTTACTTAATGCTCATGTGTTCCACGTGGAACCTGATCAAAAAGAACATCTGGCGATTGAACTTGAAGGCCAATGGCTGAGTCCAGAACAAGCTATTGCTAAAGGTGTTCCAACTGCTATGAAAAAATTGATCTCGACAAGCCGTTCATGACATAGTGAGCAAAATAATTTTGATATGGCTGTGACAGGGAGTATTTTGTGCGACGTTTAGTTTCCCATCTCTCACTTGGTTTTCTCATTATTCTATTAGCAGCCTGTGCCAGTGCGCCTAAAAAACCTGCCCCGCTTTCACCAGCCCAAGTTAGCAAACTCAAGAGTATGCAGCTTCCAAGTCGGCTTCCCATTCCGGTAAAAGGTGTCGATCGAGATGAGTTAAAAGACACATGGGGAGCTGCTCGGAGTCAGGGCCGTAGCCACGAAGGAATTGATATTTTGGCTCCACGTGGAACCAAAGTGTACAGTGTAACTGAAGGGCTCATTGCCGATCTTCGTAATAATAACCTCGGTGGCAAAGTCATCTGGATTTTAGGCCCGGCAGGAACATGGCATTATTATGCTCATCTTGATGGACATAAACGTGGCTTAAACGTAGGTGACTATGTCAAAAAAGGTGATTTAATTGGCTATGTCGGCAACACGGGCAATGCACGTTATACTTCACCTCATCTTCATTATGGTCTTTACTTAGATGGTAAAGGTCGTGGTGCTGTTAATCCTTATTCATATTTACGCTAGGAACATTTTATGTCGGAAGCGCTGATCAATCGCTTAGTAGAGTTTGCCGAGTCTGGCAACCAGCAAAAGATCATTTTAAATGGCAATAGCTATCAAGGCTGGATCATGGAAATCAGTGATGATGCCCTACTGATCAGTACCGGTTTTTCAGATAAAGTTGGCAAAGACTTTTGGCTAAAGTTTGAAGACTTAACTCAAGCTGAACTGTATTATTGGGATACTCGCCCAAATGAATGGGTACCATTCAAACTCTAAAATACCAAGATAAATATAAGGAGCATCATCATGAAAACTCAACGCTGCGGATGGTGTTCCGATGATCCACTCTATATTGCTTATCATGATGAGGAATGGGGTAAACCAGAACACGACGAAGCCCGATTATTTGAAATGCTCTGTCTTGAAGGACAACAAGCAGGTCTATCTTGGATTACCGTACTGAAAAAAAGAGAAAGCTACCGCCAGCACTTTTTTAATCATCCTATTGCTGACATTGCCGTATTTACGGATGACTTTTTAGAAACAAAACTATCCGATGCAGGCTTAATTCGTCATTTAGGCAAACTCAAAGCCATTCGCGATAATGCGATTGCTTGGCAAGCCCTTAAAGCTCAAGTTGGTGATGTTTCTAAATGGCTTTGGCAGTTTGTAGATGCCACTCCTCAACACAATGATGTTGCAGATTATCGCAAGGCCCCTGCTCAAACTGAGCTCAGCCTAAAACTTTCCAAAACGCTTAAAAAAAATGGTTTCAAATTTGTTGGTCCAACCACCTGCTATGCGTTTATGCAGGCAGTGGGTATGGTCAATGACCATGAAAATGATTGTCAATTTAAAGCTTCATAACCCACCAGAACGGTTCAAATCCGCTTAAGGAGTTTCCGATGAGCAATAATACGATTCAGGCTTATGCTGCAATGCAGGCAGGTGAAAAACTGGTCCCATACAAATTTGATGCAGGTGAATTACAACCGCATCAGGTTGAGGTAAAAGTTGAATACTGTGGTTTGTGTCATTCTGATATTTCTGTTTTAAATAATGAATGGCACTCAACCGTGTACCCTGTAGTTGCAGGCCATGAAATTATTGGACGAATTGTTGCTTTAGGCTCAGAAGCCAAAGGACTACAAATTGGGCAACGTGTCGGTATTGGCTGGACCGCCGAAAGTTGCCAAGCCTGTGATGAGTGTATTGGCGGTCAGCAAGTACTTTGTACGGGCGAAAATATCGCAACAATCGTGGGACATGCGGGTGGCTTTGCCGATAAAGTTCGTGCAGGCTGGCAATGGGCCATTCCCCTTCCCGAAGATTTAGACCCAGAAAGTGCTGGTCCCCTACTTTGCGGCGGAATTACCGTTTTTGACCCATTACTCAAACACAAAATACAGGCAACACATCATGTGGGTGTGATTGGTATTGGTGGTTTGGGTCATATAGCCATTAAGCTTCTTAAAGCGTGGGGCTGTGAAATTACGGCGTTTAGTTCTAACCCAGATAAAACCGAAGAACTCAAAGCAATGGGAGCCGACCATGTGGTGAATAGCCGCGATACAGAAGCGGTAAAAGCTCAAAAGGGTAAATTTGATTTATTGCTGAGTACCGTAAATGTGACTTTAAATTGGCGTGCTTTCATTTCTACGCTAGCACCAAACGGTTCTTTGCACTTTTTAGGACTTACACTAGAACCTGTTCCTGTTTCTGTAGGTTCTCTCATTGATGGTGCCAAATCAGTAACTGGTTCACCTACAGGTTCACCTGCCGCTCTACGCCAACTTTTAAAGTTTGCCGCACGCAAAAAAATTGCGCCTCAAATTGAGCTATTTCCAATGTCACAGCTCAATGAAGCAATTGAACGTCTACACTCAGGTCAAGCACGCTACCGCATTGTGCTTAAAGCAGACTTCGCAGAATAAAACTAACTCACTGTTTGCATCTGTTGTCGAGACCAGTCTGCCAAGCTCATAATTGCTTGGCGGACATCTGCTGTTAACTCATGGCCTGCGTTTAAACGAATAAAATGTCGATAGCGTTCATCCTCACCAAAAACATAGCCCGGTACCACTGTAATTCCCTGAGCTTGTGCAGTGTAATAGAGCGCTAAACTATCTACACTCTTAGGTAACTGTATCCATAATGCATATCCGCCTTCGGGCTGGCTCAATGCAATTGGTATACCTTCAAAGGCTCTTAAAATACAGCTACGGTATTCTTCAACTTGCCGCATTAAATTTGGTCGTAGCTGCTCTAAATGCTCTCGATAACCCCGACTATAAATAAAATCAGCTAGACCTAACTGTAAAGGCGTATTCACGCCAATATTACTTACCAGCAGTTCAAGCTTTAAATGTTCTAACTTTGTCGTTAAACAAAACCATCCTACTCGATACGCACTCGACAAAGACTTAGAAACCGAACCACACCAAACCACATAACCTTCGCGGTCCCAATATCGAATAGGTAATGGTCGCTCGCTACTGTAGCCACATTCACCGAAAATATCGTCTTCAATAATAAAACACTGATACTCTGCAGCTAATTCAGCAATCTTCTGTTTCTCTGCATTGCTAAAGCAATATCCTAAAGGGTTTTGGTAGTTCGCTGTCATTAAGCAAACCTTCGCCAAACCTTGCTGCATTAAGGACTCTAAGCGCTCAAGATCAATTCCACGATGATCTGCCGGAATCTCAACAATCTGTCGTTTTAAACTTGCTAATAACTGTAAATGACCATTATAGGTGGGTGTAGGAATAAGAATACTATCGCCCACTTCAGTGAGCTTCTGAATCACCAAAGACAAAGCAGGCATACAGCCATTGGTAATAAAAATATCTTCCGGAGCGATATAAATGCCATCTTCACGCCAATGATCGGATAGTGCTTTTCTTAATTGTTCATGACCTTGTTTATTACAATAAAGAAAATCTTGAGGCTGACAATTTTTTAAAGCACGTTGAATAGAACGACGTAAACCTTCTACAGGAATAAAGTGCGGCGTTAACTGAATCGATCCCAAAGGTACAAGATGACTTTGTAAGGCAGCTTCCTGAATTTGGTTATGCAACTCCAGATTTGAGACATGTCGAGGCAAAGATAAGAAATCCGGACTATCCGGAATAGGGCTGGATGGGGTACGAGCAACTACAAAATAACCTGACTTCGGCTTTACATAAATGAGTCCCCTCGCCTCAAGTAATTCATAGCAACTTTTTGCTGTACTTAAACTAATACCTTGTTGACGGGCAAAATCTCGTAAGGAAATGAGTTTTTGATGAGGTTTAAGCTCATCTTGATAAATACGATGTGCTAATTGATTGGCAAGAACCTGATATTGAAAAGTCATTCTGTGCTGCTTTTTTAAAAATTTCTGTATCTGTACTGGTTTATAGAACACCTTTAGGCTATGGAAATCAACTAAGAGAGTAGCAAGCTAATGAAATTAAAAGTTATATTGTTATTTACTATTGTTTTAGCAGGTTGCCAACCACAACCAAAAAATGAACAGCACAGACACACGGTTTGCCAAAGTTTGATTGAAGGTTATTTAAAAATGACCAACCAGCAAGACTACAAAATGGAGCAACGCACTGATGACGAGACCAGTGCGATTTCTCATTATCAATATAAACGTAATAGCTCAAATGAAGTTGTTATGGTGAATTCAGTCTATTCCAAATTATATTTTAGCTGCCAAGAACAGCAAAAAAGCTATTTTCTGTCTCAACATTCGGCACAAGGACAAACGACACCTATTTTAGAAGTTCATATTCCAACCGATAGTTATACGACCTTTAGAGAGCGTTTTTAAAACCATCTTTTAACTGTTCTGCCAAAAATTCAATGAATAAACGGATTCGTTTTGGTAGATGCTCTTGTTGATAATACACAGCATGGATGCTTTGATATTGATGCTCAATTTTGTCTTCAAATAATGCAATCAATCGCCCTTCTTCCATATCTTTCCAAATTTCAAATTCAGATAGTCGCGCAATGCCGTGTCCTCTAATCGTCAGTTGGCGTACGGTCTCCCCACTCGATGCTTTAATTTTTGATTGGGCAAAAAAATATTCATCGCCAACTTTAATTGGCCAGCTATTGATATAAGTAGGTTTAGTAAAGCCAATCAAATCATGCTGTTCAAGTTCTTCAGGTTGTGTTGGCGTTCCCTTAAGAGCTAGATAGTCAGGACTTGCCACAATATATAAACGGCTCTTACATACCAACTTGGCGTGCAGACTAGAGTCATTAAGTTCCCCAAATCGAAATGCGACATCGGTTTTATGCTGAAGTAAGTCAATCACCTGATCATTGCTATTTAATTCGATTTCAATATCGGGGTAACACTCACGGAATTTATGCATTAATGGTGCAATCACGTGCAAAACAAACGGTGTGGCAGAATCAACCCGAATAAGACCGGCAGTACCTTGATCAGACTTTTGAAGTTCTTCTTCGGCCGCATTCAGCTCATTTAAAATTTTACGGGCCTTTATAAGAAATTGTTGCCCTTCTTGAGTCAGTTTCAATTTACGCGTTGTTCGCTCTAGCAAAGTCACATCTAACTTTGCTTCCAAGCGGGTTAAAGATCGGCTCACCCCCGAAGGTGTTTGCTTTAAATGTTCTGCTGCTGCCACAAATGAACCTGTATCAACAATTGTGATAAAGGCAACAAGTTCTTCAATTGTTGATTTCATGGTTTATTCTATTATTGACTAAACATCAAAGATATTTTGCTTATTCATCTATTTTTTCGCAACAATAAAAAAAGCAAAATGCACATCAAGTTAAACAATTATTTAATTTCAGGTGAATACATGAATATCCCACGTTTTGGTCTAGGAACTTTCCGCCTTAAAGAACAAGCTGTGATTGATTCTGTTAAAAATGCGCTAGATGTCGGTTATCGTGCAGTTGATACTGCTCAAATTTATGAAAATGAAGCAGCAATTGGTCAAGCGATTGCTGAAAGTGGCGTATCACGTCAGGACTTGTTTTTAACTACAAAAATTTGGGTAGATAACTTTGCTCAAGAGAAGTTTATTCCAAGCTTAAAAGAGAGCTTACAAAAGCTTCGTACTGACCATGTCGATTTAACTTTGATTCACTGGCCAGCACCAGATTTAGGCGTTTCAATTCCTGAAATCATGCAGCTTTTACTTGAAGCAAAACAACAAGGCTTAACCAAACAAATTGGTATTTCAAACTTCAATATTGCACTTACCCAACAAGCAATTGACACAATTGGTGTAGAGCATATTGCAACGAACCAGATTGAGCTGAGTCCTTATCTTCAAAACCATAAACTTGTGAATTTCTTACAAGAGAAGAATATTGATGTCACTTCATACATGACGCTTGCATACGGCAAAGTGCTTCAAGACCCTGTTTTAGCGGAGATTGCAGCAGCTCATAAAGCAACGACAGCGCAAATTGCATTAGCATGGGCATTGCAGCGTGGTTTTGCAGTCATTCCATCTTCGACTAAACGTGAAAACCTGATTAGTAATTTAAAAGCACAGGATATCGAGTTAACTGCGGCTGAAATGCAAATGATTGCCGAACTCGACCGTAACAGTCGTGAAGTTAGCCCAGAGCCATGGGCACCAGTTTGGGACTAAACTCATGAACACTCAATCAAATACGGCGTTCTCGTTATTGGCATTGGCAATTGGTGCCTTTGCTATTGGCACCACGGAATTTTCTCCAATGGGGTTACTTCCGAACATCGCTAATGATTTAGGGATTTCAATTCCAACAGCCGGTATGTTAATTACAGGCTATGCACTTGGCGTAATGCTAGGTGCACCGTTTATGACCCTGCGGTTTGGTGGTTTTGCACGACGTAATGCGCTTATTTTTTTGATGGCGATCTTTACGGTCGGTAACCTGATTGCAGCGTTTTCACCAAATTATATGAGCTTATTAGGTGCACGTCTCATTACAAGCCTGAACCACGGTGCCTTTTTCGGAATTGGTTCTGTTGTGGCAGCGAGTATTGTACCAGCGCATAAACAGGCTAGTGCAGTGGCAACCATGTTTATGGGCTTAACCATTGCCAATATTGGTGGTGTGCCTTTAGCAACATGGGTTGGGCAAAACATTGGCTGGCGTATGTCTTTCCTTGCGATTTCCGTGCTCGGCATCATTACTATGCTCGCTTTGTGGAAAGCATTACCGCAAGGTATGGTTGCCCAAAAACCAAACGTGAAGGCCGAGTTAAAAGTATTAACGCGTACCCCTGTGGTTCTTGCATTACTCACTACCGTACTCGGTGCAGGTGCAATGTTTACGCTCTACACCTATATTGCGCCAAGTTTGACTGAGTTTACGCATGCTTCACCAACCTTCATTACGTTCATGTTGGTGTTGATCGGTGTCGGCTTCTCGATTGGTAACCATTTAGGTGGCCGTTTTGCAGACTTATCTATCAATAAAACTCTGATTGGTTTCTTGGTACTGTTGATTGTGATGATGGTGACTTTCCCAATTCTTGCTCAAAGCCAGATTGGAGCAGCCATTGCGTTGGTGATATGGGGTGCAGCAACCTTTGCTTTAGTACCACCATTACAAATGCGGGTAATGTCAGTTGCTCACGAAGCTCCAGGGCTTGCCTCTTCAGTAAATATCGGTGCGTTTAACCTAGGTAATGCAGTAGGTGCCGCTGCAGGCGCGTTAGTACTCGATTTAGGTTGGGGTTATAGTGCAGTATCTTTTGCGGGTGCCTTACTGGCGGGATTAGGTTTGTTATTGGTTTTATTCCAAATCAAACGAGAAAGCAGCCCCGCTCAAACCTTACAACAGTGTTCAGACTAATAAAAAAAGCGCCTGAGATCAGGCGCTTTTTTTAGCTTATTTATTTTAAAATTTCCGGCAACTTAGGTTGCTCATAAATCGGGTTCATTACTTCCCGTTTCATTTTAAGCAGCATCTGATAAGGTTGCTGTTGAACAAACATATTGACGAAGCTTAAAGGAATTGCACCCGCTGGATCAGCATAGCCACTAGTGGTGACTTTAACTTTATTATTGGCAAGTTTCTGGAATGTCCAATCCCCTTCATAGCGTGTTAGGCGCACGACATCGGGTTGTATCGGATAGTTACTATTAACTGCCGTATTTTTAATAGTAATTAGGCCATTGGCCGCTTTACTCATTTTTCCTTTAACCACTACATCGCGATCTTTTAGCGGAAAAGGAAAATCTAACACCATATATAAAGTAAATTCGCCTTTCTTTTCATCCTGAGAAAGCATTTGGACCTTGCCCATATAAGGTACCCATTGAGCCGCACGATCTACATCTAAAATCACCGCCACAGCGCGTTCAAGGGGTACATCAAAGGTTGTTTCCGCTTTATATTGAAAGACTGGGTTATCTGCTTTTTGATAGGTCCACACTTTAATATGATTACGGTCTAGGCTGAGTTTAGCCTTGTCTGTAGAGGCAGCCCCTGTATAGAGGCTGCTTAAGCAAAGAAGAGTGGTCAAAGCAATTTGTTTTTTATTCATGTTCTGCTCTATCTTGTTTTTCTCGCCACATATGGGAAGTGTACAGATGGTTTACACCTGTACGTCGTTCAACCCTAAAACATCTTTCATGTCATATTTACGCGCTTCACGGCCCACAACCCATGCAGCAGCTCGTACTGCACCGGCAGCAAAGTTCATACGGTTAGTGGCTTTGTGGGTCACTTCAACACGCTCACCCTCACCAATAAACATGACCGTATGTTCCCCTACAATATCGCCACCACGGATGGTTTCAAAACCAATGGTTTGACGATCACGTGGACCGGTATGCCCTTCACGACCATAAACAGCAACTTCTTTTAAGTTACGGCCTAACGTATCCGCAATTGCTTCACCCATCATTAATGCAGTACCAGATGGTGCATCTACTTTATGACGGTGGTGAGCCTCAATTACTTCAATATCTACTGTATCGCCAAATACTTTTGCTGCAAGCTCAAGTAACTTGATTGATACATTTACGCCAACAGAGTAGTTCGCAGCATATACAACAGGTGTATGCGTTGCTGCTTCATCCAATTCAGCCTTTTGCTCATCAGACATCCCTGTAGTGCCAATCACCATAGCCACGCCAGCTTCACGACATAGCTTTAAATGCTGGGCGGTTGCAGCTGGTGCAGTAAAATCAATGATTACATCGCAATCTTTAAGTACATCAGCCAAGCTTCCTGAAACCTTCACACCCACTGAACCAATTCCTGCAAGTTCACCAGCATCTGTGCCGACCAAACTACTTTCTGGACGCTCTACTGCCGCAGCCAATTGATAGCCTGCTTGTTGAACTGCCTGAATAAGTGTACGACCCATACGGCCGCCTGCACCCAAAATACCAATGCGTGGAGCTGCTGACATAATCCTTCCCAATCTTCTGTTTTACGTAATTGGCTTACTATATCAAAACTCTTTGCTCACAATAAAAGGTAAAAAATATTTTTTAAAGGGAACCGGAATTTAATCTGTTTTCACAAAAGTTAAAGAATTGATCTGCACACTACTGAGCCACGAATGAAAAAAAGATGACTATAAGGAGTTCAGCATGCATTCGAAAATTATTGGCCTAATCGCCATTATGGGGATAATAAGTTCAGTGGCATTTGCAGAGCCTGCAATCCAGCCAGGAGAAACATTAGAGAGCTTATCTAAAGCACGTATTACAACAAACGTAAATACTGCAGCAACACCTACAGCTCAAACAAGCGATGCTAACGCTGAGGTTAAAGTTGAAGATATTGATCCAATCATTGAAGAAAAAACTGAAGAAGCCCTAAAAGCAGCTGTACAACCTGCTCCTCAAGCTACTGTCGAAGCTATAGTGGCTCCAGTTGCATCAAGTGAACTCAACGTAAGTGTTGATGATATTGATGTCGCTCATCCTACAGAATAATTACGAGTCATTTTCTTTTAAGCAGAATAAAAATAATAAGATGAATCAGCGCAATAAAAAGGCGGATATTTTATCAATATCCGCCTTCTTTTTAATTTCTGATCTAATCAATCATTAATCGAATAAGCGATCAAAGAAAGATTTTTTCTTTGGTGAAGAAGCACTGTCTTCACCATCGAAAGATGCTTGTAATTCTTTAAGTAATTCGCGTTGACGAGAGGTTAGGTTAACCGGTGTTTCTACCACGATACGGCAAAGTAAATCACCCACCATACTGCTACGTACAGGGCGCACACCTTTACCACGTAAACGGAATAATTTACCTGTTTGAGTTCCCTCAGGAATCTTCAAGCTAACTCGGCCTTCCAAAGTCGGGATTTCAATTTCTTTACCAAGTGCAGCATCAGCAATGCTTACTGGTACGTCCATATATAAATCGGCACCATCACGTTGGAAAATTTCGTGTTCACGAACAACCACTTCAACGTATAAGTCACCAGCTTGACCATCACGAATAGCCTCGCCTTTACCACTTAAACGAACGCGGTCACCATTATCCACACCCGCTGGAATCGTCACTTCTAATGTTTGCTGACGATCTGCTACACCTGAACCATGACATGCATGGCATGGGTTTTTAATAATTTTGCCTTGGCCACGACATGTGCCACAAGTTTGTTGTACAGAGAAGAAACCTTGCTGCATACGCACTTGTCCTGAACCGTGACAAGTTTTACAAGTTTCCACATCTTTTGGATTTTTAGAGCCTTTACCATCACACACATCACATGGTGCTGGAGCAGTAAAGGTAATTGTTTTTTTAACCCCTTTTACAGCTTCCTCAAGGGTAAGTTCCATTACATAGCGTAAATCTGAACCGCGACGTTGGCGTTGCTGACGTCCGCCGCCACCAAACGCTCCACCAAAGATATCACCGAACTGGCTAAAAATATCTTCTGCACTGAAACCGCCAAAGCCACCACCAGCGCCACCAAAGCCGCCTTCAAACGCATTATGTCCCATACGGTCATACATGCTGCGTTTTTCGCTGTCCGATAAAATCTCATAAGCTTCAGAAGCTTCTTTAAATTTTTCTTCGGCCTCGGCATTGTCAGGGTTTCTGTCAGGATGATATTTCATCGCCAATTTACGATAGGCTTTTTTGATCTCATCATCACTTGCGGTTTTTGAAACGCCTAAAACCTCATAATAATCACGTTTAGCCATGTTTGGCGGTGCTCCTCACGGAAATTTTATCAATACTCTATTGCCGACTAAATGGGGGGCTTTAGCCGAATTTACAAGGGGAAAACTTTCAAAAAACAGATATATTAAAAAACTGCCTTATTTTTTAAATATTTAGACAGGCCTTTTAACCATGCATTTAATAAAAATAACCAAGCAATAGCACTAAAAACTACACCAGCAACTGTTGAAGCCGTTACCCAAAGGTTGCTATCCCATGCAAAAAAGAAGAGAGGAATAAACCAGACCACAGCAAAAACTGACATGAGGAGGAATAGAATACCATTGCGCATAATCCATAGCGCATGAGCATGAATCCAAACTTCCGCATCATCCACAACAGCTACTTTACGAGCGACCAGATAAGCAAAGGCCGCAAAAATAACCGTAAACAATGCAAGAAACATGAACGCATAAGAAATTACAATATAACGGCGATGCTGTTCGATATGGTCTTGCCCCATCTGTATTTCACCTCAATTCACTGCATTATGCCTATTTTTTATGCAGCGAAATAATCCTGTATTTTTTGTGTAAAGACAGGTGCTACTATATTGGACTTTTCAATATTTCGCACCTTTATTCACAAAAAATTTATGTATTTTATGCTGTTTTTTTCACCTTAAACCACGCTGCATACAATGCAGGTAAGAAAAATAATGTCAGCAAGGTAGCAACAATGAGTCCGCCCATAATCGCAACAGCCATTGGACCGAAGAAAATACTCCGTGAAAGAGGGATCATGGCGAGTACGGCTGCTAATGCCGTGAGAATGATCGGACGGAAACGGCGTACTGTTGCATCAATAATTGCTTCCCACGTTGGATGCCCTGCCTGCCTGTCTTGTTCAATCTGATCAATCAGAATGAGTGAGTTACGCATAATCATGCCGGATAAGGCAATGGTTCCTAGCATGGCAACAAAACCAAATGGTTTATTAAACAAAAGTAAGAATAAAACAACGCCAATTAAGCCTAATGGTGCAGTCAAAAATACAATTGTTGCCCGAGACAAACTCTTCAGCTGAATCATGAGTAATGTCATGACCACTGCCAAAAAGAGTGGCATACCGGCATTGACCGAACTTTGTCCGCGTGCTGACTCTTCCACTGTTCCCCCCACTTCAATGAGGTAGCCACTTGGCAGCTCAGCGCGTAACTTGTCCATTGATTCAGCTAACTCACCAACAACAGTAGCTGGCTGTAAATTGGTACGAATATCTGCACGAACAGTAATTGTCGGTAACCGATTACGGTGCCAAATCAGACCATCTTCAAATTTGTATTCAATTTTCGCAATCTGGGCTAAAGGTACAGTTGTTCCATTTGCAGTTGGTACTGCAAGGCTCGCCAGTGAAGCTACTTCAACACGCTCAGCTTTATCACCACGTAATCGGATTTCAATCAGCTCACGCTTTTCACGGTATTGCTCAATCGCACTACCTGTAATTGAGGCGTTCAAGAAGTTGGCTAAATCGAGGCTGGACACACCCATTTGTCGAGCACGGTCTTGATCAATTTGAATTGAAATAATCTTGCTTGGCTCGCCCCAATCCAAATGCACATTGGTGGTATTCGGGTTTTCACTAATTACCCTAGCAACCTGTTGTGCTTCTTTACGTACCAGATTTAAATCTTCACCTGACACGCGATATTGCAATGGATAACCAACAGGTGGGCCATTTTCGAGTAATGACACACGAGTACGGACTTGTGGGAGTAACTGCTTAATTTGGGTTTCTAAAGAACGGCGAATTTCATCACGATCATCAAGTGACGATGCCAAAACAACAAACTGCGCAAAGCTGGCTTGCGGTAATTGCTGATCTAGAGGTAAATAAAAACGTGGTGAACCTGTACCGACATAGGCTACATAATTATCAATGCCTTTTTGTTTAGACAGGAATTGTTCAACTTTTTTCACCGCTTGCTCTGTAGCGGTTAACGATGCGCCTTCTTCGAGTTTTAAATCGACTAAAATTTCAGCGCGGTTTGAAGGCGGGAAAAACTGCTGTGGCACCATCTTAAACATGAGTACAGACAGCACAAAAATCCCCACCGTTGTTGCAATCACGGTTTTACGGTAGGTCACACAAAACTCGACCATTTTCCGAAAACGTAAATAGAAACTAGATTGATAAGGATCGTAATGGTGGTCCTGTGAAATGGCCACAGTTTGTGGTTGCGGTTTTTTAGTTATTCTTGCCCATAAACGGACATACCAAGGTGCTTGATGACCGGTCTTGGTAAAATCAGGTAGTAGTTTTTCACCCAAATAAGGTACAAATAAAACTGCGGCAACCCAAGACACCAATAAAGCAATCGTCACGACCTGAAAGATAGAGCGTGTGTATTCACCTGTACTGGACTGAGCCGTAGCAATAGGTAAAAAGCCTGCGGCGGTAATTAATGTCCCCGTCAACATCGGAAATGCTGTTGTTTTCCATGCAAATCCGGCGGCCTTAATTCGGCTATACCCCTGCTCCATCTTAATGGCCATCATCTCGACCGCAATAATGGCATCATCTACAAGCAAACCCAAAGCTAGAATTAGGGCACCAAGCGAAATCTTGTGCAGACCGACATCAAATAAATTCATGCCAGCAAAAGTCATTGCTAAAACCAAAGGAATGGAAAAAGCGACGACTAAACCCGTCCGGAAACCTAATGAGAAAAAGCTCACTAACAAGACAATAATGACTGCTTCAGCAAGTACTTTGACAAACTCATGGATACTACGTTGTACCGCTACCGGTTGGTCAGATACTTTTTGTAGTTTCATACCTAGAGGTAATGTTTTTTGCAGTTGGGCAAATTCAGTTTCCAGATTTTTACCTAAGGCAATAATATCGCCGCCTTTACGCATAGATACGGCAATACCAATACCATTGTCACCCATAAAACGCATACGCGGCTGAGCAGGTTGGCTAAAACCACGGTAGACATCAGCAACGTCACCAAGCTGAATGGTTTTATCGCCTACCAGTAAAGGCATTTTTTTAATGTCATCTACGCTTTGTAGTTGGCCACTTACTCGAATTTGAATACGATCCGTTCCAGTTTCAAAAAAGCCTGCACTTGCCATGCTATTTTGCTTTTGTAGGGCTTCTTGTATGGCAGAAACAGGAATCCCGAGCTGAACGGCTTTAGTATTTGAAATTTCAATCCAGATTTTCTGATCTTGCAGCCCAATTAGCTCAACTTTGCCTACATCTTTGACTCTCTGTAGTTGTAATTGCAAACGATCGGCATATTCTTTCAAAAGCGCATAGTCAAAGTCTTTGCCTGTCAGTACATAAATATTACCGAAGGTATCGCCAAATTCATCATTAAAAAATGGACCTTGCACCCCACTTGGGAGTTCATGGCGAATGTCATTGACCTTCTTCCGAACGTTGTACCAAACATCAGGAATCTGCGCAGAAGTGAGAGAATCTTTAGCAACAAAAGTTACCATCGACTCGCCTGGACGGGAATACGCCATAATCTTGTCATACTGACCTGTGGTCATCAGTTCCTTTTCGATACGGTCCGTAACTAAAGTAGAAACTTCTTTGGCTGTTGCCCCTGGCCAGTAGGTTTGTACGACCATGACTTTAAAGGTAAATGGCGGATCTTCACTTTGTGAGAGTTTTGAATAAGAAATTGCACCAATAATGCCTAGCAAGAGCATGAAATAAAGGACAATACCTTTATTGTTCAGTGCCCATTCAGAGAGATTAAATTTCATGGTTATTTGGCTCCCTGAATTTTCACTGCACGATTTTCACGATCAATCGGGTGAATCTTCTGTTTATCGCGCAGCAAGTGCACACCACCAATCACAACCCAATCATTTGGTGTTAAACCCGATAATACCGGCACACTATCTCTGCCATAAGCACCAATCGTTACAGGCACTTTACGTAAGGTCTGATTCGCATTCACCACCCATACATAAGGTTGGTTATCTGTTGCAGATACACTCGAAAGTGGCACACTCATGACATTAGTTTGAGTCGAACTAAAAAATACGCGTGCACTTTGTCCAAGCTGAATAGCAGACTGACCTTCTTTGAGTGCCACCTTAACTGTGAATGTACGGGACTGGTCAGCAGCTGGAGAAACTTCGCGTACATATCCGGCAAATCGTTCGTTCGGTTTAGACCACAAAGTTATCCATGCCGCTTGGCCAACTTTAATCTCGCTAACCGCTTGTTCCGGTACGCCGATGACCACTTCACGTTCACCATCAATTGCCAGTTGATAAGCCGCTTGCCCTGCTGCAACCACCTGTCCAATTTCAATATTACGCGCTGTAATAACACCGTTTTTATTAGAAACAAGTTGGTTATAACCAGTCTGGTTGGCAGAAACTTCATAATTAGAACGAGCTTGTTGTAATGCTGCCTGAGCCGCATCATATTGATTTTTTACCGTATCGTATTGCGAACGGCTTACGGCATTTATGGGTAATAATTGTTGAAACCGCTTAAGCTCATCTGAGGCTGTTTTTGCTGCTGCCTGTGCGTTTTCTAATTGAGCTTTGGCAGCATTTAATTGTAGCTGTGCATCTGCCACATCGAGTTTTGCTAATACTTGCCCAACTCTAACCCGGTCGCCTACATCCACATAGCGAGCCGTAACTTGTCCACCCACCCGAAATGCCAAGGCAGTTTGTTGTCGAGCCTGTACATCTCCAGCATAGCTTTTCTGTTCGTGAAGTGTGGTTGAAGGCTGGGTCACCATTACATAGGGTATTTCTTCTGTTTTGGGAGCCTCTTTACTACACCCCGTTAATGTGACCATGCAAACAATCATCATACTCATGATGAGAGGTTTTAACAGATTCATATCTTATCGCTCTTATTCAAACTGGTTTTTTAAGGCACAATATATTTGCATCATAGTTTGTTTGTTTTTTAATTAATATACCCGACGGTACATTAATTAAAGAAAAACTTATAAGTATTTATTTTTATATAGTTTTATTAGAGGGTTTCGTGCAAACAGTTAATCAAAGTGGTCGCCCCAAAGATCTGGAAAAGCGTGCTCGTATCTTACAGGCCGCTAAAGCTATTTTTTTAAAGTCCGGTTATCACGGTACCAGCATGAACCTGATTGCACAGGAAGCAGGCGTTACTAAACTCACGGTTTATAATCACTTTCAAGACAAAGCAAACCTGTTTATCTGTGCCATTACAGAAACTTGTGAAGAGACTCTAGGCACTAAACCATTTGAATTAGATGCATCGGCAGACTTTTATCAAACACTTTATATAGTGTGTTCACGTGCCTTGCAGATTATTTATTCCCCCGAAGCACTTAAACTCGAGCATGTATTATTTGAACTTGCAGCAGAGCAAAGTCCACTCGCCCTACAGTTTTTTAATGCATCCCATACCCGTCTGCAAAATCAGTTAGTTGAGTTTTTTCAAAAAGCTGCTCAATTAGGTTTTATTCAAGCCGATGATCCGCTATATCAAACAGAACTGCTTTTGACCTTATTGCTTGGTGTACGCCATCACAAGGTTCTACTTAGAATTATTCCTGTACCGAATGCTCAAGAGATAGATCGGTTTATTCGGCATGCTATTGATTTATTTCTACTCAGATATCGGCATTAAACCAAAGTCCGATTGCCAAAATTTGCAACGGGTGCATGTCGACTTTTAAAGCGTTATAAGCGATTTAAATGTTATTTTTTAAGCAAAAATTCACATTTTCTTACGCTCAAAGCTTGGAATGTTCGTTAATCGCGCTATATTCGAAAAGAATAAGAACAGGAGAAAATAGCATGGTTCAGCAAATCGATGCGCCACTGCGTGAGGATGTCCGCTTACTTGGCAATTTATTAGGTGAAACCCTAAAACAGCATGCAGGACAAGAACTGTTTAATCAGATCGAGCAAATCCGTGCTCTTGCCAAAGGTGCACGTGATGGTCAAGCTGAAGCCGAAAAGCAATTAGAACAATTATTTTTAGAATTGCCCGATGAAGAGCTATTGCCTCTTACCCGCGCTTTTTCTCACTTCCTCAATTTTGCCAATATTGCTGAGCAATATCATGTGGTACGTAGCCGCAGACAGGCAGAGTTTGATCCGGATGCAAACTCCCCGAATCCCCTTGTTCACTTATTTAAAAAGTTTAAAGATAAAAATATTTCGACAGAAAAACTGTTCCAGCAAATTTGTGATCTTAAGATTGAATTGGTACTTACGGCGCATCCAACAGAAGTGAGTCGTCGTACCCTGATTCAAAAATATGACGATATCAATGCTTGTCTATCACAACTTGATCAGCAAAAACTTACTCCGCGTGAACGACAAAATGCTCTTGCCAATTTAAAACAACAAATTAGTTCGGCTTGGCAAACAGATGAAATCAGGCAGCACCGCCCGACCCCGGTAGATGAAGCAAAATGGGGCTTTGCCACAATTGAGCAAACGCTTTGGAATGCTGTTCCTAAATTTATCCGTGAGCTAAATGAACTGGTTCAAGACAATTGCCAACAAAACTTACCACTTCATATTGCTCCGGTACGTTTTGCATCTTGGATGGGTGGAGACCGTGATGGTAACCCGAACGTTACTCATCAAATTACCCAAGAAGTATTATGGTTATCACGCTGGCAAGCTGCCGACCTCTATCTAAGAGATATCGAAAACTTACGTTGGGAACTATCAATTCAGTCTTGTTCCGAAGAAATGGTTCAAGCCATTGGTAGTCCTCATCCAGAGCCTTATCGTGAGTATTTACGTGCAACACGTGAGCGTTTAAAAGCAACTCGTCATTGGTTAGCTCAGCGCCTACAAGGCTTAGAAGCTGATGACAGCAATGTCATTAAAAGCAAAGATGAACTGTTACAACCATTATTGCTGTGCTATCGCTCTCTAATTGACAGTAATCTACCTGAAATCGCGAATGGTCAACTACTCGACTTTATCTACCGTGTGAACTGTTTTGGTATTGAACTGCTTAAGCTCGATATTCGCCAAGAATCAGGCCGTCATCGCCAAGCCATTTCAGCCATTACTGAGTATTTAGGTTTAGGTAATTTTGAGTCATGGACTGAGCAAGCGCGCCAAAACTTCCTTATTCAGGAACTCCAAAGCAAACGCCCGCTACTACCGAAGTATATTAATGAGCCAGAAGGTAGTTTGATTGGTCACCCAGATGTACAAGAAGTATTTGCAACCATGCGTACTTTGGCAGACCAACCACCTGAGTCTTTAGGGGCTTATATTATTTCTATGGCTGAATATCCAAGTGATGTTTTAGCTGTATTGTTATTGCAAAAAGAAGCCGGTATTCAGCATCCTTTACGTGTAGTGCCTTTATTTGAGACTTTAAAAGACTTAGATGGCGCAGCAACTACCATGAATACGTTGTTTAATATGCATTGGTATAAGCAGCACATTCAGGGTAAACATGAAGTCATGATCGGCTACTCGGATTCAGCAAAAGATGCCGGTTTCATGTCTGCCAACTGGGCTCAATACCGTGCTCAAGAAGAGCTGACTGCAATTGCTCGTAAACACGGCGTACAGTTGACTCTGTTCCACGGTCGTGGCGGCTCAATTAGCCGTGGTGGTGCTCCAACGCAACAAGCACTCTTTTCGCAACCACCGGGCTCAATCTCTGGTGCAATTCGTGTGACAGAACAAGGTGAAATGATCCGCTTCAAATTCGGTCTAGAAGGTATTGCCATGCAAAACCTTGAAATCTATACCGCAGCAACGCTTGAAGCGACATTATTACCACCACCAGAGCCTAAGGCTGAGTGGCGTGAACTTATGAACCGTATGACAGATCATTCTGTGAAGGTTTATCGTCAAACAGTGCGTGAAAACCCGCATTTTGTGAAATATTTACGGACTGTCACTCCTGAGCTTGAATTACAAATGTTACCGCTAGGTTCACGTCCGGCAAAACGTAAAGTAAGTGGAGGTATCGAATCTTTACGTGCCATTCCATGGGTATTTGCTTGGACACAAATCCGTTTGATGTTACCTGCATGGTTAGGTACAGGTGCGGCGATTAATGAAGTGATTGCTGATCAGCAAAAAGCAACGCTTGATGAAATGCTTCAGCAATGGCCTTATTTCCAGACACTTATTGATATGCTGGAAATGGTATTGTCTAAAGCCGATGCCAATATTGCACTCTACTACGAGTCTCATTTAACTGAAGATGAAGATTTAAAAGTGCTTGGCAATCAGTTACGCCAACGTCTAAAAGATGCTGTGGAAACCTTACTTACGTTAAAAGATGAATCAAAACTATTAAGCGACAATGAAGTTTTGGATCAGTCTATGCAAGTTCGTAAACCTTATTTACTGCCTTTACATCTTTTACAAGCTGAACTCATGAAACGCCGCCGTGATTATCTTGCTGAACGTCAGGCAGAACATACCCCTGTTGACCATGCACTTATGGTAAGTATTGCCGGAATTGCTGCTGGTTTACGTAATACAGGCTAAGCTCATTTTACTAACCACTTTCTTAAAGCAGTGCATCTCGGATGTGCTGCTTTTTACTTGCAAAATTCCTTGTTTTTCTCAAATTTTCCCCGATTTTTCATTTTTTAGAATATTTTTTTAAAAATCATAAAATTAATTTTTATCAGAAAAAAACACCTAATTCCTTATATTTAGAATTTATAAAATTATACCGATCGTTAAAAAATAATTACTTTTCACTTTCATATTCAATACAAGAGATTAAATGCTTTTACAAGAAAGAGTATCATTGCACCAATTAAAGAATAATGAGCTTATTTTATGTCCAACTGGTTTCCCAAATGGCAGCCTTACCAAGGTGATGTTGACCATCGGCCGGTCTCTACCAATGAATATCTCCCTCCAGTTCAAAGTGCTATTTTAGGTATCCAACATGCATTTGCCATGTTTGGAGCAACTGTTTTAGCACCTTTACTCATGGGCTTTAACCCTAACCTTGCTATTTTAATGTCAGGTATCTGTACCATCCTGTTCTTCTTAATTACAGGTGGTCGTGTTCCTAGTTATTTAGGATCGAGTTTTGCCTTTATTGGGGTTGTTGCAGCAGCCACGGGGCATATCACAGGTTCAGGGGCCAATCCAAATCTTTCTATTGCGTTGGGCGGGATCGTAGCGTGCGGTATTTTTTATGCACTCATCGGTTTTATTGTCATGCTCACGGGTACACGCTGGATTGAAAAACTCATGCCACCTGTGGTGACTGGTGCAATTGTGATGATTATTGGTCTCAACCTTGCCCCTGTTACCATTAAAGGCGTTGCAGGGCAGCCATTTGAAATGTGGATGGCCTTAATTACTGTACTTTGTATGGGCAGTATTGCAGTTTTTACACGAGGCTTATTGCAGCGTCTACTTCTATTGGTAGGTTTGATCTTGGCTTATGTAATCTATGCGATTGCGACAAACGGTCTAGGTTTAGGTAAACCGATCGATTTTAGCCAGATCTCACAAGCTTCGTGGTTCGGTATTCCAAACTTTTCACATCCTACTTTTGATACTAAGGCTATTTTAATTATTGCACCGGTTGCACTGATTTTAGTAGCAGAAAACTTAGGCCATATCAAAGCGGTAGGTGCAATGACTGGAGAAAACCTAACTCCACAATTAGGCAAAGCCTTTGTCGCTGATGGTTTAGCTACGACACTTTCTGGTAGTGTTGGCGCGCCAGGGATGACAACTTATGGTGAAAACATTGGTGTGATGGCAGTCACTCGTGTGTACTCAACCATTGTATTTGTGATTGCAGGCATCTTTGCTATTTTCTTAGGTCTATCACCAAAATTTGGCGCTGTCATTAGTACCATTCCAAGTGCAGTCCTTACAGGTGCATCTATTGTGGTATTTGGCTTAATTACCATTGCCGGTGCAAAAATCTGGATTGAAAACAAAGTCGATTTTTCTAACAATAAAAATCTGATTGTGGCTTCAGTAACCATTATTTTGGGTGCTGGAAACTTTGAATTATTGTTCGGTAATTTCAATTTAGGTGGTATTGGTACAGCAACGTTTGCAGCCATTATTTTAAACTGGCTGTTTAGTTTAAAAGATAAAACCTAAATTCTAAAAGGCAGCGCAAGCTGCCTTTTTTCATTCCGATTTAGTATGATGAATTTTTGCATTTCAATACGTTCCTATCATGCGTTTTGATTTTTTTGATTTACAGCTGGTTCTTCATATTGTCTCGACTGGTAGCCTCACCAAAGGCGCTGACCGCTCTGCGATTTCACTTCAGGCGGCGAGTGAACGTATAAAAAAACTTGAACAGTATTTTGAGACCCCCTTATTTATTCGACAAACCACAGGCGTAGAACTCACTACTGCTGGACATGCATTTGTAGAGCATGCTCGTCAGCTTTTAGCTCAAAAAGATCAACTCGAACACGAAATGCAGCGGTTCAGACAGCCGACAACAGAAGCATTAACACTTTGGTGTAACTCATCTGCTCAAAGTGAATATCTACCTACGTTATTACCGCAATATTTGGTGCTTCATCCAGAAATGAATATCGATTTGCATGAAGCAGAAAGTTCAGAAATTGTAGATGCATTAACCCAAGGGATTGCAAGTCTTGGCCTAGTCTCGAGTTTTTTCAATACCCGACATTTACAAACTAAAGAGTTTGCAAGCGACCCATTAGTACTTATTTGCCCTGTGACACATGAGTTAGCCCCCTACAAAGAGCTAAATTTAGTAGATGCTTTAAGCTATGGTTTTATTGGACTCAAATCACATCACTCTTTACAACAGTCCATTGAAACCCAAGCCAAATTATTAGGTTTTAACATCCAGTATCGGTTGCGCTTACCTAACTTTGGCGCAATTGCCGAGGTAGTCGCTAAAGGTGTAGGAATTGCGATTATGCCTGCCCGTGCTGCACAGCGCCTACAATCGGACTATGATTTTCATTCAATTCAATTGCTAGGCGCATGGGCAAACCGTAAACTACTTTTGGCCACACAAAGTTTCAATCAGTTGCCCAGTAGTTATCAACAGTTTGCAGACTTTTTATTGCAGCATCGTCCTTAAAAATTGACTTAATGCAAAATCATATAAAGTCCTAATGACATCAAGCCTATAAAAAAGATACGGCGAAATATTTGCTCATTCAGTCGATAGCGGATTTTTTTACCGATCCACATTCCAATGAGCGCAGCCAACAACGCAGCGAAAGATAAACGATAGTCCAGTGATATCCCTGACATCGGGTTATGGTGTAAAAACACAGCAAGGCAAATGGTAGAGACCGTAAACGTTAATCCTAAAGCCTGTACCAACTCATCACGTTTTAAATGCAAAGACTGCAAATACGGTACGATAGGAATAATAATGACGCCTGTTGCTACAGTCACTGCCCCGCCGATATATCCAATAATGGGTGATAACCAGCGCTCATGCTTTCCTAAATGCGGAAGTTTCTTCACACATAGACCATAAAGCCCATATAAGGCCAACATGCAACCTAATAAAATTTCACTACTTTGACCATGACTTTGACTTAAGGTAGGTAGAAAACTCCATATTGAGCCCACCACAATACCTGCGAGCAACGTCCAGAAACGGCGAATAAAAGCCCAGACATGTCCTTCAGCAAAAAGCTGCCAGACGTTGGTGACCATTGAAGGAACAATTAAAAGAGATGCAGCCTGAAAAGGACTCATTGCGATGGTGAGTAAGCCCATTGATACCGCAGGTAAGCCTAAGCCGATCATGCCTTTAATCATGCCCGCAAAGGCAAACACCATCATAATAATTGCTAGAAATGTCACTGTTTATCTCCGATTCCCTACAAGGTTATGCTACGGAAAAAACAGGCTTTGCCCTATTCTTGTTTTTAGGAGTAGGCCTCAATTAGAAGTTGAGGCCGTTTTGTATTTTTCTTCTAAAACATTGCTAAAAATACTTTCAATCATCCAAACCCGATACAGGCTATTAAATACATAGCTTTGCCCATCGATACGCAATTCTAAAACCGGCAAATCAGGTTGATGCTTGTCTTGGCAAAGTGCATCATTTTGCGCTAAAACCGACTGTATATCCTGTTCAGTTAACTGCTCAATACCCAGTTGCTGCTGTAACTGTTGGAAATGCTTCTGGAAAGATAGATCTTTTCCTTTCGTCCAAACAGCCTGCAAAATAGTGAAAATTGTATCAAGTTGCTGATTTTCCGGCACACTATAGAAAAGCTTTGCCATCCCAAGCGTACTTTCTTCTGTAGGTCGGCAAAAAGGTGTAAAAGCAACCTCGGTACGTTTAGACACACGTGTTGCCAAGCTCCAGTCAAACCAGTCTCGGCCCCGATAACTCAAAGGATAAACTTTTAGCTGAATATCATAATAGTCTGCGAGCTCTTCTTTAATATAGGCAAGCAACAACCAGCTCATCGGGTCTTCTAAAGCGATAAATACATCAAGTTCAGGATGCAAAGCCTGAATTTCATTTAACGCCTCAGCATCATTAATCAAATGTTCACGCCATTCGATATGATTAATTAAAAATATCGGATTACCTGTCAGTAACTTTTGTTGTTTTAAACGTCGGGTTAAACGTAATAAATCATCTACTGCATGATATTTACGCCCACCAAACTCAAAGTATGCCGCTCGAACAGGTTCATCCGTAAAAATACGTTCTGGAAAATGCTGAGGAACCTGATGCTTGACTGCCATGGCATGTAGAGTACGCAATTTTCCATATTGCTGTTGCCAAAGCATGTGAAAGATATCTTCAAGTAAATGTAAGAAGTTCTGACCTTGTAGGGGGGTTCTTTTTAATATGACAGCGGCTTGTTTTAAAGATTCTGGACTTGGGATTTCTGGAAACTCATCAAAAGCAAACCGGTGCTGATTTGCTAAAATTTTGGCATCATTTAAACAATAATGCTGCCACTCCTCATGTGTCATGCTATTTGGAGGTTCAGAAGCTGTATGGGAAATAATAATTTTTAAAGGTTTAAGTTCATCACTTAAAATTTCATCTAGCTGAGACAATTGCTGAACAGCCAGATAGCTATACACATCATCAAGTCGTAAATAAATACTTAAACCATTTTCCGTGGGTAACACCGCTTGACGAGAAGGCTTTTGGTAAAACCAGCTCGATCGGATAGGGTCAAACCAACGGCGTAGCAGTGACATGAGTAGTGCCTCTAAAAATAAATCCTAAGCGAGATCAAAAGTTAATTTGATCATAGTGCAAGGTGAAACAGTAGTCGAGATGGAAAAATGACTACCTGAGTTCGCGCAGAAAATATGTCATGTTATTTCGCGAGTTTCTGCGTAGGTGAAGATTTTATCACCATTTTATGGCAAACCCATAGAATGATCTGAAACCACCTTTTTCTACAAGCGGATTTTTTTTACCAGACATAAAAAATGCACCCTTAACATGATAACAATTCATCGTGTTAATGGGTGCATGTTTCCTACTCAATTATTAAAATTGAATATTTTATAGAATGCGTACAGCTCCTTTTGCTGCACTTGTGGTATGCATTGCATAAACTTTTAACGCTTTTGATACCTTACGTTTACGTTCTTCCTTCGGATGCCAACCTTTCGCTTCTTGAACTGTACGACGGTGCGCTAAAGTCGCATCATCAATATTCAAGTGAATGGTACGGTTTGGAATATCAATTTCGATGGTATCGCCATCTTCAACCAAACCAATCGCACCGCCTTCAGCAGCTTCTGGCGAAACGTGACCAATTGAAAGACCTGATGAACCACCAGAGAAACGGCCATCTGTAACTAACGCACAGTCTTTTCCTAAACCTTTCGATTTAAGATAGCTGGTTGGGTAAAGCATTTCTTGCATGCCCGGACCACCACGTGGACCTTCGTAGCGAATCACAACCACATCACCAGCTTTAATTTCATTGCCTAAAATTGCTTCTACCGCTGCATCTTGGCTCTCAAAAACTCGTGCTGAACCTGTGAATTTTAAAATAGATTCGTCAACGCCCGCAGTTTTTACAATACATCCATCAAGTGCGATGTTGCCGTAAAGAACAGCTAAACCACCATCTTTAGAGAATGCATGTTCTGCATTACGAATCACGCCCTTTTCACGGTCGCCATCTAAAGTTGAGTAGTAACGGTTTTGTGAGAATGCAACCTGAGTTGGAACACCACCCGGAGACGAGCGATAGAACTCATATACATCTGGATCTTCAGTACGGATAATATCCCACTTATCTAACGCATCTTTTAATGTTTTCTCATGTACAGTTGGTACAGATACATCAAGTAGATTCGCACGATCAAGCTCGCCTAAAATGGCCATGATACCGCCTGCACGATGTACATCTTCCATATGTACGTCTTGTTTTGCTGGTGCTACTTTTGAAAGCACTGGTACTCGACGTGACAACTCATCAATATCATCCATCGTAAAGTCAACTTCAGCTTCATTTGCCGCAGCTAACAAGTGGAGAACTGTATTGGTTGAACCACCCATTGCAATATCAAGTGTCATCGCATTTTTAAAAGCAGCTTTAGTGGCAATTGAACGAGGCAAAATACTTGCATCATTTTGCTCATAGTAGCGTTTGGCCAATTCAACAATAAGCTGACCTGCTTTTAAGAATAATTTTTTACGGTTTGCATGCGTTGCAACGATAGAACCATTGCCTGGTAACGATAAACCTAGCGCTTCTGTTAAACAGTTCATTGAGTTCGCAGTAAACATACCTGAACACGAACCACAGGTTGGACATGCTGAACGTTCAAATTCTGCAACTTCTTCGTCTGTGTAGCTGTCATCAGCTGCAACAACCATAGCATCTACAAGGTCAATTGCTTTTTCATCACCGCGGAATTTAACCTTACCTGCTTCCATTGGTCCGCCAGACACAAACACCACAGGAATATTTAGGCGCATCGCAGCCATCAACATTCCCGGAGTAATTTTGTCACAGTTCGAAATACATACCATCGCATCGGCACAATGTGCATTCACCATATATTCAACTGAGTCCGCAATTAAATCACGTGATGGTAATGAATAAAGCATGCCATCATGCCCCATTGCGATACCGTCATCCACCGCGATTGTATTGAACTCTTTAGCAACACCACCTGCTGCCTGAATTTCTGCCGCGACAAGCTGTCCTAAATCTTTCAGATGGACGTGGCCCGGAACAAATTGGGTAAATGAATTGACCACTGCAATAATCGGTTTGCCGAAATCTTCATCTTTCATTCCTGTTGCACGCCATAAGCCACGTGCGCCAGCCATATTTCTTCCGTGTGTCGATGTTTTTGAACGATAGTCAGGCATTTGTGTTTCCAACAAGTTGTGCTTGAGTGAAATGACTTCCACTCTGGCTGAATGATACTGATATAGCGTTAGATCAGTCGGAATATTGACTCATCATCATAATTTGATCATTCTCCATTCTATAGAAGCAAATAATATTGGGAAAGCCAAGAACGATAATACTCAGTCAATATTTAGCAAAACTTACATGAATAATTTTTTATTTTTTTATAACCTTTTTTTATCAATAAAAGTTTTTGAATAATTTTTTGTTCACTATTTATGGCTTTAGCTCTCCTTTGTACCTCGATTTAGGGCTTCAATCGTTTTTCACGTATACTAGCGTTAAACTTTTTTTGGATTGCATTTGTGAAAATTATTTTTGCTGGCACCCCCGAATTTGCTGCAACAGCATTGGCGGCTCTACTAAAAACTTCCCATGAAATTATCGCGGTTTATACTCAACCAGACCGTAAAGCAGGTCGTGGACAAAAACTAACACCGTCTCCAGTAAAACAGCTTGCACTGGAACATAATATTCCTGTTTATCAACCACTTCACTTCAAAGCTTCAACTGAAGAAGGCTTGGCAGCTCAACAAGAACTTGCTGCTTTAGGCGCTGATGTCATGGTAGTTGCAGCATATGGCTTAATTCTTCCACAAGCTGTGCTCGATACACCTAAATATGGCTGTTTAAATATTCACGGCTCATTATTACCACGCTGGCGCGGTGCAGCACCGATTCAGCGTGCAATTGCAACAGGTGACGATGAAACTGGTATCACCATCATGCAAATGGCGGCGGGTTTAGATACAGGCGATATGATGTATAAAACCTATTGCCCAATCACTTCCGAAGATACATCAGCGACGTTGCATGACAAACTTGCAGCTCAAGGTGCAACAGCAATTTGTGCGGTACTTGAGTCAGAAGAAACTCTGCAAAAATATTTAGCAGAACGCGAAGTTCAAGACGAAAGCTTAACAGTCTATGCGCATAAACTCGTGAAATCAGAAGCTCGTATTGATTGGTCTATGAATGCAGTTCAAGTTGACCGCAATATCCGTGCATTCAACCCATGGCCTGTTGCCTTTATTCAACTTGATGAAAATAATGCGCTGCGTGTCTGGAATTCGACAATTTCTAGTCAAAGCAAAGTAAATGCTCAAGCTGGTGAAATTATTGCAATCGATAAACAGGGTGTACATGTCGCTTGCGGTGAAAATACATTTATTTGTTTAACGAGTGTGCAGTGGCCAGGTGGTAAAGCATTAAATGCTCAACAAATTGCACAAACTCAAAAACTTCACGTAGGACAGATTCTGCCATGAATCAGGTTACTTCAAATTCATCACGTTTTAACCTGCGCGCTCAAGTCGTCCAGACCTTGCTAAAAGTTCAGCAAGGTCAATCGTTGGCTAGTATTTTAAATACACAGCTGAATCAAGTAGCAGAGCGTGATCGTGCACTATTTCATGAACTTGTTTTAGGTACATTGCGCCAATGGTTCGCACTTAAGTCAATTAGCCTGCCTTTACTCAGCAAACCTTTAAACAATGAGACAGTAGAAACCTGCCTATATGTTGGCCTTTATCAAGTTTTATGCACGCGTATTGCAGCGCACGCTGCCATCTCGGAAACAGTCGATGCGACTAAACAACTTGGTTTCCCTGCACTCAGTGGTATTGTTAATGCAATTTTGCGCCGAGCAACTCGCGAAACTGAAGACTTTGAACAAGGTTTACAGCAAGCGCATGGCTTACCAAGTTGGCTTTTTAAACGCTTAAAAAAGGATTGGGGAGAACAAACAGAAGCTCTCTGCCAATCGTTAAAGCAAGTTGCGCCTTTAACTTTACGGGTGAACCAGCGTCATATTGGTCGAGATGCTTATTTAGCAAAACTGCAAAGTTTAGACATTCAGGCACGTGCGTGTTTGTTTTCCGAAGCTGGTATTGTCCTTGAGCAATCTGTACAAATCACTCAGTTACCGGGTTTTGAACAAGGCTGGTTCTCTGTACAAGATGAACATGCACAGCTATGTGCCACCTTGTTGCCTGATTTAAACAATAAAACGGTTATTGATGCTTGTGCTGCCCCAGGGGGTAAAACGGCTCATTTGCTTGAAAAGTTTAAACCAGCACAGCTCATCGCCATTGATCAGGACCCAAGCCGTTTAGTCCGCGTGACTGAAAACTTAAATCGCTTAGCACTCGATCAAAGCCATACGGAAATTTTGGCAGCCGATGCAACCAAGTGGAATCCTGTTCAACCTGTAGATTGTATCGTACTTGATGCTCCTTGTTCTGCGACAGGTGTGATTCGACGTCATCCTGACATACGCCTATTGCGCCAATCTAGTGACATAGCCCAAACCATTGAGCTACAAAAGCAGATCTTAGAGCACATGTGGCAGCAACTCAAAGTTGGCGGTACATTGCTTTATATCACCTGCTCAATTTTAAAATCTGAAAACGAACAGCAGATGATTAACTTCTTCACAGAACATCCTGATGCAAAAGAAGTGAAAATCGAGGCAGATTGGGGAATTGAACAAGTTCATGGCAGACAACTGTTGCCAGAAGCACAATCTGGTGATGGATTTTATTATTGTAAAATTCAAAAGATTGCATAAAAAAAGCAGGCGTTATGCCTGCTTTTTTTACTAGATCAGAATATCAAAGCGTATGCTGATCTTTTACTTCTTCTAAAACTTCATCTAACTCTTCAGGATGCTTTGTTAAATGTAAGATGGATAGTGCTAATCCACCCCATACAAATACCATCGAAATTATTAACATCACGATTGCCGAAGTATTCATTATTTTATCCTCCTAGCGATCTTTCATTTTACTTAACACGATAGCAACGACTGCACAGAAAATCACACTGCCCCAGCCGAAGACACCTTGTAAGCTCATACTATAAGTATCATAGCCATTTTTGATCAAATTAAAAACAGTCATACAAAGTGTTGTTAATAAGATTAAAGAGGTAATGACTGTTAAAGTGAAGTCCCAGCCTTTACCCAATTGAATGGTTGAGATACGGTTTACATGGTCGCGAAGCTCTTTAAGTGCTGAACGTTTAAACCAAGCTACGCTAATAATTGATAATAAAGCCCCACCAATAATCCCAATGTTATTAATAAAGTGATCAACAATATCAACGAGCTTAATTGCGTTTACACTTGAGAATAAAATAATTGAAACCAGTGCACTACCACCACCAATAATCGTTACCGCTTTCTTACGTCCCCACTTTAACTTATCTTGCATGGCTGCAATAGGCACTTCCAAAATACTGACCATTGAAGAAATACCAGCAACAAATAATGAAGAGAAGAACAAAAGACCGAATAGATCAGCACCAGAACCTAAACTTGAAATAATTTTAGGGAAAGCAATAAATGCGAGTCCGATACCGCCACTCACAACATCCTTAACTTCAGTACCTGCGGCATGTGCCATAAAGCCAAGCGCTGCGAAGATACCAATACCCGCTAAAATCTCTGTTGATGCATTTGCAAAACCAACGATTAAACCAGAACCAGTTAAATTCGTTTTTGGTTTTAAATAGGATGCATAGGTCACCATGATCCCGAAACCAACTGAGAGTGAAAAGAAAGTATGGCCATAGGCAGCTAACCAAACTTTATAATCCATCATTGCAGACCAGTTCGGTGTAAAGAATGCATTTAAACCTTGTACCGCACCTGGTAAACGTAACGATTGAATAACTAAAATAGTGAAGAGAATGAATAATAAAGGCATGAAAATCTTATTCGATAATTCCACCCCTTTTTTCACACCACCATAAAGAATGATGAGAGTAAGTGCCCAAATCCCAACAATTGGCCAGAATAAATGACCTACAAACTGTAGATCAAAGCCGGTTGCTTTTGTGGTCTGCAAATAGGTATTAAAGAAGAAACCTTCCGGATCACTTCCCCACATTTGGCCAATAGAGAAGTAAACATAGCTACCAGCCCATGTAAGTACACTTGCATAGTACAAACCAATGATGATACAGACACAAACCTGCCACCACCCTAATGTTTCACCACCTTTAAATAAGGCACGATATGCCTTAGGAGGTGAACCAGTACTACGATGGCCTACCGCATAATCTAAAAATAATAGCGGTAAACCAGCAGTAATGAGTGCTAATAGATAGGGAATAAGAAACGCACCACCGCCATTTTCATACGCAACGTATGGAAAGCGCCAAATATTACCTAAGCCTACAGCCGAACCAACGGCTGCAATAATAAAACCAGATCGTGACGTCCAGTTTTCACGAGTATCTGTCATAGAACACCTAATGTTAAAAGATTACTTATTTTTACTGCTATTGTTGATTGTTATTCCGCATGCAAAAAAAGAACCAAAAAATACTTTTGTGTTTGTAGAAAATAAAATGCACCTTTTGAGTATTTTTATTCCCTTAACAAACAAGCAAAAATAGAAAATTCTTCCTTAAAGATTTTTGTCCATTTTTTGCCCCTATATAGCTGAACAATACCTGTTTTTATTTCTTTTTACTGTAATTTCCGTCTGAAAATTTACGTTTTTTTAGAGATTCTTATCTAGATTGGTTATTTTTTAGCTAATATTCCTGTTTTAAAGCATATTATTACCTCCTTACATTCAATGATATTTTCTACCATTAAAATTTTATTCCCATTCATAAAGTAGATATATCAACTAATTTATAGATGAGTAAAATATCAAAGTATTATCGATCCCTTACACAAAATTTATACTAAAACCTCTAAAACTCAAATCACCATAAGTAATTAATTTTTATATGAAAATTAATTAAATAAAAGAATATTAAAAATTGAAGATATAGAAGCTTTATATTCACCATTTTTCATCAATGCATAACTGCGAAGATATCTATATCATGCGTTCAAAGATTTTCTTTTTAGGATTGATGATGAAAATATTAAAACTGTCTTTTTTAGCACTCGGGATGGGTCTTAGCGGATTCGCACAAGCAGATTTTATAGGCGTAAAAGGAGACGTTGGCTACTGGTTTTATGACGGCAAAGCTAATATGTCTTCACAATCTCCTGAAGATCAAGATCTAGACCGAAAAGGTAGTGCTCAACTTTCATTAGCTTTTGAGCACCCAATCCCGTTTATTCCAAATGCAAAAATTCGTTATGTTAATTTAGATACTCAAACTAAATCAGAAACTTTGGGTCAAGCTAACTATAACGTTGATTTAGATCATAGTGATTTTATTCTCTATTATGAGTTACTAGATAATATTGTCAGTGTAGATGCAGGTCTTGGTGCAACTGTACTAAATGGAGATATTACTGCCTATACCGGTAAACGTGTAGATATTGATAAGACATATCCGATTGCTTATTTATCAGGTGAAGTAAAACTTCCATTTACAGGGTTAAGCGCTAAAGGTGAAGCAACATATACAAACTTTGATGATGCAAAAATTACAGATGCGTTAGTAGAAGCAAAGTATAAGTTTGCCGATAATTTATTAATCGATTTAGGCTTAACAGCTGGTTATCGTATCCTCAACATCGATTTAGATGATTACGATAACAATGACCTTAAATTTGAATTTAAAGGGCCTTATGTTGGCTTAGAAGCACATTTCTAAATTAAAACAGGATTTTGATCTTCTCCATATAAAAAAGAACTCTATAAGAGTTCTTTTTTATTCAACCATACTCACATATTTTGGACATTTTTGAATTCGTTGACACCATTCTTGAATATTTGGGTATAACTTTAAATCGAAGCCGCCTTCCTCAGCTACATGCGTGTATGCATATAAAGCAATATCAGCAATTGTAAATTTATTTCCAACAAGATAGTCGTGCTCTACTAAAGCTTTATTCATAATAGATAACGCTTTATGGCCTTTTGGTTGTAATTTATGATATTCCTCTATTCTTTCTGGTGGTAATCCTAGATATTTATTAATAAAACGAGCAACTGCAATAAATGGTTCATGGCTATATTGTTCAAAGAACATCCATTGGTACATTTTTGCCTTCATATAAGGATCTGCAGGAATCAATTCCGTTCCCTCAGCCAAGTAGCCTAGAATAGCGTTAGACTCACTTAGAACCCGTCCATCATCTAAAACTAAGACAGGTATTTTCCCATTAGGATTTAAAGATAGAAACTCTGCTGTTTGAGTATCTTTATTTAAAATATCAACATGAATCCATCTATGATGTATATTTAATAGGGATAGTAACAGTTTGATTTTATAACAATTACCTGAATCTACATCACCATAGATTATCATAGGTACTTACCTCCTTATTCTACATATTTAAATATATAATTTTCTTATTGTTTATAACACAACACTTCCATAATATTTTGATTTCCCACATAAAAAAACACCCCAACCTCTTTTGAGATTGGGGTGTTTAGAATAATGAGCTGGCGATGACTTACTCTCACATGGGTAATCCCACACTACCATCAGCGCTAAGAGGTTTCACTTCTGAGTTCGGGAAGGGATCAGGTGGTTCACTCTTGCTATGGTCGCCAGCACAACTGTTTATGGATACTTGCTTGGGTCTTATTTGATGCCGAAGCGTTTTCCAAATCTGTAACAGACTGGGCTGAATTGAATCTTACTTTATCTGTTCATTTTAGCTAGAGGTATAACTAAATCAAGTTTGTTTGTAGATTTAAGAATCGATTGATGCTTCATATACAACTGCTTGGGTGTTGTATAGTCAAGCCTCACGAGCAATTAGTATTGGTCAGCTTCACATATCACTATGCTTCCACATCCAACCTATCAACGTCCTAGTCTCGAACGGCTCTTTAGAGGACATAAAGTCCTAGGGAAATCTTATCTTGAGGTAGGCTTCCCGCTTAGATGCTTTCAGCGGTTATCCCTTCCGAACATAGCTACCCGGCGATGCGACTGGCGTCACAACCGGTACACCAGAGGTTCGTCCACTCTGGTCCTCTCGTACTAGGAGCAGATCCTCTCAAATTTCCAGCGCCCACGGTAGATAGGGACCGAACTGTCTCACGACGTTCTAAACCCAGCTCGCGTACCTCTTTAAATGGCGAACAGCCATACCCTTGGGACCTGCTTCAGCCCCAGGATGAGATGAGCCGACATCGAGGTGCCAAACACCGCCGTCGATATGAACTCTTGGGCGGTATCAGCCTGTTATCCCCAGAGTACCTTTTATCCGTTGAGCGATGGCCCTTCCATACAGAACCACCGGATCACTAAGACCTACTTTCGTACCTGCTCGACTTGTGGGTCTCGCAGTTAAGCGCGCTTTTGCCTTTATACTCTACGCGTGATTTCCGACCACGCTGAGCGCACCTTCGTACTCCTCCGTTACTCTTTAGGAGGAGACCGCCCCAGTCAAACTACCCACCAGACACGGTCCTCGTCCCGGATCACGGGACAGAGTTAGAACCTCAACATTACCAGGGTGGTATTTCAAGGACGGCTCCACTGGAACTAGCGTTCCAGCTTCAAAGCCTCCCACCTATCCTACACAAGTAAGGTCAAAGTTCAGTGTCAAGCTGCAGTAAAGGTTCACGGGGTCTTTCCGTCTAGCCGCGGGTACACTGCATCTTCACAGCGATTTCGATTTCACTGAGCCTCTGCTGGAGACAGCGCCGCCATCATTATGCCATTCGTGCAGGTCGGAACTTACCCGACAAGGAATTTCGCTACCTTAGGACCGTTATAGTTACGGCCGCCGTTTACTGGGGCTTCGATCAAGAGCTTCGCTTACGCTAACCCCATCAATTAACCTTCCAGCACCGGGCAGGCATCACACCCTATACGTCCACTTTCGTGTTTGCAGAGTGCTATGTTTTTAATAAACAGTTGCAGCGGCCTGGTTTCTGCGGCTGTCGTCAGCTCAGGAAGCGAGTTCCATCACCAACAACAGCGTACCTTCTCCCGAAGTTACGGTACCATTTTGCCTAGTTCCTTCAGCAGAGTTCTCTCAAGCGCCTTGGTCTACTCGACCTGACCACCTGTGTCGGTTTCGGGTACGATTCCTGTGTAACTGAAGCTTAGAGACTTTTCCTGGAAGCATGGCATCAACCACTTCGCTGTACAAGTACAGCTTGCTATCAGATCTCAGCATAGAGTACCCCGGATTTGCCTAAGATACATGCCTACATCCTTTCACCTGGACAACCAACGCCAGGCTGATTTAGCCTTCTCCGTCCTCTCATCGCATTACACAGAAGTAATGGAATATTAACCATTTTCCCATCGACTACGCCTTTCGGCCTCGCCTTAGGGGTCGACTCACCCAGCCCCGATTAACGTTGGACTGGAACCCTTGGTCTTTCGGCGAACGGGTTTTTCACCCGTTTTGTCGTTACTCACGTCAGCATTCGCACTTCTGATACCTCCAGCATGCTTCTCAACACACCTTCATCGGCTTACAGAACGCTCCCCTACCACGTATACAAAGTATACATCCGCAGCTTCGGCACATAGTTTTAGCCCCGTTACATCTTCCGCGCAGGCCGACTCGACTAGTGAGCTATTACGCTTTCTTTAAAGGGTGGCTGCTTCTAAGCCAACCTCCTAGCTGTCTATGCCTTCCCACATCGTTTCCCACTTAACTATGATTTTGGGGCCTTAGCTGGCGGTCTGGATTGTTTTCCTCTTGACTACGGACGTTAGCACCCGCAGTCTGTCTCCCGGATAGTACTCATAGGTATTCGGAGTTTGCATCGGTTTGGTAAGTCGGGATGACCCCCTAGCCGAAACAGTGCTCTACCCCCTATGGTATTCGTCCGAGGCGCTACCTAAATAGCTTTCGGGGAGAACCAGCTATCACCAGGCTTGATTAGCCTTTCACCCCTATCCACAAGTCATCCCCTGGCTTTTCAACGACAGTGGGTTCGGTCCTCCAGTTAGTGTTACCCAACCTTCAACCTGCTCATGGATAGATCGCCTGGTTTCGGGTCTATACCCAGCAACTAAACGCCCTATTAAGACTCGATTTCTCTACGGCTCCCCTATACGGTTAACCTCGCTACTGAATATAAGTCGCTGACCCATTATACAAAAGGTACGCAGTCACACCACGAAGGTGCTCCCACTGCTTGTATGCATGCGGTTTCAGGATCTATTTCACTCCCCTCACAGGGGTTCTTTTCGCCTTTCCCTCACGGTACTGGTTCACTATCGGTCAGTCAGGAGTATTTAGCCTTGGAGGATGGTCCCCCCATATTCAGACAAGGTTTCACGTGCCTCGCCCTACTCGTCATCATTATGTGTGCCCTTTCGTGTACGGGAATATCACCCTCTACGTTCGCACTTCCCAGAGCGTTCCACTAAAACACACATAACTTAATGGGCTGATCCCCGTTCGCTCGCCGCTACTGAGGGAATCTCAATTGATTTCTTTTCCTA